>Ga0209457_1000005_pt1 | contig 200815 bp, 213 predicted proteins | sample WorMetHEROISLAND_5_FD_187410 | JGI IMG/M metagenome (GOLD analysis project Ga0209457, IMG submission 187410) | Marine gutless worms symbiont microbial communities from Max Planck institute for Marine Microbiology, Germany - Olavius sp. 5 HERON... ... | reverse complement strand
TAATTTTAGCATTACCGGTTATGGTTATCGTGGATTCTAAAACGGTTGGTAGTGTGGTTGTATTTTTATCAGCTGAGTAGAGCGGGGTTAGAATCAAGCTTACAATAACGGTCAATATTTTTATTTTATTCATAATATTGCCTATTGGTTAAGTTAAGGTTTATGTAATACTATATAATAATACAACAACAACTATTAAAAAGCAAGTACTTCTTTATAAAAATGAAGCTTCCATCTACAAAAAGAGCGATAAACAAAAACCGATCGATAAGATATTAATGGGAGATTGTGTTTGTATTATAGAAAAATCAACCCTTCTCCCACTCTCTTTGCTCAAAGCTAATAATAATACAGCGACGCAACAAATACGAGTAAGGACTTGTTCTATTAACTTTTTAAGGTAAAGTGTACCGGTATAGATATCCATACCCCAACTGGCCGATCACGTTGTTTGGCCGGTTTAAAGCGTGTTTTTCTTATTGCTTCAGCCGCCGCTTCATCGAGACCGGTATTTGGAACCCCTTCTAATATTATTGTTTCTTCGACAATGCCTTTGTCATTGATGAAAGCCTGAACTGTAACGGTGCCTTCGATTCCAGCTTCCTGGGCTATTTCAGGATACACAGGATTGATTGCAGATTTTGGTACCGGAGGGTCATCATAAGGGATAAACCTAACTTCGGGACCGGATTTTGTCGGTGGTGGCGGGGCCTCATCCCACGCTTCAAAATCATCAAGTTCTGTTTCGGCAATTGTAATATCTTCATCTAAATCTTCACTTTCAGATTCAATCGGTACGGATGGCCGCGAGGGCGGCGGTGGGCTATCAGCCTGTCGAGTCTGTGGAATATCAATTTGTTCGATAACGATTTGCTGTAATTCCAATGCCTCAGTTTTAGCTACAAATCTTGGAAATATCAGGAAAGCAGCAATAAGAAGTAATATTCCAATTAACCCCATTATTCTAACCACATAAGGATAGCGATTTTTTAAGATATGTATATGTTCAGACATAATTAATTCGTTGCTTGTAAGGTTGCGTAATTTAGGGCAAGGGCATCAGCCTTCCGTAATTCGTTGTGAATACCGGAGATAATTTCCATTCGTGCTTGCTCATCAGCTTTTAATGAAACTGTTAATTGCGGATCCGCACTTCGTTTATCGTACATAATGTGCCGAATATTATCGGTTTTATATAACTTATCTTCAATAGAGACCAACCCTTCTTTGGAAACCCAAATATGTGAAGTGTGATTTTTGGATTTCAATTTTTCAATTCGTTCGGCCTTTGGAAGATTTACCGGCAAACCGCTAAACTCCCTTAAGACGGTAGTCACCATAAAGAATATTAACAACATGAAAATAATATCAGGCATAGAAGCCGTTGGAATATCACTGGATAATCGGGTTTTTCTTAGGAATTTCATAACTGAGTCTCCGCGATAGAAATTCGAGTTGCATTGGCAAGTTTAAGCTGGTCAATTACAGCGATATAATCTTTGTATTTAGTTTTCTCATGCGATTTAACCGAGATAATCAATTTATTATTTGCAGCTATTTTTTGTTTAACGATTTTATTTATATCATTAATCTTAACCGGTTCATCGCCCAGCAATACTTGCCCAGTTGAATTTATTAAACAGTTTAGGATGTTCTTGGTACTCACTTCAACTTGTTCACCTTCGGCCGGCAAAACAATTCCCAAGCCCTTGTCCATATCTATGGTCGTAGTGACGAGGAAAAAGATCAACAACAGGAAGGCAATATCAGCCATTGAAGCGGTTGGGATTTCCCCACCTTTAAACCTGCGTTTTTTCTTTGCCATTTTTATTTATGTTTTTCTTTTACCTGCGTCGATTTCGTAAAGATGATCAACTAACTGCATGGAGTTTTCTTCCATATCTAACACGAGGCGATCAATTCTTGAAACGAAGAAATTTTGTAATAATTGAATGATAATAGCAACAATTAGCCCAAATGCAGTTGTCAATAATGCTTGCGAGATACCGCCCGCCACAACAGCTGGCGAAATATTATTGGCAGCCTCAATCGAGTCAAAAGCTTTAATCATACCGGCTACAGTTCCAGTAAATCCAAGCATCGGCGCGACAGTTACAACAAGATTTAACCAAATCATGTTTTTTTCTAAGAAAGACATCTCGACGGTACCGGCGTTCTGTATAGCTTTCTCGACTTCATCAACGCCGCGATGACTGCGCGATAAGCCGGCATGGAACACTTCGGCAATTGGGCCGCGTGTTTTATTACACAAGTCCAGCGCAGCATCAGCCCCATCAGAATTTAATGTACTAATTACCTCTGAATAGAATTTCTTTGAGTTAATTGATGACATCATCAATGAATAGAATCTTTCAAGGACAAACATCAAACCAAAAATAAGTAAAATTAAGATTGGCCACATGAATGGTCCACCATTTACAAAATATTCAACCATTTATTCCTCCAGTATTAATAGAATTTGTCTGTAAAGTTAACAAAGTTAACAATGCATTGTCAATAAATCTAATTAATTTTTTAAAAAGAAAAAAACAATTTTGTAGTAACAGAATTACATAGTTGGGCATTTGTTCAATTTAAATATCCACAAATTACCTGAATATTTAAAATAGCTTATAGCAGATTATAAATATATTCAATGGCATTTTCATCAATTCTAATCGAAATAGGAATTGAATATAAAGGCCACTCAGGTTCATTAATTTTTAGCAGATCTTTCTCGGTTGTAAGAATAATATCTGCTCCAGATGAAATAAATTTTGCGTGAATTTTTTCTAAATCAGTTTTTGAATATTGCCTGTGATCTCTAAACTTTATGGAGCTAATAATAACTATTTCCAGCGATTCCACAATTTTTGAGAATGAATCAGGCTCGCCAATTCCTGAGAAAATAACAGCAGATTTTCCTTTAAACAGTTTTGAGTCTGATTGTTCTCCTTTGGCGTTTAAAATATATTTTTCTACTTCTAAGGTTGTTTTATAGAAAGGTACTTTTAGGGAATTTATTTTGTTAATTAGTTGGTCGTTAGGTTGATTTATATTGCTTTTAGTTAATAGTACAATATGTGCCCTTTTTAAAGCGCGCCAGGTTTCTCGAGAATAATTAAAACTGAAAAAACTAAAATTAATTTTGGAGCAAGAACTGTCAAGTAGAACTATGTCTATGTCCCTGAATATTTTTCTATGCTGGAAACCATCATCCAAAATTATGATTTCAGGATTGAATTTTTGAACTAAAAATTGTCCACCACGAACACGATTTTCATCTACCACGATCGGAATATTGTTAAGTTTACGAGACATAAGAAGCGGCTCATCACCACAATCCTGCCAATTATCTAAAGTGGTTTTTCCATCGGAAACTAAAACTGTACCAATTGATTGTCTACGATAACCCCTGCTTAATATTGCCACTGATTTGCCTTTTGCCTGCAGTATTTTTGCCAGCTCAATAACTGTGGGTGTTTTGCCGGTTCCGCCACTGCTTATGTTTCCCACGCAAATAACCTTACAGGGTAGTTTATGAGTTTTAAGGAATTTTTTATCATAAAGATAATTTCTAAGTATTATTATTAAACGATAAAGTAAAAACACTGGAAGAAGAATAATATTTAATATTGATTTCATTTACTATTAATATTATTCAACACAACTTTTTCTAGACGGTCTAATTCACTTTTTAATTTATTTAGACAGTTATCAAAATTATCATCTATTCTAAAATTGAGCGGTTTTCCAAATGTCAACTCAATGCGCGTGAATGGTTTGGTTACGTGAAATGTGTCCCAATTTGTAAACCCCCAGCTTCGGCGCGAACAAGCAGCGGCAGGTAATATTGGAACGCTGGTTTTTTGTGCGGCTCGTACTGCGCCCGGTTTGGGAATTTTAGCAGGACCTTTTGGACCGTCCGGAGTGATTGCCAATACTTTATTTGGCCGTGATAATAATTCAACAATTTCTTGAAAGACTTCAGAACCAGATTGTGAGCTTGATCCGCGCAAAAACTTCCAACCAATTTTTTTACCAATTTTAACAGCCAATTCCGCATCACGATGAAAACCGGCTAAAATATGGAACTGATATTTGGCTAAATACAGGCAAGGAATTAGCAGATTTCCATGCCAAAAGGCAATTATAAACGATTTTTGTTTCTTGCGTAGATTTTCAAAATTATTTAAACCCGAAACTTGCCAACGGCCCGAGCCATAAAGAAGTTTTAGTAAAACTGTTAAAATCGATACCTTCAATCTCAGAAATAAACTTGACATAACGATTAAATTTTATTGATGATTAATTGTGCAGCTCTTTGATAAACACCGCTTGGGCCAAGGCGATTAATTATTTTTTTATAGTTTGAAAGCATTTTTTTTCGTTCTTCGGTTTCAGATAGCAATGGAATCAAGGCTTTGCTGAGTGCTCGAAAAGTCATTTTATTTTGAATGAATTCATGTACAATTTGTTGTCCACCAATTAAGTTAGCCAAGGCGATGTATTTTACCTTTGTCAAATTTTTTCCCAACCAGTAAGTAGTATTTGATGTTTTATAACAAACCACGCAAGGTAAACCGTAAACCACTGCTTCAAGCGTGGCTGTGCCGGAAGCAATTAGTCCAGCCGTGCCGTAAGCCAAGGCAGACCTGATATCGTTATTTTCAAATTGTATAAAATTAGGTTTGTTTTTAAAGGATATATTTGGTGCTCTTCCAACAACAAATTGCATATTAGGAAAAATCTGCCGCAAGTTGTGAATTACATCTAAAAATATTGGCCAATGGCGATTGATTTCAGATTGGCGACTGCCAGGCAACAAGGTTAATATCGGCTGGTGGGGATTTATTGTATGCTTTGAAAAAAACTCTTTACGCGTTAAGGTCGGTTCAATTTTATCGGCAAACGGATGCCCAACATAATTTATACTAATTCCACGCACTTTGAACCAATCTTTTTCAAAAGGAATTATACTGATTGCCTGATCAATATATTTTTGAATTTTATATATACGCTTTTCTCCCCAAGCCCAAACTTGTGGCAAAATAAAATAGGTTATTGGAATGGTTGATGATTTTATTTTTTTAGCAAGCCGTAGATTAAATCCGGGGTAATCGATTAAAATAATACGATCTGGTTGCGTATCCTTAATTAATCTAATTGTACGGTTCATTACTTTCATCATGTGCGGTAGCTTCATTATGACTTCAGTGAGCCCAACCATAGAAAGCCGCGAAACATGTTCAATAATTTTTACGCCAGCGGCCGCCATTCTATCACCGCCGTGGCCAATAAAATTCATTGTTGGAGCTATCTTCTTAATTTCGCTAACTAACTTAGCACCGTGCAAATCTCCCGAGTCCTCGCCGGCGACAATAAAAATAGTTTTTTCGGTTTGATTAATTGGCATTGTGAAAATGTTGTTTCAACAACCGAAACTCATAGCTATTATTGTATGTTTTTGATGATATTTTCTTGGATATTTATAGCCACCTCGAGCGCATCTCGCCCGGCAGCGCCATCAACAATCGGTGTTGCTTTGCCTTGAATTGAATCAATGAAGTTGGCCAATTCAAGTCTGAGTGCATCAATTTTTTTCACTGTCGGTTTTTCGTAAGCAATTTTGCGATGCTGACCATTTTGTTCTAAAGGAGCGGTTACTAGGGCAAGTGGATCATTAGCATCGGCGTCAATGGCACGATAGACTTCAGTTAATCCTAATAAAAAATCGATAGTTACATACATATCACGCTGGAAAAGTTTAAGTTTTCGGACTTTATTTTGGGCAATACGACTCGATGTTAAATTAGCCACAGAATCATTTTCAAAGCGCAAACGGGCATTAGCAATATCAACTGATTTCGTCATAATCGACAAACCATTAGCACGGATACTTTTGACCGAACTATTCACTAAAGAAAGAATTATGTCAATATCATGAATCATAAGGTCAAGTACAACGGGCACGTCAGTACCGCGTTCGGTGTAAGGCGCCAAACGCTGTACTTCAATAAATTTAGGTTTTAGCGGGTAATTTTTTAGTGCCAATAATGCCGGATTTAAGCGCTCAATGTGGCCGACCTGAATAATTGTGTTGTTTTGTTTGGCCAATTTAAGCAGGAGGTCAGCCTCTGCTATTGTTTTTGTGATTGGTTTTTCAATAAACACGTGTTTGCCGGCACTAATACAGATTTCGGCTACCGCAGCATGTTGGTCGGTTGGTGTAACTATCGTAACTGCGCTACAAGCAGCAAGAAGTTCCTCAATATTATTATAAGCATTTGTGTTAAAGCGCTGCGCGATTGCTTGAGCTTGATTGTGATTAATGTCATAAACACCAATCAAATCCGCAGTGGGCAAAGTGGCGAAATGCTTTACATGGTGTTGGCCAAGATGCCCAACGCCAATTACTCCTGCCTTAACTCGCTTTGATGTTTGCATGACTTGTTTAAACTTACGATAAGTTGCTTTATGGAAAAACCCTCAAACGTTAAATCTAAAAAATATACAATCCCCATCTTGAACAATATAATCTTTGCCTTCTTGATGAACCAGACCGGCATCACGCACAGCGATTTCTGAACCGAGTTCAATCAAATCATTGTATTTATAAACGTCCGCTTTGATAAATCCACGCTGAAAATCAGTATGTACTTCACCGGCTGCAACCAAGGCCGGAGTACCATATTTAATTGTCCAGGCGCGTACTTCCACTGGACAGCCAGTGAAAAAAGTTTCTAATTTTAATAATTTAAAACTTACATGAATTAGTTTATCTAAGCCTGGTTTCTGCAAATTGTATTCTTCCAAAAACATTTTTTTATCAGATTTGTCAAGATTGGCAAGCTCTTGTTCTAATTTTCCACATAAACGGATAGCGTGGTGGTTTTCCTTTGCAGCAAAATCAAATAATTCTTGTACTTGTTTACTGCGCACAGAATTTTGAATTTCGTTTTCATCAACGCTGGCAACATACGAAACCGGTTTATAAGTTAATAGAAATAGAGAGCGAATATAAGGCAAATCCTCTAAATGCGCGGAAAAAGTGCGCGCGGGGTGACCGTTATTCAAATGATTCAGTAATTGATTAAGTACGCCAATTTTATGTACAGCGGTTTTATCGCCACTTTTGGCAGCGCTCGTTGTTGCGGTTAGTTGTCTTTCAAGGGTAGCAATGTCAGCCAATAAAAGTTCGGTTTCAATTAATTCAGCATCCCGCACGGGATTGATAGAGTTTTCGATATGTATCACATTAGGATCTTCAAAACATCGTATAACGTGAATAATAGCATCAACTTGCTTGATCTGTCCCAAAAATTGATTGCCTAACCCCTCGCCTTTGCTGGCACCTTTTACCAATCCCGCAATATCGGTAAATTCAACTGTAGCCGGGGTTACTTTTTTTGGTTTGTATATTTTCTCTAATTCAATTAGTCGTGGATCGGGCAAAGCTACAATTCCAACATGTGGATCGATCGTGCAAAACGGATAGTTTTCGGCCGGCACACTTGATGCCGTCAATGCATTAAAAATTGTGGACTTACCAACGTTTGGCAATCCTACAATTCCACATTGTAAAGCCATATTTAGAAAGTATCTAAAGCAGGATCGGCGCCAAAATCCCAAGCAAGATTTTCAAACAGACCAACTTGCAAATCTTTGGCAAGATAAATAACACGATCTTTGATTGACAAAGTAGCATCAGCCCAGGCCATGGAAATAGGTTTTTTAATCATTTTCTTGATATCAAGTTTATAGGTGATTAATTTATGATAGGGGCGAACCTGTCCTTTAAATTTTAATTCTTTTACACCAAGCGCACGACCGCGCCCCTTACTACCAGTCCAAGTCAAAAAGAAACCCAATAATTGCCAGAAACCGTCTAAACCTAAACAGCCTGGCATAACCGGATCACCCTTAAAATGACAATCAAAAAACCAATTTTTCGGACTGATTTTTAGTTCGGCTAAAACGGAACCTTTATTATACTTTCCGCCATCGGCGGTAATATTTAGAATACGATCAATCATCAATAACGGTTTGCGTGGCAATTTACCGTTATCTTGTCCGAAAACAGTGCCTTCTGCGATTGTTAATAAATCCTTCTTTGAATAACTTGTTTTCTGCTGCATCTCATTGATTTCCTAAATTTAATCTAAAAATAAAGGCTGAGCTTACTTGGAAAAGGAGGAATCGAGCAAGGATAGATTAAGTATCGAAACTATTTATTTTATGAGGAGGCCTCAGCGATTAATTATCATCTACCTTTGGTAAGCGGACATAAAAAGTTACCTTAGCCCTATTAAAAGAACCAAATACACCACCCACATTTGCTCCTCCATAAACAGTTGAGCGCTCACCAAGCGTTTTAGCGTTTTGCGCATCATACCATTCAAAAAATTCTTCACTGGCCGAATGCGTTTCGCCGGGACGATAAAGGAAAGCATAATTACTGTCTAACGCATCAACGGTTAAATCGAATTTTCTAGTTACAAATGTTGTATCTGATGGTAGAGCATAAAATACATATATCTGTCCGTCTCCTTTTAGTTGTTCAAAAATGGCCCAAGTGGGAGACTCCTCCATCCATTCCTTTTTTATTTTGTAAATGCTCATTGAACTGGGTTCAGAAAATTTAATATCTAATCCCCATTTCCATGGTGTACCATCGTCGAAGTATTCTAGGTAAGGAATTAGAGAGTCTCCATTATCAACATTTAAAAAATCAAAACCACCAGGCACTACAGTATTGCCAGAATAGACCTTATCATCATAATTAACAGTTAACTTATATTTATGAGTAGGTAATATATTTAGATTATTATTGATATCGCGGTAGATACCATCTTCAATGTGTGTAAACTGCACCTTTTCGGCGTTTTCGTGTTCTACCCAAACTTCAGCATCAGTTTTACCGGTAATTTCAGCAAAATACCATTGGCGCATGGTTAGCAAAACTCTATTCATAACTTCGTCTTCGCCTAAGGCAACCGGTGGGGCTTCAACATTAGGTTTAGCTTTACCAACAAATATTTCCTGCGGATGATCGCGCAAACTATCCGCCGATAATACGCCTACAATAAAATCATATTTTTTATCTAACAGCCATTCGCTGTAATCATCATCATCGCTATTTTGATCATTACAGGCAATTAATGCTAAAAATATAAAACTAAGTAAAAAATTTTTCATACTGACAACCCTTTTTTACAGCCGCAAAATATTAAAAAATATTTTGCGGCTGTTTTTACTGAAAAAGAATTAATAATATTTCAGTCCAATCTTCCAATTAGCGTCTTTTAGCGGACCATTTATTGCATCATCCGATTCAATATACCCGCCATTTTTGCCTATTCTATTATTAAGAGTTTGTTCACTCACATGTTCAATACCCGATTGCCCGTAAATATCGTCATCATTGAATGGCATTATTCTATAATAGTGGGATACATTCCAAAAAGTAGAAAGGCGCGAATTAGTACTAACTCTATATGCATTTATGTATGGGTCATCACGTCTATTAGAGCGCCAATGTTTGCCAGATTGTTTATCATCGTCCAGGGCAAAAAACCGGATAGTCACACCGCCAGAAAGGGGCCATAATGCAATATCCTTGTCCATAGTGTATGTTGCCTTTCTATTAATATCTTTATATTCCACGGATGGTTGAGCGGCATCGGATCTAGTGCGTCCATTAAATTTGTGTATTGTACGACTTTGAATTGGATTGGAGCCTTCGCCAATGTACAATTCAAATTCCTCATTACCCCAATCTTTATCATCTCGTAATGTTATCTCTTTGACGACTACGAAGGGTGTACCACCGGTTTTATTTAATTTGGATTGTTGGAAAGCCACCGAATTTGCCAATAATTCTTGACGAATTTTCTCAGTCTCGGCAGGGTCTTCAATTTCCTCAATCGTAACAACAAATATCGGAAATCCAATTATATTTAGATATGAATCAACATTGTGATCTTCTTTTGCTGCATCAATCGGCGGTAAAAAGATTGTTGAACTGCTGCCATCATTCATATACACCGGTACATGATCGGCATTAGCGTAAAAGATGTCCGGGTCTAATATTACCCCGAATGTGGGCTGTATCATATTTTGTAATAATTCATCGGCTCTGCTTTCATTCAGCATTTCAACCTTAATATTATATTTTAAGTCCTCGAATTTTAGGTTTTTATTAATTTTTAACCCCTTTAATTCGTCAATCGGCACACCGGCTTCTTTAGCTTGATTAATCAGCTTTTTCTCAACCCACTTCTTATTTTTGGACAATTTTTTAGCGATGAACTTGAGCTGTGACCTTAAATCATCAAAGTCATTTGCAGCCTTTTCTTTTGCTAAAAATCCGATATTGTCATTGTCGCCGTGTTGTGAAGTTTCGACCCCTGTAATACTCTTCGGTTCTTCACATTGCAATACCATTAGCGCAGATGTAATTACTGCTATACACATTAAGTAACGCATGCAGTACCTCCTGTTTTTAATTTGAAATTAAACGTAAAACAGTTAATTTCGGATTGTGTTGCGAGCCATCCGCTGTGGCGGAACCACTCGTAACTTACTGTGGGGCTGTACAAATATCTATGTACAGCCCCCGTGTTTTGAAAAATGTTTACATTTTCCAAATGTAGTTTTATAATTAAGTATGTATAAATATATGAAAATAGAATGATTATTTCAGAGGGGCGAGTGTGATTAAGTATATTCTTTCTAAAGAATTTTCTATTATAATTGTTGAATGTTGGCATAACAAACTCCAATAAATTGTATAAAATTACTTAATCACTTTTTGAATATAGTTAATATGTATTCAAAATGCAACAATTATTTTTTGATTTTTTTAAGCTAAATTTGCCACCTTAAATATGGAACAGTTATGAAACAGTGGGTCTTAATTTTAGGTTGTTCAACCGGTCATGGCGGGGCAACCGCCAAGCGCCTTGCTGAAGACGGTTATGGAATCTTAGGCTTTCATTTTGATCGCGCCGATGTGAAAAAACGAGCGTTAGAGTTTAGAGATGAATTAGCTGAAATTAATGGCGGACGGGTTCATTTTTGGAATAAAAATGCCGCAGATCTTGATGTTATGACCGAATATGTTCCAATTATCGGAAAGATTATCGGTGATGATGTATTAAAATTATTATTGCACTCAATTGCTTTTGGTACTACCATGAACTTGCTTGGCGAGAAACACGTTACTCGCAAACAAATGGACATGACCGTACACGTTATGGGTATGTCAATGTTATACTGGACGCAGAAATTACACGACGCTAAATTACTTGGCGAGGGCTCGCGCGTGATGGGCTTCACTAGCGAAGGTAATTATGTTTCGATGGAAGGTTACGGTCCGGTTAGTGTGGCAAAAGTTACCATGGAAGCTATTATCCGCCAAATTGGTTGGGAGCTTGGCAAATATGGTATTACCGGAAATGTTATTCAGGCCGGTGTAACACCGACACGCGCCTTAACTAAAATATCAGACCGTTGGGAAGATTGGGTTAAGCGCAGTGTTTATCGCAACCCGATGCGCCGCACCACCACACCAGAAGATGTTGCCAATACGGTATCGCTTATGTTAAGACCGGAAGCAGATTTCATAAATTGCTCAACCATCCATTGTGATGGTGGTGAGCATCGCTCAGGGCGGATTTATTAACTAAACAATAATCTCTGAATGATGATCAATAATATTCCGGGTTCCATTGATGACCAGTCCGCTAAAATCTAAGACACGCTGATTGGTTTTCTTTACCCAAATTTCGGCCAGTGTAGCTTTCCTTTTATTTTGAGCGCCGGCATCGGCAAATAAAATTGAGATAAATATTTCACTACCCATTTTCACAATTCGCTCGGCATGATAATCATTGTATTCATGATCATGATTTTGGCGGACAAATTCTAATACTTCATTATACCGGTCAATCATCGAAACAATTTCTTTGTATAAAAGTTTATTTTTTTGATTATCACGGTATTTATCGAATTCGATATCTAAGGTTCCAGCCAGAATTCCACCAATGGCTGCTACTACCTGTAGTTGCGATGTACCTTCATAAATATTGGTGATGCGTGCATCACGGTAATAACGCTCCATGTCATAATCTTTCATATAACCATTTCCGGCCATTACCTGCAGTCCGCTATACGCCACACGATTGGCCATTTCGGCATTGAAATATTTTGAAAATGGCGTCAATACACTCGCTAATCGTTCAAAATATTTTATTTGTTTGCGATCGGCTGTTTTGTCTTTGCTGGCAGCTTTCAATTGGTCAACAACTTTGCCGGTTTCATATAGCAATAGTCGGCCGGCTTCTATGTTTAGTCGCATATCTGCCAATAATTTGTAAACGGCCGGGATTTCGATAATTGGCTTATAAAATTGGATGCGCGTTTCGGCATATTCTTTAGCCAGATTATAGGCCGCTTCAGCTATGCCCAACGCCTGTGCCGCTACAGCGATTCGCGCGCCGTTCATCAATGACATTATATATTTTATCAAGCCGAATTTGCGTTTTCCGATTAAGTAAGCTGGTGTATTGGTGAAGGTCATCTCGCAGGTTGGCGAACCGTGAATGCCTAATTTATTTTCGATTCGATCAATATTTATAGTTTCATCTTTACTGCAAACAAACATTGACAGACCGCGTCCGTCGGTTGTTCCGGCTTCGGAACGCGCTAATACCAACAGTGTGGTTCCATTGCCGTTAGTGATAAATCTTTTAGTACCATTTAAGTGCCAAACGCCATCATTATTACCATCGGCTGGTGGCGTTGCAGTCGTTTTAACCGATTGTAAATCTGAACCATAATCCGGTTCCGTTAAGACCATCGCACCGGTAGCTGTTCCGGTAGCCAAGTCTGGGACATATTTTTCTTTTTGTTGATCATTGCCAAATTCTTCAATTGTTTCGGCAATATCCTGTAATCCAACTAAAGTCATAAGTGATGCATCTGCCTGTGAGACCATTTCAATAATGGCAATTTTGATGGTTTGCGGCATATTGAGCCCACCATATTTATAGGGCAGTGAAATACCCATCAAATTCATTTCCTTAAAATCGTTTAAATTGTCTAATACCAACGGATTCATTGTTACATCGCCGTTTTCGCAGATATGACCTTCTTCATCAATCTGGCGGGATCGTTCAAAAATCGGGCCGGCGCAGATGTCGCCAACGACTTCAAGTATATCTAAATAATTTTGGGCAGCTTCTTCACGATTGGCCGGTGCAAAATCGTGTTCTTTGGCGTTGGCATAATCAATTTCCATAATATCGGCTAACGCCTTTAAATCTAAGCGTTCTAAATTAAATTTGATGTCAGGGTTATCGGTGTAATAGTTTGGCATTTTTAGTCCTTAATATTTAGTAAAATTTGTTTCGTTAAAACCTCGGCTTTTGACCCGCCAAGGCTTAGTAAATTATTGATATTTTTATCATTTTCTGCATAAAGAATTTCAGCAATTTTCAATCCTATGTAATATCCTCTTCTGTTTCCGAATGATTTGTTATTGATAGTAAATAAAATGTTTTTGGGAATTGATTTGTTAAAATTTTCTAACACGTATTGTGCTAATTCTGAAATAGTGTTTTCGCAATCATTATGCCATATTTCAATTTCATTCTCTAACAGGTAATCGGCCCAAAGAGCAGTTTTTTCATCTGATTTTGAAATAATCATTGATATAAATGTAGCTATTCCTTCGGTAATTAATTGACGAGCAGTATTTGGTTGATCTTTAGAAATTATGTTTACAATATAACTTTCAGTTAAATTGTAAATATTTATCGGCATTGAAAATTTATTTTAATATAATGAATATTTTGGACACAAAAGTTTAACAGATTGAGTATTTTCATTTGATGATATATTCGAAAAAAGTGTCATCTCCTTCAATATGAGTTTGTTTAAATCCGCAACTTAGCCAAAAATTAATAACGTTTTTCCATGTGGAAGTTGTTTCTAATACAATTTTATTAAATCCAATTTCATTTGCTGTAGATAATAAAATTTTAACAAGCGCAGCGCCAATTCCTTTTCTGCGAAAATGCGAAGCAACGCTAAGACGGACTAGTTCTGCTACGTCATTACTTACGGGCATCAACCCACCAGTCGCAACCAATTTTTTGTCTGAAATACCCAACATAAACACGCCTTGTTTAAATGATTTTGCAATATCATTTAAATCGGGATTTTTGGTATAATCAATTTTACCCCAATGTTCACCCAGTCCATTTAAAATAAGTTTTTTTGCGGAATTTTGAAACATAGGATGGAATTTTTGGTACCGGATTTGTGGATTTGTATTAGGCACAAAAATAATTCAGAAGTCTAATTACCGCTTTGATCTTGTTCCAAATATACCGCCCAATACACCACGCACAATTTCGCGCCCAAGCTGTTTTCCGGCACGACTGTTCGCAGTTTTGTGAACCCAATAACCCCACCCTTTTGACGATGATTTTCTCCGTCTCCTGGGTTTGCCGTAATCATAGCGTTCGCCCTCTTCTTTTTTTAATTGCTTGGCTTTGGCTTTCAACAATTCAAATGCGGATTCACGGTCAACGGCATTTTCATATTTTCCAAACACGGCTGATTTATTAATAATATCTTTCGCCAGCGATTTTTCTGCTGGACCAATCTGACTTTCTGGTGGTAAAATTTTTGCAGCCTCAACGATTGATGGCGCACCTTTCTCATTCAAGAAAGATACTAATGCCTCACCCACGCCCATCTGCGTGATCATTTCTTCAGTTTTGAATTTGGGATTATCGCGGAATGTTTCAGCGGCAGCTCGGACGGCTTTTTGGTCACGCCGCGTAAAAGCCCGCAATGCATGTTGAACACGATTGCCAAGTTGCCCTAACACATCATTGGGAATATCTAATGGGTTCTGCGTGACAAAAAACACACCCACACCTTTTGAACGAATTAGCCGCACAACTTGCTCTATTTTTTTTAACAATGCTTTCGGTGCTTCATCAAAAATTAAATGCGCTTCATCAAAAAAGAAGACCAATTTTGGTTTGTCCAAATCACCCACTTCTGGCAATTGCTCAAATAATTCAGACATCAGCCATAATAAAAATGTAGAATAAACCGCCGGAGAGTGCATTAATTTGTCAGCCGCTAAAATATTCACAATGCCACGGCCATCCTGGGCTTGTTGCATAAAATCGAATACATTCAAAGCCGGTTCGCCAAAAAAAATTTTGCCACCTTCGTCTTCTAAAACTAATAATCCGCGTTGGATAGCGCCAATACTTGCCTTATAAATATTTCCGTATTCTGTCACGTATTCATCGGCGTTTTCGCCGACAAAACTAAGCATTGCGCGCAAATCTTTTAAATCGAGGAGTAGCATACCGGTTTCATCCGCAATACGAAATACAATATTTAAAACACCAGATTGGATTTCGTTTAAATCAAGCAACCGCGCTAATAATAGTGGACCCATTTCTGAAACGGTTGTACGAACCGGATGGCCTGCTTTACCAAACACATCCCACAAGCGAATAGGAAAACCATGATAGTTAAAATCACTGATACCAAATTTGGTGATGCGTTTTTTAATAAATTTGTTTTCCTTACCGGCAGCGGAAAGTCCGGACAGGTCACCTTTAACATCGGACATAAACACTGGAACGCCAATTGAACTGAGCGATTCGGCAATTACTTGTAACGTAACTGTTTTTCCGGTTCCTGTGGCACCAGCGATGAGGCCGTGCTTGTTAATCATGTTTGGTAGCAAATATATCGGATTTTCGCCATGGGCGATATATAATCTTTTGTCTTTATCAATCATTGTAATTAATTATAGTTAGTAAATAAGATGATGAATTTATTAATGAAAATATAAATTTCTGAGGAATTATGTTATGCCAAAATTTGTTCCGATTCACTATTTGCCAATCCTGGATCTTTCACAAAAAATGTCATAATCGCCAAGCCGATAAACAGCATTATTGCAATAAACCAAAATAAAATTATTATTCCAAAGTGGTCGGAAATAAATGCCGCGGCTGAAATAACAATTAAAATAAAAGGTGCCAAACTGGTATCTACTAAAGCCACATAAAGTTTGCTATCTTTTTTTCCAGCAAAGCTATAAACCATATTCATTGAAGCGGGCATAAATGAGCCGTAACCGATTCCCAAGAAAATAAAAACGAAATATACACCAACCATTGTTGTAGCAAATAATGCTGTAAGCACAGCAAATAAGTGCGCAGTAAAGGAAAATATTAGTGCAACTTTATGTCCCAAACGGTCGCCAATTTTGCCTGATAGATAACTGGAAAAGCCATATGCGATAACATTTAATACTGTAAATATTCCGGCGGTACTGACATCAAACCCGAACTTTTCCTGCATGAAAACAGCATACAAACTTACCGCCGGATAAATCACTGTTAAAAAGGCTCGAGCGATTAAATAACGTCTGAAATTAATTTGCGCAAGAAGTATTGCTGTAGTTTCTGAAAAAAATTGTGTGACGGATCTGTGCGGGCGTAACTCTGTGGGTTTTATCACGCGCAAGCCAATGTACAATAAAGTTGCAATTATTATCATAAAAAGATATATGAAAAATCCATAACCGAAATTTTTTGGAAAAGCTATGGAACTGTAAAATAATAATTTTACAAGTATGCCCCCGATAAAACCACCGAAACTATTAAAAGCAAATGAAACACCTAAAAAGGTTCCGCGTGAATCTTCGTTTGCGGCGTTGCGTAAGAATTCGGTCCAAATTGGAATAAGAAAACCAATAGTTAATCCATACAGAATGAAACAGATGTAATAGTAAATCCAAGCAGCTGAACCGGTCGGACTAAAAAATGCAAAAACAAAACCCATCATAAAAACGGGTGGCCAAACTAATAAATGAACACCAATTGTTACTTTTTTTAAGTTTTGGATATTACGACCAACCAATGCTGAAAAAAGTTGTGGTATCGCCATTAAAATTGCAGATAAACCAGCAATCGAAACCACGATACTATTTGGTGCGCCCAATTGTTTTAAGAATAGTGGAATAATCGCATAAGTAGTATGAAAGGCCATTCCAAAGCCCCAACAAAATTCGTGGGCACTATTTAATATAAGATTATGGTGTAGATCACTTTTTGATAGGGTTTCCATCACTTTTTTGCTGTTCGCTTGTTAGTAAAAATATGGAAGCGATAAGCACAATTCCACCAGCAAATTGCACAGGTGATAAAACCCTTCCGCGGATCAACCAATCAATAACTACTGCAGAAAGCGGCCAAAACAGTTCATATATGGAAGAATGGGAGGCTTGTACATGTTTTAATCCATAATAATATATAAATAGTGCAACCGAGCCAGTTGTGAATACAATCAATAAAATAATTTTCCATTGTGTAAAAGTTAGTTGAGAGATATCTGATAATCCACGAAATCCGATTAAAACTACGGTGGCAATTACGGCGGTAATTGATAATCGTAATGCGGTAACCAAAGGAAAAGACAATGATTTTAAGGCATGTTTTCCTAAAACGGTGGAACTGCCCCAACTAAAAGCCGCCAGTAATGCCAATAGGGCGGCAATTAGCGTTTTATCGTCACCTGAGGCGATGGGATTTAATCCGAAAGTAACAAAATATCCGCCCGTTAGAGCCATAGCTGCTAATAGTAGAAATCTTTTGGTAATATGTTCTTTTAGCACGACAGCCGCAAGCAAGATTGCAAATAGCGGTTGGAATTTTTGCAATAAAACCACAACCGATAAATCGATGTAATTGATATAGCTTAATGCTTTGGTGTAGAAAAATAATCCTAACAAACCACCGAATACACTTATCCAAATTATAGATGACCAACTCCGTTGATCTATTGTCGAGATTTCTTTTTTTCCGCGCAACAGAAACGGTAAAAAGATGAGAGCACCGGCAACGTGTTCTAATGTTACGAGTAAAAGGGAAGGAATATTGTATAACTCTTGCCGTAAGAATCCGTCAAAGCTCCATAAAATTGCAGCGAAAAATATTGCTAAGATTGGAAGATATTTTTTCACATGGATAAACTACAGTATCGTAAACAATAAATTAATATAGAAAGTGTTGCCGATTTTATTAATAATTATAACGCCATCACTTTACCCAAAAATAAAGTGGCATCAGCATGGTGGTCACGGATAATAAAGAAAAACGGACGATCAACTTTAAACTCAATAATTTGAGGTAAAGAGGTAACAAATATTCCTACACTAGTGACTGCGGCGGCTTCCGTTCCTATTTCATCAACTTTAATTTTTGTCTTATGTATTACTTTGCTAATCGCCAAGTCTTCGGAAGTATTTATACGGGAAAAATCTGCTGAAGAGCCAAAAGCGATACCCATACCTAAGTCAATCAACACTTCATTCAGTAGTGATTTCCATTCCAATTCAAATTTTGGAAGCAACAAGTCAATATTTGTTGCATGAAGTTGGTTGTAGATACTATGATAATCAAGTGTATCAATAATATTATTTATATCATGATCAAATTTTGGAACGACAATCGTCATGGAAAAAAGCGAATCGCCATACATCAAATCGATTGCTTGATATTCATTTGTTGTCATGTAGTTGAAGCGTGCTTGTTGGAACATCATTGGAACGGTTGATGTAGATCCATCGTAGTTGATAAATTCTCCATTCTTAGTATTATTAATATCAAATTCACTTGTCCAAATTCCTTTAAAATAAATTGCATTGATCAAATACATTACAACATTACTTGGAATTTTATCAAGAATTTCATTAATTAAACCATTTGTTTTGTCGTCCACCCACGCATTAATTATATCTTTTGCAGATGGGTCTGAGAAATTCAATCCTTGAACAGTTGCACCAAAATACTCTTGATTGGCATTTAGGAAAGGTTGTTCAACGTGAAATCTATTTCGATGCCAAATTGAATTGGCAATGTTTAAAATGACTTCTTTATCGAGATTTGTAAGCAATTCAATTAAATATTGATAAGCTTCATTGATTTCTTGTTCAGAGAGACCATTAAGTTTTAGTGTATTTTTTATTGCCTCATATGTATCGCCAGAGGCTCCATTGAGCGTCATACCCAAAGCTATGGAAACACTTAATGGCGAGATAAACAGATTTTCATTTGGTACGGCGGAACTGAGTTTACGAAGCAGGTTTAATCCAAAATCTTTATCAGCATATACAACGCTTTTTTCAATTTTGGTCAATTCGCGTAACTGTTCAGCAGCATTGTCATTTTGGCCAGGTTGACAACCCAAAGTTAACGTTATTAATGAAACCAAACCTAAGATTATGATTGACTTGCTGTACATATTATTACCTCCAATAGTATCAAGCCTGGCCGCTTACACCAGCGGAATCACCGATTTCAATACCGAGCGTACGCGCGGCTTGGGTCCACATGAATTTCTCTGGAACATCGAAAATGAAGTCCGGAGCAGTATTCTGGAGCAGCCAATCACCACGATCAATTTCTTGTTCTAATTGTCCTGCCCTCCAACCGGAGTGACCTAAAAGTAATTTGAATTTGGCCGGCCCTTTTTTCTTAGCGATTGCGGCAAGTAAATCGCGATGACTGGTCATGGCAATTTCTTTATTTATTTTTACTGACCCAGCGACTAAGCGATCAGTGCTATGCAAAATAATTCCGCGTTCGATCATTACTGGCCCGCCAAAATAAACGGTAGGCACAATTTTGAGAATTTTTTCATTGTCTTCATAAATTTCAGAGAACAATTTTTTTAAATCTGGCTCCATAAATGGGCGATTTACTACTAACCCCATTGTACCTTCGGAAGTATGCTCGCAAACATAGATAACGGACTTTCCAAAATATGGATCGGTCATATGCGGCATCGCTATTAATATGTGGTTTTTAAGTGAATTCATTTTGGAATTTATCACATCATTTTAATAAGTCCAATAAAAGTTTATTAATTAAGCATATTATAAAAATGTAAATCGAGTTATGAAAAAACAGAAATTAGTGGTAAATTCCTGGTTAATTGTAAACTTGGAATAAATATATAACTATTTATGAAAGAGCAAGCCAGTAAAATTGTAATTCGTGGTGCGCGGCAACATAATTTAAAAAATATTGATTTAGATATTCCGCGCAATGAATTAGTTGTGATCACGGGTCTTTCAGGTTCGGGTAAGTCTTCGCTTGCTTTCGATACAATATACGCTGAAGGACAACGCCGCTATGTTGAATCTTTGTCTTCATATGCACGGCAATTTTTAGGATTGATGGAGAAGCCTGAAGTTGATTACATTGAAGGGCTGTCGCCAGCGATTTCAATTGAGCAAAAAACCACCGCAAGAAATCCCCGTTCTACAGTCGGAACTGTCACTGAAATACATGATTATCTACGACTGTTATTTGCACACATCGGCAAACCGCATTGTTGGATTTGTGATAGGCCCATTCAACGCCAAACGGTACAGCAAATTGTTGATACTATTAAAAAGTTTGATAAGGATGCGCGTATTTATATTTTAGCGCCCGTAGTTCGTGGGCGCAAAGGTGAGCATAAAGGTGTGTTTGAAGAAATCAAAAGAGAGGGATTTCTGCGTGTTCGAGTAAATGGTAAGCTGTGCAATCTTGATGGAAAAATTAAATTAGTAAAGACAAAAAAGCATACAATCGAAGTTGTTGTGGATCGTTTAGTTTTGCAGGGCGAATTTCATGAGCGTTTAACTGAATCAATCGAACTGGCTTTGAAGGCTGGCTCAGGATTGCTAACAGTTCACAAATTGCCGGATAGTGATCATTTATTCAGCGAACATTTTGCCTGTGCGCATTGCGAAGTATCCATGGAGGAATTAACACCACGGATGTTTTCTTTTAATTCACCCTACGGAGCTTGTCCTACCTGTGATGGGCTTGGTTCAAAAATGGAAATTGATCCGGAACTAGTTGTGCCTGATAAAACCAAATCGTTAATTCAAGGTGCGGTTGCGCCGCTTGGTGAGCAGCCACGTGGAAATTGGTATGGTAGTATTCTAAAAAGTTTAGCCAAACGTTATAATCTTAATTTTACAACACCCTGGTATAAAATAGATCCAGAAGCGCGAAAAATATTATTGTATGGCACAGGCGGCGACAAACTAGAAATGATATACACATCGGATAGATGGAGCGGAACTTATCGCGGTGGTTGGGAAGGTACTATTAATAATCTTATGCGCCGGTATCAACAGACTCAGTCGCCACATATTCGGGCATGGATTGAGCAATATATGCGAATGCAACCATGCCACGAATGCAATGGAGCACGACTAAAAAAAGAGAGCTTGGCAGTAACTGTCGGCGAAAAAAACATAGGGAATCTATCGCATTTGAGCATTCGCCTAATCTTGGAGTTCATTGCTAATTTAGATTTGTCCAAAACAGAGCAAGCCATTGCTCATCAAATATTAAAAGAAATTACTGAACGGCTCGGTTTTTTAGTTAATGTTGGATTGGACTATCTAACCTTGGACCGTTCTGCAACCACTCTTTCTGGCGGGGAGAATCAACGTATTCGCTTAGCAACTCAAATTGGCTCACAATTGGTAGGCGTTTTATATGTTTTAGATGAGCCATCTATAGGATTACATCCGCGTGATAATGCGCGCTTATTAAATACTTTAAAAGCTCTGCGCGATTTAGGTAATTCGATTTTAATCGTCGAACATGACCTGGAAACTATGGAAGCTGCAGATTTTATTATTGATATTGGTCCCGGTGCCGGAGAACACGGCGGCGAAATAATTTTTGCGGGTACACCAAACAATTTGTTAAATAATTCTAACTCAGTAACCGCACACTACTTATCTGGCAAAAAGGAAATTCCGCTACCACTAACTCGCAGAAAGGGTTCGTCAAACAAAATACGATTGATTGGTGCAACGGGAAATAATCTGAAAAATGTTAATCTTGAAATTCCACTAGGAACATTCATCGCAGTTACGGGTGTCTCGGGCAGTGGAAAAAGCACATTGATAAATGAAACATTATATCCGATTTTGGCACGTGATCTGCATAGAGCACGAAAATATCCATTAAAATACAATTCGATAAAAGGACTGGAATATATTAATAAAGTTGTGGATATTGACCAAAAACCCATTGGGCGTACACCGCGCTCAAATCCTGCAACTTATACAGGTGTATTCACTTTTATCCGTGATTTGTTTGCACAGTTGCCAGAGTCAAAACTACGTGGATATAAACCAGGCAGATTTTCCTTCAATGTAAAAGGCGGGCGATGTGAGGCTTGTCGAGGTGACGGAATTATTAAAATCGAAATGAATTTCTTGCCTGATGTTTATGTAACCTGTGAAGTTTGTAATGGGAAGCGTTATAATCGCGAAACGTTAGAAGTAAAATACAAAAACAAAAATATTGCCGAAATACTGGATATGTCTGTAGAGGATGCCCTTAAATTTTTCAAAAATATTCCATCTGTGTATAAAAAATTGACAACACTTAATGCTGTTGGTTTAGGATATATTCGTTTAGGACAGCAAGCCACGACACTTTCAGGTGGCGAAGCACAACGCGTGAAATTAGCGACTGAGCTGTCCAGAGCAAGCAACGATAGCACAATCTACATTTTAGATGAACCAACCACAGGTCTGCATTTTGCAGATGTTAAGATGCTTTTATCAGTTTTACAATCATTAATAGAACGTGGAAATACTGTGATCGTAATTGAACACAACTTAGATGTAATTAAAAGTGCCGATTGGATAATCGATTTAGGCCCTGAAGGTGGCGATGCTGGCGGCGAAATACTGTTTGCCGGCACTCCGGAAGATATAATTAAAAATAATAACTCATATACAGGAAAATTTCTAAAAGAACGATTAAAAAGCTAACACTGCAATTTCTTTTGTAACCGCCTAATTGCAGTGCTAAATAAAATGAAAAATAATAACTCAAATCCAATAATTAGTATATGGGAAAAAGGCTATTTATATGTTTTAATAATATTTATTTATTATACTTGGTGGTTAGTAAGTGGAAATGTCGGGAAGGGTGATTGGTATAAAGAAATTGCCTATTTTGATTACATACGAACAGCGCTTAAAGAATACTCCACATTACCTTATTTTTGGTGGAATATTATTGAAGATATTGCTTGGCGACCGCCAGTGCCCGGTTCGTCTTCTTTTGTTTCAAATCCTGAAACATCATTTTTTTCACCATTAACCCCACTAATATACAATTTCAATACCTTTACTTATATTAAGCTATATGTTTTCATTCAATTTTTGCCAGGCGTGATTGGAATTTTCTTGCTAAAAAAGCAACTAAATTGGAACAACGAACAATTCAGAAATTTTGCGGTTCTATTTTTATTTTCTCCAGTCATTCTTCAACATGTGGCTGTAGGGTATTTTACTTGGTATAATTTTTATTTCTTTCCACTGTTAATTTATTTTATTGCTGAGCGAGATATTTTAAAAGGAGTCGTGGGAACAGCTGCAATATTAAGCATTGTGATATTGCAGGGAGGCATATATATTGTCCAGTATCTTGGCCTTTTTTGGTTGATTTATGAAATATTTCATGTGATAATTGAACAGGATTATAAAAGAATTACGCGCATTTTTGCTGTTCCCGTTTTAATGTTCTTGTTGTCATACGTAAAGATTTTTTCTTCTGCATTGGTTTTTGGCGATTATACTCGGCCATTTTTTGACGTTAGTGGTTACTATCTTTCCTTTTTTCTGTTTTATGCGATTGTTCCCACCATAACGATACCACCGCTAAATTTATGGTTCTATACTGATTATTTGGGATGGCCGTTAATAACCCCGCATGATTCTGGACAATTTTGGGGATTATCTCTAATAATGCTTATAATAGTTTTGGTGAAGTATAAAACCATTGTAAAAAAACCAAATGCGGAACAACAAAATGGGCTTAACTATCATGCTATTTTCATTTCGGCAACTTTTCTTTTTGTGATATCATTTTACAAAATTTGGTATGTAATGATGAGGGGAATTGAGCCTTTACAGATTCCTTTTTTTGAAGCTATTAAGAATCACGGAATACGATTCATTATGGGAGCAACTTTTGGATATGCAGTATTATTTGCAAATTACAGTTCCTCAATCTGGAAAGAATTAGATAAATTTGTTAAGACGAAGTTCTGGTTCATAGCAAAAAAAATAGTGCTTATTGTTGGTTATCTGCTTTTGCTTGGATCAGGGTTGGCATGGTTTATCTTGAAATTATTCCAACAGCAAATCGCCAATAAGTTTACGGGTGTCATCACAGCGGCATACAAAAATACTGGTCATTATTGGTTGCGTGAACGAATGGAAGGTATAGAAGAAAATGCCCTTGAATTTTATTTTTACAGATTTGATATCGCTTATGCGTCGTTAACTCATTGGTTATTTGTCATCTTTGCTGTCTCGTTTACTATATTTATGATTACATATTTTTTAGTTAAAAAGAGGCAACTTTTTGTTCCTATAATTCAGAAATTTCCGTATTTGAAGTATGAACTATTGTTGGCAATACCCTTGGCTTTTTCTACAGGAATGTGGATGAATTTGGCCACAAGTATTCCTTTTGATGAATATCCGATTAGAAAAGTAATTCCACCTGAAGTAGTGATTAACCCTGAAATAACAGGATTGTCACCGAAAATTGTAGTAACTCCAAAGTCTATGAAAATAACACCCGCACCACAATCCGAAATAAATAATTATTGGTTTCCACAAATTCCTGCAAATGATGGCAAGCTTTTTGATATAATTTCTAATAACGCCGAGTTCTCGGAAAAAAACGGTAAATTAATGTTAATTGCTAAAAACAATAAACCAATAGAGGTGTGGTTTGAAACCACAGAAATTATGCAAGCTATGATTATTACGATCCTTGCTTGGATCGGAGTGGGCGGATTTATAGTTTTTCGAATATTTCGAAACAAGAATATTGTAAATTCCACAATTAAATTTTAATTAATCGCGGACTAATTTGTCACTAAATATCAATTACTTAAAAAGACACATTAAGCCTTGGATAAAAGCAATCCGTTTGTATCAATGGTCTAAAAACATACTGCTTTTTTTACCGTTCTTGATGTCTCACAGATTGTTAGAAATAGATTTAGTGATAAAACTAATAATTGCTTTCATTTCTTTCGGATTAAGTGCTTCAGCAGGTTATATTTTAAATGATATTTCAGATTTAGAATCTGATAAAAAACACCAAACTAAGAAAAAACGACCGTTTGTATCTGGCCAAATTTCTATCAAGAGCGGAAGAGTGGTTATTCCTTTTCTACTGTTGGCAAGTTTTTTATTAGCATACAAATTTTTGCCAACGGCATTCATAGTTGTTTTGATAATTTATATTTTAACTACAATATTTTATTCAGCATATCTAAAGGAGAGGATATTTATTGATGTAATCGTGCTGGGTGCTTTATATACTCTCCGTGTATTAGCCGGTGGTTTAACAACAGGAATTGATGTTTCTACTTGGTTATTAGGTTTTGCGTGGTTCTTTTTCTTGAGCTTAGCTTTTATGAAGCGTTATACCGATTTATTGCTAATAAAAAAAACTAATGAAAAAAAACTATACGGGCGTGGATATATTGTAGATGATATTGATATGGTTCAACAAGCAGGTCTTATAAGCGGCTTTATGTCGATATTAGTTCTAACATTATACATCAATAGCGACTACATGCTTGAACATTATAAATCACCTATGTTATTATGGTTCACGATTCCCGTCTTGCTATTTTGGTTGTTACGCATGTGGCTTATTGCAAAACGGGGAAATATGGTGGGTGACCCCGTCGTATTTTCCATTAAAGATAAGGGCAGCTATGTAATTTTTATATTAGTATTAGTTATTTTGACGGCTGCAGCAACATCAAATTTTGGTCAATTATTTTAATTCAAATTATATTAAAAATAGTTGGCCAGAGAGTTTTTTATTTCAATATTTGGAAACCCTTCCAGTACATTAGTATTTTCATACTATCAATATGCACTGATTTTGCAGATTTTAGATGATTAATGAATTACAGACAACTAATCCTGAGCCCAATGATGAAGATTTGACGGTTGAAAAAACACTTAGACCCTCACATTTTGATGATTTTATTGGACAAAGAGAGCTTGTTGAGAGTCTAATGGTGTATATTGAAGCTGCTAATAATCGCGCAGGAGCTTTGGACCATGTACTGCTATTTGGGCCCCCCGGACTTGGTAAAACAACGATAGCCAACATAGTATCAAAAGAATTAAATACAAATATTAAACCATCATCAGGGCCGGTTTTAGAACGCGCTGGTGATTTGGCCGGAATGTTGACTAATCTTGAACACCGTGATGTTTTCTTTATTGATGAAATCCATCGATTAAATAGTGTTGTAGAAGAATATCTTTACTCGGCGATGGAAGATTATCGCATTGATATCATGATTGATAAAGGTCCCGGCGCCCGTAGTGTGCAGTTGAACATTGAGCCATTTACCTTGGTTGGTGCAACTACGCGCCTGGGCAATTTAACATCGCCGTTGCGTGATCGTTTTGGTGTAGTTCTGCGCGTAGATTATTACAGTGATGAAGATTTATTTAACATCGTGCAACGTTCGGCAGGAATCCTAAATATTGAAATAGATGATAAAGGAACATGGGAAATTGCACGGCGTTCAAGAGGTACTCCGCGCATTGCTAACCGTATTTTGCGTAGAACAAGAGATTACGCCGAAGTAAAAGCTAAGGGAAAAATTGATCAAAAAATTGCACAACGCTCACTCACCGCACTTGGTATTGATAAAACCGGCTTAGATGAAATGGATCGACGCATTTTAGAAACGTTAATTGATAAATTTAATGGTGGTCCGGTAGGCATCGGTTCTTTGGCCGTGGCGATTGGTGAGGACGCCATTACAATCGAAGATGTTTATGAACCATTTCTAATAAAAGAAGGATTAATGCAACGTACAGCACGCGGACGCGTTGCGCACGAGCGTGCTTACAATTTATTTGGAAAAAAAGCGAAACCATTACAACGAGGACTATTTAATGATTGAAAAACGGAAGAAGTATAGACTGTCTGACTTTCACTATCCATTGGGACACAAGTTTATTGCTAAATATCCGTCCCCACGACGCGATCGATCTAAATTGTTATTGTTACATCGGGAAACTGGCGAAATTGAACATAAGAAATTCTATGAAATAACTGATTATATGCGTCGGAATGATCTATTACTGGTCAATGATACTAAAGTATATCCGGCACGGTTGTTTGCCAAAAAAGAAGGTGCTGAATCGAAAGTTGAAGTGTTTTTATTACGCGAATTAAACCAAAATTTATGGGAAGTGATGGTAAAGCCGGCGCGAAAGGTTCGCATTGGCAATAAACTTGAAATTGCTCCAAATGTATTTTGCGATGTAATAGACAACACTGTTTCCGGCGGACGCGTTGTGCGATTTGAACATACTGGAGAAGAACTATATTCAATTATCGAGCGAATTGGAATTTCACCGTTACCGCCATACATTAAAAGGGATTCCGAAAAAAAGGATAAAGTTCGTTATCAGACAGTATATGCAGAGAAGCGCGGTGCTGTTGCAGCACCAACAGCCGGTTTGCACTTTACGAAAGGTCTTTTAGATAAAATTGAGCGGAAAGGTGTAAAAAGAGAGAATATCACTTTACACATCGGGATTGGCACTTTTCGACCTGTTCATGTTGAGGATTTAAACCGCCATCAAATGGATTCAGAATATTTTGAGGTTTCCCCAGCTGCAGCACTGGCAATAAACACTGCACGCAAAAAACGGCGTAAAGTAATTGCTGTCGGAACTTCAACTGTTCGAGCCGTTGAAACAGTTGCTGTCTCAGGATTTCAAGTTAGCCCGCGGCGCGGCTGGACCGATAAATTTATATATCCGCCCTATAATTTTAAAATGATAGATGCATTGATCACTAACTTTCATCAACCACAAAGTACACTGTTAATGATGGTTAGCGCATTCGCTGGCCGTGATCTAATCTTGAAAGCCTACAAAGAAGCGAAAAAAATGAATTATCGCTTTTTAAGCTATGGTGATGCAATGCTAATTTTATGACAATGACAAAAGGTTCCTGCGTTGGAGCAGTTATTGTTGCGGGTGGTGTTGGCCATAGGTTTGGCGAACTAAAACAATTCAAAAGATTGGGGCAACATCCGCTTTATATGCACTCACTTCTGCGATTTGCAAATTGCGATATGATTAATGAAGTTGTTTTGGTTTTACCACCCAATACGGCGCAGAAAATATCGAATTCAATCGGAGAAATAGAAAATTTACAAAAGGTAGTTGAAGGTGGGCAATTACGTCAAGATTCTGTTTTGGCAGGCGTAAATGGGTTATCTAATGAATGTAACATCGTTTGTGTGCACGATGCTGCACGCCCCTTCATTTCAATTGAATTAATCGAAAAGAGTATTATTGCCGGTAAAGAATATGTTGGTGCGGTTATGGCAATTCCTGCTAGCGATACAATTAAAAAGGTTAAAAGAACTGATAAGATTATTGAAAAGACTTTGCCTCGTGAAACGATTTGGTTGGCGCAAACACCGCAAGTATTTCAGCGCGATACATTAGTAAAGGCCTTGTTGTTTACCCAAGCAAATAATAGTCGGTTTACCGATGAATCAGCATTATTGGAATCCTTAGGATATAAGCTAAAGGTGGTTGAAGGCAGTCCTGCAAATATTAAAATAACTACTCAAGACGATTGGCAATTAGCAGAATCAATGTTGGAGAAAAATTATGTTTAGAACCGGAATTGGTTACGACATACATCAATTGGCACAGAATAGAAAATTAGTCATTGCCGGAATTACAATTCCTTTTAAAAAAGGTTCTGTTGGGCATTCGGACGGCGATGCTCTTTCGCATGCAATCGCAGATGCACTCTTGGGTGCTGCAGCCTTGGGGGATCTTGGTGATTATTTTCCAAGTAATGACAACAAATGGAAAGGAGTTAATAGCTTAGATTTACTTACGAAAGTGATGAAAAACATTACTTCCAATGGGTACGCCATAAATAATGTTGACAGTATCATAATTCTCGAACAGCCTAAATTAAAGCAATTTATTTTACCAGTTCGAAAAAACTTAGCTAAAACTTTGGATATTAAAATTGAACAAATTTCTGTGAAAGCAACCACAGTTGATAAACTTGGTGCAATTGGCAAGGGTGACGGTTGGGCTGCCCAAGCGATTGTAACAATATCTAAATAGATGGATTTCTTAGAGTTAAAAGCTCATGCCAAAATAAATATTGGCTTACAGATTAAAAATAAACGGCCGGATGGTTATCATAATATTCATACTGTTTTTCAAGAAGTTGCATTGCATGATGTTATTAAAATACAGAAACAGCCGCATGGTATTGATATTTCGATAGATTGGCCCGGCATACCAACGGATAATATGAACACCTGCGCTAAAGCATATTTAGCAGCAAAAGAGATTTTTCCTAATTTGGGAGGAATTTCGCTTACGATATCTAAAAAAATTCCGCCCGGCGCCGGACTTGGAGGTGGCTCAAGCGATGCCGCATCTGTTTTAAAGGGGCTAATTCAACTGTATGATTTGTCCGTGAGCGAAAAAGAATTGTTTGGAATCGCGACTAAAATTGGCGCAGATGTACCGTTTTTTATCGCTAGTGGAACGCAAATCGGTAACGGAATTGGAGATTTGCTTAAGCCAATTTATAAACCAATCAATGGATTTTATCTATTGGTAATACCAGATATTTCCATCAGCACGGCGTGGGCCTATAAGGCAATAAAAAAACACTTGAATAAAAATTTAGATAGACCTAACTTCGCTAACTATTTTGAGAGAAGTAAGCTCTCAAAGGCGATATTTGATAATGATTTTGAACGAATTGTGGTTCCTGCATATCCAAAAATTGGTGAAATAATAGATGAGTTCAGCGCTAAAGGTGCTTTTTTCACCAGTTTGTCGGGCAGTGGTTCGACTGTGTATGGAATATTTGGCGATGAAGCTAAAGCTAAACAGGCCGAGTCTATTTTCCAAAAACAGTATCGCACTATCTTAACCAAACCCACCAATTTAAATTGATATAACCACACCCAAAGTTTAATGGGGAGTCGTCCAATGGTAGGACACCAGGTTTTGGTCCTGGCGATCGGGGTTCGAATCCCTGCTCCCCAGCTATAAAATGAAGAGTGCAAAATTAAAAATATTTACCGGCCGTAGTAATCCTAAATTAGCGGGTAAAATTGCCGATAGTTTAGGACAACAGTTAGGTAAAATTTCGATTAAAAATTTTGCAGATGGTGAAATCTGGGCAAAATATGAAGAAAACATCCGTGGTTGTGATGTCTATCTTATTCAATCAACAAATAGCCCGGCAGATAATATTATTGAGCTGGCTCTGATGATTGATGCAGCGGTGCGCGCTTCGGCTGAACGCGTTACTGTTGTAATTCCATATTTTGGATATAGTCGACAAGACCGCAAAGATAAACCGCGTGTACCAATTTCAGCGCGGGCAATAGTAGATATTTTTTCAACATTGGGTACCAATAGAATTCTCTCAATGGATTTACACTCCAGCCAAATGCAGGGATTTTCAAAAGTCCCATTTGATGGATTATATAGTCGTTTAATTCTGATAAAAGAGATTAAAGCATTTGGGTTAAAACCGGAAAATTCGGTTGTTTTAGCGCCCGATATAGGCTCGGCCTCAATGGGACAGGCCTATGCCAAGCGGTTGAACATGAATTTCGCATTGATTGAAAAACGACGCATAAAACACAATCGCTCTAAAGCGGTTTTTCTAATTGGTGAAATCAAAAATAAACATGTTTTGATAATCGATGACATCGTAGATACTGCCGGAACTGCAATTAATGCCGCCGAAAAAGCTTTGGCAAAGGGCGCTCTTTCGGTGACTTTAGTAGGAACGCATGCAATTTTATCGGGCAATGCGGTTAAAAAATTAAAGAAATCATCTATTAGCAGATTTTTATTTACTGATACAGTTGCTCGTTCAAAAATCGATACTTTACCAAACACGACCATTGTTTCGGTGGGCGATATTTTCGCAGAAGCGATACAAAGAATTCATCAAGGTCGCTCAGTGAGCGCTTTATTTAAATTTTAGAGGAAGGAGTTTTTATGGCAGAATATACAAAATTGGAAATAACCAAACGCGCACGAACCGGCTCGCACACTGCTAAATTGTTGCGCAAAGAAGGAATGATTCCAACAAATTATTATTATACCGGACAAGATAATGTAAATCTTGCGATTGATAAAAAAGTTTTCCGCCAAGCTGTACACACCGGACATCATATTTTTGCAATTGACATGAATGGCGAAGAACAATATGTTATGATTAAGGAAGTTCAATATCATCCGGTTAGCGATGAAATAATTCATATCGATTTAATGCGTGTCCGCCGTGATCAAAAAATGACAATATCTGTACCAATAGTTTTGGAAGGAAACGCAATTGGTGTAAAAGAAGGTGGAATTCTTACACAAAATTTGACTACTTTAGAAATCAGCTGTTTCCCGGCCGACGTCCCTGAAAATATTATTGTGGATGTCTCAGATTTTGAAATGAATCACGTAATGACAGTTGGTGAGCTAAAAGTTGATGAAAAAATAGAAATAGTAACAGCGGAAGATATGGATGTGCTCGCCATTATTCCACCGCGTGAAGAATCGCTTGAACCTGAAATACCGACTGAGGAAGAATTGGCTGAAGTTGAAGCAGAGGTTGAAGGCGAAGAAGTCGCTGAAACCGATGAAGCACCGCAGGATGAACCAACGGAATCAGAGCAGAAAGAGGAAACTAGCGATAATTAATGAATGCGTTTATCGGATTAGGAAATGTGGGAGATGAATATTCTTCAACAAAGCATAATGCCGGATTTTGGGTGGTTAACGAATTTGCACGGCGTATGAAACTCGAATTCAAACCCGGAAAAGGAGATTATGTGGTAGCCGAAGATCGTAATAAAGATCTAGTATTGATTAAGCCCACTACCGGTATGAACCGTAGTGGGCTGGCAGCCCGTCAAGTGTTTGATAGTTGGAATATCAATTTGGAAAATTTTTTTGTTATTGTTGATGATGTTGATTTGAACCTTGGCACTTTGCGAATTCGGCCAAGCGGAGGTGATGGTTGTCATCGCGGAATGGAGTCGGTTATTTATCATTTAGATGAAGATAAATTTCCGCGCATTCGTTTTGGCATTAAAGCCAGCGATCATAAACGGCCGGCCGAAAAATATGTGCTGAAACCATTTCGCAAGCAAGATCAAGCTTTAGCAAAAGAAATGGTACAAAAAGCTGCAGATGCAATTTTTAGCATTTCAAATAACGGATTAAATCGAACAATGAGTGAATATAATCGAATTGAAAAAAATCAAGAGGATTAAAAATCAATGGAAAAAATAATCTACTTAGTCATTGCTACAGGAATTATTGCTTTATTATATAGTTTGTGGAAATCAATTTGGATAATGAAACAGGACGAAGGCACTGAAACCATGAAAATGATTGGCCACAATATTGCCGAAGGAGCGCTGGCTTTTTTAAAGGCAGAATATAAAGTTCTATCAGTTTTTGTAATCGCAGTTGCGATTTTACTTGGCTTTGCGAATCACGGGAAAACCGATTCCAGTGTTTTAATTAGTTTATCGTTTGTTGTGGGAGCGTTAGCCTCCGGGTTGGCAGGATTTATTGGAATGCGTGTTGCCACCGAAGCCAATAACCGAACGACACATGCTGCGCGAACCAGTCTAACACAAGGTTTAGAAGTTGCCTTCGTCGGTGGCTCCGTAATGGGCATTAGTGTAGTTGGGCTTGGTGTTATCGGACTTGGTAGTTTATTTCTATTTTACCAAGCGCATTTTAATAATTTAATCACGGTGTTGAATGTAATTTCGGGTTTCTCATTGGGAGCATCTTCAATTGCCTTGTTTGCTCGGGTAAGTGGCGGAATTTATACCAAAGCAGCTGATGTCGGTGCCGATTTAGTAGGCAAAGTGGAAGCTGGAATTCCAGAAGATCATCCTCTTAATCCTGCTACAATTGCCGATAATGTAGGTGATAACGTTGGCGACGTTGCCGGAATGGGAGCAGATCTTTTTGAATCGTATGTTGGTTCTATAATCGGATCAATGATTTTAGGTGCCAGCATTTTAGTTGCGGGTAAGTTCGACATGAATTTTGTATTGTTACCATTAGTATTAGCCGGAGCTGGTGTAATAATTTCGATTATTGGCACTTTTTTGGTTTCGGTTAAGGAAGGAGGAAATCCGCAAAAAGGATTAAACCGCGGGCATTTTGGTTCGGCCGCTTTGATGGTAATTGCAATGTATTTTATTATAACATACTTTTTGCCATCTAACTTTGTTCTTGGTGGGGGTTCATACACAAACCTTGGTGTGTTTTTCGCAACTTTAGTAGGATTAGCCGCCGGAATCGGGATTGGATCCGTTACAGAGTTTTATACTGGTACCGATACAAGGCCAGTCAAATCAATAAGCAAACAATCGCTAACTGGCGCGGCAACTAATATTATAGCCGGCTTGGGTGTTGGCATGCAGTCAACAACGATTCCAATTTTAATTATTGCCGTTGCGATAATGGCATCTTTTTATTTTGCAGGATTATATGGAATTGCGATGGCTGCACTTGGAATGTTGGCTAACACGGGAATTCAGCTTGCAGTAGATGCTTATGGACCAATTTCTGATAATGCCGGTGGTATCGCAGAAATGGCGGAATTACCAAAAGAGGTGCGCGGAAGAACTGATAAGTTAGATGCGGTTGGAAATACAACTGCTGCCATCGGAAAAGGGTTTGCCATCGGTTCGGCTGCATTAACGGCTTTAGCATTGTTTGCTGCTTTCAGAACTTCGGTCTATATCACCCGTGTTTCTTCCGGCTTTGAGGAGAATGCTGCCGTGGTTGCGATTGATGTAACCAACGCCAGTGTTATGGCCGGCTTATTTGTTGGAGCGATGTTGCCATTTCTTTTTTCATCGCTAGCGATGGGTGCTGTAGGTCGCGCAGCGATGGCTATGATTGAAGAAGTGCGCCGACAATTTAAAGAAATCCCTGAATTAGCGGCAGCTTTAAAAATAATGAATAAGTATGACTCTGACATGGATAAAGCCGGCGCCAAAGAAAAAAAAGTATTCAAAAATGCACTCGCAAAAGCGGAACATAACACATGTATCGAAATATCTACATCTGCTGCAATTAAACAAATGGTTCTACCCGGTGCTGTAGCAATTGTTACTCCGGTTGCTGTCGGATTCATTTTTGGAGCAGAAACATTAGGAGGCTTATTAGCGGGAGTTACTGTTTCTGGTGTACTGATGGCAATTTTTCAATCCAATGCGGGCGGCGCTTGGGATAACGCCAAAAAATTATTTGAAGAAGGTGTGGAAATTGAAGGTCAAAAATACTTTAAAGGTTCAGAAGCACATAAAGCAGCCGTAGTTGGCGACACAGTTGGTGATCCGTTTAAGGACACTTCTGGTCCATCATTAAATATTTTAATAAAATTAATGTCAGTAGTCGCATTGGTAATTGCACCGCTGATTGCACTTGTTTGATAAGTTACATCTGAAGGAGATTAAATGAGGTATTACGAAGTATTATATATTATAAATTCAAATTTGGAAGATGATAAGGTAAAAAGCATTATTGATGAAATTGGTAATGAAATCGAGAAGAACAAAGTTTCTGTAATTAATCACCATTTTTGGGGCAAAAAACGATTAGCGTATTCAATCAATAATCATAAATATGGAACTTATATTTTGCTACAGTTTGGTGCTGACAAAGTTGATTTTTTAACAGAGTTTGAACGATTTTTAATACTAAACAAATCAGTGATTCGTCATCAAATTATAAAATTAGATAAAGTACCGGCAAAAGTAGAGAAAGAAAAATCAGCTGAAATAGTTGAAGATGAGAACTCTTTGGAAGTAGAAGCATTCGAGGCTTCAATTGAAAACGAAAGACCTGAATTTGAAGTCGCCGGAGAAGCGGATGAACAAAGGGAAATCAAAACAGAAGAACTTGAAAAATCTGCCAGCGAGCAAAAAAATAAAGAGGAAGATGAATAATGGCGTTTACAAATAAAAAGAAATATTGTTACTTTAAAGAAAATGGCATAACCTTTGTAGATTATAAAGATGTTAAACTGCTTAGGAGATTTGTAACTGATCAAGGGAAAATCATACCGCGCCGGGTAACCGGTTCCAGTGCAAAAATGCATCGGCAATTGGTCAGAGCTATTAAACAGGCCCGCAATATTGCCCTTATGCCTTACACTAGTGGCAGTGGAGATTAATATATAATTTTTAAAAGGATTTTAAAATGGATGTAATATTATTGAAAGATGTTGATGGATTAGGCCTCGCTGGCGATATTGTAAACGTAAAACCCGGTTATGCAAGAAATTACTTAGCACCATTAGGATTGGCATTGAGAGCTTCAAAGCGTAATTTAGCGGTGGCGGAAGAACGTAAAAATGTTACTTTAGCGCGGCAAGAACGCGCCAATAAGATTGATATAGAATTAGCGAATTCATTGAAAAAAATTGAACTGACAATCGAAATGCAAGTTGGGGAAGAGGAAAAATTGTTTGGTTCAGTTACTACGCAAGATATTCACAAAGCATTATTGAAAGAAAACATAGAAATTGATAGACATGACATACTGTTAGAAGAACCTATCAAGGCATTAGGTGTTTATAATGTGCCTGTCAAAGTATCTGATGACTTACAACCATCTGTAAAACTTTACGTTATTAAAGCATAAATCAGTCTTTACTGGTTTGCCATTATAATTTTCAGAAATCATGTTTGTTGATGTCGCTTTTCCAATCTCAAGTTATCAGGTTTTTACGTATAACGTTCCGCTGCAATTTGCTGAAGTTGCAGGTATTGGCCTTAGAGTTAAAGCGCCGATTGGGAAACGAATCTTATCAGGTGTAATTGTCAAAGTATTTTCTGAGTCAGAGTTTGCCGGAAATATCAAAGATATAATTGATGTTATCGATAAAACACCAATATTTGACGAAACGCTATGGAAGCTAATGAACTGGATTAGTGATTATTACCTTACCCCGCTTGGCAAAGCTGCCACGATTATTCCATCTAAATTGTCAGCAAATATGAAAATTCAAGAAAGATGGATGGTTAAAACTGTTAGAAATGGTGATGAAAATTATGAGTCCATCAAGAATGCCCCCGCCCAATTAAAAGTTTTTCAAAGTTTGGTGAAGCTTAATGAAGTAACCCCGATTACAAACTTCAACAAAACTGCGTCAAGTCCAATAACTGTTTGCAAGGGTTTAGAAAAAAAAGGACTTGTAAAATTATATAAAGAAGAAATAATTCCATCAACAAACAATTTCATTTTTAAACCGGTTAATAAAGACATTAAGTTTTCCAAAAATCAGAAAATTGCAATGACTAAAATTGAAAAATATATTCAGGAAAGAGAACACAATGCAATTTTATTGCATGGTGTAACCGGTAGCGGCAAAACAGAAATTTATCTCAAAATTGCTAAAGATATTTTGCGTCAGAATAAATCAATAATAATTCTGTTGCCTGAAATTGCCTTAACACCGCAAATAGCCGGACGTTTTAAGGCAGTTTTTGGTGGAGAAGTTGGATTATGGCATTCTAAATTATCAACTGCAGAGCGTGCCTGGACATGGAAAAACATTTGCGAAGGGAAATTTAAAGTTATTGTTGGCGCACGTAGTGCGGTTTTTGCACCGCTAAAAAATTTGGGATTGATCGTCGTTGATGAAGAGCAAGAATCATCCTACAAACAAGAAGAGCCTGAACCACATTACCATGCGCGCGATATCGCCTTGATGCGTGGTGCGATACAGAAAGCGGCAGTGATATTAGCAAGCGCCACACCAAGTCTTGAAAGTTATTATAATCACATTAAGGGCAAATTTGACTATTGCTATTTAGCAGAACGATTTAATGAATCGGTATATCCGCAAGTAACAGTAGTGGATATGAATAAAGAGCAGGAAGAAACAGGAAAAATTGGGCAAATTCTTTCCGGCAACTTGCAAAGGAAAATCGAAGAGTGCCTAAAACGAAAAGAGCAAATTATTCTTTTACAAAATCGTCGCGGTTTTGCACCGATTTACCGCTGTCGCGATTGCGGTGAGATTATACAATGCAAAACTTGTAGTATTCCACTGACTTACCATCGCGTCGGTGAAAATTTACAATGTCATTTTTGCGGATTTGTGACAAATGATACTCCACAAAAATGCCAGAAATGCAACAGTGGCAATTTAGTGCTGTTAGGAACCGGCACGCAAAAAGTAGAAGACGTTGTGCAAACCACATTCCCGAATGCCAAAGTTGCACGTTTGGATGTTGATACGACAAAATCTGGGAAAAAGCTAACTGAAACACTTGCAATGTTTAAGGATAGCAAAATTGAAATCTTGCTTGGGACACAAATGATTGCCAAAGGACTGGATTTTAATAACGTTACCTTGGTCGGTATTATTAACGCCGACACAGGCTTGTTTTTACCAGATTTCCGTGCCGGTGAGAAAGTCTTTCAATTAATTTATCAAGCGGCTGGCCGATCCGGTCGACGTAAAAAACAGGGTGAAGTTGTAGTACAAACATATAATCCTGATAACCCTGTTATTAGGTATGCCTCAAGGCTTGATTTAAAAAAATATTATAATATCATGCTTGGCGAAAGAAATGAGTTAGGCTATCCACCGTTCACTTGGCTTACGAAATCTGTGTTCATAGGATCGAAAAGAAAGGTAGTGGAAAATACTGCGAGTTCATTTAGAAATAAATTTAAAAGATCTAACCAAGGTGTAAAGGTTCTAGGACCGGCTTGGTGCTATCGTGAACGACTGCGGGGTAATTATCGTATGCAAATCGTGTTTAAATCAGCAAAAAAAACTGATCCAAACGGACGCGTATTACATAATTATTTAAAAAATAATCTGCTAAACAAGAGCACTCCAAGCAGTGTTAAAATACGAATAGATAGAGATCCGATTTCATTATTATGAAAAAATTATTGTCACCCGTTTTATTTTTGAGTATTAGCTTTGCGCAAAACGCACTATTTGGGTTAGAGAGTTGGTATAGTGTTAGTACGGTGGCATCGGCCGGCGGAATCGGTGCCATAACAAATTCCTACAGCGCTAATGTTAATCCAGCCGGCGCGGCCAAACAAACCGAGCAGATTCAGTTAGATCTCGTAAAATATCCAGCGTCAATTAATGCTAAAAGTATAATTTTTATCAAGCCGATAAAAACTGCGAAAATTAGTTTTGGTTTAAAACACATGGGGTACGGCAGTTTTAACGCAAGCGATGAGAATGGAAATAAAACCGGAACTTATTCCGCCGGTGATACGAGGTTTAATACAACCCTTGCCCAATCCAGAAAGAATTTTGATTGGGGTATTAGCGGAGGAGTTTTTATTAGCAATCTGGATTCATACAATTCATACGCATTAGTGTTTTCAAGTGGATTAATTTATAGTTTTACAAAATTTAATATAGAGACTGGTATATACATTTCAAATTTTGGATTAATTTTATCGCGCTATACAAATTATAGCGAATCATCATTGCCAACAAAAATAGCAATTGGGTTCAACAAAGGTTTAGCACATTTGCCTTTAGATATTAATTTTGATGCAGGATATTATTTTGATGATTATCAGTATTTATTACGTGCCGGCGGCGTTTTTTCAATTTCAAAAGACTTTAAATTGACGATAGGGATTAACTCCAATAATATCAATCAACGAACAGAATACAGCTCATTAAAAAGTACTTGGGGAAGCAGTGGCGTTGGTTTAACCTACTCGTATAAACAATATTCAATTGGTCTTGCTGGCTATTCTTATGGACCTGGCGGCTGGATTTATGGGTCAAGTTTAAATATTAAACTGTAATCGCCTAAATTTTTAATTTAATAAAGCTATTAACTGAATTAAATTAATTACTTCTTGCATATATGCTATTTGCATAATATATTTTACTTCTGTGTTAGACAGCTTAAATATCAAAATATTAACCCTGCTTCAGGACAATGCGCGCCTGAGTGCCAGCGAAATAGCAGCAGAGGTTGGGCTTTCTGTTCCGGCAGCAGCAGAGCGGATTAAAAAATTGACGGATTCAGGTTTAATCAAGAATTTTGCAGCGATTCTTAAAGCAAAAAAACTCGGTTACGACATTACCGCATTTATAGTTGTTGATTGTACTTCATCGGATTTATACGAGCATGTTGTGCAAAAATCATTGCTTGATAAAAATATTCTTGAATGTCATTCAATTACCGGAGAAGGAAGTCACTTGTTAAAAATACGGGCGCGCAATTCCGATGATTTAGAAAAATTATTGGGACAAATACAATCTTGGTCTGGTGTAATTAGAACGCGCACAATGTTCGTGCTGTCAACATTTAAAGAGACTATGGTAATAGATTTAGGGAATCAAAACACAAAGGAATATAATGACTAAAATAAAAGCAGAGTATGTTTGGATGGATGGTCATCAGCCAACTGAAAAGCTACGTTCTAAAACAAAAATTGTTAATGAAAAAATCAATAAGGTTAAGGAATTGCCTATTTGGGGATTTGATGGGTCAAGCACAATGCAAGCAACCGGAAACAATAGCGATTGTATGCTGAAACCGATTAATTTTATCCCTGAGCCAATTCGCGGTGGTGATAATATTATTGTATTGTGCGAAGTCTATAATGCCGATGGCACTGTTCACAAGACCAATACGCGCGCCAATTTAAGAGCCGTAGCAGAAAAATATAAAGATCACGAGCCGTGGTTCGGCATTGAACAGGAATATACCTTGTTTCAAGGAATAAAGCCGCTTGGTTGGCCCGACAATGGTTTTCCTGCCCCACAGGGCGGATATTATTGCGGTGTAGGTGCTGATGAAGTATTTGGGCGGCCGGTTGTCGAAGCTCATTTAGATGCCTGTTTGAAGGCAGGGATTACAATTTCTGGTATAAATGCTGAAGTGATGCCTGCTCAATGGGAATTTCAAATTGGCCCGCTTGGCCCTTTAGATGTCGCAGACCAAATATGGTTTGCAAGGTGGTTGTTATATCGCATTGGTGAAGATTATAATGTTAGTGCAACTTTGCACCCTAAACCGGTTTCCGGAGATTGGAATGGAGCTGGCGCGCACATTAATTTTAGTACCAAAGCAATGCGAGCTCCCAACGGCATAAACATTGTTAAGGAAGCATGTAAAAAGTTAGGTAAAAGGCATATTGAACATATGGAGGTTTACGGTGCTCACAATGAGGAACGACTTACGGGCTTGCACGAAACATGTAAAATTGATGAATTTAGATCTGGAGTAAGTGATCGGGGTGCTTCAATTAGGATTCCAATGCAGACCGCTCAAGAAGGCAAAGGTTATTTAGAAGATCGTCGTCCGGCTGCAAATATGGATCCGAATTTAGTTTGCGCAATAATGCTCGAAACTTTATGCAGTGATTAATCTATTTGTGTTGTGAATTATCCGCCAATTAATCATCGGTATATTTTAGTTTAAAAATTTATTGGCCTAAGATGACCTAACTTCATAAACTTTTGTTGCCGTAACCATTGGACAGTCCCGTGCAATCTCTAATGCTTCGTCCATGTTTTCGGCATTAATAATGACAAAACCGGTTATGGTGTCTAAATCAAAGGGAAGATCGGAGAGGCCGTCCTTGGTTATTGTTTTGCCGTTACTTAGCCCGACTTGATCTACAATTTTATCGTTAATTGATTTAAACCATTGTTGCCATTCCTGCATTAACTCAGGAGTTGGCTTAGTAAAACCGATGGTCATTATAACAAATTTTTTCATAGTATTTTCCAAGTTATTAATGATCGAAAAATTAATGTCAAAAAGGTAAAATTCAAAAGCTTGAAAATTGGTTATTTAGGCTCCAAAGACTTTACATAATCATAACTTTCGTTAAGAAGTTTTGCCAACATATCTGATTCTTGCAACATTTCATCCGGAATTAAAATGTAACCTTTCATGGTTGCACCATAGGATTTAAAATAAGTTGTATTAAATTTTTGCATATATTTTTCTTGAATTTTTTTAGAAAACCTAATTCCAATCTCACCGGCTTTATTGAGTAATGAAAACATATAGCCGTTTGCTGATGTATAAGGCATTGTCTTGTCTTTTCGCTCAAAACGCGGACATTTGGCAATTAATTCATCGTAAAGCTTTAATTTTTTCTCCCACATAATTATGATTAATCCTTTTTAATCAAGTTTAATCATATTTTCAAACGGAGCTATTCTCTTATTTATTATATCAACATATTCTTGGCTTATTTCAAATCCAACAAAATTTCTGTCGCTTTTTAGCGCTGCAATTCCAGTTGTTCCACTCCCCATAAAAGGATCTAAGATAATATCGGTCTTAAATGAGTACAATTGGATTAGTCTGTAAGGCAAATCAATTGGAAATGGTGCAGGATGCCCAACTCTCTTTGCTGATTCAGCATTGAATGTCCAAATAGATTTTGTCCATTCTATAAAAGCTTCTTTCGAAATCGAATCTTGTTTTGTTTCTCTTTCGTTTCTTTTGCGTTCCCTTTTGTACGCCCCTTTTGAAAAAACTAAAATATATTCGTGGACATCTCTTAGTGTTGGATTTGAAGCAGATTTCCAGCTTCCCCAAGCAGTAGAAGGGCTGGAACTTGCAGCCTTATTCCAAATAATTTCTCCACGCATATCAAATCCAATTTCAATCATCATTTGAGAAATGTAATCCGAAAGAGGTATATATGGCTTTCTACCTAGATTTGCAACATTGATGCAAGCACGACCACCTTTTACTAAAACTCGATATGTTTCTATAAAAACCCTTTTTAACATATCCAAGTATTTTCTCAACGATAGGTCTTCATCATATTCTTTTGAAACATTGTAAGGAGGTGAAGTTATCATTAAGTGCAAAGAATTATCAGGGATCATTGACATATCTTCTGCTGACCCTAAAATTGTTTTATTAAGAATTTCTAGTGGAAAAACATTTGTTTTGTTATTGACATTGTGGTTTTTCTTTAACTCTTTATATAATTTTGAATCATAAAATTTTGAAGAATCATGATTAATTCTCCCATTTGTACCAAACGAACTTGATTTCGTACTATGTCTATTTTTATATTTGGTTTTCATTTTTTCCAACGTTACTCATCTATTAAACTCAAAAACTTCTCTGCTTTTGAAATATCATTTTCTTCTTTTGCGGAAAGGGCAATGATTTGTCCTAACTTTCTTTTAGGTAACATTGAAGAAAAGAAATTCATATCTGAATTAATAACTACTGTTAAATAATTAGTTAAAGTCTTGTAATCAGAAAAAGTTTGAAAACCTCTGTTTTCTGTTTTTTCTATGAATTCGTTAGTTGGACTTGGATACAAAGAAATAAAACTTTGTATGATTCCTGCTTTTTTTAGAAAATCTACCTTTTTTGAGTAATTTCTTGTAATAGGACTATTTCCTAAAATTATGATTGGGATCTTTGTTGATTTTGCCCCGGAAACTCGAATGTTAATTGATTTTCCAATTGCTTTAAGCATTGAGTCAGAACGAAGAATTGATGGGTTACCTTTATGAGTTTTGTAATCTCCAACGAAGTTTACTTGGTCATTTTCAAATTGATAATTATTTACAATACTCATTTTAATTTCAAAAAGCAGCTTTATTTTTTCCGCTTTTTGTAGAGTTTCATTAGTTGTGCAAAATGCCAAATCAGCATCACTTTTAGCTGTCAGCCCGAGTTCTGGGCAAACAACATTATTAACTGCAAATAATCCAAGTTTTTCAGCAATTGGGTCAAAAAAATCTTTGCTCCATTTTTCTGTAAACTGTCCAATTAATGAATTTCTACTTTGTAAAGTTTATCCTTCAGTACTTTTGCCTTTTGGGACATAGGCAAAATAACCATTTTTCAATTTGTAGAATAACTGTTCAGGTGAAGCAAAGTTTTTCATCGCTTCTTCAAAGAATTTTATTTCTATGTCTCTATTCCAAAATGTCATAATTAAAATATAAAGGTAATCATTAATTTTTTCATTCTACAATATTTAAATTTAACCTGTATGAAATCAATAAAAAAATATCTTATGCTATTTACAATTTGCACAACCGTATTGGCACAAAATAATTATCCGATTGTTCTGGTACATGGTTTTATGGGTTGGGGCCCTGAAGAAATGCTTGGTTATAAATACTGGGGCGGATTTTGGAATATCGAAAAGCACTTAAAAAAACAGGGCTTCATTGTTTATACGGTTTCTGTTGGACCGGTTTCATCAAATTGGGAAAGAGCGGTAGAGACATTTTATCAATTAAAGGGCGGCCAATTAGATTACGGCAAAGCGCATTCCGATAGATTTGGGGTAATACAAAAACCGGAAGGCAAATCCTATAAGGCATTATATCCTGAATGGGATAGTGAACATCCGGTGCATTTTATCGGCCATAGCATGGGCGGGCAAACGATTCGGATGTTAGATTATTTACTCACAAATCAATTTTATAGTGATTCTGCGCGGACTATTGTTGAAGAAAGCAAATTGTTAAGGGAGAAACATGATGGTTGGATTAAATCTATTACCACGATTTCCTCACCGCATAATGGTACAACTTATATTGATGTACGCATAAAAGAAATACCGTTTATTCAAAATTTATTAGGTTTTGCAGCAGTTGTGGGCAGTAGGGTTTACAATTTTGATTTGGAACACTGGGACCTAAAACAAAAAAAGGGCGAAAGTTGGAATGAATATTATAATCGTATGCAGAATCATCCGGCGTGGAATTCTAAAAATGTTAGCACCTGGGACTTGAGTATATCCGGAGCGCGCGAAATGAACACGTATGTACGCGCCAATCCAAATATATATTATTTTTCCTTTGCTAACACGGCAACTATCCTTGATGAAAATACCGGTTTCCACATTCCGGGAAATAAAAATATTAATAAAATTTTAAGGAATAAAGCGGAAAATATTGGTTCAACCATTGGAATATACACCGATAGTACCGAAACTGATTCAACGTGGTTCGAAAACGATGGTGTGGTAAACACAATATCGATGGCAGGCCCAACAACCGGTTTAAATGGGTCGGATAAGATTATAAAATATTCAAAGGATAGGTCGCTTATTCCGGGGCAATGGTATACTTTAGGACCGTATCAAATGGGTCATTATTATATAATCGGTCAGGCCTTTATGCGGAAAAAGTCACGCGATAAACTATATAAAATATATTCTGACCATTGCAAATTACTTTACACCTTGCCAAAGTAATTGCAATTTTAATTAGTGATGGTTGTTTCGTTTCTAACAATTATCTAATTTACTGCCCTGGAAATAAAATTATCTTTCAAGTCTTAAACTTTTATAAAATATAAAAATCACTTATCGGACAAATTAATGAAAATAAAATTATCTTTTTTAGGCGCTGCAAAAAATGTTACCGGATCGCGCTATCTTTTGGAAGCAAATAACTCAAGGATTCTTGTCGATTGCGGCATGTATCAAGAAAGAGACTATCGCGGGCGCAACTGGGAACCATTTCCTGTTAAGCCGTCAACCATTGATAAGGTATTATTAACACATGCCCATGTCGATCATTGCGGATTCTTGCCAAAATTAGTTCAAGAAGGTTTCAAAGGAGAAATTTTTTGCACACCGGCCACTGCTAAAATAGCTGAAATCGTACTACTGGATTCTGCAAAATTGCAATACGAAGATGCCAAGTATAAGAAAAAACGCCACAAAAGGGAAGGGCGAGAAGGCCCCTATCCGCATATTCCACTTTACACTGTTGACGATGCGCGCGCAACTATAAAATTATTCCGTGAAGTAAAATATCGGCAGGACACCAAAATTGCTAAAAATATTTCTGCCACCTTTTTTGATGCTGGACATATTCTTGGTTCAGCAATGATTAAAATTTGTGTTTCCACTGATGCTAAAAGTCGTACGCTAATCTTTTCTGGAGACATTGGTCGCCCTGATAAACCAATTTTACGCGATCCAACAATGTTTGAAAGAGCTGATTACGTAATTATGGAATCAACGTATGGGAATCGTTATCATCAGGAAATTCGCGAAATTGATGATAATTTAGAAGAAGTAATTAACGAAACCTATCAAGTTGGCGGAAATATTTTAATTCCAAGTTTTGCGATTGAGAGAGCGCAGGAATTGCTGTATGAATTAAATTTATTGTTAATTGAAAAACGTATTCCACCGCTATTAGTTTTTGTTGATAGTCCAATGGCAAACAAAGTAACTAAAGTTTTCGGAGATCATCCGGAACTTTTTGATGAAGAAATGACTGATCTGCTTGAAGAAAATCAGTCGCCATTTTCTTTTAAAAATTTAAAATTAATTAACACCGTACCAGAATCTAAAGCCGTAAATAATATACGCGGAACGTCAATTATCATTGCAGGATCAGGAATGTGCACTGGCGGACGCATTAAACATCATCTTGTTAATAATATTATAAATCCGGAAAGCACTTTATTATTTGTCGGCTATCAAGCTCGGGGAACTTTAGGTCGTATAATTTTAGATGGAGCTGATGAGATTAGACTCTTTGGTAAATATCTCCCCATGGAAATGAAAGTTAAAAAAATAGAGGGGTTTTCAGCTCATGCAGGGAAAAATGAATTGTATGATTGGATAAATAATTTGGAGCACGCCCCACGCCATGTTTTTATTACACATGGCGAAGAAGAAGCTGCCAATCATTTCAGTGATTATCTGCATGATAAAACCGGATGGCGTACTTCTGTTCCAGAATATATGGACCGCGTTATATTGGATTAAGAATGATTAACATCGAAGATTTCAGCAAACTTGATTTAAGAGTCGGAACGATATTAAAAGCAGAAATTTTAGAAAAAGCTAAAACACCGGCTTACTACCTTGAAATTGATTTTGGGAATATGGGTATAAGACATTCCTCCGCTCAAATTACTGATTTATATACACCGCAAGATTTGATTGGTAAACAAATAGTTTCAATAATCAATCTACCACCTAAAAAAATCGCTGGAAAAACTTCCGAAGTATTAGTGTTAGGAGCGAACAGTAACAACAATAAAGTTGTTTTACTAAGTCCGCAACGTGAAATTCCTAATGGTGCCAAAATCAGCTAAACAATAACGCAAATTGAAAAATATTTTCCGAAAAATTTGCAGCAGCTTAATTGCACTTTTAATTTGGCCAACTTTCGCGATAGTATTTCTCATTGCAGCATTTTTATATATAATTGTTACGCTTTTTATTTCTTCAAGGCGACTTTATCCCTTGGCAAAAATTTTATCACGCTTGATATTGCTGAGTGCCGGACAAAGACTTAAATTTGTTGGTAAAATGCCTCATCCACAAACTGGTCCGTATTTGTATTTATTTAATCACCAATCAATGTTAGATCACTTTGCGATAGCAGCCGGTATAAATGAATATATTTCAGCCGTTGGTGCCGCATTTCAGTTTTCTTGGCCAATTTGGGGTATGCTTATTAAACGTATAGGTGTAATTCCGATTGTCAATACGGATTTAACAAAGGCAATTCATAGTTTGTCTTTAGCTGAATATAAAATACGGGAAGGCACTTCATTTTTAATTTCACCGGAAGGCACTCGAACCGTTACCGGTAAGATGGGTCTATTTAAAAAAGGAGCATTTCATTTAGCATTAAATACCGGCGTGACAATTGTTCCAATTGGATTAATGGGCGCATATGCCGCTAAAAAGCGATTTGATTGGCGTATTTACCCGGGTAAGATCATTGTTAACATCGGCCAGCTGGTACAAGCAAACTACTATAACCAAATGACAGTTGAAGAATTACGCGATGACATTAGGAAGCGCATCGCAGAATTGTGCAAAGATGATTTAGTAGTTAAAAACACAGAATGCGAATAATTGTAGATGTTATTTAATTCTATCCAATTTTTAGTATTTTTTCCAACAGTTGTCCTACTTTACTTTTTACTGCCGCAACGTATTCGGTGGCTATTATTATTATTAGCCAGCTATTATTTTTATGCATGCTGGAAAGCTGAATACCTCATCCTAATTTTAGTTTCAACCTTGGTAGACTATTTTGCTGCGATTCAGATGGTTAAGCAAACAAAACTGTCTAAACGAAAAATCTATTTAGTATTGAGCATTGTCGTCAATTTAGGAATGCTGTTTGGTTTTAAATATTTCAACTTCTTTAATGATTCAATACGAAATTTATTCAATCAATTTAATTTATTTTATGATGTTCCGTCATTTAAAGTGTTGCTACCGGTTGGAATTTCATTTTATACTTTTCAAACACTTAGTTATATAATAGATGTATATCGCAATAAACGCGAACCGGAAAAACGCTTGGGAATTTTCGCACTATACGTGGCTTTTTTTCCGCAATTAGTGGCGGGGCCAATCGAACGCTCCACACGTTTGCTTCCGCAATTAATAAAGAAATATGATTTCGATTATGATCGCGTAACTGATGGTTTAAAATTAATGCTTTGGGGGTTCTTTAAAAAAATTATGATTGCTGATCGTATCGCAGTGATAGTAAACCAAGTTTATTCCAATCCACCCGAAGCCGCCGGCTTGCCGTTGTTAATTGGGACTTACCTGTTTGCCTTCCAAATTTATTGTGATTTTTCGGGATATTCCGATATTGCGATTGGCGCTGCAAAAGTGTTTGGCATAAATTTAATGCAAAACTTTCGTCGCCCCTATTTTGCCAAATCGATCCGTGAATTTTGGCAAAGATGGCACATTTCTCTATCAACGTGGTTCAGAGATTATTTATACAAGCCATTGGGCGGACGCCGTGTAACAAAATGGCGCTGGTATTATAATATTATGGTAGTATTTATTATTAGCGGGCTTTGGCATGGAGCAAATTGGACCTTTATAATTTGGGGCGGTTTGCATGGTTCGTATTATTTATTTTCTTACTGGACGAGAAATATTCGGCCAAAGATCATTATTTTTTTGAAATTAAGCAAAATGCCAAGGCTTCTAAAATTTTTACGTGTGTTATTTATTTTCCACATTGTATTAATCGGATGGATATTTTTTAGGGCGGAATCACTATCTGATACAGTGTTTATTTTAACACATTTATTTACCGGAATTGATGTTGTGATAGGTAGAGTTTTCGAGCTTGGAATGAGCCCCGGAATTTTCAATTACGGGTTTGAGCTGCCCCACAAGGATATGGTTATTGGGCTGTTTGCAATTATTATTTTAGGTATACATCATTTATTGCAAAGGAAAGGATCAGTTCGCGCACAATTAATGACGAAGCCGATTTGGCTGCGCTGGGCTGTTTATTATGGGTTGGTTCTTGCGCTTTTAGTTTTTGGTCATTTTGATACAAAAGAGTTTATCTATTTTCAATTCTAATAACATGTTGAAGTTTATTATCAAATTGTGCTTGTTTTGCCTACCTTTATTTATCTACATGGCTATACCAAAATATGCCAACTTAATCTTGGATCCTGATTTGGAGGCAAAAATAAACACATTTTTACCAAGTGGAAATAAAGTAAAAATCATCATAGCGGGAGGATCGCGCGGCGAACAACAGCTAATTCCTGCAATATTTGACTCCCGAACAAATTTAGAAACGGTTAATATTGCCATAGACATAGGCGGAATTGTCCCGTTTCTCCATACAAATACTAAATATAATTATATTGATACAAGTAAAATCATTGTTATGAGTTTCAGTTGTTTATTAACAAATGATGGCGCTTACAAAAATTGGTATTATTCGCAATCGGAATTAACTGAAATGGGATTGTTGAATCAATTAAAACTGTTTAAGATGGATTTTCCAGAGAATTGGTATCGACGGATGGCGCTAATTTGGGATGATATTATTCATCCCAAAAGAGGAAAAAGGCTAAGTAGAGATGACAGTCGTTTAAAGACGAAGGGTTTTTTACCAGAAGGCAAACCATATAATTTGAAAAAATTGGCTGAAATGGATTTAAATCCCAAAACCACTGAAAATTTGTTTTATCGTAGACCAAATAATAATGGTATCAGGAAACAAGTTTTTGTAGATACATTTAATGAATTTGCACAAATTGGATCAAAAATTATATTAATCCAACCACCGTTGGCACCAGCTTGGCGGAAGATCATTGGTGAAAATTATATGCATCAAATGGAATTGGATTTTACAGAGCTGCTGAAGAAATTTGCTAAACAATATGAGAATGTATATTGTGTCGATTTTTACACACAACAACAAGCTGCTTTTACAAATGATTATTTTAACGATGCAACACATCTAAATGAGCGTGGTGCAGAAATATATACAGATGCTTTGATTGATTCGTTATTATACAGAGGATTGTTGGAATAACAATTTATTTCTATCCTATTTTTCTTAACACTTGATTAGTAAATCCCACAACACCACATAGCGCAGCTCCAATTCCGATAAAGAAAAATATAATTTTAATATCAATATAGTTTGCAATTATTCCGACTAAAGCCGCCGATAACGCCGTAACACCAATAACTGCAAGATGTACTAATGAAAATAATCTTCCATGAAGTTCATTTGGAGTGTGCCGTTGAATAATGGCAGTGCGCGAAATTGTAATCATAGGAATTCCAAAAGCATGAATTACAATAAAAATCAATACATAGTTTACGGACACCGCAAAATACATTAACGAATAGGTAATTCCATCTAAAATCATACCGATAAGCAATAGTTTACCGATTTTTATCCGATTTCCAATACGATAAACAAAAACCGACCCAATTAGCATGCCAAGCGCCAATCCAGCTTCTACTAATGCATACTGGCTTGCTGTTCCACCAAGCGAGTCTTTGACAAGTATTAACATGCCTACAAATGCCGGACCCATTATAAAAAAATTGTTAATTGTTGTTAGTAAAAACAGTAAACCAAGCGGCTTGTTTTTTGATAAATATAATACTCCGCTAAATAAATCTTTAAAGGAAGCAGAGGGTTTCACTGCCTCTTTTTGTTTTAATGGTATTACCACAAATAATAAAATCAATATCGCTATTAAAAATGAGATACTATCAATTATAAATAAATATGGTATAGAAAAAATACTTAAAATTATTCCTGCGCAAAGCGGTCCGATTAAAAAAGCCAGTTGTCCAGATGTAGTTAAAATGGAATTGATTTTAACCAAACGGTCTTTTGTTGCTATCATTGGAATAAACGCATTGAGAGCCGGAGGGAAAAAAGTGCTGAAGCTTGCTCGGGTAAACGCTAAAATGCCGATCCAAAAAATATTTTTATAGTCAAAATACAGCATTAATGGAATTGCAATTACGGTTAAGGCTTGAGCGAAATTGGAGAAAATCATTATGCGTTTACGATTATATTTATCAGCAATTATACCAGCGTATAAACCAAACAGCATTGCCGGTAAAAAAGCTGCCATTGCTACCAAACCGGTAATGGTAGAGGATCCGGTAACATCCAATACTAACCACAACAGTGCAATTTGATATACCGCATCGCCAGCGGTGGATATGAATTGTGCCGCCCAAAGCAGACTGATATTGCGTTGTAGATTGTACATTTTTATAATACAATTTAAACTAAAAGAATTAGTATAATTTATAGATTAAAGTGTAATTTTGGAATAGAACTACGGAACAATTTTGTGGTTTATATTCATAAATTTGATTTTAATTAGGAGATTAGAATGACGTATATTATTGCAGAGCCTTGTGTAGATACTTGTGATACCGCCTGTGTAGAGGTTTGTCCGGTAGATTGCATACACGGTCCCGATGATCCAGAAGGAGCAGGGGCGGAAGCCAAGGAAGAGGGCTTTGATCCAACCGGAAAACAACTCTATATTGATCCTGAGGAATGTATTGACTGCGGCGCTTGTGAACCGGAATGTCCGGTTGAGGCAATATTTGAAGAGAGCGAAGTTCCAGCCGAGTGGGAAAAATATATTAAAATAAATTATGATTACTTTGGCCGCGATTACGACGGATAAAATTAAAGCATAATTTAAGGGAAAACGGTTGTTGATTTTTTAACAACCGTTTTTCTTAACAAAATTATTATTAGGATATTTTATGAAAAGATTTGAGTATAAAACGATTAATGTAAAATTAAAAGGATATAACATATTTAAAGCACGTCATTTTGAAGGAAACATTGAAGACACTTTGAACAATGAAGGTCGTGAAGGTTGGAAATTGCATTCCATAAATCTATTAGCCGAAGAACTAGGATCCGTTAATCGTGCACTTATAATTTTTGAACGCGAAGTATAAGTAAATATGGATAAAGGACAAATACTAGAATTATTAAAAACTATCAATTACCCGGGATTTAGTCGTGATATTGTGTCATTTGGAATTGTTGAAAATATCAAGATTACTGAAAAAACTATTTCATTAAAGCTAAAATTGCCATCCCAATCTGATGAAATGAAACAGCAAATTATTTCAAGTATTAAGAAAAAATTAGAAGCGATAGCACAATTTGAAAAAATAAATATTATTTCAGAATCAGTTTCTACAAAATCTATTTTGCAACAACCGTCCGTGCAACAGCGTGTAAAATTGAATGGTGAAATTCAGCACATAGTTGCCGTTGCCAGCGGAAAAGGCGGAGTTGGCAAATCTACCGTTGCGGCAAATTTAGCGGCCGCGTTACAATTAAAAGGTAAAAAAGGCGGCTTGCTTGATTTGGATATTTACGGCCCTTCGCTGCCAATAATATTTGGAATTAATGAGGCTCCGCGTATCACATCTGATAAAAAATTAATTCCGGTTGAAAAATATGGCTTAAGACTGATGAGTTTTGGTTTTATTTCAGGAAATAATTCGCCGGTAATTTGGCGCGGCCCGATGGTTGCCAAAATGACTGAACAATTTTTTAGCGACGTTGAATGGGGCAAATTAGATTATTTAATCCTCGATTTACCGCCTGGCACCGGCGATGTTCAACTTACGCTCACCCAACAATTAAAAATCAGCGGAGTGATTATTGTAACAACCCCGCAGGATATTGCATTGGCGGATGTTCGCAAAAGTGCCGATATGTTTAGTAAGGTTGGCGCACCCATTTTAGGAGTAGTAGAAAATATGTCAGGGTTGTTAGTGGAGGGTAAAGTTATCGCAAGTGATGAAATTAAACCCCCTGTTAAAATTGAAATTAAGGGAAAAACAACTGTCGCTACCGATAAAAGCGGTAATTTTTCTTTCAAACTTGATATTTTTAAAAAAGGTGGCGGCAGACAGGAAAGCAAGCGCCTTGATGCGCCATTATTAGCTGATGTGCCGCTCTCCGCTGAAATTGTTAATTCAACTGATTCCGGGAAACCAATCGTATTAGCCAAACCATCTTCGTTAATTGCTGAGTTCTATCACAAAATTGCTGATAAAATAATAAATCAATTAAATCAGAATTAGTGAAATATGATAAATCCTTTTATTGCAGCATTAATTCTAGTTTTGATTGGGCCGTCAATGTTATATCCGGCGTTTTTTACAAAGCTTGATCGTCTTCATCGAAGCGGAGCCATATCAAAAAAAAGCATAAGGGTTAATTATTTAGTACACTTACTGGCAGGCGGCATTTGTGTATTTTTACTGTGGATTTTTAAGGCCAATTTAACCTTACAAATTTCAGGCGCCGTTTATTTTATCATGATTCTTACTGTAGTTCTATATTATTGGTTTGTGCCGATATCAAAATGGAATCTATTTATCGCATCGATTTTGTTTGGATTTATCGTATTTATTCGCACGATTCAAGGGATTGTCCAATTGATGCCATTGTGGCCGGGAGTTATTATCGGGACAATTTCTGCGGCGGTATTATCAATTGCAACTATAATTTTTACTTTAGATTTGATGAATAAGGAGTGCTTCCAATACTCTAAAATAAAAATACTAATTAAAATTTTAGTAGGACTTTTATTAGCCCGAATAGTATGGGATTTTGTAGTCTTATTTTTCATCAAAATTGGCGACCAAAACGGTGTATTAATGAGCACATTACAATTTTTGCTTAACAATGCCATGGCCGATTTTATATTTGTCCTAATCTTTGGATTACTAATTCCATTGATGATTGGAATAATAATTTTATATTTTTCCAATAAGATTAAAGCTAATTTCAATTTGATTTTGTCAGCCGGAGCGTTCGGTTGTTTATGGGTTGCAGAGTTCATATATAAATATTTATTATTGCAATATGGAATTGTGCTGTGATAAGATCTAGTTTTAATTAAATTTAGCAATGTTTAATTATATTTATTAATCGGAACCGTTAGGGATTTGCTTCGTTGAATTTACACGGAGCTCATGATAGTTTTATACTTTGGTAATTATTGATTATCAGTGGATGAAAGGGTAATTTTACCGGCTTGTTTTGCAGTAGTATTTAATCAGTGCTATGAATAAAAAAGAGTTAAGAGAATTAATTAAAGAAAATGGAAATATTCCGAAACATATTGCAATTATTATGGATGGTAACGGCCGTTGGGCCAAACAACGTTCTCTACCGCGAGTTGCCGGTCATCGTGAAGGAATTAATTCGGTCAGGGAAATTACACAAATATGTGGAGAGATTGGTATAAAACATTTAACGTTATACACGTTTTCAATAGAAAATTGGGAGCGCCCCAAAACTGAAGTTTCAGCTTTGATGCAATTGCTATTAACATCAATTCGGAAGGAAATAAACAACTTGCATAAAAATAATGTAAGGTTAACAACAATTGGTGTATTTCACGATTTGCCCAAATCCGCCCGAAAAGGAATTGAAGAAGGAATTGAGCTTACTAAAAATAATGACGGACTTAATTTAAATCTTGCACTCAGCTATGGCAGTAGGCAGGAAATTTTGCGCGCTGTAAAAAATATTGCCAAGATGATTGATTCCGGCAAATTAGAAATTGATGATATTGATCAACAACAATTTGAAAAATTGCTGTACACGAATAATATTCCCGATCCGGATTTTTTAATTCGTACCGGTGGGGAATTTAGAGTTAGTAATTTTTTACTGTGGCAAATCGCTTATACGGAAATATATGTAATCGATAAATTTTGGCCTGCTTTTCGTGAAAAGGAATTATTGAAAGCAGTTATCGATTTTCAATTGCGTGAGCGGCGGTTTGGTAAAGTAGCAGATTAATCATGAAAAAAACAGCCTATATATTATTAATTGTAGTGTTTAGCATTAACTTGGTTATTGCGCAGGACGCGCAAAAAGTAACTCTTAAAAGCGTTGACGTAGAAGGTAATGCGCTTACCAATACAGATGTAATAATTTTCACTTCCGGATTGAAGGCAGAAAATGTGATCAAAGCCGGCGATTTTTCACGGGCGATAAAACAATTATGGAAATCAGAATTGTTTGATGATGTCCAGATAAAAATAAATGAGGAAACTACAGAGGGGATTGCGGTTACCATTGTTGTAGTTGAAGCGCCGATATTAGGAAAAATTTTAATCGAAGGTAATAAAAAAGTAGATCAATCCGATATTGAAGAAGCGGTTGGTTTGCGTAGCGGCCAGCGAATGCCGGCGTATAAAAATGATTTAAGTAGATCGCAAATATTGGATCTTTATACTGATGAAGGATATTTATTGGCAACTGTGGAAACTACTTTGGAAAAAGTTCAGGCTGATAGTTTAACAAAAAATAATAAAATTGTCCAAAATACTCGTAATCTCAAAATAAAAATTAATGAAGGCAGTCGTGTAAAAATTGACAAAATTCATTTTAGTGGTAATGAAAAGATTTCTGACAGACATCTCCGTAAAGCACTAAAAGAAACCAAACAGCAGCGCTGGTATTTATTTTGGCGCTCTTCGTTTGATGAAAATAAATTCCAAGATGATAAAAAAAGTTTAGTTGCATATTATCAAAAACGCGGCTATCGCGATGCTATGGTCGTGAAAGATTCCATCGCTTATAGTATCGATAAAAAAAAGATGGATTTATGGATTACAGTGGACGAGGGATCAAAGTATTATTATAGAAATTTCTCTTGGGATGGCAATAAAATATACGATGATGAGATGTTGAGCCGTGCCTTGGGAATCGAAACGGGCGAGGCTTATAACGAGGAAGATTTGCAAAAGGGATTGTATGAGCGTGCGCAATCTTTGTACATGGACAAAGGTTATATTTACAGTAATATAATTCCAGAAATCGTGCCGGTTGGTGAGGATTCACTCGATATTAATCTTGCGGTAGTGGAAAATCAGAAGGTGCATGTAAGGAATATTAAAATATCCGGTAACACGCGTACGCGTGAAAATATTATCAGGCGTGAGTTAAAATTGTATCCCGGTGATGTTTTTAGCAGACAAAAATTAATCCGCAGTCAGCGTGAAATATGGATTTTAAATTATTTTGGTAATGTAATCCCTGACGTAATACCAGTTGATGAAGATAAAGTTGATTTGGAAATAACTGTTGAAGAAAAATCATCAGAACGAGCAAATCTAAATGTTGGCTATACCAAAGAATACGGTATGACTGGTGGCGGGGGGATTGAATTTGCTAATTTTCGTGGGAAGGGACAACGTTTTAGTATAAGTGCATCAACTGGACTTTCGGGCGGGACGACTAGCAATTATTATGGTGGAAATCGTTCAAAATATCACTCTTTTAGTTTGAGTTTTACCGATCCAATGATTAACGATACACCAAACCTTGTCGGTGGTTCGCTATTTTATTCTTTCCGCGGGAAATCATCACAAAATTATTATCCATTAAATTTAACAATAATGGGTGGTTCGTTAATGTGGGGCCGTCGATTCCGTTGGCCCGATGATTTTTTTCGTGGACAATGGGGTTTTCAAGTTACAGAAAAAAATTATGATGGAACGGAAGCTGACCTTAATTTTTATACCGGTGGACTTGAACAGTCGGTTGGTATAAGTCTGTCCCAGACTATCACTCGCGACAGCCGGGATCGTCCAGAATTTACGACATCCGGTTCGCGCATGATTTGGAATACTACCTTATCCGGCGGTATTCTTGGTGGAAATGAAGATTTCCACAAACATATTTTAAATTTAGAGTGGTATTCACCATTGGTAAGCAAATTTGTATTGGTCAATACTTTTAAAGCTGGTGTAATTGGAAAAATTACTGATAACAATGACGAACAATCCATAATTCCATATGACGAAAGATTTATTATGGGAGGTAATGGAATACCATATGGTAATTTATTGCGCGGTTATGACAGGAACACCATTGGCCCATTAAGAGCAGGAAACAGCCCTATCGGCGGCAATTCAATGCTGAGATTTTCTACTGAATTACGTTTTCCATTATCTGAAAATCCGGTAATTTATACACTTGCATTTGCTGAAATGGGCAATGTTTGGGCAAATAAAGATATGACGGAACCATTTTATTTAACAAGAACAGGACCCTTCAATTTGAAACGAGCCGCCGGCGTTGGAATACGGTTTTTTATGCCGATGATTGGTATGCTTGGATTTGACATTGGTTATGGCTTCGATTCTGTTCTTGCAAACGGTGAACCGTCAGGTTGGAAAACCACAATAACATTTGGACAACAATTTTAATAATAACACAGGAGCGAACAGTGAAACTAAGACAAGTTACCAATGTGCTTTTAGGAACAATATTGTTAATGCCGATATTGTTATTTAGCCAAATAAAAATTGGTTATATTGCATCTGAGCGGATACGTACCGACTATGAAGAATTCAAAAAAGCAGAAGCACAATTACAGGTTGAGTTCAAGAAAGTACAGGAAGAATATCAGGTTATGCTGAAAGAATTGCAAGACCTAAAAGAGGCCTACGAAACACAACGTTTAATGAGTTCGCCCGAATGGCGCACTGAAAAAGAAACGGAAATCAGTACCAAAGAGCAAAGAATTCAGCAATTTCAAGCGCAAAAAGTAGGGCCGGAAGGCGAATTATATCGTAAGCAATCGCAAATGGAATATGAATTATTAACTAAAGTAAAAACTGCGGTAGATAATGTTGCTATTTCAAAAGGGTATGATTTTATTTTTGACGGTACAGTATCATTATTATATGGGAAACCAACTCATGATCTTACTGACGATGTTTTAACCGAGCTTAAAAAGAATACAACGAAATAAATATTCAATTTGGTCACCCTGCGCAAAATAGCGTCAATCGTAAAGGGTAAATTAATTGGCGCTCCGGGACAGTTAATTCATGGTGTATCAGATATTAGAAACGGTGTTCCTGAAACAATCACATTTCTTTTAAATCCGAAGCATACCAAATTAGTTGAACAAACAGCGGCTTCTGCTGTAATTGTAAATGATTCTACTCTACTGGCAGGAAAAAATGGCATCGTTGTAGAAAGTCCTCGCTTAGCGATGTCTAAAGTACTAAAAATATTTGAATCAAAAGATCATCAACCTATCGGTATTCATCCAACAGCTATTGTTTATGAATCTGTTAAAATTGGTGAAAAAGTCTGTATTGGAGCTATGGCGATGATCGGTAAAAATGCTCAAATTGGAAAAGGGTCAATCATTCATAATAGCGTAACGATTGGAGAAAATGTTGTACTAGGAGATAATGTTGAAATCCACGCGCAAGTTGCAGTTTTTTCAAATGTAAAAATTGGTAATAACGTCATTATCGACATGGGTACAATTGTTGGGTCAAGTGGATTTGGTTATGAAACAGCTGATGGCATCCATCATAAAATTCCACAAATTGGATCGGTAGTTATCGCAGATAATGTTGAAATTGGTGCTAATTGTACCATCGATCGTGGTACAATAACGGATACAGTAATTGGTGAAGGCACCAAGATTGATAACTTAGTGCAAGTAGCGCATAATGTTAAAATAGGGAAAGGATGCCTGATAGCAGCCCAAACAGGTATTTCAGGGAGTGTTGATATTGGAGACTTTTGTATATTTGCCGGACAAGTAGGAGTTAATAATGGTATAAAAATTGGAGCGAGGTCAATTTTTATCGGTCAAACCGGTGTTACCAAATCTTTGCTAGGTGGCAAAATATATTCAGGGATGCCGGTGAGGGAAGTGGGTGAGACTAACCAACGTGATGCCGCTTATCTAAAAATAAAATCTTTAGAAAAACGATTAAAAAATATAGAAGAACAATTTGCCAAATAGAATCCAACAAACAATTTCGGGTGAAGTTTCGCTTAGTGGAGTTGGATTACATACTGGTGTAAAATGTGATTTAACGATCAAACCGGCTGCTGAAAACACCGGAATAATCTTTCAACGTCTTGATTTAGATCAAAGCCCAACAATCCCTGCCAAAATAAACTATGTGAACAGTACTAAGCGCGGAACAACTTTAGAATACGACGGTGTTATTGTACACACTGTGGAGCATGTTCTGGCTGCTTTCTACGGTCTCAAGATTGACAATGCTATTATAGAAATATCGGCACCGGAACTACCAATTATGGACGGAAGTGCCTTGCCATTTATTGATGCCATTAACACAGTTGGAATTACGGCGCAAAAAAACACCATAGATTATTATAAAATTACTGAGCCAATTCACTATAGAGATCCAAACCGTAACATTGAGTTATCTGTATTACCAAGTGACCGCACAAAAGTTACCTTTTTTATGGATTATGGTCTGCCAAAGTTTAATTTGCAATATACTTCAATAGAAAATATCGAAGATCAGTTTATTAAAGAAATTGCACCGGCACGAACTTTTGGATTGCTAAGTGAATTAGTAGAATTAAAACAAAATGGGCTAATTTTAGGTGGTAGTCTTGATAACGCAATTGTAATTGTTGATAAAAAAATTAATGTGGAAGAAGAGCAACGGTTGCGTAAATTATTTACCATTGAAAAGGGATTCTCTTTTAAAGATAACGAAATTTTAAACACAGATGGACTCCGCTTCAAAAATGAACCGGTACGCCATAAAGTGTTAGATTTAATGGGAGATTTGATGCTGTTGGGTAAACCGCTCAAAGGACACATTATTGCAGAGAGAAGCGGTCATCAAGCTAATATTAAAATTGTAAAATTGATTAAAGAAAAAATAAAATATGATTCCAGATAAAAGTAAATCTGAATTTGACACAAATGAGATTTTAGAAATTTTACCTCAACGCTATCCTTTTGTCATGATTGATAAAATTATCAAATTTGAATCAGGGAAATCTTGTACTGCTATCAAAAATGTTACTGTTAACGAGCACTTTTTTCAGGGACATTTTCCGGGTAAACCGATCATGCCGGGTGTTTTAATATTAGAAGCGATGGCTCAAGCAGGGGCTTTCTTAGTCTTACATAATTTTGATGAGCCATTAGCAAAAAGCATGTTTTTTTCTGGCGTTGAAAGCTCAAAGTTTCGTAAACCGGTGCTTCCTGGTGATCAATTAGTTTTAGAAATGACATTATTAAAAATCCGCTTAGGAACAGTAAAAATTCAAGGTTTTGCCTATGTGGACCGTAAACTGGTTGCTGAAGCCATTCTACTTGCCAGTGTTGTGGATCGTTAGGAGGATAAAATTTCAGTTAAAATCCATCCTACAGCAATTGTAGGTCAAAACACATTTCTTGGAGAAGATGTCAACATTGGGCCCTACACATTTATTGATGATGAGGTAATCATAGATGACCGCACATCCATTGGGAATTCTAACACCATAAAAAAATATACCAAGATAGGAAAGGACTGCCAAATATTTCATAACTGTGTGCTTGGTGAATTGCCCCAGGATTTAAAATTTAAAGGTGAAAAAACCACAGTGGAAATTGGCCATAGCTCTATTTTGCGCGAGTATGTTACCATACATCGTGGCACGGCCCAAAGCGGAAAAACGACACTTGGCAAAAATGCATATTTAATGGCCTATTCACACATTGCGCATGATTGTGCGGTCGGCGACCATGTTACAATGGCTAACTTGGCCACGCTTGGTGGACATGTTGAGGTTGCTGATTGGGTAACGCTTTCCGGCGGTGCGATGGTGCATCAATTTGTGAAAATTGGAGAACACGCTTTTATTGGTGGATTATTTCGCGTTACACGCGACGTTCCGCCGTTTGTTTTGGCTGTTGGCGAGCCATTAAAATATGGCGGAATTAATAGTGTGGGCTTGCGCCGGCGGGGGTTTTCAGCGCAAGAATGTAACAATATTAAACATGCCTATCGAATTTATTTTCATTCTGCACTGAACTCAGGCGATGCAATCAAAAAGATTCAATCTGATTTACCACGCGACAAAAATGTTTCAAAAATTGTAGAATTTATTGTTCATTCAAATCGCGGGATTATCAAATCTTAATTGATGAAAATAACTGTTTCACTCTTAATAGTGTTATTTTGTGGAATCATACCACTAAAAGCTCAATTCGTTTCATTTGATATAGCTGATATGGATTCCGGAAAAATGCCTAAGCAAATTGAACCATTATTACAATCAATTTCGCTCTCGTCTTCACGCCATTTTTTTTCTTTGATTAATATTAATAATAGACTTGGTATAGGTTTCGCGTACTCACAAGGGTTTACACTGTCAGGGGAAAAATATTCTTCAGATAGGACTGGTGGCTATCCCAATTTTTATGGATCCTTGCTTGTTACGCAAAATTTACTGTTAAAAGGTAATATCAGCTTGTTTAAATCAGGTGATGAGACTGTACAATCATTTGCTTATGGTTTTGGGTTAAATATAACCGAAAGGGAAAATTATAATTGGCGAGCATCAGTGTTGTTTGCACAATTACAAGACCCCGATGATATGAAAAATCGTTCAGTAGATTTGGCAATTATAAATGATTTTTCTATAGGAAAATTTCCTCTATTTATAGGTATAGGGCTTAACTCATATAAAACTAAATTCTTATTTGATGTAGAAAATTCTACAACTAAATCACTTAAAGGCAATGCCCACCACATTCTATTTGGTGGGCGTGTTAACAAGGGTAATTTTATATTTATCCCGGTATTTCAAGTAAATTCATCCATAGCAATATTCAGTATTGAAATAATTAACAGCCTAAAATAAATATGAAAAGATTATCAATTCTTGGTTCAACCGGTTCGATTGGTAGGAATGCTTTGAATGTGGTGGATAATATAAAAAATAAGTTCCAAGTTGTATATCTTTCAGCGCATACAAATTATGAATTATTAATTGAGCAGGCATTAAAATATAGACCTAAAGCGGTAAATATTGTGGATTCAAAAGTTAGTAAGTTTGTTGAGTCAAAATTAAAAAATGAAAATATTGAAGTGTTGGTTGGGCGCACTGGATTGTTGGAACTCGCTAAGCGTGATGATATCGACTTGATGCTAAATGCGTTAGTCGGTACCGCCGGAATGGAACCGACATTACTGGCTTTGGAGTCCGCAGTTGATGTGGGACTTAGTAATAAAGAAAGCTTGGTTATGGCAGGGCATCTTGTTAAGCAAATCCAAAATAAAAATGCTGCAAGAGTGCTACCTGTGGATAGCGAACATTCGGCAATTTGGCAGTGCTTACAAGGTGAACAAAGTAAGGATGTAGATAAAATTATTTTGACTGGCAGCGGTGGGCCATTTCGCCAACGAGCGGTAAATACTTTCAGCAAGATTACCCCAGCTGAGGCTCTGAATCATCCCAATTGGAAAATGGGAAAGAAGATAACGATTGATTCCGCTACGATGATGAACAAAGGGCTTGAAATAATTGAATCATTTTGGTTGTTTGATATGCCGGCCGATAAAATCGAAGTCATAATTCATCCACAATCGATAATTCATTCTATGGTTGAATTCAAAGATGGCTCTGTAAAAGCACAGCTTGGCTTACCTGATATGAAAATTCCAATCCAATATGCGTTAACTTATCCGCAACATGTTACTACAAATTGGAAGCGTTTGGATTTGATTGGAATTGGCCAATTAACATTTGAAGCACCAGATTTTACTCGCTTCTCTTGCCTACAATTGGCGTTAAATAGTTTGCAGAGACTTGGTACAGAACCGGTGGTGTTAAATGTTGCAAATGAATATGCGGTATATCGTTTTTTAGCAAACGAAATTTCATTTACAGATATCCCAAAAATTATCGAGAGCGCCTGTAAAAATCATGACTGGATTGAAAACCCAAGTTTGAATGAACTAAATATGTTAATCGACTGGACAATCGAATTTGTAAAAAAATATAATTAAAATATGTCAGGAAAATATTAATGATAACATTATTAGCTACAGCCCTTGTGATTGGCGTGATTGTATTTGTGCACGAACTTGGACATTATTTAGCGGCTCGTTCCGTTGGCGTCCGCGTTGAAAAATTCTCCATCGGATTTCCCCCGCGAATAATTACAATGACTTCAGTTCCAAACGGCTGGGACTTTAAATTATATTTTTTCCGGAAAAGTGATAAAGACAAATTCGAATGGGGACCAATAGTTGAAAAACACATCTCAAAATCAGGCCGCAAAGGTAGTTTTACAGAATATTGTTTTGCTCTAATTCCGTTGGGAGGCTATGTTAAAATGGCCGGTTTAATTGATGAAAGCCTTAATGAAAAAATCAAACATGAACCGTATGAATTGATGAGCAAGTCACGCTTATCTCAAGCTTGGGTAATGAGTGCTGGTGTTATCATGAACATTTTGTTGGCAATCGCAGTTTACTCAGGTATTGTGTATAAACAAGGTAATCCAGTTGTAAACCCCGAACCGATTGTTTCACAAGTTGTTGAAGGGCAACCCGCGCAATTGTCCGGTATGAAACCGGGCGATAGAATTATTGCAATAGATGGTAAACCAATCGAAACATGGTCTGAATTGACTGAAATTATCCACGCCCAGCCAAATATGTCTATCAAATTGAAATATCGACGGGATGATCAAATTGTTGAACAAGATATTGTAATCGGTATTCAACCCGCACTTATTGATGGAAAATTAGATACTTTGGGCGCAATCGGTGTTGCACCGCAAATAACCTATGAACCAATTAGCATTTTTAATGCCGTCGTGGGTGGCACGCGAGCAACGATTGGAGTCGTTGAATTAATTAGAATCACGCTTAGAATGTTGATTTCGCGTGAAGCGACAATGAAGGACATCGGAGGGCCGATTTTTATTGCGCAAATGGCTGGAGAAACAGCACGCGCCGGATTAACGCCATTGTTAATTTTAATGGCGATGATCAGTGTGAACTTGGCTGTGATAAATATTTTGCCGATCCCCGGTTTAGATGGCGGACATCTATTGATAATTGGAATTGAGGCACTAATTAGAAAACCGTTAAGTTTAAAAACGAAAATGGCTATTCAAAAAGTTGGAATGATAATTATTTTATTTTTAATGGTTACTGTAATCGTAAACGATGTTGGACGATTATTTACAAATTAACTTTTCTAAGTTTTAGAGTCATAGTTCCATAATTCAGCTTTATTTTAATTTGTACCGGCATACGAAATTCATTATCGCTGAACCAGATTTGCATATCCCCCTCGTCTTTCAACAAAGATTTCCCCTCCCTAAATGGCGTTACAACCAGACACGGGAAATTACCAATCGGAGTTTCGACAGTTTCCTTATCTTCAACAATAATTTGAAAATTTGTTATTTTGTTTTGGTCAAATGTTGTGAAGTCCATTATCTGACCGATTTCCAATGGAACAGTGCGCAAATAATATAATAAAGAATATGGATCTCGTACCAATCCATCGATTTTGATACTATTATTATTTGTAACGGCAATAGATTTAGTATAATCTATTTCAGTGTTAAAGTTCCTATGATATTTACCTTCTCGAATTTTCTTGGTGATTTTTAGTAAGGTCAAATCTTGTTTATTTGCCCAAATATCAATTTTGTCTCTTATGCGAAATATGCGATCGGCCAATCCGCTGGTCTTGGCCTCAAAGCGCAGATGATGCGTCGGAACACCACGAATTGATTCTGAAGGTTCTACAGATAGATAACCTTTGCCAACCGAGAGAACATTGAATTTTAAAGAATAGGTTAATTTTTCGCCGACTTTAAACGGCTCTACTTGCCCATAGTTAAAAGATATTAGAACTAATATAATGAATAAAAGACGAGGCATATTAATTGCGTAATATAATGATTTTATTGTTTTTAAATTGATATATCTTTGAACCTGTGCTTTCCGGTAAAGTTCCTCCATCAATTAATAAGTCAATATGAGAGTTGAACAATTTTTCAATCTGTTGCGGATTATTCAGTGGTTTTTCTCCAGAGCGATTAACACTTGTCGAAATTATCGGCTTTCCAAAATGTTTAGCCAATTTATTGCAGAAGTGATTATCCGGTATGCGAATTCCCAAAGTATTATTTTCACCTAAAATAGCTTTATTTACAATATTTGATTTTACAGGGACGATTAGTGTTTTATCACCACCAAGGTATCGATTTATCATTTTAAAATATTTTTGATTTATATTTGTCCAATTAAGTGCCGTATTTATATCGGTCGCCAATACGCTCATCGGCCCGGAACGTTTTTTTATAGTATTGATTTTATTAATTACATCCGGATTTGTAGTATCACCGCCGAAACCATACAGCGTATCGGTGGGGTATACAATTATACCACCTGCTTTAAGAATGTTAGCTGCAGTAATTATTGCATTTGGGTTGTCATGGTTTAATATTTTCAAATTTTTGGGTAATTAATTCATTTGGTTACAAAACTAAACTCCAAATTTATTTAGTGTATACGATGTCTACAAATAAAATTAATGAATATCAAAACGACTTATATTCTTATTCTGCAAAAATATGGTTAAATTTTCAATCACATTTTGAGGAAATTATGAAAGTTTTATCTTCCGGAATTGGCAATTTACTACAAAAACCTGATCTTAACGCTTTCCGCGAGTGGAATCGCACACAAAAACCCAAAGCATTAATTGATAAGCGGATGTCCGAGAAAAGTGCAGTGTCAAAGTATTTAACAGATGAACAATATATTGGTATCGAATTATATGGTACTGTACGTGCGCCGATGTCGTTAACGCGCGAGATAATTCGTCAAGGGTATAAAAATTTAAAATGCGTAGGACAGGGAGTTTTTGAATCCGAGCTATTGGCGGCAGCAAATGTTGTAAAAAAATTAGATTTGACTTATATCGGTTTTGAAGTTTACGGGCTCTCAAATGCGGTTCGCCGTGCTGTTGAAAATGGCTATGTGGATGATGTCGTTGAGTGGTCTAACGCCGCTTTAGCATGGCGCTTTAAGGCGGCTGCTATGGGACTGCCATTTATTCCTACACGTGTTATGTTGGGTTCAGATACTTACAAGTATAGTGCCGCAAAAGTTGTTGAGTGTCCATTTACGGGCGAAAAACTTTGTTTATTGCCGGCTTTGGTACTTGATGTGGGCTTCATTCATGTGCATCGCGCCGATAAATATGGTAATTGTCAGATTGACGGAATATCCGGGTTTGCGGCGGAAATGGCACGCGCTTCTAAGCGATTAATAATATCAACAGAAAAAATAGTAGATGAAGAGGTGATAAGAGCACAACCTGAGCGAACAATTATTCCATATTATTTAGTTGACGCTGTTGTAGACGCGCCCTTTGGTTCGCATCCCGGAGAAATGAACGGTCTGTACGAACGTGATGAGGAGCATATTAAAAATTATGCCGTAAACAGCAAAGATGTTCAAGAAGTGCAAGAATATCTCGATAAATGGATTTACAATTTAGCGGATCATGAAGAATACCTTGATGTAGTTGGTCGTGCTAAATTGGAAAAATTACGTTTGGAAGGAAACGAATAATGGAATCGCAACGGTACAATTCTAATGAATTATTGATTTGCATCGCCTCAAGATTAATGGAAGATAATACAACTTGCTTTATTGGCACGGGAATACCGATGTTGGCAGCGGCACTCGCGCAGAAAAGACATGCACCAAATTTAGTTTTAATTTTCGAATTTGGCGGCTTAGGTGCTCAACTGGATAGCCTTCCATTAGCCGTTGGTGATATGCGCACATATAATCTTGGTCTAATGGCGACTGGAATTTGCGACATCATGGAAGCGGGACAATGTGGATTTGTTGATTACGGCTTTTTAGGCGGCGCTCAAATTGATATGTTTGGAAATCTAAATTCAACGATAATTGGCGATAGTCATGCTAAACCTAAAGTGCGCTTGCCAGGCTCAGGTGGTGGGAATGATATCGGCTCAACCTGCTGGAAAACAATTATAATTATGCAACACGATAAACGCAGATTTATACCAAAAGTTGATTTTATTACAACTCCAGGTTACTTAACAGGGCCGGGTACACGCGAATTGGCCGGACTCCCTCCTGATACTGGTCCGTATCGTGTCGTAACGGATTTATGTACCTTGAGCTTTGATAAACAGACAAAACATATGAAACTATTAGCACTCAATCCTGGCATAACAGTTGATGACGTAGTAGAAAATACCGGATTTGAATTAATTATTTCGGACAAAATTGAAAAAAAATCTGCTCCTTCAGAAAGAGAATTGCAAATTCTACGTGAAGAAGTTGATAAGGATAAGTATTATATTTGAAGCTCAAAAAGAGGAAAAAATGACACAGCAAAAACAGCCAAGTAATAATTGGATTGGAATTCTCTTAATTATTATAGGGGCACTATTTTTATTGGACACATTTAATATTATGAATTTTGGGAGATTATTCTCCAATTGGTGGCCGATAATTTTTGTTATTATTGGGTTCTTCAAATTTCAAGGGCAGGAGCGTGGTGCCGGGTTGGTATTTATTATAATTGGTGTGCTATTATTGTTAATTTCGAATGATGTTATAAGCTGGCACCGTATTTGGCGTTTATGGCCGTTGATTTTGATCTTGTTTGGATTGTCATTAGTATTGAAAAGTCGTCGTTCAAACTGTAGTTTTGTTAAAGAATCTACAATTGGAAATGATTTTGTAAAAACCAATGCTATCTTTGGTGGCGCTGAACATGCTATTGCTTCGCAAGATTTTAAAGGCGGTGAAATGATGGCGTTATTTGGCGGAATTGAAATAGATTTGCGTTCAGCAAAGTTATCTTCTGAAGGTTGCAAAATCCATGCCACAGCATTGTTTGGCGGTGTTGAGATAATTGTTCCAGAAGATTGGAATGTCGTTTTGACCGGAACGCCGATCTTTGGCGGCATTGATAATAAAAAGTACGGCGGTTCTAAGGATGAATCAGCCAGTACAATTCACGTCAATTGCACAGTTGTATTCGGTGGCATAGAAATAAAATAGAAAATGTATAATTTATTGTTTTTAAAAATACTTACAGGTAAAATTGTATTATGAAGAAGTCAATAATATTTTCAATTCTACTGTTTTCAGTAATATTTGCAGACTCTAAATCATTAGTATATCGCGTACCGATTGAAGGCACCATCGATTTAGGACTGCCGCCATTTATTGAACGTTCATTACAATCAGCAGCCGATGACGGTGCGGCTGTGGTTATTTTTGACATAGACACTTTTGGTGGACGGGTTGACGCAGCTACGCAAATCAAAGATGCCATTTTAGATTCACCACTACTAACGGTGGCTTTTATAAATCGGCGTGCAATTTCAGCAGGAGCACTAATATCGATGTCCTGCGATAAAATATTCATGACAAGTGGCGGCACAATCGGTGCGGCCACCGCAGTTGACATGCAGGGCAAAAAAGGTAGCGAAAAAGTCATTTCTTACATGCGTGAGGAAATGGCATCCACAGCGGAAAGTACCGGACGAAATGTAGAAATTGCGAAGGGCATGGTGGATGAGGATTTGACATTTACGCATCTAACAATTGATGGTAAATCTGTAGCTGTTACAGATTTAGAAGGGCGCAAAGAAGGGAAATTAATAACATTAACTACTGAATTAGCTAAGAAGTATAAGATGGCAGACGGTGAGGCTGAGAGCATTAATGAACTGCTTGCTGAACTAAATTTAGAAAATGCTGAAATAAAATCTACCAAAGCAAGTTGGTCAGAGTCAATTGTACGATTTTTAACAAATCCCGTAGTGGCATCTTTGTTAATGACGTTTGGATTCTTAGGAATATTATTTGAATTACAACAACCCGGCTGGGGTGTGTCAGGGACAATTGGCGCAATCTGCCTTGCTCTGGCCTTGGGTGCCGGATATATTGCAAATTTAGCATCTTCAACAGATTTGTTGATTATTCTGGCCGGTGTTTTATTGTTGTTAATTGAGTTAATTGTAATACCGGGTTTCGGCATTGCCGGTATTGGCGGTATTATATTAATAGTTTTTGGTTTGTATAGATTGCTTTTACCGGATGTTCCGGTAGGAGAGGAGGTTTCTGACATGGCAATGTTTGGTTTGACAATTGGTATTGTTGGCGGGCTGATTGGATTAGTACTACTATTTAAATTAATGACTAAAACAAAATTTTGGAAAAAATTAGCCACTCCTGATGTACAAGATCATGCACGCGGGTATGACACATCTCTTGGCTTAGAAGATATGGTGGGTACAAAGGGTATCGCGCAATCTGATTTACGTCCCTCGGGGTGGGCAATTTTTGGTGAAAAAAGAATTTTTGTTGTGAGTGAAGGCACTTTTATCGATGACGGTGCAAAAATTAAAATAATGAAAGTGGATGGCAACCGTGTTGTTGTCCGCAAAGTAAAAAAGTAAATTGAGGAGAATAAAATGAGCATTTTTTCATTGATCATACTTGGTCTTGTAATTCTATTTATTCTGATTTTGTTATATTTTGTTCCGATCGGAATGTGGATTCAGGCCGTAGTCAGTGTCGGCCTTGGCAAGGTAAGTATTTTAGATTTAATCCGAATGCGTTTGCGAAAAATACCGCCACGCCTAATAACAGACGGAGTAATTAATAGTCATAAGGCAGGATTAACGCACATTAGCACAGACATGCTGGAAACGCACTATTTGGCCGGTGGTAACGTAGCCAACGTAGTAGATGCATTAATTGCATCTGACAAAGCCAATATTGATTTAAAATTTGAAACCGCAACAGCGATTGATCTGGCTGGCCGTGATGTGAAAACAGCTGTGCAGACTTCGGTTTATCCGCGCGTTATTGATGCACCGAAAGATGGTTATTTAGCGGCAGTTGCCAAAGACGGTATCGAATTAAAAGCGCGTGCGCGGGTAACCGTGCGGACAAATATCCCTGGATTGGTTGGTGGCGCCACTGATGAAACAATTATCGCGCGTGTTGGCGAGGGAATCGTAAGTGCAATTGGTTCCTCAGGGAATTATAGCTTGGTGCTCGAAAATCCTGACAATATTTCCAAAGCCGTATTAAATAAAGGATTGGACGCTGGAACGGCTTATGAAATTTTATCGATTGATATTGCTGACTTAGACGTTGGCAAAAATATCGGCGCACGTTTACAAGCCGACCAAGCCGAAGCCGATTTGCGTGTCGCTCAGGCGAAAGCAGAAACGCGTCGTGCTATGGCAGTAGCAGCTGAACAGGAGATGAAAGCACGTACGCAAGAGATGCAGGCAACGGTTGTTAAGGCAGAAGCAGAAGTACCTAAGGCAATGGCAGAAGCCTTCCGCGAAGGAAATCTGGGAGTATTTGATTATTACAATTTGGGTAATATTAAAGCTGATACCGGAATGCGCGATAGTATTTCCGGGACTAGTAGTAAATCTGAGAAAGGTAAAAAATAGGGGATTCATCTGATGGAAGGCATCGGAATTTGGATCTTTTTGCTGTTGTTTTATCTGCTACAAGCTATAACCAAGCGTAAGCAAAAACAGCAGAGGCAGAAACAATCTAAAATTCCGCGTTCTAAGCCGCGACCTAAACCGGTGCCTCAATCAACCGGTGATGAAGGTCGCAGACCTAAACCAAAACCACATCGGCCGGTAACATTAGAAGATATATTAAATCCGGATAAGCTGCGGGATGTGTTGGGCATTCCGCAGCAGCCCAAGCCGGCTGAAAAACACCGGCCGAAACCAAAACCAACCATTACGCGACCAAAATCGCAACCGCAAATGCGCAAACGCTGGGAAGAGCCAAAGCAATCCAAACCGGCGTTAAAACATGAAGAAGCGCGTGAAACCGTTTCAAAAGTGGCCTCAGCTGATATTACCGATGTTGATGAAACCAGCGCAAAATTTAAATCGCGCCGGCTTACCAAAGCTGATGTTACCAGTGATCGTTTTGATGAACGCCAAGCTGCCCCAGGTAAAAAGAAAAAACAGCTTGTCCTAGAATATTTTGACGAACCGGAAGATATTCGCAATGCCATAATCCTAAAAGAAATTTTAGATAGGCCACGGGCGTTTAGGAGGCAAATTAGGTAGTAGGATTGATTATTTCATTCAATAACCGATTATTTACGTGATATACGCAACAAATATTGAACATATATTCTCAATACACGCAATGCGTATGTTGGGATGTTAGCATTTATTTGAGAATCTGTATTTTAATTCTCTCGCACTTGTGAGAGAATTGAATTCTTGAAAGATTTCTATCACAACTGTGAGAGATTATCACTAAATTTGAGTATGGATAAAATATCGGCATATAATAGTTTTTTCAAAGAAATAATCAATACGATTAATTCAGCAAGATATCATGCATTTAAGTCATTAAATAAAATTCATATTGGGCAGAATTTTGAACTTGGGAGAATAATTGTGGAAAACCAAGAGAAGCACCATTGGGGACAATCTATTGTTGACACTTTATCAAAAGACATAAACAAGCAAATTGATGGCGTTAAGGGTTACTCTTCACAAAATCTATGGAGGATGAGGCAATTTTACCTTGAATATAAAGACTTGCCTGAGCTTCTTGACATGGCTATAAAAATCCCATGGGGACAGAACATGCTAATTATTCATCAAGTCAAAGATACAGAAGAAAGAAAATATTACTTGCAGGCTACTGAGCAATTGGGATGGAGTCGGGCTGTACTGCTTAATCAAATAAAAGGAAACGCTTACAAACGTCATCAATTGGACAAAAAACATAGCAATTTTGAGAAAGTACTACCTTCTCATCTTTCAGAGCAGGCAAATGAAGCATTAAAAAGCGAATATAATCTTGATTTTCTTGGAATAACTAAACCAGTGCACGAAAGAGAACTAGAAAACAGGTTAATTGAGAATGTTCGGGATTTATTATTGGAATTAGGATACGGGTTTAGTTTTATAGGAAATCAATACAAATTAAAACTTAGTCAAAAAGAATACTCAATAGACTTGCTATTTTACCATCGTTTTTTAAAGTGCTTGGTTGCAATAGAGTTAAAGGTAGTTGAATTTGAGCCTGAATTTGCAGGAAAAATGAATTTCTACCTTGAGCTTCTTGACTCTCAGGAAAAACAGTCAGATGACAATCCTTCAATAGGAATTATCCTTTGCCCAAGGAAAGATGATATTGAAGTTGAATTTGCGTTACGTACAAGTAATAAGCCAATAGGAGTTGCAGAATATAAATTGGAAAGAGAATTACCAGAGAAATTGAAAGGAAAAATACCTACATCAAATGAATTAAAACAAATGCTAACAAAAGCTATACGTAATGTGGGAGAAACTGGGAAAATTGATGATACTGCAACTAATGAAGTTTAGTCCTTCCCTGTGAAATACAATAACTGTAATGCCACACTACGCATAGCCAAACCGTTGTACATAATGTAGAACAACCGAAAGAATATAATTTGTAACTTTACAAAATGAAATACACTGATTTTACTTGGGATTTTAGAAAAGCAAATACAAAGCATGCGACACATTGTTTTCACGCTTATCCAGCAATGATGATACCACAAATTGCTGAAAAATTACTCACGAAATATGGGCAAGAGAGTCAAAAGCTTTTCGACCCTTATTGCGGTACGGGCACTTCTTTGGTTGAAGCTAATATCAAAGACATTAGCGCTATTGGAACAGACTTAAATCCATTGGCAAGACTCATTGCGAGAGCCAAAACAACTGAACTCGATATTCAGGTCCTCGACCTTTATCTCAAAGATTTTAATGATTTTGCATTCCAATATAGGTTTGGGGTTGCCAATAGCCACAAATCAATTGTGCAACCCGATTTTAAAAATATTGACTTTTGGTTTAATGAAATTGCACAGCAAAAACTATCCACAATAAAATCGTTTATTGAAAACATTCAACAATACGACATAAAACAGTTTTTTTTGACTGCTTTTTCAGAAACCATTAGAGAATCCTCGCTCACAAAAAAAGGTGAATTTAAATTGATAAGAATGTCTGAAGACAAAAGAGAAAAGTTTAATCCCGATAGCTTTGGAATTTTTCTCTCTAAATTGAGCAGAAATAAAAAGGGACTTGTAGAGTTTTCAGAAGTTAAGTCAAATGGAGCAACTTCAACAATCAAAGATTTCAATACAATAAATGGAATTCCCAATAAAGAAATTGAGGACGAAAGCATTGATATTGTAATTACTTCTCCACCCTATGGCGACTCACGAACGACCGTTGCTTATGGACAGTATTCACGCTTGTCTAATCAGTGGATGGGAATTGAAAATGCTAATCAAGTAGATAACAAATTAATGGGTGGGAATAAATCGACTAATGAAAAAATTGAATGTTCCAAGATATTAAACTCAACGATTGATAAAATTGCAAATGAAGATGAGAAACGAGCAAATGAAGTACTTTCATTTTTTGTTGACTACAAAAAATCAATCAACAATGTTTCCAAAATATTAAAGTCAAATAAGTATGCTTGCTATGTAGTAGGCAATCGAATAGTAAAAGGCGTGCAAATTCCAATGGACGAGATAACAAAAGACTTCTATGAGGCCAATGGCTTTAGTCATACAGAAACAATTATTAGGAACATACCTAACAAGCGAATGCCTTCAAAAAACTCGCCAACTAATCAAATAGGAAAAAAATCTTCAACAATGAAACAAGAATACATTGTTGTAATGCAAAAGAATTAAATGAATTTAAAAGAAATTCAAAAGCGATTAGAAAAACTTAAAAACCGCGGATATATCCCAACTCACCGAAAGGGACCTACAGGAATTGGACATGCTTTAGAACAGGAACTTCAGTTAGGTGAGAGTAATCTCGCTATTCCTGATTTAGGAGGAAGAGTTGAACTCAAAGCCAATAGAAAGAAGTCAGGTTCTATGGTAACACTTTTCACTTTCAATCGTTCGGTTTGGCAGATTGCACAAAAAGAAGTTATAGAAAAATTTGGCTATGCGGATGAAAAAGGACGACAAGCACTTTACTCAACCGTGTTTCATGGCTCTGCAAATCCACAAGGATTAGAAATTCAAATCGACAGAACTGCACATAAAGTACATTTAAGTCATAATAATCAGATTTTAGGAACTTGGAGTGTATTTACTATAGTTGGGAAATTTGTAACAAAATTAGAACGTTTGATGATTGTTTTTGCCGATAACAGGATGAACGAAGAAACGGGAAAAGAAGAATTTCATTTTAATGAAGCATATTTACTGGACAAACCCGAACCTGACAACTTTTTAGATGCTTTTGAAAAAGGGTTAATAGCAATTGATGTAAGAATGTATTTAAAGCCTTCAGGAGCAGTAAGAAATCACGGAACAGGATTTAGAATAGACGAAAGAAACATACCAAGGTTATATGAAAATCGTAAACAGATAATATAGAAACACTATGCACAACATTAGCTATAACGATAATGGCTTGTAACCTCGCCACTACGCATAGCCGAGACCGTTGTGACAGATTAATGTTTCAGCAATAACTAATTATTCTGTCCCAAAATAGCGATCGCCAAAATCACCTAAACCAGGAACAATAAACTTGTTTTCGTCTAAATGTGAATCAATCGCTGTGATGTAAAGATTTACGTCAGGGTGTTCGGTTTGTAAGCGTTTAATTCCCTCCGGCGCGCCAACAATACAAACCGCACTGATTGATTTTGCTTGTTTCGACTTTACAGCAGTAATTGTATCAACTAAAGAGCCGCCGGTGGCAAGCATTGGATCTAAAATCAATGTGTATTTATTGCCTAAATCTTTTGGCAGATTTTGATAATATTCACGGGCAATGGCTGTGTTTTCATCGCGCTCTAAACCGATAAATCCAACCGCTGCCCATGGTAAAAAATCACGTGCGGGGAATAGCATAGAAAGTCCGGCTCGTAAAACCGGTACTATAACTATTTTTTCCTGCACTTTATGTCCTTTGGCAACGCCGAGTTGCGTTTCAACGGATATTTCTTTTGTCGCGATATTTTTTAAAACATCCGCTAAAATAATCTGCGAAACTGTTGCTGTGTGGCGCCTAAACATTTCTGTTTTGGTAGTTTTGTCCCGCAAGACTGACAAAGAATGTTTAACAAGTGAGTGTTCGATTTTGTGTATTTTGTTATTCATATTTATTTTGTTTTTAGATATTTATCTAATGCCTTTACGCGCCGCTCTAATTCGCCGTATTGCTCTTGTGGTACAAGTGAAACACAGATTCTAACTCCTTCGCGTTTGGTTCCGGTAGGTCGCATTGGTATGCCCGACATTCCAAATAATAACATCGTGTGTAATAATTGGCCACCAGTTAGGCCGTGGCGTTTAATAGTGAAGTAGAAACCATCAGCGATTGGTTCTTTCATATCTTTATCGTACAATAGTTCAAATCCATTTGATAAAAAGATTTCTTTGGCTTTTTGGGCACGTTTGCCATAAGTCCGAACACGATTGAGATAATTATATTCACCTTTGCAACATGCTTCAAATAATGCTGCTAAGGCATGTTGTGGCGATTGTGGAACACCGGCCGTAGTTGGATAAATTCCACCATGCACAAAAGCATGTCCGAACTGTTTTGTGTTGAAATACTTCTTTAAATTGGCATACTTTTTGTCAGCTAATTTTGGAGAAACTACGGATACGGCAATTCGTTGTCCGGCATAACTAAACATTTTCGAGCTCGATATAATGATAATATAATTATCAGTATAATTGGCAATTGTTGGTTGAAATGGTGGTTCTCCGGGCACGCCATAATCAAATCGAAAATCCATTCCAAAATAGGCGGCGTCTTCCAAGCCGATCGCATCATATTTTGTTAGTAATTTGCCAATCATTTCTAATTCGGATTCCTTTAAACAAAGCCAAGTGGGATTATTAGGGTTCGACCACATAACTGCGCCAATTTTTCCGGTTGCGAGTTTTTTTTCTAATTTATTAATTAATTTGGTTCCGCGGTTATTATAAAGATCAATCGAAGCATTTTTTAATCCAAGAAATTTTGCTTGTTGTTTATTTACAGGGAAGCCCGGATCAAGATAAAGGATTGTATTTGCTTTTTTATAGCGCCGTCCGGCAATCGCTTGAGCGATAAAACCACCATGCATTGCTCCAACCGTTGGAATACAGTTGCTTGGTTTAACATTAATATTTAAAAATGCCTTAACAAAATTAACAGCAGCATTTTTAAGACGAGGAATGCCATCAAACGGCGGATAGGTTGATGGCAAATTTTTGTTATTGGAGAGTACACGAATTTCTTCTTCAGGGCCGAGGCGATCAGCCGGAATTCCCGGGATACCAAATTCAAAATGTAAAAAGTTGACATGATATTGTTCAGCCAAAAAATCAACCATCCGCTTTAATTCACGAATGCCAATTTGCTCTAAATTAACTTCGTAATCAACAATAATTTTATCCAACAGTTTTGTATCTAAAGGAAATTTAGTTTGTTCCATTTGTATTTTTTTGATTATGATAAATTAGCAATCCAAGTGCGATTGAATTAAGTTTTGTCTCCACTAAATCGGAACGTGACAATAATATTATCGGCATTTTTGCGCCGATAATTACACCGCCACCGGTTGAATTACCAATGCTCAATAGCATCTTACTAATAAAATTTGTTGCGGTAATATTAGGTCCAATAAACACATCGGTTTTTCCGGCAATTTTTGATTTGATGCCTTTTGCTTCAGCCGCATGTGCTGATAAGGCAACATCAAGTGCAATCGGGCCCTCAATCGTGAAACATGAACCATTGCGATATTTTTCGACTATTTTTTGAGCAAAAATGGTTTCCGGTAATTTGTCTGTTGCTTTTTCGATCAATGCTAGCATCGCGATATTCGGTTTTGAAATTTGTAGTGTTTGGGCAACGTCCAAAACATTTTCAATAATAGATTCGATAATATTTTCAGACAAATTTGGGTTAACACCGCCATCGGTTGTTAAAATTAAGCGCTGGTAATTAGGTGATTCCAACACTGCTACATGCGATAAATATTTTTTAGATCGCAATTTGTTGGTTTTGTCGATTACTGCTTTTAATAAACTTGCTGTATCAATATTACCTTTCATTAACACATCTGCTTTATTTGATTTTACTGCATTAATTGAATCGTGCAATGCTTGCTGAGAGTCACTGTTTGTAAATATTTTAGGTATAATCCAATTTTCTTGCTCGGCTTTTTCCAACGCCTTGAAAATATCGGGCGTTTGTGGATTCACTACCGCTAATCTAACAGGTTGGTACTTGGACAGTAATTTATGAATTTTTTGAAACGATGTTATCATGTATATTCTTTTGCCAGTTCTTCACCGCTTAATACATGCAACACACCGCCTGCTAAAGCTTCTAACTCAAATGAGCCGGCGAATATTTTATGCGGTGTAATATAGTTTATATACTTATTCAATTTAGATATTAACAATTTAGAGTGTGCCAATCCGCCGGTTATAATAAGCGCATCAGTTTTTCCGCTAAAAGATGCATGCAGTCCGCCAATTTCTTTGGCAATTTGATAAACCATCGCATCAACAATTAATTCTGCGTATTGATCGCCTGCCATAATTTTTTTCTCAATTTCAGTAAATCGATTTGTACCAATATAACCTTTTAATCCGCTGTTTTTTGAAAATAGAGTTTTAATTTCATCACGACTTTGTCTGTTCAAATATCTTTGGTCTAAAACTCCGGAAATTGGCAAAGTGCCGGCGCGCTCAATTGAAAAAGGTCCTGTACCAAGCAAGGCATCATTTACGTCTATTATTTTTCCATTTTTAACAGCAGCAATTGAGAATCCGGTTCCGAGATGCGCAACAATAAATTTAGAATTATTAATATTTAGATTCAATTCTTTGGCAGTTTTTTGCGCACAGAATTTTATATTCAATGCATGACTGCGACTTTTTCGTTCAATCCCCTGGACACCGGAAATACGAGCAATTTCAATGAATTCATCAGTAGTGATAGGATCTACAATATAAGCTGGTGCATCAAATTGGATAGATATTTTCTCAGCTAACAATGCTCCCAGATTAGAAGCGTGCGCAGAATATTTACCTGATTTATAATCAGCTAACATTTTTGCGTTAATTTTATAAACACCACCGGCAAGTGGTTTCAGCGGACCGCCACGCGCGGCAATTGCATCTAACTTATCAATCTTATTTAGAGAAGGTTTTAAAGCCTTAAAGCGATCGGCTAATTTTGGAAGTTTTTGAATTAATGTATCTCTTTGAGAATGAGCAAGCGCATCTTGCCATATTAATTGCTTGGAATTGAAATATCCAATTTCGGTTTTTGTTGTTCCCGGATTTAAGGCAAGTATAAAGAAAGCAGGGCTCCTTTACATATTCAAATTATTATTCTATTTATTAATTTCTAAATCAACCCCATTCCATGTTTTAGGGCTTTTTCATTAATTGGTAACAAATGATGATTGCGTTCCGGCAGTACTTTTGATAGTGCTTCCATTATTGATGCATTAGAAACAAGTGGTTTTTTGGCTAAAAATGCCCCGAGGATAATCATATTCATGGTTTTTTTATTACCAATTTTAGTTGATTCAAGCGCGGCTGGAATAGCAAAAGTTTCAATATCTTTTCGTTTGGGCGGTTTTAAAATACTATTTGATTCAAAAAGTAAAATACCACCCGGCTTAACTTTTGGTTCAAATTTTTCTAAAGAAGGCTGGTTCAAAACAATCGCTGTATCATAACTGCTAATGATGGGCGAACTTACCTTAGTGTCTGAGACTATCACAGTGCAATTTGCTGTTCCACCACGCATTTCCGGGCCATAACTTGGGATCCACGCAACTTGTTTATCTTCCACCATTCCGGCATAGGCTAAGGTCATTCCCATGGATAGCACACCTTGACCGCCGAAACCAGCAATGATTAATTCTTCGTTCATGCTTAGGTTACCTTAGGTGGTGTTTTTAAATCACCTAAGGGATAATATTTTACAACCTCATCATCAATTTTTTGATTAGAAGCAATCGGTGTCATTTTAAAGCCGGAAGGACAGTTGCTAACAATTTCCACATAACTTGTTCCACCTTTTCCATCAAGTTGATATTGAAACGCTTGTTTTAAGGCCTTTTTACATTTTCTTACCGTTTTGGATGAATTTACCGCTTGGCGAGTAACGTAATAAGCGCCGTCCATTAAAGCAATCATTTCAGTAATTTTTATCGGGAACCCCTGCGTTATTACGTCGCGTCCAACCGGAGAAGTTGAAGTAACATCCCCCTCCAGTGTCGTGGGCGCCATCTGTCCGCCGGTCATTCCATAAATTCCATTGTTGATAAAAATGATAACAATGTTTTCTCCGCGATTAATTGTATGAATCGTTTCGGCCGTGCCGATTGCGGCAAGATCTCCATCACCTTGATAAGTAAATACTATTCTATCAGGTAATACACGTTTAATTCCAGTTGCCACGGCGGTAGCGCGACCATGCGCTGCTTGTTGCATATCAACGTTCATAAAGTTGTAGGCAAAAACTGAACAGCCAACCGGCGCTACTCCAACCGTTTTATCAACGATATCAAGTTCCTCAACGACTTCCATAATTAAACGATGTACAACAGAATGCCCACAGCCCGGACAGTAACTGGTTGGTGTGTCATGCAGAACATGAGTTCGTTCCATTACAACTTCTAAGTCGTCCATTTGATCGCAAACTATGCCCTCTCTTGTTGTGCCCATAAAATTTCTACCTATTTTTTCCCTTTGATAATGCTCTAAGCTTGTCTACAATTTCATCCGGTTGTGGAATCATTCCGCCCATTCGACCGTAGAAAGAAACCGGAATATTATTTCCAACAGCAAGTTTAACATCTTCTAACATTTGTCCGGCATTCATTTCAACAACCAAAATACCTTTTACTTTTTTCGCAAGTCGCTTCAATTCAGCGTTTGGAAACGGAAATAACGTAATTGGTCGATGCAGCCCTACTTTTAACCCAGCTTCACGCGCCAATTCCAACGCCTTTTGCGATGAGCGTGCCGACAATCCGAATGACACGATTAGTAAATCTGCATCTTTTACGTTTATGTTTTCGAAACGTGTCTCTTTTTTGATAATTTTTTTATATTTATTCTGCAAATGTACATTTATTTCTTCCATTTTTTCCGATAACAAATGCAATGAAGTAATATAATTTTGTTTTTTTCCATCTTTTCGGCCGCGTGTAGTCCACGCTGAGTGGTCAACAAGATGATCTGCAGGATTGTATTCAGGGAACTCAACCGATTCCATCATTTGTCCTAAAGCCCCATCCGCTAAAATTAGGGTAGGGGTTCGGTATTTATCGGCTAAATCAAATCCTAAAAATGTAAGATCGGCCATTTCCTGTACGCTATTTGGCGCCAGCACAATTAATTTATAATCTCCGTGTCCACCGCCTTTAACAGCTTGGAAATAATCACCCTGCGATGGCTGAATAGTTCCTAAACCGGGGCCGCCGCGAACGACGTTTACCAATAAACAGGGCAATTCTGCGCAGGCCATGTATGATATTCCCTCTTGCATCAAACTGAAACCAGGGCTACTGGTGCTGGTCATTACTCGTTCACCGGTTCCCGAAGCACCATAAACCATATTTATGGCTGCAACTTCACTTTCAGCTTGTACAAAAACGCCACCGCGCTCGTCGAGATTGGTCGCCATATATTCAAGCAGTTCGGATTGTGGAGTGATCGGATAGCCAAAATACCCTTTAACGCCGGCGCGAATCGCTGCTTCGGCAAGCGCTTCGTTACCTTTCATCAATAATTTTTTGCTCATGCTAAAATTAAGTTAAGGAGGTAGAAATCTCAGGTGTTTTTGCCGGTGTGGCTGAATTTAATTTTTTTGCTTTTTTCGATTCGCGATAAACAGTGATTATCGCTTCGGGGCATACTAAAGCACAATTAGTACAACCGGTACAAACATCCTCCATTAAAACAGCATAGTGATATCCTTTCTTATTAATATTATTGGACATCTTAATACCATCTTGGGGACATTCTTCAGTGCACAGCTCGCACCCTTTACAATTTTCTGTATCAATTATAATATGACCATGTGTTTTTGCCATAAATCACCTAATTATTTCAAATTAACAAAACTAAAATTACGACTATTAACTCATTATTTTCAATCTAAATAGAAAGTACTAAAGCTACAATTCACGTTTGAAAAATTTCTTGATAGCTTCTTCTAATTCTACTTCAGTGCCATTATTATGAATTACGTAATCGGACATTTCAGCTTTTTGCTTATCTGTCCATTGTAAATCGATTCGACGTAAGATGTCATCACGTGTGAGATTTCCACGTTTTAAAGCACGTCCAAGACGGAATTTCAAAAGTGATGCAATCAATATGATATAGTCAAGATGCTGATTCATTCCTGATTCAAAAACCAATGCGCCGTCAACAACGAAATTTTTAAATTCATTTTCGACAGCAATTTTCTCATAGCGCACATCCATTGCTTTAAAAATGTAAGGATGGATTATGGCATTTAAAAGAATTGAATGGTCTTCATCTTGGAAGGCAACCTGTGCTAATTTTTTGCGATCAATTAATCCAGATTTGTCTATAACATCACTACCGAATTCACCAACAATGTCTTTTTGCACTTTTTTGTTTGAATCCAAGATTATTTTAGCTTCAGCATCAGCATCAAAGATGTATGAGCCGAGTTTAGCCAGCATGGCGCTTGCTGTACTTTTGCCGCTACCCAGACCACCGGTTAAGCCGATTTTTAACATGGTTACTCCAAAACTTTTAAAATTCTCTCAGTGATTGCCGATATTGAACCGAGTCCATCAACTTCACACAATAATTGACGTGCTCTATAAAAATTTAAAAGCGGGGCCGTTAATTCCCAATAAATTTGTTGCCGCTCTTTTATAACTTCTTCGGTATCATCACTACGGCCAGATGCTTTTCCGCGTGATACCAAGCGTTTCACGAGTTCGTTTTCATCGGCCGTTAAACTGATTACATAGTCTATTTTTTGATCAAGTTTTTTTAAAATTAATTCCAAGCCTTCGGCTTGAGGAATGGTACGGGGAAATCCGTCAAGTAAATAACCATTGGTGCAGTCGGTTTGTTGTAGGCGGTTTTCCATCATATCTAATAATAGTTTGTCCGGGACAAGTTGACCTGCGTCCATAAAAACTTTTGCTTTTTTTCCAAGTTTAGTTTTTTTCCCGACTTCTGTTCTAAGAATATCACCGGTTGATAAATGAGCAATATTGTACCGCGTAATTATATTTTTCGCCTGAGTGCCTTTACCAACTCCGGGCGGTCCTGTCAAAATGATACGCATATTTTTTTCTATATAATTAACTAATTAAATTAAAATTCCGGCAATTGTTGCCGTTAGCCACGATGCAAGAGCTCCTCCGAACATTGCCTTAAGTCCAAGCTTGGCAAAATCTTTTCGTCGCTCAGGAGCAATGCCTCCTAAACCACCAATTTGAATTCCTATTGATGCAAAATTAGCAAATCCACAGAGTGCATAGCTGGAAATAATTGCGGTGCGGTCACTAATTGCATTGGCGTTTCTTAAGTCGCTTAGGTCGGCATAGGCAATAAGCTCTGTTAACACCAATTTTTCACCCATTAAAGTTCCTAATATACCGGCCTCGTTCCACGGAACCCCCATGCTCCAAGCTAAAGGTTTAAAAATGAAACCAAGGATTTGTTGTAAAGTAACTCCGGCAATTCCTAAAATTGCATTAACCATTGCAATAAGCGCAACAAACGCGATTAACATCGCCGCAACATTTCCTGCCAATTGTAAGCCCGAGGTCGCACCGCGTGCTAAAGCTTCCATCACATTGTCATCGATCTTTTCAACTTTAACGGTATCGTCATCAGCTGTAGCGGCAATTTCTGTTTCTGGATAGATTATTTTCGCAATTACCATCGCTGCCGGTGCGCTCATAATCGAAGCTGCCATTAAATGACCTGCAATACCGGGGATGTCGCTGAGTATTTTAACATAAATTGCCATGACTCCACCGGCGACAGTGGCAAAACCACCGACCATAATTGCCATTATTTCAGATTTGGTAAGACCTTTTACAAATGGACGAACCATTAACGGGGCTTCGGTTTGTCCGACGAAAATGTTGGCAGAAACACTTAAAGTCTCTGCGCCGCTCGTTTTTAAGGTCTTTTCCATTACCCATGCGACACTCTTAACAATAATTTGCATTATTCCAAGATAATATAGTACGGCCATTATGGACGAAAAAAAGATGATTGTGGGGAGTACTCTAAATGCAAAATTTAGCAACGGTGCCTCGACAACACCTGTGCCAAATGCTTTAAAAAGAAAATCACTACCGGCATCAGAAAATCCGAGGAGTTTTTTAACTACGCCATCAACTGCGCCAAAAAATGGTTGTCCTAATGGTGTTTTGAGAATGAATATTGCGAAAAATAATTGAAGTAATAATCCCCAAAAGATTAAACGCCAATCGAGATTACGACGATTGTTAGACATTGCGTAAGCTAGTCCGAGCAAAACAAATATTCCTAAAATTCCGACAAATCTTTCCATTTTAATTTCCCATAGAATTTAACAACTAAGAACATAATTTAATACAAATGTCAAATCTTTGTTTATTAAACTTTAATTAGATGGCGGTTCATAACAATTACGGCAGCGCGCTTCGTAGATGTCAAGTTCACCAATTACAACGCGTTGCCGATCTTTATTTTTTCTTTGTGTGTAAGTTGCCGGATTACCACAATTCACACAAATCGCACGTAATTTATCCACATAATCGGCTTCACACATAAGCTGTGGCATGGGGCCAAATGGTTCACCGCGATAATCGGTGTCTAAACCAGCTACAATAACGCGTTTTTTTTGTTTAGCTAACTTCTTACAAACATTGATTAAATTGTTTTTAAAAAATTGTGCTTCATCAATTGCTACTACTTCTACATTATTTGATTTATTTAAAATTTCTTCAGCGCTATTTACGATTTGCGCGTCTAATTTCAATTGATTATGTGATACAATATGTTCTGGGCTATACCGATTATCGATTTTTGGTTTGAAAATACATGTTTCCATTTTGGCGATTTGAGTACGGCGCACACGTCTAATAAGTTCTTCTGTTTTTCCACTAAACATACTTCCACAAATTACTTCTATCCAACCAGCGTCTCTTGGTGTCCAAGTCATGTTAATTTATCAACTCCTCAAATTGGTATAATTAAATTTATTTTTAGTTATAATGAGATTATTCAATTTTTAATAAGTGATTGTCAAACGCTTTCGGTAATATAGCTGCACTTGTTGTTTCCTCTGCGTTGCCTTTTTCGTCAGCAATGTAAACCGGGATATTGCCGCACAAATCCCAAATAATTTGACGGCAAGCGCCACAAGGGGTTCCGCCATTTTGTGTAACTACTGCAATAGCACTAAATTTAGTATACCCTTGTGCAATAGCACTGTAAAGTGCGATCCGTTCTGCGCAACATGTTAAACCATAGCTGCTGGATTCAACATTACAACCTTTAATAATTTTTTCGTGTTCGCAAAGCACGGCCGCTCCAACTTTGTAATGTGAATATGGAGCATAAGCGTTTTTTTGAGCTGACTTTGCAGCGTTAATAAGTTTTTTCATTATAAATTTTAACTTTTTTGGGCCGAAAATATTTAAAGAAACGTTCTAAAATTATACCGGCAACAAAACCTCCGATATGTGCAAACCAAGCAACCCCTCCGCCCGCATCAACTCCGAGCGCTCCAATCCCTGACATCACTTGAGTTCCAAACCAAATTCCAATAACAACAAAAGACGGCACTTTAATTGTTGTGAAAATTACTATCATAAATACAAAAACATGAATTCGTGCGCGTGGATAGCGCAACATATAGGCCGCTAATACACCTGAAATAGCGCCACTGGCACCAATCATTGGAATCATTGAATTTATATTTATTGCAATTTGACCAAGAGCTGCACCAATTCCGCATAAAATATAAAAAACAGCAAATTTCATATGCCCAAATGAACCTTCAATATTGTCACCAAATATCCATAGAAATAGCATATTTCCAAAGATATGGGCAACTCCACCATGCATAAACATTGATGTGAACACTGTGAGGTAAGGACTATTAGGTGTGCTATTTATGAATACACGGCTATTAGTTGCCTCGCTTAGATATTGGGCGTAGGCGACTGAAATTTCGCCGCGCGGTAAATCCGTAAGCGTGGCTGGAATTAATCCAAACGATAAGGTGAATTCTTGCCCCGAAACAAAATCGAGTCCCATTTGATAAAAAAACACGACCAAATTCATTGCGATTATGGTATAAGTTACATACGGAATTAAAATGCGCGGATTGTCATCTTTGTATGGAAAGAACATTATTCAATCAAAAAGTTAATTGATTTTGTGGCAATATTGCCAGAGCGATCTCCGGCAATTATTTTTATTTTATGTTTTCCGCGGTATAGCGATTTTTGCAATCTATAGGTAATTTCTTTTTTGATTGGTTGGTAGGCAACCCATATTCGTCGGCTATCTAAAAAAACCTGTAAATATTCTTCAGATGAATTTATTCCGGATAGATTGTCACTTAATTTAATTTTTATTGTCTTAAATTTTTCTTTTAAATATTTCTTATCATGTCTTGGAAAAATAGAATTTATCAATGGTGGTTGAGAATCTTTGAGTACCGCAAACACTGCTGCCTTACGTAATTTGGCTTTTACGGAATTATTCGTATTGTCAAAGGTGCTTTTAACGTGATTCCACCGTGATTTTTTCTGATTAAAAGTATAGAGCCCCAAATGATTTCCATCAGGATGTTCGGGAACTGCTACTGCTATATCGACACTATTTTTAAATGGAATTCCGTATGGAAATAATTCATAAATAGCTGAGATTTGATTTGATAATTTTTTATTTATAGGATTATGATATTTGGCAATCCACATTAAAGATGTATCGAATACAGCATCTGATGAGCTGATATTAACTAAACCATCTGTAGATGAAAACGCGGATTCGCTACATGGTAAAATAAGCGCAGGTGCATAGTCCAAATCATATTGTTGAGTTGTTCCATCGTTGATTAAAAAACCGCATTTCTCGGAATTTGTAAATAGTGAGAAGTTAACAACTTCGCTAACAAATTCATTATTACCAATATTTTTTAACGGAATTGATGTCAAACTATCATTGTGTTTGATGAAGGCCATTGCTTTGGCTGATGATGGTAGTTTTTCTCTTAATTTAAAAATGAGTCCTTTTTCATATTGAATTAATTGCGGTTTGAAAGATTTGGAATATCTAGTGTATTTTGGATAATCGGATTTTTGTAGAAAATGTTGAAATTTTGTTTGATTTAAAAGTGTATCAACCTGCACAATAAAATTTAATGTAGATTTATTTTGTGCAGCATCCCAGGCGCGGATTTCGATATAATGCACCCCATTAGGTAAATTGAGAAAGCCGGAATTTCTTGTATCATGAATTGAAAGTGGTGGGTAGCTTTCCGGCCGATACAGTTTTTGTAAATTTTTTCTGTGTGGATTGTTAATCGGTTGACCAAAAATAATGGACACGCGCTTGCCTTCACTAAAATCAAGCAAGTTATATTTTATTGAAAAAGCCGGTTTGTGATTTACAAACAATTCAAGACGTTCAATTTGATAAGAATTTGATGCATTTTGAATTTTATCAATCACGCGTGTAGCGACACCAAAGGTGCCGGAAACTGAAATTGTATCGGTTAATGTAAATTGGTTGGTCGTTAATTCGGTCGGAATACTATTATATGCTTCTGGAGAATTATTAATATTAGTACCGGTGGTAAGCGGTATCAGCGAAATATTTAAAAATTGTGGTGGTATATTATCGCTAAGTGTGAAACCATGCAGCAACGGATTAAGCGGCTGAGCTTTGCCATTACGGAATTCAAAATGCAGGTGCGGTCCGGAAGAGCCGCCGGTGTTTCCGGAATAACCGATCACATTACCGCGTTTAACAGGATATTCATTTTTTGTAAAATATTTGTTGATAAAATACGATTGTTTTTCGAACTGTAACTTGGTCATTTTTTTTTCTAAGAGAGGGAAAAATCGATTTAGGTGAGCATAAACGGCTATACGGCCATTAGCAGTTTTTAAATAGATTACTTTTCCATATCCGTTAAAATTTGTCGCTACGCGATAAATGTAACCATTATCTATGGCATAAACAGGATGCCCTATACTTCCCTTGGTGCGTATATCAAGTCCCATGTGAAAGTGGGTTCCACGGAATTCTCCAAAATTAGAAGTTAACTGTTTGCCGGTTTTGGTAGGCCAATGGTAAGTCTGACCAAGTGCTAAATTGGCAATAAATATCGCCAAAATTGATAATCTACAAAACATAAAGTGGTAGGAAATTTAACAATTTTTGTGGATGTGATTTTAATTATTTTGATTGTAAATCTATATTTGTTAATAAAAACCCCTGCTAAAACAGGGGTTTTTATTAAACTTATTTTTTAGTAATTATTTGTTGGCTTTTAATCGTTTTAATTCTTTTTTGACTTCATCGAGTTCTTTGCGCAATTCATCGAGCTCAGCTTGTTGGCCATGACTTTTCGGAATTAAACCGTGAAAATCAAACACATCTTCGTCGCCATACATTTTTAGCAGCATTTTGTGCTTATCATCATTTACATCAAAGCTATCTATTGTTCCGAATTCATGTATTTCGAAGTCATGCGTAAAGGCATTGTCACTTTTGTCAAGTTTTGCTTTGAACTGTTTTTTATTTCCATTTCTAAGAACAGTAATACCTACTTTTGTATCAGGTTCGTAGGCGCGCACCATTTTTGTCAAACTCCTCGAATCGGTGACTTCTTTACCATTTATTTTAGTAATGATATCGCCCGCTTTAATACCGGCTTTTTTAGCAGGACTGTTCTTTTCAACCTCGGAAACAAGAACACCTTTACCGTCTTTAACTTTAAAATATTCTCCCAATTGTTCAGATAAATCTTGGATATGAACACCAAGATAACCGGCGTTTTCATTAAAAAATATTGGGTCATCCATCATTTTGTGATGTTTTAATATTTTGATGTTCTTGCCGCCAAAATTTTCCATATGTTTGCAAGCCGCTGGATGGCATTTGTCCCAAATACAAGCATGTTTCTTTGATTTTTTGCAACCGATTATTTTAAGTTCTTCGTCTAAACCATGTGCGGCGAGTTTCTTATGAAGTTCTTTTAAGGCCTTTTCATCGTCTAAATCGGCTTCGTATTCTTTTGTTTTACCATCTTCTGTGACAGAATAATGCATTTTGTCATCGGTTACTTTGACCTTAACTTCAATTTTCTTTTCATCATCGGTTATCTTTTTGATGACAGTGGTTTTCTGTGCAAATACAAACCCGATAGCCAATAATATTGATAATAAATAACGCATGAGTTCTCCTAATTTTTTTTACTTTTTGAATACGAATATGACAATGAATTTGTTCCAAAAACAAGGAATCTACTTGTTTTTAGATTCAATAATTTTACCTTTTTATGGGATTTATGTTGTGTTATTTTTTAGTTAATAGTGACTGTTGCGGATTTTACTTTTGCATTTATTAATCCTATCAAATGTGAACAAATATCCGTTCGATAAATTTGAAAGTAAAATTTATCCTTGAAACTTCTTGTTATTATAATTTTTTAGCTAAAACGACGGTCTTAACTTTTTCCCAAGTTTTTCCGCTATTAGTCTCCTTTGCGCTAATTTTCACTATGTAAATACCAATGCGTGCTTCACTTCCATCTTTGCGACGCCCAGTCCATTTTAGCAAGCCTTCTTGCGGAAAAAATACATTCCAATAGGGCGTGGCAATATTGCGTCCGGCCATGTCGTAGATTTGCAATTTAATAATTCCCTGTTCAAAAGGTAGTTTGTATTTAATTAATAGTTCATCATCGATCCCATCACCATTCGGTGAGAAGGGATTGGCTTCAAATTCAATTACGCCGTTTTCAACGATTTCATTAAAATGCAAACTGTTTTGTTGCCCGGGCGTCATTGCGAAAGCGTTAACGGCAACTCCCCAACGATTGGGATTGTTTGATTCAAACGCGGGTCGGAATTTTTCAGTGGAACGTGCCGCAACAATCGGCCAGTCCTCAGTATAATGCAGTGAATCGATAATTGCACCGGTGGCATCGTATAAAAATATACCGTCAGCTGTGTTGTTCAATGTTGGCCAGCCATCTTTCAGTTTTGTAAATTTCACACTTAGCTCTAAATTGCTTATAAAAGCAGAATCTGCAAAAAGTATAACATGCTGATTTTTATCGATAAATATTTCATCAAGATAATATTTTTTTAATGTATTATCACTAATTGACCACCCCGCTAAATCAATATTACTAAAACTGATAATTTCTATGAATTCAGCTTGCGTGGAATCGGGTGCGGCTAAAAATTCATTCAAAACAACGGAGCCAAAGGGATAGCTGACATAGATGTTATATTTTATCCGATTATCCGAAGGTTCCATATCGCCTGCGACATCTAAAGTGATTTCAAGCACATTATTTCCGGAAGAAAGCGGTTCTATATTAAATGAAACTAAAGTTGTGTCTTCAGATTTTAGCTCCGAGAATGATTGCCCACTAAGCTCATTTCCAAATTGATGAATGGTTACTTTGCCAGAAATACTTGACAGTCCGTTATTTACGATAGGAATATTAAAGACAATGCTTTCATTCAGATGGGGGAATTCGGGGTGATGTGTAATTTTAGTATCTATAATCGAACCATTTATACTCTTTAAGACAACAGAGTTAACACGGCCGATAGTAGAGTTCGTAGTATCTTTACTTAATTGCCACCGTGTAGCATTATTAGAGATAAAATCCGGATGTAATTTTTCTGTAGATTTCCCACTTTCAAGATCCCACTCCGAATTGTTATAATGCAAAGAATCGATTATCTTGCCCGTAAAATCGTAGATAAAAATACCATCACCGGAATTGTTCAATGAAGGGAAATTCTCAACTTCGACGAAGTGCGCTTCGGGTGGAATTAGGTTTGATAGACTCGTATCCTCACTTAAAACTATCAAGTCTCCCGGTTTTACAGTGGTGCCTGCTATTACTTCTAATTCTTTGCGGTTGTCGCTGATTGCCCAACCATCTAAGTTAACTGATTCTTTGGCAATAATTTCAACAAATTCAGACAGAGGAGCTTCCGGGTCGGCCAAAAATTCATTCAATGTTACTGCTCCGAAATTATAGCTAACCCCTATTTGAGAAACGGTAGAATTATTGTCGAGATTTTCATCGTTGTGGACATCAATATAAATTGTAAGATCGTGGATACCCGATGGCAATGGTTGTAAGGTGAGTTCTGCATATGTAGTGTCATAGGGAACAATGGTAGCGAATGCAGATTCGGCAATAATTTGTTGAGCTAATTTAATTAAAAGATTGCCCGAAAATGATTCCAATCCAATATTTGAGATTGGTATTGTGATGCTGATTTGGTCTGTACTAGCGGGGGTTTGCGGTGTAATAATAATTTCTTCTGAAATAATTAATCCATCTGTTTGATTTGCGACGACAGAATTAGGCCTGCCCGGTGTTCGACCTGATGGCTCGGTCGACACTTTCCAAGCTGTTGAATCATTTGATACAAATTGCGGATGAATTTTTTCAGTAGATTTTCCACTTTCCGAAGGCCAAAAAGATGTGTAAACGAGCGAATCAATTACGGTTCCGGTGAAGTCTCGCAAGAAAATTGCATCACCAAAATTATTTAGAGATGGAAAATCTGCCACAGCTATAAACACAGCTTCAGGTGGAATTAGCGTGGTATAGGTGGCATCTTCGCTAAGTACAATAAATTTTTCGGACTCAATATTGCTGCCGGTAAAATAATGTTGTGCATTTGCCTTATCCGAGATACTCCAATTCGTAAAATTAGTATTGCGATTATTGAACAGTTCAACAAATTCAGATTGCGTAGAGGTCGGTCGGGCAAGATATTCATTGAGCAAAACATCGCCAAAATTATATCGCACAAGAACTGTATCGGTGGCGGTATTGTTACTCAGATAAGTGTCTCCGTAAATTTCTAAAATAATCTCAAGTGGATGTATGCCTGATTCCATTGCCGGTAATGAAATGTGTAGAAGTACCGTATCCCTTCGGGCAATATTGTTAAAACTGGCATCACCAATTAGATTGTGCTCTTGATTCACTTTAACCGTGCCCGAAATTGATTCTGCTCCATGATTTGTTACCGGTAAAAATAATTCGATTGTTTCATCCGAATTTGGGAATTGCGGACGGTGATATATTTCAGCAGCAATTATTTCGCCATCATTGTCTGTGAGATATACTGAATTTTCATAGCCCGGTGTCATGCCGATTACATCCGTAGAGAGTTTCCAATTAGCAGGATCATTGCTGAAAAAATCAGGGCGTAACTTTTCAGTTGAAATTTCTGAACCAAGCGGCCAGGTTGAATCGTAAATTAAAGAGTCGATAATTGTATTGGTATTATCCCTTAAATAGATTGCATCTCCGCTATTGTTAAGAGTTGGCAGCCCTCCATACGGTACAAAATAATGTGCCGCTGGATTAGATTTCATCTTAATCGAAGTGTCGCCGCGACGACGATGTAGGCACCAGGTTCTATATATCGAATTGGCAATTGCCCGACTTTTGTACTATTATCTGAAATGCTCCAACCATCCATAACGATCGAACTAAATGACACTAATTCGACAAATTCGATTTGATTTGAGCCAGGATTGGAATGGAATTCATTAATTTTAACGGTACCAAATTTGTACGAAACATTTAGTTTTTTGGTAGCGGTATTATTTGTGAGATTTTGATCACCGGTAACCGATAATACAAAGTTTATTTTATGTCTGCCAGAAGGAAAACCTGATAATGTAATCTGTGCTTTGGTTGTTTGCCCTGAAGATAACGTGGGTATGACCACTGTACCTACAACGTTTCCTTTGAAGGTTGCGTTTATCGAACCGCTAATATCTTGTAAACCCTCATTTGAAACTGATACTGTGGCGACAACAGATTCGCCGGGTTGGGCATAAAACGGGTTAAAGGAAATATCGTTTATTAATACTCCATCAATATTTAATGGCGCTACGCTATTGGCTTGGCCAGGTGTGCCATTTAAATTTTTACTTGCTTCCCAATTTGATGAAGTGTTGGGTAAATCTAAGCGAACTCTTTCGATAGAATATCCATCGGCCGCAATGTCAGTCCAGCCAACTTTATCAATTAAATTATTAGAGCTATCTTTTAGATAAAGTGAATCAGAAGTTGACAAAGAGTTGCCAATACTATTATCATCGACTTTAATTCTTATAGTACCAGCCGGAATTATCCCAGAGTAAATTCCGCTTGCGAGATTATGATCTCCTTCAAAAATAACGGCATATCCTAAAGGAGGCAGTAGAAACCCATCACCGATATCAATTAAATCATCGGTAGAATTCTTATCAGAAATCGTCCAATTAGTTAGGTCAACTGTAGCAGTGCTTGAAGGATTATACAGCTCGATAAATTCATTGGGCGAATCGCTGCCAACCAGATCGTACATTACTTCCGTAATTAGAACTTGAGAAAATATAACTTGCGAGAATAAAATTGATACTAAAATTAAACGCAACAAATTAGATTACCTAAATTGCTGAAACGATTTGAATCATATTGATTCAATTAATTGTTTTATACGCTCATTAATTTCATCACGTGTTTTACGATATGCTTTTATTCTGCCCAGGTCTTTATTCCAGCTGCGAAAGGGATCTTTAATACTCCAATGTATTTTTTGTGCATTCCCGGGAAAAGTTGGGCATAAAGCTTGGGCATTATCACAAACTGTGATAACTATGTCAATTCCATGTCCAAGATATTTTGAAATTGAGTCTGAGGTATGCTTTGAAATATCAATTCCAATTTCTTTCATTGCACGGATAGCTACTGGGTGTACACGGCTAGGGTGGCTTCCAGCGCTGTATACATCGAATCTGTCGCCGGCTATCTCTCTTAATAAACCTTCCGCCATTTGCGATCGGCAGGCGTTACCGGTACAGATAAATATTACTTTAGTTTTCTTTTCCATTCCTAAATTTACTTCAAAAATTGAATTGTTAGAAAAGAATTGTTCAGGTTGGAACATTTTTTTCTAACTCATTATTTAATTAAATTTTATAATGGATATTTCAGAAAAGATACCATTGTTTACCAATCCTACGGAGTCAATAACCGGCTTAAGCATTGCCGATTTGAATCGGTATTTACCGGCAATACAAACTGCTAAGGAAATAGTAATGACAGCCGATGATATGAAAGAAGGGATTTTCTTAGCGGATTGTTTAGCCGGGTTAGCAAAACTACCTTCGAAATCGATTGATCTAATAATAGTTGAGCCGCCCGACCAAATTTTGGCGATAAATACCGAAAAGAAACACAACACTTTACAAGACTTTTTTAAATGGAATGAAAATTGGCTGAAGGAAGCCCAGCGTATTTTAAAGACCGCCGGTTCAATATATTTATTATGTGGTTGGCATTATTCAGGGATGTTTCATTCATTATTATCAAATATTTTTATTGTTCAAACAAGGATTACTTGGCATGATGAGCGTGCTGGTAATCAGCCAAAGGTTCGTACTTGGGACAACTGCATGAGCGATATTTGGTTTGCCACAAAGAGCAACGAATTTCTATTTAATCAGAGGACAGTATCAACTGGCAATATAAAATCTATCAAGGATGAAACACACTTTTCGAATTTATGGAGCGATATTTTTAATCATATTCCTGATAAAAAAAATATTGAAGCCGAAAAACACAAAGCATTAATTAATCGTATTTTGGACGCCAGTTCATTTAAATTAAATTATGTAGTTGATCCATTTATGCGCGGCGGCGATGTTGGCGTTATCGCCAAGTTGCGCGGAAGACGATTCATCGGATTTGATATTGATCAAGATAATTTGCTAATCGCAATGAAGCGAATTGACCAAACTTAAGCTGAAGATTTATGAAATATTTTGATTTAAACTTTGTTCAAAAGGACGCTGAATTATAATGCGAATCGCACCGGATGTTATTGATCGTGTTCGTGATGCGGCGAATATCGTAGATGTAATATCGCAGCATTTAGATTTACGCAAACGTGGACAAAATTTTGTTGGAATTTGTCCCTTTCACAATGACACGCACCCATCATTGTATGTGTCACCGGCAAAAGAAATTTACAAGTGTTTTGCCTGCGGAGCCGGCGGCAACGTTTTTACCTTTTTAATGGAATATAATAAACTCAATTTTGTGGAGGCCGTAAAACAGCTTGGTGAAAAATACGGCGTGGCCGTGAGGATGAGCGGCAGCTCCAATGATAAAGATTCATACACGAAATTATATGAAATCCATGAATATGCCGCCGATCTATTTCATAAACGACTGTTTTCCAACGAAGGTAAAAATGTTCTTGACTATTTGCATTCGCGCGGTTTAAATGATGAAACAATAAAATTATTTAGAATCGGATTTTCATTTACAGAGTGGGAAGATTTACTCAATAAAGTGAAAAAACATAAATTTCCTAGAGAAGTTATTGAAAAATCCGGATTGTTCACTAAATCAGATAAAGGGATTTTTGATCGTTTCAGAAATAGAGTTATGTTCCCAATTTCACATCAATCAGGGAAAATTATCGCATTTGGCGGACGGACAATAGATAAGGATGAACCGGCTAAATATATTAATTCACCGGATACTACGCTGTACCATAAAAGTAACATTTTATACGGTTTGCAACTCGCTCGGCAGGCAATTAGGGAACAGAATGCCGTATTTCTTGTTGAGGGATACATGGATTTAATCCAATTGTTTCAAGCCGGAATAAAAAATGTAGTTGCTGTTTCCGGTACGGCTTTAACGGAGCAGCATGTTCGTCAAATCAATAAATTGGCCAATAGCGCCTACGTGATGTACGACGGCGACAAATCCGGCGCAGACGCAGCCATTCGAGCAGGGTATGTACTATATCAGGGAGCGGTAGAACCGCAAATTATAAAAGTTCCCGACGGATTGGACCCCGATGATTGGGTTAGAGAATCTGGAAAAGAGACAGTTTTGGACAATGTTGATAAAGCGCAATCATTAATTGATTTTCAGATCGAAGCAAAAAATGTTGATAGCCTATCTTCTACCGGAAGGTCGCAATTTGTGAACGATATTCTATTTGCGGTTTCCAGAATTAAAGACAGTATTATTACGAATAGTATTTTAAGAAATATTAGTCAACACTTACAAATTGACGAAAGTGAACTCCTACAACGCTTAAAACGAGAAAGATTGCGTCAACGCCTAAAACCAACTGAAATGCAAATAGAAGAAAAACCGATGGAATTTTCATCGCTGGCGCAAAAAGCACAATTAATTTTAGTAAAATTATTGGCCGATGAAAATCCGCAAATTAGGCAATTGGTTCGCGATAAACTTGAATTAAAACTGGTTGACGAACCGATCTTAAAAAAAATAGCAGAGTTAGTATTACCACTTTACGAAGAAATAAACTATGCAGCGATCATCGACAAATTTGAGGATAAAAACGAACGAGAATTGGTGACAAAAATTTTGATGGAAGAACGTCCGCAAGAAGACCCTGAGAGCGAAATCAATGACTGCATTTATGTATTGAAATCATTGCCGATCAAGGAAAAAATAAAGGCAGCCCGCTTTAAAATTCGTGAATTAGAACAACAAGGTTTAGATCCAATTGAAGCCGTTATGGAAGAAGCACAGCTCCAACAAGCATTGCGTGAATTGAAATAATTTTTACTGCACATTATTTGACTTAGCGGGAATATACTATAAATAAAAAACCCTCCATCATTTGATAGAGGGTTTTTTATTTACTAAATAGAACTATTATCTTGCTATTTGTAATCCGACATTGAAGAATCTTGGTAATCCGAAGAAAACTTCAGCGTCATCTGCATCATGGTCTTTATCCCAAGCGTTATATTCACTATTGTCAGTTGCATCTTGAATATAAGTTTCATCAAGGGCATTAAACACATGGGCAAATAATTTGAAAGTGTATGAATCTGCAATTTCGATCGGAAGTAAATATGATAAATGTAGATCTAGTATACCGTAAGCAGGAATTTGCCAACTCTGCTCTCTATCATCAGGATCAATACGTTGTGAAATATTATAATCTGAGTAGTAATTATCATAACGTTTATAAACTGCTTGTGCTTGTAATCCATCAATTGGGAACACTGAAGCAGCTAAAGCAACCTGCGTTTGTGGAGCATCTCCAATTTTCAAACCTTTTGTATAGATTGTTAACTCTTCAGTTGAATTATCTTCATAGTTTTTGTATAGAGCAGGACTATCACTGGTCTGTTCCCAACTTCCAACAGAAACCGCACCATCAAGTCTGAAAAGATCCATGGGTTGAAACGCTAATTCTGCTTCAACACCTCGATGGAGAGCATCTAAATCACGAAGTACGAATAATCCATCATCACGACCACCTTCGTCAAAATCTGTAACTGTAATTACACGATCGTTCCAATTAGTGTTATAAGCATTTAAATTGGCGTTCAACATATTATCCATTAGACTAAGAGTTGCACCAGCCTCGAATGAAATAATTTCTTCATTGGAAGGGTCAGCAATTAATGCTCCATTATTGTCATCAACTACCCCGTCAAAAATTGGAGCTTTTGATATTAATCCCACATTAGCAAATATTCCAACTCCATCAGCTACATTAAGCAGGCCACCACCTTTTATTTGATACCCAATATTTGCATCTGGATCAAGAGTTAATTCTTTGCCTGTTCCATCATCTTTGAAATGATCTACATAGGTATATTTAAGTGATGAAACACCCGCAGTACCATAGGCAGAAAATTTATCAGATGAAAACTCAGCTTGTCCAAATCCGCCAATCCAATCAACAGTATTGGTGTTATAATACGCAATCTTATCACCGAGACCTTTTTTATAGTCGCTTTCAGAATCGAAGTCATTTCCTTCATATACATAATATTCACCGCCTAACAGATCGCGCACTTCACGGAAATGGTCAATTTCAGCTTTTCTCCAATCCACACCTGCAATAAACTTTAAGTCTTCACTAAGTTTATAGGTCGCTTTGGAGATTAAACCAATTGTCCATTGATTATTGCGGCTGTTTCTTAAGATACCAATTGATTCTCCAGCATCTTTTGATAAGTCTTTTCCTTGATAATGGTATTCACCTGCACCCATTTGGTTAATGGCGATAGTAGCATCCCAGTCTCTTACCCACGGTGAAGGGCCGTAATAATATTTATGTCTGCCGGGAGCATCATCACCCTTACCATCAGCATCTTTAGTTATAATTGTGCCATAAGCTCCCGTTCCACCGCCGTGGCCACCAGACCAGTAAGCGGTAGATGCCAGTCTAAGGGCATCAGAAAAGGTGTGGTACCAATTTAAATTAACTTGTGGTTTATGGAAGAAGTTTTCTCTTTCATTAAGAAAATCCGGGTTGTGACGGTCTGCGCCATCTTTAGTAGTATACATGGCAAAGTATTGTTTGCCTGTATATGAAGAAACCTTAGACCAATTTTGGTTAAAATATCTACCTGCTTCAATAAATTCACCAACAGGAACATCTTCGTCATCATAAAGATCTCCATCACCATTTCCATCAATTCCATTTGGATTTACGGAATGAAGAGCATTTTGGTCATAGTCATCGAAACTTTTTGCATAATCCTCATCGTAAACTGCGATGTTTTGTTTATATAGATTTTGTCCATGTCGTTGTGGTGCTCCAATTGCATAGAGTTCAAATCTATCTGATTCAGATAACGCAAAACTTCCACCTAAATAGTAGGCCCAGGCGTCAGTCCAAGTGGCATCAACAATACCATCACCAATTTTTCTAACAATGGTACCATTAAAAGCAAACTTATCGTTTAGTATACCAGAATTAAAACTCAAAGTGCTTTTAAAGAATTTTCCGGAACCCATTTCCTGCTTGAATGATGCGCCTGCACCAAATGCGGTTGGGTCAGAAATTATATTCATTGTACCACCGACTGATGGTGTTGCTAAATTAACTGCACTTAATCCACGTTGCATCTGGATTGATGACGTGGCATCGCCAACTCCGTCCCAGTTTGACCAATAGACCCAGCCATTTTCCATATCATTGACGGGTACACCATTAATCATTATGGCAACGTTCCGTTGGTTAAAACCACGTACATTCACGCGGGCATCGCCGGCGCCACCACCTTGTTGAGTGGCATATACGCTTGGGGTTGTATTAAGTACTAATGGAATATCTCTTGAGGCAAGACGTAATTCCATTTCTTCTTTGTCTACATCGGCATAGGCGACCGGTGTGTTTCTTGTCGCCCGCGAGGCAAACACCTCTAAAGCGCTCATTTTCAGCGCGGTAGATTCCAGCGCAAACGCTACATTTCCGGCACCCGGAACTGTAACGATTTCGGTGCTACGTTCATATCCAATTACTGAGGCGGACAAAGTATATGTGCCATTGGGAACATTCTCAATGACAAAATACCCGTCTGCATCAGCCGCAGCACCCATTGTGGTCCCAGCTACCACTACATTTGCACCTGGTAAAGCATTGCCGTCTTCATCAGAAACAGTACCGGTAATTGCATTTTGAGCAAATAGCGCAAATGGTAGCACTAAGACCATTATTATTTTATAAATACGGTTCATAGTAACTCCTTGGGGTTTTATTATTAAAGTACGATTGCGGGGCTAATCCCCGCCAGTATGAGTAAGTGTAATCTCCAGCTTTCAATTTATTTAATTATAGTAAATGTTTATTTAGTGTCTGGATTTATCCTTTAAAATTCGCAATAGAAAATGAAATGAGCAAGTATTAATTATTTTTTTATTATTTTTTTTGTTTTTGCACTTTATTATAATATTTTATTCGATAACTTCTGTAATGGTTACTTCTGTATCAAATCCTTTTCTAATTATTCCTTTTCCCTCGGTAAATTGTCGATTTTCATCGAATTTCAAATAAATATCTTTTAGTAAAATCTTTTTATCATCAACGATCGGAACCGCACCTTTTCGCAGAACAACAAAAAATTTATTAGGATCAACACTTACTGAATCACCATAATCAAAAACTTGTCCAAAATATTTATATCCAAAAAAGAAAGTTCTGACATTACTAAAAATTGTACCGTTAAGCTTTTCATTTATCATGGAAATTATGTCTCTTCCAGGATAAATCCGTCCTTCACGACGTTTTCGGTTTCCTGAATTTCCATAATAATTTAACAATTTAACGGAATTATCCGGCAATATCTTGTAAAAATAGATTCCTTTTTTTTCTTCTTGAATGTGAATTGAATCTTCCCAAACATTGTAAAAGCGCGCAAATCTTTTAATAGAATAAATTTTCTTTAAGTATTTTCCGATGTACGGAAGTGGTAATAAATTTAATTCAATATCCAAATATTCATCAGAAAACAATTTTATATGGCCAGCACTTTGATCATGATAAGCACTAATATTATAAGACCTATACTCCGGACTCGATTTCGATTGATTAAGATATTTTGCACGAATTTTTTCAATATACTGCTGGTCTGAATCTGTAATTGGATAATTAACAGTTTTCTTTTGTGCAAAAACAATGCTCAAAATCACTAAAATATGAATAATTGTCTTAATAAATTTCATTGACTTTTTGATAAATAACTCGAAAGTTTCTCATAAGTATTTTGCGATATTTATATCAGTAATGCAAGAAAAATCGCAATAATATTGTTTAAGTTGTAATTGGGAATATCAAAAACAGGAAAATAATATTGCTACAATTTTGAATTAACTATGAATTATTATATCAATGCCGAGGAAATAAATCTTGATGAATTACAAAAAAGGATTACAGAAACCGACTTGGTTCCAAGTCGCAGGCAATTATTGGAAAACATAGCAGAAAAATTTAAAATATTAAAAAATAGTGGATATGTTACGCTTGCGGATTTACGAAGAGATTTAAAAAATGCCAAAAAAATTCCTGCAATTTCAGAGGAAACCGGGATTGGCCTTGATTATTTGACACTGCTGAGGCGAGAAATTGAAGGCTATTTTCCCAAGACATTCCCAGTGAAAGCATTTAATTGGTTTACTAAAGCGGATATTGAAAAGTTTGAACAACATGGTTACAAAAATAATGTTGTATTATTTCAAACTTTGGGTTCATCTAAAAAAAGAAAGGAAATCTCAACGGAGCTTATAATTGACACTCAAATTATAGACGAAATATATAGCTTAGTTAGTCTTACCAGAATACAATGGGTAAGTCCTTTAGCAGCAAAAATGTTGCTTTCTGCAGGATATACCACTGTTAAAAGCGTAGCAAATGCAGCTGCAGATGAACTGTATGATGAACTTGATAGAGTTAATGTGGAAAATAAATATTTCAAAGGTAAAATAGGATTAAGAGATGTAAAAAGACTGATAAAGGCTGCATCGTATGTTTCTTAAAATTATTTTAATTAACACATTCTTTGTGATGTTGAAAGTATAGGAGTTTATTAATGGAAAATATTCAAACAATTGAAGTCACACCTGAGAACCTAAATAAATATGGAATGTTCTGCAATAAAAACCCTAAATCTAAAGGTTATCAGCAAAAAGCTGAGTGGTATACCCAGGTTTTTGAACAAGGCTTGAGAATGAACATTGCTTTGAATGAGAAAGATGAAAAAGTCGGCTTCATGGAATATGTACCGGCCGAGTTTGCTTGGCGTCCGGTGTATGCTCCCGGTTATATGTTCATTCATTGTATGTTTATTTATCCAAATAAAAATAAAAATCGGGGTTATGGTTCGCAATTAATTCAAAATTGTGAAAACTATACTAAAAAAATTGGTTTGAAAGGTGTTGCTGTTATGACAAGCAACGGCGCTTGGATAACAAACAAAAAATTATTTGTGAAAAATGGTTACGAAATTATCGATAAAAATGGTCGTTTTGAATTATGTGTGAAAAAATTAGATAAATCGGTGTCTACGCCGAAATTACTGAAATGGCAGGAAAATACAGCAGCAAACAAAGGATGGAGCTTGATGTATTCCGATCAATGTCCGTGGAATTTCAGTTCAGCTGAAGCTATGAGCAAAGTTGCCAAGGAACAAGGAATAGATTTAAAAGTATCAAAAATTGTATCAGCTAAAGAGGCCCAAAATGCACCAACCGGATTTGGTGTATTTAATTTGTTAAAAGATAAAAAAGAAATCGAAGACCATTATATCAGCAAAACACGTTTTTTGAATATATTAGAAAAAGAAAAATAAAATATGCCAAAATCACCGGTAGTATTAATTGTTTTAGATGGTGTGGGACATAACGAAAATCCGCGCGGTAATGCTGTTGCTGCAGCCCATACCCCAAATTTAGACAATTATTATGAAAAATATCCCTGGACTTTATTGAATGCCTCTGGTGAAGCGGTTGGTTTACCAGCCGGTTTTCAGGGTTCGAGCGAAGTTGGGCATTTAAGTATGGGTGCCGGCCGCATTATTGAACAAGAATTAAAACGTATCAATGATAAATTAGAAAATGGTACGCTCTTCGAAAACGAAAATTGGCGCAGATTAATTAAATCGTGGAAAAAGCATGCGTCGCAATTTCACTTTTTGGGGCTGCTGCAAGACGAAGGTGTCCATGCCCATCAGGATCATCTTTTTAAATTGATGAAACGTGCCCGCCAAGAATACCCTGAAGGGAAGATTGTAATCCACCCTTTTCTGGATGGCCGCGATACGCCTCCGCGTAGTACCTTAGAATATTTTTACACACTTCGTAAGCAAATGGAAGAAATTGGAAATTGTCAAATCGGAACAATAATGGGACGCTATTATGGTATGGATCGTGTAAAAAGCTGGAATTTAACCGACCAAGCATATCATTGTATTGTTGATGCAGTTGGCAATAATGTGGCTAATCCGGAAGAAGCCATACAACAAACTTATGGAAATGATAAAACGCCAAGCGGAGTTCCGATGTTTGATGAATACATTGAACCGCATGTAATCGCTGATTATAAGGGCATCGCTGATGGCGATGTTATTTTACATACCAATTATCGGCAAGACCGAGCAATCCAGCTTTCGCGTGCATTTGTGGATGAGAAATACCCTGGAAAATTAAATCGGAAACCGCAAGTTTTATATGTGGGATTAACCCGCTATTATGATGAATTTGAAAATTATTTATTAGGTGGCATGGATGAAGGCAATGCCAAGTTGGACAATATTTTGGGGCAGGTAATATCAGAAGCCGGAATGAAACAGCTACGCTTAGCGGAAACACAAAAGTACCGCCATGTAACCAGCTTTTTTAACGGAAAATCCACTACGCCTTTTCCCAACGAAGACCAGGTAGAAGTGCCAAGCCGCTTTGATCCGGCGAGTTTTGCCGAACATCCTGAAATGGAAGCGTATAACGTTACCGAGGAATTATTAAAACAAATTGAAAATAATCCCTATGAATTTATTTTAATTAATTATGCCAATGGTGACATGGTTGGCCACACTGGCAACCTTGATGCTGCAATAAAAGCGGTAGAAATTTTGGATGAGAATTTAGGCAAAATAATTCCAAGTTTATTAGAACTTGATGCTAAAATAATTATCACCGCTGATCATGGCAATTGTGACCAAATGATCGATTATGAAACCGGTCAGGTTCGTACGAGCCATTCCTTAAATCCAGTGCGTTGTGTATATATTTCCGCCGATACCTGCGGTAGTAAGTTAAAGCAAAATGGCGTTTTACCCGATATTGGACCAACTATTTTATATCTACTTGGATTTGAAATACCGAAAGAAATGACAGCGGAGTGTTTGATTAATTAGTTAGTAAAAAAGAGTTATGCGGACAACTTCATTTTAGTATTTCATAACGGTTTGGCTATGCGCAGTGCGGGATTTCATTACACTACACTTTCAAGTTAATGTAAACTTTTTTCATTCGTATATCTTTTCACTTCTGCATTTAAGCTTGCACTACTTATAGCCATTGTTGTAAGTAGTATTTATTTGTTCATACTTATTAATTTGTTCGTTACATTTGCTAAATTATGAGAAATTAGGGCAAGTAAAACACTTCCACTTTTCATAGTTATCCAAGCCCAAATCAAACCCAGTATCATTGTGTAAAAAAAAGGAAAGCCCTTAAATCAATTCGTGTGAATCATTCAAAAATAGTCCGTGTGTCATTCCAAATAATAATGCAGTTATCAATATTGCTGGGTGAATAATTGAATTTGGTTTAAGAATTTTAGTTAAAAGTCCGAGCATTATTCCGCGAAATGCAATTTCTTCATCAAAACCTGGCATAGTTAATTGAAATAGAATTGTTTCTAAATTCCATTCTTTTGGTGAATTATAAATCCAATTCAAAATCGATTGGATTAGTAATATTACCGAAACGATTATCATACCTTTTTTTAGAATTTTTTTATCCTGTTTAAAAGTCAGGTAATAATCTTTTAAATCAAACTTTCTATAAACTAAGAGAAAGATTATTGAACCCAAAACAGCAAATAATTTCCCAGACCAATTCCAATTTCCATTACAAATTCTTAATTCTTTAAATTCTAAAGGCAAATATAATAAACTACAATTTAATAGATAAAATATGGAAAAAATCAGTAATATTTTTAAGTTTTCTAATCTCCTATTTTTCATTGTAAATATTACAATTGGAAGTACGAACATCAAGTGAATTGTATGTTCTAAAATTGTTTTTGCCATATTACTTACAACTATCCCAATATACGCATTGCGTGTATTAGGAATATATGTTTAGTTTTTATTTTGTATATCACGTATAAGTTATAGGGAAATTAGGAGTAAATAAAATAACAGAGAAGGGTTATACGAATTATTATAGTAAACTATGTATTTGTTTGATAAATTAAATGAAGTGTACAATGAAAAATAAAAATATATTCAATATTTTTGTGAAACTTAATTGAAATGTGTTTAGTTAAACCAACGTTATTTACTGGAATTTGAAATGAAAAGAAAAAGAAGAGTTCACAGTATAGTCTTCCTTTTAGCAATTGCAATATTGCCGATTATCATTTTCTATATTGTAAATCATAAAAATATAGAGAAAGAACAAAAGGGACCTTCAACCTACCCTTCGGAATGGGCGTGGATCCAAAGAACTTTTCCTTATTATAAGACAAACGTTAATGCACAATTAGATGCGATTCAACAGGCTAAATCTTTAACTACAGAATATAAATTAAAATCACTGCAAAAGCGTAGCTTAAATCGTGTTTGGGAATTTGCGGGGCCTGTGAACATCGGTGGTCGCGTGGTCGATATTGAATTTAACCCGCAAAATCCACAGATAGTATATGCCGCCGCTGCCACAGGCGGGGTATATAAATCGTTCGATGGCGGGAATACTTGGCAAGCAATTTTTGACGATCAAAGTTCACTTACGATTGGCGACATAGGTATAGATCCGGTAAATCCTAATATAATTTATGTAGGCACTGGTGAACCTAATGGCGGACATAACAATTTTCCTGGTATCGGTTTATATAAATCAGAAGATGCTGGACAAACATGGAAGCATATCGGACTCGAAAAAACATCGCACATCGGTAGAATTTTAGTGGCTCCAAATAATTCTAATAAGATATTTGTGGCAGCTATTGGATCGTATTTCGAAAACAATTCACATCGTGGAATATATCGGAGTAACGATGCTGGCGCCACCTGGGATAATGTTTTATTTATTTCCGATTCAACCGGTGGAATTGATTTGGTTATGGATCCTACTAATCCAGATTTTTTACTTGCCGCAATGTGGGAAAGACAAAGATCGGCCGAAAGACCCTCCGAAACGCAATTGTATGGGGCAAGTGGTGGGATATTTAAATCAACCGACGGTGGAAACAATTGGGGAAAAATATCATTTACGCAAGGATTGCCTAATTCAAAAAATGAACAAGTGGGTCGAATTGGTCTTTCAATGTGTACAGCTGAACCAAATGTAATTTATGCAATATATAATGATGGAACAGATGTTACCGGCATCTATAAAACAGAAGATTACGGGGAATCATGGAAGCAAGTTTCAAATATACACTCGCATGGTTTTAGTTGGTATTTTGGACAAATTAGAGTTCACCCAGAAAACCCTAATATTGTATTTGCCATGGATGTTGAATTATTTCGTTCAGCTGATGGTGGTAACACTTGGCAAGCTTTATATGACAATGATTTGCATGTTGACCACCATGCTTTAACATTTCATCCTAATAATGCAGATATTATTTTATCCGGTAATGATGGTGGAATAAATTTATCGAACAATTCTGGATCTACTTGGCAGCGCAGCCCGTTCTTACCGGTCACACAATTTTATGAGATTGGTTTGGATTACAGTAATCCGGAACGACTTTATGGAGGCACTCAAGATAATAACACAATTCGAACAGTCACCGGTAATATTGATGATTGGGAATCAATTTATGGTGGTGATGGATTTTATGTGATTGTCGATCCAACGAATCCGAATATCATTTATTGTGAAGCACAATGGGGGTATTTGGGGAAAAGTGTAGATGGTGGTTTTTCATTTAATGCTGCACGAAATGGAATTGATTTGAATGATCCGTTTAATTGGTCTACACCGATTGTGATGGATCCAAATAACTCAAATGTTCTTTATCTTGGTACTAATAAACTTTATAAAACAACTAATGGAGCAGAAAATTGGGCTCCAATTAGCTCAATATTAACAGGTAGTCAAGATGATACATATTTAAATACAATCACGACAATTGCAGTTGCACCGACTAATTCACAAAAAATCTATTTAGGAACGGCTTCCGGAATGGTATGGCTATTTAAAAGTCGGTCAAATCAATGGACAGAAATCACTAGGTCTTTGCCGAAAAGATGGGTTACTCGTGTAGTTGTCGATCCTAAAGATGAAAATACTGTTTATGTAACATTTTCCGGTTTGAAATGGGTCGATCCTCAGCCGCATGTATTTGTTAGCAGTAATGCAGGCCAAACTTGGGAAAATATCAGCGCTAATTTACCGGATGCACCCGTAAATGCTTTCGCCGTTGATAATAATAATTCAAATATTTTGTATTTGGGTTCTGATGTTGGCGCTTTTGTAAGTTTTAACAAAGGACAATCTTGGGAAATATTGGCTGATGGGCTACCTGTTGTATCTGTTTATGATATGAAAATCCATCCAACTGATAATTATTTGGCGATTGGTACACATGGTCGGGGAATGTATAAAATCAGCTTAAATCAATTTCTTGATATTGATGAAGATATGTATAGTAATATATTAGAGGATTTTAAATTATATCAAAATTTTCCTAATCCCTTTAATTCACAAACCAATATAAAATATGAAATTGCTGAGGCTGGCAATATAAAATTAAATGTTTACAATACGCTTGGTGAAAAAGTAAATGAAATAGTTAATAAATATCAAAATCCGGGTTTGTACGAAGTAAGCTGGAATGGAAAAAATACCAGCGGCGATGACGTTACCAGTGGTATTTATTTCTATAGGTTGCAAGTTGGCAATACTATTAAAGTAATGAAAATGAATTTAGTTCGGTAAAAGGATTATGCGCATAACTTCATTTTTATAATTTAGCTGAACCCTTTTTCTTCTCGCCATTTTGCTCTTAGTTCATCTAAATTTTCGCCACCGTTTTCAACAATATATTTAAAATATAATTGCCACATTTGGCTCTTTCCTTTTGGGACAATTCTGGTGGGCATATGAATTCTTACAAATGATGGAACTTTATTCTCCTTGTTGACTCCAAATTTATATGAATATGATAGAAAACCATCATGGTATGAGGTCGTATTTACAGCATCTTTAGCTTCTGGAGATGAAAGTTTATCAAGGATAATGAATGTTCTTTCTTGGAAAAGTTCTGGTTCGTATTTTGCAATTATATATAGTAGATCGTTATTTTTATAGAAAATGTCCTGTCCTCTAAGCCTATAGATTTTGTTTAAATGGTTCTCACCGAGTAACAATGAGTCTCTCCACTCATCTCTATCATCGTTGTGGAATTCCTTTCCATCACATTCTATTGCAATTTTGTGGTCTTTATCTTTTTTATATAGGATAAAATCTGGGCGGAATTTTCCACAAATCGTACTAAAGGTATACTGTTGTTCTATTTGAACCTTCTTCTTCACATATTTTCGAATATCATGAAGAAAAATATCCTCGATCCTACTTTCAGATAATTCCATTCTTAAAAGAGGTTAAATTATAACAATTATTAAAGTTCGGTTATTTCACCAAACATCCTAATTTACGCATTGCGTGTATTGGGATTATACATTTAGTTTTCATTTTATATTAATCTTTTATGTATTGAATTGCCGCAGATGAATGAAATCCTTTTACGATTAACCATATACCCAAAATTATTTCATTCAATCCACCAATAATTCCAATGAACTTACCCGGTTTAAATTCAATCATATCCAGTGGAATACCAATTAAAATTAAAATAGCCGCAACAATAACTATAACTGATATAAATGTTGGAATCAGTCTTGATTTAAGGAAAAAATAATAAAATACAAAAGCGGCGGCACTGTAAAAAAACGGAAGGAGAAAATAAAACCATTGGTTTTTATACGCAAAAAGCAGAGAGCCGATGACTTCAAAATATTGAGAGTTCGTATTACCAGATTTTAAATATTGCTCACTTAATGTTATAAGTGAAAGCGTGCATATCACAGCGATAACAAGCAAGATGCTTTCAAGAATTCTGAAACTGGCATACCAGATAGACATCCTTTCATTATGTCTTTTCATAAGCGAATACATTATAACCACAATGCCAATTATCGCAGCAATATCGATTAACTCAAACATTGCACCTATAAATATTTTAAATCTGTTAGGGAAAACATTTTCAAGATATTTCGGAGCATTAACGACTTGTTCCGTAAGTACAAAAGAAAGTGTCCACGACGCCATCACTACTAAAAACAAAATTCCTAATATTGTTGCTGTTTTTCTGGTATTATACATGATGTTGTTCTCACTTATATTTTTTGTTTAGTATTTGATTATTTCAATTACTACATTTCCTCTTTTTCGCCCTGTATCTACATATTTATGAGCTTCAACTATCTCGCTAAAGACAAAAGTTCGATCAATAAAAGGTTTTATTAGTTCGTTTTCAGCTAATTCTTTTATTCGTTTGAGATGTTCTTGCTTTTCTTTTGTAAGCATTTTAACTGAGACAAAAGTACCTTTAGGATTTAAAACCTTCTTAGCCTTTGTTCTAGAAGTCTTTCCGACAGCATCAAAAACTATATCAAATTTTTCATTATTTTCTGAATAATCTTCATTTTTATAATCGATTAAACTTTTGATGCCAAATGATTTAACCATTTTAAAATTCAACCTGCTACATACTCCTGTTACTAATGCTCCTTTTTGATTCGCAATTTGAGCAGCATAACTTCCGACACTACCAGATGCACCATAAACCAATATTTTTTGTTCTTTTTTTAAATCGGCTTTCTCAAGTAGAAACATTGCCGTCATAGCTCCTATAGGCAATGCTGCCGCTTCTTTAAAATTTAGATTTTTGGGTATTAATTCTACAACTCCATGCTTCCATTCTTGTGGTAAACAGATATATTCAGCATATGCACCTTGTTTAAGCATTGTTGTTGTTCCAAACACCTTGTCGCCAATCTTAAAGTTTGTAATATTTTTTCCTATTTCTTCAACAGTTCCGGCAAATTCATGTCCTAAAATTTTTTTCTTGGGTTTGAAAAGTCCAAAAATTAATCTTGCGGGAAGCCAAAACAAAAATGGGACATCAGAAGCCCGTAGCCTGACATCTCCAGAAGTAACAGTGGTTGCATGTATTTTAACTAGCAATTCATCATCCTTGGGCTGTGGTTTTTCTATATCCTTTAATTTAAGGACTTCTGGTGGACCATATTTTTCATAAATTACTGCTTTCATTATATCAGTTTATTTTTTTCTTCTCTTAAAATCTTTTCCATTTTACAACCTTTAGCTAATTCATCTACCAACTTGTCGAGATATCTGACCTGTCTGGTCAATGGGTTATCAATCTCTTCAATTCGATATCCACATATCACACCTTTAATCAAATGCGCGTTTGGATTTAATTTAGCTTTTTGAAAAAAGGTTTCAAAAGTCGCTTTCTCATTGATAAAGTCTTGTAATTTTCCTTCATCGAATCCTGTCAACCATTCTATAATTTGATGAAGCTCTTCCTTTGTTCTTCCCTTGTTCTCCACTTTTGTTCTGTAATGCGGATAAACTGAGGCAAATGTCATTTTGGCCATTCGTTCATCTTGTTTAGTTGTATTTTTCATTTCTAAAATCCTTGATTGAATTTCCAATTATTCATCATCTGTCGTCCTCCTTAGTATAAACGCTAACATCCTAACATACGCATTACTTATACTGAGAATATATATTTAGTTTCGTTTCTTATATCACGTTGATATTTGAATATTCGTTTGTGGTAATAAAAAGTAAGAAATAATTAATTCTTTTCCAGTCATCTATTTACACTAAACTTAGCAAATAACCCAAAACGGCTCCTCCAAGTACTGTCCACATAGCGTTTATTTTTTTAGTTCCAAAGGTCAGTCCTACGCTGATTACTGCAATAACAATACCCTTCCAGTCGGTCAGCGTGTCTTTGCTCATTTCAAAAAGCACTGCTATCATTACTGCTACTGCGGCAATGTTTACGCAGTCAAGGAAGTACCCAAGTAGTTTGGATTGTCTCATTTTAGGAACGAGTGGGTTCAGAACAAGAACAAACAGAAAAGAAGGAAGAAATATTCCCAGGGTGGCAACTACTGCTCCCCCAAACCCCATCAGTTGGTAACCAATAAATGTTGCTGTGGACAGAACAGGGCCAGGGGTGAATTGTCCTACTGCCACAGCGTCAATGAGTTGTTGTCTTGTTAGCCATCCTTTTGTCACTAATTCAGCGTCAAGGTAGGCAAATAGTACATATCCGCTGCCATAAAGTACAGCCCCTACTTTTAAAAATGTCCAGAACACTTTAAGTGTTGAAATGCTGGCGATGGCCGTAGCAGGTGTTTGAAGGAGGATAAATGGAATAACAGTTTTCAAGTTGCCTGAAAACTTGTTTCTTATGTAAAAATATAGCGCCCCGATAACACCTGCACTTAACAGGGCAAGAATTTCGTTGATGCCTAAACTACTTGCTGTTAGTACCAATGCCCCAATTATACCAAGCTCCCAACCCTTCAATGCTTTCTTGCCCAGTTTTAGAATGGCAGCAGCGATAATGGCGAGCACCGCTGGTTTGATGCCAAAAATAAATGGTTCCACTTGAGGTAACTGTCCGTATTGTGCATACAGCCATGCGAAAACTCCTGTTATGGCCACAGCAGGAAATATGAAACAAGCACCAGCCACAAACAGTCCTAGCATTCCTGCACGTTCATGTCCGCAGTGCATGGTCATTTCGGTAGAGTTGGGCCCGGGAATTAAATTGGTTGCCCCTATTAGATCAAGGAAGTGCTGCCGGTCCATCCACTTACGCTTGTTTACTACTTCCTCCTCCATCATGGCAATGTGGGCAGCAGGTCCACCAAACGCAATACAACCCAATTTAAGGAATAAGCCCGCAACTTCTTTTAATGTGCCTCTTTTACTCATTTCATAATTGTCCTATGTATTTTTAGCATCACGCCCAACGGTTTACCGATATAAAAACGTTGCACACTTTGAAAATCAAACTCATCTAACCGCTACATTGCTGATTAAATGTACAAAAGTTAAATTTACCAAATCAGCCCGCATTATATATTTTTTGTTGTGCGTTCGTTATTTTTATTTCACAGTAATTGCAACTCCACCTTTTTTGTGCCCTTTTTCAACATATCTATGTGCTTCAACTATCTCATCCAATGAATATATTTTATCCATTACCGGTTTAATTTTTCCAGATTCAACATACTCTTTTATTTTATCCAGTCTATGTGAATACAATTTTAAATCTCCATTATCTATGGAAACATATTTCCCATTTGAAGTTAATGCCTTTTTACAGGAATCCTTAAGTTTTGATGTTTTAGCTTTTCCTACCGCATCTAATATAAAATCATAGGTTACATCGGTTGGAACAGAATCTTGTTTTGTATAGTCAATTACATAATCAGCTCCAAGATTTTTAACCATTTCGAGGTTTGAGGTACTACAAACACCTGTCACTTCTGCACCCAAAGATTTCGCAATTTGTATTGCTAATGTTCCAGTGGTCCCTGATGCTCCATATATAAGAACTTTTTGTCCAACCTGAATATCACCTTTTTCAAGATATTGAAAGGCTAACAATCCTCCATATGCAGCCATAGTTGCTTCTTCATGGCTAATATTCTTAGGTTTAAATGATACGCAACCGCTCTTAGAGTCAGTTTCTTTCATACACATATATTCTGCATAACATCCAAGATTAAAGCCAGTCAACCCAAATACATTATCACCAGGTTTAAATCGCTTAATATTTGTACCTGTTGATTCAATTTCTCCTGAAAAAACTAATCCAATAATTGATTTTCTAGGTCTTGTAATTCCAATCATTAATCTTAAGAGAATAACAAATGGAAACGGTAATTTTGAACCTCTAATAAAAATATCACTATTTGTAACAGCGGTAGCATGAATTTTCACACAAATCTCATTGTCATTCGGCGTTGGTTTTGCTACTTCTCCAAGTTTTAGAACTTCAGGCTCTCCATATTTCTTACATATTACAGCTTTCATATTATTTTATCCTATTTTTGGCTCATGTTGTATTAATGTTGTGTGTCCGTTTTATTCATTATTAGTTTCATTTTCTTTCCAAGTCCAGGCATAATAAATGATAAATACTGTAGTAGCGATCTCTATTGTGCCAAAAAATGCATAGTATAGTGAAGGAGTACCCACAAAAAAAGTCAATAACATTGCAACGGTCTTAATAAATGCAGCAATAATATTTAGCCAACGATTTACCCTGTAGTTCAGTATTCTGGAAAGTAAGATCATGGCAATCGGAATTTCCATTAAAATAGCTCCATATAGTAAAAAGCTTGGTGTTAATTCCAGTCCTTCTACCGTACCGGTAAGATATTGCTTTAACAAGGACGAGTCCATTAGACCCATGATATCGCAATACGCGTAATTAAACATTACGAATATCCATAGGGTAGAAAGAATTATTTTTCGGTCTTTAAGCCTTGATTCCATTGTTATGTATAGTTTTTGAGCTGTTTTATAATTTGTCTTCTAACTTCTTAATTAACTGCTTCAGATGTAGTTTTCTTATTCATGCTTCTTTTTCCATGTTTAATAATCCAAAGCGTTTCTTTACCGGGATTGCTATTCTCCCATTCTGATATTATCTGATTTGCCAATGCCGGATCTTCCTTCATTAGATCATTTAAATTATTCCCTACGGATTTTTGAACAAATTTCTCTTTATCATCTTTTAAGTTAGTGAGGATCTGTTTATATAACTCAAACTCATTGACCGCAGAAAAACTTTTCTTGGCCCAAGGAAGCCGAATTCTCATACATTCGCTTGAAAGTCTTCTGACATGCACATTGTTATCCTTGCTCCATTTTAATATTACTTCCAAAGTTTTCTTTGGATTAGCTGAAATCAGCGGACGTATGGCAAATTCTCCGGTAAATCTCTTGGTGAGTTCATAAATGAAGTTCAAAGATAGTTCAGGATTTTTGATTCCGTGTCTTTCCACATATAGTCCAACAGGCCAAAGCCACCACCCATATGTAAACATTCCATGCGTTCCTTCAAGTTCCGGCCCTAAAATATTATAAAAAACAGTTATATCATTTTCATAATCACCTGTCATGTGATGCTCAAACGCCGTTGCGAAAATATCTTGTCTCTCCAGGAATTCCTTTCCAACTATTTCATCCCTGATATTGTTGATGAAGTCATTCTTTTTAAAAGGAGAGTGTACTCCCTCTATTTTATTCGCAAGTAATATTGCACATCCTTCATCGTAATAGTCTTTAAATTTTTTGGCCATATTATTATTTCCTCATTACACAAATTTTAAGAAATTAGTTGGGCATAACATCCCAACATACACATTGCGTGTATTGGGACTAAGCGTAGCTCTTATTTTATATATCATTTCTAAATTATATTGATGGAAGTATATAGTTTGTCATCATTTGCAACTTATTTAGACAATAATTGCGCTTTATTGTTGAAATTCACTGATTCTATTATGTACGTCTTTATCATCAAATAAATTATAGCGGCTCAATGTACTTTTAGAGATTGAAAGATTTAACCAGTTTTCCAAAGTTGAATATACCAGAGTTTCTTGATCTAATGAGTTGAAGGGAATAGAATGATTGGCCCCTCGTTGAACGAGCTTGATGGAATTGGTAGAACCAGTGGACTCAATCGCTCCGGCTGTCCAAGGATCGAGCTCGCCATAAATATATATTATATTATTACCTTCTGACTGCAGCCAGCCATTGATGTCAATCATTGTGGATGGATCGAAGTTCAATGTTACTCCCCGAGGCGCAAACGCAGAGTATGAAGGAGTGGGTAAATCAACGGTTAAGTGTGATAAATGGTCATCAATTAATCTATAATATCCTAATTCGGTATACATTTGATACCAAAATGGTTTGTAGAAATTCATATATTCATCAGAATAATAGTTTATATATCTCCAACCTACTAATATATTAAATAATTCTTCTGCAGTATTTCCTGTATCGGGCACATTTGCTATATCTTCAACACCGTACTGCCAGAAAGCAAACGGATATTCCAAAGTTTCATATTCCAATATTTCACCGGGGCTAATCGAAAATGTATAGCTTGAATTATCCATAAAATCTTGGAGCATTGGTATAATGTCCGACCTGTTTTCCAATAACTCAATTTGAAACCGTTTAATTTTCTCACGGATTTCTTGAGTTCCAACCGTAGACAAGAACGAATCATAACGAGGGTCTTCCGTTGCGAAAGAAATAGGAGCAACTTTTACTACGGTGGCTTCAACATCATCAGGATAAAAACTTCTATGGAATAGGGCAGTGTCACCGTTTTTACTTGCCCCATAACTAATCCATTTTCCAGGATAAATAGTTTTAAACATTTCCACTATTCTATGAAAATCTGCTGCAGCTTGTTCAACGGTTAGGTATTCCCAATCCATTATAGACGGCTCTGCACCGAGCATAAAGCGATGTGCTACATAGATTTGGTTGCCATTAAATAATTCGCCAAGTTCTGAGGCAAGGGTAGCCCGATTTGAATAACCACTTGGCATAAACACCATTGGTGCGGTGGTATCTCTATGTGATAAATATATTCTTTGGTGGAATCTTATTCCATTCGGATTATTGTGATCTAACGGTTGTGAAATATGTATTTCAAATTGACGCGGATAACCATTTTGTGGGGTTATTTCCGATATAGTTATGCTATCAAGTTCCTTTAATTTTTCAATTAAAGTTAGAGGTGGTTCATTTACTGTGGCAGTATCATGAGCTGTTTGCTGATTAGCATCGGTAACTATTACCGAGTATTCATCAGCCGTTAAATTGAAAATATCCTCGGTCGTTGCACCATTTGACCATAGATAAGTATATGGACTTGTACCGCCCTCAACGGTCAAATAAATTGCACCGTCGGAGGCACCATAGGCACTAACATCTTGCACATTCAATATTAAATTAAGCGGATCAGATTTAGAACTTGTAATCTCATCTTCAGTGCATGAAAATATTATAGAAATAAATGCAGTTGTAATAATTGCCGTTGATAATTTGTTCATTTACCTATTCCTTAGTAATGCTTGTTTTAACTGTAACTGTGGTGTAAAGAACTGCCGATAGACTAAGTTCAATACTAAAATATCGACCATTGTGGCCGTGCTGATCCACATATACATTATCATTATTTGATATCGGATTGCGATCAAAGGATCTATCCCTGCCAAAATTTGACCGGTCATAATTCCCGGGAGTTGAACTAATCCAACCATCATTAATCCGTTGATATTTGGTAACAACGCTGCCCGAACAGACTTCATGAATGAATCATGCACAACCGTTTTTATCGGTGCGCCCAGAGAAAGCATCATTTCGATTTCGTCTTCGCGATGAGAAACTTCGCCAACAAAACGATTTACTGTCAGCGTTGTTGAATTTAAGGCATTACCAATTATCATGCCGGCGATTGGAATCATGGCATAGGGGTAATACCATGGTTCTACCGCTAAGACAAATTTTAAGATTAATCCGAGTACAATAAAAACAGTGAAGAAAAAGGAGGCCAACAATATCCAAAAAATATTTGGAATATGATATTTTTTAAGCCGTCGGTAACCTTCATAACATGCAATTATCACCATGATTGAAACCAATCCAACCATAAAAAACCAATTATGTTGACGAAAAAAATAGGTAAGAATATACCCCATTGCCGTAAGCTGAATGAATGTTCGGATAGTGCCAATTAAAAGTGTTTTCTCAAGCCCAATTTTCCACCATCTGATTAACCCAATACTTATTGCGACAAATATCAGTGAAACAAATACATCAATCCATGTTATTGCGTAAAATGATTGCGTCATTTCGATTCCATTATAATAAATTTTTGCGCTTGAGCAGATGTTGGTTCATCAATTATAGCGGCATTGCCTATTTCAACAATTCCGCCGTCTATTAAATAAATTACACGGTTTACAAAAGGTTTAACAATTTGATGATGGTGTGTTACTAACACTACAACCAAACCTAATTGTTGATGTAGATTATATATCAAATGCAATATTTTTTGCGCTAATTGTGGGTCAAGATTAGCAGTCGGTTCATCTAATAATAAGACCTCTGGTTTATTTAATAATGTTCGCGCTAAAGCGATACGCTGCTGTTCGCCGCCGGATAGTGAACGAGCATCCTTATCTAAAAATGATGAATTTAATTCAACTTGGTCTAAAATATTTAACAAATCGCCATCAGTAATAGAGTGATTTTCTTCCAACCACTTTTTGGTAATTAATAAATTTTCTTTAACAGTACCGTTCATCATTGTCGGTGATTGAAAAACCATTCCGATTTGGTGTCTAAGCTGTATAATATCAAGATCAGGCAATGATTTTTCGTGGAAATATACTGCCCCAGCAGTTGGAGAATTCAGACCGTTCAGCATCCTTAGCAATGTAGATTTACCCGAACCGGAAGGTCCTAAAAAAACAATAAAATCATTTTGAAATATATCGAATGAGACATTTTGAAGAATCTTCAAATTGTTTACCGAAAATGAAATATTATCGACTTTAATTAATGGAGAAGACTTCATTTATTTATAATTGACATATTTTTCCCAATATACCAAATGACAAGTGCGGCAATCATCATGGCGAAACACAAGATTTGCCCCATAGAAAATGTTAGAAATACGAATCCCAAATGTTCATCCGGTTGACGGAAAAATTCGATAAAGAAGCGGAAGAATCCGTATCCAAAAATGTATAATCCGGAAATAAATCCGGGGAATGGTTTTAATTTTCTTAAGGGCCATACAATCGCGAATAAAATAATTCCTTCAAAAAGTGCTTCATATAATTGAGATGGATGTCGTAATAAACCATCGTGGGCAGCGGGAAAATACATTCCGATAGCGGAATTAGTTACGCGCCCATATAGTTCGCCATTGATGAAATTCCCAATCCTGCCAAATGTAAAAGCCAAAGGAATACCCGGGATAATAAAATCTGTTAAATCGAAAAAACGCACTTTTTGCTTATTGGCAAATATTAACCAAGCAAGCGCAATACCGATTACACCACCATGATAAGACATGCCAGAAATTCCGGTAAAATGCCATGAACCATTGTCTCGTTCAAATGGCAAAATAATGCTTAATGGGTTGGACATAAACCAATCAAAATTATAAAATAACACATACCCAATCCGCCCCCCGATGAGCAACCCAATAATTGCCCACGTTACCGCATTACTTAAAAATTCTTTTGAATAAGGCAATTTTTCGCTTTTTAAGCGATATTTTGCAAGAAAATAGGTTATTGCAAAAGCAACCAAGTACATCATACCATACCAACGAATTGGAAAGTTTCCAATTGAAAAAATTGTTGGGTCCATTTTTGCGGGTAAATTTTGCCACCATTGTAAAAAATTTTCCATGAAATAACTCGATTTTTCTAATATTTATGTATTAAGTTTAGTGATTGAAAGCAAAATAATTGATTAGTTTTTGAAAATCATTTCATAGATAAATTTTAAGTTAGAGGTCGATTTTGAACACTTCAGAAAATAAATCCATTAAAATATGGATATTAATATTTCTATTTTCAAACTTGCTAGTTGCTCAAGACCCGACGGTGGGATTAATCTATCAAGATGCTAACAAAATATATGAAGGGTACACATTATTTTCTCCTAAAACTTCGAACACAACTTATTTAATAGACAGCGAAGGATTATTAGTAAACCAGTGGGAAAGTGAATTTGTACCGGGTTTAAGTGTATATTTATTAGAAGATGGACATCTTTTGCGTTCCGGTGCGATTGAAAATCCAGATGAAAATCCAACCGGAGGATTCCAAAAATTCGATTGGGACAACAATTTAGTTTGGCAGTATTACTATGGCCGGCAACATCACGACATTGAACCGTTGCCAAACGGTAATGTGCTGATGGTAGTAAATGATCGAAAAACTCGAAATGAAGCAATTCAAGCCGGTCGTGATCCGAATCTGATCAGCGGAAATAATATTAGATCTTTGGCAATTCTTGAGGTCAGACAAACTGGCCCTGAAACTGGTGAAATCGTTTGGGAATGGAAAGCGTGGGATCATCTTGTACAAGATCATGATAACACCAAAGATAATTTTGGCGTGGTGAGTGAACACCCAGAATTAATGAATATCAATTATGCAAAAGATGGCGGACAAGATTGGCTGCATACAAACTCGGTGGCATATAATGAAGCATTGGACCAAATAATTGTCAGCAATCGCAATACAAATGAAATTTGGATTATCGATCACAGTACTACTACGGAAGAGGCCGCAACGCATACCGGAGGTAACAGTGGCAAAGGTGGTGATATTTTATATCGTTGGGGGAATCCAATAGCTTATCAAGCTGGAAACGAATCTAATCAAAAATTATTCGGTCAACACGATGCACACTGGATAAAATCTGGTTTGCCCGGAGAAGGAAATATTATGATTTTCAGCAATGGAATTTCCAATCGTGGTTATTCATCGGTGGATGAAATTGTTCCTCCTGTTGATAGCAACGGAAATTATACTTTGGCGAGCGGCGCTGCTTTTGAACCACTGGACCCTGTGTGGCAATTCACAAAAAATGAACCTGAAGATTTTTATTCGCCAAGGTATGGTGGTTCACAGCGCTTACCAAATGGAAATACGCTAATTTGTAATTCTGATAGCGGTGAATTTTTTGAAGTTACTCCAGAAAAAGAAATAGTTTGGGTTTACATAAATCCGGTGGCAACGGATAAAATCTACTCTCAAGGTGATACAGATATTGATAATAATCAGGTTTTTCGTTGTTATCGGTATGGGGCGGATTATGTCGGTTTGGCAGGACAAGATTTGACACCTGGCGATCCCATTGAATTATATCCGAATGTAGCTATTCAAAATGAAAATAGCATTATAGAAAATTTCAAATTACATAATAATCATCCTAATCCGTTCAATCCAAATACTAAGATAGAATTCTCGTTAAGCCATCAAAATGATGTTTCCTTAATCATTTATGATATTCTTGGCAATAAAATTAGGACGCTAATCGAATACAGTTTATATGAAGAAGGTTTGCATCAAGTTTATTGGGACTCACTTAACGATGATGGCAAACCAACTGTTAGCGGTATTTATTTTTATACTTTAAAAACTAAGGATAAACAGCAAACTAAAAAAATGATGCTTCTACATTAAAACTATGTTAAAAACTATCATTACATATGGATTGTCGATCCTTCTTTTTACAGGAGCTTTTAACGTTCATCTGCATAAAATTACTACTACGACCGGATATGGTATATGTAAGATTGGCTGTTATGATAAGAATCCATACAATTCAGTTGATCAATGCGAAAAATGTCTGACGAGTAATATAAAACCGGCTAATCCTGATTACTGTGGTTTTAGACATGATGAATATATAGTATCGTTCCATAGTTTAAGTAAAAGTATAAAGAAATCTATATTCAATTATAGTTTATTCAGCCGTCCTCCTCCAAATCTCATATAATTAATACCTATCAAAATCACGCTGCCATGCAGGTAGTGTGCTGTTATTTAAACACTTTATTATAAGGAAAATTTTTATGTATACACTTTTTTTACGTGCGCTAAAAGCGCAATTAGTATTATTGTTAACTGGTATGATTTTCTTCACCATAGGTTGTGAGGATGAACATGACGATGACCACGATGAACATATTGATGCAGACGGTTTTGTTCTTGAGGATGAAAATGGAACAGAAATCTACAGGGAATTTGAAGGTGCTACTGAAGGTACAATTACTCTGAACGTTAGAGATGAACTTGAACTAACAGTCCATTTTCTTGACCATGACGGTCATGAAATTGAACATGAAGAGGATGAGGAAAAGGGCCATGAATTGAGAATCTCTGGGAATGATGACAGTGTTGCAACGGTTGAAGTTGAAGAACATGACGATGGCCACGATGAGCATCATGAAATGGCAATCCATGTTACTGGAGTAAGCGCCGGTACAACCAGTTTTAAACTGGAGTTGATACATGATAGCCATGCTGATTACACATCAACAAACAATGTTCCAATAGTTGTTAATTAAAAAACACATCACCATACTATGCTTCCTGGGATTGTTATGGTCCCAGGAAGCATCTATTACAGGTATTGTCATAAATGAAAATGACCAAATACCTATTCATGGTGCCAATATCTATGTAGAAAAACTTGGCATTGGTACTACATCCCTTGTCAATGGTCGTTTTGAATTAGACAATTTACCATATGGTGAAGTCTCTTTAACGATATCTATGATAGGATTCAAAGACGTAAATATGTCATTTGAATTACTTAAAAATTTTTATGACATAGGAGAGGTATTTATGTCAATAGATCCTATCAAAGTGGATGAAATAGTAGTTGATGCGCATCATAAAATTCAGCCCAAAGATTTTGCATCGAATGTTAATATCTATGGAAAAGAATACCACGCAAGTCTTAAAGCATCTTTAGCTTTAACGTTGGAAGAGGAAACAGGTTTATCCATTCGATCTATGGGGCAGGGAACTACTCAGCCAGTATTAAGAGGTTATACAGGTGACAGATTCTTGCTCACTGAAGACGGCATTACGATGGGAGATCTTTCCAATACATCCATTGACCATACGGTCAGTATAGATATGGCCTCTTATAATAAAGTGGAGATTATTCGTGGCCCGAAAGCTTTGCTTTATGGTTCAAATACCATTGGAGGTGTTATAAATGTATCGAGACAATCTAATTCAGGAGCTCGATTCAATAAAACAAGTTTATGGAATCTTATTGGCATTGAGTCATCAAATTCGAGTTTATTCGGGAACTTTGTGGCTTATATACCAATCAATTACCGACAGCAATTGAGATTTTCAATGTTAGGTCGCAAGACAGGTAACCAAATCTCTCCCATTGGACCATTAGCAAATACTGGCCTATCTAATTTTGAAATTACCGGCAGTTATTCCTATTTTGGTAAAGCTTTTCATTCAACGTTTTCATACGAGAAGATTACCATGAATTACGGCATTCCTGGAAGCCCAGAAGGACATATTGATGGAGTGGATATTGATTTAAACAAAAACACTCAAAAGTTTAATATTCATAAAGACATTTCATTTTTGGGCTTTCAGACATTAGATATTGATCAGCGATTCATAGATTATGGGCATTCTGAATTTGAAAAAGGGAATTCATACGCCTCCGTAATTTTGGATCAACAGATTTTTTCTTTACAAGGCACGCTCGGTGGTCCACAATTAAATGTTGGATCGCTATTCCAATTCCGAAATTTTGAAGCAGGTGGATTCTATTGGACACCTGATACAAAAGAATTAAACTTAGCTGTATTTGGTTTGCTTGAAAGAGAAATAAGTAAATTCACTTTACAATTCTCATCACGGGTTGAATATCTTTCAGTAATTCCAGATACATCATCCCTTTTCACATCAAATTTAGATAAAAGCCAGTTTGTGGAGCGCAACTTCCCTATTTTTTCAGCAGGAATAGGTATTTTACGGAACTGGAAAAATTGGGATCTATCCTTTGGAACCATGCTCACTGGGCGGGCTCCAGGTATAGAAGATCTATATTCAGACGGCCCCCATCTCGGTACCTACGCTTATGAAATCGGACGACCCACACTGGGTTTGGAGAGGACAATTGGTGTGGAGGCATCTTTGAAGTATAATACGGATGAAAGTGAAATAAGGCTGACCGGTTATCGAAACTTCAGCCCTAATTATCATATTAGCACAAAAATGGGTGATGGGTATGTACCGGGCGCCGATTGGATCGAATGGGGCAGCGGATCAAGCGGTTGGCTTTATAAATATCAAATGTTAGGAGTAAGATCGGTAATTTATGGTTTTGAATCGGAGTTTAATTATAATCTAACCGAATCGATAAGTATTTACGGCAGCATATCGGCGATTAGAGGAGAAAATCTATCAGAAAACATACCACTAGCTTACATGCCACCGGATAAAATTCTATTATCTACCGAATTGGATTTGAATCCTGTTACTTCTTCAATAACATTTAAAAAAGTGTTACCACAATCAAGATTAGGTGAATTTGAGACCAGGACGGACGGATACTTTATTGTTGGGCTAAATGGGACATATATAATTAATACATCGAATGTTTTACATAAAATTATTTTTCGAGTAGATAATATTTTTAATCAAGAATATTATAATCATCTATCAAGGATAAAGATGATTATGCCGGAAAAAGGAAGAAGTATCGGCATTCAGTATCGAGTGGTGTTTTAATCACTTATATTAGGATCACTTGTAAATTATTTATATATTTTAGTTATTCTAAGGGCGATTAGCTCAGTTGGTCAGAGCGCTGTCTTCACACGGCAGAGGTCGGCAGTTCAAAAATCTCTCACACGCCCAAAAAAGTCTTATTTCACGTCGGAAACTTGCATGGTTTTGTTGTTTTTTCAGAACCCGCCAAAGCTATTCAAAACCCTTGACCGATGTTTTCAGTACCCATAAAGTACCCATTTGAATTAAATCGCAGGCGTTTAATTTGCCAAATAACTTTTTGTTTGTATTTCGTTGTTTTTATAATAGAACTCTACCCATCTACCGCCTATATCAGAGGGGGGGTGCTCCTTGTTGTCATTCCACTTGTCCTTTCCAATTCCTTGAAAGTATGTCCCAAGCTGCCAATGAAGAGGGCGAATGACCATTCTCTTACATTGGCTATTTAATATTTCTTGGCTGCGCAGAACTTCAGAGGCCACGTGGGCATGGCCAGCAACATAATAATCTGCTCTAATAGCATCCTGCCGGCGATTAGTTTTAATTACTGTGCGAGTTACAGGGCTATTTCCTCCGCTACCATGAGTATAGTAGATTGTTTTAGATGTTCTTTTCCCACCGCCAGAGTGTTCAAACTGTAATCTAATAAACCCGTTAAAATTACCCTTTTTACAATTTATTTTATTACATAGGCGCCCTAATATATCTGAATGATACCTACGTGATACGGATTCTTCATGATTGCCTTTTGAAATTAGATCAATATTGTCGCTGTATTTTTGTAAGAATTTTGCCGAATTATCTATTATGGTGTCAAAATAATAATTGATATAGTTTTCTGACCTTGTTTCTTCGGGGGTTGTTCTGGGGTCGTATTTTGCGCCCATAGCGTCAAACCAATCACCAAATATTAATATTCGAGCGTTTTTTTCTAAAGCCTCGTCTAAATGTCTTTTGAGTATTTTCCTTTCACAATACAATGAGTCAAAATGCACATCCGACATCAATAAAAAAGATTGATTCCACCCCTCTTCATATGTAAAACGATAAAGGAATGCGTCGTTTTTCTTTTGTATCATAAGTTCCTATATTCTTTCCTCGCATCAAATCCGGGACATTGTGTATTCGCAAAGTCTTTGTGTCCAAAAATATCTAAATTCCCGCACACAACCACGATTGACTTTATTAAAATAATCATTGCTTGCTTTTGGTCGTAAGTTCTGTTGTCAGCCCCATTAGCACCAACCCAACAAATGCCGATTGAGTTTCGATTTTGCCCTCTCGTATGCGCTCCAATATCACCAACAGGTCTGCCGTATTCAATTGTACCATCACGCCTAATTACATAATGATAACCGATACCCTTCCAACCCCGTTCCTTATGCCAGCGGTCAATTTCTTTTACACCAATATTCATATCAGGAGGTGTGGCTGAACAGTGAATTATAATTTTATTGATTTTTCTCACTTCATAACAGCTTTTTTTATATCAGCAATATCATCTTCGATTGCCTGTAATCTCACATCTAATTCTTTGCGTGGAATAAATTCACGAGACTTTTCCTGATAGGTCATATGAACATCTTTGTTTTTGACATGCGCTTCACATTTTGTGCGAAAAGTTATATGAGAAAAAATAACACCCGACAGGATAACGACAATAGATATGATTGTCCTTACCCATTCTTTTGGAATCTTAATTAATGAACCATTTGTTTTGCCATTGCCATTTTTTATCCCATTTACCATATCGTATCCTTATTTTTTACCATTTTTTGAATCGATAACCTTACCCAGTGCAGTTCCGCCATCCCTCAAAATCTGCACACCAAAATAAAAGACAATAATATAGCTGACTGGTTTAGCCATTATATCTTTTAATAGATTGTATAAATATTCAGCATTGCCGACACTTCCGAACACATGCAATCCTGCCATCAAAAGAATTAAAAACAGCCAAACTGTAAATATTACTACAGCTAAAAACCTTCTAACTACATTTTGGGGATTGGTGGCTCTCAAAAAATCCAAATACCAAGACAACAACCACTTACCATTATCAGCTTTTTCCTGTTTAGTATAGACAGCTTTGTCTAATAGGTTTTTACCGCCTTCAACGATTACCCGAGCGTTTTCGCTCGAACCAAATATCCATGAAAAAAATTTACCCATTTTTAGTATAATTCCTTTTTAGATAATAATATTTAACAAAATAATATCCTCCAGTAAGCACAGTCATTATCACGATTGGTCGCAACCAACCAAACAATCCACCGGCAACGCCTGCCAATGACACTACACAGATTGCTTCAGCTACTTTTTTCATTACAGTATTAAAGTCGATATACATATTAACTCCTTATAATTGGTCAATTAATTTTATAGCATCAGTTAAAAATTCTTTTAATTTATCTTTAATAGCCTGTTTATCATCAGACGGCTCAACTGGTGGTGTTGGTGGTTTAGGTTCAGGTTTTGAATCTATAAAAACCCAATCTTCAAATAACCCTTGATTTTCTGCCCGAGCTCTAAATCTGGTATATGAATTAACATTAGCATATACGAATTTTCCTTTCGCCAGTACATCTTTAGTGGCAAAATATCCCGCATCATTTTCAAAGTGCACGTTATTTACACCTTCAGGATGGTTCCATTCCAACAATACTTTACTGCCATCTAATCGACTAACTTTTAAATCTAACATACTTTTATCTCCTTTTGGTTTATCGGGCTTTTTAGGCTTGGGTTTGGTTACAATTTCCGCTAAATAGACTTCTTTAGCCTCATCGCTTTTCATAGCTAAAGCAAACCATTTGCCCTCATATTTATGAAAAACAGGATGAACACAATTGCCGTCTTGGTCTTTTAATTCTCGGTTTATAACTTTCCAACCGCCCTCTAACCGATTAGATACGGCCATTCCCGTTACCCAGCGTGATGAGGGCTTACCCATATTGAGCCAGCCGATCACTTCAGCGACATATTTTCCATTTTCACGATAAACATCACCCGCCAAATTGGTCGAATAATAACCCAGACCTTGAGCTGTGAATATAGTTTTTAGCTTGCCCCATTTTTCACCCTGCATCTTAACAATACTCATATCTTCCCAGCCATCTAATGAGGGGGTTTGTGAATAACGATAGCCGATTAAAAAAGTGTTCTTATCATATATTACCGGTGAACACACATCGTAGACACCTTGCTTACCAGTCATATTGGCGTGATAAGAATTAATATAGCGCCACTTACCAGCCAAACTTTTAGATTTATAAAAGTCCACATGTAAACCATCGGCTTGTTCAACCTTATTTTCGGTGAGCAGCCAAAATTCACCATCAATAAATTTTAACGAATTATCTTCGGCGTCATATTTCAAATCTAACTTGCCAACGTGTTGCCAATGAACTGTATCTTTAGAAGTCCACGCGTGGATGTGATGCGTTCTATAGCCATTCTTACGACAGGTCGTCGTATAGATATACTCGCCCTCATGATACAGTATGTTGCCAGTTTCCCGCATAGCCTCATAGCCGGCGGGAATTTGAATGACCGGTTTAATCGTTTTTACGTGATTAAGGCTCATTAAACTCATTAATCATCCCCCCACTCGCGAACTTCAGCACGTTTTTTAGCCTTATACTGCTTTTCTTGCTTTAGTTTTAAAATTTGGCCTTCATAGAAGTCAATCAATTGATTAATATCATCGATTTTAGCAGTGATAGTTTTAATTGTCGCGCGTTTGAGTTGATTCTTTTCTTGATTCGTCAGTACCATCGTTTGTACTAACTCACCAAGCTCGGTCGTATAGGTATATTTAACTTTATATTTATCACCCTCCGCGGTAACTTCAGTTGTAACATCTTTGACTTTAAAAGTAATGTCCTGCCCACTGGCAAAACTAATTAATGCTATTAAAAGTATTTTTTTCATTATATCCTCCTTAATTATCTAATTGCACCCAAGCACTGCCGTTATAGCCGTAAAAGTGGGTACCGTCAAATTTGATTGTTCCTGCAGTCGTTTTAGCTGAATCACCGAGTTTCAGTGAACCATCTGATTGGATTACCGTATTTGCGACTGCACTCTCATTTTGAAACTCAGCCAAATTATGTGTTTGGTTAGCAACGGCCTGCACAATTATTGTTTTCTTGTTGAGGGCATCCGTATTTCTAAAATTGAATGAACCGCCACCACTAAATCCATTGAAGCGTATATCACTGTAAAGTAATCGTATCCCCTGTAGTGATGAACCAAAAGGGGCAATATGCATATCACTATCAGCCGCAAACACACCAGCTCCGCCAACAAAGCGTACTGTTCTATCGCCACCAATATTTAAACTGCTTGTAAAAGTAGTGGTATTAATTCCGACACGCCCATCAGTGGATGAGATTTTTATACCTTCATCCGAACCATCGTTGCTTAACCAATAACTGTTTAATGCAATATTTTGCGTGGCAATATGATTCCATAAACTATCCGATAAACTAATCCACGCATAGTTCCCAACACCATCAGTTTTTAATACTTGACCATCCGTGCCACCGGGCGGCAGTTCGATTTCATTTGTGGTTGACCCGTCAATCTCGGTGGTTAAATATCCATTATTGTCAGCAAAGGCATCAACCTCCGCCTCCGAAAGTTTTGTGTCGACTGTATGAGCACCAGTAACAAACCCCATTGCTTCAATTTCTGCTTGGTCAGCATGGGTATCCGTATCATCTAAATACTGGCTTAAATCGATGTTCGTTGCAGTTCCATTTAAAGTAATTGACAGTATATTTCCAACCAGTTGCAAATCCTGAATTTCATTATCTATTTGAAAGTCAGCATCGTTTATAAGGTTTGTCAAATCAACATTGACGCCCGCTCCATTTTCAATATTTATTGTTAATATATTGCCAGTTAATACTGCGGACAAATTTTGCTCATCTGATGAAACATATTGCGATAAATCAACAGTCTTAATTCCACCCGCATCGGTTAATTCAAGTGAATTTCCATTTAAACTAAATGATGTATTTAGCTCATTTGTATCTGACAAATCTTGGTCATTAATAAGATGATTATCATAAGGCGTAAAAACAGGCTTATTTATTAAATCATTATAATCCTTTGTCCAGTTGGAAAATACGGGGTCGATTTCGACTGTTATGTAACCATTGTTTGAAACGAAGGCATCAACCTCCGCCTCATTTAATTTGGTGTGATGAGCTGCCACATCGGCAACATGCGTATTAATTTTATTGTCTACTTCTGGTTTGAGATAATAATTTGAGAGCGTATCTTGTGTAGCATAATCAACCAAATAAACAGCGACTGAATCTGCAAACGAACCTAAAGGCAGATAATTAATTAGATAGGTTGATAAATCGGCCTCTTTAAGGTATTCTGGTAATTCCATTTTACCAGATAACACACTAATTTTAGAAGTTGACACTAATAGTGGGAGCTCTGTGCCATCGCCATCATATACAGGTTTTAGTTCATCTGTTACACCTCCTTCAACGTGTAAGACTTGTTTATAAGTGCTGTCGGGAAACCCAATGGCATAGCGTGTTAAGTCTTTAGTCGCTACTTGGCCAAAAATAAATCCACATATTAATAAAAATATTAATATTAATTTTTTCATATCATTTTCCTTGTAATATTTAAACTGGTTGATTTGTATTTATAGGCTTCACTAACAAATTCTGGCAGCGTATTTAACCTGTCATAATATATCTTTTCATTATCAACTGTAATGAATTGGTTGGTGCCTGCCCCATTTCTCAAAGCAAATAATTTATTGTATTGTGATTCTTGCAATCCTTTATAAACAAGCGTTATATCAATGTAATAATCATCTATTTTATTGATAACCTCACCACCACCGCTCATCTCGCCACACTGTTTAAGATTTGCGATATTAGCTTCTGTAACGCCGTCTGGATTAAAAATGCCAAAGATTCCGTCCGCCAGAATTATTTCACTCACATCGATATTGCAATTTTTAAATTGTACTACATAATATTTGGCATAACTTGAATTAAGGCTGTTGATTGAAATTTTACCCGAATTAATAAATCCATCAAAAATTTTAGTATAATTGGTGCTTGAATTATTTGAACTCCAAACTTCTACTTGCGGATTGGTAGCCAAGCGGTGAATGATTAAATAGTTAGCTCTACCACTGCCACCAGTGCCTATCGAAAATATATCTTCATGAATATCAAATATATTTTCTGTAATGTCAAAGATGTTAGCTGGTCGGAAATATTCGCAAATAAATCGGACACCTTTCAAACTTCCAGTAAAATTAGTCGTTGTTCTAAAATCATTATCGACTAAAACACCGGCATTGGCGGTAGTCTCCGATTTTGTAAACAAGCCATTGCTTACAGTGCCTTCAACCGGATGTGTTATTAAAGCTGAATTGAAATAAAAGTCCATTCTTATAATCCAATTACGGAGCCGAAGTCCCCATATCAGTAACATTTATTTTATAATAATGCCCATCAGACTGACTATAGAGATACAAAACGCCTTCTTTGTTATACAGGTTAATTGAAGTTTCATTCGGCGTAAATTTGAAAGTTGTTGAATTGCCACTTGATGGAATTTCAATACCTTTATTGGCCCGTATTTTATTTCCTATCGATACCACCGGTTCAGTACCAGACATATCACGTTCAATATACGTATCATAATTATCGGTGAACATAATCCTACCATCAATCATAATTCTATCACTCAAGGTAAATTCATTTCCGTTATGATCGAGATACTCGTTTTGTCCACCTGCAAAAAACCTGTCTGCTTTAATATCATTTGTTGTGACATTACCTACATCAGTTACCTGTTGTAGATTTTGGTCGGTAACAGCACCACCGTTTATCCAATCTGTACCCGTCCCTGTTGAGCTTAATACCTGCCCTGTAGTGCCAGTATCGCCACTCGAATCCTTATATTTGCCAATTACTGATAAATCACCACCAACACCAACATTTTGAGTAACACCCAAATCCCTTCCAACACTAACATTTTGAGTAACATTTAACCCCCCATTAAAATTGAACCCATAATAACCGAGATAACTGTCATCACGATAAAATTCTAAAGTTTCATAGGTAAAAGGCTCATTGCCTCTGGTAGCAGTATACATTCTTGGACCTGTTTCATTTTCGTTAGCGCCATCAAAAAACAATCTGTTTGAGACAAAAATTGAGCCATTAGAAAGTATCTTTTCACCAATTATCGATGTCCCAAATAAATCACCATCAAAATAACCGGCATAGCCATTGATAACATCGGTACTTTTGCCATAAACACCAATATCGCCTATGCCATAAACACCATATCCTTCACCGCTACCAGTGTTATTTCCTGCGCCATAAAGCCCAATATGCTTACAAGCAGATGAACCAAATGATGTGAATTTTCCGCCCGATAGTGCATTAATAAAGGGAACGCCTGCTCCATCTGTTGCAATATGACTCGTAATTCCCGTCATGCCACAGAAATTTTGATTTGTCAATGCACTATGAACTGAAGAGGTTGTTGTCGGTTCATCAAGCATTCTTATTAACAAACCGCCAGTAAGCGAATTAATATCATCGGCACTGGCCGTAATGATTTCACCATCTTGTAATAAATATGAACCAACACCGGCACCGGCCGTTGTATCCGTCATATAAAAGCCAGAGGTGTCTACATTAACCTTGTCAGGAAATGACTTTAATAAATAAGTACCTTCGCTGAACAATTTGTCTCGCTCTCCGTGAAATATCTGGTCAGCAGTATATTTTAAACCTTCCGAACCAAGATTATCTGTTTGACTGAAAGCTAATCCAATTAAAAATATTAAATAAATGTGTTTCATTTTTATCCTCTTAAAATAATTGTTCTCGCAAACCTGAACTCAAATTATATCCGCAATAAGATTCTTGTGTTGACGTCATTCCTTGCGTTTGTTTAACCCAATGGTAGTTAGTGTCGTCGAACCACAGAAATTTTGCTCGTGTTTGGTCAACAGCTAAATCAAACAATTTAAATTCTTCTTTATGATCTTTACTAAACCCTTGCCATTCAAATACTCGTTCCCAAACTGCGCCGTGTCGTTTGTTGGTGATTTCTCCACCACCGCTCATCTCGCCACCAGAATCTACGCCCGAGACATGTCGGTAAGTGTTACCTAAACTCCAGTTGTGTGGAAATTCAAATATCCGACCGATGTAGGCTTCGCTAATCGTTAATCCGCTTGACGATGTAAATTCTATATTCCAATAGCTACTCGCGACAATATTATAAGTGATAACATTCCACCCAACACTAACTGCTTGGCTGGCAACAGTCGTCGGTGAAGAATGTCTTTTAATGGTGAGTGTCCCACTGCCACTGGAAACATAAACAACCGCACAATTTGAAAGTAACGAACCGCCAAAAGCGAAACGTAGTTCATCACCGCTATTAATTCCACTCATTGCAAATTTTATATTCTGGTCATTCGCGAAATGTGAATTGGTTAATGGACCAGTATAAACTGACATCGCAGCATCGATATCGATTGGATAATAGTATTTCACACGACCCCCGCAACTCTGGTAACTTTTAAATCAGCTGAATTGGTATATTTAGACGGTTTGGTTACCGCATAAGGCATTGAATTATTTACTGTCTCACCATAAATTTTATAATTTGGCGGAAAATTCTTAAATTTTACAATATCCATCGGTTCAAATTGATTTAAGATCGGCTTTAAAGATTTAAACGTTAGTTCCCTAGTCCGCTCTTTGAACCAGTCTGACTGTGCTTCACCATAATTATTAACTGTTGTCTTATCATGCGAAAATCTAAAATCAACCTTCCCCTTTTTTAGTCCATATTTATTTTGCGACACTAAACTGCCTAAATTTGCATTATCTTCCGGCGTTAAAGCTTTCTGACTTTTATTTGCACCATAATCATAATGATATTTCATTGATAAATGGTTGGTAATTTGATTGACTGGTGTTAGCCTTGCTTCCGGTAGTGAAACAGACTCGTTTAAGGCAGAAGGAAAAGCAATATCAGTCTCATAATCGATAGTGTAATCAACCGCTGTATAGGTTCTGCGCCTTGCCCTGATTTTAGCTTTGCCATCGGCACCCCACCAAAAATACAGTCCCGATAGTTTACATATTTTTAAGATTAGCTCTTTTAAATTGGTATTGGAATATTGCGAAAAGGCAAATTTGATATCGGAAACTGGCATATTAAACACATTACCAATTTCACCACGAATTTCACCATGGATGGCATTGCCGGCTTTGTCAAAAAACTCTGTATTAATTTCAGCACCAACCGACCTTAATAAGTCTTCAATAATGTATACCGGATTTTCAATAACAGTCCCCGCGCTGTAGCCGTTTCCACGATTTATCCAGCTGCCATATTCACGACCCTTGCCGGAGATATACACCGCTTCAATATCACCGATATAATTTAAGCGTGTTGTAACTACCCGCTGACCACCACCACCATATCCCAAGTTTGGATGAGCATCTCGATCGTCGGTCTCTACCATTTCATACTGTTTTTTGGAGTATTGTTTTTCCGGCGTGAACTCTAATTCAAGGCCGATGGCATAAATATTTAATTCCAAACCGGACGCATCAGTTTTTATTACTATTTCATTTAGCCCTAGCCCCCAAGATTCTAATTCAAACGAACTAAACAATTCATTAAGAAGATATCCATCCACACCAAGGGGGCTCATCCACGATGGATAAATTCTTACATTCCTTATATTACCTTTATTGGTTTCTATTATAATAGGCAGCCCCAATAGATCCACATTTGAACTTAGATACATTTTTAACCATATGTTTCTAATATCACTACCCAGCTTTGATATCGTATCAGAAAAACGAAATCGCAATCTTACGTCATTGCCGGTAACTGTCCACTTCATACCAGTATTTATGTCGCCATCAAACCCCTTTTCATAATCGACCAAATTCCCACCAGTGCTTGGTGTATCATGTGCCGAGAGTGGATAGTAGGTTCTCCAACTATTACCACTAAAAGTAATTTTAGGCAAATTTTCGACCGTAGGTTCATTTAGCCAAAACCACTGACCATTTTTATACATATAAACATTTTCAAAGCTATTAATCGGAACTGAATCTGGATGAACCGAAACGCCGGTATTGTCATCTTCCCAACCATCTGTAATTATGGCCGGCACTTTAACCGGTGTAAATTCAGGATTGAACCCCGAACAATCGCCATACATTATAGGTATTGGCTCATCAATATTCTTTTCAGGAGCGTTAGGATGGGCTGTTTTGTTTACTTTATTGGTGGGAATTTCTACATCATATTTAACCCACCAATCGTTGAGATATAAATTACAAGTCAGCTGATTATGTCGGGCGATTTCATCGGATATAATTCCAGAAGCGATAATATTTTGGGTTGAAAAATCGGCATTGTCATCACATTGAAATAGTTCCCATTTGTTTCCAATGAAGTTTTTAGAATCGTATAAATCGCTAAATCTTTGACCCTCAATTCCATTTATACCGTTGTCAAGCGTTAAATTCATTGTGCCATTACGTACCCTAAAGGCATTTAGGTTAACATCTTTAAAAACGCCGTTATCCCAACTTTGCACAATCCCATAATAAACGTCATTTCCAATTTGGCGTGGTAAGTCTGATATACCAATCCATCCGCTATCGTGATATAACCGCAGTACCCAATAACCTCGAAAATTGTCTCGTTTGAAAGCCGATTTTAAACTTTCGGTAAAATTAAGCATTAGCCACCGCCCGTTTAACTGCGTCATTAATTGCCATTGCACTTTCGTCGTTTATCGTTCCAATTACTGTTATCGGAACTGATACTTGTGTGCTTACGGCCGGCACACTCGCAATTGGTGCTTGTGCTATACTGCCTGCTGCTTTTGAAGCACCGCCGGTGATACCGCTAATACCTCCACCTAAAAAGAACTTACCAAATCCAGCAAATGAAGCTGTCCCACCAGTAAATAAATTCATTAACATATAAACAGCTGCTTTGCTTGCCAATTGAACAGCAATCGCTCTTAAACTCGCCACAACCGCATCACCCATATTTTTGCCATATATTGCAGCTTGGAATAATGCGTTTCCAAACTGTTCAACGCTTTGTAGGGCTATTTTTTGTGTTGTATCAAATACTTCTATTTGTGAAGTAATATTATCAAAATGTTCATTAATATTATCTGGTAACAGGTTAAATGTGCCGTCTGAATTGATTAAACCTTGTATTGATTCAATGAGAGACATCAAATCGTTAGCACCAATTACTGATAAGTCTATCCCTGATTGTCCCGCTATTGCCTTCAGCCCCTGAAGTGCTTCGAGCGATTCTGAATTAATAGCAATTTCTCCACGATTAATGGGGATTCTTGATAATACTTCGGCACGCTGTTCTTCCAAATCAATTTGACGTTGTAATGCTTTGGCATATTTTTCCGCCTCTTCTCTGGCCTTTTCCATTGCCTTCCTCTTCGCTTTAAGAGCAGCTGCATCTTTTTGGGCTTGTAATTCAAGGGCTTGATTTTTGGCGTATTCTTGTTCTTTGGTTTCAAGCGCTGTTATTTCAGCCCTTAATTCAGCAATTCGTTCTGCTCTATCGTCATCACTCGAAAAAATTCCGATTTTTGGAAATAAAGAAAACAACTTACTACTCTTGCCTTCTTCTAACCGCTCTAACTCAATTCTCATATCTCGTATTTTTTCTTCAGGACTACCCCAATCATCCAAACTTTGCGTCAAGAGCCTCATTTTCGCAGTAAATGTTTCAACTAATGGTATTACCGCTGGCTTAACTAATTTTCCTAATTCAATCCTAAAGTTTGCCATTGTTGTTTCATATTGGTCAAACTTTTCCGCATCGGTTAAAGCAATATCACCAACCTTTTTAAGCTTATCGCCCATAAGCTTTGTAGCAGCTTCAACTGCTAATTCTCGGCGTTCAACTGCCGAAAGTGAAGATGCCAAAATGCCATTGTCTTTTGCAAGTTGTTCTATCGTTTTATTTAATTCTGTTAATGAAATTCCAAAATTATCTAATAGCTCCGTTGAACCTCTCAACACACCACCGAGAATATTATCAAAAACTGTAAGTGCATCTGCGCCTTTCCTTACAGACTCCATTCTGGCGTATTGTGCAAATATTTTTAACTGCGCATTGGTTGCTCCCAAATCAATACCAATTAATGATTTTTTCATTAATTCTATTTCAGGGATTGTGTCTTTTGTTGCTTCTTTAAGTTCGATTAATAATTGTTTTGAATTATCAAGATTTGAAAACGCCCGCTCAACATTTTCAGCTTGCGCAGCTAATCTGGACAATTCAAGCGATCCTTTTAACGCCCCTAATGCAGATTGAACACCAAAATACGCACCAGCCAGCTTAAAGGCCGAAGCCGTCATCGATTTGGTCGCAGCATCTACACCCCGTAGTTTCCTTTCGGACGTTTTAGCCCCCTTTACACCAATTTTGTATAAATAATCTTTAAACGCCATTTTATAGTTCGCTTATTGCAGTCAATTCTTCTTTAATTATTGAATAATAATCCAAGTACAATACCGGACAGTTCATAATATCTGCTGCGATCGGCATACCCGTATCTAATGATGCTGTTACTGTACTAATCACTTCAAACATCCAATCCTCAACAAAATATTTTGAATCGCAAAACTGGTTGTACCATAATTCTTTCCCCAGTGTCGGTTGTTTAGACTTACTATTACTTTCATTTTTTATTTTTTGTATCTCTGGTAATTTTTCGTTTACAAACCATAATATTTCCTCCCAAATATCCTCTTCCGCTTTAAATAAGCGTTCTTCTCCACTTATTGCGTTAGATTTGAACGGAAGTATTTTTTTATTGCGGTTGCCTTTATAGGCAATCCAACAGGCTAATCTAACGCCTATTATTTTTTTTCATTTGGAAACCAATTATCAACAATCGCATTAATTAGGCCGATAGAGTCAGATTCACTAAAACCTTCAAAAGCATCTTTACCAAGGCCGGACAACTCATACACACGCACTAAAAATTTTCCAAACCCTGCACCATGAATATATTGCCCATCTGAACCCACAATTCCCGTACGTAATCCAGTCAATTCCAAACGCTGCTTAAAACTAATATCAGCGATTTCGTATGCCTTTTTTTTATATTCGATTTTCATTTTTTCCCTTATACAATTAATTCCAACATATTGCCTGAATCGGCAACGATTTTCACATCAACATCTAAATACATCGATGTATTTTTATTCCAATCAACGCCTGTAATAACCGCATTGTCGGCTTTAATACCAAATTCGGTAGCCGAAGTCCAAGTTGTATTATTCGAAAGTTCTATCGAACGGTTAGCATCTCCATCAACCCAGTTCTTTACCAAACCTTTAGTTGCTGCATTGTACATAATTGTACCTTGGGCAGTAACCATAATTTCTGGCACGGCTCTTGATATAGCTTGCGGGTCTGCATTAGCACCCTGAAACCCTTCATATTTTGACTGATTTTTAATCGTTAATTCCAATCCATCTAATACCACGTTATCAACTCCGGCAAACTTTTTCTTATTTGAAAATGAGCGGATATAATAAAAATCATTGGAGTATTCTAATAATCCAGTTGGCGTAGGCCGTTCGTGCTGTTCTAAATAACGAGTTTCAAAGGTTGCTGTAAACTTGGTTAATCCATTTGTGTCTTCAATGCCATTTACTCTTAATACCAAATTGGTTACAACACAACTCGGCAGCAAGATTGTGCCATTACTAACTGGTGAAATCAGAGCAACTGTAAACGTTTTAATTACTGACGATGGAGCATTATGCAATAATTCTGGTGGCATATAGTTAGCCGGTATATTATAACTCGATGGACTACCAGTTACGCCACTCGTTAAAACATTTTGCACCAACAGCGGTAATGTCACTTTATCCGCTGTGCCTTCGATCGTTATTGATTTGATTGTTCCATACTTACAAGTAAACATATCGACCACTTTCGCCGTTCTGCCGACACTATGCTTAGCATCCGTTATTTGCACCGGATTAAACTCCGGCATACTGATTGAATCAATATTGATTAACTGCATTCCCGAAGTAAGCGGACTTCCAATATTGGCTTCAGGCTTTATCGCAAATAAAAATTCTTTCGGTGAATAACCCATTATTTAGCCTCTTTTTTTACTTTTGTTTCTAATTTTACCTCTGTTAAATATTCTTCAGCTGCCGTTGGAACTTTATCTAATTGAACTGTTTGACCGGCATTTAACTTCTGCCATACATAGTAATCCAAACCGCAATAGCTATCCCAAACTGGTAGCGTTTTATCCTTTAATTTGTATTTTTTCATTTCTTAAATTTTCCCTATAACATTCAAAAATCATTTTAACCTGATAATGCCCCTTTTCAACATCTTCAGCTTGTTCGTAATCGATTCCACTTACCCGACCAAAATGCCAACAATAAGTATCTCTATTTTGACTCCAAATCGAAGTAGTACTACTCCACGTTCCCATCTCATCCACCCAATACTTATGTATCGTAAAATCGCTATGTTCATCAATTAGTCGAACAAACTGTTCGGCAATATTGGAGAGTGTTAATTTTATTTCTTGATTGAGTGTTTCACCGGCTTCATAGTCATAGACCACCTCCACTTGATAAGAACGAGCTTGGCTTCTTGTCCGTAAATCGATTAGCTCTTCTGGAACTTGTTTAACCAAAAAAGATTGATGTCCAGTGTGTTTATTTAGCTCGACCGGAATACCAGTAAACTCATTTTCCACCAAAGCAACCAATGGCTCGAAAATTCGATAATAGTAAACGTTGTGGCTTAGCATACTGTAACCGGAATTGATTTAACTGATTGGTGTGATTCGATTGTATCTTTGGACATTTCAATATACCACGTGTCATTTGCAGTATATTTACCAATATGAAACTTTAATCTTAATCCATGTGCCAAAGTTTGATAATCACCGTTAATTATTTGATTGTCGACAACCCTTTCAGTCATCAATCCGGTGCTACCTTTGACATAAACGGAATATTTTATCGCCGATTCTGTCCCATAACTAAAATCGCCATCGGTTTCGATAACCACCTTAACTGTATCATTGCCAGTTGGTTTTCCTTCAATATCAGCTATACCGCCAGTTGTGGTTTCATCGACAGATTGCTCAACAATTTTACCTTCACCGAGACTAGGCGTAACTTCATTCGATAAATTTATTTCACCATCTCTAACCTTTTGTAATAGACCTTTATCGTATTCGATGCCATCGTAATTATAATAACGTTCCAAGCGGTCAGCTAATTCTTCATTATGTGGTCTGACCAATCTACCGACTGCAATAGCAGCTGTACCGCTAACAATGACTTCGTCGTAATCACGTTCTCCCCAGCGATGTTTAATAATCGGTTTACCAACAATCATCCGCACAAATTCAGATGATTTGCTAATTACATCATTAACAAGGGTACTCCAGTCAACTCCTGCCGAAATTGTCATAGAGGTTGGATTGGCTGACCTTAAATAAACCTCATCTAAATCACTGTCATAGTTCCAATCGCCATCATCTACGCATTCAGCTTTAGAATCCTTCTGATTTAACTCAATACCTTTGCGATACAACACCTGAATTGAACCTGTCGAACCGGCTTTGTGAAGATTATCCTTGCGATCGTCGTTTACCTTTATCCAGCCGGTTATTTTCCGCTTCTTATCATAATCGGCAATCGTTGGTAGTATCGACCTTAAGTCAGATTCAGTACAGTAGCTTGGTTCTTTCATTTCAGTTTCCTAATGGCAGGCTTCAATTAAGAAGCCCGCCAATAAGTTTATTTACGCTAAATTGACAATTTGTCCAGCAGTGTCGGCTGCAGGTTGCGTTAATACTGCACCAAATAAAACATCTGTTACTACTCTTGTAGCAATATGCTCTATATCCCAATTAGATTTAACCCGTGGTTTAATCTGCATTGCAAACCGAACAGAATCTTTAGTAAATATGGATGCACCAGTTGCCCAAGATGGTGAATGGAATGTATCCATACCATAGGCTTGTCCCAATGTTCCAGATTTTTGTCCTGCTGGTTGACCAGTTTCATTGGCAAAAGTAAGCTTGTCTTCACCCAGTAAAAATGAATATACTGCTGGCGATCCCACAAGATACGCTGATGTATAGTCGACGTTTATGTCCATTAACTTCTTTAACCCATCCCGTATTTCAGCATCACTTGGCTGGTCAGCGGTAGTTAATGCTATTGAATTTGCAGTAGCAGATTGTATTACACTCGCAAGATAGTTTTCCACTTGTTTTGCTAATGAATAGCCCATCGCACGAGCATACATATTGAACAAATCAGCCGATTCCTGCACCCTGACAATATCTTCTATTCGTTTGGCTGAATAGAAATGTTGATCAACCACTAAGGTTGTTTTGTCGTCGGTGTTTGCTGAAAATGTAACCGGAGTATCAGCTGCCTTTGCTGCAGCTGTCTCTTCCAGTACTCGTGGAATATGCAGTGTATCACCACCATTAGCAAGCTCTGCACTTACATCTGTTACTTTTTCTTTTAATAAAAAATTCTGCTCCGCATAATCCGAAATTGCGTCTGACCACAATTCAGATATAAATGCATCAGCAGTTGTTTTTGTTACGTTTGGCATTTAATTATTCCTTATATTAAATACGACTTTAGATGATCTTGCCACCCCTCACGCTTTTCACTATCAGATTTGCGGAAAAAACCCTTTTTTTCCTTTTCTGTTTTAGCAGTATGGCGTGTTGGGCTCTCGGCATTAACACCTAAACTCGTTCCTTTTGAAATTTTCTCTACGACCTTCTCTAATTTTTCCAGAGCCAGTCCTTCGTAAATATCCCTATCCTCTTCAGGGATTTTTCCCATCAACACTTCTCGGCGTGATTTCTCGTAAGCCGTCCATTTGTCAGCAACTTCTTTAGTTTTGCCGTGTGCGGATTTTTCAGCTTCAAACAAATCTTTAAACTCCCCGGTTTTTTTCTTGCGATCTTCGGCTTCGGTTTTCTGTACCTCTTCCATTTTTGCTATTTTAGCTTCTGCCTTAATAGCCCTTTGGTTCACTTCTCGAAATCTTCTGTATGAAATTGATTCGGGATTTTTCGTTTTAACGACTTCGGGGTCGGCATGTTTTTTTTCGTTGACATCAACGGGACTTTTTTTAACGTCTTTAGTCTCGACTTTTTTTTCTTCTGACATTTTCCTTTTTTACCTCTTGTTTGAGTTATTATTTTCCAATTTTAAAAGTGATTCGTTCACTTGTTAATTTTATATTTTTATCAAATTTTTTAGACAATTCTCGTTCAAAATACTTTTCAATATGTTTAGCAAAGGGAAAGCCTTCATCTTTTACAATTTGCCTTCCCATTTCATCATTATAGCGAACTTTAGCTGCACTTTTTTCCTCAGCCCAGCCTACTACACCGCTCGTTTTGGTTGTCATTTCTTTTATTATTCTGAAATTTTTTAACATCTTTCCCGACAGAGTTAAATTTGGATGTCCACCACTAAATTTTAGCTGACCTTTTATTTTACCAGCTGACTTCCTCTTCCTGTATTGCTCAGTATATGGTTTAAATCTTTTCTTATTCACATCTAAACCGCGTTTTGCATCACGTTTTACCCTGTCCACAACATCCTGCAATAACCATTTCATAAATTGTTTGTCAGTGTAAACTATTTTGCTAATTGGTTTGGGCTTTCTCATTTCTTTTGCGCCTTATCTTCGGCTCGAGCTTGTATTTCTACATTAGCACTTTTAGCCATAGATTTTGTTACAGTTGTAATCAGGCTCCATTCATGCCCACGACAATTAAAACCACATCCATCATCTAATGAATCTGGATAACGGCTTTCTATTTCCGCTAATGTGAGCTCGCCGGCCGCCATCATCTCTAATCCATAATCACGGGTCTTTTCATCTAATGGTCCGTCATAAACATATCTTTGATTCGCTGGCATGCTTTTCATCATTGTGTTGGAAACTTGCCGATTAAATCTTGAAAGTGCCGTGGTAACTTCTGTTTTTACTTGAGCTTTGGTTAATGCTCCATTAGTTCCTTTTCTTAACCTTTCTATGATCGCTTTTTCATCCCATTTCTTTCTTATTATGGAACTAAATATTTCTTTTTGAATCGCACTGATTTCGATTCTACTTTTTGTTAGCCAAAATTGATTTTCAATTTTTCTTAATGCTTCCAATGTAATGGCAGTTACATTCCCAAAATAAGTCATACCTTTTAGTTCTATCAGATAGGCTCCCATTAGCTTTTTAATGTCACCTTTAAAATTGAGTGTTTCCATTACAAATGATTCCATATCCAAGGTGATAGCTTTCATTAAATCATTTACATCTGCCTTCTTCAATTTTAAATACCGGCGCACTGCCTCCTTGCGCATTTTTTCCAATGCGGTGTAAAATTCTTGCGCTGCTTTTTCGCGGTTATTCATTATTCACTCTGTAATGCATTCAATATATCAGTGCCTTTCTTGCCGTTCACTTTTTCAATGCGTCTTTTAATTTCCTCTTCCGGCATATCCGGATTAACTTCTCTAAAATAATCTTCCAAATCGTAGCCGTTTTGAAATCTCCAGTCCCAAATTTCCTGTATTTCTTTTTCAGTTTGTGGAAATTGGATCTCTTTGAAATTGACTTGATAATCGCCCTCAAATTTGCCCTTGCCTTCAATATCTAATATTGTTGAATCAACTTTAAAGCGTTCTTTTTCAATTTCAACCCACAAAGGAATATCACTTTCACGGGCGTCTAAATTTTCAATTTCTAAAATGCGTAAACTCTCTCCGCTGGGTGGATTTCCACCGCTCTCGCCCCAACGTATTCGCAAATGATTGTTTTCAGCCGTCATGTTGGCAAAAGCTTTAACCGCTTCAATATTATCTAATAAACTTCCAGCAATCCCAATCGTACCAAGTGTTGAATCTTGCGGAATTTGAATAGCACTGTCTAATCCCCACTTAATTGGGTTCTTTTGACTAAACTTTCCATTTGTCCAAAGCGTGCCAAGGTTAAATCTTGCACCTAAAGCAATTTGTGTCATACCAATTCCAAGCTGAATAGCCGTGTCAACTACATCAAAAGCTCCGTGTGTATTACTTGCTTTAGTAAATGGCAATATTTTATACGGGTTTAATCTTTGAGGATTGGATGGGTCATCTTCAATTTTCCCATCACTCTTAAAAACAAAATGTAGTCCGGCTTCACCATCTCTGGTTTCACTCCAAAATGCGAACCGACGATTGCCCTTCTCATCTTTGTTGATTTCATAAGAATAACCCCAAACATTATTTTGGTCATCCTTTAAATAATATTCTTGAAAAATCGGAATAATTTTATACTCCAGCCTCTTTTTGCGTTTGTTGTAAAACGAATACAACAGACAGTCTTTCAACAGCCACGCTACCTCAGCAAACTCCCGCATTTTCGAATCTAATTGATAGCAATAATCAAAATACTTTTCTTTTTTTAATATTCGTTCGGGTGGCTTTTTATACAGCATCATTCTTGCTCTGGCAAATCTTGGAACGATCTTTTGCGGATATTCAGGGACTTGCTTATGAACCTCTTTCTTAAACAATCGTCTGATATGTTCACTAACTTGAATCGGATCATGGTAATAATGGTCTAAAGCAACTTGTTTTTTCCCATCTAATTCTGTCGATTGCATAAACTCGGCCTGCTTAATCGACTTCATTACTGCTTCAACTCCGAGTTGCGGTATTATCATCGAATACCTCGTATGTACCGGTCTTGCAAGGGAAAGCGATTTATAAAAAAGTAACGCGTTTCATCGCAGCCGTGGTCGTGATAGCCGTCTTTTAATGGTTCGTCCTTCAATTCTCGACCCTCTTTTTTTTCGGGATAACGATAGCCGTCATAATCTATGATATGTCCTCCGCATCTACGGGATACATAAAATCGTACTTTACCTTCCGCATTTTCAAAAAAGGAACTAACCAATCCAACGCCTGCTGGAATGTTTCGGGAGATTTTGTCTTGACTGTAATCAATTCTAATTCCGTTGCGCCTAAATATTTCAATGTCCCCAACTCCGCTGACGGATTGTACTCCCCGACCAGCGGGATCACCGAAGTATTTGATAACTTGATACGGCTTAGCTTTAATGCGATCCACCAAAGTTTGAGTTTTAATATTTTCCTCGTGAGAAATTTCATCGATTAAATGTACCTCATAGTCGCCCTCGACCTTGCCGACCTGATACCAACCCACGCTGGGCATGCGGTATCCAAAATCGATTGAGCAATATGTTTCCCATTCTTTTTTATATTGCAAATTTTTAACATGGACATTTCTGTCAAATGGATAAACCTTGCCGGCAAACGATGTAAACTGTGCCATGTATTCTTGATTAAAAAATTCTTTAGCCAAAGTCTTTTTAGCTTCAGCAATATCTGATTTAGGTATAACCGGATTGTCGCTTGTAGGCGATTGAATACTCCACCAATTTTTATGGTCTTTTGATTTTCCTCTATTAAATAGGTCATGAAACCAATTATAACCTTCTGGAGTTGATATAAATATTGCCTTTCCCTCTCGGTCAGATAAAGTCGGTCGTAAATATTGCTCCCAAATTCTTTTTTTGACTTTGGCAGCTTCATCCAAGATGAGCAAATCCAGCCCTTCGCCCACCAATGAATCGGGGCTATCGGCTGTTTTACCTTCAATGGTTGCACCCCAAGCGAATTTAATATAGCGTTCCCTTTCAGATTTACGCTCGGTTGGCATTTGTTGTTTGATAATACATTCACTCCAAACTTCACGAAATACTTTATCGGTAAGGTCATAAGTCGGGGCAACAATCCAAATCTTTGCATTTTGTTTTTGACATTCAATTTCAATTTCTTTAGCTGCCGATAAGGATTTGCCCCATCGGCGACCACAAACGGCAACTTTAAATCTTTTGTTAAATTGATGTAACTCGGCTTGTCCCCTGTGCGGAACAAAGCCGGTATGCTTAAACCATTTAGATTTGAAGTCAATCTTTATCCTCCGCCAATTTTCTTTGCCAAATCACAAACGGTGCTTCGGTATTATCAATCGCTAATCGTTCAACTGGCTTACCTTCAGTTCTATCAGCAATGAACTGTACCGCCCACGGACGACCTTCGAGTGCAAATTCAAAAACTCGTCTCATAACAACATCTAATTTTGAATATTTACCATCTTTGGTCCCGTCTTCTTCACCAATCTTTTTAAGAATATCTGGAATACATTTAACTTTTGGTGGTCTACCTTTGCCATATTTATTCCCCTTTTGAAATAGGCGTCCATTTACTTTTTTTTTCGTTTTTGTTTCGTTTTTAACGGGCATTTTTCAAATTCAGTTAATTTCTTATGCCGGACCACTTACCGTTCTATTTTCTCCGGTGTGAGGAAAACTGTCGTCCCTCTACCCTTTAGGGTAAAAGGTTTACAAAAAATGGGTTATTTTGGGTGAATTATTTTTTTGAAAGGTGTCGTGCTTTTTTACGGGCACGATGCCAATATACGCTAACTGTTGATTTAGCGATATTTAGCCGGTCGGCTATTTGTTGGTGTGTTAATTTTTTTCCTATTTTTAAAATAAAAATTTCTTTTTCCCTGTACGACATTTTAGCTACCCAAAGTGCCGTATTTGATAGTAAATCAAAGTTTTTTTTGGCTGCTTGGGCAAGTTCAGCGTTTTCTGCAAACTCATATTGGCCAGTATCTTTTATGTTATTTATGTTCATTACGTTGAGCTTTTTTACCAGTAAACTCTTCCCATCTTTTAACAATAACATCGCAATAGTGCGGGTCTATTTCCATGCCATAACACTTGCGGTTAGTTTTTTCGCAAGCTATTAAAGTTGATCCGGAGCCGAGAAATGGGTCAAGAATAACTTCGTTTATATTAGTCAAAAGCAATATCGCCTTTACCGGCAGTGCCACTGGATAACAAGCGGAGTGATTTGATAGCTGCGTGTATCCTGTTGTAATTCTCCAATAATTCGTAATTCCTTTTTTTGTTTTTTTGTTAAAAGCGTGCTTTTTTTCTGTGGTCCCTAAATACGCCTCAACTAAGTCATTTTCTATTGCCGTTTCTGTCCCCGCCAATAAAATATCTTCATATTGTCGGGTTAAATATTTGGTTGATGTGATTGGTATTCCATGTCCCTTATCCCAAACTATTTTTTCTAAAAACCGTAACCCCGTATCCTTGGTAATGCGATAAAATATTTCAATCCATTCCCATTTCGCATTTTTATTATAACTGATATTCCAAAATAAATATCCACGTAGATATTTCCTAATATTGAGTATAACATTAATATTGAAATCAATATATTCCTGACTTTTTAGATTATCGTCATAGTTCCTATACATATCCCCGGCCATATTATAGGGCGGTGATGTAAACACCATATCAGCTTTAGCACTATTCATTAGTTTACCCACATCTTCCTTTTTAGTGGAATCACCGCATAATAACCGATGGCTGCCTAATAACCATAAATCGCCTGTTTTAGTGATTGCATCTTCAACTTCTGGGACTTCGTCATCGTCTGTTAATCCACTTGCCTGCTCATCATCAAAAAATTGCAATTCCACATCTGTAAAACCCCAGTCCGTTAAATCTTCAATTTCAAATTCATTAGCGAGTTTATCCCAGTCCCAGTCGCCAGTATTTTTGTTACTTCTAATATTATATTCTTCAAATTCTTTTTGGGTTAATTTTCGGCTGGGAACTCGTACATCGATTGCGTGGTCTTTTCCGTACAATTCTAATAATATTCTAATTCGTTGATGACCAGCGCAAATTGTATTATCAGTGTTGATAACGGGAACTTCAGCAAGACTAAATTTCTCAAGTGATTTTTTTAGATTTTCATACTGCTCTTTTGATAATTGGCGGGGGTTGTATTCGTATGGAATTAAGTCCGCTAATACTCGTTTTTCATTATGCCATTTTAGTTTACTCATAACAACTCCACCATTTCCCAAGCCCGTCATCAAAGATGGTTTTTCATTCATTTTTCCACTTTGTTTTGGTTACTCATTTAAAGCCTCCATTTTTGCTTTCAGGTGGTCTCTAAAACCTTTCAATTCTTTTAAGTATTTTGCTTTTGTACTTCTTTTAAGATATGATTTGTCAAAAAATTCTGCGTAGTCCTCTTCATAATAGATAGAATCATGACCGATATTGATTACATTAAACAAACCTCCCTCAGAACTAATAACTTTTGTACATTGAAGAAATATTTTATTATCATCGTTGTCAATTTTCCAAAATGTGTTTAGGTATTTTTTTGATGGTTTTTTCGTCATCACATATCCTTAACTATGAAACTGGCGCTCTCCACAAAAAGCATAGCGAAAAGTAGGGCTACAAATATGGACCGTACTCCCACGCCCCATTCATAACAATTCCAGTTCCACAGAACAAAGGAGATGGACATATAAAACACCAAGCAAGCAACACCCACGCGTATCAGAACTGCGTTCATAATAACCTCCTATCTTTACCTTTTAATTCAAATTTGTTTTTGTTAAAATCGCTCGGCTGCAGTTTTTGAAAATCGTTCGTTGTAGAACTGCTGCCACCACCAACGTAAGGATATAAATCACGTCCGGGACTTTTCGGTAGGCATAATTGTCTGTTTTCAATTATAGCTGTTCTATATTCATCAACAATCCGGTTGTAGCGATATTTAATTCCGTTATCGAAATCCGTTTGTGAAATACTATACCTATCTAACAAGCCTAATTCCTCTGCCATTAGCTGAAGTATGGGATGTTTTAATAGCTTTACATCCCGCTCGAAACTATGTCCTGCCCACGCTGAAAGGATTCTACGAGTTTGCGCTTGTGATGGCACCGGTATTTCTTTTTTCGCACAATCAAAGAATTTAGCAATGGGCGGAAAATAGGATTCAGTTGTGATTAGCTTCTTAACACACCCAACGAGTGTGTCCTTACCGAGATGTTTAAGAAATGAATAATATACTGCCAGCTGGTCTTTGGCATCGCCAGTAATCGATTTTCCAAACGCCACGTAAAGTGGTTTAATGATTTTCAAAAAATCAGTTTTTGATAGTTCAACTATGGACATAGTTCTCCTTCACTTCGGCATTTTTAATCATTTCGTCCCACTCGTCCTTTTGAAGCAATTTCACTGCTGCATTCTGAAATTTAGTCTGCCCGTTCTTACTTTTATTTCGTAAACCACGTATTGAAATTATTTGCTTGCTCCAAAAATCGTCTTTAGTGGCATTGCGCAAAACACATTTAATATCGTTCAAAGCAAAATTGTCTAATCGATGCAATTTCTCAATCACATCGCAACTATCTTCTATCAACTTTTGATTAGTCCGCCACCCGTTAAGTTGGTTTTTATGCTGAGTTTCCTGAAATTCGTAGAACTCATAAACAATGTTTAAAAATTCGTTATCAAAATTTGGCGGAATATATTTATTATCATTATTTACATTATTATCATTATTATTATTATTGTATGTGTTCACTTGTTGTTCACTTGTTGTTCGCTTGTTGTTCGCTTGTTGTTCAGATGGTTGTTCATTGGGCTTGGATTCACCACTCAAAACACCACTACCATTACGCTGATACTCGTCGTAGTTAAGGACAGTAATCATTCGGTTTTTGTTTGTCTTTTGTTGTTCAATTTGTTGTTCGGATTTTTCAAAATAATTTAAAATTCTTTCAATTTTACTTTCAGAAATTCCAATCTCGATTGCCAGCTTTTTTCTACCAGTTATAAATTGCCCTCTTTTGATTATTGTATTTTTGCCGTTGAACCATATTTCCTTGTCTTTGTGATAAGCTTTTAAAAGCAGATGCATCCATAATCGAAAATGGTCAGGCTTTTTATACCATCCTTTTTCTAATATTTTGCGGTGTAAGCTAATCCATCCTTCCATTTATTGTGTCCGTTTCGTTAAATAAGAAATTTTATATTTAACGAAATTCATAGTTTCGTTAATTAATTCATAAATTGTTAAAGCTATAATTATTAAAATTGCTATTAGTAAATAAATTGGTAGTTTGAAATAGTTAATCATTTTTTAAATCCACCATTTGTTAATCTATACCTTAACATTTTTCTAAATTTTTTAATTCCTGTCTTAATATTTTAGTAAATAATTTTGACCTTAAAAACTTCTTATCACCACGCATATTTGACCTAATTTCAAGTGCTTCAAATTTCTTTTTTCCGAGTTGGCGAATTTTAAATTCTCTATATTTTCGCTTATTTTGGTCAAAATAACGATGGCAGCCATAGCAAAGTGCGGTGCAATTATCATGGTCGTAGCGGGTATTCCATAGCCCACGTGTAAAGAAATGTGAATTATGCAACCCACTGCTATTAGGCAAGTGTGAGCCCCCACATCTTTGACAAGTGTAATTATCACGCTTGCGGATGATTTTAGAAAAGATGTCGTCTTGGATTGTTCTTAACATTAGATTTGAAAATGGTCGTTAAACAGCATTACGCACACACATTCATAATTCCAGTAATGTATCCGTTCCTTTTTGGATTGGTTATGATTACCATATTCTTTGAATATTCAATTTCCACTCCAAGCTTTTGCAAATGTTCGGCATCGTAAAGTGATAGGCTTTTGGCATGCATCTTTATTTCAAACGGCCTATTTAATTTCATATAGGCTTTAACAGTCTCAAATAGTGTCATAATTAGCTCCATAGTCTTTGTTAGGAAATGGCACGTGAACTCCGTGTTCGGCTAAAATTCGATTTAACATGTCAAAAATCTGGTCAATTTCTTTAGTGGTTAGTTCAGTTGTGCTTTCTTTGTTTAAAATTAACTTTTGAATTGGTCGCCACATATATTCTTTAATATTATGCGCTGTCCAAGATAAATCGCATTGGGTAAGGTCAGTAGTCATATCTAACCCAGCGTCGTTTAGGGTGTTGGCAACTAACTCAAACCATAAATGTAGAGCGTTGTTTTGCGCAAGTGTCCGTACCTTTTTTATGGGGACAACCTTAACAGTCTGTCCGCCGAATTTATTTAACATCCGTATTCTTTCGTCTTGTCGAGTTAAATCGTAAGCTCTTCTCATTGCATTTATTCTCCTTTTATAAAAATCTCATTTGACTTTCACCATCATTATAAACCCAAAAGTGCTCGGAACCACCATAATAGCCATTTTTCCTTAAATCCAATTTTAAAAGTTTGCCGTCAGACGTAAGGTCAGTAATTGCACGTCGTATCGATGTTAGAGGCGTGCTCGGGTCTATATGTTTAATCGCAATTAAACCTTGCCAAACATCCGACGGACTTAAGTTTACGTTGGGGCGTAGTTTGTAATAATTATAAACAAGTTCCGCCTGCTTGCGATTTTTTGCCCAAACTTTTTTCAGCTCAGGCTGTCGCATTTTGTTTGTATTGTAATAATTACCTGTTCGCATTTTCTATGGTGCAAAGTTGCATAGTGGGCTTATTCACCATTGTGATTTTGCCAGTATTTTATCCTATTTTGAATCGACTGATTCAAAATAGATTTGACGTTATTCTTCGACAGAATCTTATGCGTAAGTTTGAGCCCTTGTTTAAATGATTTTTTATCTGATATGAATATCGCTCGTATCAAAACGTCATCAACCACCTGTTTTCCTAATAACTTTCCATGTAGAACAAGTAATTTATCTAATATATTTTTATATGATATGGTCATGTTTTTAAATTCCCTAAATATTTCCACCTTTTTACCAACTGCTTAATAATTACCTGCAAGACCTCAAGCGAACAGTTCACAAGAGGCGTTTCGTCAGCCAAACCAAACTTTTCAAACACGTCAGCTTTCACACTCATACTGTGCCTTACTCCAACCCCTTCAGGATAGTCCAGTTGAGACCTTGCATATCTTTTAATGAGTTTGTATTTCTCATTCAATTCTCAATATTTACCAATACAAATGATACGGCAAAGCCTTCTTTTTCATTAAATCGATGGTTTTTTGCGTATCCAAAAACGTATGGTCTTTTTTCAACCATCCCTTAACTTTGGTTTGTTCTTCATTCGGCAGATTTACCAGATTTTCTTCAATCCATTTGCGCTGTTTAGCCGTCATCATAGCGGGCTTTTCAAGTTCCTTTTCGATCTCCGTTTTTGTCGATGGATATTTTAGTTTAGTTTTTGTTTGTTTTCTCTCCATAGCCATTTCAGCGTCATCGTCTTCGGCCGGCAATAAAACTAATGATTGTAATGAATAGCGACGGGCGTAAGTAATTGCTGAACCTTGCGCTTGCGGGTCTTGTTTAACCATTGTAATCACCATTTTATCCGATATAAACTCGCCGCTTTCGTGTAATAAAATTGTCTCTACGTAAGTTTCTGGTGCAGCATCTAATTTATCGGTATGTCCAACCGGCTGTAAGATTGAAATTCCATTATCATTTAACGCCTTTTTGCAACACTCGATTACATCTTCTAAATTGGCGTATCTGGATTTGAAAAATGGATTTTCTGACGATTTCTTAACGCCATTTATCGCTTTTTGTGCCTTCAATAAAGCGGGGGCTATTGTCGTTATCTTTTCAGATGTTTTCATTCTAACTCCTTTACTTAATTTCTAATCTTGTGGATTGCTCTAACTTGGCACCGGAGACTGAATCTCCCTCTATTAATTTGTCTTTAATCATTTTTTTGTTGATTTTAATTTCTGAAACTTCGTATTTAAACTTTTCCGGTATTAATACGCCATCATCGATGACCACTTTAGGTGGGTTTTTAGCAATCTTGATTACAAATTCCGGCGCTTCGATGCGGTGAATATTATTCTTTTCCATGTTCACTTTTAAATATTGTTTAATATTGGCCATTCTGTTTTCGATTACCTTGCGCCGTTTAGCAATTTTTTGCTCGGCTTGTTTCATGGCGACTGTACTGGCTTCAAGGTTGCCAATATATTTAGCTACATTAGTGGCTTTAACTTCTAATGTGTCTTTTAAAGCGTCAAGCGTATCTTGTACCGCTTCATCATCAAGGTCAGTTAAAGTAGCTAATGCTTCGTTATAATCTTTGGAGATTTCATAAAGTGAAGTGTTCATTTTTTCTCCTTTAAACCTCCACGCTGTCAGGTTCAATATCGTGTGAGCGATTACAATGATTACACACTAAATATGAAGTGTTGATGTCGCAATCTACATCACATTCAATATGTTCAAAGTCATTTCTGTCATGGCAGTCGCAGCCAATTGAGTATTTATGGTCTAAAATCGTGGCATAGCCCTCTTCAATATGCGACACTAAATACGCTGGAATATTGCGGTAGTCGTTATCACCAAACTTTATTAAGATTCTATCGTTCAGTTTATCGCGTAAAAGTTTATTTTCTGCTTGTAGGGCTTTTACATCGCTTGGTGGTAATCCTTTGTCCACCGCTTTTGATAAGTTTTGAGATTTAAGGTTGCTCATAGATCCTCCTTTTTTGGCTTAACTTTTTCTCCTTGCATGAAAAACGCTTCATCAACAGTATCCATAAATTGATTTAAAACGCTAAAAACGTTTTGATTAATTTTTTCAACAAATAATAGTTTGACGGATTTATCCCCTTGTTTAATAGCATCAGACTCCATTCTTTTCATTAAAGCATCCTTTAAATCTTGAGTTGATGAAGTATTATTTGTCGCTGACAGTAGTAGCATCGATATAATACCATAGCCAGTATCTTTATCAATTTTCCAAACGTGATATTTCATTTTGTCCTCCAATTTCCAAACGTGATATTTCATTCTTTCCTCCAATTGTTAATTATATTATTTATTTTCTATAGAAAAATTATAACATAAATATAGTATGTGTCAAGTAATATTTGTAATTTTTTTTAGAATAATTATGAAATATAGAAAAAATACATATAGTTTTCATTCTACTGACCCCGTGGCTGATATGGTTGACCAGTTAGCGGAGAAGTATGACCGCTCGAAGTCGTATGTAATAAATTCTTTGCTTTCGCATTTTGTAAGGCATCCTCCAAAAGAACTGCCACGACTTGAGAAAGTGACCAGCGATAACGACCAGCCAACTCCAAAAGAGCAGTCTTAATTGTTGGTGTAATTACTGTGCTTATTGTTTCTGTTTTCTTTTCCACTACAGCACCCTAATTACCTGCCCCGCAAAGTACAGGGTTGCAAAAAGCAACACCCCGTAAGCGAAGCGAGTTTCTAATTTTTCTAAATTTTGATTTATTTTCATTGTTCAGTTAATATTTAGCCAGCCTTTTTATTGTGAGCCTGCTCTATTAGGTTGTTAATAGTAATATGAATGGGTGTATTAGACTTGTTGGCTAATTGTTTTAGTTTTTCACCATTGGTTCCTATTAGCCGTGTAGCAAAGCTAGTGTATCTTATTTTAAGATGTTCTATAAAATATTTTTCAGAAGTCCCATAATCAGTAATCTCATAAAAAGTATCATGGTCAAATTCAAAGAAAGTCTTTGAGTTAAAATCTTGAAAGATTTTGTCGTCAATATAATCTTTGATAGTGCGATTATCCATTTCTTTCCATTCTTCTTTGCTCCAATCCAATGAGGGAATTATGGTTTTCATTTGGGGGAATATTTTGTCCGAACTATAAAGACCTACTGCCCACTTTACATTAAATTTATAATCGTCGAACTTTTCCATTATTTTTTGCATAGTTTTACCTTTGTATTATTACTCCAAATTGTTTTACCTAAACTGGCTCCACTTCCATTTGGCACAGACACAATTTTTACCCGTGTCCCCATAATTCCATCGGCTATTTTTATAGCTGTAACCATACAACTTTCGATTTTTGCACCGACAGGGGTGTCTTTTAGGTAGATTTTATTTGTCATGCATATACCTATCTATATCGTAGTCCCAAATTCTAATTATTGTTCGGCTAACCTTTTTCGCTCTTATTTTCTGTTCTCTAATCAGTTTTAATACTGTTTTATTAGATATTCCTAAAATTTCAGCGGCTTGTTTCGGGCTTAATATTTTAGCGGGTTGTCCGACTACACGTATGCTCATTGTACCTTCCCGTATAATTCAGCTAATTTTTTTTCAACTTTTTTAATTTGTTGGCAAAGAGTTTTTTTATTTATGGGTTGATTTACAACCTCATTCAGCTTGCCGATTTCTACATTAATTTCTAAAGTTTTGGAGGTAATTGATTTATCAGTTTTTTCGTTATCAATCTTGGCTAAAACGTAGGGTGAACCTTCTAAAAAATATTCTAATATTTGCGGATGTGGCCGGTGTTGCCACAATAATAATATACGTTCAGGCGTAACTTTAGTACGATTTTCTAAAGTATTATAAATGGTATCAATTTTAACATTCCAAATATTTGCGATTTCCTGTTTAGTAAAAATACCAGCATGGATTAAGCAGTACAGATGCGGGTTGTAGCGATTTGCGGTAGTTCTGTACGAAAGATTTATATTTTCTCGCTTTTTATTAATCGGCATGATTTTTAGCTTCATTTGTGATAGGGAATAATATATCAACTGGTACACCCAGTATTTCGGAAATGCGGAGTTTGTATTTATCAGCAACGCTCCACTCCCCATTTAACCATAAACTAACCAATGCCGTACTCACACCTAATTTATCAGCGAGCCAAACCTGTTGTCTGCCCTGCTGTTTTACTGTTTTAGATAGTGTATTCATAATATATTTAACTAATGGTTTATATGAAATTAAATAAAAGTTTAATTAATGTCAAGTAATTTTTTAAATATTTATTAAAAAATTAAATTGATAGTTAAATAACTATGTCGATAATATTAACAATGGATAGACAAGAGGCTATTAAAAAAGCCGTGTTAGAATCCGGTGTGCAACAAAATGTGTTGTCGCAGAAAATTGGAGTCTCAGAAACTCAAATTAGTTTATGGATGTCGGATGAGCACAAGTTTAAAATTAGATTACCGAATTTTGAAGCTGTTATGAACCTGCTTAATTACAAAGTAATATGGAATGACATTTCCAAAACCGACTGCACCATTGTTGCTCCGGGTGAAGAATTACCACCGAGTGAAGAATATCCTCAAGGTGCTACTTGGGAACCACCGGATTTAAATAAAAAACCGATACCGGTTGTTTCGACAGTTTCTGCGGGCAAGTCTGATTACTTTAGTGATGAGGGTCATTTAATCTACGATACCGGCGATGTAGTACAACGTCCTTACGATATGAAAGATATTCATGCTTACGGATTACGAATCGATAAAGTATTTAGCGATTCCATGCAACCTTTAATTAAAGCTGGTGATATCATGATAGTATCGCCCTTTGCGACGGTGGTCAGCAACGATTTAGTGGCGGTTAGAACCAAACAGCATAGTGTTATGATTAAAATAGTGCAATTTCATCGTAATTTTGTTGAGTTGCTGTCAACCAATCCGGCACACGCTAAAATTAAAGTCGACCAAGATGATATTAGATATATTCATAAAATTGTTCATATAAAAAAGAAGTAGGAGAATAAAATGAAAAGATTTTTACTGTTCTTGATTTTCGTTTCGCTTCTATTTGCACATGGAGGCAAAACTGATAGTAATGGCGGACACTATGATCGCAAGACGGGCACCTATCACTATCATAGAAGCAAAGCATATAAACAAACCAATCTATATCCAACACGCTCTAAATCCAATAATAATTTTAATCTGAGAATAAAGGAGCAGGAAAAGCAGCTTAAAAATAAAATATTACGAAAAAGTATTCAAAAACAATCTACCCACTCTGCTACGAACCGCATCAATAAATATGCCAATAAAATGCAGGCAATTATAGCCACTGCACCAAAGGAATTAAAGCAGTATTATTATGAAAAAATCCCAAAAGACTCTGTGCTCTATACTTTGGTTTTACAAAAAAAAGCCGAGCCGATGCACACAAAATCATCCTTTCGACATGTTGATAGTTTGGATTGTATTAATGAAATTGCCAAAGGTGATACAATTTTAATTTTGAACCATGCTATTGGTGATAGAAATAAGATAATGCACAATAATACTGTATGCTATACGCATATTTCTGCTATAACTATGTCACCAATAGAAGTAAAGCTACTCACACGCATCAGGAGGCTCTATACCAACTTAGCTGAAATCAGCCCTTAAAAAAATTACCAATGCTCAAAACAAAAAATAGGAGAGTGAGATGAGAAAACTAATGCCTATCCTCTTGGGAGGTTTATTAATCATGGGTTGTGCAACTACCACTGAAGCTACAAGAGAACAAATGACTCATGAATATATAATTGAGTATCCAAGTATTGAAAAAGATAAATTATTTGAGCGGTCAATGCAATGGATTGCAAATAATTTTCAATCTGCAAAACAAGTGTTAGAATACACGGACAAGGAAGCAGGAAAAATTGTTGGAAATGGAACTACAGATTTAAAAGCAGAAAAAGCGTTAATAGGTGTAGATTTACATTTTACTTTAAATATCGACATCAAAGATGAAAAAATACGGTATAGGTTTATTAACTTATGGTATAATATTGGAGAAATTTCAACACATATGCCACCCTATCAAAAATGGCACCGTCCGGCAAGAATTAAATTTGATAATATTATATCTAATATGAAAGCACATACTCTCATCGATGATGATTTTTAAACCATCGAATTATTAAAATAATGATGAAATTATTAACTTAGGTTGGGAATATCCGAACAGGTGATAAACACAAAAATTGAACTTTTATACTAATTATGCGTAATATTAATGACATCCCACACTATTGTTGTGTAATGACGATTGCACTTTTAACAATAGCCCCCCCATCTACTGCGGTAATGGGGGTTTTTTATTAAAATAATTTGGATATTTCAAAGAATTGATTTAATATTAAAAACCCAATAGTATAGAATAAGCATTCATTCATGATTATTAGTGACCTATATGTTATTGGTAAAAGCGTTTGCAGTTAGCCTCTGCAAACGCTTTTTTAATGATTAATGCAAAATTAAAGTGAAATGGAAAAAGACGAAATAATAAAGTTCCTAAATAAAGTCATAAAATGAAACATCACTAAATGAAACATCACTGGTTTAAAAAACTAAATGCTCATAAAAAAATTAAAGTTGATAAAGCGGATATTATCAAGGAAACTGATAATGCAGTATTAGTTAATTTCGATTATAAATATGATGTTCCGGGTAGTAAGTGGATTCCGAAGTCAAAGATTAAGATTAAAAAAGATTATATTATAATTGATTATTTGTGATGAGAGGCCTACAATGAGTGATTTAGAATGAGTAAACTTTTCAAAAGAAAGAACTCTCCGTATTATTATTACATTTCTGGCGGTGCGTCTAATCGGATTAAAAAATCAACAGGTACTACTGATCTAATTTTAGCTAAAAAGATACAAAAGAAGTGGGACGAGGACATAATATTAAATAAGCATGGCATATCTGTTGATATTATGCTGTATGAATTAATTGACAAGTATGTAGATATGATATTTCCGTTAAAGTCTGAATCGTGGCAGGGGAGAGGTCATTGTTCGATTAAAGCCATAAAGAAAATAATTAATGACATACCTATTATTAATATAAAGAAGATAAATATTAATGAATATATTATTGAAAGATTAAAAGTGGTTAAGCCGGCCACTATCAGAAAAGAAGTATGGTTGTTAAGTAAAATTTTAGAATTTGCTGTTGATAATGAGTATTTAAATAGTAATCCGGCTACCAATATAACACTCCCTCAAGCGAAACCTAAACAGTATCCGCCATTTTCAAAAGATACTTTACATTATTTATTTAAGAATGGTGAAAAACAAGATGTTTTATATTGGAAGATACTGTATTATACGGGTATGTCGGCGGGAGATGGAGGGACCATAAGAAAGTCTAATTTAAAACAAGATGTTTTAATAATGAAAAGGGGAAAAACTAATATCATTGCTACAGTTCCGCTCCATCCTGAATTAAAGCATAAAAATATATTTATGGTTATGCCTTATAAAAGGGATAGGGATTTATCACGGAGACACTTAAGAAAATTACTCGCAGAACTTAACCTTGAAGGGAGCTTAACCACATTTAGACATACGCTTGCAACGCATTTAGAAGATGCAGGGCTTTCACGTGAGGATATAAAGGGTATTTTAGGGCATACTACGTCTACAATGACTTCAAATTATATCCATTCTAATATCACCAGAGCAAAGGAATATATTAATAAAATATAACTCATATAGTACCCAAAATGAGTGTAAGTTGTTGTTTTTTATGAGACATATACCGTCTTCACACGGCAGAGGTCGGCAGTTCGAGCCTGCCATCGCCCACTTTAAATCGTTTTAATATATTTAAGACAACAATCCTAAAAATAATATATTATTAGAACATTTTAGTGTTAATTTAGCCATCGTAATATTAGAAAAAATGAACAACAGGGGGATTAGAAAAATGAAAAAAATAGTCGTTTTAGCAATTTTACTGGTGTCGGCAGTTTTTGCTGAATCCGGTAAATTTAGCGCACTTGGTTTTTATGAGTTCACTTATACAGCTGACGACGATGTTGACATTTCAAATAAGTTTGAATATCAGCGCGTTTATTTGACCTATCAAAAGAAAATGTCGGATAAATTGTCGTATAAATTCCAAACTGATGTAGGCAGAAAAAGTGATGACGGCCGGTTAGAAGTGTACTTAAAAAATGCCAAAATTGATTGGAAAACTGATTATGGCAAAATAGTATTGGGATTGCAAGGCACCAATCTTTTTAAAGTTCAAGAATCAACTTGGGGTTATCGTGCAGTTGAAAAATCAGGCATGGACAAAAAGAAATTTGGCAGTTCGGCAGTAATGGGTGTCGGTTATTTTAATAAACTGGAAAACTTAAATTATAGTGTGTTGTTGTCCAACGGAGCGGGGTATAAAAAACCCGAATATGATTCAAATAAAAAGATATTAGCAAGAATTTACCATGGACAAGCGAAACTTAATTCCAAAGATGGCATGAATTTTGGAATAGCTGGATCTTTTGAACCCTACGAGTTAGATAACGATGAAACAGGTACTATGTTCGTGGCAGGCGTTTTTGGTGGGTATGCAAAAGGCCCGTTGCGTGTTGGTGCAGAATTTGATGTGGAGAATGATTCAGAAGCTGATGATAATACTACTTTAGTATCTGCCTATGCGAATTACAAATTAGATGGTGGTATAGATGTCTTTGGTCGTTTTGATAATACAAATTATGGTGATGATTCCAATAATTATATTATTGCCGGATTTGCAATATCGCCTGAAAAGGGATTGAAAATCATGCCGAATATTCGCTACTCAAAAGACAGTGATGTTGATGCTTCGATTAAATATAATTTAAATTTCGAATTCAAAATTAAATAGGATCTAAAAATGAAATACATATTAAAAATAATTACCGTTGTACTGATTAGTGTATTCTTATTTCAATGTTCTAAACAGAAAAAAGGCGAAAGTCGTTATGTAACTATAAAAGGTTCCGATACAATGTTGCACTTAGCTAGTAGTTGGGCCGAGCATTTAATGGAAGCTAATCCTCAAACAGATATATCGGTTACCGGAGGTGGCTCCGGGACAGGCATTGCTGCACTTTTGAACGGTACTACCGATATTTGTATAGCCTCACGGAAAATTAAGATAAAAGAATTGGAGCAAGCTAAAGGATTGGGAATTGAGATTAAAGAGTTTGTCGTTGCACGCGATGGTATCGCGATTGTAGTCAATAAAGAAAATCCAATTGATGATCTATCGATTGAACAAATCGGTTCTATCTATACAGGTATGTTCACCAATTGGAATCAACTTGGTGGGCCCGATAAGGAAATTATCGTATTATCACGTGAATCAAGTTCAGGTACATACGTGTTTTTTCAAAAGCGCGTGATGAATAAAAAAGATTATACACCAAATGCGCTTTTGATGCCTTCGACATCGGCAATTATTCAATCGGTTAAGCAGGATAAATGGGCAATTGGTTATGTAGGATTAGGCTATGCAATGAGCGCAAGCGACCAAATTAAAATGTTATCTGTCTATGAAGGTAGTCAAGTAAATCCGATTGTCCCATCTGTGGCAGCTGTCCAATCAGGCGAATATGTAGTGGCTCGTCCGTTGCATATTTATACAAATGGTGAACCGCAAGGGTTAGTAAAAACAATCATTGATTTTTGTCTTTCTGAAGAAGGGCAGAAAATTGTTGAGGAAACAGGTTACGTTCCGGTAAATTAATTTAATCACTTTAATTGAGTGAACCAACGACTTAGGGATAAAGCAGTAAGACTAATACTGGTTAGTGCAGCATCGACCAGCATTCTTACTGTGGTTTTAATTTTCCTTTTCTTAGGAAAAGAAGGATTCCAATTTATAATTGACAACGGCTTATTTGGGTTATTCAAATCACGCTGGGTTCCCGTATCGTTTGTTGAAGAGGTATATGGATTAATTCCATTAATAACTGGTTCTGTTCTTGTTACTTTGATGGCAACACTGATTATGATACCATTCGGTATAATTGGTGCAATTTACATCTCCGAGTTAGCGACAAAGCTTGAAAGAGAAATTTTAAAACCATTTATTGAATTGCTCGCCGGTATTCCATCGGTTGTTATTGGTTTCTTTGGATTAGTGATATTGGGTCCTTTCCTAAAAGTAATTTTTCAACTTGAAACTGGCTTAATTGCTTTAACAGGGGCTGTATTATTAGCGCTAATGGCGATTCCTACAGTAATATCTATTTCGGAGGACGCGATTAAAAGTGTGCCTAAAGCATATCGAGAAGCATCATTGGCAATGGGCGCAAGCAAATTGCAGACTATTTTTAAAGTGGTTGTACCGTCAGCTTTACCGGGAATTATTGCGGCTATTATGCTTGGAATTGGTAGAGTTGTTGGCGAAACAATGGTTGTGCTAATGGTAACAGGTAACAGTGCCAAAATTTCTTTCAATGCTTTAGAGTCAGTTCGAACTATGACGGCCACCATTGCCGCCGAGATGGGAGAGGTTGCTGTAGGCAGCAGCCATTATCAAGCATTATTTATTGTTGGGATAGTATTACTCTTGGTTACATTTGGATTGAACGTTGTCGCACAGCGATTTCTAAAAAAATATCAAATGCGATGAATAAAAACGGTTCAGAGAAAATAATTCATTGGCTGATACGAATAGTTACATACGTCGTTGTCATTGCGGTTGGTTACATATTATTTGATATAATTATAAAAGGTCTGCCGCGTCTTAATTGGGACTTTATTTCAGGATTCCCACGCCAAAGCGGTGCCGAAGGTGGAATTTTGCCGGCTATTATGGGTACAATTTATTTAGTGTTCGGAACAATTATAATTGCACTGCCACTTGGAATGGCAACAGCAATATATTTAACCGAATATGCTAAGCAAGGATTTCTGAATAGAATAATTAGAATGGCTATTTCTACTTTAGCGGGTGTACCATCGATTGTATTTGGATTATTCGGATTAGGATTATTTGTACTATTTTTAGGATTTGGTGCATCAATATTGGCTGGTTGTTTTACACTTGCATTTATGATATTACCAACAATCATTGTTGCCAGTGAAGAAGCGCTACGGGCAATCCCAATGGGAATGAGGGAAGGCAGCTTGGCGCTTGGCGCTACAAAATGGGAAACAATCTATAAGAATGTTTTACCGTATGCCTTACCCGGTATGTTTACCGGTTCGATACTCGGAATCGGCCGTGCCGCTGGAGAAACTGCACCAATATTATTAACAGTTGCGGCCTTTTATTTGCCCAAATTACCAAGTTCTGTTTTTGATCAAGTTATGGCATTACCATACCACTTATATGTTATTGCCACACAACATCCAGAAGCAGATGAAATATTGCCAATGCAATACGGTACTGCTTTAGTTCTTTTAATTTTAGTGATCCTATTTAACGTAACTGCAATATTTTTAAGGAGTTATTTTAATAAAAAATATCAATGGTAAATCCCAAAAATTTAAAACTGCAAGTTAGAGATTTGAATTTCTATTATGGCAACGCACAGGCGCTTTATGATATCAATATGGACATTGAAGAAAAAAAAGTTTTAGCGCTAATTGGCCCGTCAGGATGTGGTAAATCAACATTTATTAGAATTTTTAATCGAATGAATGATATCATATTGGGGACTAAGTTAGAAGGTAACGTATTACTTGATGGTAAAGATATTTATTCATCAAATATAGATGTTGTAGGACTGAGAAAAAAAGTAGGTATGGTATTTCAAAAGTCCAATCCTTTTCCGAAATCAATTTTCGATAATGTATCTTACGGACTTAAAATCCACGGTATGAAAGCTAAAGATGAATTAAAGGCAATGGTGGAAAAAAGTTTGATTAATGCTGCGCTTTGGGATGAGGTAAAGGATCGATTAGATTCAAATGCAATGAATTTGTCGGGTGGGCAGCAACAGCGTCTTTGTATCGCACGTGCTTTGGCCGTGGAACCGGAAATTTTGCTTATGGATGAACCGGCCTCAGCTCTAGATCCAAAATCTACCGCTAAGATAGAGGAATTAATTGGAGAACTACAAAAAAAATATACGATCATCATTGTAACGCATAACATGCAACAGGCGGCACGTGTGTCTGATCACACGGCATTTTTTTATGAAGGACGTCTGATTGAAATTGGAGAAACTGAAAAAATATTTACCAAACCTGAAAAAAAACATACTGAAGATTATATCACCGGGAGATTTGGCTAATGGAAGAAAAATTAATAAAAGAACATCATCTTGCACGTGAAATCAATGATCTTAAAAATAAACTAACACGCCTTGGTGCTATCGTTGAAGAAAGTCTTGTTAAAAGTATTGAATCATTTTTAAATAGAGATGTTGAAATTGCTAAACGTGTCATAAGACTGGATTCAGAAGTTGATGAATTGGAAGTCCATATTGAAGAAGATTGTCTTAAGATATTAGCATTGCATCAACCGGTTGCAATCGATTTACGCTATATTATTGGGGTGCTAAAAGTAAACAATGATTTGGAACGCATCGGCGACTTATCAGTCAACATAGCAAAAACTTCCAAAAAACTAATGAAAATCGTTCCTGTCAAATTACTTGACTCGATGGTATTAACGATTGAGTTGGTAAAAAAAATGCTTAAGAAAAGTTTAGACGCATTTGTTCAGTCAAATACCGATTTAGCTTATCAGCTTATGGAGGAAGATAATGAAGTAGATCGATTGCATAAAAAGACGACCAAAAAAGTGTTATCAAAAATTATTACTGATAATAAGAATTCAGTTAATTGGCTGCAAATGCTTACTATTTCAAGGTATCTTGAACGCATTGCAGATTATGCTACAAATATTGCAGAAGATGTATTATACATGGTTGAGGGTGAAATCAAAAGACATACACAGTAATTCTATTTTATAATTGATCAATAGATACTAATTCCTTCTAAATTATTTGGAAACAATAATTACCATCGACAAATGTTTACTGCATTTCATCATAACCATCTTTTAGCATTTTTGTTTTGAAAAAATTAGTATTAGAAATAATATCATTTTTAGATTAATTTTATAATGGAAATATAAACATTTCATTTCAAGGAGGAGCAATGCAACATCAAAAAATGTATAATGTATTTGCAGTATTAGTCTTCATCTTTTCTTCACTGATTTTTTCGCAAGGAGTAACAACATCTGGACTTGATGGTTTTGTAACTGATACAGATGATAATCCCCTGGTTGGTGCAAATATAGTTGTGGTGCATGAGCCAAGTGGTACTCAATATGGTACTTCGGTGAGGGATGGCGGCCTTTATACAATTCAATATATGCGTGTTGGTGGACCATACACAATTACGGTTTCACATATTGGTTATCAATCCCAAGCAGAGCAGGATGTGTACTTAATACTTGGTCAAAATAAAAGTATAGATTTCACTATGATGGTTGAGGCAATTGAATTGATGGAAGTAGAAGTAAGCGGTACCCAAGATGATGTATTGAATGCAGACAGAACTGGAGCGGCTACTTTTATAGACGATGATCTGGTAATGCAAATGCCATCTATCAAAAGAAGTACGCGCGATCTAACAAGACTTGATCCTCGTAGTGACGGTAATTTTAGTTTTGCTGGTAAAAACTGGCTCTACAACAATATATCCGTCGATGGCTCGTATTTTAATAATGCTTTTGGTTTAGACGATCCTGCACCGGGCGGTCAGGCGAATGCCGAATCAATTCCATACGATGCTGTTGAACAAGTTCAGGTTTCGGTTGCGTCATATGATGTAACTGAGGGTGGCTATACCGGAGCAGGAATTAATACAATAACCAAAAGTGGCACAAATGAACTTAAAGGATCTGTTTACTCATTTTTAAGGAATGAGGCGCTACAAGGTAACAAGGTTAGCGGCAATAAAGTAATCGCAAATCCCGATCTTTTTTATAATCAAACTGGTTTTACTCTCAGTGGACCCATAATTCCCAATAAACTATTCTTCTTTCTTAATGGAGAAATTGAACGTAAAAACGATCCCGGTTCTAACTTCGTTGCAAATGATGGTGGTGATTTAGAGTTAGGTGAATCAAGAGTTACTGCTGATATCATGGATGCCATTAAGCAAAGAATGAAAGATGTTTATAATTACGATACCGGTGCTTATCAAGATTATACGCACAATACTGATAATAATAAACTATTATTAAAATTAGATTGGAACATAAATGATCAGCATAATGCATCTATAAGATATAATTATCTTGACGCTGTCCGTGATTTAGGACCACATGGATTTGTATTAAGTTTTAACAATACTGGTCGTGGTCCAAACTCCTCCAGTTTGCCGTTCCAAAATTCCGGCTATGCAATTAATAATGGATTACACTCCATTGCATTTGAATTAAACAGTATGCTTGGTGGAAACATGGCCAACCGATTTTTTGCCAGTTATAATCGGTTTAGAGATTTTCGTGAACCCTTTAGCGAAGATTTTCCAACCATTGAAATTGGTGAAAAAGGTGTTACCTATACAACAGTTGGACATGAGCCATTTTCAATTCACAATATTTTAGACCAAGATGTGTTCCAAATAACAAATAATTTCAGTTATTTTATGGGCAATCATGTCTTAACTGCCGGTGTTAATTACGAACAATTCCTGTTTTTTAACTCTTTTAACATATTTAGACATGGTTTATTTCAGGTCTCCGGTGACTTAGATTTATTATTTCCAGGCGCAGGCTATTTAGATTTTCTGGGAGCATCAACTTTTTCATCGCTCGACAACTTCTTCATTCGTACTAATCCAGACGATGAGGAAAATTTTGTTGATTTTAAATCATTCGTTGGCTCAGGTCCCTTTAAAGGTGAAGAGATTGATGTAGGACAATTTGCAGTATACGCTCAAGACGAATATACCGTATCAAAAGATTTGAATTTGACTTTCGGATTGCGTGTAGACGTACCAATTTATTTAACTGAGCCAGTTGCCAATCCGTTTTCAACCGGACTTACATTATTAGATGAAAATGACAAATCTGAAACGGTAGATCAAGCAAAACTACCTGATCCGCAGTTATTATTTTCACCACGGTTTGGTTTCAATTGGGATGTAAGTGGCGATCGTTCCTTGCAAGTACGCGGTGGCTCAGGATTATTCACCGGTCGTTTGCCATTTGTATGGATTGGAAACGTAATTTCAAATCCGGGCGCTAATCCGAATCTGTATCCTGCCATTTCAGAAGGAGAAGCACTTGATAAACATAAAACCGATGATGGAAAAAATAGAGTTGTTGATGGCGCGTCTACTTTGCAACAGTCTTTTGACTTAAATGCAATGGTTGATGACTTTAAATGGCCACAAGTATGGACAACCAATTTTGCTGTTGATAAAAAACTGCCTTGGGATGTACTTAGTACTTTCGAGGTTGTATATGGTAAAGATCTTAATGCTATCTATATGAGAAATGCAGATTTAGTTAAACCAAGCAGATATCTTAATGATGGAAGACCGTTTTATACCAATGACGATGGAACAGCTCAATTGAATAGAACATATAATGAGAATACAGGAGAGTGGGAAGATAATGGTGGAGTATATGTAATTGATAATACCAATGAAGGATACAATTTGACAGTTACAGCGCAATTGCGTAAGCAGTTCGACAATGGACTAAATACAGGTATAGCCTATACCTATCTAAATGCTAAGAACAGTCTCAAATCAACTGAGATTGCCAGTGTATTGTGGCAAAGTCAGCCGGTACAAGGCGACCCAAACGACCCACAACTCGCCTGGTCTGAATTTGGTAATCGTCATCGCATTATAGGTAATGCAAACTATACCTATAATTGGGACAAAGCACATTCTACTAATATCGGAATTTTTGCCGAAGCGGCCGAAGGGAATCGGTATTTATATTCTGGTGGAAACCGTTATTCATTCACCTATGCCGGCGATGTTAACGGTGATGGTGTAGGTGGTAATGATTTAATCTATATACCAAAAGCTTTCGATGATATCGTTCTCGCAGATCCGAGCCAATGGAGTGCATTGAATGATTTCATTGAACAAGATTCTTACCTTAGTGAACATCGTGGAGAAATTGCCGAAAGACATGGCTTAGTTAATCCATGGTTCAGAAATATAGATTTACGTGTTCTGCACAACTTAAAATCCAATGCGGGCACATTTCAATTAAGCGTTGATATATTGAATGTTGCTAACTTAGTCAACAGCAATTGGGGTGTTCGGAAAGTTGCCAATCCTCTTGCTACTACGCCACTTGAGCTAACCGGTTGGTCCGATGACGGTGAACCAATTTTGAAATTTAGCGGTGTCAAAGAGACATTTGTAGATGACCCGGGTCCTTTCTCGCGATGGGGACTACAGGTTGGTCTGCGCTACATTTTCTAAAGCAAGCATTGTGATAGTACAAAAAAGCCCCGTTTTTCGGGGCTTTTTTGTATTATAAAGAAAAACAACTATCACATCAATCCAGTTTTAACTGTTCTTGCGTTCGTTGCGGGCTGTCTTTTTGGGCAGATTTAAAAGTGCCGACTGTGGATTGCGGCATCTTGATATGTTTATGATTTAGTAAATCTTCAATTGTAAGTATTTGAATTTTATCATACGTGTTAGAAAATAGCTTTTCTTTGTAATAACCTTGTTGTTTAGCTGACTTAAGCATGCCATCGGTAACTTGTTTTTTGAAGCAAACGAACACGCCCATATCAGCTTCTCTTTGATTTACAATTTCAATAAAATGGTTTAATTGAGGCAATGTGGCATTTCCGCTTTTGACTTCAATATAGCAAACGTCCTTATCACCATTGATATTAAAAGTTAGATAGCCGTCAAAACCGGTTTGATTTTTATTGTCGTTTAACACTCCGCCGAGCATAAACTCCACAATCCATTCTTCAAATTTAAAGCGGCCGGCTTTGGTTTCGTTGGCTAACATTTTAGCACTGTCAATATCTTGCGGAAAACCGAATAATTCAAATGATTGGCGTGTATCAACGCCATAAGTCTCAATTAGCCGTTTGGTAATTAATTTTACCGCCAAGTGCGATATATCCACACCGAGCCACCGGCGGTTTAATTTTTGCGCAGCCGCGATGGTTGTACCGCAACCGCAAAAGAAATCAGCAACCAAATCGCCTTCATTTGAACTGGCTTTGATGATGCGTTCCATTAAAGCCATTGGCTTTTGAGTGGGATAGCCTTGACGTTCTATTGATTGGGAATGCAGATATTGTATATTCCATACATCATTTGCTTCTGTCATTGTAGTATCACGATATACCACTATACCGTATCTATCTAAATCCAATTTACCCTTTTTGATAAGTTCATCAACTTTCTTCTTGTTATAAACCAATAATTGTAAAATTTTTCCATCTTTTGATGGAACTGAATTTACATTATACCCTCTCTCAATAACTGATTTTTGACTTTCTGTTGGCTCAATCTCTATTCTATTATACTTATTATTTTTTGTTTTAGAATAAAAAAGAATTATATCATGCATTTGTTTAAATCTATTAGAAACATTGGTCCATCTTCGATAATGCCAAACAATTTCATTTCTAAAATTTTTGCCTTTAAAAATCAAATCGCACAATATTTTAAGATAATGGCTCATCGTAGGGTCGCAATGCAAATAAAAACTGCCGGTATCTTTAAGCAGTTTACGCATATACCAAATACGAATTGCCATCATGGTAAGGTAAGACACCGCCCCTTGCGATATGCCGATTTCATCTAAATTATCGATAAAATCATGCAGATTAAGGTCAATAGACTTGATTTCGTTCAAAGTATCGATGTAAGAAACATTGCTCCACGTATCTTTGAACGCTTCTTTTTGCGCTTTGGTATCTTTTAAATCAATATCCTCAAAAAGAACATTGTAATTGCGTTTAGAATTAAATGGCGGGTCGATATAGATTAAATCAATATAACCTTGCGGATAATCGTCAGATAATTTTTTTAAAATATCAAGATTGTCACCGAAGTAGAGTGAGTTGTTCATAGTGAAATTTACAGTATTTTTAATATATGTTATTGGGGATAGTTCTTCTAGATTGAGAGTGGTCAATCATTGCTCAGTTCTCTTTCGCCCATTGAACAAAAGGGGCTATGTTATTGATGACCCGTTTTGCTTTTTGATTGAAGTTTGTCTCAGTGATAGGTACTATACATGCAAGTTCATCCCCAGTAACATATCCGGGATTCTTTTTCAGGAAATATTGAACATGAGGGTTGCTCTGTTTTCCAACAGGTACCAACTGCATATGTTTGTTCAAATATTCTTTTGTTCCCTGAAAACTGACTATTCCAGTTCTGGGATCATAAGCGGAGCCAAACTTTTCCCTGGCGATAAAATCTCTCAGATTTCTGTATTCATGTTTACACTGTCCATGATACACGGGGAAAAACTCTTTAAAATACACAGAAAGATACCGATAGGTACGGTATCCTTTGGTAAGCAAAAACCAGAATATTACTGAATCAGAACAATCCTTTAATAATTGTATAAGAAAAAGACCGAAAGTTGGGGCAAGGGCATTGGTATTCCAATATTTCTGTCCCACAATAGTATCTCCGCTGTAAATAAAAATGATGTTTTGGCCTCTATACCATTTGGAGAGTATTTGGATGGTCGAAAAACCAGCAATGCTACTTTCAGGAGTTTTTAACAGGATGAGCCAGTCTTTTTCTTCCAGATCCCTGAGGAAGGTTTTGAATTGCATGTTGTCGAAATAGGTTCGATGGAGCTCATACATCTCACGGACCCAGCCTTTTTCAATCTGGACTAGGGGGATTATATGTGGTTGTATATTCATACCTTTCCCAACGTTATAAAGTTCCAAGTTCCAAATATATCAACTGGTTTGTATCCAGCTGTTGTACAAATTCTTTTCCGTCATCCCAGTATGCTAGATAGGGTCTGCTTTGATAGCATAAAGTTCGAAAGTTCTTCATTGCGTGACGAAGAGGATCACTTTCGGAAAATCCTATACAGAAAATATCATAAGTGCCATCATTATGATCCTGATACATATGTTCAAGCAGTTCTGCTAAAATGTTGGGCCCATCATCTTTAACTGCGATAAAACTGCCGTAAAACATTTTAAAAGATTTGCCGCGCCCGGGCAATTTGTTAAATCCGGTAATAGTATGCAAGATGTTATGTATAAGCCTGAAAGGTCGTAGCCACCCATGGTATCCGCAAATTAGATTCTGCTTACATATACTCTGATCCCATTTCCCAATAACTCCTACAATGGATCCGTCTCGCTCGGCTACATAAAAATCCCGAAGAGAGAAGGTAGTGCTGAATGCCCCTTCAAAATCTTCCAAGGAATAGACGGGATAAAATTGTCGTTTATTGCCTATCTGGTTCATAAAGTTTAAAATTTCTGTCAATGTATATTCATTCCCGTACTTAATAGTCACATCTAGTGCATGAGAACGCTTTCCCCTGAATTTATTAATAAGTACGGTGTAGGTATGATATTTTTCCAATGGCATAAGAGTTGGTAACCCGGCCTTTCCGCTGGACAGGAGCGCTATAGTCTCATGGTTATATTTAACAATGGTAAGTAAATATGCCTTAGTTCTACCGTCGCCGTGTTCCTGTTTTAACCGGTCAAATCCCCGTGCAAGAGCTAGAGTTCGCCTATAAGGTTTGCTTACTCGTAAGCTGGAGAGATATCCGAAATCCGTTGGTTCACCGTTAATATACATTGGGCGTATACTACGGGTACCCATAACCGTCAGATTGTCATTTTGTGATCCACAGATAACCTGGTTCCACCTTCCCTGTAAGCGCAATCCCTCAAAAAAATCTGGTTCACGGCTGAAGGCAATCTTAACCGCTCCCGGCATTGGCGTATCGAGCATAAGTTCACGCAGGGCGGTGTCATGTCTTGTCTCGGCGATGAAAAACTTCAAATCAGTCTTCTGCTCCTAACGGTAGTCCTTGACGTAGTAATACATCATTTCTGCTCAAATAATTCTGACTGAAGAATAACCCGGTCATTAACAAATTCCTGCAGTTAGTCTGCCAGGCATTTGCCCTGGTAAGGATTGAGGGCCAGGAATAAAATTTTTTTCGGTACTGAAGACAGGTATCCTTTAACGTTTCTGCATCCATTTGTTTAGAAGTAAAGGCAATATCTCCAAACCGGTAGTTTTTTGACAGCCACCAATTTTCGTGCAGGAGGCGGTTTTCCTGTTTCATCCTCTCATAGAGTTCAGTACCTGGAAATGGTACCAGATGGTTGAAAGCGGCAAAAAAGAATTTATGCCTGATGGCAAATTCTAGGGTGTTTTGAAAATCCTCTTCCCGATCTTCATCATAACCGAACAGAAAGGTTGCGTACACGCCCAACCCAGCTTCTTCAATATTGGCCAATGCCTGCTCAAATCCCCGAGAAGCCTTATTTACAACTTTATCCATGCGATCCAGATTGTTTGGATTCAAAGATTCGAAACCGATGAGCACCCCCATACATCCACTTTTGTGCATAAGCGCGAGCAGTTCCTTGTCTTGTGCAGCATCAACACTCATCTGTCCCACCCATCTTTTTTTCAAAGGTACTATTTTTTTTAACAGAGCTTTGGTATGTTTCCGGTCCACGACAAAATTATCATCTACGAAAAAAATATTTTTTGACGGAGCTCTCTTAATGTCTTTGAAAATGTCATCAATGGGTCGGTGATGATAATTCCGTTTAAAAAATGTTTTTATGGAGCAAAATTCACAATTGAACCTGCAGCCGCGTCCAGTTTCAATAAGGGTTAAGTTTGCATATTTTTTTCTGCTGTATATGCTTCTATCAGGGAGCACCCGGAAAACAGGTTCATCAACCGCATAGTATTTTTCCTGCAAGTTGTCGGCTGCAACATCAAGGCATACATTTTCCCAGATTCCTTCGGCATAACCAACAACGACACTGTCAGCGTATAATGCAGTTTCATCTGGCATAAGAGTTGCATGAAAACCACCCATCACAACAGGAACGCCGCGCTCTTTGAATTTTTTTGCGATTTGATAGGCTCTCCTTGCGGTATATGTTTCTACGCTAATTGCTACGAGGTCAGTCTTTGTCTCATAATCTATTGGTTCAAGCCGATCATCGAAAAATTCTTTTTCAATATGTGTTGGTGTAAGAGCAGACAGTGTTGATATGGCCAGGGGTTCCATCTTCCAAGTTTTTACATAGGGTCTGCCTGGGATCTTTCCCACGCAGGGGAGTATAAAAGTGATTTTCATGCTGCTCTGCCTTCTTCATGCCCCAGATTTCCGGTAGTAACGGAAGGTGAACATTCTGCAGGGAACCTATGTGTCTCCCGTTCTAGGCGCCTGATGTATAGCTTATAAGCGAGATTCCCTAGAAAAGCAATGGGCGTATTGGGATCCATGCGCAAGGTTCGGCGCATACTGGAGCCCATCGAATATGTTTTACGGAAGGCCCATTTAAAACCTTTGTCCAGTTCTTGCGGTGACATAGCAGCCGGTTTGAACACCACATGCTGTGTATCATAGAACTGCCAGTCTTTGTGGAGCAAACGGTTTTCGGCATCCAGCCGGTTAAAAGCCCGCGTTCCAGGATAGGGAGTATACAAAGCATACCGTGGGATGTCTATTTTGAGTTCGTTTACCATATCAACGGTATTCTGAAAAACATGTTTATCATCATCATCAAATCCGAATATGAAACAACCATGGACAATAATATGCATCGCATGGAGTCTTTCCACCAGTTCTTTGTAACGGGTAACATGGTTAAACTGTTTGTTAATGGAACTCAATGATTTCCGGTTAAAAGATTCAAAACCAATGAGCAGGTATGAACAGCCGCTTTCCCGAAATAACTCCAGCAGTTCTTCATCATCAAGGATAGCTGAAGTGGCAAGCCCCCCCCACTTTTTTTTAAGGGGGATTAGTTCTCTGAGCAACGTTTTGGCATACAAAGTATCTTCAGTAAGATTTACATCATTAAATACAAAGCGTTTGGCTTTGATAGATTTTATATCAGTTAGAACTTGATTGATGGGCCTGGTGTGCCAGCCTTTTTTTAAAGCGGGCACAGTACAGAAATCACAGATTTTCCGACATCCCTGAGTAGCCGAAACTGTATTAGGTATCGCATATCCAAACCGCTTTTGAAGGTCCCGGCGAGGAATGGGCAGATTATCCACCAGCGTATCCTTAGATTTGTATACCGGTTTAAGGCGATTATTGGAAAAATCTTCTAAAAGCTGTCCCCATGATAGATCTCCATCTCCAATGACAACAGCATCTGCATGTTTAGCAGCCTCCTCAGGCATAAGGGTTGCATGTACTCCTCCAAGTATCACCGTAATGTTACTTTGACGGAATTGATCGGCAATTTCATATGCCCGGATAGAAGTTCCCGTCAAACAGCTGATGCCTACTAAGTCAAATGGCCGGTTAAATGGGATTCGATCAACACTCTCATCGGCAATGGTGATGTGTGCAGGTATATGTGCTGGTGTCAATGCTGCAAGCATCGTTGCTGTCAGCGGGGCCTCCCGAAAAGAGATATCAATAAAAGGCAATTTCAACTTGTGAATTTTTCCATCCGGTAGGATAAGAAGGATACGTACAGGTATATTATTGTTATGCATATTGTTATTTTCTCATACCAAAACGCATATTTTGTTTCTTAAGCACTTCCCTCGTAAAAAGTGTACTGTATTTCAGAAGAATGCCGAACCTGGTAAAGCTGTGGCGATCCAGTTTAATATTCAGCATTCTTTTAATCACTGAAGATGGTTTGTTAAATTGAAGTTTCATCTGATATGCCAGATGTGTCAGTTCTTCAGGGTCCATATGTTTAGGTACAAAAGAGGCGTGATTAAACCGGTAATCCGGATGCAGCCACCATTTTCCATTATAGAGAAGTCTATTTTCAGATTGAAATTTTTCATACAAAGGAGTACCGGGGTAGGGCATAAGTATATTAAAAGCAGCAAAAGCAAATTTTTGCTTTAACGTAAATGCTAATGTATCTTCAATAGATTGTCTAGTATCAAAATCATGTCCAATTGTGAACGCTGCCCAAATTTGGAAGCCATGATCCCGAAGGATTTTAATTTGTTCTTCATAATTCTGAAACCTAGCGGTATTGGGAGATTTGTTCATGGACTGCAGGTTATCCAGGGAAAGGGATTCAAATCCTACCACAAATCCAAGGCAGCCGCTTTTTTGTAGTAGATCAACTAATTCCAGGTCCTGGGTAACATCGATGCTGATCTGCCCGACCCATTTAATGTTAAGGGGTATCAGTTGCTTCAGGATTACTTTTGCTGCGAGCCGGTTGGCGGTAAAATTATCATCAACAAAAAAGAAAATTTTTTTCCACTGACGCTCTATCTCCCAGCATAAGTGATCTGGTAAACGAACATAATGTTTTTGGTTGAAATATACGCTCGTTGCACAGAAATTACACTTGAACATACATCCTCGTGAAAATTGAGAAAGAGAAATTGGCAAATACCCCTTTCCGTGGAATATATCTTTGCGTGGAAATATTTGGAGATGGGGTATGCCCACGGGAGCACGGTACAGCAGTTTCAACTGTCCCTGTTTCATATCCTCAATAACTTCATGCCACCGGTACTCAGCATCGCCAGTATACACTGCATCCGCATGAAGAGCTGCCTCTTCGGGAAATAAAGTTGGGTGCATTCCGCCCAAAATTACTTTCACTCCACGGCGTCTGAAATTTGCGGCAATATCATAAGAACGTTTGGCCGTATAGGTTTCCACTGTTATGGCCGCTAAATCAGTGGGCTCATCAAAAGGAATGTTTTCTATGCGGTCATCATAAAAGTGTACCTCAATTTCCTTAGGGGTTAATCCGGCTAAAACACCTATATTTAAAGGTTCCATTCGTCCTCTGTCGATATATCGGCCATTTTCAAGAAATCCGATATTAGGTTTAATGAAAGTTATGTTCATTGATGCCCCCTTTCTCCAGTAAGGAAGTGTCCAGTAAAATGCCTGTGCCAGCCCCGACGACAATTAAATGTTGAAGGTTTTATATTTCCGGGAGAAATACCATCCTCAATACACCTTTGTATATAAGAACGTTCTCCTCCGTTCAGTATATGAAACATCTGTATATCATCAAGTTGTCCGATTTGTCTGGCATGTTGGTAATAGCAGTTTTCCCTTAAGGCGTCGTCGATAAATCGGCAAAGGATTCTACATTTTTCTTCATCCTTAATCAGATACTCATTGGAGGATTCTATATATACTGTATAGTAAGTAGAATTTCCATCAAGTTCCGGAGCCAGCATAATAAATCGGGGATAATGTGCCATCTGAAATACCCGCTCCATGATTGGTAGAACAAAAGCTTCTTCGAGTTTTTCCCCGACCAGATCACTCACTCGTGCCCTGCCAATAAAGGTTAATAAGGGCAGGCCCTTGTAAAATCCGGTTACTTTCACTTTGTCCTTTAAATTGTAGCGGTAGAGTCCACCGCCTGTTGTGATGATAACGGTATATATATTTTCCTGTTCTAATTCATGTACGAGTTTGGGAGTTCCTCCAGTCTCAGGCAGGAACTCCAGAAAATGGGAGGTGATTGCAGGAACACAGCCCCTGGCTTTGACCAGAGGCAGACTGATGATTCCCTCAGTAGCTAGCAAGCCTTTGCCTTGGTGATAAACTCCCGGAAACAGTTTTTTTAAATTTTCCGCGTACAGAGCACTGGATGCATCATGCCAGCATGAGATGGTTTTAAGATTCGGCCACAAAGCTGAATACCGAATGTTTCTGTCTTTGTCCGCAGGATACATGGAAAAGAGGTTATCCAATTGTCTTGCCCGTTTTATAGACTTGTATAGATACGGTTTTATTGCAGTATAAGAAACTTTTCCGGTAAGGGAAAGGGTTCCATCCATACAGTCTCTGATAAGGAATGAACTGTACTTCTCCATGGTGTCCAAAATTAGAAGAAACAGGGAGGGATTCCAGACGGAAATAAAAGACAAATCAGCCTGATGAAGCAAAAAGTATGCGGTGGCATAACGAGCATCCTCTATATTGGCTAGGCTTTTTACTGCAGGAGGGACGGCATAGGACTTTTTAATAATTCTGCCTTTCCATCCCAGATAGTCACTGTCATCCTCAAACCCCACAGGTATTCCCGACGGTGTTGGTTTTCTTTTTGAAAATTCAGGAGTGAGAGACCAGTATACTTTACCGGTATTTAACATTTTATTGATATAGAGATCAAACATCCATATGTGTATGCCCCTCTGAAATTCCTGCAATAGGGATGCGGTAATAGGAATCAATTTTGAACCCGCCATTGTTCCGCTTGTGGGAGTAAATCGGGTTACCGGCTCACTCGCCAAGGATGTCCCCCCATTTACCATTTGTGAACTTATAAATGGTAAGAAATGTTCATAGGTTGAAATGGGTATTTGTGTCTGATAATTACGAATTGATTGTATACGAGAAAAAGAACCTTCTCGACCAAAATCAGATTCTTCATTGGAACGAAGGATACTCATCAAAATCCGGTTTTGCGCTTTATAGGGATTGACTGACGCCTTCATAAAATTCCGGTAAGAAGGATAGGCAGAAAAACCAGCCAGAGAATGAAGTATGTTATCTATGGCAATCATCCCAGTTTTAGTCCCTGTTTGCTGAATATTTCTTTTCTAGTGAGCAGATTCAGCTTCATGAATAAGCCTATGTTATATAAGCTGCTACAATTTGCTTTAAAATCCAGCATCCTCTTAATGATTGCAGGATAGGTATTAAATTTTTTCCTTAATTGAAAACAGCCATCTTCAAGCTGAGTGTGTGTGATGTTTCTGGGATGAAACAGGGCCTGACCATATCTGTAATCAGGCGAAAGCCACCATTTTTTATAGATAAGACGCTTCTGCTTTTTTAAAGACTCATATACTTCAGTACCTGGTGTGGGAAACAAAGGATTAAAATGGGCCATACATAACTTTGAATCTAGAGCGAAATTCAGAATATCGTGAAAAGTCTCTACGGTATCCCTGTCATATCCAAATATAAAAGAGCCTGCGACCATGATGCAGCGGGACTTAAACTCATGTACAGCCTTAATGTAGCCCCATTTTACATTTCCGGGCTTTTTCATCTGTTTAAGATTGTCATGTTGCATGGATTCAAACCCAATGAACACACCCTTGCATCCGCTTTTTTTCATTGCATCAAGCATGGAAGGATCCCTAGCGGCATCTATACTTACCTCTCCCACCCATTTGATTTTCAACGGTATTAAAGCTTTTAATAATTTTTTTGCGTTTTGATGATTTGTAATAAGATTGTCATCTACAAACATAACATGCTTGCTATTCAGATTCCTAATTTCTTCCACAACTTCATAAACGGACCTCTGTCGAACCGATTTTCCGTAGAAAGCATGGATGGAGCAGAAATCGCATGAGAACCGGCAACCCCTAGTGAACTGGACAGGGAGAATCTTTATGTAGTTTTTACCTTTGAAAATGGAGCGATTCGGGATGATGGGCTGTACTACAGTCGCATGATCAGCGCGGTATCTTTTTTGTAATTGTTGCTTTTTTACATCCGCTACAACCTTTTCCCACACTCCTTCCGCATCGCCGATTACTACACTGTCAGCATGGGCACTAGCTTCATCGGGGAGCAAAGTGGGGTGAAATCCGCCTAATACAACCGGTATGTCTTTGCTTCGATATATATCGGCTATATGATATGCACGCTTCGCGGAAAAGGTCTGTACGGAAATTGCTATGAGATCCGCCGGTGATTCAAAGTTTATGTCCTCTACCCGCTCATCAAACAGACTCACTTCAATATCAGGAGGAGTGAGCCTCGCCAGTATACCAAAAACAAGCGGCTGCATGGCATCAGCACTTTGTGAAGAACTGAAATTAGGATAAATAAATTGAATCCTCATGGTTGTTCCCATCCACGTGAAGGTGAAGCTAATCTTTTCTGTTGTGGCTGATGGATAAAAGATTTGCCGAAATACTTGAATCTTAAATTAGCAGCCATGGTAAAATGTACGAATGTGCGTGAAGTGGTTAGCCGTTTGAAAATTGATTTGGAGGAGTATGTATTCTGCCATGCCCGGTATAAACCCTCCTCAAGTTCGTCGTCGGACATCTGTTGAGGAGCAAATACTGCATGTTTGCCGTCATACTTGCTCCAATCGGAATGAAGGATACGACCTGATTTTTCCAGGGATGTGTATACTAGGGTACCGGGAAAAGGAATATAGGTAGCGTATTGCGCTAGATCAATACCGGTCTGAGTGACAAATTCAACTGTTCTGTCGAATACTGAAACGTCATCCCCGTCGAAGCCGAACATAAAACTCCCTAGAACAGCTATGCCTTGATCATGCAGTTTTTTAATAAAGGAACAGTATTTCTCAACCCTGTTGAATCTCTTATTATTTTTATCCAGAATTCCCTGATTTAAGGATTCAAAACCAATGAGTACTCCTTTACATCCGCTATTTGCGGCAAGATCGAGCCACTCATCATCATCAGCAACTTTCATGGTTATGTTGCTGAACCATTTGATTCTTAACGGCGTAATAGCTCGGTAGAGCTGCTTTATAAACGGTAGGTTTTCTGTGGGGCTGGAATCAAGGAACACGATTTTATTACTTTGCATATTGTCTATATCATGTACTGTATTCTCAATGGGACGGAGAAAATGCCGGTCTCTGTATAATGGGGGATTTACACAGTATTTACATTGATTTGAGCAGCCGCGTGTCGCTTCAATGGTATCCGGAGCGGTATATCTTGAACGTAATAAGAGGTCCCTACGTGGAATGGTCATGTTACTCTGGAATGATGTGCAGGAAAAATCCTGATAAACATTTTTTAATTGATGAGAGATGAAATCTTTAAGGAGGCCTGGCCATGAATCTTCAGCGTAACCCATAACGATAGCGTCCGCATGTTTCAACGCCTCTTCCGGTAGCAGAGAAATATGCCATCCCCCCAGGACCACAGTCATGCCTCTTCTTCTAGCATCATCGGCAATTTTGTAAGCTCGAATGGCATTAGGAGTAGAGACGCTTATTCCCACTAAATCAGCAGTGAAATTTTTGGGCAGGATTTGCACTCCTTCATCAATAATTTGGATTTCAGCTTCTAATTCCTGAGGAACAGCAGCAGCAAGCGTTGTAAGGGTTGTTGGGGCATACGCATATTTTCCCATTTGCGTCGCAATGGGTTTGCCGTTTGGGAATATGATGCTATTTGCTTGAATAAGTAAAATTTTCATAATACCAGTAGACTTTGCAATCACTCATACATTCTAATTTCTCACTAATTAGATTAAAATGCAAATTTATTGTGCAAATATTTGCACGATTTGTAAAAACATTAATGTCGCGTAAACTGATTGTTATTTATTTTAATATATTTGTTCTCAATCATTTTTTCGGTGGAATTGTTTATTAAGCGCCTTTGGTAGCTGTTTTTTAGCTACTTAAACACACCTATTCTTTTAAAGATTACACCCAAACCATCTGTACTTTTATTAATCTTCGCAATTTTCTAACCACCAACCTAATTAATGTTTTAAATTATAATAGAATTAAAGGTTGTAGATAAATATGTTCAAAAGAGAATTTGGTGAATTTATAGGTAAAATAAAATTTAAGGTTTTAGACGAAAGGCAGGTAAGAGCGAGTGCCGGAATAATGTTTCTGTTGGGCTTGTTTGCCTCCATAAATGCATTTTTATTACATCGATACATCGTTGTGCCTTACATAGCCGGCTTTTTAGTGCTCAACTTTATTATTGCAGTTTTTATTAATCCAAAATATTCACCGACTGTAATTTTAGCAAATTTATTTGTTGGTAGACAATCTCCGCTTTACATTGGTGCCGCCCAAAAGAGATTTGCCTGGGGTTTAGGATTAATTTTGGCATCAATTATTTTTGTGCTTTCATTTCCACTGCTCACAAATGAGGCCTATTTTCGGCCGGTTTGCCTTTTGTGCATAATTTGTTTGGTATTATTATATTTAGAAACGGCCTTCGGGATTTGCGTAGGTTGCAAAATTTATCGGCTTCTTATTCGTATGAAGATTTTACCGGCACCGGAAGTAAATCCCAATTGTATGGGTGACGCTTGCGATATTGAAACCAATTAAAATAAGAGCTGTGGCTAATATTATTGATCACAATTGAATTCTAGAAATCACTACTTAGGACTGTGCTAATTGCTTAGATAGTAAATTAACCACCTATCGCGGTATACAGGAACAACCTGCTATTGAAAATATCTATTTGTCCCATATATTAAATTCTTGTGATTCATTGGCTGTAAACTGTAACTTTCTGTGATTTCAAGGCAGAAACATTGAAAACTAAAATGGTAATTTGTATTGCACTAGCGATTCTATTATTTAATCAAATGGGATTTAGTCAAGAATTAAAATCGCCAAGTGGTTTTGCAGTAAATATAAAGAGAAATGTACCCCCCCCAATTCCAGTTTTACCAATAAATAGTATAATCAGTTTCTATCAAAACTACTTATCCCAAATTAAAGGCACTAACTGTAGAATGTATCCAACTTGTTCTATATATTGTCAGCAAGCAATTAAAAAATATAAAATCAAAGGTGTGCTAATATCTGCTGATAGATTACATAGATGTGGTCATGATTTACAATTTTATAATACAGTTATTGTAAATAATAAAATTAAATATTTTGACAAAATACCAATTACAGAAAGAAAATGAGGATAATTTTTAGGAGTATTGCAACATTATTGATCGTATTTACTTCTATTTCCGCGCAGGATCTTTCAAAAATATTGTTATTTGCTAAGCAACTTAAAAACGAAAGAGAATATTATCGCGCCATAACTGAATACAAAAGGGCGATAAGTTATTTCAAAGACGAAATAGATTTTAATAGTATTAAAAGAGAAATTGCGGATTGTTACTATTTGGCAGGTCACAATCTAGAAGCTATTCAAGAGTTAAAAGAAATTTTAAACTCTAACCAAATTAATAAAAATGCAGTACTTAAAATTTCAAAATTTTATAATGAATCAGGGTATTATTACGAATCAAACGACTTTATATCCGAAATAAAAAACAGATTTAATGATTCATTCGTTGACAGCCTCTTAATGATTTCAGCAATAAATTATGTATATTTAAAAGATTTTGACAATGCAAAAAATATATTTCAATTAATCCCCAACAATAGCCCATTATTTAGTATGAGGAACAAATATATAAATTATCTATCAGAATTACCAAATTTTAAAAGAAGAAAGTTAGGAGGAGCATTAAATTTAGTATTCCCCGGTAGTGGATATATATATTCTGGGAAAATAGAAACGGGGATAGCGGCTTTTATCACAAATACAATATTTGGTATATTATTTTATAACAGTATAAAAGAAAATGAGATAAATACTGCGGTTTTTACGGGGATGGTTTTTTCAGGTTTTTACTTCGGCTCCCTTACTGGTGGGATGCAATCAGCTGATAATTATAACAAAATGACGCATAATAAGTTTGCGTCAAAATTTAAAATGCCATAATTTAATACAACTAAAAGGATGTACAAATGAATGAAATAAGAATGAAAAAATATTCAAAATGGTTGGTATTTTGTTTTTGTATACAATTGTTTACTGTACCTTTGTTTGCAAAAAAAGTAGTACTTAAAAATGGGACTCCAATTCAGTTAAGAGTATTACAAACTATTGATAGTGGTTCTGCAACCATAGGTCAAGTATATTCCCTTGCTACTACACATGTCGTTAAAGTTGAAGAACAAACTGTTATTGAGGCCGGGGCAATTGCCACTGGATTAATAGTAGATGTAGAAGAAGCTAAAGTACTTGGGCAGGGCGGTTCTCTTACAGTCGAAATAAATACAATAAAAGCGATTGATGGTTCAAATATCCCTGTATCAGCTTCAAGGATAGTAAAAGGGAAAGACAAGACTAGCACTTCAATTATAGTTGGGATTTTATGTTTGTTGGGTTTCTTGATTGAGGGTGAAGACGCTACTCTTCAGCATGGCACGACCATTCAGGCGTATACAGTTAGTGACGCGGAAATAGGCATTTAAAAATATAAGGCGATTTGTCTATGATTTTTATGTAGATATTGTTTTATCTAAGTAACATGCTCTAGAATTAATAGTAATGTTACGATAAGTGCAAAAATATTAATACCCACAAATCGTTGGCGGTAAGCCCTGTTCAGATCTTTGGTACTTATTTGTTTAAATAGCAAAGAAGTGCGAACAATTAAAAATATCCCCATCACCAAAATTAGTACATTAACCAGCTGATATTTAATCAATAAATTATAGGGCAATAGCATGCCGGTTATTGCGGTTACCAAAATGCCAACATAGGTAATTCGTTTAATCTGATTGGTACTGAATTTATCAAACAAACTCGGCAAATTATTTTGTTTATATTGTTCACTGTAAATTAACAACAGCAGCCAAAAATGCGGTATCTGCCAAATGAAGAAAAAAATGCAAACATAATAGATACGGGGATCAATCAAATGACCTTCAGCTGCCAACCAACCGACCAATGGTGGAATTGCCCCAACTAAAGCTCCGGGGAATATAGCGAAGGCCGATATACGTTTTAGAGGGGTATAGATTACATTATAAATGATTGCTGCAAATATCCCAAGTCCTGCAACCCGCCAGCCATAACATAAAAATAAAGCTAAAAATCCACCGAAAAATAAAATTGCTGCAATAATCATTGCAGTGGTCAAGGAAATTTTCCCTGCTGGCAGTGGTCGATTTACCGTTCTTTTAACTTGTGAATCAATTTTCCTTTCTTGTATTTGATTTAAGGCTGCTGAGGCAGAAGCCAATAAAAATCCACCTATTAAAACGGGTAGAATATTAAAATCAAATTGTCCGCGCGCCATGGAATAACCAAGTGCCGCAGTTAAGGTTGAAGCAATTGAGATGCGTGGTTTGGTTAATTGTAAAATAGACCGAGTCATAATTAGCAATTAATTTGGTAAAAGAAATTTAATAGATTATAAATCAGAAAAAATTATTTCAATTGCTTGATTAGCTCAACCATATTATCAATATCTTCATCAGTAAGGTTGGGTTGAATGATCATTACTGGCGGATAATTCTCAGTGATGTCTGCCATTGGGTCAACAATAGATTTTTTAATGTAAGCTTCATCAACGGTGATTTGCCGAATTGCATTATCGGTGATGACATTTTCAACCCGGCCAAATAGTCCTTTAAATGATGGTCCAACTAATTTGCTGCCATCTAAGCTATGGCAGGCGGTACAGCCGTTAATTGTGAGTAGATCTAAGCCAATTGGTTTATTACTTTGCTCCGCCAACCACTTCCCGAATTTAGTACTGTCCACCACTTCAACTTTGGTGATCATATTAGAATGCTGATCGCCGCAATATTCAGCGCAAAATAAATTATATTCACCTTCTTCAATTGCCTTAAACCACGCAACGTTATCATAACCCGGAACACAATCTTCCTTTAAGCGAAAAGCCGGTACATAAAAACTGTGAATTACATCATTCGAGATTAAATTTAATTTCACATTTTGATCAATTGGAACTACTAATATATCAGATTTAACTCCGTCTTCATATTCAAACAACCAAGACCATTTCCGCGCAACTACGTCAACTTCCATGGCATCATCCGGTATGTTCCGCATAACTTTAAAACCAGCCCATCCGGAGAAAAACATTAATAATACCATTATCGTTGGAATGATCGTCCATAGTGTTTCTAAAAAGATGCTGCCTTCAATTTGCGCCGGATTAGGATTTCGTTTGCGACTATATCGGAATACGAAATAAATCATGAGAGCGGTAATTGCAATGAGCATTACAATTGATGTACCCAATATAAATAAAAACGTTCGGTCGACTAAAAATGAATAACTGGAGACACCGTTCATAATTTTACCTATAAATATAATCTACAAGGGTTAAGCCAATGAAAATTGCCATGATGATAAGAGCCGTATAAAACATATAGCGAAATACTTTGCTTTCGTATCTTAAATGCATAAAAATCTCAAGGACCAATAATGCTTTTAGCGGTGTTACAATGATTGCAACTATAACACCAATCATTCCCGGAAAATATGTGGAAGCTCCAACAGTAATAAATGTTAAAATAATTAAAGCCACCCATACCCAAACAAAAATTTTATAAGGAATTAGATGCTCTTGATGTTCAATTGATGAATTAACAGTTTTCATTTTTCTAATTTGTCAAATAAAATAGTGGTAATAAAATAATCCAAATTATATCTACAAGATGCCAATAGAGCGCAGCGTTTTCAAGTTTTACATAATTATTTGGTACGATTTTCTCAGCGCTCATTTGTTTTAAAATATATATCATGATTCCTAAACCGATAATGATGTGCAGGGCATGTAATCCTGTTAAACTGTAATAAAGAGAATAAAATAAAGATTCCCCCTTGGGTAATTCGTGCATATGTTCACTACCCGGATATAATCCGTGCTGAAATTTCGCAGTCCATTCAACTAATTTATTCATTAAAAATAGAAATCCCAATCCCATTGTTATCCAAAGATAATCTGAGGACCCGCTTACATTGCCACGCTGCATTTTAGCCAAAGAAATAACAATTGTAAGACTGCTAGTTATTAGTACAATCGTATTTACCACGCCAATTTTCACGCTCAAATGCGAGGCCGCTTCATGAAATTCATGGTTATAATTAATTCTGAATACGGCATAGATTAAAATAAGTCCACCAAATAATAATAATTCGGTGAATAAAAATAACCACATGCCGGTTTTGGCACCGATGTCATCACGATGTGGCGTATGTTTTACAGTTTCAGACATTTAACGAGTTGCCATTAATTAGTGTCACTTTTATTTTCCGTTAAAATTTTAGTAAAATTATAAGGACCGGTTGTAACTTGGGGTTCATAATTAAAGTTCAGTGTTGGCGGAGGCGAAGTAGTTTGCCATTCTAACGTAGTCGCACCCCAAGGATTATCACTAGCAGGAGCGCCTTTTTTGGCACTGCGTACTAAATTCCAGATCATTATAGTAATTCCAATTGCTAATATCCATGAACCGATCGTAGATATTACGTGATACGGTTGGTACTCCGGTAAATAATCATGGTAACGGCGCGGCATTCCTAAAATGCCCATGATGAGCATCGGAAAGTATAAAGTGTTGAATCCGACGAATATCAACCCGGCGGCGGTTTTGGCAATTCTTTCACTATACATTTTACCAAACATTTTGGGATACCAATAATGCATTGCTGCAATCATACCGATTCCAGCGCCGCCAAACATAGTATAATGAAAATGGCCAACTACATAGGCAGTATCATGAATATGGATATCGGTGCTTAATGCACCGTTTACTAAACCGGTTAGACCGCCAATTGCAAATTCAAAAATAAACAATAAGGCGAAAATCATTGGCGCATCAAGCTGGATGGAACCCTTGTACAAAGTTGCCAACCAATTAAACACCTTGATGCCAGTAGGGACAGCGACTAAAAAAGTCAATAAGCTGAAAATCCAGCGGGCAGTATCGGACATGCCAACGGTAAACATGTGGTGTCCCCAAACAAGATATCCGACCACTGCAATTGCCATTGATGACATTGCGATTGCTTTATATCCGAAAATGGTACGGCGGGCAAAGGCCGGTAAAATTTCTGATATCACGCCCATAGCCGGCAAAATCATAACGTATACTACGGGATGTGAATATATCCAAAATAAGTGTTGAAATAAAATAGGGTCGCCGCCTTTTACGGGATCGAAAAAGCCCAATCCTAACGTGCGCTCAAGATACAATAACACTAAAGTTATGCCCACCACGGGGGTTGCAATTATCTGTATCCATGCCGTGGCATATAAACCCCAGCAAAATAATGGCATTCGGAAAAAACCCATTCCTTTTGCCCGCAAGCGATGTATGGTTGTGATAAAGTTCATTCCGGTAAGAATTGAACTGAAACCAAGTATAAAAGCTGCTAAAACGGCCAATGATACATTTGTATCGGTGTTAATGCTGTAGGGAGCGTAAAAAGTCCAGCCGGTATCGACAATTCCGCCACCGGTAAACAAGGACAAAAGCGCAAGAACTGCACCGATAACATATATCCACCAACTTAATAGATTAATTCGTGGAAAGGCGACATCTTCAGCGCCAAGTTGTAAAGGTAGAAAAAAATTACCGAATATTGCCGGAATCCCTGGGACAATAAATAGAAATATCATAATTACGCCATGCAGCGTAAATGTTTGATTATATAATTTGGCACTGATATACTGTTCACCTGGCTGCAACAATTCAAAACGCATTAATAATCCAACACACATTGCCACCAAGAAGAATGTGACCATGCAGTACAAATAAAGCAATCCGATTCTTTTATGGTCGGTTGAAAATATCCATGATTTAATACCTGTTGTATTCGGAGTATTTAAATAATTGATTGTTGGCGATGCGCTTCTGCTCATTATTGTTTGCCCCTTTTTCTGCGAGTAACGAATACTAAAAACAATATAAAAAATATTATCGAAATAATCATTACCGTGGCAACCACGCGGGCAATGTTGAATACATAAGTTCTGCCTTCGGGATCGTAACTAAAGCAATATCTTAATATTTTTGCTGTTGTGGGCGATACTTTGCCTTGAGCTGCTTCCATAATTCCCATTTTAAATTCGAACGGTAAAAATTCAATTCCAAAAAGGTAACGGACAATCTTCCGATCGGGAGAAAGTAAAATTAATCCGCCGGGATGAGTAAAATCTTCTCCTGAACGTATGTATGAAAAACCAACTGCCTTAGTAAGTTTATCTATATTCTTCTGGTTTCCGGTAAAAAATCGCCATGTTTCCGGTTTTATTGGAGGCCGAACTTGTTTTAAATAATTGGAGCGTTTTTTAGCAGCCATATCCGGCTTATCGCGTACATCAAAACTAACGGTCAATATTTGATAAGGGATTTTATCGGTATCTAAATTTGTTTTGCCCAATACATCAGCAATTTCGGTCAAGATTGGCGTACATATTCCCGGACAATTATAATAGACCAATACTAAAATTGTCGGTTTAGAAATGAATTCACCTAATTTTACGTTCTTTCCTTCCTCATCTACGAGTTCAATATCGGCTGGCACATATTCACCAAGATGCTCGGTAAATTCGACAGCTAGTTGCTGGTCAAACAATGATACGGTTGAATCCTGAATTATATCATTTTGTCCGAAAACTAATGAACTAAGCATAGCAATAATAATTAATATTCGTTTAATCAAATGAAATTCTTGGTTAATTTGGTAAAAGTTAAATTTTTAATCAAATATAATTAACGATTATAACAATCTTAGCGACATTTAACAACAATATTAATTATAATGGTGAACATATTATCAAAAAGAATGTTAAATTATTAAATATAATTAGCTTAAAATTTGTTTTGAATTAAATAATGATTGTAATAATCTAAAGCCATGATAATCTATGTGAAAAAAGGTATTTCAATAGTTTTGCTCGTGGTATTTAGTGTATTGTGGGCTACTCCACTGCTAAGTGCCTCAGAATGCAACATGGATTGCTGCTTAGAGCCTGTTGAATATACTTGCGAAATGGACATGACAAAAAAAGATCATTGCCCAATGATGATAGATTGCAGCACAGTTATATTTGTTCCGGTGATATCCGCTCCTATCAATAAAGTAGTTATATTTAAGGATTTGGCTTTAGAATATATTGATGTCGAAAATACGTACCTTCTGTTTCCAATCGATTATCATAATAGAAACTATCTAATAAAAATAATTACTTCTGAGATCCATTTGGGTTTCCAAACGCCGCTCTTAATTTAGAATACATCCTTTTACCTAATTAATCCCCGTGGGGGAAAGTACGTCTTGCCGTATTGGTTAATATACAGGGTAAGATAAATCTTGTAATTAATAAAAAGGAGTGTATCGTTGGCTATAAAAATCATATTAATAAAAGTAATTATTGTTTGTTTCAGCGTTGCTCAAACACACGATTTGATAGATTTTGTTCTTGAGAACAATCATGAAATTAAAGCGGCAAAAACCGCCTATTTAACAGCGCAGAAAAAAGTTAAGGTGGCTGGAGCATTACCTGAACCATTTATCTCGAATTCCTTTGGGATTATTCCAATTGAGACTCGGAACGGACCAATCGAAAATCAAATTATGCTAAGTCAAAAAATTCCTTTTTTGGGAAAATTAAAACAAGAACGAAATATAGCACTTGTTGAAGCCGAGATTGAAAAAATAAAATTTTTACAAACTAAAATCCAGATCGTTTATATGGTTCGGAAGCACATTGCTGACTTTAGACAATTTGTTGAATCACTAAAAATATTAGAAAAATATAAAAATAATTTGGAATCATTCATAAATAATGCACAAACGCGTTATGCAAATGGATTAGACAAATCACAGTCTACAATACTGAAACTTGAGCTTGAGTTAGTAAGTGTTGAAAATAAAATAAATGACTTGAGAGGTCAGCTGGAAAGCAGTAAAAATGAACTAAAAGCAATTATTGGTGACAATGATTTTGAGAAGTTCAAGATTAGCAATATTTCACCACCGGTAGATGTTGACGCGGAAGAATTTTGGTTCACACATGCAAGAGAAAATAATCCACGTTATTTAAAAGCGATTGCCAAGGTCACTCTTGCAGAAAACAAGTATAAACTTACTAAAGCAAATACATATCCAGACTTAATTGCGGGGTTAACATATACATTTATTGGTTCATTTAATTCGAATGAAAATATGCAAATTGGAACGGACGCATTGGGTTTTAAAATCGGAATTAATTTACCAATTTGGTTTGTAACGAACAGAGCAAAGGTCCAACTTGCGCGTTTAAATCAACAACAACAATCGCAACTATTATTAGATGTTTGGAATCATGTAGAAGCAACAATTCAAAATAATCTGAGCGCATTACGCGAAGCAAATCGAATTTATGATAATTACAAAGATAATATATTGAAGACCGCCGAACAATTATCCGCAACTTCACTTTCGGCAATTGGTGTTGGTATGATTGATTTTATCGATCTATTAGAAACTATGCGCATTAGTGTGCAAACCAAACTTGAATTTGAGAAAATCAAGGCCAAGCGCTCAACATTATCTGCAAAATTATATCAATCAGTTGGGATGATAAATAAAAATAAGGAGAATAAAGATGTTCACAAAGATTAAAATCCGATTAAATTTTTTTAAAAAAATAACAAAAGTATTTTCACTAATGCTCACAATTTCAATTCTTTTTGGTTGTTTTTCAGCAGAGAATAATGCGTCGCAGAAATCAACGGCAAATGAATTATTTTCCTGTGGAATGCATCCCAATGTGATTCAAGAGGGAGCAGGAAATTGTCCGATTTGTGGAATGAATTTGACGCCCGTTAATGTTTCGTTGCGCGATGTAGCAATTAAAACATCCAAAAGTAATAAAGTACTATATTATCGGGCAGCGGATGATCCATTTTATGTTTCAGCGCAACCTGGCAAATCGCAAGCTGGTTTAGATTTAATTTCAGTTTATGCCGGTGAGGAAACAATTGGATCTATAATAAAAATTAATCCAACTATTGTGCAAAACATTGGTGTGCGCACGGCCAAGGTTATGCGTAGGGATTTGGAGCTTCATATTAGAACAATCGGTCGCATTGATTATGATGAAACCGCAACCTATGATGTGCAAACTAAATTTGCCGGCTGGATTGAAAAAGTTTTCATCAACGAAACCGGACAAAAAGTAAATAAAGGCGAAGCTTTGTTCGAAATTTACAGCCCTCAACTTGTTACCGCACAAGAAGAATATTTAAATACTTTTCGCCGTTTGAATCGGGCCCGCCATGAAAAATCAATCCATGCTGGGAATAACTTAACACAGTTGTTAGAAGTAACACGAAAACGATTAGAACACTTCGATATCTCGAATAATCAAATTGAAAAATTGGAAGCAAATCAAACAGTAAATAGAACTATAACGATAAAGGTACCGTTTCCAGGGATAATTGAACAAAAACATATCCAAACTGGTATGGAAGTCCGACCGGGAATGAAATTATATTCTATTTCAGATATTTCAAAAATATGGGTTTTTGCCGACATTTATGAATATGATATCCCATGGGTAAAAGCTGGTAGTTATGCAACTATGACACTTGCTTACGCACCACAAAAGCAATTTAATGGACAGGTGGAATATATATATCCAAATGTAGATCCCAAGATGCGAACGACAAAAGCGCGACTGGTATTTTCAAATGCAGATAATTTTCTAAAACCTGGCATGTATGTTACTATTAATATTTCGACTAATGTTGTAAAAAATGCATTAGCTGTTCCAAGTGAAGCTGTAATGTTTTCTGGTGAGCGCAATTTAGTATTTATTGATTTAGGTGATGGTAATTTTGCCCCACGCTATGTAACGATTGGCATTGAAAGTGAAGACGGTTTTTATGAAATCTTGGACGGGCTTACCGATGGTGAAGTAGTTGTTACCTCAGCACAATTTTTGCTCGATTCAGAAAGTAAGCGTCAAGCAATGATTGCTCGAATGCTTTCTGAGGAAAAAGCAAATAGAATAACAAAAGCACCAAGGCAATAATGATTGAAAAAATTATAGAATGGTCAGTAAACAATCGACTATTAGTAATTTTGATTACGGTAGTAATATTAATTGGAGGAATCGTTGCCCTAACAACCACGCCGCTTGATGCAATCCCCGATTTAAGTGATGTGCAGGTTATAATTCAAACGGACTATTTAGGACAAGCTCCGCAAGTGGTGGAAGATCAAATTACTTATCCATTAACGACGGCGATGTTGTCCGTACCACACACCAAGGTAGTGCGTGGCTATTCGTTTTTTGGAGTATCATTTGTTTATATTATCTTTGAAGATGGTACTGATATTTATTGGGCGCGCAGTCGCGTGTTAGAATATTTAAATTTTATTTCCAAACGGTTACCAGAAGATGCAAGTCCGCATTTGGGACCAGATGCTACAGGTATTGGTTGGGTCTTTGAGTATTCCGTTGAGAGTAACCAGCATGATTTACAAGAATTACGATCGATTCAAGATTATTATTTAAAATATGAATTAATGAGTGTTCCGGGAGTAGCAGAAGTCGCAAGTATTGGAGGCTTTATAAAGCAATATCAGGTGGAAGTGGACCCAGTCAAACTTTTAGCATACAATATTACACTTGACAAAGTTAAGCAGGCAATAAAAAGCAGTAATAATGATGTGAGCGGTAGAATAATTGAAATGGCGGAAGCGGAGTTTATGATTAGGGGTAGAGGTTACATAAAAACAATTGATGATATTAAAAATATTCCACTTGCCGTTGACGAGAATGGTATACCGATATACATCAAAGATGTTGCGAATGTTCAAATCGGGCCGGAGTTAAGACGGGGACTTGTAGAACGTGATGGTTTAGGCGAAGTAGTCGGAGGAATAATCGTTTTACGCTATGGCGAAAATGCCCTGAAAGTAATTAATGACGTAAAAGAAAAATTAAATGATTTAAAAAGCGGATTGCCAGATGGAGTGGTAATTAAAACAACTTATGATAGATCACAATTGATTAAACGTGCTATTGATAACTTAACGGTAAAGTTGACCGAAGAAAGTTTATTGGTAGCATTTGTAATTATTATTTTTCTTTTACACTTGCGCAGCTCAATGGTTGCTATCATTACCTTACCGCTCGGAATATTGATAGCTTTTCTGATTATGCGCTATCAAGGAATTAATGCAAATATTATGTCGCTTAGTGGCATCGCAATAGCGATTGGCGCTATGGTTGATGCGGTTATTATAATGATTGAGAATGCTCACAAGCACCTTGAAAAAGATGAAGATAGAACCGACCGTTGGCAATTAATATTAAAAGCATCTAAAGAGGTAGGACCTGCCTTATTTTATTCGTTATTAATTATAACTGTATCCTTTCTTCCTGTGTTTACTTTACAAGCTCAGGAAGGCCGCCTGTTTAAACCGTTGGCATTTACTAAAACCTATGCAATGGGCGCATCGGCAATTTTAGCAATTACAATCGTTCCGGTATTGATGGGATATTTTATTAGGGGCAAGATTCGTCCAGAAACATTAAATCCAATAAGTAGAATATCAATTTATCTTTATCGTCCAATTATCAAAAAAGTATTGCATTTTCGCAAAGCAACAATTGTCATTGTTTTACTGCTATTGTTAGTGACATTGTTTCCGCTAAAAAGATTAGGCTCTGAATTTATGCCGCCTCTAAACGAAGGTGACTTACTTTATATGCCTACGACTGATCCGGGAATTTCTATCGCTAAAGCAAAAGAATTATTGCAACAAACCGATAAAATCATTAAATCATTCCCGGAAGTAGAACAGGTGTTTGGTAAAGCTGGCAGGGCGGAAACAGCGACCGATCCTGCACCATTGAGTATGTTAGAAACTACCATTATGCTTAAACAGTCCAAGAATTGGCCAAAACGAAAATTTGTAAAAAGATGGTCTTCAGATTGGAATATGTGGAATTTCCTGAGATCTGTTTTAAATAAATTATGGCCAGAATATCGCAGTGTTACTCTTGAGGAATTAACCACTGAACTAAATTCTGCTCTTCAATTTCCAGGTTTGACAAATGCTTGGACTATGCCAATTAAAGCGCGAATTGACATGTTGAGCACGGGTATTAAAACACCAGTTGGAATTAAACTAATTGGTGACAATCTTGACACTTTAAATACTCTCGCGGCGCAAGTGCAGGCCATCGTGCAAAAGTTACCAAACACGCTTAGCGTTTTTGCCGATAAAGTAACTGGCGGTAATTTTATCGATTTGGAAATTAATCGTTTCGCGGCCGCTCGTTATGGTCTTACAGTGGGTGAAATACAAGATATTATACAAACAGCGGTTGGTGGGATGAACGTTTCCTATGTGGTAGAAGGACTTGAGCGATATCCAATAAGTGTTAGATATAGTCGTGAATTGCGCGATAGCATTAGCAAACTTAAACGAGTACTTGTACCAACTCCAAGCGGTGCTCAAATACCCATTATTCAAGTCGCCGATATCAAAGTTAGACAGGGTGCACCGATCATAAAAAGTGAAAATGCCCGAAAAACGGCTTGGGTTTATATAGATATTGCCGAAGTTGACATTGGCACGTATGTCAAAAATGCTAAAAATGCCCTATTAGCTGGTTTACAGATTCCATCCGGATATTCGATTGTTTGGAGCGGTCAATTTGAGTATATGGAACGTGCCAATAAACGCTTAAAAATTGTAATACCAAGTACTCTATTTATAGTTTTCTTATTATTATATTTAAACTTTAGAAATTTGTCCGAAAGTTTGATGGTTATGTTGTCATTGCCTTTTGCATTGATCGGTGGAATTTGGTTTATGTATGTACTCGGATATAGTATGAGCGTAGCAGCGGGTGTTGGATTCATCGCTTTAGCGGGGGTGGCTGCTGAAACGGGTGTGGTAATGTTAATCTATCTAGATCAAGCATTTAACACACGTAAAGATAATAAAAAAATGGATACTACTAAAGACTTGTATTGTGCAGTGATGGCAGGTGCGATTGAGCGCGTACGACCTAAAATGATGACGGTTTCTACGACTATATTCGGTTTGCTACCAATTTTATGGGGCAGCGGAACCGGTTCGCAGGTAATGAAAAGCATCGCCGCACCGATGGTAGGTGGTATATTAACATCATTTATTCTGACGCTGATTATAATTCCGGTGGTTTATTTTATCTGGAAATCATATGAACTAAGAAAAAGTAATAATTCAAATTATAAGATTTAGTGGAAACAAACATATATACAAAAAAAGGAAGCATTGTCTGCTTCCTTTTTTTTATGAAAAGAATTGAGTGATTCTACTTATCTTAGCCGCATTTTCCTTCGCCACACTTTCCTTCACCACATTTACTATCTTTCTTGTCATCACCGCACTTACCTTCGCCACATTTGGCATCTTTTTTATCATGGCCGCATTTTCCTTCACCGCATTTATCGTCTTTGAAAGCATCTTTAACAGTTTCTCCGGCGTCTTTTACGGCATCGCCAGCTTTATCAGCTGCTTTTTTAACCGCTTCAGAAGCTTCGTGCCCGGCATCTTTTACAGCTTTATCGGTTTTTTGACCACAACCGACAATGGCAACTGACAGAACGAGCAACAAACTAAGTAAATATTTCATTGTATTCTCCTTTATTTAATTTTAATAATTAATCATCATCTTTACTAATTTTGAAAATATGTATCGTTAATTATAATAATAAAATATGAATTATAGAAATATAATTTTTATTGATGAAATTAAGAATTTGTAAGGATCGCTAAAGCCTCGTTAAATTTTGCTTCGGTTGCAAAGCCGCGTTTGTAGGACGTCTCTACGCAATTGTTGGGGTGAAATTGAATGCAATCTGCTTGCACATCATCATCTATAATTACATATTGTTCAATATTCTTATGCTGTTCTAACCAATCGGTAATTTTTTTTCCGCGCGGAATATCTTCTTCTATCGTAACCCTTTCAATAGATGTTGTCGAAATTATCTCTCCTTTTATCCCCTGGAGTTTAAAAATTTCTTTTAATTTTTCACGAGAATGTAGTAACCGCCACGTTGAACTGATTACAATCTTGGCTTTGGTAATCTTGATTAATTTATTAAGGTTCCGCACAGCTTTCTGACTAAACATTCTTGACGGATTCGAAAGAGATTTGATATGTTGATATTTAATAGAATTTCGGGTTACTAAGACGCCATCAATATCTAAAAAGATTATTTTCATTTACTTTGCAGATCCTCTAAATGTAATTTGGTAAAGTATAAATGTTTATGTACTGGATAGGCGTTGAATTTAATAATTATTTAATTTAATGTCTATCAATTTTGATTTTTCGAGCCGGTAAATAATTATTAATTTGTACCATCTAATTAAGGATATAACAAAAATGATTAAAGAATTCAAAGAATTTGCAATGAAAGGCAATGTAATCGATATGGCCGTCGGAATTGTAATTGGAATGGCATTTGGTAAAATTATTAATTCACTAGTTGCAGATATAATTATGCCGCCCATTGGAATTTTGTTGGGCGGAATTGATTTTGCAAACTTATCATGGGTAATTAAAGAGGCTACGGAAACTGTTGAAGCAGTTACCATAAAATATGGAGCCTTTATAATGACAATTATTGAATTTCTAATTATTGCATTTAGTATATTTATGGTAGTTAAAGCTATGAACAATGCTAAGCGCAAGGAAGAAGAAACCGCTGAGCCTCCTAAACCCAGTGCGGAAGTTGAATTACTTACTGAAATCCGTGACACTTTAAAGAAATAATGTCGGTTTTCAAATAAAAAGGGCGCCTAAAAGCGCCCTTTTTATTTTACGTTCAACTATTAATTATTTTTATTTACCGCCGCGTAATAATATTTTAAAGCATCTGGTAATTGTTTCTCGATTTGTGCTATACGTTTTTTATCAGATGGATGTGTACTTACAAATTCAGGTGGAGCTGCACCGCCCTTATGTTCAGCCATACGTCGCCAGAAAGAAATGGCATGATTAGGATTATAGCCGGCCATGGACATAAAAATTAATCCGAGCTGGTCAGCTTCGCTTTCCTGCAAGCGGCTAAACGGTAATAAAACGCCCAATTGTGCGCCGGCTCCAAAGGCAGTCATCCACATTTGTTGGGTTTGTTCGGGCTTATCGCGCACAGCTACCGCTAAAGCGACGCCACCAAGCTGTGCCATCAATCCTTGGCTCATGCGCTCGTTGCCATGTTCGGCAATAGCATGGGCTATTTCATGTCCCATTACAACGGCCAGGCCGTTTTCATCTTTTGTAAGTGGCAAAATTCCGGTATAAAAAACCACTTTTCCACCCGGCATACACCAAGCATTAACGTCGTTACTTTCAACAAGATTGAATTCCCAAGCATAATTTTTAAGCTCATCCCCCAATCCTTTTGCAACCATAAATTGCTCTACAGCTTTTTGAATTTTTCCACCAACGCGTTTTACCATAGCAGTGTTTTTTGCGTCAGCGCTAATTACGTTTTCATCTAAAAACTGTCCATATTGACCAAAGCTCATTTGTAGCATTGAAGAGTTTGGAATTAATTTTAATTGCCGGCGATTGGACACGAGCACCCTTGAGCAGGCACTAATAATAAATACTATCACTAAAAATATTATAATTTTTGACCTATTCATTTGAAATCCTCATATTTATTATAATTAAAGCTAATTTCGAATAATAAAATTACAACGACTAAAATTATTTTAAAAATCATACTTTAAATAATTGATTTGTATGTATTTGTACAAAACAAAATAATATGTTTGCTGGTCTGTATCAAATTCTCGAATTTTAGGATATTAGTTCTATAAAATTTATTAGCTTAACTTGTGCATAATGATTTTTGGAATTTTTTCGGGCCTAGTGTATTTTTGTTGCGAATAATAAAATAATATCATAATAATTAGCAGCATATTTAAAAAATAAATGGAACACGTTTATTAACTATATTATATAAGAATGTTCAAATTGAATATAAATATAAAGATCAGGAAAATAAAACAAGCACTATTTTATATCATTTTCATCCTATGGTGATGTTGTAAACCTAAATGATGAGATTCAATCATCCGTTGCTGTTTCCATAATTGTAAAATAGAATAAAGCGGAGTTTGATAAACAATTTTTAGATTGGAGAATGACTTGAATTTGAATTACGATTGTGTGTCAGACTTAATTAAAATCTATAAATAAAAAAAAGCTGCTAACATATTGATAGCAGCTTTTTAATTTGAGTATATAGTTTGTGTTTATCAGGTAATTGCCTTATATGCGTTTACTCTACCTTTCCCATAATAATCGTCATTTCCAGGCTTCCCTAAATCATCTGCAGATGCTCTAAGTTGTCGTTCTACATGAGACGGTTTCATATCTCCACCATTTTTTTCTACTATTAATGCTGCAACACCCGCTACATGTGGCGATGCCATACTCGTACCAGCTGAGAATGAGTAATAATGTAATGTTCCTGATACATAAGAGGGCGCAATTACCATGTCGTACCACCAATAATTATATGGGAAATCAAAATCACCGCCTGGAGCAGCGAAATCAATAACAGATTGCCCGTAATTAGTGTAAGATGCAGGTGTATCGTAATCTGTTCCACCATACGCAAATCCATAAGGAGCGGTAGCAGATACGTTAATTGCATGCTGTGCTTCGGACGGCATATGAATATATGGTCCAAGATGGTCAAAATCTAATTCATCATTTCCTGCTGAAACAACTACCGTAACACCATTTTGATATGCATATCTTACGGCAGCATTTTGGTATTTTTTCAACTGAGCAGCACCTGGAGCGTTTTTAGGAAATGTTGCTCCTAAACTCATATTAATGATATCAGCATCTGCTACTGCTGCTGCATATATAATGGCGGCATTTATCGCTGAAAACGATCCGCTGCCATCGTGCAATGCCTTTAGGGCGATAATTGTAGCATTTGGGGCGATACCAATTGTTCCGCGCCCATTATCTTCGGCTGCGATGATACCGGCAACATGTGTTGCATGTCTGAAGCCTGGTTCATCTTCATCGAAATTGAAACCGGGAACAAAAGATGCTGATGTAGCAAAATCAATATTATCATCTAAATCCATATGATCGCTTGAAATCCCGCCATCGATGACAGCTACTCTAACGCCTGCACCAGTAAAACCAGCATCCCATGCATCAGGTGCAGAAATTGCTACAGGAGCCCATTGTAGTCCCCAGAAGCTTTCATCTGAGCCAATATGTTCGTCAGAGACATCAACATTTGGTGATACCCATTCAAGTACCAAATCTTGCGTTACTGATTTTACACCTACTTTTTTAGCAAGTTTTTTAGCAGCTTTCACAGTAAGATTACTTACAGTACCAAATTTAATTGCACTGTGATTATAATCAACGACACCGCCAACAGCTTTTACTGCATCTAAAAATTTAGCTTCGTTAGTATATTCAACTACATAATGCTCAGCTAATGTATAGTTTGATTTTTCCAATGTTCGTGATGGTTTGTTCAAATTAGGGTTTTCACCGGCTGGTTCTTCGAAGTTTGTTACTTGTTCCGTGCAACCAATTAAAAATACCCCTAAAATGATAGTAAGTAGACACTTCATTTGTTCTCCTATTGTTATTTTGAACGGATTTTTGACGAATATGTAAAACAATAATTATACAATCGTCTCACCTATCGCAAAAGTAACAAACATTGTGCAATATTTCAAATAAAAAATAAAACAAAGATCTATTAATTCAACAAATTTTGTAAATTTTTGTATCATTTGTAGCAAAAATGAAAATATCTGGTGGTAAGCCTGCTGAGTATGACCCAGAAGATTTAGTATAAAATAAGATGCGAATTTGATGCGTTGTTAGGAAACAAAGGTGTGTATTTATTGCAGTTGAGAACGGATAATGCAGTATTAACTCAAAAAATGCTATTATTGAAATAGATAGTTCTGTCTATTTAAGTGAACAAACACTACACTACCAGTATATTGTTGTGGAGAATTCCTTTAAGTAGTTTTGAATCAACAAACTCGCGTTAATATCAAAATATCATAAAAATTGATAGTAATTGCAGCTTTATGACAACCTGTCCTTATGAATATAATGATAAATTATGTATCGCAAGTACACTGTACTTGCTTAATTGCCTATCAAATGTGTGTCCATAAAATGCCTATATTTGATACAATATAAATATCATTGACTATTTCAAAAAGATGTACAATTCTACCCAAAACACGAATCCTCCTCGATAAAACTAATTTCAAGAGGAGGATTATTGTGTGACTCCGGAGCGACTCGAACGCTCGACCAATGGCTTAAAAGGCCACTGCTCTACCAACTGAGCTACGGAGTCAAATTATCAATTTGGCACTTTATGTACGGGCGGAACTTACATTTTAGTTCAATATATTGAAACACAGAAATCAACAATTTTCAATCCAACGAGCCTTCTGTGCAAGTCACGTCTATGCCACCGCGCGTGTTATAAACAGTAGTGACTTTTAAATTTTTAGTATTTAAAATATTACCTAAATCAGTATAGATACGTCTCGTAGCAGCTTCTTGGTAGATACCTACATTACGAAAACTAATTATATAATATTTTAAACTCTTTAGCTCAATACATTTTCCACCAACAGGGTAATACTCTATTTTTAAGTAGGCATAGTCAGGAAGACCACTAAACGGACAAACTGCACTAAATTCATCAGTTTCGATAAGGATATTTTGTTTCGGATTATCAAAATCAAATGTTTCTAAATAATCCGAACGGATTGCATCTTCATCGAGGAACGGAAACTTTTTCCCTTCAGCTTTAGGCATTTAATAGTCCTATAAAATTATTAACAACGGCAAGTATCATAACTAATATAATTTTTTTGACAACTAAAAATGAGTGTTTGTGTCTAAATTGCAAAAACTAAATTACAAACATTTAATGTGGGAAATAATATGAAAAAATATTTATCAATACTTTTCACAATTGTTTTTTTCGTAGGATTTACAACCGAATTAATTGCCAACGATCGTTCGATTGTAAAAATTGGCAGTGAAATTCGCGTTGAAAGGGATGAGCGTGTTGACGATGCGGTTGCAATCGGCCGCGATGTTTATATTGATGGCATAGTTGATGGAGATGCCGTTTCTATAGGTGGAACAATTCATTTGGGTGAAGAGGCGATTGTGCATGGAGATGTTGTTACCGTCGGAGGAAGTTTAGAACGGGCAGAAGGTGCTAAAGTATTTGGCTCCACGGTTGATGTTGGCTCATTTGATATTAGCAGCGTAATTGATGGTAGTAATTTTTTTCATGGTTACCATGGGATTCCGCGTGTATTTAAGATAATACCGTTTCTCGGCTTAATAGCTTTAGTATTGTTGTTTGCGGTTCTAATTCCCAATGAATTAAAATCTATCGCTAATTATATTAGCGATGAGCCGTTAAAAATATTTCTGTATGGCTTACTTGGGGCTATTCTTATCGTTCCGTTAATTATACTTTTAGCAATTTCAATCATTGGAATCGTGTTAATTCCGTTTGTAGTAATTGCGATAATTCTTGCTTTAATAATTGGTTACATCGCTGTTGCGATAATCATCGGAAAGAAAATCTTACAAGCGCTAAACAAGGAGTCGCCCGCACTAATGCTTTCGGCTTTATTGGGTATACTTGTTTTATGGCTGATTGGATTTATACCATTTTTCGGTTCCTTGGTGAAATGTATAGCCACAATTTTCGGATTTGGTGCTGTCATTATGGCTGTTGCGATGCATCGTAAACGCAAGAAAGAAGTAGTTGTAGTTTCAGAACCTAAAGAGACTGTAGTAGAACAAGAAGTTTAAGCCAAATTATATTTAATTGACTAAAAACCCTGCAATTTGTGGGGTTTTTTAGTATTAGAATTAGAAATTATAGATTATGTAATTTTGATAATGCTAAAGAAAAATATTTATCAAATTTATGGTATTAACGGGATGCTGGCTGTACTCGCAAATAAAAATAAATATAATATCAAAAAGGTAGACATATTAAAAAATAGTGCGGCAATTGAAAATAGCGAAATCACAAAAGTAATAAGTAAAATTTCTGCGCCAATTCAATATTATAACCGTGAAAATTTTAACAATAAATTTAAGTTAAAAAGAACACAGGGAATTGTTATCACTTTTGAGGGGAAAATTGTTCAACAACTGCCACCATTCGAAGAAAAAGTTGGCAATTTTTGTCTATTAATGTTAAATAATCTCAGTGATCCGCAAAATTTTGGACAAATTATACGAACCGCCGAATGCGCCGGTGTCGATGGAATTATTATTCCTGCAAGAAATAGTATTGGTATTTCGGATACCGTTTTGCAAGTCAGTCAGGGAGCGTTTTGCACAATGCCAATTTATGAAGTAACTAATCTTAATCAAACAATTGACCAGTTAAAGCAGGATGATTTTTGGACAATCGCAATTGAAAATGGGATTAACGCCGAGCCATGGAGTAAAATTGATTACTCCGGAAAAATTATAATTATTGTAGGCGGCGAGGGGCCAGGAATCAATCAACTTGTTTTAAAATCGTCTGATTTCCACGCAACCATTCCAATGCAAGGAAAAGCGTCTTCTCTGAACGTTTCCGCAGCAGTATCCGCGATAGTCTTTGAGCGACTGAGGCAAATATCAATGGAAAATTAAAAATTTACTTTTTTAATGTAAACTGTAATACCAACAGAAAAATAGAGGGAACAAAACATGAAAAAACTTATAGTTCTAACAATTGCCATGCTACTACTATCATTTATCGGTTGCGAAAACGATGATGCAAACCACGAACAGGCCGAAGATAATACCTTTGATGGTGGATATTATTTAGTTGATACTGGTCAATCGAAATTCTATAATAATACTGGAGAAATTTCAGAACCCTCTGCTTCGGATGCTTTTTATGGTCAAGATGCCTACCATGAACGAAATGCCCCAAAATATATTAACAACGGCAATAATACCATTACCGATTTAGTTACAGGATTAATGTGGTCACAGAGTGCTGACATTGATGGTGATGGAGATATCGATGCTTCGGACAAATTAACGTTTGCTGAGGCCGCCGAAAGTGCCAATGATTTTGTGCTTGGTGGCTTTGATGATTGGCGGCTTCCCACAATAAAGGAGTTATATTCGCTGATTATTTTTAGCGGTGTTGATCCAAGCGGATATTCAGGAACTTTAACTAATGATTTAGTACCCTTTATTGCCACCGAATATTTTGATTTCGAATATGGCGATACCGATGCGAGTGAGCGGATAATTGATGCCCAATATGTTTCCTCAACAGTTTATGTTGCTGAAACCGAATTTGCCTCCGGTGAGTTAGTCTTCGGTGTAAATTTTGCAGACGGTCGGATAAAAGGGTATCCAACTACAAATAAAACATTCTATGTGGCATATGTTAGGGGAAATTCTGACTATGGAATAAATCAATTTGTTGATAATGGCAACAGCACAATAACGGACAACGCCACCGGATTAATGTGGACGCAGGATGACAATGGCGAAGGAGTTAATTGGGAAGAAGCCTTGCATTATGCAGAAAATTTAAACCTTGCCGGTTATTCAGATTGGCGATTACCGAATTCTAAAGAATTACAAAGTATTATCGATTACACGCGTTCCCCAGGTACTACAAATTCGGCGGCGATAGATCCTTTTTTAAAAGCTACTACAATTAGCAATGAAGAAAATGAAAATGATTTCCCCTTTTATTGGTCAAGTACTACACATGCCAATTGGACTAACCAGTCTGGCGCTAATGCTGCTTATTTAAGTTTTGGCAGGGCGTTAGGATATTTTAATAATACGTGGATGGATGTACATGGAGCTGGGGCACAACGTAGCGATCCCAAAACAGGCGATCCTGGTGACTACCCAATCGGGCATGGACCACAAGGTGATGCAATCCGTATTTTCAATTATGTCCGTTGTGTTCGTGATATATAGCGAATAGTACGCCGGGGAGGAATCGAACCCCCAACCAATTGATTAAGAGTCAACTGCTCTACCTGTTGAGCTACCGGCGCTCAGTATATGCGAAATTAGTGATTTTGAAAGTAACTTTTCGATACAAAACAAAAATATTTTATAAAATTTTGCTTTTATTGTTGCCATATATTTTTATCAAATTGTATTTTCTCAGCACCCCTAGGGGTAAAATTTTTAAGATAAAAGAAATTTGACACTAGGAGGTTGACAAGTGAAAACGTTAGCTCGCTAAAAAACTGCGAGCAGAAAAAAGGCTCCGGGTTGGCGTTCGGAGCTTTTTTTGATATCGCTTTTGCGGAACTAAAATAAAAATCATTAGTAATTTAATTAGTATAATTTATAGCTATTTGGCATTGGGGGCGACCGGTTTCGACGGGATAAAAACGTTGATTAACGGCATGCGTTCCGCCAAGACGGAATTGAATATTCTTGGAAAAACAATAAGTGCCAATTACGGCAACGTAGCTTACGCTTAAGACGTGAGCCGTCCTGAATGAAATGCGCCTATGGTTTTATTTAAGGGCGTCATACACATAGGCTGGTTCGGTTTGGTGTCCAAACAAATCGGATAAGATTACTTGGACTGGTTCTTTTTCGCTGGTGTCGCCGGCAACTAAAAGAATGAGATTAATCCGGCAGACTAAGCATGTAGATGTTTTTTGAGGTTTTATTTCGGACGGGAGTTCGACTCTCCCCGCCTCCACACACTCAAAATGCCTTTTGTTTATATACTAAAATCACTCAAAGATGGAAATTTATATACAGGTTCCACGAATGATTTAAGAAGAAGAGTGGATGAACATAATGCGG
>Ga0209457_1000004_pt1 | contig 207718 bp, 212 predicted proteins | sample WorMetHEROISLAND_5_FD_187410 | JGI IMG/M metagenome (GOLD analysis project Ga0209457, IMG submission 187410) | Marine gutless worms symbiont microbial communities from Max Planck institute for Marine Microbiology, Germany - Olavius sp. 5 HERON... ... | reverse complement strand
GACTAATTGGCGTGATGAAAACGGAAATACGATGGTAACTGTCACAGCTGATGGTAAGGTTGGCATTGGCACTACAACTCCAGCAGAGCAACTTGATGTAGCTGGCAAGGTTAAGGCTACTGCTTTTATTGGAGATGGCTCACAACTCACCGGCATATCTGGCGGGGGGGGACAGCTGATAATTGGGGTACACAAAGAGTTGCAACATCACCGAGATTAACCGGCAATGGAGCCGAAACGCCACTTGATATTGCTCCAATGGGTGCCGGCAACGGACAAGTTTTAAAATGGAATGGTTCCGCTTGGGCACCGGGAACTGATAACACCGGAGGTACAAATGCTGATGGTGATGCTTGGGGTGTCAGTGATGAAGATCAAACAAGTGCAATTAGTAGATCAGGGAAAGTTACAGTAAATAACACGTTAAACGCTCAGCACTATTCTACCGATTTAGTGACACTTTCCTCATCAGCGGGGTCATGTACTTGGGATTTAAGCAGTGGAAACATTGCATATCTACTTTTGGGTGAAAACTGTGAGATGCAAATTATAAATAATAACAATGTTGGAACTTATATTTTAATTGTTGAACAAAATAACAATAATGGTAATTCCCTTACTTTTCCGACACATTTAAACCCACCGATAAGAACACCTGCTGAATTCCCAAACTTTTCGACAGGTTTATATTCTGTTGATATACTGACTTTTGTTTCGGATGGTAGCAAATTATATGGTATTGCCACAAACGATATCCATTAAAATACAACGATTATTAAAAGGAATAATTTTATAATGAAAAATTACATAAAAATAATCCAATTCGTCCTTTTATTATTTTTTGTTTCATATATCGGTCAAATTTACGCTCAAGTACCGTTTCCATATGGATTACTAAGTAATACTGAGCCAGAATCACCACCACCATATCCACCAGTAAATACTCGATTGTTTCCAGTTGGAGATTATTGGGTAAAAGATGAAACAAATAATAATAATGAAATGGTAGGTAAATATGGACAAGTTGACTCATCTGGATTTAATATCATAGTTGGCGGTAAAATTGGCTCATCAAGTACAACAGAAAGTCAAATTTTTAGTGCTGCTTCAAATAACGACCTACAAATAATATTAGACTCGGACAATTCTATTAAAAAGTATGCTGCTGGCAAACATAGAACTTATTATGTGGGGGGTTACATCGCTAATCCGTTGCTTGGTAACATCGAAATACCATTGGAATACTCATTTATTAATGATACAGGTATAAATACGGGCACAGAGATTATTGCACATCCAAACAATAACGATGCACCTGGCTATATTTTACGTGGTTACCATTGTAAAGACTGGTGGAAAGATGATGCGTACTATTTTACTTTCAATTTGCAAATTGACAAATCTTATTCGGGAGATGTCGCACATATTCAAGTAATAGCAAATGATGGTGCATTTAATTTAGTTGATGTAATTATTCATTCCGATGAATTTGACGATAATAATTACAAAGACTTTGTGTATAATTTCAATTATCCAAATAAAGAAGATATTAATAGCTATGGTATTGAGTTCAAAATTAACTGGTTTGGTAATGTACCACTAAATATTAAACATATTATTGTTGAAGATAATATTGGTCATGAGTTATTTTCAGGGAATAAAGACAGCGAAATACTTGATTCAGCAAATTTTTTAGAATCCTATGATTTAAATAATAATTTAATGGGATTCTATTATGATGAGCCTAGAATAACACAAATAGAATCAATTGGCAAAATAAATGATATTATTGGTCGATTACGTCCAACTAATTCACCATTTTTAAGTAATATTGTACTAAACTCAACAGTAGCAGTAAATGCGATAATGCACCGGTATCTATTACAAGGCCCACCAAATTTTAGACCTGAAAAACTGTTAGTTGATCGATATACTTTAAATTTTTACCATCCTAAAAAGGAGCATTGGTTGGACACTGATGGTATTATTAGCCCTAACCCTCATCATACCAATCCCAATTATTATAACGCATTCTTGCAAGAGGAAATCAATAGACTCATTACTGGTGGTTTTGATGAACCCAATGTTGCTTTGAAAGATGCAGCGCTTGTTTCCAAAGTTTATAATTATGACTTTTGGTTCGCAGTACAAGCACATTCATGGCGGCATCATCGAAATCCAGCTACCTCTGAATTAAATTGTTTTGTTAATTTAGCATTAGCATATGGAGCAAAAGGTATTTTTTATATGGTTCCATTGAAGACTACAGAAATACTTATAATGACTATGATATTAATGGAGATGGCGTTTATGATGATGTTGTTTTTGAATTTGATGTAGCGGGGCTTGTTGATACAAAATATAATTACCCTGATATCAACATGACGTATCATAATAGAATGAAATTTAATGGAGTTATAGTTGAAGAAAATGCTTGGCAAGTAAATTACTCTAAAAAATGGAATGCTGTAAAAGATATTAATTTCAAAATTCATACAATAGCAGAAACTTTATTAGCTCTAAATTGGGAGACAGCATATACCTCGACTAGCGCGCCCTGAGAAAGTCGGCCATTGGGTGTGGTAAATGTATGGGACATTCAAGGAGCAGAATACATTGAAGTGGGTAGTTTTACTCATAATGATGGCAGTTTATACTTTATGCTTGTCAATAGAAAATGTCATATTAACGATACCCAAACAATGAATGTAACAGTGAATACTGTTGGACCAACAAGTATAATTTATGATGTTCTAAGTGATCAATACATCGATGAAATATCGGCAGGTAGCAATATTTTTAATGTCACATTAGAGCCGGGGGAAGGAAGGTTGTATAAAATAATTGAATAAGATAATCAAAATCGTAATTATAAATGTTTCCATTTTATTGTTCATATTATTGTCGATAGAAATTATATTACGAGTGTTCAAGCCTGAAATTACTAGCGTTGGGTTTTCAAAAAACCTAAGTATTGATAGCCTATACTATAATACCTACGGTCTTAAACCAAATAGTGTCGGCACATCTAATGGTGCGAATGTTAGTGTGGATAAATATGGATTTCGGGAATCTAATACGCCTGTAAATAAAAATAAAAATTCATGGCTTCTACTCGGTGATTCTGTGACGTTTGGAGTAGGAGTAGCGAATGATTCCACTTTTTCAGCACTTATTAATTTTAAAATTGATTCAATTAACATATTAAATCCATCGATGATTGGATATAACATAGAGAATTATTTTACTCTTTTTAACTATTTTCTGATTCAAAATCCAAATAAATTCCGTATTGATAAGGTAATCCTTGCTTGGTGTTTAAATGATATATATTCTAATAAAACCACAGTAGAGATACAAGACGCTAAGGATAACAATATTCTGTTAAAATTTTTATCATATTTTAGAGTTAATAGTCGATTATATCATTTTATTAAAAAATATTTGTTTGATAGGCCAAAAACGTATTACATGTTTGATAGTGGGTTTTACATTAACGAAAATGTCAATTTTAAAAATGCAATTAATATTATAAATAATATTAAAAATTATTGTAATTCTTTAGATATTTGTTTTGAACTGTTATTACTTCCTTATGAATATCAAATAAGAAAAAATTATTTTGTGCCTCAAAAATTGCTGAAGAAGTCGCTTGCTGATGAAATAATTATGATTGATTTTTTTCAACTTCATCAAATTCCAGCGAATAAATCAAAAAAATATTATTTATATGGTGATGGGATTCATTTTTCGGCAATGGGTCATAAGTTTATTGCTGAGCAATATATCAATTATTTAAATGAGTTAAATGATATTGATCCCAAAAACTAATATTTCCATTTAGGAGTGGATATATATAAATAAAATACCTCAAAAAGGGCTCTCAAATGAGCCCTTTTTTATTTAATTTTCAGAAAATACTATGAAACTTATTTAATATGAAAAGTAGTACAAACATCTCAATTATACCCAAATTATTATTGGTGTTTGGTTTATTTGCCCAAGTTGTTTGCATTTTTCTAATAGGAGATAAAAAACTTATACCTGAATGGAGTATATATCTGGATTCGTTACTTCAGTTCGGAACATTTTCATATAATTGGACAGAATGGAATACAGGCTGGGTACCATCAGCTTATGCCCCCCCGTTATATCCTATATTTCTATGGTTGTTGGTTTCCGTTATTCAACCTCAAGCTAAATTTGTGAATGAAATATCAATTTTTTCAATAAGAATAATTGAACTTGTTCAAGTTGGTTTATGGATTATCACAACTTATTTTATTTATCTTATAACAAATATTATAACGGCTAATAAACGCATAGGACTCTGGGCAACCTCACTTTTTATCTTGTTTCCCTTGTCAATTGTGATGCCGTCTCAAATCTCGGCAGTAAATATATACATATTATTTTTAACGCTGTTACTGTACTACATTATTAAAATAGGTTACGAATCTTCTAATGGAAAAGAAATAGAGCTGAGTGCTATTTTTATTACTGGTATGATCACCATATGCTTATTATTTTCAAGGAACGAAACACTACTGTATGTCCCAATTGTTGTAATATTTTTTTGCATTAAAGGTAGTTGGAAAAAAGCAATTCTATATTTGTCCATTGTAATGGTATTTATTACCGCATTTCTAATTAGAAATTACAATGTATTTAACCAATCAACTTTTATTTCCACTTCAACTGGTTACAATCTGTGGAGAGGACATAACGAAACTGCCGGTTCTGATGGTATTGGCTATCTATCAAACGATCTAATTAATAATATTAAAAATATTTCGATTGGTGATGATTTTGAAGTTAGACAAAATCAAGTATATATGAACGAAGCCATTCAATACATCAAGGCTAAACCCCTGCAGTTGATATATTCATCTATTGATAAAATAATAGCATTATGGTTATTTGAAGCTGACCCAGGCGATGAAACAACAGATTACGTATTATCAATATTTTACTGGGGGGTCATGGTTTATATATTTAGGATTAGCAATATGGGGGATTATTTTAATACGAGGAAAGGGTTTAAGTTATCTGAGCATCTTATTCATAGGAGTTACTTTTACTTCAATAGTATTTTTTGTTGTACCGCGCTACCGTTTACACATTTTACCAGGAATTGTTGTTTACTCAGCAATTGCCATCGATTATATATTTGGAAAGCTTGGCTTAGCCAGAAGGTATAAATAAATCAATTAATTATAATATCTGTTTACAGTCATCTATCCATTGCTCAACTAAAGTAAGTTCAATATCCGGTATAATTTCTAATTCTAAAAGTTTTTCATAGCAGGTACGTATATTACCATAAATATTCTCCATACCTTTCATCAATGTTAGATTTTCTAATTCATAGCAAATTTTTTCATTGTTAAGGTAGCCTGGAATTTCATCCTTGAAATCTTTCATTAACTCATGTTCATTACGATTTTGATATGTAGTTGGTGCATGAAATGATATGTTCCAGTCATTTTCCCAAGCAATCCGTTGAGCAATAAAACTACGCCATATATCAGTCATCCTAAATGAACAGTTAGATGGAAGATAAAGGAGTGGAAAAGTATCTTTCCACCAGGTTGTATTTTGACTATTAAAGGGGCACCAAACTCCTTTTGATAAGGCCACTCTTCTATCTTTGCTAAATGTTATTAATTTATTAATGACTAAGCGGAAAATTGCATCAACATCTGGATCTCCATCAGCTAATCCTTGTTGTATTGGTGTATTAATTTTTTTACTTAATAATTTTTCAAATGGAGTAATTGTTTTATGCAATTTGTTTAATGGAAACCCCCTTGGCCAAATATTAATATCAGTAAAAAAGTCATAAACATTTAACCATCCTTTGTCTTCAACAACAGGTAGTGTTATAAATCTATTTTTCTTTAACCAAAATGAGCTATATGGTTCATTATCATCATCAGTATCAATTATAATATCAGCTCCATTTGACATAGCAATCAAATAACCAATATTTTTACGGGCATAGTGATTTTCCGGTAAATCATTGCATAAATTAAAATCTAATGTTTTTTGGTGGGCTAAAGAATAATAATTACCTCCTTTTAAATCAAAATTATCAGGAGTTTTTACATCACCTATGATAACTAAAGAGACATTATTTTCATTAGCCATTTGAGCAAATTTTTTCAATACAGGATTTTTAGAATCACTTATAGTAGTTATCACTAGATATATTTTATTCAATTAAACACCCTAATTGATTGTCTTTGATCTAAATGTTAATCGATAAAAGAAGTAGTAAAATAAACAATAAATTGAATTAATAATTGAACTCGATGGAATATTTGGAGATGGGGCTGAATATTTAATGGGCAGTTCTATATACTTTGTTTCTCGAAGTAAATATCTTAACTCAGTTTGGTAAAAATGCCCTTTCGATAAAAACTTATAATCAACAAATTTTTCTACGATATCTCTATGAAATCCCTGAAAACCTGATGTCATATCTGAATAATTTGTACCCACTAAAAAATTTGACAAGATTGTACCGTATTTTGATAGAAATAATCTTTTCCAAAATGAATTTATTGCCCCACCCTTTATAAATCGGCTTCCGAAAACACTATCATAGCCTTTGTGTAGGCATTCAATAAATGATGGCAAATTCTTTGGGTCGTGAGATAATCCAGCATCCATTTCAATTATATATTTGTATCCACTGTTCAGGGCTTCTTTATATCCTTTTAAATATGCATCAACTACATTATTATTCTCAGGAGCCCATATAGTAATAAATCTTTTATCAGATTTAGATAATTCTTTACACAATTTATAGGTAGCATCGTTTGATGCATTATCTACTACGAAAAATACTTTAACGAGGCTTATTTTATCAAGTACCAATATTAATGAACCAATGAAATCTGTAAATGTATCCTGTTCATTCGCCATTGGGACTACAATTGCAATATTATTTTTTATACCCAATTTTGTATTTTAAGTAATACCATTACCAAATTACTCCAAATAAATTAAAACTTATAATTTAAATAAGAAAATATTTACTATTAATTATGCCATTATTTCGTATCATAGCGTTTTAATAAATATTTTCGGCAATTCTTTTTGTTTTAATCCGCGAACTATTCTATTGACTTTGATATGATAACCCAAAGTAATTAATTTTTTAGGGAGACTTTTTTTCTTTCGCGGGATTTTTGCTGGACAAGGAGTACACAAGGCAACATAATAGATGCGATATATTGACAAAAATAATAATAGTATTCCGGAAACTTTGCTGTTACAATTTAACCCTAAATGTGTTTTGGGTAATGTGACAAAAATTTTTGGATTCTAATTAGATACAAAATTTTTTCGGCTGATACAACAATTGTATATGCAACATTTATCCTCATGAATATTTTCATCACCGGCGCGGCAGGATTTATTGGTTCACATTTGGCGGAGCGATTTGCAAGTTTAAATTATAACGTAATTGGCCTTGATTGTTTATTGAATAATTATTCGCCCACGCTTAAAAAATTAAATATTGAACTGTTAGCGAAAAAGGGTGTTCAGTTTCATTATTTGGATTTAGCCCAAGATGATATTGATACGGTCGTTCAAGATGTGGATTTCGTTTTTCATCTTGCGGCCCAGCCCGGAATTGCCGCCGCCGTTCCCTTTCGTTCTTACGAACAAAATAATATTATTGCCACCAAGCGCTTATTGGATGCCGCTACAAAAGCGAAGGCGGTGAAAGGATTCATAAATATTTCGACCTCGTCGGTGTATGGCTTGCACGCCACCGGCGATGAGACTTGCGAACCACGCCCAATTTCCGATTATGGAATTACCAAACTTGCTGCCGAGCAATTAGTTCTAGCGGAAGCAAGAAATAATCATATTACAGCTTGCTCACTACGTTTGTTTTCAGTGTATGGCCCGCGTGAAAGACCTGAAAAATTGTATTTTAGATTGATAAAAAGTATCTTGAAAAACACTGATTTTCCATTGTATGCAGGAAGTGATAATCACATCCGCAGTTATACTTTTATTGATGATGTCATTGACGGCATGGTTTTAGTTTTAAATAATATACAAAAATGTAACGGTGAAATTTTTAATATCGGAACTGATAAAGCAATCACCACTGGCAATGGAATTAAAATAGTTGAACAAATATTAAATAAAAAAGCAAAAATTAAAATAATTCCGCAAAGACCGGGGGATCAACAAAAGACACAGGCCAATATTACTAAAGCCAAAGAATTTTTTGGATATAATCCTAAAATTGAACCGGAAATTGGTTTACAAGCAGAGATTGAATGGCTGCAATCAATTGTGGATAAAATTGATGAATAAATTTGAACGATTAATTTATAATGCTGTACGGTTTTCACCATCTTGGAAAAAAAATATTGTAAAATCCTATCAGAAAATATTTTCTATTTTTCCAGTTAGAGATGTTCAAACAAATTATAAAATAATTGAGCGGGAGGGCTATTTTTTTGGTTTTCATGATAAATGTCCTTGGTCTTATGATAATAAATTATTACTGGCACATAAATATCCATTTGATTTAAAAATGCCAACCGAATCGGATCAAATCAAAATCGGATATTTCTCAGGTGAAAATTGGACTGATTTTAATTCTTTTGGACAGACATCAACTTGGAATTGGCAGATGGGTTCGATGTTACAGTGGTTTAAAAATGATACGATTATCTTTAATGATTTTAACGGAAAACAACATATTTCAAAAATTTTAACTATTGCTGGCAAATTAGTCAAACAGTTTAACAGACCGATTGCTGCCATTAGTTCTGACGGGAAATATGCACTTAGTCACAGTTTTATACGCTTACAGAAAGCGGCACCGGCATATAGTTATGCCAATGGTAGAGAACCAACTAACTATGAAAATATTCCGAAAAATGATGGAATATATTTACTGAATTTAAAAAACGGTAATTACCGACTGTTATTTTCAATCTTTGATATTGCCAATTATAAGTCGAGTGAATATTTCCAAAATTTTTATCATTATTTTTCGCATTGTTTATTTGCGCCAAACGGAGAACGGTTCGCATTTTTTCATCGTTGGGTTGATCCAAATCAGCAAACTTGGACAAGACTTTTTACTGTTAATATCGATGGATCTAAATTATTTCAATTTAATTTTAACGGTGTGGTAACTCATTTAGCATGGCTGAATGATAATCATTTATCGGCCTACGGTTACAAAAAAGGAATTGGTGATCATTTCTATTTACTTACCGATCAAAGTGATAATTATAAAATAATTGGCCAAGATATTTTCACATCGGATGGGCATCAACAATTTTCTCCAAATGGCGAATACATGCTTACCGATACTTATCCTGATCGATTAAGGCGGCAATATTTATTTCAATATGATATGCAAAATAATGAGCGAACAAATATTGCGACAGTGAAACCTCCAAGCGATTATCATGGCGATGTGCGCTGCGATTTGCATCCGCGTTGGGACCGAACCGGTGATTTTATTTGTTTTGATTCTGCACATTCTGGAAAACGAGCACTTTGCACCGTCAGATTAAATGGCCGTAAAAAGTAAAGTTAGAATTTTATTTTTGTCGCATTTTTATCCACCGGAAATGGGCGGGGCGGCCGCACGGATTAGCGGACTTTCAAGGTGGTTAGTCAAATTTGGGCATTCGGTTACCGTACTAACAGGGTATCCCAATTATCCTACCGGTAAGATCTATAAAAATTATAAAAACAAGCAAAATAATATCGAATTTATTGATGGTGTAAAAGTAGTTAGGGCAAAGGTTTTAGCTGTTTCTCATCGATCAACTTTGGTTAGATTGGTAAATTATTTTACACTGTTTTTTTCTGCACTATGGAACGGAATACGGATAAAGGGACAATTTGATATAATCATTGCCAGTTCTCCTCCTTTGACAATTGGAATGCTTGGAATGCTATTAGCTTGGTACAATAAAATACCGTGGATTTTTGATATTCGGGATTTAATGCCGGGTGTAGCCGTGGAAGCAGGAATTTTGAAAGAAAATGGAATTGTACATAAATTATCACAAAAATTGGCCAATTTTTTATATCGCCAAGCGACATTCATTACTCCGGTAACCAAGCGGAAAATGATAAAAATTAAAGCAGTTGGCCTACACGATGAAAAAATAGCTGTCGTACCTAATGGCGTTGATTTTGATTTTAAAGGATATTCTAAATCAAATAATTGGCGAAAGGATCTAAATCTGCAGGATAAATTTGTATTAACATATGCCGGATTAATTGGCATTGCGCAAGGAGTGAAAATTATTATTGAAACAGCAGATTATTTAAAAAATAGATCGGATATTCATTTTATGGTAATTGGTGAAGGTGTAGAAAAAAATAAATTACAAAAACTCGCCCATGAACTTAATTTGGATAACATTACTTTTATTGGGAAACAACCGAAAGAAGTTATACCTACCTTTTTGGAATCATCGAATGGTGCCATTATTCCTTTGGCAAATCCAAAATTAGAAGATGCGGTTCCGTCGAAATTACTTGAAGCGTGGTTGCATAAGTTACCGGTTATTTTAATTGCCGGTGGTGAAGCGGCTGAAACGGTACGGGCATCGCAAGGTGGAATTGTTGTAAATTCCCGAGATTATAAATATATAGCTGAGGCAATTATAAATTTAATGGAAAATACAAAGTTGAGACGGAGCTATGGCGGCTCCGGTTATCAATTTGTCAAACAAAATTTTGGTAGAGAGAAATTAGCCCGTAAAATGGAAGCGGTAATTTTAAAAATATTGAAAGATAGAAAGTGAAATTAATTCACGTAGTTGGGGCTCGGCCAAATTTTATGAAAGCAGCGCCGGTTTGGAGAGCCATTGATAAACTTACCGATTTCCAGCAGGTTTTAGTCCATACAGGACAACACTATGATATTTTAATGTCTGAAATATTTTTTTCCGAACTGAATTTACCACAACCCGATTATAATTTAGAAATAGGATCCGCTACGCATGCGCGGCAAACAGCTGCGATTATGATTAAATTTGAAGAAGTTCTTTGGCAGGTTAAACCGGATTTGGTTTTAGTTTACGGTGATATAAATTCCACTGCCGCAGCTGCGATTGTCTGCAGCAAATTACATATTCCATTTGCGCATGTAGAAGCCGGATTGCGTTCCTTTGATCGGCGAATGCCGGAAGAAATAAACCGCTTGATAACCGATCAATTAGCAGATCTATTATTTACACCTTCAATCGATGGCAATGAAAATTTACTTAAAGAAGGCATTGCCGAAAGCAAGATAAAATTAGTTGGTAATGTGATGATTGATACACTTGTTCGGTTATTGCCAAAAGCTTATAAACCAAAAGAATTCAATAATTTAGAGCAATATCTGCTTGTTACTCTACACAGACCTTCTAATGTTGACGGCCCGCAAATATTACAAATTGTTTTAAATAAGCTACAAGAAGTTAGTGAGCAAATTCCGGTAATATTTCCACTTCACCCGCGGACTAAAAAGATGATTGCTGAAAACAAATTAAGTGTAGTTCAAAACACAAATTTAAATTTAATTGACCCATTAGGATATCTTGAATTTTTAGGATTGATGCGCAGTGCAAATGCCATAATTACCGATTCGGGCGGGATTCAAGAAGAAACTACTTACCTCGGAATTCCTTGCATTACAGTTCGCGAGAACACCGAACGGCCGGTAACAGTTTCGATAGGAACCAATGTTTTGATTGGTTCTAAATTTGATAAAATTAATGAATTGGTCACGCTTATTCTAAAGGGTAAATCGAAACCGCATGCTATTCCGCCGCTGTGGGATGGTCAAGCCGCCGAACGAATCGCTCTAGTAATTAAAGACTATCCTAGCTCAGGAATTCAATAATTAGTTTGATATAGTTCTGTTTTATTCTAAGAATAAATTGTAATTTTCCGTTTAGGTCAGAGTAGATTTTTCAATTAACAGAAAGGAAAATTACTTGATTGTAAAGAAATTATTTCAACATTATCGCATACGCGTTCCTAAGTGGATCGTCTCTTGGGTCCTATTATTCACCGATTCATTGGCCGGTTATATTGCTTACAGTATTGTCCTGCAAGATGTTGTTGCAAAAAGTTTTCCTAATGTTTATTCACAATTATTAATCTGGGCAATTTTTCAATTTTTGTGGAGTTTGATCTTTCTGATTAACGGACTGTATAAAGGTGAATACATCGTTTCACGAATGTACGAAATCGAAACGATGCTCAAGGTCACATTTACAATAGTTGTTTTATACGTTTTTATCGATGCTTTACGACTGGTCAATTTTCCAATTAATGCGCGTGGTATGGCCAGATATTGGCTAATTTTTATGGCTATAGCCCTCATCATTAGATTTATCATTAGGTCATTCCAAAAATATCTATTGCGAATCGGTATCGGCCGCGAAAAAACCATTATTCTTGGAAAAAACCGACGTGGTTTAGGTGCCGCCGAATTTGTATTTCAACATGAAGATCAAGGCTATGATATAGTTGGCTTCATTGAGGCAACGGATGACCCCCCAATGAAAATTAGGGAAGGTAAAATCCCAGTGCTTGGTAGAGAGCAAGATATTGGAAAAATCATCCGTGAAAATGCAGTTTCCGACATTGTGTTGGCTTTAGAAAAACCCGATCACACACGGATATTGGCGATAATGGGTCAAGTTAATGGTTTCCCCGTTACGGTAAAAATTGTCCCAGATTTATACGATGTTATGACCGGATTAGTACGTACCGAACAAATTGCCGGACTACCCTTAATGGAAATAAATCTCGAAAATGTAAACTGGTATCAAAAAGGATTAAAAAGAGGTATCGATTTATTAATTACGGTTCCGACTTTGATTCTGTTTTCACCATTATTTTTGTTAATTGCATTAGCTATTAAATTGGAGAGCAAAGGGCCGATATTCTTTACGCAAGAACGGGTTGGTAAAGAATTCAGAAAGTTTAGGACAATTAAATTTCGGTCTATGATACATAATGCTGAAGAAGATACCGGTCCGATGTGGGCTCAACCAAATGATCCACGTGTTACTAAAGTCGGGCGATTTCTACGGCGGTTTCGGCTGGACGAATTACCAAATTTCCTAAATGTATTAAAAGGTGAAATGAGTATAATCGGCCCGCGACCGGAACGGCCCTTTTTTGTTGATAAATTATGTCAGGAATATCCATTTTATCATCGCCGCCTATCGGTATTGCCGGGTATATCTGGCTGGTCGCAGATAAAACAATCCTATGATTCACATGTTGAGGATGTTAGACAAAAATTAAAATTTGATTATTTTTATATTGAAAATTTAAGCTTTGGGCTTGATCTCAAAATTATGCTAAGCACAATTTGGGTTATGCTTTCGGGACAGGGCCGCTAATAATTATTTATTTCCAATTGAATAATGTTGCCAATAAATTTAATTAGAGAAAATCCTGAAATTGTCAAACGAGGGATTCAAGCTAAGAATGAAAAAGCTGACATCGCTAAAATCTTGACGTTAGACAGGCAACAACGTCAACTTATAAACAAACTGAATGCAAAACGCAATCTGCGTAATAAGGCGTCTGAGCAAATCGGCAAAATGAAACAGCGGGGTAAAGATGCCCAAAAACTAATCGACGAAATGCAAGTATTTTCTAAAACTGTCAAAAAATTAGAACTGGAATTATCTGAAATAAAAACAGAAATTGAACCGTTATTGTTGACAATCCCAAATTTAGCTCATGAGTCAGTTCCAAATGGTATAAATCCGGAAGCTAATATCGTTTTACGGAAATGGGGTCAAGAACCAAAAGATAAGTTCAAGTTAAAAAATCATTTGGAACTCGGTAAACGATTGAATTTATTCGACTTTAGGCGCGGGGCTGCAATTGCCGGCAGTGGCTTTCCACTTTATATTGGTGCAGGAGCAAAACTGGAACGGGCATTAATAAATTATATGTTGGATTTTCATGTTAATAATTATCAAAATGTTGAGATATTTCCACCGTTTGTTTCACGGATGGAACCGATGCGTAATACCGCCCAAATTCCCAAATTACAAGATGATATGTACTATATTGAACGTGACGGCTTATATTTGATTCCGACAGCCGAGGTACCGGTAACAAATATCCATCAAAATGAAATCCTTGAGGAGCAATTATTACCGTTAAATTATGTGGCATATTCCGCCTGTTTTCGACGTGAAGCAGGTTCATATGGTAAGGAAACGCGTGGTTTTACAAGATTGCATCAATTCAATAAAGTTGAGATCGTCAAATTCGTAAAACCCGCTGAATCGTATGCGGAGCTTGAAACTTTATTGGCACAAGCTGAGGCAGTTTTGCAATCATTAGGATTACATTATCGCGTTCTTTCATTATGCACAGGAGAGTTAAGTTTTGCAGCCGCGAAATCCTATGATATTGAGGTATGGGCGCCAGGTGAAGAACGCTGGCTTGAAGTTTCAACTTGCAGCAATTTTGAGAGTTTCCAAGCGCGGCGTGCGAATATCCGCTATCGACGCGAAAATGATAAAAAAGTAAATTTTGTACATACCTTAAATGGTTCCGGAGTGGCGACACCGCGTTTATTGATTGCATTGTTGGAAACATATCAAGATGAGAATGGAGAAATTAATGTGCCAAAACCGCTGCACAGTTATTTTGGTGCCGAGAAAATTCAATAATGCGAACATTTTGGGTCATAATAAATTTGGTTTTCTGGACAATAATCCTTGGTATATTGGGTATGGTCTTGTCGATTTTTGAGTGGAAAGGCAAAATTTTAGCCAAAATTGCACGGATTTGGTCGATAATAATATTATGGGCTGCCGGAATAAAATATTCGGTAAGTGGCAGGGAATTACTTAATCCTAAGCAAAATTATGTATTTGCTGGTAATCATGAATCTGCATTTGACATTCCTTTAGCGTTTGCTGGGCTAGAGCACCATTTAATTTCTATCTCAAAGATTGAATATAAATGGATACCAATATTTGGCTGGGCCATGCAGGCCGCTAAGCATATATTTATTGATCGAAATAATCATGAACAAGCATTGGCGTCATTGCAAAAAGCTGCGGTAAGTATTAAAAATAATCCGCGCTCGATTCTATTATTTCCTGAAGGCACACGGTCTAAAGACGGGAAAATTCATAAATTCAAGAAGGGTGGATTATTGTTAGCAATAGAAACGAAATTAGCGGTAGTTCCGATGGCATTATGTGGAACTGGGAAAGTGGCATTGAAAGGTGCTCGAAAATTGAAATCCGTTCCCGTTGAATTGCGAATCGGTGAGCCGCTAATTACAGAAAAATTAAGCTACGCTGATCGAAATCAATTGACAGAGTTTGTGCACAGAAAAGTAGTTGAATTAAAAACGGCGTGGGAGAATGAAAATTAAATATTCTTAAACTAAAAAATGCAATACCGATCAATAATAGATAAGACCAATTTTATAATCTCCGAGCCAACTAAATTTTATGAAACGGATTTAGTTAGACAATGGTTTACATTGTTACCGGGCACGGTACTGCAATCCCAATATTCACAAAAAATAATAATTGTTGATACCGGTCGACACAACAAAAATGAAGGTCCGGATATTCAAGAAGCGATCATTTTTATGGATGATAAAATCGTAAAAGGAGCAGTTGAATGCCACATTTGTCCATCCGATTGGTATAAACATAAACACGATCAAAATGCTGCTTATGATGATGTTATTCTTCATATTGTCCGAGAGGTTAATTATAGTGGGAATATTCCATCAATCCCTACAATTATTCTTAAAACACAGGGTGCTTTTCAAAGTAAATGTACACTAAATAATGCCAATGTTGCTCCAAATATCCAAACGATTATTGATCAAAAAAGTACAGGGCGTTGGTTGACAAAGGTAAATAGCTATGCCGGAACCCATGAACAGCCCGAATTGATGTGGAAAATTCTGTTAAAAAGTAGTTTCAATATCCTGGGAGTTGGTGGAAATAAGGAACAATTCAAATCCTTAGCAGATCGAATTAATTTTTCGCAAATCAAAAAGCTTAATTTTATTGAAAAAGAACAATATCTGCATAGGATTATTAAAAATTTGCAAATTAAGTGGGCAAGCAGAGGAATTCGTCCGGCTCAGCAAGCGCTCAGGCGTATAAAGTTAGCGGTCGAATTAATGGAATTATATTCAAATATGAACTTCAATGAAGTTCCAGAATCACAAGTAATATCAGAAATATTAATTAGACAATGTCCGAGTGCAAGTGGAATAAGAATTAAATTAGAATTACTCGGGAATGTTTTGCTGCCCTTTTGGGCAGCGCGGGCATTGTACTTTCGGAATATTCAAAATTATAATAATTATTTTCATGTTTGGAAATTCCTCAAAATGCCGAGTAGTTATGGTAAATTCAAGCGCAGATTTGGTCATTTCCTTTCCCATAAACAATTAAAATCATTTGCAATTTCGCAAGGATTAATCGCAATTGAAAATAAGTGGTGTAGGCCTAAATTATGCCAGCTTTGTCCACTTAAGAGAAAAATATTTGGCAATTGTTAATCGACATAAAGCGAAATCAATTTTGGGGCGATTTCGGGAGGATGAGAACAAAAAAATTGTTTTCACCAATGGTTGTTTTGATATTTTGCACCGTGGACATTTAGAATTATTGCAACAGGCCAAGGCGCTGGGAGATTTATTAGTAGTGGGTCTAAATACTGATGCATCAGTAAAGCGAATCAAAAGTACGGCACGACCATTTTACAATGAAAAAGATCGCGCCGCGCTAGTAGATGCCTTAGCACCAGTAGATTTGGTGGTTTTATTTGATGAGGACACGCCCCTGAAATTAATTTGTGAACTTAAACCGGATATATTGGTTAAAGGTGGAGACTATGCTTCTCGAGCAGTTATTGGTGCGAAAGAAATACAAAATTGGGGCGGGAAAGTAATAATTTTACCATTTTTAAAAGGATATGGAACATCGGTGCTGATTGATAAAATTAAGGGTGAAAAAAAATGAACTTGCTAAAACAAAATCAATCGCTTAATATTGGCATACTAATTCCGCTAAATAACTTATGACTAAACAACTTACAGGATTTATAATAATAATTTTGACCTTTATTTCCATTAAAGCACAGGATACTCCTAGCAGTATTGACAGTACTGAATTTAGTACAGCACTGATAGATCCAGTGATTGAGGATAGTTTGACAAACGGTAATGGCTATTCCTACGCGGATGACAGATTACCGCAATTATTGCGAGATGTAAAATTACATTTATCAGATGCTTTGATTGCTGATGTACATCAAGATACAATTGAAGTAATTTTTAATATTGATCGGATATTTGAATTGCTCACTGAGGCTGATCAACTTGGTGAAATGAATGTTGATGACCAGGAAGAATTTGGGCGATTTGAATCGACATTAGTTGATGTTTATTCCCATCGATTGAACACACTGACGTCTTCCGATATTTCAATTACCGCAGATAAACTCCGTCATGAAGTCGCCCATTTGGTGGAACCGATTGAGGTCGAGATTGGAAACAGTAAATATACTGTAATTGATGATCGTGATGGCCACATTCCACTTGTTTCCAATAAAAAGGTTGAACAATGTATTAGTTTTTTTAAATCGAAGGGTCGTAAACAATTTGAACTATATTTAAGTCGTTATGCCAAGTACAACGATATGGTCCAAAATATATTGACCGAATATTCATTGCCTGAAGAATTAATTTATTTAGCAATGATTGAATCAGGATTGAATCCCAAAGCTTATTCACGTGCTCATGCTTCTGGCATGTGGCAATTTATTTACAGCACAGGGGTTCGTTATAACTTAAATCGGAATTGGTATATTGATGAAAGGCGCGACCCGATAAAAGCTACTCATGCTGCCTGTCAGTATCTATCGGATTTATATCAAGAATTTGATAATTGGTACTTAGCGTTAGCCGCTTATAATGCCGGTAGCGGTAGAATTACGCGCGCACAACGATTACATCGGACATCGGATTTTTGGCAGCTACATGCCTTGCCGCGTGAAACGCGAAATTATGTTCCTTTTTTTCTCGCTGCCACGATAATTTGTCGTGAACCCGCAAAATATGGCTTTATAATACCACCCAACGATCCATGGAAATATGATGAAGTTGAATTAGAGAAAAGCGCTGATTTATCGATATTAGCACAATCAGCTGGGATATCGCTAAAAACCTTGAAAGAATATAATCCTGAATTGAGGCAATCAGCCACGCCTTCGAATGCATATACACTCAGAATCCCATTTGGGAAAAAAGCTTCATTTGAAAAAAAATATGCAGCTTTGCCTAAATCGAAACGCTTTGCACCACAATATGTTACCCATCGAGTACGTAGAGGAGAAAGTTTAGGAACAATTGCTCGCAAGTATCGCGTTTCAATTCATGATATTGCTGCTGTCAATAAAATACGTAATCGGCATAGAATAAAAATCGGCCAAAGATTAACAATCCCAACGCGCGGTGGTACAGTTGCAGTCGCAAGTAAGAATAATACCAAGCGTCCGGCTGGAACAGTTAAGAGGATTTATACTGTTAAAAAGGGCGACACGATTGGGCATATTGCTGAAAAATTTCGCGTAAGAGCGCGTGAAATTCGGAAATGGAATAGAATTAAGTACGGCGGCTACATTTATCCTGGACAAAAATTAACGCTATGGACAAAACGAAGCTAAAACCAATTTCTACTAACCGTTGGATTTGGATTAGCATTGCTGCAATACTTGTATTATTCATAATTCTTAGATTAATTGGTGTTGGTATGGGAAGTGGTTTACTTGGTGGAGCAAAAGTTGGAATAGTGAGATTAGAAGGCCTGATTTTATCCGCGGAGAATGTAAATAAACAGCTAACGAAATATTCCGAAAGACCAGATATCAAAGCAATTGTGCTGCGAATTAATAGTGGAGGAGGAGTTGTTGGCGCTTCACAAGAAATTTACGAAAAAGTAAAAAGTTTGAAAGGCGAAATTCCGGTAATAGTATCTGTTGATAATGCAGCTGCTTCAGGAGCATATTATGCTGCATTGGAAAGTGAGAAAATCGTTGCTAATCATGGGTCATTAGTTGGCAGCATCGGTGTGATTTTAGATTATCCTGTAGTAAGTGAGTTATTTGATAAATTAGGCCTACATGTAGAAACGATAATAAGCGGTAAATTAAAAGATGCAGGTTCTCCTACAAGACCGGTCACTAAAGCGGATAGAGCTTATTTTCAAGCAGTGGTAGATGATACCCATCAACAATTTATTTCTGCAGTTTCGGCAGGGCGTAACATTCCGCTTGAACAAGTTCAAGAATATGCCGATGGACGTGTATTTACGGGCAATCAAGCCTTGGCGATTGGGTTTATTGATACGATCGGAACTTTTGAAGATGCTATCGCAATTGCGGGAATAGCCGGCGGCATTAAAGGTAAACCCGATACTGTAGAAGAGCGCAGGAAACGTAAATCCATTTTTGATTTATTATTTGGAGAATTTAAACAATCAATTCGAAGCCGGATTGGAGTCCAACCAGCTTACATTTGGCAATAGGAGCAGAAAATGACAAAACAAGAAATCGTCGATAAATTATCAATTGGGATTGGATTAACAAAGGTCGATACCGAAGCAGCGATTAATGGGTTTATGTCGATCATTATTGATGCATTAGCAAAAAATGAACGAGTAGAATTGCGAAGTTTTGGTACTTTCGCAGTTAAACATCGCAAACCCAAGAAAGCACGTAACCCGGGAACCGGTGAAGTAATTTTTTTACAAGGACGTAATGTTCCAACTTTCAAGCCGGCCAAAAAAATGCGCCAAAAAGTTTTAGATTCATTGAAGACATGGAGAGATTAGATGCCTAGCGGTAAAAGACGAAAAAAACGTAAAATGAATACGCATAAACGAAAAAAACGTTTAAGAGCTAATCGTCATAAAAAGCGGAAATAGTAGGAATATTTTACGGCATTGTGCCGTAGAATTCATTGTTATATTTTTAATTTAAGCAACCGATAGGTGCTAACCACTAAAAATACTATATCAGTTGGTGAATTAACCGCCCAAATCAAGTCAATTCTTGAAGGCAGTTTTGAACAGGTTGCTGTTTCGGGCGAAATTTCAAATTTTAAACATCACTTTTCTGGCCATATGTATTTTACTTTGAAAGATGAAACAGCGGAAATAAAGGCCGTTATTTTTAAAGGATTTAATCAATATTTAAGGTTTAAACCGGAAGACGGTATGCATGTATTTGCCAGCGGTCGGCTGACGGTTTATGAACAACGCGGTCAATATCAATTAAATATAAAACAATTGGAGCCGGCCGGTTTAGGTACGCTTTATTTAGCTTTTGAGACTTTAAAAAAGCAGTTAGCTCAAGAGGGATTATTTGGTGAAAATCGTAAGAAAATTTTACCTACTTTTCCAAATCGAATTGGTATAATTACCAGTAAATCCGGCGCTGCTTTCCAAGATATTATCAACATTTTGCAAAGACGTGCACCATTTGTTAAAGTAATTTTGCGAGCAACAAAAGTTCAAGGCGCCGAAGCGGCTGCCGACATTGTCGATGCTATAGCGGATTTAAACAAATTTGGTGCTGTTGATGTAATTATTTTAGGTCGTGGGGGCGGTTCGATTGAGGATTTGTGGTCCTTCAATGAAGAAATTGTCGCCAGGGCAATTAGTAAATCACAGATTCCAATTATTTCAGCAGTCGGTCATGAAACCGATTTCTCCATCGCGGATCTGGTGGCAGATAAACGGGCTCCAACGCCATCTGCGGCAGCTGAAATTGTGATACAATCGGCCCGAGAGATAAACGAAATCTGTGAAAGATTAATGCTCAGAATTGAAACATATTTAACGAATTTGATTGAACGAAAATGGCAAATATTCGATGATATGTCGAATCGAATTTTTCGGCAGCAACCGCAAAAGGTATTACAGTTGCACAAGGCAGATTTGGAAAAACTCGTAAAACGAATCACTAAATCAATTCGACAGAACCAACGAATTTGGGACATAAAATTAAATCCAATAACCGAGCAATTAATTTCATTAAGTCCAAACTCAATTCTAAATAGAGGATACTCTGTGGCTTTTAGATCGGCGGACAATAAAATAATTCGAAATTCATACGACGTAAATGTTAATGAAACATTCAAATTATTAACATCGAATGGGAAATTGACGGCCAAGAAAATAAATGATTTAAACTAATCAAGTATTAAACAGTAATTAGATAATTCATGGTAATTTAGCAAATGACTAAGGCAAAACAAAAAATCTCATTTGAAGAGATTTTTCAGAAATTAGAAGACATCGTTGAACAATTAGAATCTGGTACACCAACTATTGAAAAAAGTATGGAATTATTTGAGGAAGGTGTCAAATTAAGCACTCAATGTCGTACAAAATTAGATGAGGCCGACCAAAAAATCAAAGAGTTAGTAAAATCATCAGAAAACACTTTTGATTTAAAAGATTTGTAATGAGAAAAATTGCAAAATTTGCGATTTGGGGCAATACTGAAAAAAATAAATTTTGGGAGATATTACCGGGAATAATTGAATGGGCGAAAACTCATGAAATAACCCCCTATATTACCACAAGAATAGCAAAACAATATAAAGAATCTAATTTGTCAATCATTACAAGTGCCGATGAATTTAATGCGATGGATTTCATTTTGACGCTTGGCGGCGATGGTACAATTTTATCGGCTGCTCGTGCCATTGGTCATAGAAATGTACCGATTTTAGGAATACATTTAGGTGATTTAGGATTTATGGCCAAAGTCACGTTGGCTGATTTATATCATCGCTTGAAGCGTGTTGTAAAACACGAATTTTCTGTGAGTGACAATTTAATTATTGCCGTTGAAATGCGTGCTAATGGTAAGACAATAAATGGACGAGTATTAAACGATGTCGTCATAAATAATGGCGCAACCCACCGCATGGTAACCTGCTTGGTAGGGGCCGACGGTAGGTTCATTGGCAAGTATAAAGCAGATGGTGTGATTGTTTCCACTCCCACCGGTTCAACGGCCTACTCTTTATCAGCTGGCGGACCGATTGTGGAGCCCACCGTAAAATCATTGATTATTACACCGATTTGTCCACATTCTTTAACATCACGGCCGCTGGTTGTGCCGGATACATCAGAAATAAAAATAACTTTTCCTCCGGAACCGGACGAACCAATCGGAATTACCTTAGACGGTCAAATATTTCATAATTTCAATCAGAATGCCATAATTAATGTCCGCAAGGCAAAACATTCAATTAAGTTTATAGATTTTGATGATTGTAGTTATTACTCTACACTGCGCAATAAGATGGGTTGGGGGAAACGCGGCGAAGATGATTAATTTCAATTTTTAAAAATATTACTTGCTACATACCACAAGATGCTGGGATTTTCTTTTAAGCGACGCAACGAGTAGTTGAACCAAGCCTCTCCATAAGGAACATAATAGCGAACTTTATATCCGCTATCTAATAAGCGCTGTAAACGATTGCCCATCGGTACACCGTACATAACCTGAAATTCAAATCTATCAGATGGTATTTTATTGTCTGTAATCCAATTATCAAGTTGGTCAATTATTTTTAAATCGTGTGTGGCAATTGCTGCATAACCGTCTCCCTTGAGTATGGATATGGTATTTTCAATAAATTTATTGCGGATTTTGAGTTTATCTTGATAGGCAATTTTTGCCGACTCACGATAGATGCCCTTGCAAATCCGACAGTTAAATAGATTACTATTTAGATTATCAATATCATCAGCGGTGCGAAACAAATAGGCCTGCAACACCGTTCCAACACGATTGTAAACTTTTAAGCAGTTTTTGTAAATATCTATGGTAGCGTCGGTATAGGGCGAATTTTCCATATCAATACGTAAAAAGTTATTATATTTTTGGGCTTGCTTAAGAATAGTTAAAATATTTTTTTCAGCAATTTTAGGGCTGAGTTCTAATCCTAAATGGGTTAGTTTTAGTGATATATTGGCATCTAATTGTTCTTCCGCAATCCTTTGATACAGTTTTAAATATTCAGTGCATATTTTAGCTGCTTCTGCTTTGGATTCAGTATGCTCGCCCAAGATGTCAATTGTTGTTGCAAAACCTTGCTTATTTAATGCTTTAACCACAGCAAATGCGTCATCCATCGTGGTACCGGCCACATAAGGAGCGGCAAATGGTTTAATTAACCGTTTGGGTAAAAACGCGATTAATTGAATTAGAATTGCGTTAATCATATTTGCAGCGCACTAAACTTATCAAGATAATGCTGTGCAAAACAAGCTAAATCTTGCGATATTAATTTTTCAATACTATAAAGAAAATAACTACTATATTTTGTATCGAAATTTTTTTTCTTGACTAAAAGATTGTATTATGCTAAATTTTATGGCAATAATACAGCATATTGGAACAATATTGCTTTAGAAATTGTATTATAGATATGATAACATCAATAAAAACCACGCTAAAAAAACTATTGAAAAGTATTATAATCTAGTAATAATTTTTTACTTGTATTTGAAAAAAAAAGAACTAATTTCACTGTAAACCTAATGAATAACAGGAGGAACAATGTATGCAAGTAGTTAAACTACCAATACAATTAACCCTTGCTTGTGTAATGGGTTTGAGTATTAATAATATAGCCTTTGCACAGGCTGATACCTTTAAATGGGAAAATACGGGACTGGGAGATGGGCAAGGCTTAACTTCCGGCAGCCAATATAACAGTACTGGCAGTAATAATAAGGTAACGGTTACAATTACAGAAGACACCCCTTCCATTATGGGCGTAAGGCATGAGGCCGATAACGAGGGTGGGGATACAGGTGTGATTGAATTATGGGTGAATAATGATAATAATGATCAGTCTGAAAAAGTTTGTGTAACTATTACATTTGACAAAGCTGTAACGGGGCTCAAAACTGCTGTTTCTGACATAGATGCCAATAATTCCTATAAAGATGCTATTGAGATAACATATAATGGCAGCAATAATGTCAGGGATAACACTTCGATTACTAAGACGCTGGCGTCATGCGTAGTTGAGGATGATGAGACTTATATGAACGGGTACGAGGGTAACTGTGCAGATTGGTCTCCAGGCACCACCGCTAAATTAGATGTTGATTTTGGCACTATCGAAATAACAGATTTTACTCTTTGCTTTTTCACAAGTGATGATTCACCAAGTGATCCAGCCTGGCAATATGTGGCACTGCATGATTTGAGTTGGACTGATCAGACACCGGTAGAGCTCTCCTACTTTGGTGCTACTGCGACACCCTTTGGCGTGCAACTCAACTGGACTACCGAAAGTGAAATAGAAAACTTGGGCTTTGTGTTAGAACGTAGAGTTGATGAGGCTGAGTTTACTGAAATAGCCAGTTACAATACTGATGATGCTTTACTGGGCCAAGGTTCAGTAGAATATGCCACTGACTATGAATATGTGGATAAATATGTAGAAGCCGGGCAAACTTATGAGTATAGATTGGCTGATGTTGATTATAATGAAACAGTAACCTATCATGCTACCCGTTCAGTTACTGCAACTACTACACCGAAGTCAGGTAAAGTAGAGCAATTTACGGTATTAGATGCTTATCCTAATCCATTTAATCCCAGTACTATAATTAAATATGCTTTACCACCATTAGATGCTAATTATTTAACAACAGTTCAAATTTATGATTTAGCCGGCAAATTGGTTAAGACTTTGTTGAATGAACAGCAGCAAACAGGTTGGCATTCAATTACTTGGAATGGAACTGACCAAGTAGGTAGAAGTGTACCAGCAGGAGTATATTTGAGTAAAGTCAGTTTTGGTAGTGAAGTTAAAACTATTAAAGTGATGTTACTTAAATAAGAATCACAAATCAATGTATAAAAGGGCTGCCAATTGTGGCAGCCTTTTTTTTAGAATATAAACCTAAGCAATTTAATTATAAAGCGTTTTGTATTTTATCGGCTACACGGAATGAATTTGCATAGATAGTCCATGTGTAGGGCACACTGCCACCGGTGGGCATAAAGCTGGCATCGGTAACATATAAATTTTTTACATCATGGGTACGGCAATCAGGATTCAATACAGAATTTTGGGGATTTTTACCAAAGCGACAACCACCTGCAACAAGATTGGGTGGAGGAGAACCGCTAATTTCCATTGAAATATTTTCTGCGCCCATTTTTTTTAATACATTTACGGCTTTTTCCGCTAAATATCTGCCGACTTTTAAATCATGCTGATGATAGCCAACACGGATTCTTGCCACGGCATTGCCCCATTTATCTTTTATTTTTGGATCTAATGTTGCAAAACAATTATCGGTTGGTAGCCAATCATTAAAAACTTCATAGCGGAGATGCCTACTGTCACTAAAATAAGATTTAATTTTACTTTGGAGTGGGCGCCCCCATAATAATCCGTTATCACCCCATTTTTGTGAATTCGCCCTACTAATCGGATTGGCGTGCCTGAATAAAAAATCGATAGTACCACCTTTGGCGCGTTTCCCAAATTTTTTATCATTGATTATATACCAGTCTTGCAGCGAGCGATTGACAAACAAACCACGAATTTTGAGTTGAGCTATTTCACTTTTAGAAAACTTTTTATATAAAATATCACCGGTTCCCGATCCACCGCCGGAGTAAATTAGATTTTTTCCGACTTGTCCATTATCATTTGCCAGACCGTTGGGATGTTTCGGTCCTGTTGACAACAGCAATAATCGAGCTGATTCCGATGCTTGGCAAGCTACAACAAATATTTTTGCAGAGACTGTTTGACTATTTCCGTTAATATCAAAATATTGGGCGCCCACTACTTTGCCAGAATTGTCACTGACTAACTTATAAACCATCGCTTGTGGAATAATTTTACAATTTCCGGTTTTAAGCGCCGGATTTAACAAAGCGGCACGGGCACTACCTTTGGCATCAGTAGCACATCCATAACTGCCACAATAGTTTGAATACGAGCATGCTTTTCTATTTAACGCATTTTGCGATAAAATTGCCCGTGGCGTGGGTAAAGATGTGTAGCCAAGCTTTTGACAGGCATTATCAATATATTTGGTTATGGGATGTTCGGCTGTTTTAGAAAACGGAAAATCTGCAGTGGAGCGTGGTTCTAAATAGGTATGTTTTACGACTTTCCCGGACACACCTCCGATATTTTCAACTTTTGTATAATAAGGCTCCAATTCTTCATAAGTGATGGGCCAATCGACAATGTTGGCGCCTTTAATTGGTCCAAATTCTGTTAGTAATCTAAAGTCTTCCGGTTTTAACCGATGGAAATAACCACTCATCAAGTTTGATGAACCACCAACCATGTTGCCATTCCAAAAATCACGGCCACTATCGAAAGTTGATTCTGCCACCCATTCACCATGGCTGTTTTGTTCTTCAATTACATGCAACTCGTTACTAAGATTGGGAGTGTAAACGCTACGACGACAACATGCTATTTCATCTTTAGTAAAATCTTCTGTTTTGAACCAGGGCCCTTTTTCAAGTACAACAACCGATTTTCCTGCTTGTGATAATTCATAGGCAATTGGCGCTCCGCCGGCGCCGGACCCGATTATACAAACATCAAAATCAGTCATATTTTGCCGTATAATTTTTTAGAACTGGGGCGTGGTAATCCAGGGCAATGCCCTAACCATTTCCAACCAATTTCATCAGGATTCCCACCGTATAAGGGATCCGACAAAAGTGCTTCAAAAATGTAACTTAAATTTAACGATAACCAGCGTGAACCACGATTTGATTCTTCCAATTTTTGCAGGGCGACTTCCTTTTCATCAAAGTTTAGTTTTGTAAATGATCTTTCATAGGTCGAAATACAAACCTCTTCGAGCCAATCAACTCCATTGATCAATACATATTTATTGTCTTTATCAATTTCAGGATCGCTTAGTACAAAGTGTAAATAATACAGCGCATTTAAATCGCTTGCGCCCGGAACATATTTACTTTTCGGAAATAAATGTTCTTGCACATGAGTTATAACCTCATCTTGAGATTTAGTATAAGGGACTGGAACCGCTGAATTCTTATAAAAATAACCTAATAAACTACCAATGGTTACACTCCCACTGAAAACGCCTGCTGATACTAGGAAGTTTCGTCGGCTAATTTTACCGGCCATATATTGATCTGTAACAGATTTTAAATAGGTATTTAGCATGCTGATTTGCTAAATATTTCTGTGAACCACAAAGTGGTCATACACTATTCGCTATAATATTTTTTTATTATAGCATCTATGCTAAATTTTCCAGGACCGGTAATTAACAAACTAAATAGCATTAGCAAATAATATAGAGGAATTTCAAATCCATCATTTGCTGCATTGAATCCACCGCTCCAGTGAATGGCCGTAATTGCAACAATCATAACAATAATTAATGGAATGGAGATAAATCTGGTCGCCAAACCTAAAAACAAAAGAATGAATCCGGCGGTCTCAGATGCTGTCACCAAAAAGGCATTGAACTTTGGTAGAGGCATTCCCATTCCGGTAAACCATTCAACTATTCCGTTAAAGTTTTTTAATTTCATGGTTGCAGGACCGTAAAAACCATACGCTAAAACTAAACGAAATAATAGAGGGGGTAGATCTTTCAATTTTGTTAGGTGTTGGAAAAGATTAATTATATAATTCATTTTTAATTCCTTTTAATAAAAAAGGCAGGCGTAAAATCGCCCGCCTTTAATTGGTAATTCAAAAAATAATTATTATCCGCACTTACCAGCACCGCATTTGCTATCTCCACACTTTCCTTCTCCACATTTCTTATCATGTTTGCAAGATTTTTTGCCTTCACCACATTTTCCTTCGCCGCATTTCTTGTCATGCTTACATTCTTTTTTACCATCACCACATTTTTTATCGTGCTTGCACTCTTTTTTAGCTTCACCGCATTTTTTACTATGTTTGCATTCTTTTCTACCTTCTCCACACTTTCCTTCTCCACATTTACCTTTATGCTTACATTCTTTTTTCATCTCACTAGATTTTCCATCACCACATTTTGTTTTTTTGACGGCCGCTTTTACTTCGCCGACTTTCGATTTTACAGCAACTTTGGCTTTATCCTCACCGCATTTACTGCTTTCTACGGCGGCTTTTACGGTTTTATCACCGACGTTTAGCTTATCATTTTCAGCCGTACTACTACAAGCGGAAAATGCAGACATTCCCACAAATCCAACTAATATCAATATGATTTTTGATATTTGACTTATTTGTTTCACTATTATTCTCCTTTAACTTATAATTTTAATTGATTGTATGACAATCCCTATCGTCCTAATATAGTCAATATTTGATTTAGTGTTGTACAATAAAAAGAATTTACTATTTATCAGAAGTTGCTTCCTTTGCCTTTGCCTTGAGCTCTTCATTAGCAAAAATTGCAATTTCGACTCTGCGATTTAGTTGCCTACCTTCGGCAGTGTTATTGTCGGCAATTGGTTGTAATTCTCCATATCCAATTTCAGATAATCTTTCGCCACCAACAGCGAGATTTTTTACAAAATCTGCGACTGCTTTTGCTCTCTTTTCAGACAATTGTAAGTTATATTCCTCAGAACCAACGCTATCGGTATGTCCTTCTAATATAATTTTTGTGTCTTCATATTTATTTACTGTTTCGGCAAATTTTGTTAAACTTTGCTTACTCTCGGCCGATAAATCTGATTTATTAAATTCAAACAAAATGCCGGAATCAAAAGTAACTCGAATTCCTTCACCAACGCGTTCAATTGTAGCCCCTTCACCTAAATCTTTGTTCAGATCTTCAGCCTGTTTATCCATGTAATCGCCTATCCATAAACCGGCAGTTCCACCAATTGCAGCACCAAGAATTGCACCAACGGCTGTGTTTCCGGTCTTTTTACCAATGATTCCGCCAATTACCCCACCAGCAGTAGCGCCAACTGTAGTACCTTTTTCACGACCAGTCATAGAGGCGCAGTTCATAATCGCCAATGCGAAAGCGATGATTAAACCAATTGTTAATATCTTTTTCATGTTTATCCTTTTTTATAGATTGTGAAATATTTTTCAGTCCGCAAATTTACAAAAATAATTTTGATTGTCAAGAACTAAATAAATTATTTTCTAACCATAAATAGCAGAATTATCCCACCTAATATAAACGTAACGTTTCCAATCCATGCAGATAATAAGGGGGAAAGGACCTCTTTGTAACCGAGTGATTGGCCAAATTTGATAAAAGCATAATAGCTGAAAATTACGAGTACGCTCATACCGGCAGCAAAGGCCAGACCGCCTTTTTGTTTGGCCACTGCCAGTGGTAGGCCAAATAAAATCACAATTAAACTTGTGATCGAAAATGAAATTTTATTGTGCCGTGCAACTTCCCAGCGGGTAGTATTTACACCATTTTCTCTTAATAAAGTAATATGATCAGTCAATTCATCATAATTCATCTCATCGGGTGATTTATATTGTTTTGCTATATCTTCAGGAATAAAATTAGCATCAAGTAAAGTATCTTGCTTAGAAATTTTTAAGTTTATTTCGGTACCGTTTTCATCAAAATCACGGATTGCGTAGTTTGTTATCTCCCAAAGTTGTAATGAATTGTTCCAAAACATTTTTTTTGTATCGATTCTTTTTTTAACGATTCGATTGTCCAATTCTAAAATTGAAGCATTATCCGCTTCCATGCTGCTGATAGAATACCGATCTAATGAAATATGGGTAATCTCTTGTTTTTGTAAGAGTACACCATTTAAAATTTTATTTGCTCTAAACGTATTTCGACGTACTTTTTTGCGCATATATTTCTGTTCAATTTTGGTAACTTTTTCATTACCCCATGTAACTAGATTGTTGTCAAGTTGGTAAGACAGAATACTAATCATTATTCCCGCCAGAAATAAAGGAATAGCAATTCGATACAAACTTATTCCGGCTGATTTCATCACGGTCCATTCATTACGTTTAGCAATCAAACCGATGCTGAAAACTGTTGCGATTAACGTCGCCATCGGTAAACCGATGCTGAAAAACCACGGCAGTGTATAAAAATAAAAAATTAGTATTATGTTTAACTTAACGGAATTGTCAATGAATTTGTCAATGTTTTCAATCAAATCAACAATTATGAAAATTGAAACAAAACCAAGGATTGCCAACGCAAAAATAGTTAAGAATTGTCGCAATAAATAAATATCAAGTTTTTTCATTATTAGCCAGTATAGCAAAAAAATATAATGTTAAATTTAAATCATAAAAATAATACTATTGTATGATAATAAATTGCACTAGTTGCAAAAAGTCCTCTAATTTTGTTGTACAAATGTCAAGACTAATAAAAGTATCTGAAGTATAATACAATCAATGAAAATTATTGTAACTGAATAAAATAATATGATAGAAAATCATTCTTGGCTATCGGTTTTACCGCCCTTAGTGGCGATCGGCTTAGCGTTAATCACACGAGAAACTTTAGTTTCATTATTTGCCGGAATTTGGATTGGCGTGACGATTTTAAAAGCAAATTTAATCGAAGGATTTTTAACTACTCTAGACACTTACTTAGTCGGTTCATTAGCAGATAAAAGTCATGCATCGATAATATTATTTACTTTGGGGTTTGGCGGAATGATTGGAGTAATATCTGCGAATGGTGGCATGCGCGGCATTGTAGACATCGCTTCGCGTCGTGCCAAAACACGCCGGCAAGGTCAGCTGACAACAGTAATTATGGGCATTATTATATTTTTTGATGATTATGCCAATACTTTATTAGTTGGTAATATGATGCGCCCAATAACTGACAAATTGCGCATTTCGCGCGAGAAATTAGCATATTTAGTTGATTCAACTGCTGCACCGATTGCCAGTTTGGCAGTGATTAGTACATGGTCAATATTTCAGATGAGTTTGTTGAATGGTCCTTACACACAGTTTGGCGTATTGGAAAATCCATATATAACATTTTTAAAGAGTGTCCCGTATTCATTTTATTGTTTGCTAACACTGATATTTATTTTAATGAATACGGTTACGCGCCGAGAATTTGGCCCGATGTATAAAGCTGAACGACGCACAGTGCAGACCGGCGCAGTAATGCAACCCGGTGCGAATCCTATGACAGATACATCACAAATTGACTTAGATGATAAGTACAATCGGTCAACTCATTGGACTAATTCAATAATTCCAATAATTGCTGTTGTTAGTGTTGCAATGTTAGGATTGTACATCACTGGGGTACGCGCGTTAGAACAAGGAATGCCGCCTACAATTCGTAATATCATTGGTGGCGCTGATTCCTATGCTGCATTGATGTGGGGTTCCTACTCGGCCGGAATAATCGCAATTATAATTACAGTGAGCAGAAAAATACTCACTATTAATAAAGCTGTAAATGCGTGGCTAACTGGTGCACGTTCAATGCTATTGGGTTGCGTTGTTTTAGTGTTGGCATGGGCGCTTGGGCAAGTCTCGGAAGATTTAGGTACAGCAGAATTCTTGGTAGATATTTCCGATGGAATAATTACACCACAGATTTTGCCGTCGGTAATATTTCTTACCGCCGCGGCGATCAGTTTTTCAACCGGTACATCGTGGGCGACAATGTCAATTTTAGTACCGATTATAATGCCTATGGCCATTCAAATATTACCTGGAAACCCAAATGAAATAGTTAGTTCGCCAATATTCTTAAGTACTTTTGCTGCGATATTATCCGGTGCTGTATTGGGCGATCACTGTTCACCAATATCGGATACAACGATTTTATCTTCCACAGCTTCCGGATCAGATCATATTGACCACGTGCGTACCCAATTGCCATATTCTTTATCCGTTGGCATTGTTGCCTTGATTGTTGGATATTTTGCGATTGGTTTTGGTGGTAAATTATGGCTCGCAATATTATCTGGAAGTATTATTCTACTAATAATTATTATGTATTTCGGAAAACCAATTCGGCGTAATATGGAGATTCCAAATTGACTATTGATCGCAGTTTATTACAAACGGAAAAACAGAATCCGAACACTATTGATATTGATAAATTGTCAATATCAGAGATACTTAAAATCATAAATCAAGAAGATAGTACAATATCTGCATCAGTTCAAAAAGTAACCCCGGAAATCAAAAGAACGGTAGATTTAACAATTGCTGCACTAAAATGTGGGAACCGGATTGTTTATATTGGTGCTGGTACAAGCGGGCGCTTAGGAATTTTGGATGTTTCTGAAATTCCGCCCACATTTTCCGCACCATCTGAATGGTTTACAGGTGTTATCGCCGGCGGGCGCGAAGCTGTATATAAATCAATTGAAGGCGCTGAGGATTTACCACAAAATGCCAAAAGAGATTTAGACAAAATTGGTTTGAGAAAAGGCGATGTGTTAATTGGAATTGCCAGTAGCGGCACTACGCCTTATGTGATTGCGGGTTTGCAGTATGGTCAACAACTTGGTTGTGCAACAGTATTTTTGCTGTGTAATCCAACGCCATTGGAAAAATATGGTTTTGATGTAATAATTCCAGCTCAGGTTGGCCCAGAAATTATAACCGGTTCCACACGATTAAAAGCTGGCACAGCCACCAAATTAATATTAAATATGATTTCTACTACAACTATGATTAAAATGGGAAAGGTTTATGGAAATCTTATGGTTGATCTACAAGTTGTAAATAAAAAGTTGGCTGACCGTGGTACGCGCATAATTACTCAACTAACAAATCTAAATTATAATGATGCCGGCAATCTATTACAAGATGCCAAGGGATCGGTAAAAACTGCAATTGTAATGAATAAAAAATGCTGTTCCTTAATTGATGCCCGAGAATTACTTGAAAAATATGCTGGAAATCTAAGAGCAATTATTGGCGATATTTCTGCCTAACTTTGGAAATCACTAATTCAAATTATCGATTAAGTACCGTAATTTCAAATCAATAAAAATCGGAAATAATATGAAAACTAACAAATATATTTTTAGAGAGTACGACATCCGTGGCAAAGTGAGTGACGATTTTCCTTTGGATGTTGTTGAAGTATTAGGTAAAGGATATGGGACTTATGTTTTACGTAAGGGCGCAAAAAGGGTTGCTCTCAGCGGCGATGTTCGGTTAACCACACCGCAGTTGAAAAAAGCATATAAAAAAGGGTTATTGTCAACCGGATTAGATGTAGTTGATATTGGCATCTTGCCATCTCCGGTAAATTATTATAGTATGTGGAAGTTAGATGTTGATGGAGCCGTACAAATTACTGGAAGTCACAATCCGCCTGAATTTAACGGTTTCAAGATGTCATTATTTCAAAAAGCGGTTTACGGTGAAGCTATCCAAGAAATCCGCAAAATAATTGAAAATAATGATTTTGTTGAAGGGCAGGGAGCTTTTTCCAAGTACGATATCTTGCCGGATTATAAAAAAATGATATTGGAAAAAGTCAAGATCGAAAAACCAATGAAAGTTGTAATGGACTGCGGAAATGCTGCCGCTTGTGTGAATGGTCCTGAAATTTTTAAGGCACTCAGGATTGATCTAAAAGAATTATATTGTGAAGTTGATGGTAATTTTCCAAACCATCATCCTGATCCGACTGTTGCCGAAAATTTGACAGACTTGATTAATTTAATGAAAACCGGGCAGTATGATGTTGGAGTGGCTTTTGACGGCGACGCCGATCGCGTGGGTATCGTTGACGAAACCGGTGAAATTATTTGGGCAGATCAATTAATGGCATTATTTTTACCGGAGATTGTGGAAGAAGGCGATGAAATACTTTTCGATGTAAAATGCTCACAAGCTTTAGAAGAAATGATAATTAAGTACGGTGGCAAACCGGTTATGTGGAAAACGGGGCATTCGCTAATTAAACAAAAGATGGCTGATCTGCAATGTAAATTTGGCGGTGAGATGAGCGGACATATCTTCTTTGCCGATGACTTTTTCGGATTTGACGACGCATTGTATGTTGCCGCTCGCTTAGTACAATTATTGTCCAGAAGCGAGAAAACATTATCAGAATTAAAAGCGGTATTGCCAAAATATTATTCTACACCTGAAATGCGCATGGCTTGCGAATCAGATGAGGAAAAATTTCGTATTGCCAAGGAAGCGGCTGAATTTTTTAAATCCAATTATGAATGTTCAACTGTTGATGGTGTTCGAATCAAATTCGGAGATGGTTGGGGCTTGGTACGCTCTTCAAATACGCAGCCGGTGATCGTGTGTAGATTTGAAGCAAACACTAAGCAGCGGATGGAAGAAATCAAAGATTTAGTTCTATCTAAATTATTAACAATTGGCAAGTTGGAGATAGCTATTGGTCACTGATTCATTCTTAGATCATATAGATCAACTTCGGCTCGAATTAAATGAACAGTTGCAAAGTTTTAGGTTAGATTTGGAGCCGAGATATTTATACGACCCCATCAAATATGTTTTGAATGGTAAGGGAAAACGCCTTCGACCGATAATTGTTCGTTTGGTCGGTGATGTTTATGGTGCCAGCAAAGCAGATTTGCTTAATGCCGGTTTGGCTGTAGAATTACTGCATAATTTTACATTGGTTCACGATGACATAATGGATCATGATAGCTTGCGGCATGGTAAGGCAACCGTACATAAAAAATGGGATGAATCTACCGCTATTTTGGCCGGTGATGGCATTTATGCCATTGCACAGATGCTATTAACAAGAGTTAAAATAAATCCGCTGGAAGCCGTGCATGCGTTTAATAAAGCGACATTGTATGTGTGCGAAGGACAGGCCTATGACAAAGAATTTGAAAATAATAGTGGCATCAATTTAGATCAATATCTGAAAATGGTTAAAAAGAAAACCGGATGGCTGGTTGGATTTTGTGCTGAATTAGGTGGAATTTTGGGAAAGCAATCAAAAGCAGTTATTTATGAATTGCGCTCATTTGGATTAAATTTGGGTATAGCATTTCAAATTCAAGATGACATCTTGGAAATATTCAGCGATGCTAAAAATATGGGTAAAAGTCTTGGCAGTGATGTAATTTCTGGCAAGCAAACTATTTTAACGGTATTAGCTCGACAAAAGGATTCGGTGGAATGGAAGGAAAAGTGGGAAGAAATAAGGAAAAAAAACATGCCAATTGCTTTCAAGAAGTTGCGTACTTATTTCAACGAAAACGGAATCTTGGACGCCGCTAAAATGATGGCAAAAGATTATACAGATACGGCACAGAACAGCTTGAAAATTATACCGACTGGAAAAAGAACACAATTAGAACAATTAACTGAATTTGTTTGGAAAAGGGAAAAATAATGGATAAATCAAAAGTAGATCCACAAGATATGTTTAACGCAATTTATAATTTTGCAGATCAAATTAAGGATGCAATGAAAATTGGTCAGCAAATTACATTAACGAAAAAATACACTAATTGCAGTAATGTTATTGTAACTGGAATGGGCGGTTCAGCAATTGGGGCCGATATTGTTAAGACGTTAATTAATCATAAAATTGAAATACCATTTTTTGTGAATAGAAACTATACATTGCCAAATTGGGTCAATAGTAATTCGCTGGTAATTTGTGCTTCATATTCCGGCAATACCGAAGAAACTTTAAGTGCCTACGAAGCTGCCAAAAATAGTGGAGCAATGCTGTGCGGAATTTCAACTGGCGGAAAGCTAACTGAAAAAATGCAAGCATCCGGATGTGATTTAATTAAAATTCCTGGTGGACTTCAACCGCGCGCTGCCCTGGCGTATTCCGTTATTCCAATTTTGTTTTTGCTAAATAAATTAGGTCTAATAACTAATACGATACATGGAAATTTGGTGGGTGCAATTAAAATGTTAGAAGCAAAACGTGACAAATATTCGCGCGCAGATTCTTCAAATTCAATTTTTAAATTGGCGAAAAATATTTACGGAATGGTTCCAATAATTTATGGAAATACAGACACTACAACTGCTATCGCTTTGCGATGGAAACAACAATTATGTGAAAATTCTAAGATGATTGCTTTTCATAATGAAATTCCTGAGATGAATCATAATGAAATTGTAGGGTGGGAAAATAATCCTGACTTATTGGCGGAATTGTCGGTGGTTTGGTTACGTAACAAAAATGATAATGAACGATTGAGAACCCGCCAAAAAATAACTGAGGAATTGTTGAATGAGATTAACATCATACAATATGAGGTGAGCGCTGAAGGTGATACCAATATTGAGCGTATGCTCGACTTAATACATTATGGAGATTGGTTAAGTTATTGGTGTGCAATCTTGCATGATACAGATCCCAGTCCAGTTGTTAAAATTAGTAAATTGAAACAATCTTTGGAAGATTCAAAAGGAAAAGATTAATATCCATCCAAAATTGCTAATGCATTAGAAGCCGCAGATTGTTCTGCAGCTTTCTTATTAGAATCTAAGGCTGGTGGAAAAATTCGCTCACCTATATGTACGTGAATTTCATAAACTTTGTCATGGTCCGGCCCCGATATATTTGTAGTATTAAATATCGGACTTTCCATCAAATTCGAATGGCAGTATTCAATTAAACGCCCCTTGTAATTTGTCGCTTTCCAGGCCTCTGAGCGTTGCGTCCAAATTAAACGAAGAATTATATTTTTACATGGTTTTAAACCGCCGTCTAAATATACGGCGCCGATCAATGCCTCAATTAAATTTGCATTTTGCTTGGTAGCAACTTTCTTTCGAGTAAGGTTTATTCCTTGATCAATTCTTAAATAATTCAGCAAGCCAAGCGATTGTCCAATTGAAGCCAGAAAACTGCGTTGAACGAGTGCCGCGCGCTTTTTTGTCAATAATCCTTCATCGCCGGCAGGGAATTCAGCCATTAACATCTTGCTGATAATTATATCAAGTACAGCATCGCCAAGGAATTCTAATCGTTCATAATTTTTTTTAGCTTCCGAATTTATCGAGCGATGAGTAAAAGCTTGATGCAAAATCTCCATATCATTAAATCGATATTTAATGATTTTTTCAAGAATTGCAAAATCATGTTTAGTGCGAAAAAGTTTTTGGAAAAACTTAATAGTGCCGTTTCCTAATTACTGTTCATACTTTTTAAACACCAACACGCCATTGTGACCGCCAAAGCCAAATGAATTGGACATCACGGAGTTAATTTCAAAATTTTGGGCTTTGTTTGGAATATAATTCAAATTACAATCTGGATCAGGTGTTTTCAAATTTATAGTGGGAGGAGCAACTTGTTTTTCCAATGCTTTTACAGATGCAATTGCTTCAACGGCTCCGCTTGCTCCAAGCAGATGACCGGTCATTGATTTTGTCGAACTGATTTTTATTCTATCGGTATGGTTTCCAAATACTGTGCGAATTGCATTCGATTCATTTTTATCATTGTAAGGTGTGGAGGTACCATGCGCATTAATGTAATTTAAATCATCAGGCACCAAATTCGCGTCAGTGATAGCTCTTTGCATTGCAATTGCCCCTCCAGCACCGCCTTCTGAGGGTTGGGTAATATGGAAAGCATCATCAGAAGCTCCATATCCAGCTAATTCAGCTATAATAGGTGCATTGCGTGCTAAAGCATGTTGTTCTGTTTCGATTACTAATATTCCTGAGCCCTCGCTTAAAACAAATCCGTCACGATCTAAATCAAATGGACGGCTAGCACCTTTTGGATCATCATTGCGAGTGGACAATGCGCGCATATTTGCGAATCCTGCTATTGTCAACGGTAAGACACTAGCTTCAGATCCTCCAGTTATAATCGCTTCAGCGTCACCGGCTTGAATTAAACGTAAAGCAATTCCAATGGCATCAGTCGCAGAAGCACAGGCTGACGCAACCGTTTGATTAGGGCCTTTTAAATTGAATCGGATTGCGATATGCCCCGCCGCAATATTGACAATCATTTTAGGAACAAAATACGGAGAAACTCGCTTAGGACCTTTAGCATCCAAAACATGTTGTTGTTCAATTAAGGTTGACACCCCACCGACTCCTGAACCTAATATTACACCAATACTATCAGGATTTAGCTTACTTGAATCTAACCTAGCATCAGAAATTGCTTCCTGCGCAGCGACTAATGCAAGAATGGTGAATCGGTCAAGTTTTCGAATTTCCTTGCGATCAAAATAGTCTTCATAGTTGAAATTTCTAATTTCTCCGGCAATTTTAACAGTATGACCGTCTGTATCATAACTTTGAATTTGGTCAATACCGCTAACTCCAGTGACCAGTGCACTCCAAAATTTGTCTATGTTGTTTCCGTTGGGGGCAACAGCACCTAAACCGGTAACAACAACTTTAGGTTTTGTCATTAATTATGTATTTACTTGATCTTTTCTTCAATGTAATCAATGACAGCTTTTACAGTAGTTAATTTTTCGGTATCTTCATCGGGAATTTCAAGATCGAATTCCTCTTCGAGAGCCATTATTAATTCAACTGTATCAAGCGAATCGGCTCCAAGGTCATCTATGAAGGATGCCTCAGGTTTAATTTGATCTTCCTTTACGCCCAGTTTGTCAATAATTGCTTCTTTAATTTTGTCTGCTGTACTCATCTTTTCCTCATTTATTTTTTACATTGCCATACCACCATCGACCGTGAAAGTTTGTCCGGTTATGTATCCGGCTTCCTCTGATGCCAAGAAACAAACAGTTGCTGCAATATCCATCGCATTTCCAATGCGACCTAAAGGGATTTGTGCAACAAGTGTCTCTTTGACTTTGTCGCTTAGTTGATTGGTCATATCAGTTTCAATATATCCGGGTGCAACACAATTTACAGTAATGCCCCGTGATGCTAATTCTTTTGCAGTTGCTTTTGTTAATCCAATTAGACCGGCTTTCGAAGCGGCATAATTAGCTTGACCAGCATTGCCAATTAATCCCACAACCGAAGAAATATTTAATATTCTTCCGCTGCGCTGTTTCATCATATGCCTGGTTACGGCTTTGGTTCCGTTAAATGCACCTTTTAAATTGGTGTTAATCACCATATCCCAATCATCTTCAGACATGCGCAAAATTAAATTATCTTTTGTAATTCCAGCATTATTAACAAGAATATCAATTGCCCCGAATTGCTCTATAACTTTTTTTGCTAATACGCTAAAATCAGCGCCATTCGAGATATCACATGCTAAGGCAATGGCAGTGGCACCGCTTTCATTGATATTATTAGCCACTTTTTCAACATCGGAATGTGAGCGGCTAACGCAAACAGTTTTTGCACCTGCTTGACCAAGCTGTTCTGAGATTGCTTTGCCAATTCCACGTGATGCACCAGTAACAATAGCAACTTTATTTTCTAATGTGTTCATTTGCATAAGAATTTACATCAATATTTGTTTCAATACCCGAAGAAATAATTGTTGGATTAATACGCTTATTTAATCCTTGTAGAACACGGCCCGGCCCAACTTCAACCATTTTAGTTATTTTATTTTTCACCATATTTGTAACTGTATCTTGCCAAAGTACAGCACAATCCAATTGTTGAATCAGTCGTTTTTTTATCTCGTTGGATTGTGTAATTGGCTTTGCAGTTACGTTGCAATAAACTGGCAAATTTGCCTCAGCAATGTTGGTAGATTTAATTTTTTTAATTAGCGCATCTTTAGCACTTATCATAAGTGGTGAGTGAAAAGCGCCGCTCACATTTAGTTTTTTTACTAAACGTGCTCCAGAGTCTTTGGCATATTTCATGGCTGATTTAACAGCGGCTGTTTCGCCTGATATTACTATTTGCCCCGGAGCATTGAAGTTTGCCGGAACAACTACGCCAATTTCACTGGCTTGAACGCAAACGTTCTCAATTTCATCTTGGTCTAATCCAATAATAGCTGCCATTGTTCCATTCATAAACTCACCGGCTTTTTGCATGCTTTCGGCACGAATTTTTACCAATTCAAAGCCAGCATCAAATGTAATCGCTCCAGCGATCGTAAGAGCTGAGTATTCACCTAAACTATGTCCGGCCACCGTAGTTGGAATGAGCCCCTTATTACAAAGCAGTGTGCCCAAAATTACACTGATTAGATAAATAGCCGGTTGCGTAAATCGTGTTTCTGTTAACTTTTCCAAGGGGCCATTCAGAATTATATCTTTAAGATCGAGCTCCATTAATTCGTTGGCGCTATTGAAATATTTTTTTCCAACCTCCGTTTCTTGAAATAAATCTAAGCCCATACCTACTTTCTGTGAGCCTTGACCGGGAAACAAAAAAGCGGTTTTCATTAATTACCCCACCTAATTAACATAGAACCCCAAGTAAAGCCAGCTCCGAAAGATGCTGTTAGCACCAAGTCTCCATCTTTGATTCGACTATCTGAGACAGCTTCCTCCATCCCAATTGGGATTGTTGCAGCTGTTGTATTACCATATTTCTGTATATTAATCAGAACCCGATCTTCAGGTATGTTACAGCGTTTTGCGGCAGCTTCAATAATACGTTTATTGGCTTGATGGGGAATAAATACTTTTATATCATTTCCTGAAATATTATTTTTTTTAAGAATTTCTGAACTTACATCTGCCATTCCTTTGACTGCAAATTTAAATACCGTTTGACCATCTTGGTATACATAATGCATCTTTTTGTTAACGGTTTCTTCTGTAGCTGGGTGGAGACTGCCACCACCATGCATTATCAGAGAATCTCCACCGGCTCCATCAATTCTCAAAATTGCATCAATAACACCATTTTCGCTATTAGAGGGCTCCAATAAAACTCCACCAGCTCCATCACCGAATAAGACACAAGTATTCCGATCCGTGTAATCAATAATAGAACTCATCGTGTCAACTCCAATTACCATCACCTTTTTATAATCACCGGATTCAATAAATCTAGCACCGGTCTCTAATGCATACAAAAATCCTGTGCAGGCACCGGAAAGATCAAAGCCCCAACAATTTTGAGCTCCTAAATTATGTTGCACACGTGCTGCTGTAGATGGAAACATATTATCGGGTGTAACAGTCGCTATGATGATAAGATCAAGTTCATTTGATTTAGAAGTAGAACGCTCTAACAATATTTTACCTACTTTGGTCGCCATATCAGCCGATGCTTGCCAATCAGCTACTATTCGTCTTGTATCAATCCCGGTGCGAGACCGAATCCACTCATCACTAGTATCAACCATTTTTTCTAAATCAAAATTAGTTAGTACCCGCTCAGGTAAATATTTTGCTGTGGCAGTTATTGCAGCTTTCATTTATAGGCTTCCAAATGTTTGTCTAACTCCGATTTTGTAAACTCTATCAATTTATTTTCAATACTTTTTTGACCTAACAAAATCGAATTATAAAATGATTTTGGTCCTGAACTACCGTGGCAAACAATTACAATCCCATTTACACCCAGCAGTGGAGTTCCGCCGTGTTCTTCGTAATCATATTGATTTTTAATATTTTTTAGAACCGGTTTAAGAAAAAGTAAACCAATTTTGTATCTAAATCTATTGTTAATAAGTTTCATAAGTGATTTCTGAAAAACTGTTAACCATCCTTCGCCAAATTTTAATACCGTATTTCCAACAAATCCATCACAGATTAGAACATTAGCATCGCAATCCAATAGATGTCGACCTTCAACATTGCCGACAAAATTGGGTAATTCTTGGTTTAATAATTTATGTGCTTTTTTGTAAAGGTCACTCCCTTTCGAAGATTCTTCACCAATATTGATTAATGCAATTTTAGGATTATTTTGTCTTTCAACATATTTTAAATAATGTGATGCCATAATACCAAACTGTAGAAAATGCTCAGGTCCGGCATCCGGATTGGCGCCTACATCACAGATTACTTTTCCTCCGACATCAGTTTCAATATAAGCGGCCAATGCAGGTCGCTTCACGTTTGAAATACGACCGAGCAAAAGTGTAGCTGCCGTCATGACAGCGCCGGTATGTCCGGCACTGATAAAACCATCAGCATGTCCGTCTTTTATTAATCGAATTCCTTGCACAATTGCTGAATCTGGTTTTTTCTTAATTACGGATGCGCCTGAGTCATGCATGTCTACTTGTTGAGCTGTATGAATTGTCGAAATTCGATTCGGAATTTCACCGCCGAATTTTTTAGAAATCGATGGTTCGTCACCGATTAAAATCAAATTTAAACTGTTGTCTGTTACATCAAGAGCATTCAACGCACCTTCAACTGCTGCTTCAGGTGCATTATCGCCACCCGTGGCGTCTAAAACAAACTTCATAGTTGGTTTATTCAGCAGACGAAATTACCGGTCGACCGCGATAATAACCACAATTAGGGCAAGCATGATGAGGCATTTTTGTCTCGCTACATTGTGGACAAATTATATAAGCTGTAGTTTTGGCTTTATAATGCGTGCGGCGTTTACGACCACGTGCTTTAGATTGTCTTGTTTTTGGTAATGCCATTTTTTCTCCAAATTATTAGGATGTGCCTTTAAAATTTACAAGTTTATCCCAAGGATTTTCTAATTTTTCAAGTGAACAATTACACTTTTGATTGTTCAAATTTACGCCACAATTTGAGCAAAGTCCTTTGCAATCTTCATTACAAACGGTCTTTATTTGTTTTTCTAACAGAACAAATTCACGAAATAAATTGGTCAAATCAATTTCATTACTGCTTTTTGCAAAATAAATTATATCGTCTGATTTATCTTGCAATATGTCCTGCGAATCTGTTAAATAAAAATAAAAATTCGTAATTCGTAATTCATCAAATTTGATTAGGCACCTATCACAACTGTGTTTAAGTGGAATTTTTAATTTTCCGCTAACGCGAAATCCATTAGCATTTTTTTCAGATGATAACTCACAAGAAATAATTTCATCATAAAACTCTAAACCATCATTGAGAAATTGATTTGTGTTAATTTCAAATAGCTTATTACTTAATCCGGTATCTAATTCTGTTCGGAAAAGCTTCATATTTTGGCGCCAAAAGTAAGAATTTTAAAGAATTGTTACAAGTAAGATTATTTGGAGACATTAATCTATTTTAATTCTGAAATCATTTCACCATTAGATTCATCATCTTCGTCAAGTCTTAATAAAATATTTTCTGCATTGGACTTAAATTTTACAATGGTGAAAATAATGGTTTCTCCAACCGAAAGTATTGACAGGCCATAAGACAAAATAATAAATAATAAAATCAGCAGAGAAAAGGCAATAATAACTCCAGCAATATATTCTGTGGTTGAAAGAGATATGCCTTGATTTGCGATATTTGTAAATAATTGCGATATTAGCTCAGATTTACTTAACAAACTGTTTGGCAGCACTAAATTTGTAGCCCACTGCATTATCTTGTGCAATTTTTGTCCCATTAAAAAATTGGCACCGAACAATAGATTTGTCATCGTATATGATGTAAAAATGAACCATTTAAAAATTGCCAAACTTAAAATTGCAATTGGAATTAACACTAAGTTGTAAACAATTATTCGCCATAATTGTGACCACGTAATTGAATAGCTTTGAAATACTGTTCCAATGGTGTCTTCTTCCATAGTGGCAACGATTGAGGGTGTATAAATAAAGGAAATCACAAATACTACTAATGTGTATATTGTAAAAATCGCTCCAGCGATGCATAGTAAATATAATATTGCAAAAATGATTTCACCGAATAGCGGTATTTTTCCAATTAAAGCAAAGATGGAAGTACCTATGGCAAACAGTGTTGCAATTATGAAGATTGTCAGCCAGCTCATGATAATCGGAATATGATGTTTTCCGACAAACTCTTTAGCATCCCCGATAGAATATAATTCGTTGCCTTTTAACTGTTTATAGGTAACTCTTGAGACTGCAGTGCAAGCAAAGAATAATAGAATCACCCAGGCCATAACACCGATCCAATATATTATTTGTGAAATTAAAGATGGATTCTTTATTGCCAAAAGACAAGGATATAGTCGGAATTGAATAAAAGCTTCAGAAAAACTTAAACTATTTACTTGGAGTGATAAATAGGAAAGTAAAAAATAAATTACAAAACCAAAAAGATTGGCTTTTAAAAATGATAATATTTTTCTTCCACTTAAAGCAATGCGGGGCGCACGAAATATATCGCGTATATCAAAATATAATTTGAGCAGATCCATTTAGAATATTTACTCAAATTGTATCAGTATTTAGTAACCCAAGTTGATAATCCATAATTAGCTTCAATGCTTCTAGCTGCCCGCACGGCTTCTTTTCTAGTGGAATATTTCCCAATGCGAACTTTATACAGTTTTTTTGAAGTAGTTGATTGGTCAATATAGTATGCATCATATCCATCGTTAGATAGTTTATTTTCCAAGTTCATTGCCTTGTTCAAATAAGGGGTAGCAGTTATCTGAATTGTATATTGTGTCAATATCTTCTTTGTTAAAGGAACTGATGGAATCTGTTTATATTTAGTAACCCAAGTTGATAATCCATAATTAGCTTCAATGCTTCTAGCTGCCCGTGCCGCTTCCTTTCTATTGGAATATTTCCCAATGCGAACTTTATACAATTTTTTTGAAGCAGTTGATTTGTCAATAAAGTATGCATCATATCCATCGTTAGATAGTTTATTTTCCAAGTTTCTTGCTTTGTTCAAATTAGAAGTTGCAATTATCTGAATAGTATATTTTGCTGTAGCTGTTGTTGGAGGAGCAATAGATGGTAAATACGGATCTGTTGTTTTTTCAGTAGTTGAAATTGGTTTTTCTACAATTTCTTTAATTGGTTGACTCGGTTCTGGTGTAGGTGGAATCACTTTTTCATCGCTACGTTCAGGTATTGTTGCCTCAACAACTTTTGTAATTGTATCACTAACCGATTTTTGAATTTCAGTTGGTGTATCAACATCTTCATCTAACCAAGCATCTTTAGAAGGTTTGGGAGTTGCAGAGGCTAACTTTTCCTCGGTGATATTATAATTATATATATGTGAGCCTAATTTATCATTATATCTCCAAACTGTAACCTGTATTGAATATTGTCCGGGTACATCAGGAACAAAAAACGCTCTCGATTCATCAGCAGAAAATTGCATATCTGAGAGTACGAGGTTACTTGATTCCGGTAAATTAAAAATCTTCCACACATAATCATATTTTGAATTGTCATCAGGGATATCTGCTGTTAATGTTAATTTTTCGCCAACATTTCCGGTATCTGTAGTTTGCTGGCAGTTAATAAGCAATGCTATAATAAATCCTAATAATAAAAACTTTTTCATAAGTTTGTCCTTAAAATATTAACTTCTGAATGGTATAAAAATGCAAATCGAATTTGGGGAATAAAAATATTATTTACAAGCAATTAAATCTCTATTTGAAAAGAAAAATCCTATTTCCAATAACGCATTTTCAGCACTATCTGATCCATGCACAGCATTTTTCCCAAGGCTTGTAGCGTATAATTTTCGAATTGTTCCATCTTCCGCTTTAGCAGGATCAGTGGAGCCAATCGTTTTACGCCATTCTTCTACGGCATTATTTTTTTGCAAGACTAGGACCCAACATGGTCCGGATGACATAAAATTAGTTAATTCAGTGAAAAATGGTTTGTCCTGATGAATTGCATAAAAACTCTGTGCCTGTTTTAAGGTCAATTTATTTTTTTTTGCTGCAAGAATATTAAATCCTGAATCTAAAATATGACTAATAATTTTTCCAGTAGATTTGTTTTTTACTGCATCTGGTTTAATAATTGCTAGGGTTTTATCTGACATTTTTCCTCGTAAAAAAAATATTTTAAATATTTATGGTAGGATCATTTTCATGGTTCTACCAATTTCAGCTGGATTATCGACAACTTTAATGTTGGCTGTTTTGAGAGCTTTCATCTTATCCTGCGCAGTACCTTTGCCTCTTGTAATGATTGCTCCGGCGTGACCCATCCTTCGTCCGGGTGGAGCGGTTAAACCGGCAATAAATGCTACAGTGGGTTTTTCAAATTTATTTTTAATTATCCATTGTGCGGCATCTTCTTCGGCGGTTCCACCAATTTCACCTATCAACACGATTCCTTCGGTTTCATCATCTTTGGCAAATAGAGCAAGTGCATCAACAAAATTGGTACCATTTATTGGATCACCTCCAATACCGATGGAAGTAGATTGCCCCAGGCCATTATTGCTGATTTGGTGAACGGCTTCATAAGTTAGAGTGCCAGAGCGAGAAATTATGCCAATATTTCCGGGCTTATGGATAAATCCCGGCATGATTCCGATTTTGGCTTGTCCTGGAGTTATTACACCCGGACAGTTTGGCCCAATTAACCTGGTCTTTTTTCCATGTAGAAATTGATTGACCATGACCATATCTTTGGTCGGAATACCTTCTGTTATACAAATCACTAGTTCCAATTCAGCTGCAATTGATTCCATAATTGCATCAGCTGCAAATGGCGGTGGGACAAATATAACAGATGCATTTGCACCAGTCATAGCTTTAGCGTTGGAAACAGTATCAAAAACAGGCGTTTTCAGATGGGTTGTGCCACCTTTCCCAGGTGTAACTCCAGCAACAATTTTAGTGCCGTATTCAAGCATTTGTTGGCCATGAAACGTTCCTTCTTGACCAGTAAATCCTTGAATAATTACGCGTGTATTTTTATCAATTAAAATGCTCAAATTGTTATCTCTTTAGTAGCTTTGACTGCTTTATCGGCAGCGTCTTCGAAATTAATTGCAACCTGGAATTCAAAATTTGAATTATGGAGTAATTCTGCAGCTTGTTTAGCATTAGTACCCTCCAACCGTACAATTACAGGAACTTCGACTTCAAAAGATTTTATTGCGTCTACAACACCTTGCGCTACGCGATCACAACGGACTATACCACCAAAAATATTTATTAAAATTGATTTTACATTTTTATCAGATAAAATGATTTTAAAACCATTTGCTACGGTCTCGGCGTTAGCCACGCCTCCCACATCTAGGAAATTCGCCGGTTCTCCACCATATAGTTTAATAATATCCATGGTGGCCATAGCTAAACCTGCTCCATTTACCATACAGCCAACATTGCCATCTAGCTTAATATAATTTAGGTTGTGTTTATCTGCTTCAACTTCAGCTGAATCTTCCTCGGTTGTATCGCGCAATTCCGCAATATTTTTATGTCTAAATAATCCATTATCATCAAAATTTATTTTTGCATCAAGGGCGATAATTCTATCATCTTTGGCCAGAACCAATGGATTAATTTCAATTAAGGAACAATCATTTTCTGTAAAAACGTACCACAAAGCTTTAAGTGCCTTGGTGCAATGTTTTACTTGTACGCCGTGCAATCCCAATCCAAAAACCAATTTTCGCAGTTGAAAACTTTGTATACCTACGCTAGGATCAATCCATTCTTTAACTATTTTTTCCGGAGATTCCGCAGCTACTTGTTCGATTTCCATGCCACCTTCAGTTGATACCATGATGGCGTATTTTTTATTCTCGCGGTCAAGAACTATCCCCGCATAGAGTTCACGCTCAATTTCTACTGCCTCTTCAATCAACAACCGTTGGACCTCTTTACCCTCAGGACCGGTTTGATGAGTTATTAAATTCATTCCTAACATTTTTTTCGCCAAATGCTCAACATCTTTGCGATTGTGTGCAAGTTGTACACCGCCACCTTTCCCGCGGCCGCCGGCGTGGATTTGTGCTTTTACAACTGCAGTTTCAACATTTAAATTATCGTAAATTCGCATAGCTTCTTCAACCGAAAATGCTGGAAATCCATTCGGAACCAATACACCATATTCCTTAAAAATTGCCTTCCCTTGGTATTCGTGGATATTCATATTTATAGATATGGTTTCAGTACATCCTTAAGAGTTGGTTTGCCAATTTCCTGAAGAGCATATGTAACTCTAACCGATGGTTGCTTAATTTTGATCACGCGTCGCAAATCGATCGGTGTTCCAATGATTACTACATCACATTTTGTTTTAGCAATAGTTTCTTCTAAATCTTTAATTTGTTGCTCTCCATAGCCCATTGCTGGTAAAAGCTCGCCGATATCTGGGTATTTTTCAAATGTTTCAGTTATAGAACCAACTGTATATGGTCGTGGATCAACCACTTTTGATGCACCAAATTTCTCTGCCGCAACCATTCCGGCTCCGTAGGTCATTTCACCATGTGTTAATGTAGGTCCATCCTCGACAACTAAAGCCGTTTTGCCAAGAATCAACTCAGTATTTTCTACACTAATCGGTGAAGCCGCATCGATGATAGTTGCATTAGGATTTTCCTCGCGAATACTCCACCGTACTTCACCAATATCTTCGGTATCGGCAGTATCGATTTTATTAATTACAACAACATCCGCCATCAGCAAATTTGTTTCGCCTGGATAATAAAGCCGCTCATGGCCAGGACGATGTGGATCAACTACAACAATACTCAGATCCGGTTTGTAAAACGGCATATCGTTATTACCGCCATCCCAAAGGATGATATCAGCCTCTTTTTCTGCTTGACGCAGGATGGATTCATAATCAACACCGGCAAAAATAATGGTTCCAGAATTGATGTGCGGTTCATATTCTTCCATCTCTTCGATTGTGCAATTATGTTTTTCTAGATCATCTAAATTTGCAAAGCGCTGCACGCGTTGCTTAACCAAATCTCCGTAGGGCATAGGATGGCGAATAGCCGCTACTTTTTTTCCGGCAGCTTTTAATAATTGGGCTACTCGTCGAGTTGTTTGACTTTTCCCACAACCTGTTCGAATTGCACAAACTGATATAACCGGTTTGGTAGATTTAACCATTGTAGGCGCTCCGCCCAAAAATTTAAAATGTGCTCCCCATGCAATAACTTCTGATGCTTTATGCATAACATCTTCATGCGAAATGTCAGAATAGGAAAACACTACTTCATCAATTTTGTGTTCTTTTATCAGTAGATGCAAATCCGATTCATCATGAATTGGAATTCCTTGAGGATATAATTTTCCAGCTAACCCGGGAGGATATTGGCGTCCTTCAATATCCGGAATTTGTGTAGCCGTAAATGCTACTACATTATACTTTTTGTTATCACGATAAATTAAATTAAAGTTATGAAAGTCGCGCCCAGCTGCCCCCATTATTATTGTTTTTATTCTGGTCATTTTTAATCCTCTAAAAAATTAATAATTATAATTTTTCTCCACTTGAATTCAATTAAGACTTTTTCATAAATGGATATTTATAATCTGTTGGTGGAACGAAAGTTTCTTTAATTGTTCTTTGCGAAACCCATCGTAATAAGTTAAACATCGAGCCAGCTTTATCGTTAGTTCCTGAAGCTCTGCCACCGCCAAAAGGTTGCTGACCAACTACAGCGCCGGTGGGTTTGTCGTTAATATAAAAATTACCTGCGGAATGGGTTAAAGCCTCTGTTGCTTCAATTATTTTCTTGCGATCCTTGGCAAATACGCAACCGGTTAGCGCATAAGGCGATGTTGTATCAACCAATTTAAGTGTTTCTGTCCATTTTTTCGGTTCGTATAGATAAATTGTTAAAACTGGTCCAAAAATTTCTTCTTGCATGGTTTTAAAAAGTGGATTGGTCGTTAATATTGTAGTCGGTTCTATAAAAAACCCGCTCGAATCGTCATAATTTCCACCAGTTATGATCTCTGCTTCAGAGGAATTCTTGGCATAGTCAATATATTTTTTAATTGAATTAAATGCTGTTTGGTCAATGACCGCATTTACAAAATTACCAAAGTCTTCAACATCTCCCATTTGAATGGAATTGACTTGTTTGATGTATTTTCCCTTTACAGTATCCCAAATTGATGAGGGAATATAAGCGCGCGATAATGCGGAACACTTTTGTCCCTGATATTCAAATGCGCCGCGCACCATCGCAGTGGCCAGGGCATCTAAATCAGCTGTTTTGTGCGCAATACAAAAATCTTTTCCGCCGGTTTCACCAATAATGCGTGGATATGATTTGTATTTATCGATATTTTCGCCAACCGTTTTCCACATATTTTGAAATACTGAGGTAGAACCGGTAAAGTGAATTCCGGCAAGATGTTCATTATTCATTACAATCGGGCCTACCTTTGACCCGCGTCCAGGGATAAAATTAATTGCACCATCGGGTAAACCGGATTCTTTAAATAATTTCATCAGAAAATAAGCCGGATAAACGGCTGAAGAAGCGGGTTTCCAGAGCGATACGTTACCCATAAGTGCTGGTGCTGTTGGCAGATTACCGCCAATACTTACAAAATTAAATGGTGTAACAGCAAATACAAATCCCTCAAGCGGACGATGTTCCGACATATTCCACATTCCACCGGGTGAAATAGGTGGTTGCTGATCATATATTTCCTGCGCATAGTAAGCATTAAAGTTGAAAAAATCGATTAGTTCACAGGCGGAATCAATTTCAGCTTGGAATGCATTTTTACTAACATTTAGCATTGTTGCTGCGTTAATCAGAAAACGATACGGACCTTGCAAAAGTGAGGCCATCTTTTTAAATATTGCAACGCGTGCTTCCCAAGGCATTACAGACCAAGTTTCCCATGCTGATAATGCTGCTTCAATTGCCATTTTCACTTCTTTTTCACCAGCCTGGTGGTATGTTGCAAGCACATGTTTATGATTGTGCGGAATTATACACTTGGCAGTATCACTGGTTCGTATTTCTTTCCCACCAATGATCAGAGGGATATCAATTTTTTGGGATTTTAATTCCTTTATTTTAGCTTTTATTGCAATTCTTTCATTTGAACCAGGTAGATAGTCTAAAATTGGTTCATTTGTTGGAATGGGTACTTTTACTATTGAGTTAGACATAATATTTATTTGTAAAACATCGCTTTTTAATTAACTGTAAATTTAAATAAAAGGTATTGGATAAATCAACGCAAATCAATTTTAATGAAATATTTATCATGGAATTTGAAACTGAATTAATATATTAAAGCTAAATAATTTATTCCATTTGGATATATAATAAAAAATTCGTACGCTTATAGATAAATACAATCATTTTATTAATAAAATTAACTGTAAAGCAGTTAAATTCTGTATAAATTAATAATAGGAGGAATAGATCACATGAAATATAATCAAATATTTAACATAAGAGCACTATTCTATGCAAATATAGTTCTATTGTTTGGTTATTACACACCATTGATTGGTCAAAATACTTTAGTTCCAAAAACATATTTTGAGATTGATGGAAATAAAGCAGTTGATACTGCTCCAAATGGTGATTGGAGCGGTGTTTATGGTGTTGGGACTACCCCCGATTCATATATTACTACTGGCATCTACTATAACAATGTTGATTCAGATCCTTGTAGACCAGATTCAGATGATATTGCAGGTCCTGGCGCGGTTAAAGTTGAAGATGGACCTGTATGGCCTTCAACACCTGGTTCACCAAGCAAGAAAAATGATTTGATGGCATTCTATATTGCCGCAGAAAAAATAGATGTCAATGGACAACTAAATGACATATTATATGTGGGTGTGGAAAGATGCCCCGGAGGAACAGGTACATTTTCAGCGACGATTTACTTAGATGACGGCGATGGTTTATTTCCAAATGACCCCGTTACTGATGACACTGATGGAGATTTTATAATTACATTTGATTTCCAATCTGGAAATACTGGTATTGGTTTTTATAAGTTGATTAGCAGCTCATGGGTTACGCAATCTATACCGGTAGGTACAGTTGATGGTGCAGTTGATCTTAATGATCCAAATAATTTTGGAGAGGTTGCGCTTAACTTAACAGCTATGGGAATTATTCCAGAAACTGACTGTATAACTAATCACGCCGTTACAGGCACAGGTGGAACAATTGCTGGCGGTGATATCAATTCATCTATGAAAGATTTAATTAAAGTTACACCACTAAAAATTAGTAATTGTGGAAACTTAAAAATTACCAAAGCACGGGAGCCGTCAATTTTTGTTTCAAATGATAATTTCCATTATGAGGTGGATCAATCTGATGATAAACAAGTCCATGATAATACACTTGATGTAAGCAGTGTCACTGGAACAGCTGAAGCCGATGCAGATTTAACTGAGGTTGATGCAGATATTAAGATTGACGAAACAGATACATGGGGCAATGTGATTTCCCAACCAGACTACAAAATTGTTGAAAATACACCGCCCTCGCCTTGGAACATTGGTAAGATAGAATGTACATATACAGATATTTTTCAAACTGGCCAACCAACAGTAACTACTGTAATGCATGATGGTACAAGCTATACTAGTAATACTTTTTTAATCACCCCAATTACTTATGGCAACAATACAATAACACCCACATCTTGCACAGTAACAAATAAGATTTTGGTAGATTTTGATGATCTGCCGGCATCTTTTGATGGTGGTACTGATCCTCACACGGTTGTTGATCCAGGTCTTTATATCGGATCAGGCTATACCGATGAAATAAATGGTTGGAATAGTGGCACTGCTGTTGGTGATACCGATGATGGTGTAACTACATCACCATTTCCTAAATGGGTAAATGGTAACACTTGTAGTGGTCGATTGGCAGATGGTACAATGGGTATAATTACCATGGGTGATGATACTTACTGCTTCACTGTTCAGGCATCAAATGGTACTGGAACGGCAGCTCAATTAGTGGCATGGATTGATTGGAATCAGAATAATACGTTTGATGTAGGTGAGCTATCGGAAACAGTTACTGATGGTTCCACCGGTAATGTACCAGCAGGTGCAAATAATGAAGATATTATAGTGTATTGGTATGGTGTTTCAAAAATAGCTGGTTCTTCTTTCGCGCGTTTAAGAATTACGACTGATGCATCATTTAAAAGTAGTTCTTCCCCTAACCCTACAGTAGTGACAACGGATGGTGAAATTGAAGGTTATTTTATTGACGTAGGTCAATTGCCGGTTGAACTTTCTTTTTTCGAAGCAACAGCAACAAATCACGGTGTTGAATTAAATTGGACTACTGAAAGTGAAATTGAGAATCTCGGATTTATAATTGAGAGAAAAACTGAGGGCGAACAATCGTGGACAGAAATAGCAAGTTACAAGACTCATAATATATTATTAGGACAGGGCTCTGTTGAATACACAAACCATTACTCTTACACAGATAAGTTTGTAGAAGCTAATACATCTTATCTCTATAGATTAGGGGATGTTGATTATGAAGGTTTAGTAACATATTACTCAGTTCGAAAAATTACTGTAACACAGCCTCCGGTTTCCGCGAAGATTGAAGAGTTTACGGTATTACCGGCATATCCAAATCCATTTAATCCTGAGACTATAATAAGATATGGCATACCAGAATCAGAAAGCAAATATCCTGTGTCTGTGGAAATATTTGATGTCAGCGGGAGATTGATCAACACATTATTTCTCGGTGAGAAATCTTCCGGATGGTATTCGGTTACTTGGAATGGTACCTACCAAAATGGTACACATGTAGCTGCAGGTGTTTATTTGGGTAAAGTTAGCTATGGCATTGAAGCTAAAACAGTCAAATTAATGCTTCTTAAATAATTTCGATTGTCTCAAGAATTTGCCATCAGGATCAAATAATCCTGATAGCCTTTCTTGGGAATTGGTGAAATTATTCAAATATATCTAAAAGAATTTGGTTAGCAATTTCAACTGATTTTGCCTGAACTAATTTTAGCCTGAAGGTAGCGGCATCGGGAAATCCTTTGATGTACCATCCAAAATGTTTGCGCATAAAATAAAGCCCGCGCTTTTTACCGCGAGTTTCCAATATTAATTCAAAATGTCTTTGGCAAAGTGCAACTCGTTCTTCAATTGTTGGAAGGCTAATTTGTTTTCCATTTAATAAATCACGAGCATGCTTAAAAAACCATGGATTCCCAAGCGCAGCTCGCCCAATCATGACGGCATCACAATCAGTTTCATTAAACATTCGTAACACATCGTTCGGTGTTTTAATATCACCGTTGCCGATCACCGGGATTGACACAGTTTTTTTTAACAATTTAAGCAGTTTCCAATTTGCGCTGCCTTTGTAGGTTTGTGTCGCTGTGCGTGGATGTAAGGTAATAGCTTTTACACCACAATTTTCTAATAATTTCCCCGCTTTTTCAACGATAATCGATTGTAAATCCCAACCGGCACGCATTTTAACGGTAACAAGTGTTTTTTTTACCGAGTCGATTACAGCACTTGTAATTGCTTTCATTAATCTTAAATCTTTAAGTGTTGCGGAACCGGCTCCCCTTTTTGTAATCTTAGGAACCGGACAACCAAAATTAATATCTATCAAATTCGGATTAAATTTTTCTACAATAAACTTAGCTGCCTGCGCCATTATTTTGGGCGAATTACCAAATATTTGAATTCCAATCGGGCGTTCGTCCTCAGTAAATTTTATTAGATCAATAGATTGTTTGTTTTCACGGATTATTCCATCAGCGGAAACAAACTCTGAATAAACAATTCCAGCACCTTGCTCCTTGCATAAAATTCGAAAGGAATAATCGGTAACACCTGCCATTGGTGCCAGAATAATGGGTGTGTCAATTTTCAGATTTCCAATTTTAAATGGTTTTGCCATGCATCAAATCTTTTTCAAATAATAAGTAATTAGATTTTTCCATCCCCATTTTATGATATACTTTCCGTGCAACGACATTTTGACGATCTACATACAGCCTAATACCACAAACATTTTTTGACTCAATAGCAGAATCAACAACTTTTTGATACAGTTTTCGGTAAATATTTTGTTTACGAAATTCCGGCTGAACATAAACTGATTGAATCCACCAAAAATATTTATTTCGCCAGTCAGACCATTCTTTGGTAATAAGCAATTGACCAATTGGAACTTCTTCGTGTTCAGCAATAATATAGTTTCCTCGTTTATTATCTTTGAGTACTGCTTCAACACCAGAACGAACTGTACTAATATTGAGAGTAATATCTTCCGTTTCCATCGCCATTGTGGTATTAAATTTTACAATTGATGGAATATCATCTTGTTGAGCAAACCTTATAATTGTCATGGTAGAAATTTAAAACTTTTATTTGTCTATTTAGTAAAATAATGTAAATTTCTTGGCTGTATTTTTACATTAATTGATGTTTTTGAGGAAGAAATGAGTAGACATTGCGACGTAACCGGCAAAAGACCAATGTTTGGAAATAATGTTAGTCACGCCAATAATAAAACAAGAAGAAGGTTCAACATTAATTTGCAGAAAAAACGCTTTTGGCTGCCTGATGAAAAACGCTTTGTAACATTAAATGTATCAACCAAAGGTTTGCGAATTATTGATAAAAAGGGTATACGCCGTGTTGTAAACAAGTTACGTGCAGATGGAATGAAAATTTAAATATATTTCAATTGAATTATCAAAACCCTCAAGGTTTAGTTAACCTTGAGGGTTTTTTTATAACAATTAACAAAGGAGTGGTTTTGAAGTAAACTTACCCCTGCCGCCTTATAAAGGCCGGCACTTCCAAATTACTTTCATGAACACTTAATTTTTCATCATCAAAATGGAATTTGGGAGTTGGATCAGACGGTTGCGCTATTGAATCCTCGGGATTTTCTTGATGCAAGGGCATATTTAGCTGATCTGAAATTAAACGCGTATGTTCCCGCTGTGTGATTTTTTCCTGCGAATTGATATCATCCATTTCTTCGATTGGTCGCGTTTTGCTCAAACCGGTGGCAATTACGGTAATGCGCAATTCATCTTTCATAGTCGGATCAATCACCGCACCAAAAATTATGTTAGCATCTTCGCCGGCTTCTTCAAAAATAATTTGAGAAGCTTCATCAACTTCATGAAATGTTAGATTAGTTCCAGCGGTGATATTTACTAATACGCCGCGCGCACCTCCAATGCTCACGTTGTCTAATAATGGACTTGAAATTGCTTGTTGAGCAGCTAAAACAGATCTTTCCTCACCACTTGCTCTTCCAGTACCCATTAATGCTTCACCCATATTATTCATAATAGTTTTAACGTCTGCAAAATCTAAGTTAATCATGCCCTGAACGTTTATTAAATCTGATATCCCTTTTGCTGCTTGATGTAGTATCGAATCAGCAAAATGGAATGCGTCTATCAAGGTTGTATCAACGTCCACGATTGATTTTAATTTTTGATTGGGAATTACAATTAAAGTGTCGCAAATTTTGCGAAGTTCAGATACCCCGGTTAATGCTCGTGCCATTCGTTTTGGACCCTCAAATGCAAATGGTAGAGTTACAATTCCAACGGTTAGCAGCTTTAATTCTCTGGCAATTTCGGCAACCAACGGTGCAGCTCCTGTGCCGGTTCCGCCACCCATTCCGGCTGTGATAAAAACCATATCAGCACCTTCTAATAATGCTACGACAGCCTCACGATCTTCAGCAATTGCTTGGCGACCTAACTCTGCTTTAGCGCCGGCTCCCAATCCTTTCGTTAAATTTATTCCAATTTGGATTTTTTTTGGCGCTAAACTTTTTTCAAGATCTTGTGTGTCAGTATTAATTACACAAAAATCAACACCTTCCATTCCTGAATTAATCATTCGATTTACGGCATTTCCGCCTGCACCGCCCACACCGACTACTTTTAAATTGGCCTTTTGTTCAAAAACCGAATCAAATTCAAATTTCATTTTTTACTCCTTTTGTTAATTGTTTTATTTCTATTAATTATTAAAAAAGACTTTTAAACCATTTTGCTATTTTGCCAACTAATTGTCGTGTACCAAATTGTGAAGAGTTATTCAATAAAATATCGTTGGAATTTGTATGCCAAATCGGCAAGCCGATTACTGATGCTAACTCTGAAATATTTAATAACTTGTCAATACCTGCAATTCTGTGCGGTCTACCGATCCGTACTCTAATTTTAAGAGTTTCTTCACCAAGTATTGTAATGTTTGGCAATAGTGAGCCTCCCCCTGTTAAAACTAATCCGTAACTCAATTTATTGTAACAATCCGAGCGTGAAATTTCCCGCCCGATTAATTGAAATATTTCTATCATACGCGCTTCAACATAGCGCGATAATTCATGTTCTGAAACTTTCATTGGTCGACCAGTATTATTAACAGGCACATCAATTTTTAAATCCGCTGATGCCATGGTAGCTTTTGCTGAGCCATATTTTAATTTGATTCTCTCGGCTTCGTTTCTAGATATTCTTAGCATTACTGCTATGTCATTTGTGATACTGTCTGCACCAATCGGTATTACACCAGTGTGCCTTACACAACCTCCAAAGTATACTGCTATATCTGTCGTTTTTGCACCGATATCAGCAACCACCACGCCCATTTCTTTATCATCTTCGTCTAAAACTGCACTACCTGCAGCAAGTCCCTGGAATATCAATCCATTTACATTAAGCTCGAGTTCCTCAGCGCAGTTTATAAAATTGGAAGCAATTGTAGTCGTTACTGTTACCAAATGTACACGTGCTTCAAGCCGTCTACCGCTCATGCCGATTGGATCTTTTATTTTTTCTATTGCATCAACTACATATTCCTGCGGTAAAATATGCAGAATTTCACGGTCAGCCGGAAAGGAAACCGCTTTTGCCATCTCAAGTACGCGTTTAATATCATTTTTATCGATTTTAGCGGTTTTGTTAGAATTGGAGGTAGCGTTACTACGATCAATGGCGATTGCACCTTGCGTATTAATTCCACGTATGTGTTCTCCTGAAACCGATAACCAAGCATGTTCAACTTTAACATTGGCAATTCTCTCAGCATCAATGAGAGCTTTTTCCATTTCTTCGACAAATTTTTCTCGGTTTATAATACTGCCAAGTTTTATACCAGTCGATTTAGAAGTACCAATACCCAGTAATTTTTTATGATTGTTCTCGGCATCAATTTCTACAATGGAGCATCTAATTTTTGTTGAACCGATGTCAATACCAGTATGGATGTTCGTCATTTTTGGTCGTTTATTTTTTTTCATGCACGACGTTCCTTAATAATTACTTGATTATCATAACGTAGATCGAGGTAAGCAAAATCAATCAGAGATTTGCGGCCATCAAAGCTATTTTCAAATTCTTTCAATATTAACATTTTTGACCACTCCATAGATTTTCCGAGCACTATTTTAGTAGGTTGTTCTGCAAGTATTAGTTCGAAATCGGCAGAATTACTTAAGCGTATTTCCGATAAATTTTGATATAGACCTGGATATTCTTTTATCAAACGATTTAAAAATTGAACAACATCTCCCATAACATTTGATGAGCTTTTCACATCGATTGCAAGATCGTTAGGTGATTTACTAATATTGGATAAAATTGGCAATTGGAGATCCAACGAATTCGTCCTAACTGGCAAAATAGTATTTGTTTTATCAACTAATAGAATTGGTTGTCTATTAATTAGCGCAATTGGTTCACGTTCTACAATCTCAATCGTAATTTGGTCTGGAAAATGTTTACTTACTCTTGCTCCTGCAACATAGGGGTGTTTTTCGATGTTTTTTGAAATAATAGAAATGTTAGCCAATAGGATATCATCAGCCGTCGTCTCCCGAATTACAGATTGAAATTCTGATGGCGCAATAGCAATGTTTCCGCTAAAATTTGTATTAATTTCAGTAAAATATTGGTTATATTGAGACCAATAAAAACTGACTGAAACTAAACCGGCAATCCCAGCCAGAACAATTATAGAACCGATAAATTTTTTAATAGTAGAACTATGTTTATGCATCAAATGTCCCATCTGCAAATCCTAAAGTAGATATCTCTAATTCAAGATTAATTGAGTATTTCTTTTTGATGGTGCGCTTGATTAATTTAATCAATTGAACAATATCATCTGCTTTGGCATCAGAATTATTGATGATAAAATTGGCATGAATATTGGAAATTGTAGCACCTCCAATCTGGTTTCCTTTTAGCCCTGCTTGGTCAATTAAATATCCGGCGGCAATTTCCTTAGGATTCTTAAAAACACTTCCAGCGGAACGAGCCTTCAGAGGCTGAGTACTTTTTCTCAAATTATTTGCTTGATCATAATTTTTTTGAATTTTGCTCGCAGATGATTCTACTAATTGGAATTCTGCACTTAAAAGAATATCATCTTTGCCAAATGATGACGAACGATATGCAAAATCAATATTTTTAGCTGGTACATCTATGACAGAACCATCAAGCTGCATTAATTTCACTGCGACTAAATAATTAGATATTTCTTGACCAAAAGCTCCGGCATTCATGATTAATGCACCACCCAAAGTTCCAGGAATACCGATAAGTGTCTCCAAACCACCCAAATTTCTCTTGATACTGGCTTTAACCAATTGTGAAAGTTTGATTCCACAACCAACATCGCATTTATTGCCGTTGAAATCTAAATTACGAAAATCCAGTTTCAACGATACGACAATTCCGTCAATTCCTTCATCAGAGACGAGTAAATTGGAACCATCCCCGATACAATACACTAATATTTGATTTTTTTTAGCATATTTTCTAATGGTTTGTAAATCTTCAATTGATGTTGGTTCAACATACGCTAAAGCGGGACCACCTACACCGTAAGAAGTGTGGTTTTTCATCGGTTCTGATTCCAATAAATTACCTTTAATCATTTTTTTTAATTCTGAAAATTGCATTATTCACTTGAATTAAACTTATCCACTAAATGCTGATAATATTTTTCGATATAGCGCCAAATGGTACCAGCGCCTAAACCAATAATTAAATCGCCGGGCTTAGCAAGATTATCCAATTTGTTTTTTAATTCAGCTAAATTAGGAAGATAGTGTACATTTTTATGCCCGAATTCTTTGGCAGTTTTGGCGACCAATTTGCCATCAATTCCTGCGATTTTTTCTTCTCGTGCCGGATATACATCGGTTACAATTAGAATGTCGCTATCCAAAAAGGATTCCGCAAAATCGTGGTAAAAATCGCGCGTTCTTGTAAACAAATGTGGTTGGAATACTGCTATTATACGTCGATTCCATCCACTACGTGCGGCATTTAAAGTTGCCGTTACTTCTGTTGGATGATGTGCATAATCGTCTACAACCATTATATCATTAACAATTCCTTTAATTTCAAAGCGTCTTCGCACACCGCCATAATCATTTAACCCTTTTTGAATAATTTTAAATGGAATTTCCATTTCCATGCCTAAGGCAAGCGCCGCCAAAGAATTCAAGACATTATGCTGCCCGGGAATATTTACCTTAATTTGACCCAGCTTCTGCTGTTGGTAGTATGCAGAATATGATATTGTATTAGCTTCGTAAATAATATTTTCTGCACGATAATCAGCTTGATTTGATAAACCATAAGTAGTGAGTGGACGATAAATGTCTGAAAGAATACCGCGTACGCCGGGTGAATCCAAGCAGACGATAACTTCGCCATAAAACGGGATTGAATTACAAAATTGAATAAATGCATTTTGCAATTCTTCAATATTTTCATAACAGTCAGTATGCTCAAGCTCAATATTTGTTACGACTGAGATAGTAGGTCTCAAGGCAAGAAAACTGCGATCAAATTCATCCGCTTCAACAACAATGATATCTCCTGATCCTAATAAAGAATTTGTATCTAAAGTTTTAACAAGACCACCAACGACCAAAGTTGGGTCATAGTTAGCAGCATTTAATACACTACCAATCATTGAACTTGTTGAGGTTTTTCCGTGTGTACCGCTGATTGCGATCGAAGTTTCTTTAACCGCGATTAGTTCACCAAGCATTTCGGCACGCCGAATCACTGGAATACCTTTATCCTTTGCAACGATAATTTCAGGATTGTCTTCTTTAACAGCGCTCGAATAAACCAATACTTCGCTATCAGCAACATATTTATCTTTATGTCCGTCGGTATGTACTATGGCGCCTTTTTTAATTAAACTTTGAATAATATCCGAATCAGATATGTCGGAACCACTGATTTTAAAATCCAAATTCAATAATAATTCCGCAATTCCGCTCATACCTATTCCGCCAATTCCAACAAAATGGATCTTTTTTACTTTTCTAAACATCAGTTTTTATTACTTCAATTATTTGTTCAACAATTAAATCAGTGGCATTGGGCATACCAATTTCTCTTGCATTCTTTGACATTTTAGACAATCGATTTTCATTATATAATAAATCGGTTGTAGTTCGGGAAAAATCTCTACCAGACATTTTTTTTTCATTCAACAAGATTGCTGCTCCTGCATTTGCAAAAGCTCCGGCATTTTTTATTTGATGATCACCGGCAGAGTGTGGGAACGGTATTAAAATACTTGGTTTGCCACAAGCTGAAATCTCGGATAAAGTTAATGCTCCTGCTCTGGAAATAATTAAATCAGCTAATGCGTAGGCTTCCGCCATTTTGTCTATAAACGGATGTACTTTCACCAAATCTGATTCATATTGCTTATATTTTTTGTATTCATTTGAACCGGTTTGCCAGATTATTTGTATTTTCTCAGTCTCAAATTTTAAGATTGATTCAGCCATAATTTTATTCAAGAAAGCAGACCCTTGGCTTCCGCCAAAAAGAAATATCGTTTTTGTTTTGTGGTCTAAATGAAATACTAAATAGCTCTCCTTTTTGGTGCTTTTATTTATATTAGCTCGTATAGGATTCCCAGTTACGATTGTGTCATTCTTAATATATTTATTTGCCGCTTCAAATGCGATACAAATTAGCTTAGCATATTTGGCAAAATGTCTTGTTGTAATTCCTGGATAAGAATTTTGCTCTTGTAAAATAATCGGAATTTCCTTTTTTACAGCGATTCGTAGTGGTATTGCACTTGCATAACCACCGGTTCCTACGATTACATCTGGTTTAAACTGATTGATTACTTTACGTGCAATTCGTCCTGAATTAAATAACCGCCAAGGGAGTAATACATTTCTTGCCATAGATGGAAAATCAATCTCACGTTGTAATCCGCGAATTGGAAGTAATGTATGTGGTAATGATTTTACAGGTAATACTGTTGCTTCAATCCCAAATTTTGAACCAATAAAATGTACGATACTATTAGGATATTTAGTTCTTATTGCTTCGCCAATCGCAATTGCGGGAAAAAGATGTCCACCTGTGCCTCCGCCAACTAATAATATTCTGAATTGATTATCCATTAAACCCTGGTTTCCAACCCTGTTTATGGGTTACAGATCTTTTTGATTGACTGATATTCAATAAAATTCCAAAAGCAACCATATTAGTGATTAAATTTGAACCGCCATAGCTAATCAGTGGCATCGGTAAACCGGTAACTGGAAAAATATTTGTTACAACCGCAGCATTAACAAAAGCATATAAAATAATGCTGAACGATAATCCAAAAGCTAAAATTATTCCAAATGAATCTGTTGTTTCTTTCGCTATTTTAATGCCTCGTTGAAAAATCACTAAAAATATTGTAAGCAGAACCATGGCGCCCATTAAACCGGTTTCTTCTCCGATGATTGCAAAAATGAAATCGGTGTGGGGGGTTGGTAGAAATTGGTTTTTTGCAAGACTATTTCCCAGGCCGGTGCCGATTATTCCACCATTACCAAGACTAATTAAAGATTGCGTAATTTGATAACCGGTATCAGAAACATCGCTATTGCCGGTGATCCATGATAAAATCCTTGTTCTGCTATATGGCATCGCCCACATTAGCGGAAAAGTTATCAGAGCTGTTACCGCCCCGGCTGCCGTAAGTTGAATAAATTGAGCTCCACCAATAAATAAAATTGTAGTGCCAATTATACACAGCATAATACCGGTGCTGAAATCAGGCTGTAAAATGATTAGACCGACAATTAATGACATTGTCAATAACGGAGGGAAAAATCCGATATAGAAATCGTGCAATTGATGTTTCTTTTTTGTTACAAAAGCAGCAAGGTAAATAATTAGGGTGATCCGCGCGATATCAGACGTCTGAACTGAAAAGGAACCGAAATATAACCATCTTGCTGGTGTAGATAATCCTTTTAGATAGTACCAGCCTTTGGTATAAGCCAATAATAAGATGGTGCCAAATATTAGATATGGGGTTATTTTTTTCAATAGTCGATAATCTAAAACCATGAAAAAAATCAAGATGGCCAACCCAATTGCCAAGCGTTTTAGATGGGCGTAAAGATAAAAAGCATCAGTTTCTCCATTGGTTTTAGCAAGGGAAATAGCCGAACTGGAGCTGTACAGCATTATAGTACCGATAACAGCAAGTAGAATTACTGACCAAAATAATGGTTGATCATATCTTTTTTTAGATACGACTAATCGTTTCATTGGGCCAATTCTCCAACCCATTGAGCGAATTTTTCTCCACGTTCTTCAAAATTTTTAAATTGATCGAAGCTTGCACAGCCGGGTGAAAGTAATACGATATCGTTGTTGGTGGCTTCATTGTGAGCTAAACGAACAGCTTTCTTTAATAGCTTGGCACTTGATACTTTTATCGAATTATTAAGCTCTAAGTAAATCAATTCCTTGGCAGCGCCATACGCAATAATACTCTTAATTTTGTCAGAATAGTCTTTCAGTTCGGCAAATTCATTGCCTTTTGCTTTGCCACCTAAAATTAGTATTATTGGATTTGGAAAACTATCCAAGGCAACTTTCACTGCATCTATATTGGTTGCTTTTGAATCATTGATATATTCAATGCCATTTATTTCAGCAACTTTTTCCAAACGATGTGGAATTCCACTAAATGTTTGCATAATATTTGCAATTTTAATATCGCTAACCCCAAGACAATGGGCACCGGAGGCAGCTGCCAGTAGATTATATAAATTGTGCTGCCCCGGTAACCCAATATTCTCGAGTTTGACGAGTTGGGCGTACTCTCTATTAATTATTTTTGAATTTTTTACGCGATAAACAGGATTCCTTGAATCAGATAAACTGAATGTAATTTGTTGTGGTATTTTATCGCGCAACGCCTTGACTAAAATTTGATCATCAAAATTGTAAATAATAAAATCCTGTTCAGTTTGATTTTCTGCAAGTCGTAGTTTGGCTGCTAAATAATTCTTAAAATTTTTGTGGCGATCTAAGTGATCAGGAGTAATATTTAGAAATATTGCAATGTGGGGTCGAAATGTTTCGATAAATTCCAATTGAAAACTAGAAATTTCAAGAATATAAACTAGACGCGGATCCGGATTTTGTAGTTCTTCAAGTATTTTATCAGAAAAAACTGTGCCAATATTTCCCGCTAAAACACCATTAATTTTATTGGATTGGCACATTTTTGTTAGCACATGAACAGTTGTTGATTTGCCATTTGATCCGGTTACACCAACAATCGGTGAACTTGTGAAAAGACTGGCAAATTCTATTTCGCTAATTACTTTAATTCCTTTTTGCAATGCTTCTTTTATAAATCCCGAATCAGCTGGAACGCCCGGTGAAATTATTATAATATCGGAATTATATATTTGATTTGTAAATCCACCAATTTCACCATTAATTCCAAGTGAGTTTAGTTTTTGTAAGCTCGATTTAATCGATTGCGAAATTGCACAATCGTTCACAAATACTTTGGCACCAATGAATTTTGCTAAACTAGCTGCTGCCATTCCACTTCGACCTAATCCCACCACAGAAATTGAGCAGTTTTTATATTTTCGAATATTTTTTTCTACTCTATTCATCGTATTTTAAAGGTAGTAAGTGAAAATAGTGCTAACAACAATCCAATAATCCAAAAGCGAATTACGACCTTAGTTTCTGGCCAATTCTTTAATTCGAAATGGTGATGAACTGGCGCCATTTTCCAAAGTCGTTTTCCGTTTCCCGTTTTAGATTTAGTAAATTTAAAATATCCCCACTGTGATAAAACCGAAAAGGCTTCCCATACAAATACACCGCCGATTATAAATAATAATAATTCTTTTTTAAGCAATACAGCCATTGTTCCGAGCGCTGAACCGGTGGAAAGCGATCCGACATCGCCCATAAAGATTGAAGCAGGTGCAGAATTAAACCACAGGAATCCTACACAGGCTCCTACGGCTGCTCCTGCAAAAATTGCGAGTTCACCGGCGCCCGGTAAATAAATAATATTTAAATAATCTGAAAAGTCTACTCGGCCGCTTACATAGGCGATTCCGGCAAACACAGTGAAAGAAATTGCTAATAATCCTGAAGCTAAGCCATCTAAACCATCAGTAAGATTTACTGCATTTGAATATCCTGTAATCATTAAAATTATCATGATCGGATAAAACCAACCGAGATTCCATGCGGCATCTTTGAAAAAAGGAATTGAAGTATAACTCCATAATTCGGCGAATTCAGGTCGTAAATACAACCACGTACTAATTAAGAGTCCAAGGGAGATTTGTCCTGCTAATTTATACTTTGCTACCAGGCCGGATTTCTTCTTTTTGATAACTTGCAGATAGTCATCTATGAAGCCAAAAAACCCCATCCACACTGTGGCAATTAAAATTATTTGAATATAAATATTGGTTAATTGCGCGAAAAGGAGGGTAGGGAGGAGTATGGCGGTGAGGACCATAATTCCTCCCATTGTTGGCGTGCCCTTCTTTTTGTGGTGTGACTGTGGACCGGTAGAGCGTATTTCTTCTCCAATTTGGTGGTGAGCCAATTTGCGAATAACCCCCGGTCCGATTATAAAACTAATTCCCAAAGCCACGATTGCAGCCATTATCGCTCGGAATGTAATATATTGAAATATATTTAATGGAGACCAAATGTCTGACAATGGAAATAGAAAATGATAAAGCATTATTTCTTAAATACTTCCTTAATAATTTTTTCCATTTGCATGTTGCGCGAACCTTTGAATAAAATTGTGCTTTGTTCAGAATCAATAAATTCCGATAGTTCTTTGACTAAAAATTTTTCCGAATCGAAATGTTTGTGAAAAATATCTGAGTTCAAAACGGAATCGGTAAATTTTGTTAGACTTCCAATGGTAAAAATTGCATCTAATTTATATTCCAGACATTTTTCACCAATCTTTGTGTGATATTTTTCGGCCTGCTCACCCAACTCTGCCATATCGCCAAAGACGAATATTTTTTTCCCTTCATTCGGGTAAGTTGCTAAATACTCAATGGCTGCCAAGGTTGATGAATAATTGGCATTATAACTGTCATCAATAACGGTAATATTTCCATATTTTGAAATGACGCCGCGTCCAAATGTCGGGCTAAATGTACTTACTCCCTCTTGTATATTTTTCCATTTGATATTAAAAGTATTTGCCACCGCCGCGGCAGCTAATATATTTTTCGCAAAAATTGGATTTGTCGATTTTGTGTCTAATTCGTAATTATTGATAATTAGTTTGATATTGCCATTATTTTCCCGTTGAATTTTTGCAAAATAGTCGCTGTTAATATCAAAACCGTATGTGATTGTTTTAGATGAAGAATTAAACCGTTCGATTATTTTATCCGAAAGATTTTTAAAAATTGTTCCTGAAGATAAATATTTAAAAAGTTCCGTTTTTTCCATTGCCACATTTTCGATAGAACCAAATCCCTCAAGATGTGCCGGTGCGATATTTGTAATTAGACCATGCGTTGGTTCTACAATTTCACAAAGCGTTTTTATATCGCCAGGTTGATTGGCGCCCATTTCGATTACACTCAAATCATCATTTTTTTCAATAAGCAATAGCGATAGTGGAACTCCAATTGATGTATTAAAATTTCCTCTTGTAGCATGGACAGTGTATTGCGTACTTAAAAAGTGTTTTAATAGCTCTTTGGTGGTGGTCTTGCCGTTGGAACCGGTTATTCCTATTACCGGAATATTGAATTGTTTTCGCCATAAATTTGCTATTTTGCTGATGGTGACTATTGTATTTTCAACAACAATTTGTTGAATACTTTCTATCGATTTATTTGCATTAGATGTTAATGCAGCCACGGCTCCTGCATCTAGCGCATTGGCGATAAATGAATTCCCATCTACTTTAGCACCGGAAATTGCAATAAATAAATCACCTTGAATGCACTCGCGGCTATCGGTACAAATTCCGGTAACTGTTGACGTTAAAGCTGTATTAGTAATTTCGTTAAAAATTTTTGAAAATCGTTTGGGATTGGTCAAGGAAATTCTCACTTGATGAAATCCTTAATTATTGCAATGTCAGAATAAAATATTTTTTCACCCATAATATCTTGATATTCTTCACGCCCCTTTCCTAAAATAACGAGTACATCATTTTTTTGTAGTTCCGTTAACCCCTTTTTAACGGCATCCGTGCGATCTTCAAAAACAGAATAATTTTTACCTTTAAATCCTTTAATTATATCTTGATTGATGTTATCAACTTGTTCGAATCTTGGATTATCAGGAGTAATGAAACAGCGATTTACATATTTTTCGGCAATGGCTGCCATTTTAGGCCTTTTAGATTTATCACGATTGCCGCCTGCACCAAATATCAATGTAATAGTTGCATTTTTTTGACTTAATTCACGAATCGTGCCAAGCACTTTTTCATAGGCGGCTGGAGTATGTGCATAATCTATGATTACATTTGATCCGTTGGGCATTTTTAAATGTTCCATTCTGCCGGGAACATTATCACAAGAATTGATTCCTTTAATTATGTGCTGTTGGGCAAGGCCGTTCGAATGAGCAACTCCAACAGCGCATAAAATATTATCAATATTAAATTGACCGATTAACTTTGAATCAATTTGATAGTTCTGATTTGCCGCGTGAACTGTTCCCGAAATACCGTTTAATGATATTTTGTCACTCTCAAAATAGATATCTTTTTGCGTTTTGCGGGAAGTTGTAATAACCGGCACAGCGCATTCAAGTTCTAAGGTTTTCCCATATTTATCATCAACGTTTATAATGGCTGTGCTTGATAGCGGCAACATCCTGAACAATTTAGATTTAGTATGGAAATATTGGTCAATTGTCTTGTGATAATCCAGATGTTCCGGAGTCAAGTTAGTAAACACGGCAAAATCAAAATCAACATCTGCTACGCGAAATTGATCCAACGCATGCGAGGAGACTTCCATGACTATGTGTGAAAAACCATTTTTTTTCAATTCAGCAAATTGTTTATGAAGCGTAATCGCGTCCGAAGTTGTCAAACTTTTTTTTGTTTCAAATCCTTCGGCAATTATTCCAAAAGTACCCATCTGAGCGATTTTAACTCCGGCTGTTTCATAAATTGATTTAATCAAGGAAGCAGTTGTAGTTTTTCCATTTGTACCGGTTATTCCGATTACTTTCATACTCTGCGATGGATGTTCATAAAATTCAGCGGCTAAGATCGATGTAGCTCGACGTGGATTAGCCACTCTAATTTGAGGAATTGGAAGTGCATCTATTGCAGAGCCATTGGTGATAACAGCTGCCGCTCCTTTTTCAAGCGCTTGTTGAATATAGTTATGACCATCATGCTCATTACCACTAATCGCAATAAATAGATTGCCGGTCTCAATCATCCGTGAATCAGTCGAAATACCTGTAATTTCAGTGTCAGATATAAAGTAATCAGGCGAAATAATTTGTTTGACCAATTTTTTCAATTGCATATTATTTTAACTCAATTGAACAAATCATTCTATTAGTAAATTTTGTCCCCGCTTCTGGCGATTGCCGCACCACCGTTCCGGAGCCCACAAATTTTGACTCTAAACCACTTTGTTGCAAGGTCATTATCGCTTTTTTCAAACTCATCCCAATTACATTTGGCACTGTGGTTGCGCCATTTGATTCTGTTTTATTTGTTGATTTTGATATTGGTTTCGCAGTTAGTTTTGTCATCGGTTTAGGCTCTATCGCTTTTGATGACAACAAAACCGGTTGTTCATTAAATATATTGTTTACATTTGTTTTATTATTTTCAACTAAAATAGGATCAAAGGATTCCGTTTCATCGATAATTTGCTGGGGTGGTTTGATTGAGTCATCGAGATTTATTATGCGCTCCATAACCTTTTTAAAAACGGGCGCGGCACCTGTGCCACCCCAATGATAACCTTTTTTGGGTTCATCAATTACAATGACACATAGTAACTGCGGATTATTTGCCGGTAAATAACCTACAAAATTTGATACGTATTTGCTGTGCGAATATGCACCGTCTATAAATTTTTGGGCTGTACCGGTTTTGCCGGCTACCTGCCAACCATTAATATTTGCTGCTACACCGGTACCCGAATCAACAACATTGACCAATAATTGTGATAATTGGCGCATTACTTTTTGGTCTGCAACTTTCCGAATTGCTTTCGGTTTTCCGACAAAAATTGCGTCACCTTTGGTATTAAAAATATTCTTAATAATAAACGGTTTTAGTAAAATTCCATTATTTGCTACCGCCGCATAGGCTATTGCTAGTTGTAATGCGGTCACTCCAATTTCGTGCCCCATAGCAATTTCAGCTAAGGAAATTTTACTCCAATTGCGAAGATTTCGAAACGTTCCGCTTGATTCACCAGTAATACCAATATTAGTTGGTTGGCCAAATCCGTACTTCTGAATAAATTTAAATAATTTATTTTCACCGATTTGTGAAGCAATCTTAATAATTCCAATATTACTGGAATGTTCAACAATTTCACCAAAGGTCAAAACGCCATACGGTTTATGATCGCTAATTGCTATATTTTTATATTGGAACGACCCATTTTCACAATTGAATTCATCTGAGATTGCGACAAGGTTTTTGTCGATTGCAGCCGTTGCTACGACAAATTTAAAAGTTGATCCCGGCTCAAATTGATCTGTTACAGCTCTAATTTTTTGATTTTCGATTGCAGATTTATTTGGGTTATTTGGATTAAAATCCGGAACGGATGCCATCGCTAAAATAGCGCCGGATTGTGGATTTATAATTACTCCGGTTGCACTAATTGCATTAGTTTTTATTAATTGTTTTTCAATTTCATCTTGCAAAACCGACTGATATTCGATATTAATTGTCAGCTCAACGTTCGCACCATCAATTGGGTTAATTTTCGGAAAATTATTTTTTACGCTTATTTCTCCTAATCCGGTACGCTGTTTTTCAATCCACCCATTGGTGCCGGTAAGATTTTTATTGAAAAGTTGTTCAATCCCCGATAAACCAACTCCATCAACATTTATGAAACCAATTAATTGGCCCCCAACATTTTTTAGTGGATAAGAACGGCGCGCAAACCGCTGAATAATAACTCCGGGGATATTTTTTTCAATTATCGGTTCGGCCATTTTTTTGGGCAAATTGCGTTCCAGATATACAAAATTACCTTTTTCGTTCAACTTATTTATATAATTTCGAGTTGTTTTTCCGGTAATTTTTGAAAGTAAATCTGATAATTTTTGTTTATTTTTTATTTGCGTTTGATCAGCAGCGATTGTATATCTTGTAATATTACGAGTTAATGGAACGCCATTAATATCAAAAATATTTCCCCTTAATGCCGGTAAAATTTCCCTGCTAATTCCTTGCTGATTTCCTCGAATTTGATATTCTTTTCCATCTCTAATTTGAATATTAAACAGTTGGTAACCTAATCCCATCCACGACAACAATACTATTATTGATAAAATTGCGATACGATTTTTATACTGTTTATATATTCGTGTCATTGTGTCGACTCGACTAAATCATCAACATAAACAGCAATTGTTTCTGGTGGGGCAAAAACCATCCCTAAATCATTTTTTGCTCGCGTAGTGATAATGTCTACGCGTGAAAAGTGATCGATGTCGCTTTTTAGTTTACTAATTTCATCATTTAGTTCAATAATAGTTGCTCGTTGTAAATCAAGTTCTTTTAAAGTTTCATCAACTTCAGTGTAAGTCCACAAATAACTGATAAAGCCGGTAATCGCTAAACCAATTATGAGAAATGGTAGCATTGAACGAATCCTTTTTTGTCGTTTGCGTTGCTTGGCTTTCGATTTAACTTTTTTTGGCATTAGCCTATTTTCTCCGCAGCACGAAGTTTGGCGCTTTGCGCCCGACTGTTTTCCAATACTTCTTTTTTAGTTGGTAGGAGTGGTTTTTTATTTATTATTGTAAGTTGTCTATTCTGTTTCAAGGTTCTAAAAGAATGTTTGACCATGCGATCTTCAAGGGAATGATAACTTAAGATAACAATTCGTCCGCCAATTTGTAATAAATTGATAAACTTTTGTAAGAAGATTTCTAATTGATGCAATTCTTCGTTAACCCTAATTCTAATAGCTTGGAATACTCTTGCGAACGAACGGTTTCTTTTGTTTGGATGAGTTGATTTTCTGATTGCTTCACGTAAATCTCCCACAGTTGACATTTTGTCAGCTTTTTTTATATTATAGGCGATTTTTTGGGCAAATCTTTCTTCGCTGTACAGTTTAATAAATTCGGCGATTTCGGTTTCAGAACTGTTGTCCAAGATTTCTTCAGCACTCGTACCAGAGGTTTGGTCAAAACGCATGTCCAATGTGCCATCACCATTGAATGAAAAACCACGTTTTCGATCTCCAAGTTGCGCAGATGACAACCCTAAATCCAATAATATGCCATTTACGTCCTGTGAGTTAAATCTTTCCAAAATCGAATCAATATTAGAATATGAATCATGAAATAAAGAGAAATTCTGCCCAATTTTTGATAGATTTTTATTTGCGATTTGCAGCGCGGATTGGTCTTTGTCAATTCCAATTAGGTGGCCTGTGCCGTTAAGTGTTGATAATATTAACTTTGCATGCCCGCCCAAACCGATCGTGCCATCAATATAAGTTCCACTTTTATCAGTGATAAGCTGTGCTAAAACTTCCTTAGTCATTACTGGCTGATGTTTCAATGTGTTATCGAACTGGTCATTCATCACAATATTATTTCTTTTGCAAGTTCATGCAGTGTTGCAGAGTCGATATTCGTGTCATCGTTATCGACTTTGTCTAATGTCGCTGGATTCCATATTTCCAACTTGTTTAGTGCGCCAATAATGTTTAAATCTTTTTTAATTCCGGCGTAATTAATTAGCGTTTTAGTAAGCATTATCCGGCCTTGTTTATCATATTTTACCAAAGATGCATGCCGTGTCGTCTTTCGAATAAAATGACGATTATTCGGCGATACCGCCGATAGTTTACGTAATCCTGTTTCAATTTCCTGCCAAACTACCAAAGGATAAACCCAAATACAGCGCTCCTCTCCGCGCGTTATAATAAATGATTTTTCATTATCACCAGATAATACTTGACGGAATTTGGCAGGGATATTTACCCGTCCTTTCGCATCAATTGTATATGAATATTGACCAAAAAAAGAATTTTGTATTGTATTTTTCACCATTTCACCTTTAATTGTAGGGAATATTACCCACAATTACCCACAATATTAAATAGATATTCAATTAGTGTCAATATTTATTTTTTTAATTTTGTTAACTTTCAAATCAAACGGAACTTTTTATCAAATCAAATAGAACTGTTTTTTTTAACGTCAAATCAGCTGCTGTCGCAATGTAAATGAAGTTGAAAAATAGCCGCCCTGATTTTTAATAATAAAAGAGTTATTATCAGCCTTAACCCACCAATATTTACTGTCGGTACAGCCGTCATAGAATAAAAACTTGCGATGTGAAGTCTCAATATAATCATCAAAAGCCATAACTTGTTGTGCTTCAAACAAAGATAAGCCTGATACAGAATGGTTCCAGACCTTAGCCGAACTACCAATTTTAATAGAATATTCAATACCCGGGGCTGCAACCTCAGTGGCAATATCACGCGTTTTTGACCAAACTCCACCACTTTTTAAACGGTGGGTAAAAACTAATTGATTACCAATTATAACTCATTAATAGCCTTTAAATTGAAGGCAACTGCCACGCCATCTCCGCCATCCAAGTTGGTATTATGAAATTATAGTTCTAATTTCTAATAACTAATTGCAGATCGCTCTGCTATCAAAAACTGGTTTAAAGCAATATTTTAAGGAGTGGAAATGTTTCATACCACAATTCAAATTATACTTGCTATCACTGCTATATTTAGTATAATTATGGCATTTTGGCAATCCAAAGGGAAAACTATTTCTGCCGCTCGAATACAATGGATTGAAGACTTGCGCGAATGCATCAGTCAATATGTTGCAGCGGTTTTTTCTGTGGTTTTAATTTTAAAGGAACGTGAAGAATTACCTTTAAAAAAAGTACCGAATGATAAGATTCAATATGATAAAGAATCAAAAGAGCTGCAGACAAATTTGAAAAGTAAAAGCGAAGAAACAGTCTATTTATTCTCTAAAGCAAAGTTGTACTTGAATGATAAAGATTTACAACATGTTACAGTATTAACTTTTCTTAATAAATTGAACAATCTCATAGGCGAATCAAAATTGCCGCAAAAGGAAATAGTTAAAAATTTGGATAAAGATGTAGCAAATTTATTTGAGGTAACACAAATGTTATTTAAAAGTGAATGGGAGAAATCTAAAAAATTTATTTGTTATAGTGAAAAAAATCCCATTTGTAAATTTGGAAAAAAATTAAAATCGATTTGTGGCCCTGTTTAAATTTCTGCCCAAAGTCAGACTAGTTTCTGCTTCTTAACAACCTTCAAACCTATTACGATACCTTATAACTATGGCTACCAGATTAGTAAGAGTTATCCTCGTGTTCTTTTAATCGGCTTTGGAGTAATGTTTAACTGTAAGAGATTTTGCCTCAACAGAGAATTGCAAATAAACTGGAGATTGTTGCGGTCTGATAGTATTGATTGAATCTCCGTTGATGGTTGCAGTAACTCCATCGGAATGATTTAGCAGAAGTTCCAGATTATTATTAAAATCGAAAACATGTTGTTCACCGGTTGAAATAGGAATAGCGGTTGTATCCACTGAGTCAATAACAGAAACAATTCCTAAACTTTGATTTGAAAAAATCTTTACAGAGAATGGTGTTGTTTGTTCGATAATTGATTGATGAACATTGTCTTCAATAAATTCTGTATGTAATTGGTCAAATTGTGTATAATCAACTGGTTGTTCTACGGTTACGTTTTCCGCATAATTTTCATTTTTTTCTGTTTGATTATTCAAGGTTACCTTTCGAATCATGAATATTATTAATGCTGAAATTGCAATAAAAAGGATTGCTTTAAACAAAATCTTACCGTCATTGAATCGCTTTGCGGCATTTTTTTGTGTTTTATTTAACGAAGTAACTTTTACATTATCTATATTTTTTGTGGTTTGTTTATCTTGTTCAGATTGTTTAACTGCTTCAGTTTTATTTATACTGATTTTATTGATTTTCTTACCGCTGCTTCTTAACAAATGTTCGTCCAATTCAGCTAATGCTTTGTTCGGATCTGCGCCGATTTCATTAATATATGCTTTCAAGAAAAGTCGCAAATAGGGTTTGTGAAGAATTTCAAATTGACCATTTTCAATCGCCTCTAAATACTTTAAGTTGATTTTAGTCCTCTTCTCAATATTAGTGAGATCAATTTTTTGGTCTATGCGAATCTTTTTGTATTTTTCGTAGAAATTTTCCAAAATTTAACCTTTATAAAAAAAGTAATTTAAAAATTAATTAAGATACTATAAAATATTAGTTTATTAGAAAATGTTGAATTTGAACAAAATCATCGGCCTGCATAACGCATCGGTATTCACCACTATTGGCGATATTTCCAGAATTGGTGGTTTTATCCCATAAAAAAGTATGTAAACCAATATCCTTCAATGTGTTGGAGATTGTTCTGATTGGCCGGCCACCTAAATTATAAATAGTTATATTAATGACTCTTTTTTCAGGGACATCATATTCGATTTTAATTTTATTTGTATCATCATCTTTAGTGATCGGATACAATTTAAATTTCCATGGCTTAGACATATCCAATCCGCCCACAGTAGTTTCAATTCCTTCTCCGACGACCTCGATAAACTGGCTCGTTTTGTTAAAAATATCAGTGATTAAAATTACATCGTGATGGCTTTCTGTCTCAATTGGCGAATAAGAAATGTATACATCTGCTGTATCACGATCTTCAAGAATATAAAGTGTATCAGATAAAGAAAAATTATCGGCATCAAAGTGTTGTAGATGCAATACCACTGAATTATTTTCAGAACCAGTAAGCCAAAATTGGCTCATTGCAGTGGAGTCGGTTTTTATTTCGCTAAAATCGATTAAATTCGTGCTGATTGAGTAGGTTTGAGTTTCAGTAGTCTCACAATTTTGTTCAGTAAGTCCAATCGCTTTAGCGCCAATATTTTTAGTAAAACTGCTGTTTTTATAATCGCCATCACAAAATAATTTGTTGTTAGAAAAATTAATCGATAATAACGAATTGGGCAGCACAATTGAATAGGTAACTACCGTAAATTGATTATCACTCAGGTCAATCGTGTGAATTGATTTTAACATTTTTAAATTGCCCGGAATGTTACCCGAAAAACGATTATTATTTAACTTTAGTATTTTTAAATTTGGGAGAAACCACACTTGCTGTGGAACTGAACCACTAAAATTATTATTTTGAGCAAAAAACATTTCCAAATTTCGCAGATTGCCAATGGTTTGCGGCAGAGGACCGACTAATTTATTATTATCAACAAATAGCGATTTTAGATTTTTCATTTTGCTAAAATCGAATGGCAAAATTCCTGAAAATTGATTATTATTTAACCACATATGTTCTAATTCCGATAATCTGCTAATTTCTTTTGGAAGTAATCCATGCAACTGGTTATGATTAATTGCCAATCGTTCTTTCAAGTTAATTAATTTTCCAATTTCTTTTGGAATTTTTCCACTAAGATTATTTCTTGATAAGTCTAAAATATTTAAATTAATGCAATACCGAATTTGCCACGGAATTTTGCCACTCAAGGAATTACTGTGTAAACCCAATTTTTCAAGTTTGGTTAAGCGAAATAAATCAGAAGGAATTTTGCCTGCAAATTGATTGTTCGACAAATCTAATATTTCCAAATTTGTTAGATTGCCGATTATTTTTGGAATTTCGCCTTTAAAAGTATTGTGTGATAAATTTAAAGTAGTCAAAGCCTTTATCGTGCTCAAAATATTTAACGGATTGCCGGAAAAATTATTATGAGATAGGTCAATTTCTTTTAAGTCCGGCAAATTCTGTAATCCGTAGGGTAAATCACCGGTGAGATTATTATCTGATAAATTTATTTTTTCTAATTTTGTAAAGTTTCCAATTTCTTCCATAAGATTCCCGCTTAACCGGTTGCGTGGTAATTCAATGGTGGTGACAAAATTATCCAAAACTGTAACACCGTACCATTCAGAAATCGGTGCTTCACTCAACCATTTTGAATTGTTAATCCATTTGTGACCAGCGGTGCTATTATAAAACTTCACCAGATTCAGCGAATCTTGCGCAAAAATTCCTGTAACACAGATTAACAGGATTGCAAATTTCATTTTAAACATGGTTAATTTTAAGTGTATTTTAGTTTGATTTTTACATAAAATATTTAATTTATATCATCAAATTTTGCAGGGACATTTTATTCCTTAAAAATTATTGATAATTGGATTTTTTCCCATTAAATTTACGGGCTATAGATTTCATGAAAAATTATGTTTAATCAACTTGCAGATAAATTTGATTCCGTATTTCGGAATTTACGCGGTCTAGGTAAAATTACCGATGGCAACATTCAGCACACAGTGCGGGATATCCGTCGTGCCTTGCTTGAAGCCGATGTAAATTTTAAAGTCGCACGCGATTTTGTAGAACGTGTGAAGCTGCGTTCAGAAGGTACTAAAGTTATTAAATCGGTGAAACCGGGCGAACTGTTTATAAAAATAATCCGTGATGAATTAATTAAATTGCTTGGAGAAAAAGCAGTTGATTTAAATTTAGAAAATAGCAAGCCAGCGGTTATTTTATTGGCTGGATTACAAGGTTCAGGAAAGACCACAACCGCTGCTAAACTTGGAAATCGACTAAGGAAAAACGGTAAATTTGTATTATTAGTCGCCGCAGATGTCTATCGTCCGGCAGCGATTGAGCAATTACAGATTTTAGGAAAACAGGTCAATATTCCGGTTTACAGCGAAAACAATAAAAATCCGATCCAAATTTGCCGCAATGCGATTGACCAAGCCAAATCTGATAAAACCGATATTGTAATAATAGATTCAGCGGGGAGATTGCATATTGATGATGAAATGATGTCCGAAATTAAGGAAATTGCTCGAATTTCAAATCCATCGGAAACGCTGTTCGTTGTTGATAGTATGACTGGTCAAGATGCGGTAAATTCGGCATTAGCATTTTCTGATGTGTTGGAAATAACCGGTACAATTTTAACAAAATTAGACGGTGATGCACGTGGTGGAGCAGCGATTTCAATTACTGAAGTTATCGGGAAACCGATTAAATTTGTAGGAATTTCAGAAAAAATTGATGGATTGGAGCCATTTGATCCACAGCGCATTATTGATAGATTACTTGGGTTTGGCGATGTTGTAACTTTGGTCGAAAAGGCACAAGCTGTTGTTGATGAAAAAGAATCAGCTAGGCTTGAGAAAAAATTACAAAAAAATAAATTTGATTTAGAGGATTTTAAAAATCAATTAAGACAATTAGAAAAAATGGGTCCGATGGAGCAAGTTTTAGACATGATGCCCGGGATGAATAATAAAGCTCTAAAAGAATTAAAAATAGATGATCGGCAAATTGCATGGACTGAAGCTATCATTAATTCGATGACGCCTTGGGAAAGGCAAAATCCACATTTAATTAATGGAAGTAGAAGGAAGCGAATTGCAAGCGGTTCGGGCAGGTCGGTTCAACAGATCAATCAATTATTAAAACAGTTTGCACAGATGAAAAAAATGATGAAAAATATGGGAAAAATGAAAATTCCGGGTTTATCTAAGATGTCTGCAAATACAATGAAATTTATGAGAAATAACTGAGGAGATTACTTTTGGCAACACGAATAAGACTGAAAAGAATTGGAAGAAGAAACAGGCCATTTTACCGCGTTGTTGTGATGGATTCGCGTCAACGCAGGGATGGTGCTGTAGTGGAGGAATTAGGTTGGTATAACCCAATAGCTTCCAACAAAGCTGAAAATTATAAATTAGATGAAGGAAGAATCATGTATTGGTTGGGAGTTGGTGCGCAACCATCGGATATTGCACACAAATTGATGAAAAGAGCCGGAATTTCATTTAAATGGCATTTGATGAAACAAGGATTGGATGATAGCGCTATTGAAAAAGAGATCCAAAAATTAAATTTAAGAAGAGGAGCTCAAGCTAAAGAAAAATTAGAAGCTGCCGAGAAAAAAGCAAAGAAAAAAACAAAAAAAGAAGCAAAGGTTGACGAAACAGTAGATGAAGCTATAGCAACCGCTGCAGTTACAGAAAAAGCTGCCACAGATGCAGAACCTGAAGAAGTAACTCCAACAGAAAAAGAAAAAGTTGATGGGACGAAAACTAAAACCAAAGCGAAAGTGAAAAAAACAGCTGATACTGTGGATAAAGAGGAAAAATCAACCGAGCTGGCTAAGGAATTGAGTGAAGAAAAATCTGTTTCAGAAAAAGGTGCAGAAGGCGCTGAAAAATCCAGTGATAAAAAAGGTGAACAAGAAGAGCAATCTAAGGCAGTAGAATCCAAAGCGAAAAATTTAAAGAAAGACAGCACATCGAGTGCGAAAAAAGCTGAATCTAAGGATGCAGCAAAAGACGAATAATAATCGATATCGATAGGAGGTTACGATGAAGGAATTCATAGAAACGGTAGTAAAAGAGTTGGTTGATAAACCAAAAGAAATAAATGTAAATGCAGTTGAAAGTGAGCAACAAATCATTTATGAATTGACAGTAGGCGAGGGAGATTTTGGAAAAGTCATCGGAAAAAGAGGTAGAAATATTTCGGCATTACGCTCACTTTTGTTTGCCATCAATGCAAAAAATGGCGGAAAACGAGCACGCTTAGATGTTATCGATAAAAACGAAGAAAAATAGGTGGAAAAAAAGTTTGCCATTGCCCGTATTACTAAACCATTTGGCATGAAAGGTGGTGTGCGTTTAGCACCCCTTTCGCGCTATTGCGATGATTACATTTCAGATCGCCCGATTTATTTGGGTGATACTGAAAATTCTAATAAAAAAGTTGAACTTTTGGAAAAAATGGCGACTGGTAAATATGTTCGTTGTGTTTTTAAAGAAATAAATACACGTAGCAAAGCTGAGGCTGTCAATGGTAAGTACGTGTATGTCGAAGTAACAAGTGATGACAAAATTAATCAAATTTCTACCGATTTGATTAGTTATGCGGTTGTTACCGATACTGGTGATTTTGTAGGAGAATTAGCTGAGATTTTATGGCTGCCAGTTAATGATATTTATGTAATTCGAAACGGTGACAGGGAAATTTTAATTCCGGTTATTCCGGAAGTTGTAAAATCAATTAGTGATGCTAATAGAATTATAGAAATCACGCCGATGGATGGTTTGATAGATTGAAGCAGATCAGTATTATTACACCGGTACCGGATACAATCGAGATTTTAATTGCGAACAGCATGCTAAGGCAGGCTGTGGAGCGGCAAGTTGTTGAATTTAATTTAATTAATTTGCGCAATTTTGCTTCGGGGAGTTATCGTCAAATTGACGATAAACCCTACGGTGGCGCAGATGGCATGGTTTTGATGGTGGAACCATTATTCAAAGCAATTGAATCTTGTTTTGAAAAGTACGGTTTCGATGATGTACGCGTAGTATTTCCATCGCCCCAAGGCGAACAATGGAACCATGACTTGGCTTTGGAAAGCAGTAAAGTTGATAAACTGATTTTTATTTGCGGGCATTACAAGGGAATTGATGAGCGGGTAATCAAAAAGTTTGTTACACATGAATATTCCATTGGAGATTTTGTTGTGACTGCGGGTGAGTTGCCGACATTATTGATAATTGACAGCATTGTTAGATTAATTCCCGGTGTTTTAAATAAGTATGACTCCGCAATGAGTGATACTTTCGCAGCGGATTTATTGGATGCACCATATTATACACGGCCGCGCGAAATTAGGGGAATGAAAGTACCGGATGTTTTATTGGATGGGCATCATGAAAAAATAGAAGCATGGCGAAAAGCGAGAAGTATTGAAAATACCAAAACTAAACGCCCTGATATTTGGAAAAAATATTTAGATAAAAATGATTTTTCGGAGAGCAAAAATGAATAAATTAAATGAAATTACTAAAGAAATGCTTAAAACGAATATTCCTGATTTTCGTGCCGGCGATACAATTTCTGTTGATGTTAGAGTAGTCGAAGGTGGAAAAGAAAGAATCCAACGCTTTCAAGGTATAGTTATTGCGCGTAAAAATAGTGGCATTGAGGAAACTATAACTGTGCGAAAAATTTCTAGTGGAGTAGGCGTTGAGCGGATATTTCCGCTTCATTCACCAATGATTGCCTCAATTAAGGTTATACAACGAGGAAGAGTACGTCGTGCTAAATTGCATTATCTACGTAATTTAACCGGTAAAGCTGCCAGAATTCATGAGAAAAGAAAATAATTTATAGATTTAGTTGTAAAGCTCCTGCTTTATCAGGAGCTTTTTTATTATGAATAACAAAGAAAGAAATACTTTAGCAATTACCGGACTTAGTCATTTATTAGTGCATGCTGTGATGTTAATCCTGCCGGCAATATTATTAGTATTACAAAAACATTTCGGCGTTGGCTTGGCAACACTTGGAATGATAGCAACTGCCAATCAATTTATGTTTGGGATCGGTGCAATCCCGTCCGGTATCCTGGAAAAGAAATTAGGTGGACGAACATTAATATTGTTATATCAATTTGGAGTAATATTCTCAATAATTGTAATTATATTGTCAAAATCGTTGTGGGTTTTAACAGTTGGGTTAATGCTATTAGGATTGTTTAGCAGCATTTATCATCCCGCTGGTTTGACGATAATTTCACGTCGAATTGAAGCCATTAGTAAAGGTATGGCATTTCACGGAATTATGGGTTCTATCGGCTTAGCAGCGGGGCCGATAATCGGTGCCGGTTTAACAGCACTAAATGGATGGAAATGTCCATATTTAGTTTTAGGAATTGTTTTTGTGATTTTAGCAGTCGCAACTATTATTGTCATTCCATCGCGTAAGCGCGAACCTGAAGCAACAGACCATATTCAACCTGAACAAACTAATCGTAAAGTGCTGTTGCTATATTATGGAACGATTATTTTGATGGGGCTTGCCTTTGCCGGATTTACAACTTTTATGCCGGCGCATTTTGCGATGGAAACACGAAATATTTTTTCAACATTATCTGATACATTACGCGGCGGATTATTTACAACGTTAGTACTTTTATCAGGTATTATCGGACAGTTTTTAGGAGGGATATTGGGTGAAAAATACAACAAACCTAAGACATTATTATTAGTATTGCTTACCAATATACCTTTATTGATTTTGATCGGTTTTACAAATGGAATTTTATTAGTAATGTTTGGAATATTGTTGGGGGTTACTCATTTTGTCTGGCAGCCGGTCGGGAATTCTCTGATTGCACAAATTACACATAGTGAGCATAGGGGAATAGGATATGGAATTAGTTTTTTTCTTAGTTTTGGAATTGGTGCATTTGCCGCCGGTATCGGCGGTGTAATAGCAGAAAATTATGGAATTAGTTCAATTTTTCCGGTGATGGCAATATTTCTATTGCTTGGTATATTATTAGTTGTTCCTATAATTAAAATCTTAGCGAAAGACAACTGATTCCGCCATCTAATTTTCTGAATTCTGACATATCAAATTCCATTACATCATAGTCGGCTCTTACAATCATTTCTTTTGATTTCGGATAGCCCTTAGGAACTAAAACACGATTATTTATCCAAACACAGTTGGCTGCATAATTCTCATTTTCAGCTATCTTGAGCAAGTTGAATTTCTTAAAATCAGGTTCTTTATAGAATTGTTTAGAAACCACTAAATTATTGTGGCCAAGGTAAGCTGCTTCCGATTTTAGGTGCAATCCTTGTTTTAATTTTATTGTAGATGCAGTAAGTCCATATTTATTTAACAATTTGATTAATTGTTCGGCACCTTCCTGATTTGTACGGTCGGATAAACCGATAAAATAATGTGAATCAACCATCATTACATCGCCACCTTCGACGGTTCCAGGTGCCTTAATCTCTTCAATATCTTCATAAAAATCTGAGATTACTCTTTTGATGGACTTCGTTTCTCTCCGGCGAGATTGAATGCCCGGACGCATTACAATGCCACACACCGGTGTTAAAAGAGCGGCATCTTCCACAAATGTTGAATCGGGATAATTATCATTAGGTGGTAGAGTCGTAATTTCTAATCCGCAGGATTTGAGAGCATCAGTATATATTTTATGTTGGATCAGTGCCGTCTGATAGTCGGGCAACCCTTCGTTAGCGGTTGTAATCCCCTTAACCATTTTTTTACACGGCGTTCTTACAATAGCGTTGGTAAACATGAATTTATTTTCCTTTAAATCCTAAAACTATTAGTTTTGATATATGCGTAATCTTAAACTACAAAAATTTATTCAAAATTGCATAGATTTTCATAAATCACAAATATATTTTTGATGAATAATTCACAATTATTAATATTCATATAATAATATTTCACTTGAAAAATCCATCAATTTATTGGAATTTTAATGATAATTATGTCTACTAAAATATACAAAGAAATACCCTCAGTGCAGGAAATATTATTAAGACTTGGAAATGAATATCCTGTTCATCAAAATTATGTTGTAAAAATTATTCGAAATGAACTTGCTAAATATCGCAAACTCATTAAACAAGGTACGGATAGTTTAACTCGAAATCAAATAATTCATGAAATATTCAATTCCGTTAACAGCTTGATAAATAGTAGTTTAAAGAATATCATAAATGGAACGGGAATCATTTTGCATACCAATTTAGGTCGCGCCCCGTTTGATAAAAAATTAATTCAAAGGGTGGCTAAAAAACTTAGCGGATACACTAATTTTGAAGTTGATTTGCAATCCGGAAAGCGCGGCAATCGTCTTGTACACATTAGCGAAATGATTGGTGCAATTACCGGAACTGATGGAGGAATAGTTGTCAACAATAATGCGGCGGCGGTATTGCTTGCTTTAAATACTTTCGCCGATGGCAAAGAGGTAATTGTGTCGCGTGGTCAAGAAGTGGAAATTGGAGGCTCATTTCGCATCCCTGAAGTTGTACAAAAAAGTAATTGCAAATTGATTGAAGTCGGCACAACCAACCGCACTCATCTTATTGATTATGAACAAGCTATAAATAAAAATACGGCGGTTTTGTTGTGGGTTCATACAAGTAATTATATCGTGAAAGGATTTACCAAAACTGTTTCGTTAAAAGATTTAGCCGAGCTTGGCAGGCGCAATCGAATCCCTGTCATTGCCGATTTAGGCAGCGGTGCTTTAATTAATTTACCAGATGAAATGTCTGTACAACAGGTTGTTAAAACAGGAGTTTTTTTAACTACCTTTTCAGGTGATAAATTATTGGGCGGACCTCAATCGGGCATAATTGTAGGTAGAAAATCGATGTTAACCAAGCTGCTAAACAATCCGCTTTATCGTGCCTTGCGATGCGACAAACTCACTGTTGCAGCACTTGATGAAATTTTAAGAACATATGCTTCTACTGGTGTATCAAAGGCAAACTTAGCCAATTATTTATTACAGGCTACTCGTAAAACATTGTGCAATCGTGCTGAAAAATTACTTTCGCAGGTCAGAAAATCAACAAAAAATAAGTGGAATATCGAGATTGTAAATTCTATGGTTGAAGCAGGTAGTGGATCTTTGCCAGAAGCCAAAATTGAGAGTGTTGCTCTACAGTTTAGCAATAAGGGGCAAGCAGATAAATTTAAAATTGCAGATCTGGCAAAGCAATTTCGCTTACAAGCTATACCAGTAATAGGATATATCAATAAAGGCATGTTTTATATTGATTTAAAGGCGATACTTCCTAACCAATATTCTAATTTAATTGACGCCATCAACGAGTTATAAATGACACAAGTTGTTATCGGTACAGCCGGACATATTGATCATGGGAAAACGGCATTAGTACAAGCTTTAACCGGTACGAATACCGATCGTTTGGCTGAAGAGCAAGCACGCGGAATGACCATCGATTTGGGCTTCGCTTTTCTAACCGATGAAATAACCATAATCGATGTTCCTGGTCATGAAAAATTTATCCGAAATATGGTTTCGGGTGTTTCTACAATTCAAATTGCACTTGTTGTTATTGCTGCAGATGACGGCATAATGCCCCAAACGATTGAGCATTTGCAGATTTTAGAATTACTGAAAATTCCACAAGGTGTGATTGTTATTACCAAAACCGATTTAGTAGATAATGATTGGATAGATTTAGTTGAAGAAGATATCCGTAATTTGTGCGAAGGTACTTTTTTGGAAACTGCACAAATTGTTCGAACATCGGTTGTAAATGGTAGTGGAATTAGTAAACTTCGTGAGATATTATTAGAGTTATCAGGAAGTGCCAAAATTAAATCAGAGCGTGGTTTTTTCCGCCTTCAAGTGGATCGTAGTTTTACTAAAATCGGATTTGGAAATGTGGTTACCGGTACGGTTATTTCTGGTGAATTAAACAAAGGTGATGAAGTTCAAATATTGCCAGCGGAAAAAATTGGTCGTGTACGTGGTTTGCAAAGTCATGGAAAACCAGTTGACAAAGTGCGATTAGGAGATCGCGCAGCGGTAAATATTGCCGGATTAGATAAAATAGATTTGTGGCGTGGCGTAGAATTAGTCGAGACTGGATGGTTAAAACTGACTAAACAAGCAGTTGCGAATATAACCCTAATTTCGAAAACTAATTGGATAATAAAATCAAAACAACGTGTGCGAATTCATATTGGAACGCAGGAATTATTAGCACGCCTAACGCATTTTAAATCGGAACTTAAAGGTGGTGAAACAGCCAATGTAGAAATAAATTTTGAAGAACCAGCCGTGGCAGCGCTGGAAGATCGATTTGTAATTCGTTCATATTCGCCGATAGCAACAATTGGTGGTGGAATTGTATTAGATATCAATCAATTTGGTATACCTAAGAATAGGAAAAAATGGATAATTGAACTTTCAGTTGATAGGGATCAACGATACTTACAGTTTATTCAAAAACATTACAAAAACCCACAAACTTTGGAACAATGGTGTAAAATATTTCATGTATCTCGAGCAAGTGTAAAAACTGTTCTATCAAAACATAAATTGCTTACAACTAACGATGAACCGTTGATTTACACCGAAGAAAATTTAAATAAGTGCATGGAATTAGTCCTCGACCAATTAGAACAGTTTCATAGTGCTCATCCTTATCAAAAGTTTATGAATGGTGAAGAATTAAGAGAAAAAGTGAACTTTAAAAGTAATTGGTTTGAATTTGTTTTGTCAAAATTAATTTATAGTAAAAGAGTAAAACAAATTCAAAGCGGATATGCGCTTGCTTCATTTAATTTGAAAATTTCTGTAGATGATGAAAGAAAAGCTGATAAAATATTAGATGTCATCAATAATTTTGGATTTCAACCGGTAACTGTAAAAGAAATAGCAGCCGAAATAAGTTTTTCGAATAAACAAATTTTAGAATTTTTGCACGTCCTAAAATCACAAGAATTAGTAGTGCAAGTTTCTGAAAATATGTGGTCCGGTCGTGCTAAAATTGATAATATCAAACGATTATTAAACAAACACTTTGATACAAATCAACGGTTAAGTGTAGCGCAATTTAAGGATTTGACCAATTTAACACGAAAATCTGCCATTCCTTTACTTGAATATTTCGATCAGAAAAATTTCACATCACGCGCTGGAAGTGAACGTCTGAAAGGCGAAAAGTTATGAAGGAACAATCTACTCCGCTGATGCGCCAATATAATGAAATCAAGTTACAATATCAGGACAGTATTGTTCTCTTTAGGATGGGTGATTTTTATGAGACATTTAATGAAGATGCCAAGAAAACTGCCAAAATATTGGGAATTGTATTAACGCAACGCTCAAATGGAGCGGCGGCTGATGTGCCATTAGCCGGTTTTCCGTACCATGCTTTGGACAATTATTTACCAAAACTTGTAAAAGCTGGTCATCGTGTTGCAATTTGTGAACAAGTGGAAGATCCCAAGCTTGCCAAAGGCATCGTTAAGCGAGAAGTGATTGAAGTTGTTACGCCCGGCACGATTTCATCTGATCAAGCGCTTAGTCAAAAAACAAACCAATATTTAGCAGGGATATACTTTCATCGCAACATTACCGGTTATGCTATTTTGGACCAATCTACAGGAGAATTTTTTGTAGGTGAATGTGAATTAAAAGAACTTTCAGAAGCCCTCAGAAAATTTGCGCCAAGCGAAGTATTGATTGGTGAAAGTATAACCTACACGACTTCCAAATGGTACCGAGATTTAAAACCGTTTGTGACTCAAGTAGAAGATTGGATATTCAACTTTGTGCAAAGTTATCGAACTATAACCGATCATTTCAATGTTTCTAATTTAAAAGGATTCGGGTGCGATCATCTTCAACATGGTATTACAGCTGCTGGTGTGGTTTTCTATCAACTCAGTAATAATTTAAATATCAAGCTCGATCATATTCCTAAAATTCAACCAATCGTTGCGGATGGATATATGGGAATTGACTCATTCACTGTACGCAATTTAGAAGTTTTTAAATCGCTGGCAACGCAAGGAACGCATGGAACATTGATTGATATTATTGATGAAACACTTACTGCCGGCGGTGGCCGATTATTAAGGCAATGGCTCAACAGACCATTAACCAATTTAAAAGAAATTAATATTCGCTTAAAAAGTGTAGCTGGCTTTGTTAAAAATAGACCAATATTGGCGGATATCAATGATTTATTGAAGTCGGTTGTAGATATTGAACGGATTATCGGAAAAGTTAATCGAAATAAAGCTACACCAAAAGAGATTTTAGCTTTAGGATTTAGTTTAGAACTTGTGCCACAATTTGCGAAACTGCTTAAAAAAACCAAAAATTCTGAATTGATAAAATTAGTTTCACAATTTGGTAACACCAAAAAAATTGAAACCACAATTAAAGAAATTTTAGATAAAAATGCGCCTCGTCAAATTAACAAAGGTAATGTTATTGTCGCTGGTGTTGATGCCAAATTAGATGAGTTACGGGATTTAGCTCAGGGCGGCAAACAATGGTTATCAAAATTTCAGGAAAATGAACGAAGAAAAACCGGCATACCATCATTGAAAGTTTCCTTCAATAAAGTTTTTGGATATTACATTGAAGTAACCAAAACTCACCAAGATCGTGTACCTGAAGCTTATATTCGTCGACAAACTTTGGTCAATTCTGAACGATATATAACAACTGAATTAAAAGAATACGAAGAACAAATTCTTACCGCAGAAAGTAAAATAGTAGAAATTGAACAAAGAATTTTTGATAAACTTTGCCGGAAAATTCTAAATTTTTCAAAAGATATACAAATAACTGCCGGCATATTTAATCGAATTGATGTGCTTGCAAATTTTGCGAAATTAGCTGTCAAAAATTCATATACTCAACCTGTTATGCTAAAAGAGCCAATCATCGAAATCGCAGATGGAAGACATCCAGTAGTAGAAATTTTAATGCCGCCTACAGAACGATTTATACCTAATGATTTAAAAATCGATGCGACAAACAATCAAATTCAATTGATTACCGGTCCAAATATGGCTGGCAAATCAACCTATTTGCGGCAAATCGGACTACTAGTTATAATGGCGCAAATTGGGTCATTTATTCCTGCTAAAGCCGCTAAGATTGGTATTGTTGATAAATTATTTACGCGCGTTGGCGCAAGCGATAATTTAGCCGGTGGAGAAAGTACATTTTTAGTTGAAATGAATGAGGCTGCCAACATACTAAATAATGCAACAAATAATAGTTTAATATTGTTAGATGAAATAGGTCGTGGCACGGCAACTTTTGATGGATTATCAATCGCTTGGGCGATTGTTGAATTTTTGCACAATAATCCTAAAGTTGCTGCCCGGACATTATTTGCGACGCATTATCATGAACTTACGGAATTGGAAAAAACATTGGACAGATTGGAAAATAAACATACTGCCGTGGAAGAATTTGGTGATAAAATTGTCTTTTTAAGGAAAGTTGTAAACGGCACAGCTGACAAAAGTTATGGTATTCATGTTGCAAAAATGGCCGGTTTACCGCAAAAAATTATCTATCGAGCGACCGAAATATTGAATCAATTTTTGTCTGATGACGATTTGAGAAAACTTGAGGTAAAGGCAGGTGATACACCTAATCAAATATCGATGTTTGAAATGCAAGAAAAAAAATTATCTGAAGCTATGGCTCAGCTAGATATCAATGCGTTAACACCTTTGGAAGCGCTTCAAAAAATTGATGAATTAAAAAAGAAATACGGATTATAAATTGCGGAAAACTGGTAAAAAAATATTTATAATTTTTTCTCTATTCCTTTATACAACAGTTATTTACGGCGAAACAGATTGGTGTAAATATGGGTGGCAATTATATCATAATGCCGGTGATGCGCGTTCAATCGGATTGGGTAACACTTTGACTGCTGACATCAGCATAATTTCTACCTTATGGAATCCAAGTTTGGTTCCGAACCAATCTGAAAGAAATATAATTTATGGTCATCAGTCACGGTTTTCCGGAATTATTCAAAGTGATTTGATCGGATTTACATTAAAAACGAAACGAAATAGAAATTTTAATATTTTACTTTTACATGAATCAATTGGAAAAATACCAAATACACAAGGAGTATTATTGGATTGGGGTTTAGATGGTGTACCGAATACCGGCGATTTAGGTGAAAATAATGGCTACTTGGATGAAGGTGAAAGATTAAATAACGAGGAAATTTCCTATTTTAATCAAAATCAATTTGGTTTGCACATCAGTACGCAAATAATAATTGCCGATATAAATTTTGGAATTGCTGTAAAAACTCTGTTACATAAACTTGACAACCACATTGGAACCGGCATTGGGTTAGATCTGGGTGTTCATAGAACGATTTGGAACAATTCGACTTTTGGTTTTGCAATCCAAAATATAGTGCCGAGTATAGTTGTTTGGGATAGCGGGTTGACCGAACTCTCGAAGCCACAATTAATTACGGGGAGTTCTCAAATAGTCAATGTTACCGGTATTAATTTACGAGCAGTATTTTTATTTGATGTTATTTTTAATGTAAACAATCAAATATTGAGTGATGATTTTACAGTCGGTAATTCCAGTGGATTTTTTCGATTTGGTACTGAATTCGTTTATGATGACAGATTAAAAATACGTGGGGGCCGAAATCAAAATGGATACTATGCTGTTGGGTTAGGTGCATCTTGGAAAAATTTTGAACTAAATTATGCATATCAATTGAATTCAAATTCGATCGATTTGGGGGCAAATCATGTTTTATCTTTTTCCCTCAATCCAAAATGGATATTTAATAAATTAAAGTGATCATGGAGGGAATATGAAAAGATTATATCGAGATACAAATGCCGGAAAATTAGGTGGAGTTTGCGCCGGATTAGGCGAATATTTTAACATTGACCCCGTAATACTGCGGCTGGCATTTTTGTTATTTATTTTCTCCGGAATTGGTATTGCCTACATAGTAGCTTGGATAATTGTTCCGGAAAAACCCAAAAAAATGATTAAATCAAAAAATAAATAATATTCCAAAATTTTACCCCCAAAATCTTGATTGTATTTAATTTCATGATTGATTGAAATTAAACATCCTGCGTAGTTTCTTATTCGATTTTTAACAGGATTACAATGATTAAAAGCTTAACCGGATTTGGCAATACTACGATTAATAATAAATCCGACCAACTTAGTATTACTGTACGCGCCGTTAATGCACGATTTTTAGATATTAAATTTCGTGGAATTGAGCTTAATCCGGAAGTGGAAATAAAAATCCAAAAAGAAATAATAAAATCGCTGCACAGAGGAAGTGTAATTGTCCAAATTTATTTGAAGCGAGGAAATAATCAAGAAGATAGGGTCAGTTTTGATCGAAATCGATTTGAACAAATTGAGCAAATTGTACACAATATTCAAACTGAATTTGGTCGAAATCTTGATTTAAGTAAACTCATAACAATTAATGATTTGCTGATTAGCCAAGATGCCGCTGAATTAGTTAATACTGATTTATTTAAAGGAATTAATGCTGCTATAAAACAAGTTGACCAAATGCGAATTGCAGATGGAAAATCGATTTTTTCTGATGTTAAAATTCGAATTACCAAGATTAAAAAATTGTTGAATGATATTGAAAAACAATCAACAAATTTTGTAGAAGAATTGCAAGAAAAATATATTGACAAAATAAATTTGATGTTGAATAATAGTAAAATTAATCAAGACCGTTTAATGCAAGAAATTGCGATCATTGTGGACCGCTCGGATTTTACTGAAGAAATTGTTCGCAGCAGAAGCCATTGCGAGCAATTGGCGGAGTTTATAAAATCCAAAGATCCAATTGGGAAAAAAATTAATTTTATTTTACAAGAATTATCACGTGAGGTTAATACAATTGGCTCAAAAAGTCCGAATGCCGTTATTTCACAGTTAGTGGTTGATCTTAAATGTGAAATCGAAAAAATACGCGAACAGGCGCAAAATATTTTGTGAATAATCTTATTGTAATATCAGCTCCTTCAGGGGCGGGAAAATCGACTTTATGTCGAGCATTGCAAAAAAAATATCCGGAAATACTATTCTCAATTTCAAGCACGACACGACCGCGTCGAGCTTATGAAAAAGACGGCTATGACTATAATTTTTTATCGGATAAGGAATTTGAAAAATTAATTCAAACTGATAATTTTATTGAATTTGAAGAAGTTCATGGTTACTATTATGGTACGCCAAAAAGTAATTTAGAAAGTATTATTGAGCAAAATCAATATTTACTGTTGGAGGTTGATGTAAAGGGCGCATTAAAAATAAAAAAAGCGTATCCTGAGCACGCCATCACGATATTTATTACGCTGCCAAGTGTTGATGATTTATTAAGCCGGCTACGCAAACGAGGAAGTGAGTCGGAAAAACGCATCGCAAAGCGAATGGAAAGAATTGAAATGGAATTAAAATATATTGATTTGTTTGATTTTTGCATCGTAAACGATGATTTTAATCGAGCGTTAAATGAATTAATTGAAATAATTGGATTAAAAAATTAGGAGAATTTATGTCATTAGCACCACTCTCAATTAGAGATTTAGAACAAAGAACAAAGAATGTGTACGAGGCCGTCGTTGTGATGGCGCAAAGATCAAAACAGATAATTCATCAACGATTGGTAGATAAAGCACTGGATGAAGAAGGAACAGAAGAACTTTCTGCTTTAGATCCGATTCCGGAAGAAAAAGACCCTGATGAATACATCGAAATGGAAAAACCAACTACAATTGCTATTGACGAATTTATGGCCGACAAAGTTAAATGGCACTATGTTGATAAAATTGAAGTCTAAAAAATTGTGAATGGCAACGAAACAATTGTAAAATATCTAAGACAGACTAAAGAATTATTTGGCAGCGAATTATTTTTGGATCCAAAACATACAACTCTGGAGCCTGAAAAAAATATCAATGCTGCAAGTGATTTGGAAAAGTATGCTAAGGAAATATCGAATTGCGAATTATGTAGCCTTAGCAAAACACGTAATAAGTTTGTATTTGGTGTCGGTGATCCGCAAGCAAATTTATTATTAATTGGAGAAGCCCCCGGGGCAGAAGAAGATCGATTGGGTGAACCTTTTGTAGGACGAGCCGGGCGATTGCTTGATAAAATATTATTGGCCATAAGGCGAAACCGTTCAAAAGATGTTTACATCTGCAATGTGTTAAAATGTCGACCACCAAATAATCGCGATCCACTCACCTCCGAAGTAGAAAAATGTGAGCCGTATTTATTACAGCAAATTGCAATAATACGACCAAAATTGATTGTTGCATTAGGACGTGTGGCGGGCATAACGCTATTAAAAATTGAACAGCCACTTAAAAACATGCGCAGCAAATTGCATGATTATTACGGAACTCCACTAATTGTTACCTATCATCCGGCGGCATTATTAAGAAACGCAGGTTTAAAACCGGCTGCTTGGGAAGATTTTAAATGGATTAAAAGATTTTTGGATCAATAAGTTAAAATGGCAAAAGATAAAAATATTTTAAATGTACAACCACAATCCATTGAAGCAGAACAAGCTGTGCTTGGTTCCATACTTTCTAGTAAAGAAGCTGTCGCTAAAGCGATGCAGTGGTTGAGTCCTGAACATTTTTATAAAGATTCACATCAAAAAATTTATTCAGTGATGATCAGATTATTTCATGACAGTGAACCGATTGATACAATTTCAGTTACAGATATACTTAAAAAAAACAAGGAGTTAGATACTGTTGGTGGAGCGTATTACTTAACTGGGTTGGTTGAATCAGTTCCCACAGCTGCCAACGTGGAAAGTTACGCCAAAATTGTGTTAGAGAAAGCTCTGCTCAGGAAACTTATTCTACTATCACATGATTTATCAAGTAAAGCCTACGAAGATAGTGAAACTGTAGATGATATTTTAGATGCCGCAGAGCAATCTATATTTTCGATTACCCAAAAAAGATTAAAAGGTGGTTTTGAACATTTAGATCCGATTTTACACGAATCATTTGAAGCACTTGATGCCAAAAGTACTAAAGGTAGCTTTATTACTGGTATACCATCAGGATTGGTTGATTTAGATGAGAAAACTGCCGGCTTTCACCCCGGCGAATTAATTGTAATTGCAGGACGTCCATCCATGGGGAAAACCGCATTGGCGCTCACGATTGCTCGAAATGCTGCGGTAGATAACAAACACGGTGTAGGAATATTCAGTCTTGAAATGGCGAAACAAGAATTGGCAATGCGCATGCTTTGTTCCGAAGCGCGTGTAAATAGTCATCAAGTTAGAACGGGCAACCTTCCACAAAAGCAATGGAAAAATTTGAGTATCCATGTTGGTGAATTGGCCGAAGCTCCTATTTTTATTGATGATAGCGCAGCTACGACCGTTTTAGAAGTTCGCTCGAAAGCACGTCGTTTATTGGCCGAACATAATGTTGAATTAATTATCGTCGATTATTTACAATTGATGCAAGGACCTAAAAATGTAGAAAATCGACAACAAGAAATTTCGGTAATTACGCGTTCTCTGAAAGCGTTAGCAAAGGAGTTAAATATTCCAGTTATTGCTTTATCGCAATTATCGCGGGCTGTGGAACAAAGGGGTGGTGATAAACGACCAATTTTATCTGATTTACGAGAAAGTGGCGCAATTGAGCAGGATTCCGATGTGGTTATGTTTTTGTATCGTAAATGGTTTTACGACAAATTTAAACAATCGGATGAAGAAACTTTGGCAGATTTTGAAATTTCACAAAATGATCCCAAGAAAGTCGCTGAAATTATAATTGCGAAACAAAGAAATGGTCCAACGGGAAAAATTGAAGCTACATTTATTGAACAATACGCTAGATTTGAAAATTTAGCACGTTATTCGGGTGCGGTACCGCATTCCGAAACTGAGCAGGAGCCGCCGTTTTAATGCAAAATCCGCTTGCGAAATTTATGCCGCAGTTTGGTGGAGAATATCCAAAATTGTTCATGGCTTTGTACAATAGAATTACAATTCCAATCAACGGCGATCAGGATGCTGTAAAAAATAAAGTTTGGATGGCCTACGATTACGCCCAACACTATCATGATGGACAAAAACGCAGCTCTGGAAAACCGTATTTTGAACATTGTTTGGCGGTTGGACAAATTTTGGCGCAATGGGGGATGGATCATAATACAATCATTGCCGGATTATTACATGATATAATCGAAGATACAACTGTTACATTTCAAGATGTTGAAAAGCGCTTTGGAAAGGGTATTGCCGAATTAGTTGACGGTGTAACCAATTTGGGTGGCATACAATTTTCTAATAAGCAAGCCAAACAGGCCGGAAATTTTATGAAATTATTATTGTCAGTTGCCAAAGATCTACGTGTGATAATAATAAAATTTGCTGACCGATTGCATAATATGCGCACTATTGAATTCTTATCTGAAAAAAAACAAATTCGAATTGCTGAAGAGACTAAGGAAATTTATGTTCCGTTAGCGCATCGCTTGGGAATGGCAGCAGTAAAACGGGAATTGGAAGATTTTGTATTAAAAACATTAAATAATAAAGAATATTATGCAATTGAAAAAAAGTTAAAAGCAACGAAAAGAGACCGAAACAAAATAATTAAAAATGTAATTTCACCGGTAAATCGTGAATTACAAAAATACAATATAAATGCTAGAACTTATGGACGTGTCAAATCACATTCTTCGATTTTCGGTAAAATGCAAAAACGCGGCAAAACATTCGAGGAAATTTTTGACATTTACGCCATCAGAATTATTGTTGATAAAGTTAAAGATTGTTATCTTGCTTTGGGAATAATTCATCAAATGTATTCACCAATCCAGGATCGTTTCAAGGATTTGGTGGCAACTCCAAAATCTAATGGATATCAATCAATCCATACTACAATAATTGATGCGAAAGGCCAATTAACCGAGATTCAAATCCGTACTAAAGAAATGGAAGAAACCGCTGAAAGCGGGGTTGCCGCTCATTGGCGATATAAAGAAGACCGAGCGACAAGTTTGGATATCGATAGTAATATCAAGTGGTTACGTGATTTAGTTGATATTTTAAAAGATGAATCAGCCGATCCAACTGAGTTTATGAATTTACTAAAAATTGATATGTTTGATGACGAGATTTTCGTATTCACTCCCAAAGGTGATTTAGAAAAATTACCGATCAACGCGACACCAATCGATTTTGCATTTCAAATCCATTCCGAAGTAGGTTTACATTGTATGGGATGTAAAATTAATCACAAAATTGTTCCATTGAATACCAAACTAAAAAATGGTGATATGATTGAAATAATTACCAGTGCTTCGCAAGAACCAAATTTAGGATGGTTAAAATTGGTCGTCACCTCAAGAGCAAGAACTTTAATAAATCGCCATCTCCGTTCCATTCAAAGTGAGAAAAGTAAAAAAATTGGAAAAGATATTTTGGAAAAAACTTTACGGCGGTTAAAAAGAAAAGGGGATCTTGAAGAAATAAAAACATCATATTCTAAATTTGGATTGAACTCGTTAGATCAGCTTTATGAATCGCTTGGAAATGGTAATATTTTAGTACGGGATATATTTAAAAAATTAAAGCCCAAAGAACAAATCAATATTGAAGATGATGAAAAAGAATCACAAAACAAATTTATCAAATTTGCACGTTCATCATCTAAAGGAATTAAATTGCAAGGAATTAGGGATGTCATGGTTACATTTGGAAAATGTTGTAATCCAATTCCCGGTGATGAAATGGTTGGATTTATTACGCGCGGGCGTGGATTAACCGTACATCGTTCCAATTGCAATAATTTACCAATTTTAGATCAGGAATCAGATCGATTGATTCCAGTTGAATGGGATGTGTCAAAAAAAGAATTATTCAATGCGCGTATCAAAGTTATTAGTCAAGATTCACCTGGAATCCTAAAAAAAATAAGCGAATGTATATCTTCAATAAATATAAATATTTCAAGTGTTGATTTAAAAGTAACAGATAATATGGCAACCGCCTATTTTATAGTTAAAGTTTTGAATGTAAGACAGCTCGACCGAATGATTAAAAAATTAATAGCGATTAAAGAAATAGATTTTGTAGAAAGGACAGAGAAGTAATGAAGAAAAGAACATACACAAAAATGGACATCGTAAAGCGAGTGGCAAACCAAACTAAGTCTTCTTGTGGAAAAACCGCTCCATACGTTAATGAAGTTTTTGCAACAATGCGGGATATGATGTGTAAAAATCATGACAAAATACGAATAGAGGTTAGGAATTTTGGCGTATTTGAAGTAAAACCTACCAAGGCCAAACCGCGTGCTCGTAACCCACGGACAAACGAGGAGGTGTTTGTCCCCGCTCACAAAAAATCACATTTTAGACCCGGAAAAATAATAAAACAAACACTGAAACAGCCGATCTAAAATAGATTAGATTTAGATGGTGGGGCGATTATTAGGTATCGATCATGGTGCTCGGCGAATGGGGTTAGCCATGTCCGATCCAATACCGCTTATCGCGACGCCATTTAAAACTATTACAATTTCGAGTACTAAAATGGCAGTAAATAATATTGTCGAAATGGTACAAGAATTTGATATTTTTCTAATAGTTATTGGACTCCCGGTTGGTATCAAAGGGCAAGTGACCAAGCAAACTGAGCATGTGCAAAAATTTGCTAATGAATTAGTTAAAAAAGGACTTCGTATCGCTTTTCAAGATGAGCGATTAACATCAGTATCGGCCCAAAAAGCAATTCGTCATCAGTCTAAAAAAATAAAACAAAATAAAGGGTTAATGGACCAAACAGCGGCGGCAATCATTTTACAACAATACATTGATACCAATTACAATGACTAAAATCTTGAAATTACCGGCTTGGCAGTTAGCCTTAATTTCAGGAGTTTTAGTAGGGTTTTCATATCCACCATTAAGACTTGGTTTTTTAATTTGGATTGGATTAATTCCATTAATTCATATTATCCTTAATTCCAAACCAAAAAATGTTGCTGTATTTGCATTTTTAGCTTCAATTACGGCAAATTTTATTTCACTTTATTGGATTGGATTAAATAGTGGTGCCGGATATATCCCCGTTTTTGCATCTTTAATTGGAGCAGTTTTGTACTTGGGTCTTTTCTGGTCGGCGTTTGGATACCTTGTGGCATTTATTGAAGCAAAAAAATCATGGGGATTATTGGTTATACCGTTCGCTTGGGTAGCGATGGAATTAATCAGAAGTATTGGTCCGTTAGGATTTCCGTGGATAAACCTTGCTTTAACGCAAACACAATATTTGCCAATGATACAAATTGCCGATATTACTGGAAGTTACGGCATCTCATTTTGGATTTTATTGTTAAATGTTGGGCTGTATAAAGTTTTAATGTCTAAGAATAAACAGCGCTATCTGTTATTTGTTGGAGCAATATTTCTGATGATATTTGTTTATGGTGAATTTAGGATAAACAAATTTTCCGTGATTGACGGCGAAACAATTTCACTTGTGATTACTCAGCCCAATATAAATCCTGATGAAAAATGGGAACCTGAATTAAGAGACGAAAATTTTCGATTGATGCACACTTTATTGGATTCGGCTATCAATCTTAAACCTGATATTATTCTTTGGCCGGAATCGGCTGTACCGGCATATTTACGATTATCAAATCATAGAAGAACACCAATTGTTCAAAAACTCGCTAAGCAAAATATTCCGTTATTATCAGGGACTATCGATCGAATAATTGGTGATGACGGTGTAAAAAAATATTATAATGGTAGTATATTTATCCAGCCGGATGGAAAGATGAAAATGTATCATAAAATACACTTGGTTCCGTTCGCGGAGTATATTCCATTGTCCGATAAATTTACGATATTAAAAAAATTAAATTTCGGTCAAGCAAATTTTGCACAGGGTAACGAGTTTACTGTTTTCAATTTAAATTCTATTGGCTTTTCGAATGTTATTTGCTATGAATCTAGTATTCCCCAGATTGTGAGAGGATTGATTAAAAATGGTGCGCAGTTTTTAACAATTCAAGCTAACGACGGATGGCTTGGAAAATCTTCGGGACCATTTCAACATTTTGAATTATCTAAATTGAGAGCTGTTGAAAATAGAGTACCAATTGTACGTTGTGCAAATACTGGAATTTCCGGCGTTGTAGATCAAACTGGTTCGGTAAGTAACAAAGTGCCATTGGGTATAAAATCTGTCAGTAAAATTGACATCATTCCATCAAATCAGCACACTTTCTATACAAAAAATGGCGAACTCTTTGCTAATTTGTGCATATTTATAACATTAGGTATTTTCGTATTAATATGGTTCAAACGATTAAAATATTAGTAATTACACACTTGTGTCTATTCCATTTTTTAATTGCACAGAAGACTTTTATTAAGCCAAGCAAGTTGTCACCGACGATAAAATCTGCAATTTTACCAGGATGGGGTGAATACGCTTTAGGGAAAAATTCACGTGGAAATATATTTGTTTCATCTGAGTTAATCGGCATTGCGTTAGCCACTTATAGCTTTATCAATGCAAAAAATATTTCAACAAATTATCAAGCATTTGCTTCGGAACATGCCGCTGTAGATGAAATGGGGAAAAATCATCAGTTTTGGGTTGATATTGGAAATTTTAATTCCTTAAAAGATTACAACGATAATAGATTAAGAAGCCGTGATTTAAAGAACCTATATCCTGATGAAAAAATTTGGCGATGGGACTGGGACAGTTCAGAAAATAGAGAAGAATTTGAGGCAATGCGTATTAAAAGCGACCGTTCAAATCTTATTGGAAAATTTTTTCTCGGTGGTATTGTTTTGAACCATATTGTATCAATAATTGATGTCTATTATTTAAAAAATGTTGCTTTGAAAGATAAAATCGAAGTGTCTACTTATTTTAGCCACGCCAATCAGGAATTAATTTATTCTTTTCAATTCAAACTTTAATTGTGATGTGAATCCGATCGTTACATTTATTTTTTTCATCGGATTGGCATTCTCAGTTATTTTAAGTTCTAATTGGTTGTCTGTTGGTATCTTTTTTATAATATGGCTCTTATTATTTTTACTTAACAGAGCTCATATTAAGAACATCATTCAACAGATTAAACCATTCTTACTAATGTTTCCAATTCTGATATTTATATATGTAATCGTTACATTTGTATTTACCGACTCAGCTTGGAGTGAAATTCTAACAAATGCAGCGTTCAGCATCGGCAAACTATTTTTATTGATTATTATTATGGCTTTGTACATATCTATTTCAAAAGACAGTGATATCGTTTTAGCGCTGCGCTCGATTTGGTCAAAGTTAAATATTAAGTGGAAAATAGTTGACGATATTTTCATATTTTTTGAGCTTACAATGCGTTTTTATCCAACTTTTCAACAAGATTGGCAGACTATTAATCGCTCAAAAAAAGCATTGGGGTTGAATAGTAAGCTAACGCGCTGGGAACAGATTAATTCAGCCTTGGCTAATCTTTCGGGATTAATTTTACAGAGTTACAACAAAGCAGATAATATTGCGAATGGCATGCAGCAACGCGGATACGGCAAGCAAATTCCGCGTGGAGTTGCTTTTCCAATTCCATTTAAGATTGCTGATTTTTTACTGCTTTTTTCAATATTTGTAGGATTTACGTTGATGATTTTTTATGGCTCGCTATAAAATCAAAATACAATATGATGGTGCCAATTATTGTGGATGGCAAATCCAACGTGGAAAAAATACAATTCAAAATGTATTGGAAGATGCTATCTTGCCCTTAAATGGCAATAATCGTGTTGTAGTAACCGGTGCCGGACGTACTGATACAGGAGTACACGCTTTAGGCCAAGTTGCACATTTTGATTTGGATACACAACTCGATACAAATCAATTACGGAAGGCAATAAATGCACGAATGCCAAATGATATCAGGATAATGCACTTGGAAATTATTAACGACGATTTTCATGCGCGCTTTTCAGCAATTAAGCGATATTACCATTACCAGTGTTATTTGGGTGATAATTTACTTTTTCGAAATCAAGCTTGGTTGATTTCTGACGTTGATACAGAATTACTCAACAATTTTGCAAGACTTATTGTAGGGGAAAATAATTTTTTATCATTTTCTAAGATTGACAAAACAAAAAAAAACACAATTTGTAATATCTATCAATCACTATGGCTTAAAAAGCAAAAAATGCTTACATTTAAGGTTTGTGGAAATCGGTTTTTACATCATCTGGTAAGATATTTAGTTGGAACGATGATTGCCGGTGCGCAAGGAAAAATATCTTTAGAAAAATTTCGTAATATGTTAAAAAATCCACAAAAGGATGCAAAAGTGTATAAAGCACCGGCACAGGGTTTAATTTTATATAGAATTGATTATGATTAACAAAAATCTACATTGGGTGATATTAATATTGATCTGTGCTTACATCAACACTAGTTATGCACAGGATTCAATATCACAATCGCGCCAGAATGCTATTACAAAAGCTATTAACAAAGTAAGCCCGGCCGTGGCTAGTATAAATGTAGTTCAATTAAAGGAATACTCCTCGCAGTCGTTTTCGAATGATCCATTTTTCAGGTATCTTTTTCCTTATGAGCTACATCGTGAACGAGTGAAAAGTGCTGGCTCCGGTGTCGTGATTAGCGCCGATGGTTATGTAATTACTAATCACCATGTTATCGAAGATGCACTCGAAATTGTTGTCACTTTACCTGGCGGAAAGGAATATGCTGCTGATATTATCGGATTTGATGAAGTTACTGATTTAGCATTAATAAAGTTGGAAGGTAAAAATTTTCCGTTCGCTAAAATCGGCGATTCCGATAAATTAATCATTGGCGAATGGGCAGTGGCTTTAGGTAATCCGTTTGGACTTTTTGATGTAAATGATGAGCCGACGGCAACCGCCGGAATCATCAGTGCCGTAAACATGGATTTTGGAGCGTTGGAATCTGCAGGTCGTGTGTATCAAGATATGATCCAAACGGATGCAGCAATTAATCCTGGCAACAGTGGTGGTCCTCTGATTAATAGCGTGGGTGAGGTGATCGCTATTAATACTTTTATTTTTTCGGGCTCAAATTATTCTCAAGGATCAATCGGGATAGGATTTGCTATTCCCATTAATAAAGCAATGAGTATTGCCGAGGAGTTACAAAATTTTGGTCGAATTGACCGTACTTACTCCACAGGTATTCAAGCTCGACCAATGAATGAACGTATCGCTAATTATTTGGGCATTCCTTTTAGGTATGGCGCCATAGTAGTTGATGTTGAACATAACAGTGCCGCTAAAAATGCCGGAATTAAGGTTTCAGATATTATAGTGTCTGTTAACGGAGTTAGGGTTAATTCTGCTACAGATATCAAAAATTTCATTCAAAATAATGATCTGCGTTCCGGTGATAAAATTAAATTACGCATATACCGCGATGGAAAATATGCGGTTGTTATTTTAAAATTAGCGCACCTAAATTGATAAATTAATTTTATGGCTCCCGAAGGTAGAAAAATATTAAGTATTATAAGCAGTGTTGCTGTAATATTAGTCTTGATTGGAGTAATTTTTTCGAATTCAGTTTTTTTTATTATCGGTGCGATATCTGTTGTGAGCCTATTTTTTTGTATAATCTTTTTTCGTGATCCAATGCGTAATATTCCGGAAGGGAAAAATATAATCGTGGCTCCTGCTGATGGAAAAATTACCGCGATAAAGTCAATAAATGATCCGGAAATTGGAGGCGATGCTCAATTAATATCTGTCTTCTTGAATATTTTTAATGTTCATGTTAATCGTGTACCGATTAACGGCGAGGTTATTAACGTTAATCATAAAAATGGGAATTTTATTTCAGCTTATAAACATTCCGCTGCAGATGTTAATGAACAGACAAATATAATATTCAATACTGCCGTCGGGGTTTTGAAAGTAAGGCAAATTGCCGGCTTAATCGCACGACGGATTTTATGTTATGCCCGAGCAGGACTTACAATGAAACAAGGTGACCGCTTAGGATTCATATTATTTGGCTCACGTACCGATATTATTTTGCCTCCAAGCGTGAGTGTACTAGTAAGTAAAGGGCAGCGTGTGTTCGGTAATGAAACTATCATTGGAAAATTTTAATATGAGGAAAAAACATCAAATTCGTAAACACATAAATAAGGGCTTCATTCCAAATATTTTCACAGTATTTAACATGTTCCTTGGATTTACTGCTTTAATTTTAATTGTCGCAGGCGATCCACTTAGAGCTACGTGGTTTGTGTTTGCGGCGGCAATTTTGGATGCCTTCGATGGAAAATTAGCTCGTTTAATTGGAATTGAATCTTCTTTTGGTGCAGAATTTGATTCCTTTGCTGATACTATATCTTTTTGTGTAACTACCAGTCTGTTGATAAATACTACATGGGTTTCCGGCTTACCACATTTAATTGCAATAATATTAAGTTTTATGCCGTTACTATTTGGTACAATCAGATTGGCAAAATATAATATACAAAATGATGAAAATCCGAAACAATTTTTTGTCGGTTTGCCGGTACCAACATATGCACTATCCCTGTTTGGATTTTTACTCTATTCAAACCAAACGGTTGGAACTAATGGTGATCCGCGCATCGGATTAGCAATTGCAATTGGATTTGGATTTTTGATGATAAGTCGGATTAAATTTGCTAAAATTCCTTATCTTTCGTTTAAGATGGGCACCAAGAATACAATACGGTTGGTTTTGGCTTTATCACTATTAATTGTTGTTATAATTTGGCAGGGATTGGTGTTGTTCCCGATAATTCTGTTATACATTTTATGGAATATTATTCATTGGATAATTCATCACGATCAGTTTGAAGAGGAGCACGAACTTATCGAATCAAGCGAAGGAAATTAAATAAAATGAAAACTAAAAAACTTTCATGGGGATATATCGCTTTGGGATTGTTTGTTGGAGCTTTAATTGGTTCTTATATTGGTGTATTCTTAGCATGGATTTTACCAACGGGAGTTGTTAAGGATTTCTTTTTATTAAGTGTTAAATTTGATTTAGACGGTTTGGTAGGTAATGAATCCGGTGTAATTGTGTTAAATTTAATAATTATTACCCTTAAATTTGGATTGTCAGTTGTTTTTAATTTTACAAGCCTAATTGGTTTAGCAACTGCTTACTATTATTTAAGATATTTGCGCTAAAAATTTTTATTGAACAAGAATTAGGAGAACAAGAATGCAGAATATTGAAATCGTATATGCTGTTTTTAATTTAGGTCCCGGAGAAATTTTGTTAATCGTTTTGGTATTATTGTTATTATTTGGTGCTAAAAGATTACCGGGATTAGCCAAAGGATTAGGGCAAGGAATTCGTGAATTCAAAGGTGCTGTGGATGGCGCCACAAAAGAGATCCAAGATGCCGGTGATTCAATAACTAAAGAAGAAGAGAAAGAAAAAAAATCAGCATAAAATAAACAATGAAATCATCTGATGAGTAATTGTTGAAATAAATTCGATCCATTTTTTCTATCCTGATAGACAAATTGCAGAAACAAAATTGTGTATTTTTCGTGTGGGAAATACATTTAAGTTAATCTATGATAGAATATGCCAATCCATTGTACTTTTTATTGTTAGCTTTGCTACCGCTATTAATTTTGTGGCATTGGAAATTTGGAAGATTTAGAGAAGGCACCGTTCAATTTTCATCTGTTAAATTAATTGGTGAACATTTTAAAAAAAGAGGACGATTTCGAACAATTTTATTGCACACGCTTCTTTTCTTAATGCTGGCTCTCACCACAATTGGTTTAACACGTCCGCGATTAATCGATACATTGCAAGAAACTAAAATAGAAGTTGTTGATATAATTTTAGTATTGGATATTAGCAGTAGTATGCTCGCTGAGGATTTTAAGCCAAATCGTTTGGAGGCGGTTAAAAAGACCGCAAAAACTTTTATTGAAAATCGCCGCGGTGATCGAATTGGGTTGTCGGTTTTTGCCGGAGAAACTTTTATACAATGTCCGCTTACTATCGACACCGCTGTTCTAACAAATTTATTAAAAGATGTCGTTGTCGCAGAACAAGAATACGACGGGACAGCAATTGGAATGGCAATCGCAAATGCGACCAATCGTTTGCGCAATAGCGATGCAAAAAGCAAAGTAATGATACTATTGTCGGATGGAAGTAATAACGCCGGCGAGCTTGACCCGCAGACTGCTGCCGAAATGGCAGCCGAATTTGACATAAAAATATATACAATCGGTGCCGGTAGCAGCGAATCAGTTACTTATATTCCAAATCGAGGTTATATTAGAAATGAAGTCGATGAAGAAACATTAAAAACCATTGCAAAACTAACCAATGGACGCTATTTCCGTGCTACAAATATTGGTCGGCTTCAGCGTATCTACGAAGAGATTGACCAATTAGAACGATCGGAAATTGATGTGAAAACTTACACGCGTTATAAAGAACTGTACGGTTGGTTGCTTATTCCTGCTGCGATTATCGGGATTCTCTACGAAGCGATAAATCGTTCAATTTTACGGAGAAAAATGTAATGGATTGGCGCAATCCATATGTTTTGATTTTATTGATTATATTTTTCATAATTTGGATTGTGTGGTTTCTCTGTTCAAGAAAAATGAAAAAAAATAATTTATTAAGTGTTCGTCTTTCTAAAAATATAAGTCCCAAAAAACAAATGTGGAAAAGAAGATTTCGAGTTTTTAGTTTGTTATTTTTGATAATTGCCGCCGCCGGACCATTAATCGGCACGCGAGTGAAACCGGTGGAGCGAAAGGGAATCGATTTGGTTTTCGCGGTGGATGTATCGGTAAGCATGAACGCCGAAGATATTAAACCAACTCGTTTGGAAAAAGCAAAATTTGAAATATCTCAGGTAATTCAGAGATTAAAAGGTGATCGTGTGGGAATTATTGTGTTCGCCGGCTCGGCACATTATTTTTTACCACTCACCAGCGATTATGAAGCTGCTCGATTATTTTTAGATGCCATCGAAACTAACATGATAAAGACTCAAGGAACTGCATTGAGTTCTGCGCTCAAGACAAGTATCGCCGCTTTTCCTGATGAGGGTGATAAATTTAAAGTATTGGTTCTCGTTACCGATGGTGAAGATCATGAGGGAGCAGCTATCGCAATTGCGGAAAAAGCTACCCAAACCGGTATAGTTATTAATACAATAGGTGTTGGCTCGAGCCTCGGCTCATTGATTCCAATTGGCCGAAACGGACAAGTTGATGAGTATAAAAAGGACAAACGGGGGCAATTAATTACGACGGTACTTAATGAAAAAATATTGCAAGAAATTGCCGAATCCGGCAATGGAATTTTTATTCGAATTGATAATAAAACCAGCGGAGCAGAAAAATTATTAGCTGCCATAGATAGCATGGAAAAGAAAACAATTAGTTCAAACATATATGCAGAATATGAAGATCGTTATCAAATTATGGCCATCTTTTCACTAATTTTTGGTTTAATTGCTTTCTTAATTTCGACCGATAACAAACAGAAAAAATCTAGTGATGAAATTTAATTCAATTTACAAAATCTTACTTGTTGGGCAATTTTTTTTGGTTAATAGTCTATTTCCCGATGATGATGGTTTAAGTAAATATAAGGAAAAAGATTTCGAAGCTGCTAAAAATTATTATGAGCAATTACTTTCACAAAAAGATAATTCTGTTGCAAGTCTTGGGTTAGGTGCCAGTCAATATCAATTGGGTGATTTTCCAAATGCAACCAAATCGTTTCAAGCTGCTCTAAACACGAAAAATAGCGATATTCAAAATCGTGCCTATTTTAATATTGGTAACACTCTTTACAATCAGCAAAAGATGCAAGAGAGTGTCGCTTTTTATCGAAAAGCATTAGAAACCAATCCCAATGATGAAGACGCGAAGTTCAATTACGAATTAGCAAAATATATTACTGAACAGCAACAAGAACAGCAGCAAAATAAACAACAGGATCAACAGGAAGAACAAGATAAAAACGATCCAAATCAAAATAATCAAAACCAAAATGATGAGCAGGAAAATGACCAGCAGAAATCCGACAAATCTGAATCTGATCAACAAGAAGATGAGCGGTCTGATTCTAATGAACAAGAACAGCGTGAGCCCCCAAAATCCCAAAAGCAAATGAATGCTGAAGCAATTTTGGATGCCTTAAAAGATGATGAAAAAATTCATCAAAAAATCAAAATGGCGAAACAATCAACACGAAAATACGAGAAGGATTGGTAAAGTTTGATAATGCGCCTTATTCTATATGCAATTCTTTTTACTCTGTCAATCGCTACTGCTCAAGATATTCAGGCAACGGTTAGTTCCAATAATATTCGATTAACCGATGTGTTTACCTTCAAAATTGAAGCAATGAATTCCGAAAATAATCCGAGTGCGGATTTAGCTCCATTACTTGAAGATTTTTCAATCGTGAGCGGCCCGGAGCAACAAACAAATGTGCAATGGATCAACGGCAAAATGACCAGTTCGCGTAGTTTATCTTGGTCATTAGTCGCAAAAAAGCAGGGTAAATTAACCATACCGCAGCTAGATGTGACCGTCGGAAAAAATGTTGTGAGAACACAACTAATTACTATGACCGTCGCAGAGACAGAGCAAAGTTATGAAGCACAAGAGTTATTTTTAAAATTAGAAGTTGACAAAACGCAAGCTTTCGTAGGTGAACAAATTACAGCCACCTATAAAATATATACGCGTGTGAATATGTCAATTCAAAATGTTGATTTTCCTAAACATTCCGGTTTTTGGACAGAAGAATTATTTGTACCGCAACAGGTTGATTTCAAGGATACTGTGGTTGAAGGAGTAAACTACAAAGTAGCTAATTTATATCGTATTGCATTGTTTCCAACTAAACCTGGTCGGCTTGAATTGACGCCAATGACTATGAACGTAAATGTGCAAATTAAGCGAAGATCAAATAGTTTTTTTGACGATCCGTTTTTTGGTTCATTTCGTAACGAAACCGTTCCAAAAGTTTTGCGAACAAAGCAAACTTATGTAACCGTACGTGAATTTCCCGGAGAAATTCCTAATGGATTTACTGGTGCTGTTGGTGATTTTAAACTATCGAGTTCGGTAACTCCTTCCAAAATCAAAGCAAATAATGCTGTTACATTTAAAATAAATTTGAAAGGAACCGGAAACATTGACGTTTTTGGTTTACCTGAGATCCAATTTCCTGAAAATCTTGAAGTTTTTCCTCCAACCACAAAAAAAGAAAAAGAACCATTTCGAGATCAAATCAGCGGTACAATAACTAAAGAATACATCCTAATTCCGCGTAAAACAGGTCGTTATGTAATTCCCGGAATAACAATTCCCTATTTTAATCCTATGGTTAGAGCTTGGCGAAATGCATCAACAAATGCGATTGAAATTGCCGTAGAACCCGATGATAATTTTGTTGCTACAAACAATGGATATACAAAGTCCGAAGTTGAATTGTTAGGCGAAGATATTCGCTTTATTCGCGTTGGAAATATAAAATGGAATCGAAAAAGTAATCCATATTTGTTGGGCGGCATTTATTTATTAGCGGCTATTTTGTTGGTTTTGCCGGCGCTTTTATTCAAGATTCGTGATAATCGACTTTCTACAAAGGATTTTCGTAAATCTAAAAGTGCATTGAGAACTGCTTTTAAAAAGTTAAACAAATCTGATAAAGACCATTTTGAAACTACCGCAAGTGCGACCTATGGTTATCTAAAGGATAAATTGCAATTGTCTTCGGATAAATTGGATCCGCTTAAAGTGGAATCAATACTTAATACGAAAAATGTAGATCAATCAATTACAGGTGAAATAATCGAAATATTAAAAGTTTGCGATGCCGGACGATTTGCTCCGGGCAAAACCGAGACACGTGAGACATTAGTCAATCGTGCAAAAGCTATTTTAAAGAAATTAAATGCAGTCATTTAAATTATTTATAATTATAGGATTAGCTTGTGCTTACGGATTTGCTCAAACGGATTACAAGCCTGATTCACTTTTTAAGAGTGGAAATCAATCAATGCTTCAAGAAGATTATACTGGTGCAATAAAAAATTATGAAAAAATTGTTGACCAAGGGCATGGGCATTCTGATTTATTTTATAATCTTGGGAATGCCTATTTTCGGAAAAATCAAATTGGGAAAGCAGTTTGGTCTTATGAAAAAGGCTTACAATTATCCCCCCGCGATGATGATCTGCTGTTTAATTTAGCGTTAGCAAACGCTCGCGTTCGTGATCGAATTGAAGAGCCCCAGGCAATGTGGTTATTGCAACAATATCGAGCTTTTAAGAAGTCGGTCTTATTAAATGATTTAATTTTATTTGCTGCAGTCGTGCTGATGTTAGCCTCTTTCTTATATTTTTTGAAAAAATATTATCGCTGGGAAAGCATTTGGATATTGCGCTTGATAATTGCATTATTTTTAATATCATTATTAATTCATCTAATTGCACTCGATAAATATTTTGAATTATCTGATACAAGAGAAATTGTAGTAATTAAACCTGAAGTCGAAATTTATTCAGCTCCGTTTGCCAAGCGTGAAACGATATTATTCCGATTGCATGAGGGAATAAAAGCTGATGTTACTCAAGAACAGCTCGACTGGTTAGAAATAATATTATTGGACGGAAAAAAGGGCTGGATTCAGGTGGAGAATGTGCTACGCTTGTAATTATTCTTTTTGTGCAAAAGTTTATGAATAATTCTATCAAATTGATAAGTATTTTTAGCGCATTTGCGATCTCGCTCTATTCGCAAAATTGGCAATTTTCCGCTGATTCGTTAATAGAAAAAGAGCCAATTTTGCCGCTGGTAATCAATCCATTTTTAGATGGCGTGATACCGGACAAGGATTATTCGAATCCCCAAAGCGCTAATAAAAAGTATAATGGTTTTCGCGTACAATTAATTTCTACCAAAGATGTACAGCAAGCCGAATTAATGCGTTTTAAGTTAATGTCCAAAGTGGAATCCCCAGTGATATTGACATTTGAGGCGCCTAATTACAAAGTACGGGTGGGGGGGTTTATCAATCGAAATAAAGCAGAGCAATTTAGAGACTATTTGTATAATTTGGGTTTCCATAACGCATGGGTAGTTCGGGCTCGGATAAATAAATAGAATGTCTAAGATTATTTACCGTTCCCCGAAATCAACAGCTGATTTCAAAAAATATTATGATTTACGTTGGCGAATTCTTCGTAAACCTTACAATCAGCCTAAAGGGTCGGAAAAGAATGAGCGCGATGCAGACGCATTTCACATTTTGTCCGAGTTAGAAAAACAAGTGATTGGCATTGGTTGCATTCATGAGCTTGAAAAGGGTGTTGGCAGAATTCGTTATATGGCTGTTGATGATAAATTCCAAAAACGTGGAGTAGGACAAAATATAGTTAAGTTATTGGAAAAGTACGCCGTTGAACAGCAGTGGCAAACAATCCGATTATGGTCGCGACAATGGGCGATCGAGTTTTATAAAAAATGTGGCTATAAAATTATCGGCAAGGGCGAAACAGTCTTCGGAGTAATTCCACACAAAATTATGGAAAAAGAATTATAATTTAGGGATACCCGCCCAATGATGGTCGGTAGCGCATTAGTTTGCCATTAACTGACATCCATATATCTTTATTAGTAGCTTGTTGCATACTATATTATAATAGGCCTTTCTAAGTTATTAAGAGGTGTATCAAATTCTTTCCAGGATAACCATTGATTGCCATCATAAGTTACTATATTTTTGTTGTTATTAAATTGATTAAAGCAATATAGAGTTCCTTTTTGATCAGCAAAAAATGGGGTTGTATATCCATTATAATAGACTGGTTCCCATCCCGTACCATCATATTTTAGTAATCCTCGATTATTTGCTATCCAAACATTGCCACTTTTATCAATAACAATTTGAGACCGGTCTAAACCACTATATGGAAAATCATCAAATGATTGGATTATTCCATTTTTAAAAACATCTATTCCAGAATCACCAACAATATAGATATCACCATTAGGATGTAATGCACAATCCCATCCTTCGTAAACTCTAGATATCGGGTAAGGAGTAAAATTGGCTCCATTATATAACAAATGCGCTTCTCCACTAATAGTAGCAATAAATAAATTAAAATTTGTGTCAACGACAATTGAACCAATAAAATGGCGATCATCACTATAATGAGAATCACCGCTATTTAATAGATTTGGAACTTCTATAATTTTAATCCATTTGTCTAAATCATAATGATATTCACATATATAATGATAAGTCGCTATCCAAACGCGGCTACCATCTACTATTGCAATATCTTGTATGAAGTTACTTGGTAAATCACTGTTCTGCGAATTTAAGATCCTAATCAAATTATCTTTCGGATTGAATACAGCAAGTCCATCTGAACCATTGCCTATTCTCATCCAAATCAAATCGTTATCATCGATATTAAATGCCCAGAAACCTGTATTTATGTCGTATATCCGCCAGCCAGGGAATACGGTAATTATTACGTCAACTGTTTCACTTACACCAACATTGCCCTCGGAATCAAATGCTTTTACTGTTAATGTTTCTTTTTGATCGAAAAGAAGCTCAATCGGTCGTTCAGAAATGCCGTTATTCTCAATTTCGTTAACTGAAAACTTTATAGTATCAAAATTTGAATAAACTGTGGTAAATACAGAATCACCTATCAGGATTGAGACACTATCAATATCGCTATCATCAATAATATCAAGGTATAGCGTGGTTTCGCGACTAATTTCATTACCGCCTTGAATAGTAACATTAATCTCAGGAGGTGTAGAATCAATATTTTCTGACTCAAATAATTCGCAGGATATAACAACTAATATAATTACAAAGATAAAAAGCAATTTATTTTTCATGATAGACTCAAATTATAATATGTATAATTTAATTATTAAAATCATAAAAATAACAGCTAAATTTTAGTATGATGGAATCCAAAAAAGCAAATGTTAACTTGTCAGAATTCGGGAAAATAATATTTTTCACAGGTGCGGGAATGTCAGCCGAGAGTGGTGTACCAACTTACCGCGGTAGCGGTGGAATATGGCATAAATATAATTGGCAAGAATATGCTTGCCAAACAGCATTTGATAAAAATCCTACGAAAGTTCTCAAATTTCATGAACTGAGGCGGGCATCGGTATTAAAATGCAATCCACATGACGGACATAATTTTATTGGCGAATTACAGAAAAATCATGAAAATGTAACAATAATCACGCAAAACATAGATGGAATGCATCAACGTGCCGGAACAAAAAATGTTGTTGAATTGCACGGCAGTTTATGGAGAATGCGTTGTGATGACTGTAATGTTTTGATCGAAGATATTGGAAAAAAATATCAAAATATTAATTGTGATTGCGGAAAATATTTGCGACCGGATATAACTTGGTTTGGTGACAATTTGAAATCATCGGTGTTCGAAAATGCATCAAATATTATAAAAAAATGTGATATATTTATTAGTATCGGAACTTCCGGAGCGGTTTGGCCAGCAGCCGGTTTGCCGAGCGAAGCCAAACGTAACGGTGCCTATTGCATTGAAATAAATCCCGAACCAACAGACTTATCTTCAATTTATGATGAAGTTATTGATTGCAAAGCCAGTGAGATTAATCAATATCTGTCATTTCATACTTGATGCTGTAATTAGTAAAGTGTTGAAAAAACTGATTGAGATTGGAACTATAAATAAAGGATCAAAGCTCCCTCAAAAACGCCCCTGCAAAGATTTCAAATCTTTGCAAGGGCATAACTTAATTTTTTACCAAATTTTTACACGTTCTGATTCAGGAAGATAATGTTTATCACCTTCTTTGACGTCGAATGCTGTGTAAAATTCTGGCATATTATTCATAACACCGATAACGCGATATTTTCCGTACGAATGTGGATCGGTTAGCACTTGATTGCGCAAATACTCATCGCGTGCGAGCATACGCCACACCTGCGCCCACCCCAGGAAAACACGCTGTTCACCGGTAAATCCATTTAATTTGATAGATTCTGCATTATTCAACGATAATTTATAAGCGTTATAAGCTACCGTTAATCCGCCTATATCAGCGATGTTTTCGCCAAGCGTTAATTCACCATTAATGTGTAATGTATCAATCGGAACAAATTGACTGTATTGGTCAACAACAATTTGTGCTCTTTCATCAAATCGTTTTCCATCTTCTGCGGTCCACCAATCGCGCATGTTGCCATCGCCATCGTATTTGCGTCCTTGGTCATCAAAACCATGAGTAATTTCGTGGCCGATAACTGCACCAATTCCACCGTAATTCACTGCATCATCAGCTTTCATATTGAAAAATGGTGGTTGTAAAATCGCAGCCGGAAAAACAATTTCATTCATAGTTGGGCTATAATAAGCATTTACTGTTTGGGGAGTCATGAACCATTCGTCGCGGTCGATTGGTTTATCAAGTTTGTCGATTTCCCGTTGATATTCAACCACTGCGGAACGCATAATGTTTTGTAGTAATTCATCCGGTGTTACTATTAAATCTGAATAATCTTTCCACTTATTGGGATAACCAATTTTAGCATGGAATTTTTTTAGTTTTTTGAGTGCTTGCACTTTAGTTTCGGGGCTCATCCATTCCAATTTGTTTATCCGATCTTCCATCGCTAAAATTAAATTATCGACGAGATTTTCCATACGTTCTTTGGCTTCCGGTTTAAAATGTTTTTCAACATATACTTTTCCAAGAATTTCACCAAGTGAACCATCAACGGCAGTAACAGCACGTTTCCAACGTGGACGATTTTCCTGCATGCCGCGCAGTGTTTTACCATAAAAATCAAAGCTGGCTTCAACAAAGGCATTGGGCAATCGCGTAGCGCTATTACTAATTAATTTTACTTTCGAATAATTCTTCCAATCTTCGAGCGAATATTTGTCCAAAATATTGCTAAATCCGGCAAAATAGCTGGGCTGACGAATTATTACATTTTCTGCATCGGCAATAGCGGCTGCACTAAAAAATATTTTCCAATTAAATCTATGGGATAAACCCGGGAGTTTATTTACTGCAAATTTGTTATAAGTCTTTTCACTGTCACGATTTTCGACGCGCGTCCAATGAATTTGAGCGATATCGTGCTCCATTTGCATCACTTTTTCGGCAATAGCGGTGGCATTTTCTGCATCGGTGAGCTCTAATATTTTTTCAACATAATCGATATATTTATTGCGTATTTCAACAAATTTTTCATCTTTATTGAAATAATAATCACGGTCGGGCAAACCTAATCCGGATTGATTAAAATACAGAATATATTCTTCAGAATTTTTATCATCTTGGTCAACGTAAAATGTGAAGGGTCTTTGTACACCAATCTTACGGTGATGAGCAAATAATTTTGCTAAATTGTCCCAATTTTCCACATTTTCAATTAAACTCAATTCTGCGGTCAAAGGCTCTAAGCCGAGTTCTTCAACTGTTGCGGAATCCATGTAACTTGTGTAAAAATCGCCCACTTTTTGAATATCGCTGCCGGCGGTTTTGTTTGCCTGTTTGGCAGCGTTTTCAATGATTTCACGTAATTGAATTTGACTCTCATCATACAACATGTGAAAAGCGCCGTAAGCAGACTTATCAGCCGGAATTTCTGTTTCTACCAGCCACGTTCCATTCACATATTGGAAAAAATCATCTTGCGGCCTTACTGAAGTATCAAAACTTGATTTATCAACACCGGATAATTCTACTTGATTGCTGCACGCTGCCAAAAACAAGCTTGTTATTATCAGACTTAAAGGTATTTTTTGCATTTCTACTCCATATATTTTTATTGAATTTACATTTTTATTTTATTATTTCAATGCGATTGAAATAAGTTTAGAAAAAATACTATAAAAAAGGGCTGCCACATGGCAGCCCTTTTTATTAATAGCAAATAATTCCTAATATTTATATCTGATTTTGTAATTTCTACCGATTAATCATTGAAAATAGGTCTGACATGAAAAAATATTTAATGCTATTTCTTTTTGCCATTATTAGCAATATTGCTGTTGCCGAAGAAGGAATGTATCCACTCAGCGAAATCCATAAGCTTGATTTAAAAGCCAAAGGATTAGAGATTGAGATTGCTGACTTGTACAATCCCAACGGGATAAGTTTGATTGATGGTATTTGTAAAGTTGGTGGTTGTTCCGGTTCCTTTGTTTCACCAAAAGGGTTAATCCTAACTAATCATCACTGTGCCTACGGTGCGATTAAAGACGCCAGCACTGCCGAACAGGATTTTTTAGAGAACGGATTTTATGCCCAAGATTTAAGTGAGGAAGTACAGGCCAAAGGTTATACAGTTCGAATTACTGAATCTTATCATGATGTTTCGCAGGAAATCCTGAGTGTTATGAACGAAAAAATGTCATTCCTCGAACGGACCAAAGCAATCGAAAGAAAAACAAAAGAGATAATTACTCAAGCTGAGGTGGAAAATCCCGATAAGCGAGCATCGGTTTCTGAAATGTTTAGCGGGAAAACGTACGTACTGTTTTTATATACTTATTTAAAAGATGTACGACTGGTCTATGCTCCGCCGCGTGCGATTGGTAATTTCGGCGGAGAAACTGATAATTGGATTTGGCCACGCCACACCGGAGATTTTTCAATTATGCGCGTTTACACTGCTCCAGATGGAACGCCTGCCGATTATTCACCCGAAAATATTCCTTATACTCCCAAAAAAGTGATAAAAATCGCTCCTGAAGGTGTTCAGGAAAAAGATTTTGTCTTCATCCTTGGTTATCCGGGGCGCACATTTCGGCATCGAACATCACATTTTTTAGATTATGAATATAATACGCGCTTACCATTTGTGGCAGAGTTGTATGAGTGGCAAATCAATGCCCTGCAAAAGGCCAGTGCTAATAATCGTGACATTGCCTTAAAGCATTTATCGAAAATTAAACGTCGCTCTAACACACTAAAAAATTATCGCGGTAAATTATTAGGAATTAAGCGACTGAAATTGATCGACCGAAAGAAGTCCGAGGAAAAAAATATCTTAGAGTATATTTATTCAAACCATCAATTAAATAAGGAATATGGGTCTATTTTTTCTGATATCGGAAAAATATATTCTGATATAAATGAAAGCTCGGAGCGCTCATTAATTTTAAATTATTTACAGCGTAGCTCGAACTTGCTTTCATTTGCTTATACTCTATATGAAGCATCAATAGAAGCTCAAAAAGACGATGTAGAGCGTGAAACCAATTATATGAATCGCAATCTCGATATGACGAAAAAACGTATGTTTTTAACATTAAATGATTTTTATGCTCCGACAGATAAAATTTTATTCAAAAATTTGTTAGAACGAGCTGCTGATTTGCCAAAGCAGCAAAGAATAACTGTTCTTGATGAAATAACTGCCAAATTCGATAATATTGATGAATATGTAAATTATGTCTATAAAAATTTACAATTGGCTGATAAAGATTTTTTATCAGAATTATGGGATAAAACCACAAAACAAATTGAGAATATTAATGATCCAATTGTGCAATTAGCAGTCGCTTTGTATCCAATTTGTGAGAAGGAAAAAGAAATCTCCAAGAGCAGGAAAGGAGCATTAGACCAATTATATTCAAAATTAATTGACGTGAAAAAAGAATTTTTAGGTTCGGAATTTGTACCAGATGCCAATCGTACTTTGCGATTAACCTATGGAAATATACGTGGTTATTCACCACGTGATGCAATTTTTTACTCACCAATTACCACCTTGGATGGCATAGTTGAAAAAACATCAAAAGCGTTTCCGTTTGATTCGCCACAAAAGTTAATTAATCTTCATGAACAGAAAAATTTTGGGAGATATTATAATCGAAAATTGGGCAGCGTTCCGGTTGCAGTACTTTATAATATGGATACGACCGGTGGCAACTCGGGTTCTGCCGTACTAAACATAAAGGGTGAATTGGTCGGAATTAACTTTGATCGAGCTTACGAAGCTACTATTAATGATTTCGCTTGGAGCGAAGATTATAGCCGATCAATTGGTGTGGACATCAGATATGTATTATGGGTTTTGGATATTTATTCAGAAGCCCATAATTTGTTAGAGGAGATGGAAATATTCTAATCAAATTGCTATTTTACAATTGATATTTTTGTCATATACTCAACACGATTTTTATTATTCTACTGTAAAAAAGAAAGAGCGATATCACAAACATATTTCTATTGATAGACTCATCGTCATTGATTGCAGATATTTGATTTATCAAAGAAATGAGTTTCTACTATTGGGAACTTTTATTATTTTGTAGAGTGTAATTGTAGTTAATTTTGTTTATTGATATAAAATAAATTTTCATAAATTGAATGATGAATAAAATTATAATTACGCTAGTGATTGTTGCAAGTATCTCCTTTGCCTTTGCAGTAGATGCTGTAGAAATTAAAGCTAATCAACCCGGTAAAATAATTATCGAAGTTGCAATTGATACAGCTTGGGTTTCAGAAAAAGATAATAAAATTTACACGATTCCTTCATTAGACTCATATTTTAATCCGGGATTACCGCAGATTCCATATTTTCAAGATGTTTTATTAGGTGTTCCCAGTAATTCTCAAACCACAATATTTAAAAGTGAAAAACTTTCTTTGGGTAAATATGATCCTATTATTACGGGACCAAACAAAGCTAAGGGTGTTGAATATACTGTTCCTATCAAAACTCATTTTGATGGTTTTTTCCCGAAAAGTGAGGTAGAGTTGAATCAAACTTTAAGTTTGAATAATCTTACAAATACTAAATTAAAAATTTTTCCTTTCAAGATTGAAAATGGAAATTTGTATTATCATCGGAACATGTCAGTTCAAATTTTTTTGGATGTTAGCAATCAGTCTAAACCCGCCAAACTATTATCTAAAACAAATTATAATGAAATTCAAGCAAGTATCAGATTAAAGAAACCTTCCACAAACACCATCCCTGCATATCAATTCAGCAATAATATTGCTAAGATTGTTGTTGATAGTTCAGCATGGTATAAAATTACCGGTTCTGAATTATTAACCAATGGAATTAATCTTTTAAATAGTGACCCAGCTACAATTAGATTATGGCATAAAGCGGAGGAATTGCCATTATACATTGAATCAACAAGTTCAAGCGGTTTTGGGAGTGATGATATAGTAGTTTTTAGGGGTGAACGGAATCCAGCACCAAAGGGAGCTGATTACGATTATAATTTTTACACTTCTGATAATGTATACTGGTTAACATGGGGTGCCGAACCAGGGTTAAGGTTTGATGAAATTGATGTTTCTCCCAATTTGCCAGCCGGTGAAGTAATAGCGCCAGATTTCTTTATTGATACTTTGAAAATTGATAAGAAAAACGTATATTCCAGATTAAATTATAGTGATAACTATATATCTCAAAATTGGGATGTGGTTGACCACTATTTTACTTCGGGTAGGAATACTAACAGTAATACACGCTATGTATCATTTGACATTTTAAATCCTGTAACTTCCAATCCGTTAGGTTTTAAAATCGAATTAAATTTAGTAGGATGGACGTTTGTAGAACATCATTTGAACATAAATTTAAATAACTATGATTTGTTTGATGTTGCTTGGTCGGGGCAAACATGGTTACATACTAATGAAATTAATTCTGACTCATATTCAAACAATATTCTTATAAATGGTACTAACCTATTAAAATTAAATTTAATTGGAGGCAATAAAAATAGCACAACTCAATTAAATTGGTTTAGGTTGATTTATCCCAAGTATTATATAGCGAATAACGACTTTTTAGAATTTAATTCAGATATCACATCGAATAAAAAATTTGAATTTAATATAAGCGGTTTTTCATCATCAGATATTTTAATATTTAAGAATAAAGCAATACTTTGTAAGAATGCTGCATTAGTGCCTACTAATCAGAATAATTACAACGTGATATTTCAGGATGACCCTTCTAATAAGAAATATAATATAATTGCCAAAAATGTATTATCCGATGTCAAGCAAATCTCAAAAGAGGAACCCATTAATTTAATATTAGCTAATATACAAAATAATTATGTAGCAATTGCACCGGACTCTTTCAAGCAGATCTTAAATCCATTGGTAAGATTAAGAAATGGAACATTCGTAGATGTTGATGAGATTTATAGACAATATAATTATGGCATATTATCACCCTATGCTATAAAGGATTTTTTTTCCGATTTATATAATAGTAACAATTTGGAATATGCATTAATTGCAATGGAACCAAAGGGAGGAGGGAATATCCCTGCTATTCCAGCAATGCACGTTTTTGTTGCTCAATGGGGGGAAGTGATTTCTGATTATTGGTATACTCTATTGACTGATGACGACATTATCCCTGAAATCGCTGTCGGTAGATTCCCCGTTACCGATAAAGCAGAATTACAGATTATGGTTAATAAAACAATTTATCACGAAACCAGAGAACCTGCAACATGGGATAATAACTCATTATTGATTGGAGGAGCAGGTTCAAGATTCACTAATGAATCCGAAGAATTAAGTAAAAATATTATAAAAAGTGGCAGTTTTTTATCGCGAGTATATGTTGCAGCGGATTTGACCAGCAATTTTTATTATGATGAAACTGATACATTATTGAGTCATTTTGAAAGAGGTCTTTCATACGTTAATTATCTTGGACATGGCGGGGCATTTGTATGGTCAGACGCGTTGATATTGGCAAAAGAAGATATTGAAAATAACAGAATTAGAAATGGGAACAAATTACCATTTGTAACTAGTATGACTTGTTTTACTGGATTTCTAAATAAATTAAGGCCAAATGACAATAGAGCGGAAGTATCACTAGGTCGTCATATGCTTTCATCTCCGTATGGCGGTGCGATTGGTTGGTTCGGAAGTGCAGGACTGGGATGGGCTTACGAAGATTTTCAAAAGGCTAAAATACTGCAAAGAATACTTTTTTTAGGCGAATCATTAACTGTCGGAGAGTTGATAAATAAAACAAAAGTTGAATTTTATTTAAATAGTAGTCAAAGTTTGTTCGATATTTCTCAGATGTATCAGTTTAATTTGATTGGTGATCCGGCAGTTAGATTAAAACGCCCAAGGCCGACTTCAATATCCATTTCGCCGGCAGATCCACAAGCCGGGGATGAACTCGATCTGGATACAGCAGTAGCACCAACGGATTCTGTATATTATCAGCTATTTTTACCGGACAATTATTCAAAAAATCAACCTTCATATACTAACAGTGGATTCCCTACTACAGCAACACTCTCTGATACTCTGAAAAAAGGACTTCATAAGTTAAACACTGGATTTAAATCTAACGAGGAATTATATAATTCCTCATCCGTTGTCAATGTTGGTGGATCTTATGTTGTTATTCAATCAATAATTCCCACTGTAATTACGAATTGCGACTTAATAGATGTAGTCGCTGAAGTAATTGACCGAGATGGGGTATCCAAAGTTCAATTAATTGTAAATGGCGTTATTGAATTTGATATGGTAAATACTTCAGGTAATTTATATTCATTGAGCAATCTGATCCCCCCGCAACCAAGTGGATCAAAACTGAATTTTGGATGTCGTGTAATCGATACAAATAATGATACAACTCTCAGTGAGATCGTGAGCGCAGATGTATATGACGTCCCAGATGTAGTTCCTTTAAGTGGAAAGTTTAATGTAGATGGCCAAATTTCAATGATAATAGATGTAGAAAGTAAGACCACAACCCCTATTGAAGTAGAGGTTGAGTTGTTAGTGAATAAAAATGAACAATGGGAATTAGTCGGGAAAGACACACTAGAGTTTAATGAAATTGGAATTGAGGAGGCACGAATATCCGGATTTTATCCTTATGGAACCAATACTTATAAAGTTGTTACTATCGTTGATTTTACTTGCTCACCTACTGATGACAATACTGTTACTTTTGATTTAGAAACCTTTGCATTTTGGGTTACTCCAACTCATGGATCTACAGATAATGGGATTTCACATTCTAAAATAGGAATTAGCAATATTGAAATTGATATTCCGGCCGGTGCAATAACCCAACCGAATATTATGCAAATTACACCAATGACTAATATTGAAGTACCTGCACAGCCTGAATTCAGTGTTAATCAAACTGGTCGCGAGTATGTTGGATTGGAAGTAAATTGGCCTAATGGAACTAACTATGAAATAAATTGGGCAATTGGCAAATCTGATGTCCTATCAAATTATAAATTATATAAATATTTCACCGAAAAACGGATCTGGCTACCGATTAATTATTCTGCTATTACCGATAGTACAATAAACTTTAAAGCAAACAGTGGATTGGAAATTTTCACATTTCTTGCTAATACAGATTTTGTTGCGCCTGTAGTTAATGAAACTTTAATAAATGGACGAAAATTCCTACGAAACAGTTATCTTGGATCTAATCCGATGCTTCAATTTAACGTATATGATAAAAACGGTATCGATTTTCGACCAGATTCTATTACATATCTTTTAAATAATAGCGTTATAGACAACATAAGCCAAGATATTTCTGGCACTGGAAATAATCTCAACATCAATATTGCACCAACATTAACTGAGTTGGATTCAACATTGTCGCTTATAATTCAAGATGCAGCTGGAAATGTTTCTGACACTTTACGGTTGTATTTTATGGTTAGTGAAAATTTGGATATAATTGATTACGGTAATTTCCCCAATCCATTTAGCAACACAACCGTTTTTTCTTTCGATTTGTCAGAAACGGTTGATGAACTTAGTATTGATATATATACGGTTAGAGGTAGAAAAATCAGATCTCTCAATCAGGAATCTTCGCAGACATCATCGGATATTACTCTTGGAGGATTCCATGAAATCATTTGGGAGGGAAAAGATGATTGGGGAAAATTGGTAGGCAACGGAGTGTATTTTTACATCTTACAAGCGAAAAAAGGTAAAAATAAAATCGAAAAAATTGGAAAAATTGTTGTAAGTCGATGAAGAAATTACCATTATTATTAATCATAGTGTTTTCAATTTCATTTGCGCAAACAGTTGAATACAGTGATGAGTTTCTCAAGTTTGGTGCTTCAACACGGTCAATAAGTTTAGGACAAGCGGTGGTTGCGTTACCTCAACATGTTGAAGGATATTTGGTTAATCCTGCGGCAACATCATATTTGTCAGGAATTGTTGTTACTGGTATGTTTGCCAACCAAATGTATAATAATGAAGTTGTATTGACTAAATATTACAGTGCAGGCATCCAAATACCAATTAAAAGTGGATTTCAATTCGGTATACATGGAGTTAGTTTAGGTGTTGATAATATTTTTGAACGTCCAGACCTATTTAATGTCATAGATGTTGAAAGTAGAAGAGATTCGATTAGAGAATTATACGAAAAGGGATTAAATCCGTTCAATACTCGTCAATCTGCGTTAACGTTCAATGTATCGAAAAATATTAGTCAACGGATACGGCTTCCAAAGAAATCAATCGTGCCATTTGTGATTCCATTTGGTCTAAACGTTAGAGTATTAAGTATGGATTTATTTAATAATAAAGGTATTGGAATTGGTTTTGATTTTGGCACGATGTTAAAGTTCAACTTTGAAAGAGTCAATAGATTTAAATTAGTGGATGAAATTTCTTTTGGTAGTGCAATCACTAATTTAAATAATACCAAAATATATTGGGATTCAGATACAAATGAGATAATTCCAATGGAAATTATTTATGGCGCTGGTGTTTCGCGATCATTTAAGATTATACCGGTAAAATTGGTTTTTATTGGTCAGAGTAAGTCGCGTAATAATAAAAAGTTTCAATATGGGTCGGAACTTATTTTATTGGAAAAAATATCAATCAGATTTGGTTCGGAGTATGATACATTGCAGGGAGGACTTGGAATAAAATTTACCAAACCTGATAAAAAATTCGGTATTGATTATAGTTTTTCAAATAATGATCTTGGTAATTCGCATCGTTTTGGCGGTTGGATAAGCTTCTAACGACCGCTCACAACGCGCTAATTTTCCCTCATAATATATCAAATTCTTCCGTTGGTTAGAATGTTATAAAAACCTTAAATTTAACATTAACCAAAAGGGAACAATGTCCGGTCATAGTAAGTGGTCTACCATTAAACGTAAAAAGGGTGCTGCTGATGCAAAGCGCGGCAAAATGTTTACTACGTTGATTAAAGAAATCACGATTTCTGCACGCCTTGGCGGCGGTGATGAATCAGCTAATCCACGCCTAAGACAAGCCATCGCTACAGCGAAATCGGCGAATATGCCGGCGGATAACATTAAACGTGCGATAATGAAAGGTACCGGGGAATTGCCAGGCGTTCAATATGAAGAGGCAGTTTACGAAGGATACGGACCAGCCGGAGTTGCTATAATTGTGGAAGTTTTAACCGATAATAAAAAACGAACTGTGGCTGAATTACGGCATTTGTTTACAAAGTACAATGGCAATCTTGGAGAAAATGGCAGCGTTGCGTGGATGTTTGCTAAAAAAGGACAAATTATTATCAATAAAAATGGTCATGAGGAAAATTCACTATTTGAGATTGCGTTAGAATGTGGAGCGGAGGATTTTGAATCTGATGAGTCGGAATTTATAATTATGACCAATCCTCAAGATTTGATGCAAGTTCGAAATAAATTGGAGCAGAAAAATATAATTATTAAATCATCTGAAATTGAAATGATTGCAAAAAACTTGCAAAGAGTCGAAGGCCAAGATGTTGAAAAATTGCTAGAATTTATGGATGCTCTGGAGAAGCACGAAGATATAAAAAATGTCTATGCCAATTTTGACATCGATGGCAATTTATTAAAAATTGCTTAGATGCGAATAATCGGTATAGACCCAGGAATTCGGTGCACGGGATTTGCGGTAATTGAGAAAAATAATAAATTGTTGGTTTTAAGTTATGGAACAATCCAACCGCCGGTCAAAAAAAAGATGGAGAAAAGATTACGTTATTTATATATGGATGTCAAGGCATTGATAAAAAAATATCAACCCGATTTATTAGCAATTGAGAGTACTTTTCATCAGAAAAATGTAAGATCAGCATTAATTTTGGGTCAGGCAAAAGGTTCGATTATGTTAGCTGCTGCTAATTTTGAGGTTTTATGTAAGGAATTTGCTCCGCGAAAAGTAAAGTCAGCAGTCGTGGGCAATGGTTCGGCAAATAAGGAACAGGTAAAGTATATGATTCAAAAAGTACTAAATCTAAAAAAATTGCCTAAACAATTTGATGTATCTGACGCATTGGCTGTCGCTTATTGTGGTCTAAGGGATGCAGAAAATAAGATATGATAGATTCTATTAAAGGAATATTAATAAATAAATCAGTTACGAGCATCGCAGTTGAAATTGGGGGAATTCGATTAAAAGTGAATATTAGTGGTGCATCTACTGATAGACTCCCGCAAATTGGTGACGAAGTAGAAATTTTAACCTACTTACATGTGCGAGAAGATATTTTAGATCTCTATGGATTTTTTGAAGAATCTGAACGAGATATATTTATAAAATTAATAAATGTTAGCGGAATAGGACCACGCTCAGCCGTTTCGATTTTATCGGGTGCGACAATACAAGAATTTAAGAACAGGATCATCGCTGAAGATGTTGATTCGTTGACAATTATTCCCGGAATTGGCCCTAAAACAGCAAAGAGAATAATTTTAGAATTAAAGGAAAAAATTTCAAATGATGAAGTAGAAAGTGCAAATTTAGTTGGTATAGACAGCTCAAATATTGAAATAAAAGAAGCCGTGCTGGCGTTACAATCACTTGGGTATAAGCGCAGGCAGATAAACGAAGTTTTACAAAAAATTATGAAAACAGGCCAAGAAAACCTAAGTACAGAAAAAATAATTAAAAAAGTTTTAACAGTTATAAATAGGTAAGATTATGTCAATTGTAAAACCATTCCGCGGTTTGCGACCCAAACCGCAATATGCAAAAGAAATCGCTTCGCCGCCATACGATGTACTGAATGCACAAGAAGCACGAAAAATCGTTGAAAATAATCCAAATTCTTTTCTCCGTGTTAACAAAGCGGAATTAGAATTTGATGATAATATTGATGCGTATTTTGATAAAGTATATCAAAAAGGTAAAGATAATTTGCAAAGATTGTCCGATCTCGGTTTGATGATGAGGGATGAAAAGCCCTATTTTTACATTTATCGAATTGCGATGGGTAGCCAAAGTCAAACTGGATTAGTTGCGTTAACATCGGTTGCGGAATACGATAAAGGATTGATTAAAAAACACGAACATACGCGACCAGAAAAAGTGAATGATCGCGCAAATCACATAGAATTTGTTGGTGCACAAGTAGGACCGGTTTTCTCAACTTTTAGGAAAGATGATAACATAAGTAAGTTATTTAAAAAGTTAACTGTTAATAATCCATTACTAAATTTTGTCGCAGACGATGGAATACGGCATGAATTGTGGGTGATTTCAGATGGTTCTGCCATAGCTAAAATTACCACTGCATTTGCGGCATTGCCGCATTTATATATTGCGGACGGACATCATCGTAGTCAATCTGCTTCTGAAGTTTGTAGAAGAGCTAAATCAAAAAATAATTTGCACACCGGTGAAGAATCATATAATTATTTTTTAAATGTATTATTTCCCGATGATGAATTAAATATTTTACCATACAATCGCGTTGTTACCAATTTAAACGGTTTAACTTTAGATTCGGTTCTTGAAAAAGCTGCGGAAAAATTTGATATTACTCCCAATGAAAAAGAAATAACTCCTTCTGAAATCCACACTTTTGGAATTTATTGCGAGGGAAAATGGTTCTTACTCAAAGCAAAAAATGGTACATTTGATCCAAACGATCCAACTGGTTCAATTGATGCCGCAATTATTGGAAAATATTTTATTGAACCAATTTTAGATATTGGTGATCCCAAAACTGATAAACGGATTAATTTTGTAGGCGGTATCCGCGGGACTAAAGAACTGGAGAAACTTGTTGATTCCGGAGAATATAAGATGGCATTTTCATTGTATCCAACTTCGATTAGTCAATTATTAAATGTAGCTGATGCAGGTGAAGTGATGCCTCCAAAATCAACTTGGTTTGAACCAAAATTAAGAAGTGGGATGATTGTAAATTTAATTGATGATGTATAATTAGTTGCAAAAAATATAATTTCAAGAATGGCAAAATCGACTAAATTTTTGAAGCATAATCAGCTAAATTATTTCAGAAAATAGCAATTAAAATTTATTTAAAAGGAACACTATGTTAATTTTACTATCCGATGCATTTGATCCGGGTTTACCGGAAAAATTAAAGAAATTTGGTGAGGTAACCGATAACAAATCACGCGTTCACGAAGCTGAAGTAATCCTCATTCGTAGTAAAACTAAGGTTACCAAGGAATATATCGACGGGGCGCCAAATTTAAAATTGGTAATTCGTGGTGGCGTTGGTTTAGACAACGTGGATTTGGTTTACGCCAAAGAAAAAGGAATAATTGTACACAACACGGCGGCGGCTTCGTCAATCGCAGTGGCGGAATTGGCATTCACTTTAATGTTATCAAGTACAAACCACGTCGCTAAAGCAGATAAATCTATGCACGAAGGATTGTGGCTAAAAAAGGAATTGAAACGAACTGAATTGTATCAAAAAACACTTGGAATAATTGGAATGGGGCGAATCGGAACTGAACTCGCCAAGCGTGCTATTGCCTTTGGAATGACAGTAGTTGCTTTTGACCCATTTGTTAAATCATCAGATTTTGCCGAGATGAAACCAACCATGAAAGCTGTTTTCTGCATTTCTGATTATGTTTCATTACACTTGCCGCTAACAGATGAAACTAAAGGATTAATAAATTCGGAAACCTTAAAAGATTTTAAAGATGGAGCTTATTTAATCAATACTGGTAGAGGGAAAACAATTAACGAAAACGATGTTGCCAAAGCATTGGAAAGTGGAAAATTAAAAGCTTTTGGCAATGACGTTTGGTGTTCTGACCCACCTGAAAATACAGTTTTATCCAGTGCTCCCAACGTAACCATGTTGCCACATTTAGGTGCATCAACTAAAGAAAATTTGCTTAGGATCGGAGATATTATCGAAGAATTAATTGAAGATTATGTTAGTTAGCTCGAAATTAAATTTCCATAAATGGACTAACTAAGTTGTAATATTTTTTGACAATAAAATTTCAAAAAAATAGGGAGTTACACCAATGACTAAAAGAGTTTTTAATTTTAATCCGGGGCCATCTACTTTACCGTTAAATGTATTAAAAAAATTGCAAAAAGATTTGCTGAGTTTTGAAAATACTGGCATGTCAATTATGGAGATATCGCATCGTTCACCGGAATATGACAAGGTTCACAATGAAGCTATCAATTTGACCAAGGAAATAATGGGATTGGACGATACTTACAAAGTGTTGTTCGTTGGCGGTGGCGCCTCTACGCAATTTGCTTATATTCCTATGAATTTCTTGTCAGGGCCAAAAGTTGGTGCATACGTTGATACCGGAACTTGGTCAACTAAAGCAATCAAAGAGGCCAGTATTTTGGGTGAAAATGTGCACATTGCCGCTTCTTCCAAAGATGATGGGTTTACATATATTCCAACCGATTTAAATTATCCCAGAGATGCCGCCTATTTGCACATCACAACCAATAATACTATCAAAGGCACTCAATTCCATCGGCTGCCAGCTACAGGCGATGTACCACTAATCGCGGATATGTCTTCAGATATACTCTCTCATCAAATTGATTTCTCGCAATTTTCTATGATCTATGCCGGTGCTCAAAAGAATTTAGGTCCAGCCGGTGTAACAATGATTGTTTTAAAGGAAAATATGTTGGACAAAATCACGGAAGGCTTACCTACCATGATTGATTATCGTACGCACGTTACTAAGAATTCATTGTTTAATACTGCTCCAACTTTGCCGATTTATATTGTGAAATTAGTTTTAGAATGGATTAAGGAACAGGGTGGCTTAGCTGCTGTAGAAGCAACAAATCGTGCGAAAAAAGATGTGGTTTATAGCATGTTAGATGCAAATTCCGATTATTTTACAACACCAGTCAAAAAGGATAGCCGCAGTTGGATGAATGTTGTATTTAGATTGCCGTCGGAAGAATTAGAGCAAAAGTTAGTGGCCGAAGCAAAATCTGCTGGATTTATAGGTTTAAAAGGGCATCGCAGTGTTGGCGGAATTCGTGTTTCACTTTATAATGCGATGACATTAGAAGGTGCTAAAAAAGTAACTGATTTTATTATGAATTTCAGAAAAAATAATTAAAAATATTCTATTCTGATTGCTTGCATAGTGATAATTAGAAATATATGAAAAGAACTGTTTTGCATGAAAAACATGTTGAACTTGGGGCAAAAATCGTTCCATTTGCCGATTTTGAAATGCCATTGCAATACGCCGGTGTGGTTAAAGAGCATTTGGCTGTCAGATCTACGGCAGGTATTTTTGATGTAAGTCATATGGGTGAATTAGTGGTTAGCGGAAAAAATGCAGAAAAATTTTTACAATTTGTAACAATTAATGATGTATCACAAATTGAAATTGGTCAGGCGCAGTACTCTGCGATGTGTTATGAAGATGGAGGAATTGTAGACGATCTGTTGATTTATAGATATGCAGATCATTATTTATTGGTAGTAAATGCTGCAAATATTCAAAAAGATTTTGATTGGTTAAATAAACATTTAATAGTCGATGTTGATATAAAAAATGTCAGCGACGAAATCAGTTTAATAGCATTGCAAGGTCCTAACTCTATAAAAATTATATCAAAAGTAAGTGAATCAGATATTTATGAATTACCATATTATCATTTTGTTGAAGGGAAAATAGCAAACTATGATGTAATAATTGCTCGTACCGGATACACCGGCGAGTTAGGTTTTGAAATATATGGTGCTAATGATGATATGCCACATGTTTGGGATGCTATATTTGATATTGGTAAAAGTTACGAATTAGTTCCGGCTGGACTTGCCGCTCGGGATACATTGCGATTGGAGATGAAATACTGTCTGTATGGTAATGATATTGATGAAACAACGCATCCTTACGAAGCAGGGTTAGGTTGGATTACCAAACTTGAAAAGGGCAAATTTATCGGTTGTGAGGCTATCCTAAAACGAAAAGAAAATATGTCGCGAAAGTTGGTTTGTGTTGAAATGATTGATAAAGCTATTCCAAGAAAAGGGTATAAAATATTTAAAAACGGTGAAAAAATCGGCTATTTTACAAGTGCAGGGCAATCGCCATCCTTGCAAAAAGGAATTGGTTTAGCTTACATTAATCAGCCATTTACAAAATCCGGAACTGGAATTGATATAGATGTCAGAGGCAAATTTAAACGTGCTATTATAGTAAAACCACCGTTTTATAAAGATGGGACATCATTGAACTGAGTGGTTAAAATTATGTGGATATACAATGAAAAATAGAAAAGTTGAAATTTCAGGAATATTGCTAATTACTGTATCAGTTCTTGTATTGATCAGTTTGATCGGCTACAGTCCATTTGAAGAACCAAATATTTCCCCAAATATTAAAATTCAAAATCCGATGGGAATACTTGGAGTTTTTGTAGCTCATTATTTCATTAAATTGGGAATCGGTTACATTTCCTGGATACTGCCCGTTTTAGGAATTTTATGGGGCTGGTGGTTGATAGGTAAAAAGAATTTTTCTGGTCTTAGAAGAAATACGTTTTATATCATTTTAGCAACTTTTTTATTGTCTGTAACAATAGGAATTTTTAGCATTATAAATACAACATATTCAGAGCAATCCTATTTATGGGGCGGACTAACCGGCAATGTAGTAGCACGATTTTTACTTGATTTCCTGGGCAAGATAGGCACAATTATCTTGGTGATTGTTGCCTGGTTAATTTTAATACGCAGTTTTTTCTCTTGGAAGTTTTCTTCTACCTTTTTTAAATCATTAAGAACTCGTTTTAGTGGTTGGAAAAAACAGCGAGCAGCAAAAAAAAATAAATATAACCATACCCAAAGATTGCGTCAAAAAATTGACGAGCGAGCAAAAAGAGAAGCCGAACTTAAACAAGTAGGCCTCCAAAACGGCAATCAAGAAAAAACTGATTCAAGGCATGATGACGGAAAATTTGTACAAAAAACCACATTTGACTCTGGAAATATAGAAGTTGGTGAAATCATAAATGAAAAGGAAGTAAATTTAGATGCTTTGGCCAATCGACATGCACCGCGGCGAACCTATCAATTGCCCAATACTAATATATTAACAGATTCTGAATTCGTTGAATATTCAATAAGTAAATCTGAGTTATTACAAAGAGCTGAATTTTTAACACAATCATTGGCAACATTTGGAGTCGAAGGAAAAGTAGTAAATGTTTCGCCTGGTCCGGTAATTACTTTATTTGAAGTTGAGCCTGCCGAGGGCGTAAGAGTGAATAAATTTGTGCAACTTTCGGATGATTTAGCACGCGTTATGGAAGCTAGTAGAGTTCGCGTTATTGCACCGATTCCAGGAAAATCATCTGTCGGAATTGAAATACCGAATCCAAATCCTGAAATGGTGCATTTTAAGTCGGCTGTAAATTCAGCAAAATTTGCTACTAGTAAATCTAAACTGAGCTTAGCAATTGGAAAGACCACGACTGGCGAGATTGAAGCATTAGACTTGCAATCTATGCCGCATTTGCTGATTGCAGGCACCACAGGTTCTGGGAAGTCTGTTTGTTTAAATATTATTATTTGTAGCATTTTGTATCGCACAAAACCCGATGAAGTTAAATTTATGATAATTGACCCCAAAAAGGTAGAAATGTCGCTCTATCGTGCATTAGAGGGGTATCATCTAATTGGTTCCGAAGATTTCGATGAATCAATCGTTACCACAACTGATAATGCGATTCTTGCTCTGCGTGCATTAGAAAAAGAGATGGACAAACGCTACGATATATTGGCAGACGCAGTTGTGCGAAACATTGACGAATACAATAAAAAAATGGAAAAAGCGGGCGAACCAATACTTCCTTATATTGTGTTAATTATTGATGAATTAGCAGATTTGATGATGCTAAGTGCCAAAGATGTTGAGAATCCGATTGCGCGCTTAGCTCAATTGGCTAGATCCGTGGGAATCCATTTAGTTATTGCTACGCAGCGTCCTTCTGTAGATGTGATCACGGGTGTAATTAAGGCTAATTTCCCGGCACGAATTGCATTTCAGGTTGCCACCAAAATCGACTCGCGTACAATATTAGATACTATGGGTGCTGAAAAATTGATTGGACGCGGCGATATGTTATATTTAAGGCCAGGCTCATCGGAACCGATAAGATTACATGGCGGTTTCATCAAGATTGATGAGATTGAAGCAATTATGGCACATATTTCCGCACAGCCAAAAACTGAGCAATTAAAATTAGCCGGTGTTCGAGAAATGGCAAGCGCTGAATATGCCATTGAAGAAGGCACGGCTGACGAATTATTTAATGAAGCAGTTAGGTTGGTCATTACGCATCAACAAGGTTCAATTTCATTATTACAACGCAGGTTAAAGGTAGGTTATGCTCGTGCAGCAAGATTGATCGATCAAATGGAGCAATCAGGAATTGTGGGACCTTTTACCGGCAGTAAAGCAAGGGAAGTATTAGTTGATGAAACATATCTTCAAAATATTGAGAATTAGTTTCGTTTATTTTGCATTAGCGTCGTTCGCTTATACTTTTAGTGGTGCATCCCTGCTTGATTCCATCTCAACAGCTCTTTATCAAAATGGCGGTACTAGGATAGATGCAACCATTGAACATAAGCAGCTTGATAGCGATTGGACTGACAATATAACAATAGAATTAGTGGATTCCACCAAATTTGCTATAATAGCAACTGAACAATTAATGAAAGTGGATGCAGATACAATATTTACTTACATACCAAGTACTAACCAAATTGTAATAGATTATTATTATCCTAATGAGTTTAGTTTATTAAGTATGCTTTCTGGAAACTTTGCTCAAATAAACATTGGTGATATTCAAAAGCGTAGTCATGATACAATTATTGACTTTACCATTCATCAGAGCGAATCTCGAGGTAAAATTTGGGTAAATACACGAACATATTACCCAATCAAAATATTAATGGAAGATGAGTTGGATAATACTATGACTATCAAAATAAATTCGATTAAGTCAATTAGTTCGCAAAGTAAATTCCCAAATTATATAAATGAACAGTGGGAAGTCATCGATTTACGTGAATAAGGTTGTAAAATTATTAATTGGATTATTCATTAGCGTAATTGGTCTAATTTATGCTTTTCGCAATTTTAATTGGGCTGATTTTGCCGCTTCATTAAACGATGTAAACTTTTGGTATATTTTTTATTCAATAGTACTAATAATTTTATCAGTTTGGTTTAGAGCGTTGCGGTGGAAATGGTTGTTAGAACCGATTGGAAATGTCTCCACAAAAGCACTTTTTGATGCAACAATGGTTGGTTATTTTGGAAATAGTGTTTTACCATTTCGAATGGGCGAGGTATTACGGGCTTATGTTGCTGCCAACGAAAGTACAATTTCTACTTCTAAAATAATTGGCACACTGATCGTCGAGCGCATGTTGGATCTATTAGCAGTAATTGTTTTGGTCATATTTCTTCTCTTTTTTTCAGATTTAATTACAGTCCCAAATTGGATTCCAATAGTCGTGATTTTTAGTTTAATTATATTAGTATTTGTTGTGGTTTTAATCAGAAAATTAAAATTTAAAATTTTTAAAATCGAGAATATTAAATTTCTGGAATCAAAAATTGGACAAAAAATTGTACTTTTTATCAAAAATATTTTTTCAGGATTAACTGTTCTAAATAGTGCGTCTAAAAAAGTAGGTGTTATTTGGTCAACATTTTTGTTATGGATTATTTATTTTGTGTCATTTTGGCTTGTTATTAAGGGTACTGGTTTGGAAATAAATATTGCAAAAAGTGGCGTACTATTTGTAATGCTAACTTTAGCGATAACAATACCGGCTGCCCCTGGCTATATTGGGACTTATCATGCCACTGGAGTGGCTGTATTAACAAACATTTATAACATTGATCTAGGAGCAAGTCAGACATTTGTAGTTATTTCACATGCTGTGGGTTTTGTACCTTTCGTTCTGATTGGAGCAGTTATATTTATCAAAAAATCACTAACTTTTTCCAAATTAAATGGTATGGAGAATAGAGATTGAGTAAAGCGTACGAAGTAATTTTCCTCGACCGTGATGGTACTATCAATTTCGATTCGGGTTTCATTGAGCATATTAGTCAATTTACTTTCTATGATTTTACATTAACGGCATTGAGAATCTTATCAGAACATAATAATCAATTTTGCATAGTTAGTAATCAATCCGGAGTTGGCCGCGGATTGATAAATATCAATGATCTAAATGATATTAATAATTATATCCGACGTGAATTTTCCGATAATAAAATTAATTTATTGGACATATATAATTGTGTTGACCATCCAAAAAAAGCAACAAATCGACGCAAACCAGGAATGGGGATGTTCCTGGAAGCTGCAAAGGATCACAGTATTAATTTAGAAAATTGTATGATGATTGGTGATTCCGAACGTGATTTAATACCAGCTAATGTTTTAGGTATGGATACAATGTTGGTTTTAACTGGAAATGGGCATCTTACTTTAGATACAATTTCCGAAGTCGATAAACCAACCTACGTTGTTAAAAATATATTGGAAGGTGCAAAATTATTAAGTAAAAATTGAGCAATGATTAAGAAAATTGGAGTTTTAATGGGTGGGACATCTTTGGAAAGAGATGTCTCTTTAAATTCTGGTAAAGCCATTGTGGAAGTTTGCCAAAAATTAAAATATGATACAATTCCACTCATTTTAAATGAAAAATTATCCGATATTTTACCTGATTTGCAAATCGTTGATTTTATGTTTATTGCTTTACATGGCGGAGAAGGTGAAAATGGTAGCATGCAAGGATTTTTGGAGGAATTGGGCGTACAATATAATGGTTCCGGTGTGTTGGCTTCGGCCTTGGGAATGGACAAAAATATAAGCAAAATACTTTGCCAAAGCATTGGTATTCCAACACCAAAATGGCGATATTTTAAATCGTTTAAGAAAAGTTTAAAATATAAATGTGATTCTTATCCCGTGGTTGTAAAACCGAACGACGGAGGCAGTACAATTGGCTTGACCATTGTTCATCAAGAAAGTGAGTTAGAAGCAGCTATTCGCCATGCTGATGCAAATGGCAGTGGCATCTTGATAGAAAAATTTATTCCCGGCCGAGAATTAACTGTGTCAGTTCTCGGAGAAAAAGCATGCCCGATCATCGAAATTTTGCCCACACACGAATCGTATGATTACGAGTGTAAATACACAAAAGGAATGTCCGATTATAGATGTCCGGCAAACATTCCGGCATTATTAACGGAATCAATTAGACAAAAATCGATTGAATTTTATAATTTACTAAAATGCAAAGGATACGGCAGAATAGACTTCCGATTAGACACTGAAGGTGTGCCATGGTTGTTGGAAATTAATACCTTGCCGGGAATGACTTCCACGAGCTTGGTACCAAAGGCGGCTGAAGCCATTGGTATATCTTTTGAAGAATTGATCCAAACTATTATAAATGAATCGCTTAAAAAATGAAACATTGGATTGCAGTTTACACTAAACCACGTCATGAAAAAGCTGTTCGAAAACAGTTTGAGGATAATGAAATAGAATCTTATTTACCAATGGTTCGACAAAAACACCGTTGGAGCGATAGAATGAAATGGGTAGAAGTGCCGATATTTAAAAGTTATATTTTTGTCCGAATTGAATTAAAAGAAAATTTGCGGGTGTTGCAAACTCAGGGTGTGCACAATATTGTAAAATTTCAAAACAAGGTTGCCTTGATTCCTGAAATTCAAATCCAAAATTTGCGAGCCATGATTGAAGGTGGTTTTAACCCATTTCCGACCGATTATTTTTTTGTAGGTGATCAGGTTGAGGTCATGGGAGGGCCATTGCGAGGTTTGGTTGGTATCGTGGCACGAAATGATGCTCCAAATAAATTGATTATAAAAATAGATGCGATTCAGCATGCCGTGGCGGTAAAAATAGAACAAAAATATTTAAAACCAATGAAGCATTGATATGGCGATTCAATTTTATAATACTCTCACGAAACAGAAGGAAAAATTTATACCAATTAAACCGAGGAAGGTGAATTTATATACTTGTGGACCAACTGTTTACGATGCAGCACACATTGGTAATTTCCGAACCTTTATTTTTGAGGATTTGTTAAAAAGATATTTAATCGAAAAAGGTTTTAAAGTCCATCATGTTATGAATATAACCGATGTTGACGATAAAACTATTTTGCGGAGTAATCAGGCAAAAATTCCAATCACCGAGCTAACGGAATCATATATTGATTTATTTTTCAATGATTTGAAATTATTGAAAATTATTCCGGCTGATAAGTATCCGAAAGCTACTGACCATATATCGGAGATGATTACTTTAATTCAAAAATTATTGAAAAATAATTTTGCTTATCTGTCCGAGGATAATTCGGTTTATTTTAAGATTAAAAAATTTAAGGAGTATGGTAAGCTGGCAAAACTAAATTTCGCTGAACAAAAGAAAACTCAGCGCATAACTGCAGATGATTATTCAAAGGACAATCCGCAAGATTTTGTTTTGTGGAAAGCTTGGAAAACCGAAGATGGTAACATTTGTTGGGAATCGCCATGGGGAAAAGGACGTCCTGGGTGGCACATAGAATGCTCAGCAATGTCTACAAAATATTTAGGTACTCATTTTGATATACACTGCGGTGGAGTTGATAATATATTTCCACACCATGAAAATGAAATTGCACAATCGGAATGTGCTAATAATGGAAAATTTGTTAACTTTTGGTTGCACAGTGAGCATCTATTGGTAGATAATGTAAAAATGAGCAAATCTGCCGGCAACTTCTACAAAATTAATGATTTAGTTGAAGCTGGATTTTCATCCGAAGCGCTACGATATTTGTTGTTAAGCGGCCACTATCGCACTAAAATAAATTTCTCATTAGATAAAAAACACGAAGCGATTAAGATTGTGCAACGAGTCAATGATTTCAGGCAACGATTATTAAATTTTTCAAGAAAAAGTGATAGTCCCACTTTGCCAAAAGAGTATTCAAAATTTATACAAAAATTAGATGATGATTTGAATACTCCCGAAGCGTTAGCCGTATTTTTCGATTGGCTCCGAACAATTAATATTCGAATGGATAATAATGCGCTTTCGGATGTTGAAGCGATTGAAGCACTCAATTTTGTAGATAGGTTTAATTCAATATTTGATCTGATTAGAGAAGCAAGAGAAATTCCACATAAAGTGCAAAAATTAATTGCTGAGCGAGAAAAAGCAAGGGAAGAACAAAATTGGTCTAAAGCTGATTTACTCCGTGAAAAAATTACAAAATTGGGCTGGATAATTGAGGACCATGCTGGTGGGTATAATTTAAAACCCATTAAGTAGCCCAAAATTCGACTGAACTCCTGATTGTAATTATTTTTCAAACATATTTATGTTGATAAAATATTATATTTCCTTTTAATTTTCGGATTAATATAAATTAAAAATATATCATTGGCTAATATATTAAGTTCATTTTATCACGATATAGTAAATATTATTTTTCCAAATAATTGCGCTATTTGTAATCAATTGGTAGCTGAAAACCAAAATTGTATTTGTACGCGTTGTTTTTCTAATTTTAAACCTACCGGTCTGGAAAATTGGATTGATAATTTACGCATCGCTGCCGGCATTGATGCAGTCTATTCGGCTTGGTTTGCTACTGGATCTGTTAAAGATATAATCTACAGTATTAAGTATCATAATCAACCACGATTAGGCGAAGAATTAGGACGCAGAATTGCGGCTGAAATTCCAATTGACGAATTAGATGAGATTGATACAATTACTGCGGTGCCGTTAAATTCGACGAGGAAGAGGGAGCGCGGTTATAATCAATCCGAATGGATTTGCAGAGGATTATCTAAAGCTTGGGGTATCCCCTATCAAAATAATTTAATTAAACGAATAAAATATACACATACACAAACAGATCTGAATGCTAAGGAAAGAAAAGAAAATATGACCAATGCGTTTAGTTTTAGAAGAGAAGTAGATTCGTTATCAGTCGTTATTGTTGATGATGTAATAACAACTGGAGCGACATTATCGGCCTGTGCAGTTGAAATAAGAAGAAGTGGTGCAAAAAAAGTAACTGGGGTATCCTGTTGCACGCCACTGCTTTGACTATAAACCGGAGAAATAGAATTGTTAAAAACAATCGATAAATTTGATTTGAAAAATAAACGAGTACTTATGCGGGTGGATTTTAACGTCCCGCTTAGCGATGGAAAAGTAAGCGATGATTTTCGAATTAGAATGGTTCTTCCTACAATTAATTACTGCTTGGAACATGGCGCTTCGATAGTTTTAATGTCACATTTAGGACGGCCTGGTGGAAAAGTTATACCGGAATTAAGTTTAATCCCTGTTGGCGAGAAATTAGCAGAATTATTAGAAATTCCTGTAAAATTTTCTGATGATTGCGTTTCTGAAGATGCCAGAGATGTTTCTTTGGGACTGCGTGCAGGGGAAATCCATCTCCTTGAAAATTTACGATTTCATAAAGAAGAAATTATCAATGATAACTACTTTAGCGAACTTCTGGCTAAACAAGGAGAAATATTTATCAATGATGCCTTTGGAACAGCGCATCGGCCGCATGCATCGAATGTTGGTGTTTCGAAATATTTTTTACATAAAGGAATCGGATTCTTATTTAAGAAAGAATTAACTTATTTGAGTGATATAATCGCTAAGCCGAAACGTCCAATGACGTTAGTTTTAGGTGGAGCAAAAATCGGTACAAAAATAAAACTTATCCATAAATTTATTGATGAAGCCGACCAAATAATTATCGGTGGCGGTATGGCGTTTACATTTCTAAAAGCACACGGAATAGATGTCGGTGGCTCTTTAGTTGATGATTCAATGTTAGAAATAGCTGCTAAGATTATCAAGAAAAGTCGTGATAAAAATAAAAAAATTCAACTTCCAAGTGATGTTGTGGCAGCTCAGAATCTGAATGATGGAAAAAATAAAAAAGTTTTAAGAACAAATAATATTCCCCAAAATATGTCCGGATTTGATATTGGTCCATCCACCATTAAGGAGTATTCAAAAATCTTGTTGGAATCTAAAACGATAATTTGGAATGGACCGATGGGTGTTTTTGAGCAATCTGATTTTAGTAGTGGAACCAAAAAGGTCGCCGAAATACTAGTAAAAGCACGCGAAGAAAATGGAAGTATTGTAATTGTAGGTGGTGGTGATACCGCCGCTGCTGTTAAATCTTTTGGATTGATTGATCAAATGTCGCATGTATCAACTGGCGGTGGCGCATCACTTGATCTGTTATCAGGGAATAAATTACCATCGGTAGAAACATTGGAAAACTAAATGAATAAAGTAGGAATTGTAGCGGGTAATTGGAAAATGCACAAATCACCGCTTGAAGGCGAAAAATTTATTAACACATTTATAAATTTAATGTTGAATGTAAAAAATGTTGAAATTATATTTTGTCCGCCTTTTACGGCATTATTTAATATTGACGGTGCATTGAAAGATTATCCTTATAAACTTGGCGCACAAAATTGCCATTGGGAAAACAAAGGTGCCTTCACAGGGGAAATTTCAGTAAATATGCTCGTAGGTTGTGGCGTAGATTATGTAATTTTGGGACATTCTGAGCGTCGACATGTGTTTAATGAACCGGATGACTGGATAAATAAAAAGATGAAGGCAGCATTGGCGGGCGGTCTAAAGCCGATATTGTGTATTGGTGAAACTTTATCGCAAAGATCAAGTAATGAAACTAAGAATATTTTATTTAATCAATTGAAAAATGGATTGATGGATGTGAGTGATCTTACTAATGTTGTCATCGCTTACGAGCCGGTATGGGCAATTGGAACTGGTGAAACAGCAAATAAAGCGCAAGTTAGTGAAGCTCATAGATGGGTTCGTGATATTTTAAGTGAGTTTTATTCGCAGGAAATTGCCAATCGGACACCACTTTTATATGGAGGATCGGTAAAACCGGTGAATGCCGAAGAGCTGTTTGAAATACAAGATGTAAACGGTTTTTTAATCGGCGGAGCCAGTTTGAAAATTGAACCGTTTAAAGATATAATATTAACTGTAGATGAAAAATTAAAGGATTAAATGTGCAAGCTTTTTTAATAATAATTCATACAATTGTCAGTTTACTTTTGATTGTAGTAATCTTAATGCAAGCCAGCCAAGGTGGTGGGTTATCAGGTACGTTTGGTAGCACAGCGACTAACGCATTGCTCGGAGGGCGTGGTGCCGGTACATTTTTAAGTAAACTGACAACCTATTTAGCTGTAATTTTTTTGGGATTAGCAGTTGTGATTAGTTTGATCAGCTCACCTACAAACATTGAGTCTGAATCAATTTTGAAACAAGAAGCAGAGAATCAGAGTATAACACCAGGAGCTGATTTGTCATTGCCAACGGCAACACCGCTCCCTGAGGATGGCGTTGAATAAAATTGCCGAAGTGGTGGAACTGGTAGACACGCTATCTTGAGGGGGTAGTCTCCTTTGGAGGTGCGGGTTCGAGTCCCGCCTTCGGCACAGAAAATTGAAATAAAAGTGAGGTTGATATGAAAACAATTAAGTTGCTAATAACATTAGCATTACTTTTTGGTTTATCCTCTGCACAAGAAGATAATCCATTGATTTTGTATGATCAAGGACTGAAGACTCTTGAAAGCGGAAATTGGGACGAGGCAAACAGTATTTTTAGAAAAATCCTGGAAATAAAAGGTGATTTTTCACCTGCGTTGATTCAACTTGCCAAAATCAATGTTAGAAATGGGGATATGAATCAAACGAAAGTATATTTGCGTCAGGCTATTGATATGGAACCAGAGAATCAAGAGTATCGTGATAAATACGATCAATTAAACGAAGTGAACAAGCTGATGTCACAAGGTGCTCGTGAACTTGATGCAGGAGAATACGAGAATGCTCACAATTCATATTCACAGGTTTACGATAAGTATCCATATATGACTGAGGCAATTTATAGTCTTGGTATAGTTAAAATGCGCGAAGGCGATTTTGATTCGGCCGTAAATTATTATAATAAGGCTTTGGCTGTGAATCCTGAACATGAGAAATCAAGAAAAGCATTAAGAAATGCAGCCGGAAATATGTTTAATGAAGGAAATAATTTATATCGCCGACGTGATTACGAAAATGCCGCAAACCATTACAAAAAAGTGGTAGCGATCAATAATACTTTTTATAAAGCCTACTACCAGTTAGGCCGTGTTGAAACACGACTGAAAAATAAAAGTGGTGCTATTGCAGCATATGAAAAAGCAGTAGCTGTAAAACCTGATTTTCACCAAGGCTGGTACGGATTGGGTATTGCAAAACGAACCAATGGAGATGAGCAAGGTGCTTTAAATGCATTTCAAAAAGCTGTGGAAGTAAATTCAAAATATGCTAAAGCATATTGTGCAATGGGTGACATCTATTATAAAACAAGTAGATTTGAAAAAGCTAAATCTTCTTGCCAACAAGCAATACAAGCTGATGGAACATATTCCAAGCCATACATTACATTGGCAACTATCAATATTGATAACAAAGAATACGACCAAGCTTTAACAAATTTGGAATTGGCTACATCTCTTGAGCGTAAAAATCCTAAAGCGTGGTTAAAAATTGCCCAAGTTCAAAATATAAAAGGTGATTGTGCTGCTGCCAAGCGTGCTGCGCGTAAATCTCTTGATCTAAATAGCAAATCCGGTGGTGCATGGTTGGAATTAGGAGTTGCTGAATATTGTAATGGTTCTGGCAGCAAAACAGCCGCATTAAATGCATTAGAAAAAGCGCGTGGTGATCGGACTTGGAAAACCTATGCCGAATACGAAATCGATAAAATCAGGAACCCGCATCGCTATAAAAAATAAGAGTAACTAATAATAATTCAAGGTCGGTATGTTAGATTATATCGACCTTGAATTAATCGCAGACTTGCATGTCGTCAAATATATTTATCGGAACTGATATAGAATCAGTTTCGAGAATTGCCAAAATTATCAATTCTTCGAAAAGTGAAAATTTTAAAAAGCGTATTTTCACAAAAAAAGAAATTGAATATTGTGAAACGAAATCAAATCCTGCAATTCATTTTGCAGGTAGATTTTCCGCTAAAGAAGCAGTAACAAAAGCACTGTTAGCATCAGAAAAAATTGACTCAATCAAAATGAGTTTAATCGAAATAACTTCGACCAAAACAAATAAACCTGAAGTAAATTTATTGTTTGATAGTAATTTAAAAATGAGCTGTAAAGTATCAATATCACACACGAAAGAATTTGCAATTGCATTTGCCCTCCTCGAAATTGTTGCATGAGACTGCTGACTAAAGAACAAGCGCAAGAATTAGATCACACAGCTATAAATAAAATGGGTATTTGCGGTGTAGATTTAATGGGAAAAGCTGGAGCTGCTGTTGCCAAACATGTTCTTAAAATGGTAGCAACGATAGATGATCCCAAAGTTGCAATTATTTGTGGCAAGGGTAATAATGCCGGCGATGGATACAAAGCAGCCATTGAATTGAAATTAAATGAATTTAATCCTGATGTGTATATCATTCCGGAAGAGAATAAAATTAGCGGAGATGCCCTTTTTTACTATACTAAGTGCATAGATGCAAGAGTTCCAGTGTTTCATGCTTTAGAACCACCTATAAAAAAATATAATTTAATTATTGATGCCTTATTAGGAACGGGTTTTCATGGCAAACTTCGAAAACCATGTGTTAATTTTACTAAGTGGATAAATAAACAAAAATCTTTTATCGTAGCGGTTGATATTCCGTCCGGAATTGATGCCAATAGTGGTCAAATTGCTAAAAATTCCGTAAAAGCAGATACGACTATTACTTTTGGAATGACAAAAGTTGGAATGGTGTTAGAACCAGGGAAATCGCATTGCGGTAAAATAATTATAGAAGATATAGGTTTTCCAAATATTTATGACAAATTAAGTGGATTAAAATTCCGTACTGCAACAGAGAAAATGTGCTATGAATATTTAGGACAACCAGCCGTAGACACACACAAATACAAGCAAGGGAAAATATTGATTATTGCCGGTTCGCGTGGGATGACCGGAGCCGCAATTTTGGCAGCTAATGCCGCGCTAAAAAGTGGTGTAGGTTTGGTTGCATTAGTTTCTCCGAAATCACTGAATGATATCTATGAAACTAATATTATCGAAGGTTTAACTATTAGTTGTGAAGATGCTGGCGATGGATATTTTAAATATGAAAACTATGCGGAAATTATGAAACATTGTAATTGGGCGGATGCCATTTTAATCGGACCGGGATTAGGAAAACAACCAACAACAATAAAATTAATTAAAAAAATTGTCGCAAATTCTTCAAAACCATTAATAATTGATGCAGATGGATTACACTGTTTTTCCGAAAACTTAAATTTATTTAATAAAATCAAAAGCGATGTTGTTATAACGCCGCATTATGGAGAGTTTGCCAGATTAATTGGATATGAAAATCATACAATTAAAAGCAATGTAGTTGAGCATTTGACAAAATTTATGACCAAATTTCCTGAAACGCTAGTACTAAAAAATGCTCCGACTATAACTACTCATAAAAATGAGGCTGTAGTTAATACATCGGGAAATCAAGGATTAGCCTCAGCCGGAACCGGGGATGTTTTGTCCGGAATAATTACTAGTTTCATAGCGCAGGGGATCTCTCCTACAATTGCAGCTGAGTTGGGTGTATTTGTCCATGGCAAGGCAGCAGAATATATGACAGATCAAAATGGAATTCGTGGAACAATAGCAACAGATATTGTCTTAGGAATTGGACCGGCACTCAAAAAGTATGAGTAAAAAATATTTCAGATTACTATTAATTGTATATATAATCGCCATACTTGCTGTTGCGTCAATTCCCGGTAAGTCAATGCCAAAGGTTGAAATTTGGTCAATTGATAAAATATTTCACTTCATTGAATATTTTATTTTAGCATTCTTGGCGATTAACTCATTTTTAAATTCAAAATTTAAAATCCTAATAATAATTTTAGCAGGAATTATCTACGGTGGATTTATTGAATTATGGCAAGAATATGTTGTTGGCAGAGATGCCAGTATTTATGATGAAATTGCAAACAGTCTTGGAATGATAATAGGCAGTATCATAACCGTTGGGTATTTAAAATTTACAAATGATTGAAAAATTGTATGTCAAAGATTTTGCAATATTGGATGAAATTGAAGTGCCATTTTTTAAAGGATTAACTGTTATCACGGGTGAGACGGGGTCTGGTAAATCGATTTTGTTGCAAGCCATCGATATTTCCCTTGGTGGAAAAAGTTCTAAAAATATGGTAAAAAGTGGCGCTGAGCGAGCCGTAGTTGAAACTAAAATTGGATCAACAGCTTTTCGGCGAATAATGAATAAAAGTGGTCGTACAAAATCATTTATCAATGATGAACCTTTGGCTGAAAGTAAATTCCGACTTGCTTCAACTTCTTTAGTTGATTTTCATGGACAGCATGAGCAACAATATATAATGAATATTGCTTCGCACATCGATTATTTGGATGCTTTTTGTGGCATAACTAATTTAGTTGAAGTTTGTACGAAATCTTTTGAAATAATCAAGAAATCCAAAAAAACATTGGCGGATTTAGTTCAGCAAAAGCAAAATGCCGAAGTAAAACAAGAATTGCTTGCGTTTCAAATGAATGAGATTTCAGCTGTAAGTCCGGTCAAAAGTGAGGACATTGAATTAGAAAATGAATTCAAGAAAATTAGACATATTGACGAATTGATTGAGACCACAAATCGAATTGCCATTGAACTAACCGACGATGATAAATCTGTTTACAATAGAATTTCATCATCAGTATCTTCGCTTGAGCGTTTGGTCAATATGGATGAAAAGCTCTCAAAAATGGCGGATTTACTTAGAACTGCGGCCATCAATGTGCAAGATACATCAGCGGGATTAAGTGATTATATCAATTCGCTAAATCATGATAAAAGTAGAATGCTTGAAATTCAAGACAGGTTGGGAGCATTGGACAATCTTAAAAGAAAATATGGCGGATCTATTGAGGCAGTTTTAGATACTCAAACGCAAATCAATGAGGAAATATTGAATTATTCATCTTTGGATAATAAAATTGATGAATTAAAAAAAGTTATTGCAGATGAGATAGAAGTCTATCAAAGTATTGCAATTGAACTTCATAATGTGAGAATGCGGGAAGCCGAAAAATTAGCTAAATCAATAGAAAATGAAATGACAAGTCTTAACATGGCTGGTGCTAAGTTTAAAGTTGAAATTACTCACAAAACTAAAGCAGAGTCAGATGTGCAATTTAATGGAAATCCGGTTTTGGCTCATGCTAAGGGAGTTGATAACGTACAATTTTTGTTAAGTGCTAATCCGGGCGAAAAATTAAAACCGCTTGTAGAAATTGCATCGGGTGGTGAAATTTCAAGGATTATGTTGGCACTTAAAACTGTATTTCAATCGGTCGATCCGGTCGATTCTCTAATATTTGATGAGATTGACAGTGGAATTTCAGGAGATGCTGCCAAAAAAGTTGCTGCAAGTCTTAAAAATCTTGCCAGATTTAAACAAGTAATTTGTATTACTCATTTGCTTCAGATCGTCAAACAGGCAACTAACCATCTTCATATTTTGAAAACTATTGCCAAAGATAAAACTAATGTTCAAATTAATTATTTATTTGGAGAAGAAAGTGAGAAAATAATTGCTCAATTAGCATCTGTTGAGTAAATAAAATTCTGTTAAATTTATCCTATGGAAAAAATCGTAATCGAAGGCAGTCATCAATTAAGAGGTGAAGTCGAAATTAGTGGAGCCAAAAATGCCGTTTTGCCAATTATGGCAGCGGCATTATTAGTTGAAGGAGAAACAAAAATTAAGCGCGTACCCGATTTACGAGACACTCGGACTATGGCTGATTTATTGAAAATGGTTGGTGCAAAAATTAATTTTCATAATAATACAATGTCAATTGATACTGCATCTGTTAATAATCCGGTGGCACCATACGATTTAGTTAAAAAAATGCGAGCTTCTTTTTATGTTTTAGGTCCGTTGATTGCACGATTTGGCCAAGCAACAGTTTCAATGCCGGGTGGTTGTGCTTGGGGCCCAAGACCGGTGGATTATCACCTAAAAGGATTGGAAAAATTAGGTGCAAAAATTGATCTTGCCGGTGGTGATATTATTGCTCGCACGAAAAAGCTTGTTGGAAATAAAATCCGATTCGATTTTCCATCAGTTGGAGCAACTGGAAATATTGTTATGGCGGCTGTCATGGCAGATGGAGAAACAGAGATTTCCAACACCGCAAAGGAACCGGAAATTGTTCAATTGTGTGAATTTTTAGTTTCTATGGGCGCCAAAATAGAAGGAATCGGTACAACCAAAATTTGTGTAGAAGGTGTTGATGAACTTAAACCCCAAGCAATAACTGTTATTCCCGATCGGATTGAAGCCGGGACATTTTTAATTGCCGGTGCGGCACTTGGTGAAATTATATTAAAAAATACTATTCCTGAACATTTATCTGCCATAATTGAAAAATTAGAGGATGTTGGTGCCAGAATTACCATAAATGATACTGATATTGTAATAAATCGTGCCGACAATATTGAAGCTATTGATGTTTCAACTGCTGTATTTCCCGGGTTCGCCACAGATTTGCAAGCGCAATGGATTGCACTAATGGTAACCGCAAATGGTTCATCAATTATAACTGATACTATTTATAATGATCGATTTAGTCATGTACCAGAATTGAATCGCCTTGGTGCTAATATTACGGTTGAAGGAAACTCAGCTATCGTTCGTGGAGTTGATGAACTTTTGGGTGCTGAAGTTCGCTCTACTGACATCCGTGCGAGCGCATCGTTGATATTGGCTGGATTAATGGCTAAAGGTAATACCATTATAAACAATGTTCATCATATTGATCGTGGGTATGAAAGTATTGAGAAAAAATTTGCCCAACTTGGTGCAAATATTAAGCGCCTTAACGAATAAATCGTGAGATTTATAATTAAAGGAATTTAAATGAGAATTGTGATAATTGGTGCTGGTGAAGTTGGTTTTCATGTTGCTAAAGCGTTGAGCCAAGAAGATTTTGATATAACTGTGATTGATATTGATCCGGAAAAATGTCGTCGGGCTTCCGAGCATTTAGATGTAATTGTAGTGCTTGGTAATGGTGCGAGCCCCAAAAATTTAGTTAAAGCAGAAGTTGCCAAAGCTGATTATGTGTTTGCATTAACACGCATTGACGAAGTGAATCTGATTGCCTCGCAACAAGCACGCCAATTAGGTGCAAATAAAGTTATTGCGCGCCTAAGAAACCAACAGTATAGCGATGCCAATTCAATAATTAAACCGGAAAAATTTGGCATTGATTTGGTAATCCATCCTGAAAAGGAAGCATGTGAAGAAATTGTAAGATTGGTTGACCACCCTTATGCCACTAAAGCGATGGACTTTGAAGGTGGAAGATTAAAAATGTTGGGAATCAGAATATCTTCGCATAGTAAAATTATTGGTCGCTCCGTAAGAGAAATTTGCGAGATTAAGAAGGAAATAAAATTTGGCATAGTGTCGGTTATAAGGGGAAAAAGAACAGTGGTACCCTGGGGTGATTTCATTTTTAAGGCAAATGACCGCGTTTATTTTATTCTAAAAACGGAAAATCTCAGCGAATTATTGGGTATTCTTGATATCAATGATGATAGTTCGGATCGGATAATAATTTTTGGTGGTGAAAAAATCGGATATTCGATTGCTGAAAAATTGCAAGATAAAAAATCTGTTCGCTTAATCGATAAGCGACGCGAAAAATCGGAACAAATTGCCACAGATTTGAAGGATACGATGGTTATAAATGCTGATGGAACTGATATTGAATTCTTAAAATCGGAAAATATTCAAAATGCCGACAGTTTCATAGCGGTAACTAAGGATGAGAAAACCAATATTTTAGCAGGTATTTTGGCTAATCGCTTGGGCGCCAGGCAGACATTGATCCATATCAATACTACAGAATATATCCCACTTCTGCAAGATTTGGGTGCCGGATCGGTTGTAAGTAAAAATATGGCTACGGTTAATTCTATTATTAGAAAAATATACAGTGATAAAACGGAAACGGATTTATTTGCTTTTGATGAAATTGAAGTCGATGTAATCGAATTGCGGCCGCAGAATGGCAGTAAAGTAACTCAAAAAAAATTAGAAGAAGTTGATTTCCCAAAGGACAGCATAGTTGGTGTAATTAACCATCATGGACATTTAAGTATTGCTCGAGGGAATTCCATTATTACCGAGGAAGACACAGTTTTAGTATTTTCCAAAACAAGGGCAATCCCAAAAATCAGAAAATTATTTGGTCTTTGATGAATATTAAGACGATTTTAAACATTATTGGTGCTCAAATCGGTATATTAGGAATTACTCTTCTAATTCCGGCTGCGGTTTCATACGGTTTTAAGGAGAACGACCTTCAAGGATTTCTTCTTTCGGCTTGTATTGCATTCACAATCGGATTGCCATTGTGGTTTTTCACAAAAAACAGCAAAAGTTTATCTAATAAAGATGGCTTTTTAATTGTAACAGCAGCTTGGTTAATTACTGCTGTTATCGGGGCGCTACCATTTTATTTTAGCGGAGCAATTCCTAATATTACGGATGCCTTTTTTGAATCGATGTCTGGCGTAACTACGACGGGTGCCACAATTATCGGCAATCCGATCACCTTGCCAAATTTACCTAATGGAATTGAGAGTTTGCCACACGGAATTTTATTTTGGCGATCATTTATCCAATGGATTGGTGGTATGGGAATCATTGTTTTCGCAATTGCGATATTACCATTACTTGGCGTTTGTGGTGTGCAAATGTTCAAGGCGGAGGTGCCCGGTCCGGTTTCAGATAAATTGCGCCCGCGTGTGAGAGAAACTGCCAAAATTCTGTGGTTGGTTTATGTGGGATTCACAATCGTGGAAATCTTGCTGTTAACTATGGGCGGTATGGCGATTTTCGACGCCGTTTGCCATGCATTTACAACAATGCCCACCGGTGGATTTTCAACTATGAATGCCAGCGTCGCAGCTTGGGACAATTCGTTTATTCACTATGTAATAATTTTCTTCATGCTAATGGCAGGAATAAACTTTTCGTTGCATTTTAGAGCGATGTCCGGAGAACTAAAAGCATACAGTCGGGATTATGAGTTCAAATTATATATTGGTATTATTTGTATTGTAACAATTGTAATATTTTTGCTGGTCAGTTTAAGCGATGGAGGATTTACGCATACAAAATTCCGCGATGCACTTTTTCAGACTGTTTCAATTATCACTACCACCGGTTATGGTACGCATGATTATGAATTATGGAGTTATTTTATCCAATTTTCCTTGTTAGCGCTAATGTTTTTCGGTGCAATGGGTGGTTCTACCGGAGGTGGAATAAAACTGATTCGCGTGTTTTTAATTATTAAACACAGTCTAATGGAAACACGGCGATTATTACATGCTCGGGCAATCATTCCGATTAGAATCGGCAATAGATATATTGACGAGAGTATAATTCGAAATACACTTGGTTTCTTTCTTTTTTATGTCGCAATATTCTCAGTGACGGCGGCAACATTAACTGCTTTAGGAATTGATATAACATCTGCGATTGGTGCAGCAGCATCAGCTGTGGGAAATATTGGACCAGCTTTGGGTTCATTCGGTCCAACCGATAATTACGCACTATTGCCTGATTTCGGAAAGTGGATTTTAAGTTTTGCAATGCTATTGGGCCGATTAGAAATTTTTACTGTAATAATTTTGTTCAGCCGAACCTATTGGAAATAAATTGGAGAGTTTGATGAAATACATCAAGATTGAAGTCAAGAATAGAATTGGAACAATTATAATTAATCGCCCTGAGGCGCTAAATGCGATGAGTAGAACTTTAGTGGGCGAGCTAAAGGATGCCACTGAAAATTTAATAAAAGACAGTGACGTTAATATAATTCTGATTACGGGTTCAGGCGAAAAAGCATTTGTAGCCGGAGCCGACATTAAAGCGATGCAAAAAATGTCCGGAAGGCAAGCCTTAGAGTTTAGTCGTGAAGGGCAGGAAATGACTATGGTCATCGAAGAATCTCCCAAACCTGTAATTGCTGTTATAAATGGATTTGCGCTTGGTGGAGGTTGCGAAATCGCACTCGCTTGCGATATTCGTATTGCGTCACAAAATGCAAAATTTTCACAACCTGAGGTTGCCCTTGGAATAATTCCCGGTTGGGGAGGAACACAGCGATTGCCTCGTTTAATTGGCAAAGGCTATGCGATTGAAATGATAGCAAGTGGCGAAATGATTAATGCCGATGAGGCATTGCGAATTGGGTTGGTAAATCATGTTGTTCCGCAATCCGAGCTGATGGGAAAGGCATATTTATTGGCGCAATCAATCTTGAAAAATGGACCAAATGCAGTTGCTGCAGCGCTTAAATGTATTCATACCGGATATGATAAATCATTGGAGAGTAGTTTGGACATAGAATTAAATGCATTCGCTGAATTATTTGAAACTGAAGAACAGCGCGAAGGCACCGCTGCCTTTGTGGAAAAACGGAAACCAAATTTCAATAAATAATTTTAACGGTAAAAAAACTTGAAGCTGAGTTTCACAAAATATCGCTTGAATTGCATTCATCCATTTGGAATTTCACGCAGTACCTATGATTACTATGACCGCGTTTATATTTTTATCGAGCAAGACAGTATAATCGGGAGAGGAGAGGCAGCTCCAACGGAGCGATATAACGAATCAGTTTCCCAAATATTAGAACGATTGAAAAATCCGATTAAATTGCCTGACAAGTTCACTGAGATTGCTGAATTAATAAATATTATCGATGGGAAAGTCGGCGATATTAAATCTTTACGTTCGGCCTGTGTCAATGCCATGCTCGATTGGTACACACAATCGCAAGGATTGCCGCTTTCGGAATATTATAAATTTGGAAATAAAATTAGTCAGCCTACTTCATTTACGATTGCGATTGGTGATTTCGCAGAACTTGAACAGAAAATTGCTGAAGCTGAGAATTTCAAGATTTTGAAAGTGAAACTTGGTACAGATCATGATAAACATATAATTACAACGATACGAAAATTTACCGATAAACCAATTAGAGTTGATGCTAATGAAGGGTGGGATTTACAATTTGCAATTGAAATGAGTAATTGGCTCGCTGTCCAAAACATTGAATTAATTGAACAACCTCTTCCGACAAATAAATTATCAGAGATGTCGACACTGCAAGATGAATCCCCACTGCCGCTGATTGCTGATGAAAATTGCCATACCGCAGATGATATAGAAAAATTGGTATCCGGATTTGATGGAATAAATATAAAATTAACTAAATGTGGTGGTTTAGATGAAGCTGTACAAATGGTTGATATAGCGAACAATAACTCACTTAAAGTAATGCTTGGTTGTATGGTTGAGTCATCGGTCGGAATCACAGCAATCGGACAACTTGCAGCACGCGCAGATTACTTAGATTTAGACGGAAATTTGCTAATTGATAACGATCCATACCATGGATTATTTATTGAAAATGGTGTGCCTATTTTACCTGATTCTGCCGGATTGGGCTTGCAATTAAAAAATGAATATCAAATAAATTTTCCGGAATTAAAATGAAAATACTTGGTATTGAGCATGTTGGAATCGCTGTAGAAAGTTTCAAAATGGATGCTCCTTTTTGGAAATTAATTTTCAAAAATATTAAGAGTTATACTGAAGAAGTTCATGAGCAAAAAGTAAAAACAAATATTTTCGACACAAAAAAAGGAAAAATAGAATTATTAGAAGCGACTTCATCGGAATCTCCGATTGCTAAATTTATTTCAAAACGTGGTAAAGGGATTCATCATATCTGTCTTGAGGTAGAAAATATCAAACAAGCAATTGCTGAACTTTTAGAGGCTGGAATAACGATGGTTGACAAAATTCCACGAATTGGTGCCGAAGGATATTTGGTAGCATTTATTCATCCCAAAAGTACCGGTGGCGTGTTGGTTGAATTAGCGGAGAAATCAAATAAATAATCATTTTGAGAAAATTATTATAATAAAATGCCCCGTTATCGGGGCATTTTATTTATCATATTTTTGGATATAATCTGTAGATTTTTAACTAATAAATGACTACGAAAGATAAATTAAAACTAGTTCCAACAAAACCTGGTGTTTATTTATTTCGGAATGCTAAAAATGAAATTATTTATATTGGTAAGGCTAAAAATTTGCGTAATCGAGTTAGGTCTTACTTTCAGAATAATAAATATCAAACTCCTAAAAATCAAGCACTTATAGCTCGGATTGCTGATTTGGAATGGATTGTTGTAGCCAATGAAGTTGAGGCATTACTTACTGAATCGAATCTGATTAAACAGCATTCACCGAAATATAACATTGATCTTCGTGATGACAAATCGTTTCCGTTTATCAGGATTACAAATGAACCCTACCCGCAAGTATTTTTAACACGCAAGATTGTCAAAGATGGTTCAAAATATTATGGTCCTTATACCAATGTTGCACTGTTGCGGCAAAGTTTAAACGCTTTACGACGTGTCTTTCCCATCCGTACATGCACTTATTTTCTCGATGATAAAATCGTCGCTGAGCGTAAAGTGAAGTTATGTTTGGATTATCACATTAAAAAGTGTGAAGGACCCTGCGAGGCAGTTGTAAGTCGTGCTGAATACGGAGCGATGATCAAGCGCGTTATTGCGTTTTTGAAAGGAGATACTCAGGCAACCGAAAAGTACCTAAACGAGCAGATGGTGCGAGCATCTGAAGAAAAGCGTTTTGAAGATGCCGCCCTCTCGCGTGATCAGCTAAATGCCGTAAAAGATTTTAAAGCCAGACAAAGGAAAATAACTTCAAATTTTACAGATCGTGATGTGTTTGCCATCGCTCGCGAAGAAAATATGGGTATTGTCGTAATCGTAAGGATACGGCAAGGACGGTTATTCAGTCGTGAGAAAATTTCGTTTACGGGATTGGATAGTGACGCCCACGTTTTAAAATCAATTATGACACGGTTTTATATGGATGCCGACTCAGTTCCAGATGAAATTTCAATGCCTGTTGAACCAGAGGACGAGACTGATTTACAAAACTGGTTAAGTAAAAGATTAGGGAAAAAAATTAAATTCAAATATCCGCAGCGCGGAGAAAAAGCCCAAGAGAGTAGAATAGCTTATCAAAATGCTAAACTATTATTGGGTGAGTGGATAATAAACAAAAAGAAACGAAAGGAATTTTTTCCGGCTTCGGTGGTACAATTGCAGCAGGATTTAAATTTAAAAGCACCGCCGCGGCGCATCGAAGCATTCGATATTTCACATTTAGGAGGTACTGATACAGTCGCTGCGATGGTATGTTTTGTGGATGGAAAAGCGCGCAAAAATGAATACAGAAAATTTAAGGTTAAAACTGTCAATGGAATTGATGATTTCGCCTCCATGCAGGAAATAGTGGCACGACGTTATCAACGCGTGATCAAAGAGAAATTACCTTTGCCAGACTTAATATTAATTGATGGAGGAAAAGGGCAACTTTCAGCGGCCGTGGCGGCATTGGCTCAATTAGAAATTACGCATATTCCTATAATTGGTTTAGCCAAACGGTTGGAAGAAGTATTTATTCCAAATCAATCGGAAGCGCAGACAATTTCAAAACAGTCGCTGGGATTAATTTTACTAAGGCGTATTCGCAATGAAGCTCATCGTTTTGCGATAACATTTCAGAAACAAAAACGCAGTAAAAAAGTAACTAAATCAATTTTTGATGAAATCCCCGGAATGGGTGAAAAAAGGGTAAAAATATTATTGAATGCTTTCAATGACGTAAAGGCGATTGCCAAATCGGATATCGAAGCCATCCAACAACGTACCGGCATACCACCAAAAATTTGTAAACTTATATTTGAGGAAGCTGACGTTCACACCAAAATGGGTAAATGAAATGAAAAATATAATAATTATAATGGTATCGCTGACATTTGCATTAATAATTGCTTCATGTGATTGTCGAATTGAATCGCAAGAAGAAGATGCATTATTCAATATTTGGGTAAATTATGATGACGATTTTAGCGCTCCTGTAACCTTAAAAAGTTCTAATAAATTTGATCATTACCATCCCGGTTTTGAAATACGTAGCGACGGAGAGTTTATTGAACGAAAAAATAGTGGTTGGTGTGGAACTCCTCCAATCGCATATGCTAATTATAGCGGAGTTTGGGAAAAAATATCAGCAGATACATTAGAAATTACGGTTGAATATTGGGGCGGTATTGAAAATTACAAGATTGAAATACTTTCAGTAGATGAAAATGAATTATTGATTAATTATGTTTACAGTCATGAAGAATAGTTTTTATTCAGCATTGTTAAATTGTATGAAGAATCCGGTATTGGTTGCTGATACCAATCATATAGTTATATATATGAATACTGCAGCCATAAAACATTATGAAGAAGGCGAAAAACTGCTGGGCAGTAATTTATTAGCCTGCCATAATGAAGATTCACAAAAAATGATGATTGATATTTTAGCAGAGATGCAAGTTGGATTAGATGAAAAACTGATTACTGACAATAAAAAGTATCGCATTTTCATGCGTGCCGTGCGTGATGATACTGGCAAATTGATCGGTTATTTTGAAAGATACGAGCCGCCTCGAACAGCGCAATGACCAAAGTTAAAATATGCTGTATTCAATCAATTGAAGAAGCGCAAATCGCAATTGATTACGGTGTTTATGCGATTGGATTAGTAGCAAATATGCCGAGTGGCCCTGGTGTGATTCCTGATGAAAAAATCAAAGAGATTGCGGAATGGAGTAAAGGTAAAATCAATTCAGTATTACTAACCGCATTGCAAAATCCCCAAGCAATAGTTGAACAGCATAATTATTGTAAAACTGATTTTATACAATTGGTTGATTCACAGAAAATTAGTACTTATGAAGATCTAAAATCGACAATTCCTGATGTCAAGCTAATACAGGTAATTCATGTCCTGGGTGAGAATTCAGTCGATGAGGCGTATTTAGTGTCGAACTATGTTGACATGATTTTACTTGATTCAGGCAATCCAAAATTGGAAAAAAAGAAGTTAGGCGGAACTGGAATTGTACACGATTGGCGTATTAGCCGAAAAATTGTAAATAATATTGATTTACCAATTTTCTTAGCCGGTGGATTGAATCCTGATAATATTGCTGAAGCTGTTGACAGAGTTAAACCATACGGTGTGGATGTATGTTCAGGACTTAGAAACGATGGCAGTTTGGATATTGAAAAGTTAAAACGATTTTGTTCATCCATTTAAAAATCAATATAAGCAACTTTGATTAGATCTTTTCTGTGTATTTCTAAGTTGTGCATGAGATCATGAGCAATTTTTTCACCATCATGCTTGGGTTGATTTTTTTTTAATACGACTTCCAATTCGATAAATCGGCCTAATCCCTTAACATTATCCAAGTGAATACGTGTTTGTTCATATTTGTAAAGTTTACGGTTTTTCTCAACTATTCCACGTATGCCAATTGATTTGGATAGAACTTTTTTTAATGTTTTTGGATTTTCAATAGTAGATACAATAATATCAGAAAACTTAGGTTGATATGCATCCGGCCGGTCATAATAAATCAATACCGAATTTCTAGCAGTTTCGCGCAGTTTTAAACGTCCTCTTGGTGCGTTAAAAAATGTGTCAACTTGGTTTTCTATTTCAGGTGGTTCAGGACAAATGTGCTCAACTAAATCTACAATTTTCTTATAGTTAGCAATTTTTGCCTTAATCTCAATATTCTTTAAGATCACTTAATCGAATCCTTTTTCTTTCATCCAAACATCATTAACAAACTTGCTGAGATAATTGCGGATTCCATCTGGTAAAATAACTAAACATTTTTGATGTTTTTTCAAGCGTTTTGCGGATTGTAGAGCAGCCCACATCGCAGCACCGCTCGAGCCTCCGATTAATAGCCCTTCTTCTTTAATTAGGCGCCGGGCCATCAAAAATGAATTTTTATCATTAGTTTTGATCCATTCATCAACTGTATTTGGGTCAAATACTTCAGGGAAAAAGTCATAGCCAATTCCTTCAACTTCGTATTGAAATACTTCATCGCCACCGCCAAGAATCGAACCATACGGATCAACACCAACAACTGTAATATCTGATGTATTTTCTTTTAAACGCTTTGCGATTCCCGTAATTGTTCCGCCGGTGCCGACGCCGATAACAACCATATCTAATTTTGTACCAAAATCATTCAAGATTTCACTAGCTGTGTCATTGTAGTGTGCATCAGGATTTGCTGGATTAACATATTGATCTAAAATATGTGAATTTGGAATTTCTTGGTGCAACCGTTCGGCGGTTTTCATCATTCCATCCGGATGATCGTGTGCAAGCTCGGTTTTGGTTCGAACAATTTTTGCACCAAGCGCTTGTAAAATTACTTCTTTTTCAGTGCTCATTTTTTCGGGCATAGTAACGATTAATTTATATCCCTTTACAGCGCAGGCCAAAGCTAAAGCAATACCGGTGTTTCCGGAGGTAGCCTCAATAATAGTGTCACCTGGTTTGAGGATGCCTTTTTTTTCAGCTTCCTCAATCATTTTGAATCCAATACGATCTTTTAACGATCCACCGGCGCTTAAAAATTCGCATTTTGCGTAAAGTTCACAATCGAGTTCTTTGCCAATTGAATTAAGCTTTACGGTCGGTGTATCTCTAATTGTATGTAAAATATTTTTGAATATCATTAATTTGTCCTAAATGCTACTATTGAATTTTACAACTGAAACAAGTTAGTAAAAATAAAAAAGCCCCGCATTGCGGGGCTTCTACTAATTGACTGAAGTAAAATTAAGAGACTTTTATTTCAATTTCTTTTGGTTTTACTTCTTCAGCTTTGGGGACAGTGACGGTTAATACGCCATCTTTGAAAGCAGCTGTAATTTTATCAGCGATAACTTGATCAGTTAATTGGAAACTGCGCTTAAACGACCCAAAACGTCTTTCTGTACGGCAATAATTTTTGGATTCATCTTTCTTCTCAATTTTTCTTTCTCCGCTGACAGTCAACATATTTTCTTTAATGCTAATACTGATATCTTTTTTCGACATACCTGGTAAATCGGCAGTAACAATAAAGGCATCATTATCTTCGGTAATATCTACGGCAGGTGCCCAATCATTTAGTTCAGTGTCTTCCAAACGATTGCCAAAAAAGTCACTTAGTACTCTATCCCAATTTGCCAATTCAGGGAACATATGTCGTCTGTGTGGATTCCATCTAATTAAAGTCATGATTATTTCTCCTATTTTTAGGTTAATTAAAATTCATTTTCACTATAGCAAACGTTGTGCCATTGAAATATCAATAGAAATATTACAGAAAATAATGCCATAATGGCGGAAATTTTACAATATGAAATGACAGCATGCCGATATTTCACAGTATTTTATATGATAATTTCTGCAATATATACTCAGAAAAAAGAATGAATTATTTCATTTGAAAAAATTTTGCCTTAATTTTTACTCTTATTTCAGGAATAAAATATGAATAAACTTGCATTATTTGGTGGTGAACCTGTCAGAAAAAAACCTTTTCCTAAATGGCCACCGATTACTGATCAAATAAAAAGACAACTAATCACAACGATGGAAACTGATTTGTGGGGCGTCGGCAGCGATGTAATCAAAAAATTTGAAAAAGAGTATGCCAAATATCACGATGCAAAATATGGCCTAAGCACAAGTTCCGGTACAACCGCATTGTGGGTAAGTTTAAAAGCTGCCGGGGTAAAGGCAGGTGATGAAGTAATAATACCACCATATACATTTATCGCAACTGGTTCATCGATATTAATGGCTAATGCGATTCCGGTTTTCGTAGATGTAGATCCTGAAACATTCAACATTGATCCTAATAAAATTGAAGCTGCTATCACAGACAAAACCAAGGTAATTATGCCTGTTCACATCGCTGGAAATCCGGCAGAAATGGATAAAATATTAAAAATTGCCGATAAACATAATTTGAAAGTTATCGAGGATGCTGCTCAGGCGCACGGTGCGGAATGGGATGGAACAAAAGTTGGTGCTTTGGGCGAAGGTGGAATTTTCAGTTTTCAAACTACAAAAAATTTGTCCGCTGGTGAAGGCGGAGCAATTGTTTCCAATAATCAGGAATTTATTGACGCTTGTTTTTCCTATGCAAATTGCGGTCGTGTACGGGGTGGTGAGTGGTATGAACATCAACATCTTGGCGGTAATTTTCGTCTAAATTCGATGGCGGCGAGTATGTTGCTTGTTCAACTTGAAACGTTGGAAAAGGATATGAAATCACGCGACAAAAATAGAAAAATTCTCGACGATAAAACTTCAAATATCAATGGATTAACACCTACCAAAATGTATCCGCAAACAACACGGAGTGCCAATCATTTATATCTGCTTCGATATAATAAAAATAAATTTCATGGAATTCCACGTGAAAAGTTCTTCAAGGCCATGCAAGCCGAGGGCATTTATACATATGGTGGCTATGTGCCGCTTTATCGTGAACGATTATTTAATGTTGATTCTAATGAATACCCTTGGTTAAAAGATATAAATTATAAAGATATGCATTTTCCAGTTACTGAAAAATTATGCACTGAGGAAGCCGTTTGGTTAAAGCAAAATCACTTACTAGGCTCTGAACAAGATATTCAGGATATAATCATAGCATTTGAAAAGGTAACAACCGCCATGCAATCTGATCCGGACATATTTCTAAAATCATAATTATTAAAAGCAAACAATGACGCACAATCTCAAAAAACTATTGAATTCGATCGATGTTCCGGCTGACTGGGTAGGATTACGTGAGGTCGATGAACGCACTATTATTAGATTATTACGCGATGCAAAACCACAAACCAATGCACGGGCAAAATCGCATGGAATTATGGTGGAAGTTCTTGCAGATGGTCAATTTGGATATGTTGGCACCAATGATATTAGTAAAACTGGAATACAAAAAGCAGCCCAAGAGGCGCACAAGCAAGCGAAATTCGCCGCGAAATTTGCGATTTTTAAATTTGATGAATCTGCACGGCCAAAGTCAGTGGGAACTTACAATTCACCGTATATCAAAGCTTTTGATGAGTCGTCTGCTGGTTATCTAAATGATATTTTAATGCGTGCTTGCAAAGAGTTAAAAGTTTCGGATAAGGTAATCAGCACCAATGCCTTTGCACAGATTGTTGAATCTAAACATCGGTTTGTCAGCTCCAATGGTAGCGATATTGCACAAAATTTTTTACTGGTTACCTTCGATTTAGTTGCCACAGCACAGGATGGCGCAAATATCAACACACGTTCTGCTGGTGGTTTGCGTGGTTTATCGCGCCAGATTGGAGCGGAGTTATTTGATGAAAAATCTGTTATAAGTAAGGCCAAGGAAATTGGCGAACAAGCCGTTGAATTGACTGTGGCCGAAGATTGTCCCACCGGTAAAATGGACTTAGTTTTAGCACCCGACCAAATGATATTACAAATTCATGAAAGTGTTGGACACGCCTTAGAAGTAGATCGAATATTAGGTGACGAAAGAAATTATGCCGGTTGGAGTTTTGTAAAATTAGAGGATTTTGGAAAATTGCAGTATGGATCCAAATTGATGAATGCAACTTATGACCCAACCTATCAAGGTCAGTTTGCCTCGCTTGGATTCGATGACGGTGGTCTGAAAGCTGAAAAAGAATTCTTAATTAAAGATGGATTATTATTGCGTGGTTTAGGTGGAAAAGAAAGTCAAATACGATCTAATGTTCCGGGTGTGGCAAACTTTAGAGCAAGTATGTGGAATCGAGCGCCAATCGACCGCATGGGTAATGTTAATATAGAACCAGGAGACTCAACATTCGATGAAATTATATCTGCGGTTGAAAAGGGAATGTATATGGAATCTAATCGTTCCTGGTCGATTGATGATTATCGCAATAAATTCCAATTTGGTTGTGAATACGGCAAATTAATCGAAAATGGAAAATTAACTAAGATAGTGCGAAATCCAAATTACCGTGCACTTAGTAATCCATTTTGGAGGAATTTAAAAATGGTCGGAAACGCCGATACTTTCAAAATGTATGGTACGCCCTATTGCGGCAAAGGCGAACCAAACCAAGCGATTCGGGTTGGGCATGCTTCGCCAGTTTGCTTATTCAAAGATGTAGAAGTATTTGGGGGAGTATAATTAGGAAATAAAATGAAAAATTTATTTTATGAACTTAGTGAAAAAATTCACAATGAACTAAAAGTTGATGAACATTTAACGTTATTTTTACAAGGTGAAAATAGTCAATTTATTCGCATGAATAATGCTAAAATTCGTCAAACAGGTATTGTAAAAAATATTGATCTTTCATTCAATTTTATTTTCAATAATCGCAGTTGCGATGGCTCGATTACATTGAGCGGAAATCTGGAAACTGATTATATGAGGGCCGTTGAAGAATTAAAACGATTGCGTAGAGAAATTGTACAACTTCCCAAAGATCCATTTTTAGTATTTCCTGAAAATGCAGGTTCAACAACATCTATTAAGCAAGCCGCAGGATTAAATTTTGACGATGCTGTAGACGCATTGCTTCCGGTGATGGAAGGTGTTGATTTGGTTGGAATTTGGGCTTCAGGTCAGATATTTAGCGGCATTAGCAATTCTAAAGGTCAAAAACATTGGTTTGCGACTGATACATTTTCATTGGATTTTTCATTGGTAAATAGTTCTCACAAGATGGTTAAAGGAACATTTGCCGGAAGTGATTGGAATCAAAAAGAATATGAAAAATATATTACACAAGCTAAACAAAAATTAAATTTACTTAGTAAGAAACCAGTTAAGCTAAAGATAGGTAAATATCGAACTTGGTTTGAATCAAAAGCGGTAGCCGATTTTCTGACAATGTTTTCATGGCAGGGTGTTAGCGAGGCGAATATTCAACAAGGCAATAGCGCTTTTATCAAAATGCGCAATAATGAACAAAGATTTTCAGAAAAGTTTACTTTAGCGGAAGATTTTCGTCCGGGTCTGGTACCACGTTTTAATGAAAAGGGCGAAGTTGCACCGGAAGTATTGGAAATTATTAAAAATGGTAATCTTGAAAATACTTTAATTAATTCGCGTACTGCCAAAGAATATAAATTGAAATCCAACAATGCTAATAACGAAGAATGGTTAAGAGCGCCAATAATGGCAAACGGTTCACTTACGGATGAAGATGTTCTTAAAAGATTGGATACCGGATTATTTTTATCAAATTTACATTATCTAAATTGGAGTGATAATATTGGCGGGCGAATAACTGGATTAACGCGCTATGCCTGCTTCTGGGTAGAAAATGGTGAAATTGTTGGACCAATTGAAACCATGCGATTTGATGATACAATTTATAATTTGTTTGGAGGAGAACTTGAAGTGGTTGGAGAAAATGTAAAAATTACCCCGGAAGTGGAAACCTACGAAGGACGTCAGTATGGTAATATTACGTGTCCGGGGATGTTAGTTAATTCGTTTGAGTTAACCTTGTGATAATACATTACTTAAATAGTATAAATAATTTATGAAAAAATTGACTTTGATTAGACATGGAAAATCATCTTGGGATGATTCTTCTCTATCAGATTGGGAACGTCCTTTGAAAAACAGGGGAAAGAAAGATGCTATTTTAATTGGAAGTAAATTATATGATAGGAATATAATTCCTGACAAAATAGTATCTAGTTCTGCCAAACGTGCTTATGATACTGCCAAACGAATTGCTAAGTGTGTTAAGTACACTGAAAATAAAATTAAAATTTCTGATGACATCTATTCGGCTGGTTTTCAACAATTAATTGATGTCGTAAGGAATTTTAAAGATGACTGGCAGCATGTATTTTTGTTTGGACATAATCCTTATTTCACAGTAATGGCAAATCATTTTGGAAACACAAATATCGCAAATTTGCCGACTGCTGGGGTGTTGCAAATTAGTTTTAATTGTAAGAAATGGTCAGATATTTCGAAAGATAATGGTAAAAATACTTTATTTCTCACACCACGAATGTTGAAATAGAATTATATTTTATTACAGACAAAGTAAGCTATTTTATACTTATATTTTGTAAGACGAATTCTAAACAAAAATTCTCTAATTCCTTTAAAGTAATTTCAAAAAAAGAATGATTTACTAACTTTGAACATATAATTTCGTGCATTCGTGCAACTTCCTTAAGTCCGCCTTTCCACTTTGGATCATCTAATGTAAGTTCAAGTAGTATTAATGCTCGTTCAATGGCAAAATTTTTATTTTTGACATCTTGTTGTGCCTCCCAATAGGCAGCTCGTCCAATTTCACTGCCGATATTACCGATTTGCTGAGTTCTTGGCAAGTTGAACCACTTATTTTTTTCCATTATTCTATTAGAGAATCTATTATTTTATGGATTTTATTCCTCAGATTTTCGTCTTGTATTTCCAATGATCGATTGTCTTGCGAAGGACGAATATTGATAAATGATGTATATTCTAAACGCTTCTCTTTCGGTTTATCAGTATAAATATTGAAACCCCATAGATCTTTTTGGTTTGAATTGTTACGCAATAAAGCTTCTTCCGCATCAGCATGCAATTCACCACCGAGGGCAATTATTTTTTGTTTTATATCAACAACGCCTTTAACCATATTTCTATAATTATTTTCAGCAATTTTTTCAAGCTGATCTTTTGAAATAGACTTTTTTATTAATTTAACGTCCATTGTGTGTTTTTTCAATAATTATCCGGGCATGGCACCTGGTTTTAATAAACTATCCTCCATGAGCTTGATTTCATCAATACCTGATATAACTATTTTTGGGTCAGGTATTAATTCATCTTTGTTAATTTTTCCTTTATATTTTAGATGTGATAAAATATAGCGAATGCAGGCAATTCGGGCTGATTTTTTGTGATCAGATCGAATAATAACCCACGGTGCAATGGTGCGATTAGTTTCAGTAAGCATTTGAAACTTTCGAATGGTGTATTGGCGCCACAAATCCTGAGCTTGGGCATCAACCGGTGAAAGCTTAAATTGTTTTAACGGATCTTTTTTACGAGCTTCAAATCTACGTTTTTGTTCATCTTTGGAAACTGAAAAATAAAATTTGAACAATGTAATTCCTTCTTTAATTAACATTCGTTCAAACAATGGTGCATACTTTAAAAAGCGTTTATTTTGCTCGTCAGTGCAGAAACCCATAACTGGTTCAACCATTGCTCGGTTGTACCATGATCTATCAAAAAATACAATTTCACCTTCGGCGGGCAAATGTTGTGAATAACGCTGAAAATACCATTGAGTTGTCTCACGGTCACTCGGTTTTTCAAGAGCGACTACGCGAGCACCACGAGGATTCATATGTTCAATAATTCTTTTTATTGTTCCGCCTTTACCGGCTGCATCACGTCCTTCGAATAGCATTACAATCCGCAAACCTTTATCTTTGACATAGTTTTGCAATTTTAGCAACTCAATTTGCAGTTTTTTTAATTCTAATTCATATTCAATTGTGGTTTTTTTAATATAAACCGCAATGCGATCCTTGCTGGGTTTTTTATCAAGGTTTTTTCCGGCAGTACTTTCGGATAATATTTTTGCAGTTGCTGTTTTGTTATCTTTGCCCATTTTAGCTCCTAATTAACGGATAAATTTCCCATATTTTTTGCGATCTTTTTTCATTAGTTTTATTTCTCTATTGGCGCTCAATACCGTGTTTCGATCAATACTAAAATCTAATTTTCTGTCACGATATCGATAACGTACCGAATTTAAAATCAATTTGATGGTTGCTATTCTGGCCTTGTGTTTATCATCAGATCTAATAATATACCATGGAGCAATTTTTGTATTTGTTTTTAACAACATTTTATATTTTTTTACGGTGAATTCATCCCATAATTCTTGAGCTTGCAAATCAACTTCGCTCAATTTCCACTGGCGCAATGGGTCGTTTTTTCGGCGGTCAAAGCGATTTTGTTGTTCATCTTTAGAAACTGAAAAGTATAGTTTTAATAATATCGTTTTGGAATCTTCCAAGAAATTTTCTTCATATGCATTTACGTGTTTTATAAATTTATTATATTGTGATTTAGAACAAAAATTGAAAATTGGTTCCACCATTGCACGATTATACCAACTACGATCGAATAATACAATTTCACCAGCATGTGGAAAATGTTCAATGTATCGTTTTAAATGTAATTCCGTTTTTTGATTGGTAGTTGGTTTACCAAGCGCTACTACGTGATAATGTTTTTCATTCATATAGCGAACAATTCGCCGAATAGTGCCACCTTTTCCGGAAGCATCGCGACCGTCGAATAAAATAATCAGTTTTTGACCATATTTCTCAATATGTTTTTGGAGTTTGATCAGTTCAGCTTGATAGGGCATCAATTCTACTTTTTCAATATAGCGTTGCACGCTGTGTTTAAGGATTATATCTTGAAACTTTTTATTAGTTTTATAATCCTTTGGTAACCTTTTTTGATTTACATAAAACGTCATGATTCACTCCAAATTGTAAAATAATTGTGTATAAAGTTATTACAATTTATAACAATGTAAAAGTATAATAAAATTGGATGTAATTACTAATTATTATTAGTGTGCGAAAATGTAAAAAAACGATTTGACAGTAATTATAATGAGAAAAAAAATAAATTTAAAATATTTATTGTTATTAATATAAAAAGTGTGTTAAATTTCTCGGCTTTTTTCTACAAGTGAAGTATATCTATTTGACAAGTAGTTTTCTAACAATATGTTCTGACATATTAGAAATGAGTAAGCCCGACGTGCCGGTGTAGCTCAGTTGGTAGAGCAGCTGATTTGTAATCAGCAGGTCGGGGGTTCGAGTCCCTTCGCCGGCTCATTTACAATTTTGAATTTTGCAATTGATAAATTGATTAAAGAATTAGTTTAAGTAATTTTAGGGGAGATGGCCGAGCGGTCAATGGCAGCAGACTGTAAATCTGCCGGCGTACGCCTACGGAGGTTCGAATCCTTCTCTCCCCACGAAAAAATAGCTAAATCGAGCTATACTTTATTTAGCTATTTTATTCATTGCGGGTGTAGTTCAATGGTAGAACACCAGCCTTCCAAGCTGGATATGTGAGTTCGATCCTCATCACCCGCTCAGTGGTGATGAGAATATATTTTAGAAAAGTTAACAAAAAGACGTGCCTGCGTAGCTCAGTTGGTAGAGCACGTCCTTGGTAAGGACGGGGTCACCGGTTCAAGTCCGGTCGTAGGCTCTGTATTGATATAAATTTAAAACAAGAGGAAAGTAATGGCAAAGGAGAAATTTGAGCGAACGAAGCCACATGTAAACATAGGTACAATCGGCCATGTTGATCATGGTAAAACGACGTTGACTGCTGCAATAACATTAGCGCAATCAGCACAGGGCTTATCGGAGGTAATGACGTTTGATGCAATCGATAATGCTCCTGAGGAGCGCGAACGTGGCATAACAATCCAAACGGCGCATGTAGAGTATGAGACTAAGAATCGTCATTATGCGCACGTAGATTGTCCCGGTCATGCCGACTATATCAAGAATATGATCACAGGTGCAGCCCAGATGGACGGAGCAATCTTGGTAGTTAGTGCTGCTGATGGTCCTATGCCTCAGACGCGTGAGCATGTGTTGTTAGCCCGTCAGGTGAATGTGCCAAGCATCGTAGTATTTATGAATAAGACTGATCAAGTAGATGATCCGGAATTATTAGAATTGGTTGAGATGGAGCTTAGAGATTTATTAAATGAGTATAAGTTTCCGGGTGATGATACGCCGATAATCATGGGCAGTGCCTTAAATGCTTTGAATAATCCAACTGATGCAGAAGCAACTAAATGTATAACAGAATTATTAGAAGCTTGTGATACATTTATCCCAGAACCTAAACGTGATGTAGATAAACCGTTTTTGATGCCGGTGGAGGATGTATTTAGCATAACTGGTCGTGGAACGGTAGGCACAGGCCGTATAGAACGCGGTATCGTAAAAGTAGGTGATGAGGTTGAGATGATTGGTATGGGTGCTCATAAGAAGACGGTATGTACGGGTGTAGAGATGTTTAGGAAGCTATTGGATGAAGGTCGTGCTGGAGATAATGCCGGTTTATTATTACGTGGAGTAGATAAAGAGGAATTGAAACGTGGAATGGTATTGGCTAAGCCGAGCAGTATAACACCACATACTAAGTTTACGGCTAATGTATATGTATTGAAGAAGGAAGAGGGCGGTCGTCATACGCCATTTTTCAATGGTTATCGACCACAGTTTTATTTTAGGACTACCGATGTAACGGGAGTAGCAACCTTGCCAGAGGGAACAGAGATGGTGATGCCTGGCGATAATGTAGAATTGAGTGTAGAGTTGATCACCCCGATAGCAATGGATAAGGAGTTACGCTTTGCGATTAGGGAGGGTGGTCATACAGTGGGTGCTGGGGTTGTTACCGGCATTATTGAGTAAATAGGATAAAATATGGCTGGTAATAGCAAAAGAGTAATTGTTAGATTGGAAAGTACTGCCGGTACCGGATACCGCTATACGGTTACTAAAAGTAAACGGTTACATCCTGAGAGACTTGAGTACAGAAAATACGATCCAATAGTTCGTAAATACGTTATTTTTAAAGAAACAAAATAAAAAGTGACATCGATATTGGAAAAGAATAGGAGTGTAGCTCAATTGGCAGAGCACCGGTCTCCAAAACCGGGGGTTGCGGGTTCAATTCCTGCCACTCCTGCTATAATCGCAAAGCGAGTTAATCCATTTTTTAGTGAATAACAAAGTAAACTACAATAAATGGTTACAAAAATTAAGAAATTTTTTGAAGACGTACAGTTTGAAATGAAGAAGGTAACTTGGCCTACTTGGGAAGAACTACGCGGTTCAACCTATGTAGTTTTATCTTTTTCAGTACTAATTGCGCTATTCTTGTTTGTAGTAGATCTAATTTTAAATAAAATATTAACAATTATTTTGTAATTCAAATGGAATGGTATTCATTACGGGTTATCTCTGGTAAGGAGAAAAAAATAAGGGATGCTATTTTATTTGATGTAAACAATAGTGATTATTCAGAATTGGTAAAAGAAGTTTTGGTACCAACGGAAAATGTTATTGAAATGAAAGAGGGCAAGAAAAAAATCCGCGAACGAGTATTTTTTCCTGGTTATTTGCTCATTAAAATGGAAATCACAAAAGAATCAAAATATTTGATTGAGCATATTAATGGTGTTATCAATTTTATTGGTTCACGTGGCGAACCGCAACCTTTAAAACCGGAAGAAATCAGTAGGATTATTGGTGTAGTGGATAGTAGCCAAGATATTGAAATAGTGGCGCATCCTTTTAAAACAGGTGATGCGATAAAGGTCATTGATGGTCCATTTATGGATTTTTCAGGATTTGTTCAAGAAGTCAATACTGATAAGCAGAAGCTAAAGGTCTCCGTAAGTATTTTTGGACGACCAACCCCAATTGAATTAGATTATTTACAGGTAGAATTAGAAAAATAGGTTTATAAATTATGGCAAAAAAAGAAATTGGATTTATCAAACTGCAAATTCCAGCTGGACAAGCAAATCCGGCACCACCGGTTGGTCCCGCGTTAGGTCAACACGGAGTAAATATTATGGAATTTTGTAAGGCGTTTAATGCTGCTACGCAAGACCAGTCAGGTATGCTAATTCCTGTAGAAATAACAGTTTATGTGGATAGAAGTTTTTCTTATATAACTAAAACTCCGCCGGCTGCCACACTGATCATTAAAGCGGCCAAAATAGATAAAGGTTCAGGAGAGCCAAATAAGGAAAAAGTAGGCAAAATTAGTCAAAAAGATTTGGAGGAAATTGCCACTTTAAAAATGAAGGATTTAAACGCCAATACACTTGAAAGTGCTGTAAGAATGATTTCTGGTACGGCTCGAAGCATGGGTGTAGAAATTAGCGGTTAAAAATATGAAATATTCAAAAAATAGAAAAAAAGTATTAGAAAAAATTGATCGGGAACGCGATTATCCGTTGGCGGAAGCTGTGAAATTGGTTAAAGATTTGGCGTTTGCTGAATTTGACGAAACTGTTGAAATCAGTATCAATCTTGGTGTTGACCCACGGCATGCTGACCAAAACATCAGAATAACCACCGGATTGCCATATGGTACCGGAAAAGGTGTAAGAGTTTTAGCGATTACTTCTGGGCCTAAAGAAAAGGACGCTAAGGATGCTGGTGCCGACTATGTGGGATATAAAGAATATCTTGATAAATTGAAAGCCGGTTGGGCCGATGTTGATAAAATCGTTGCAACTCCAGATGCGATGCCTGATCTTGGGCGATTGGGTAAAATTTTAGGGCCAAAGGGTCTTATGCCAAATCCTAAAAGTGGAACTGTTACAATGGATATCGGGCAAGCCGTAAAAGAATTGAAAGCAGGTAAAATTGAATTAAGGGTTGATAAAACCGGTATAATTCATAGCGCCTGCGGGAAAGTATCTTTTGATGAAAAAGCGTTAATCGAAAATATTCAAACTATCCACAAGACAGTTAAAAAAGCCCGGCCTGCCTCTGTGAAAGGACGGTATTTGAAGAAAATGACCATATCTTCAACAATGGGGCCGGGAATTAAAATTGATCATGCAGCATTGAGGTAAGCGATGCCAAATAAATATAATATTGCGCAAGTTGAATTATTAAGCGAAAAATTAGAAAAAGCTAAAGCAATTTACTTTACAGATTATATGGGATTGGATGTTGAAAGTATAACCGAATTGCGATCTGAATTTTTTAAAGAATCGGTAGAATTTTTAGTAGCTAAAAATTCTTTGCTAAAAATTGCCGCTGAAAATAATAAAATTGAAGGATTAGATGAATTTCTTACGGGCCCAACAGCCATTGCATTAAGTTATGATGAGCCGACAATCCCGGCTAAGGTTATCAAAGAATTTGCAAAAAAATATGACAAACCAACCGTCAAAGGTATGTTATTTGATGGAGAAGTTTTAAAGGGATCAGAATTTAAAAGTATTGCTGATTTGCCTTCACGTGAACAGTTGTTAAGTATGTTTGCTAGTTCAATTCAAAGTCCGCTTGTGAAGTTAGTCGGAACCTTAAATGCAGCTGTGACAAAATTTGTAAGTGTATTAAATAATTTAAAAGAACAAAAATCATAGATATAATAAAGGAGTTAGTTAATGGCCGTTACAAGAGCAGATGTTTTATCTTACATCGAAAAAGCTAATATTGTTGAGATATCTGAATTAGTTAAAGACATCGAAGAAAAATTTGGTGTCAGCGCCGCGGCACCGGTAGCAGTTGCCGCTGCTCCGGCAGCGGGTGCAGCTACTGAAACCGAAGAAAAAACTGATTTTAATGTTGTTTTGACATCAGCTGGGCAAGCAAAAATTGGTGTAATTAAAGCAGTCAGAGCAATTACCAGTCTTGGATTGAAGGAAGCTAAGGAATTGGTGGATGGAGCCCCTAAAGCAGTAAAAGAAAATGTACCGAAAGCTGAAGCTGAAGAAATAAAGCAATCTTTGGAAGAAGCTGGCGCTACCGTCGAATTGAAGTAATAGAAATCAGAAATTTTTTACTTTTACTGTTTTAAAATAATAGGAGGCTTGATTGAGAGCCAATACTCAAACTGTGACTGAGCGCATATCCTTTCAAAAAATTGATTCGGTTGTAGAAATGCCGGACTTACTGGCGCTTCAACGTGATTCCTATCGTATGTTCTTGCAAGAAGATACACTTGAAGATGAACGGAAACGAATTGGATTAGAAGAAGTATTTCTTAATATTTTCCCCATCGAGGATGCTCAACGCAATTATATTTTAGAGTACAAGAGTTATTATTTAGCTCCGCCAAAATATACTCCCGAGGAATGTATAGAGCGTGGGGTGACTTTTTCGGCGCCGTTGAAAGTCAAACTGGGTTTGAATATAACGGACGAAGAGGATCGGAGCAAATATGCCCACTCCATTGAACAAGATGTTTATTTCGGCAATATTCCCTATATGACTGAGAAGGGTACCTTTATTGTTAATGGAGCCGAACGCGTTGTCGTCTCACAGCTACAACGATCGCCAGGTGTATTTTTTGATCAAACTATTCATCCCAATGGTACAAAATTATATCAAGCGCGAATAATACCAATACGCGGCTCATGGATTGATTTTACTACTGATATAAACGACTGCTTATTTGTAATAATAGATCGTCGCAGAAAATTTCCTGCGACAATGTTACTGCGTGCGTTGGGTTATTCTACTAACGCAGATTTAGCTGAAGCCCTAAAATGTATTACCACAGTGAAATTAAGTGATAAAAATATTAGTGACGTAATTGGTGCAACGATTGTCGAAGATGTTGTGGATATATCCACTGGTGAAATATATTTTGAACATGGTACTGAAATCAACAATGATATATTGGAGTCACTAAAAAAAGCAAAAGTTAAATCAATTAAAATTGTTGATAGAAATAAAAATTTCCGTGCCATGATGCTCCTAAATACAATTGAAAAAGACCCTACACAAAATACTGAAGAAGCATTAGATGTTGTGTACCAATTGATTAGAAATAGTGAACCACCAAATCTTGAAACTGCACAAAAATTTATTGAAAGAATGTTTTTTAGTCCCAAAAAATATGATCTTGGGCAAGTTGGGCGTTATCGATTAAATAAACAATTTGACTTGAATATTAATGTCGAAGATACCATTTTAACAATGGAAGATATTATCAAGGTTGTGCAGTTTTTAGTTGAAATGCGTAAGGGGGAGCGCGGAACTGATGATATTGACCATCTTGGAAATCGTCGTATTAGAACAGTTGGTGAGCAATTAAAGAATCAGTTCGCAACAGCATTAAGTAGAATGATACGAACGATTCATGATCGTATGAACCTCCGCGAGGCCGAGTCCATTACTCCGCAAGATTTAATAAATGCTCGTGTCGTGACATCCGTAATAAATACATTTTTTGGAACAAGTCAGATGTCACAATTTGGAGATCAGACTAATCCTCTTGCCGAAATCACCCATAAAAGACGTATTTCAGCTTTGGGCCCTGGTGGATTAACGCGTGAACGAGCAGGATTCGAAGTTCGTGATGTGCATTATACTCATTATGGAAGGTTATGTCCAATTGAAACACCCGAAGGGCCAAATATCGGATTGATTTCATCGTTAGCTTTAATGGCTCGAATAAATTGGCACGGTTTTATTGAAGCTCCTTATCGAAAGATAAAATTAGCTGACAATAAAGCTACTGTTACAAATAATATTTCTTACTTAACTGCTGACGATGAAGATCGCGTTTTAATCGCCCAATCTAGTGTTAATTTAGATAAAAATAATAATATCATTGATGACACTCTGCGTGTTCGTACTAAAGGTGATTTCCCGATGGTTGAGCCAAAAAAAGTAGAGTTTATGGATGTGGCCCCAAACCAAATACTAAGTGTCGCTGCTGCTTTAATACCATTTGTGGAACATGATGATGCAAACCGCGCTTTAATGGGCTCAAACATGCAACGCCAAGCGGTGCCATTAATGAATCCGAAAGCGCCTATCGTGGGAACCGGAATGGAAAGTAAAGTTGCACGTGATTCGGGCTCTTGTTTGACAAGTCCGGTTGATGGAACCATTCTCAATGTTGATGCTAATCATGTTGAGATAAAAATTGATCAAATTCCTGAGGAGCTTAGTTTGGTGGAGGGTGATAATAAGGTTATTATCGATTTGGAAAAAAATAGAAGATCTAACCAAAACACTTGTTTCAATCAACGTCCGCTCGTAAAAATTGGGCAAAAAGTTAAACAAGGTGATGTTTTAGCAGACGGTGCATCAACAGAAAATGGAGAATTGGCCTTGGGCCGAAATGTAGTTGTAGCCTTTATGCCATGGCGTGGTTATAATTATGAAGATGCGATTGTATTAAATGAACGGTTGGTAAGAGACGATGTTTTTACATCAATTCATGTTAACGAAGTCGAATTAGAAGTGCGTGATACAAAACGTGGTGAGGAAGAACTAACATCTGAATTGCCTAATGTTAGTGAAAATGCCACGAAAGATTTAGACGATCGTGGAATCATTAGGGTTGGCGCCAGGGTAAAAGAGGGCGATATTCTAATTGGTAAAGTTACACCGAAAGGTGAAACCGACCCAACGCCAGAAGAAAAATTACTCCGTGCTATTTTTGGTGAAAAAGCAGGTGATGTAAAAGATGCTTCAAAAATAACATCTCCGGGGATAAAAGGAACGATAGTTAAGACTAAGTTATTTGAAAAACGAGCACGAACATCAAAGGTATTAGATAGAAAAAAGATTCTGGAATTACAAGAACAAACCCGAAATACCAAAAGAGATTTGAAACAAGCTCGCGACAGTGTCATATTGCGGTTGTTAACTGATGAAACTTCAGGTGGTATTCGTGATAAATCAACTGGGAAAACATTGATAAAAAAGGGGACTAAACTTATTGAAAAACGCTTGAAAGAGTTCGATTTTGAGAGATTTGCACAGGATGAAATGTGGGTTGAAAATGATGCCACTTGGCGAAAAGTAAAATTAGTTTGGAATGCTTTTCGAAGGGAATGGAATCGAATCGAAAATTTCTTAGAAAGTGAAACTTTCAAACTCCGTGTCGGTGATGAATTGCAGCCCGGTATCTTGAAATTGGTTAAAGTATTTGTGGCTAATAAACGGAAAGTTTCAATTGGCGATAAAATGGCAGGTAGACATGGTAATAAGGGTGTGGTAGCGGCAATTGCTCCCGAGGAAAGTATGCCGTTTCTTGAAGATGGTACTCCAGTTGATATTGTATTAAATCCATTGGGTGTTCCCTCAAGAATGAATTTGGGACAATTGTATGAAACAATGCTCGGCTGGGCCGGTAGTGTTTTAGGATTACGTTATGATACACCGGTATTTAATGGTGCCACCCCGCAGGAAGTAGAAAATGAATTGAAAAAAGCAAATCTGCCAAAGACTGGCAAGGCAAGATTGATCGATGGTCGTACCGGCGAATTTTTCCTTGATGAAGTTACTGTGGGTAATATCTACATGATGAAATTAAGTCATATGGTAGATGACAAGATGCACGCCCGTTCTACTGGGCCTTATTCACTTGTAACACAACAACCTTTAGGGGGTAAAGCACAGTTTGGAGGACAAAGATTTGGAGAGATGGAAGTATGGGCTTTAGAAGCATACGGTGCCGCTCATACACTGCAGGAAATTCTAACTGCCAAATCTGATGATGTTGACGGGCGGTCGAAAATGTATAATGCAATTGTAAAAGGGCAGGATGTTCCTGCTTATGGAACTCCTGAATCATTTAATGTGCTAATCAAAGAATTACAAGGTCTAGGTATAGACATTGAATTAGATTAAAGGATATAAACTTGACTTACATTCAATCAAATAAAATAGACACTTCAAAGAAGTATTCAAGCATAACCATTGGATTGGCTTCTCCTGAAAGTATATTAGCGGAATCATACGGTGAAATTTTGAAACCAGAAACTATAAATTACCGCTCATTTAAACCGGAAAAAGATGGATTGTTTTGCGAGAAGATTTTTGGTCCTGTGAAAGACTATGAATGCCATTGTGGTAAATATAAGGGTATTAGATATCGTGGAATTATATGTGATCGTTGCGGTGTTGAAGTTACCCGTAAAAAAGTGCGTAGAGATAGAATGGGGCATATCACACTTGCTGTTCCCATTGTTCACATTTGGTATCTAAAATCCATTCCGAGCAAACTAAGTTATTTAATTGGTCATAGCACAAAAGAGCTTGAGCGGGTAATTTATTATGAATTATACATGATTATTCAACCCGGGAAAAGTGGTCGCAAGCAGTTTGAATTAATTGATGAAGAAACTTGTATGGAGCTTGAAAAAGATTACGGCTTCTACGCGGTATCCGAAGATGAACGTAATGAGGAGCAATATTTTTCTGCAGCAATGGGTGGCGAAGCAGTTAAAGATGCTCTTGCGGCAATAAATCTTGCTAGTCTTAGAGACGAGTTAGAGGACATTATTGCCACTACAAAATCCAAACAAAAAAAGCAAGATGCCTTAAAACGGTTGCGAGTTGTTAAAGAATTTATGATTGATTCAATCAATAAAAAGGTTAACAAACCGGAATGGATGATTGTTTCAATATTACCGGTTATTCCTCCCGAATTACGTCCATTAGTTCCATTGGAAGGCGGACGTTTTGCAGCAAGTGATCTAAATGATTTGTACCGACGAATTATCATTCGAAATAATCGATTGAAAAATTTAATGGAAATAAAAGCACCTGATGTAATTCTTCGAAATGAAAAACGTATGTTGCAAGAATCTGTGGATGCATTATTTGATAACAGTCGCCGCAAAACAGCGATTAGGAGTGGTACGCGAAGACCATTGAAATCCCTGTCTGATATGCTACGAGGTAAAGCTGGTAGATTTAGACAAAATTTACTTGGTAAACGAGTTGATTATTCCGGCAGATCTGTAATTGTGGTTGGTCCTGAACTTGCCTTACACGAATGCGGCTTGCCAAAAGATATGGGGTTAGAGTTGTTTAAACCACACATGATAAATGAATTGATTGAACGCGGATATGCCCAAACTCCACGCGGCGCCAAACTTATGGTAGATAATCGTGAACCCATTGTTTATAAAGTTCTTGAATTTGTGGTAAAAGATCATCCGGTATTGTTAAATCGTGCTCCAACTTTGCACCGTCTTGGTATTCAAGCTTTCCAACCGGTTTTAGTTGATGGAAAAGCGATCAGGATCCATCCTTTGGTCTGTTCTGCATTTAATGCCGATTTTGATGGAGATCAAATGGCAGTCCATATTCCAATTTCCGTACAATCACAAACGGAAGCGCGAATTTTAATGCTTTCAAGTCATAATATTTTGCATCCCGCAAACGGTAAACCGATTGCAATACCATCACAAGATATGGTTTTAGGATGCCACTATTTAACACGAAAAAAGATCAGTGACAAAGGCGAAGGAAAAATATTTGGTTCGCTAAATGAAGTGGTTTTGGCATATGAAAATAAAACTGTTGGACTACATGCAATAATTGATGTTAGACATAAAGGAATTTGGAATAAAAAAACGACAGTTGGTCGCGCCATTTTTAATTCTATTGTACCAGTAGAATTAGACTATTTTGATGAATTAATTTCTAAAAAAACTTTAGGAATTATTGTCAATCAATCTTATTTGATTGCCGGTAATTATAAAACCGTTGAATTCTTAGATAATCTTAAAAATCTTGGATTTGAAATAGCGACAAAAAGTGGAAGTTCCATTTCAATTAGTGATATTTTAATCCCAAAAGATAAAAATAAAATAATTAATAGTGCTGAAAAGGATGTAACAGATATTCAGCAAAATTTTGTTAAACACATTTTAACAGATGGTGAACGGTATAATAAAGTAATTGACGTTTGGACGCATGCTACTAATCATGTGGCAAATTCGATGATGGAAAGTTTAAGGAATGACCGGCAGGGATTTAATCCTGTTTTTATGATGGCTGATTCAGGTGCTCGAGGCAGTCAAGATCAAATAAAACAGTTAGCTGGTATGCGAGGATTAATGGCAAAACCAAAAAAAGCAATGACTGGTGGGCAGGGTGAAATTATTGAATCACCAATTATTTCAAATTTTAAGGAAGGCCTTTCCGTTATGGAATATTTTATCTCTACGCACGGCGCTCGTAAAGGTCTCGCCGATACAGCGCTTAAAACTGCCGATGCCGGATATTTAACCAGACGTTTGGTCGATGTTGCGCAAGATGTTGTCATTTCTGAAGAAGATTGTGGTACTATTAGTGGCATTGTTACCAGCGATTTGAAAGAAGGTGAAGAAATAATTGAACCATTGGCTGACCGTGTACTCGGGCGAACTATTTTGGATGATTTGATTATTGATGGAAAAGTAGTTGTTAAAGCCAGCACAATTGTGACCGAAGCAGAAGCCGATATTATTGCTAATAGTGATGTCCCAAGTGTCAGGATTAAATCTGTGTTAACTTGTGAATCAAAGCGTGGTGTTTGCGCTAAATGCTATGGTTGGGACTTGGCTCGTCATAGATTGGTAAATATCGGTACTGCAGTGGGCATAATTGCTGCACAAAGTATTGGTGAGCCGGGGACGCAATTAACTTTACGTACATTTCATATTGGTGGAACGGCAACTCGCATAATAGAAAAATCTGACATGCAAAGTAGATATGGTGGAATTGTAAAATTTTCTGATAATTACGATTGTGCAGAAACTATTGATGAAGCAGAGAATGATATTACAAGATGCATGGTCAGGAATTCAAAAATGTTTATTGTCGATGAAAATGATCCGAATAAAACAAAATCTGAATACAACATACCATATGGTGCAAATATCTTTGTAAAAGAGGGGGAAGAAGTTGAACCCGGCACGACTATAATCCAATGGGATCCCTATACCGATATTATTCTCGCTCGTCATGATGGTATAGTCAATTTAAAAGATTTCATCGAGGGCGATACATATCAAATTGAAGCCGTTGAGGGCGGTAAAAAACAAATGGTCATTATTGAGTCGAAAAATCGCCAACTCAGTCCGCAAGTCGAAATTCGCGATAAAGACGGCAAAGTGATGGCCGGAGGTACAATTCTTCCCGTGAATGCAACTCTAAATGTAATTGATAAACAGGGAGTTAAAAGAGGCCAAACACTCGTAAAAATTCAAAAAGATATTGGAAAAACGCGTGATATTACCGGTGGTTTACCTCGTGTTGCCGAATTATTTGAAGCAAGAATGCCGGTCAATCCTGCTGTAGTTACGGAAATCAATGGTACTGTGAAATTTGGTGAAACCAAACGCGGTATTAGAACAATCATTATTGAAGCGCAAGATGGTGAAAGTCGCAGCTATAAAATTCCATATGGCAAACATGTTATTATTCACGAAGGTGATTTTATCACAGCAGGGTCTCCGCTGTGCGAAGGAGCTATTTCTCCGGTGGACATTTTAAGCATTCTCGGTCCCGGCGCGGTTCGTGAATATCTTGTAAATGAAATCCAAGAAGTATACCGTTTACAAGGCGTAGGAATTAACGACAAACACATCGAAGTTATTGTACGACAAATGATGAAGAAAATAATGGTCAAAGATCCGGGTAATTCAAAGTTTTTAGAGTCTGAAAGAGTTGATCGGGTAGATTTTGCAATTGAGAATGAACGATTGGCAAATTATTCTATTGTGGCGGATCCTGGTGATAGTGATTGGGGAATAAATTCATTAATTCCTAAATCTGAACTTAGAGAGATAAATAAAGAGTTAAAAGAGCTCGGTAAAAATCCGATTAAAATTCATAGAACTCAGCCAGCAACCTATGATTCGCTGCTCATGGGAATTACCCAAGCTTCATTGAATACTGATAGTTATTTATCTGCAGCATCTTTTCAAGAAACTACTCGTGTATTAACTGACGCAGTAACTGCTAAAAAAACTGATTTTTTACGTGGTTTAAAGGAGAATGTAGTAATTGGGCGCGTAATTCCAGCAGGGACCGGGTATCCATCTTTGCTTGATATCGCATTAGATTCAGATGAAACTAAACAGGAAGAAAAACCAGTCGAAATTTCAATCGATGAAATTGTGTAAAATAAAATTGAATTTGCTTATTAAAATGGTTGACTATAATAAAATATTTTTCATAAATTGGCAGGCTAAATAAAAATAGTTATGCCGACGATAAATCAATTAGTAAAAAAAGGTAGAAAGCGGATATTGCAAAAAAATGCAAGTCCGGCGTTACAGCGTAATCCGCAAAAACGTGGAGTTTGTGTGCGTGTCTATACAACTACGCCCAAAAAACCCAACTCAGCGCTTAGAAAAGTTGCCAGGGTCAGGTTAACAAATGGAATGGAAGCAGCTGCCTATATTCCCGGAGAAGGTCATAATTTACAAGAGCATTCCATAGTATTAATTGAGGGCGGCAGAGTAAAAGATTTGCCGGGTGTACGATATCATATTGTGCGCGGCACCCTTGATACAGCCGGAGTTACCGATAGAAAAACGAGTCGTTCACGTTATGGTGCAAAACGACCTAAGGCTTAAACATGCGTAGAAGAAGACCAGAAAAACGAGAAATTTTGCCGGACCCGGTTTATAGCGATTTATCGGTAGCAAAATTTGTGAATTATATTATGACCAGCGGTAAAAAGGGCATCGCTGAAAAAATTTTTTATGATGCTATGGCTGTAATCAAAACCAAAACGAAAACGGATGGATTAAAAATATTCCAAACTGCTATAAAAAATGTTACTCCGCTTTTAGAAGTGAAATCGCGGCGAATTGGCGGAGCCACTTATCAAGTGCCGATTGAAGTTCCCAAAGGACGACAGTTTTACCTTTCGTCACATTGGATTATTAATGCTGCCATTGGCCGCGGCGGTAAACCCATGGCAGAAAGATTAGCTAACGAATTAATTGCTGCAGCAAATAATGAAGGCAACGCAATTAAGAAAAAAGATGATACTCATCGAATGGCAGAAGCTAACAAAGCCTTTGCACATTTTGGCAAAATGAGAAGATAATGCAGCGCATTCCTTTAGATAATGTTCGTAATATAGGTATTATGGCGCATATTGATGCTGGTAAAACCACTTTGACTGAGCGGATTTTGTATTATACCGGTCGTACGCATAAAATTGGGGAAGTGCACGAGGGCGGAGCCACGATGGATTGGATGGCTCAGGAAAAAGAGCGCGGAATCACAATTACTTCAGCTGCTACTACTTGCTTATGGAGCGATAGTCGAATTAATATTATTGATACGCCGGGCCACGTTGATTTTACAGTGGAGGTCGAACGATCGCTTAGAGTGTTGGATGGTGCAGTCGCAGTATTTTGCGCTGTCGGTGGGGTCGAACCACAAAGTGAAACGGTCTGGCGACAAGCCGATAAATACAACGTACCAAGAATTGCATTTGTAAATAAGATGGATCGTACCGGCGGCGATTTTAATCATGTATTAGACATGATGAAAGAGCGGTTGGGTGCAAATCCTTTACCCATGACGATACCAATCGGTTCCGGTGATTTATTTACTGGAATTATTGATCTGTGCTCAATGAAGGCAATTTTATATAATGAGTCATCGCTTGGTGCAAGATTTGAGATTAGTGAAATTCCAAAAGATTTATTAGATGAAGCTAAAAAGTGGCGTTTTCACTTAATTGAAGAAACTGCTGCATACGACGAACATTTATTGGAAAAGTACTTAGCCGAAGAAGAAATTAAGGAAAGTGAGCTGAAATTGGCCATTCGAAAAGGTTGTCTTGATAATACTTTCATTCCAACTTTTTGTGGTTCAGCGTTTAAAAATAAAGGTGTTCAAAGACTTTTGGACGCCGTTGTTGATTTTTTGCCTACGCCATTAGATGTCGGTGCGGTGATTGGTTTTGACCCAAGCGATTCGGACATTACTTTTGAGCGTAAACCCGATGAAAAATCACCTTTTAGCGCCCTTGTTTTTAAAATTATGACCGATCCCTATGTTGGACGTTTGACTTATTTAAGAGTGTATTCCGGAAAATTGGTCAAAGGTTCTTATATTTTTAATCCAAATATTGGAAAAAGGGAGCGGATTAGCAGGCTATTATTAATGCACGCCAATAAGCGCGAGGCGCTCGATTCAATAACGGCCGGCGAGATTGCAGCTGCTGTTGGCTTGAAAGAGACTAATACCGGTCACACAATTTGTGATGCCGATAATCCTATTATTTTGGAATCTATGGATTTCCCTGAACCTGTTGTGGAAGTATCGGTGGAACCGGTGAGTAAAGCAGATCAAAAAATATTAGCTCAGGCATTACACAAATTAAGCGAAGAAGATCCTACTTTTAAAGTGTCTACAGATGAAGATACTGGACAAACAATTATTGCAGGAATGGGTGAATTGCACTTAGAAATTTTAGTAGATCGATTAAAACGTGAATTTAATGTGAACGCAAATGTTGGCAAGCCTCAAGTTGCTTATACTGAAGCAATTACAAAGAAAGTCGAAAATGTTGAAGTGAAATTTTCAAGACAATCGGGTGGACGTGGTCAATTTGGTCATGTTGTCATCAATGTTGAGCCAAATGAATCTGGTAAAGGTTATCATTTTGACAATAAAATTGTCGGGGGCGTGATCCCGCGAGAATTTATTCCGGCCGTTGACAGTGGAATAAAAGAAGCTTTGCAAAATGGTGTAATTGCCGGTTATCCGATAGAGGATGTAAGAGTTGAGTTAGTTTTTGGTTCGCACCACGAGGTTGATTCATCAGAAATTGCGTTCAGAATTGCAGGGTCAATGGCAATTAAAAAGGCGTGTAATAATGCAGATCCGGTTTTAATGGAGCCAATCATGGCTGTTGAAGTAGTTACACCGGAAGAATATTTAGGAGACGTGATAGGTGATATTAATTCACGTAGAGGCAAAATTGAAGGTATGGGGCAGCGTAAAGATGCCCAAGTTATTAAAGGGAATGTTCCATTAAGTAAAATGTTTGGATATGTTACCGATCTACGATCGATAACGCAAGGACGCGCTGTTTTTCATATGGAATTTTCACACTATCAGCAGGTTCCAGCAAATATCCAGACTGAAATAATGGAAACTGTAACTGTAGCAACATCTTAACAAACAAGAGGAAAGTAATGGCAAAGGAGAAATTTGAGCGAACGAAGCCACATGTAAACATAGGTACAATCGGCCATGTTGATCATGGTAAAACGACGTTGACTGCTGCAATAACATTAGCGCAATCAGCACAGGGCTTATCGGAGGTAATGACGTTTGATGCAATCGATAATGCTCCTGAGGAGCGCGAACGTGGCATAACAATCCAAACGGCGCATGTAGAGTATGAGACTAAGAATCGTCATTATGCGCACGTAGATTGTCCCGGTCATGCCGACTATATCAAGAATATGATCACAGGTGCAGCCCAGATGGACGGAGCAATCTTGGTAGTTAGTGCTGCTGATGGTCCTATGCCTCAGACGCGTGAGCATGTGTTGTTAGCCCGTCAGGTGAATGTGCCAAGCATCGTAGTATTTATGAATAAGACTGATCAAGTAGATGATCCGGAATTATTAGAATTGGTTGAGATGGAGCTTAGAGATTTATTAAATGAGTATAAGTTTCCGGGTGATGATACGCCGATAATCATGGGCAGTGCCTTAAATGCTTTGAATAATCCAACTGATGCAGAAGCAACTAAATGTATAACAGAATTATTAGAAGCTTGTGATACATTTATCCCAGAACCTAAACGTGATGTAGATAAACCGTTTTTGATGCCGGTGGAGGATGTATTTAGCATAACTGGTCGTGGAACGGTAGGCACAGGCCGTATAGAACGCGGTATCGTAAAAGTAGGTGATGAGGTTGAGATGATTGGTATGGGTGCTCATAAGAAGACGGTATGTACGGGTGTAGAGATGTTTAGGAAGCTATTGGATGAAGGTCGTGCTGGAGATAATGCCGGTTTATTATTACGTGGAGTAGATAAAGAGGAATTGAAACGTGGAATGGTATTGGCTAAGCCGAGCAGTATAACACCACATACTAAGTTTACGGCTAATGTATATGTATTGAAGAAGGAAGAGGGCGGTCGTCATACGCCATTTTTCAATGGTTATCGACCACAGTTTTATTTTAGGACTACCGATGTAACGGGAGTAGCAACCTTGCCAGAGGGAACAGAGATGGTGATGCCTGGCGATAATGTAGAATTGAGTGTAGAGTTGATCACCCCGATAGCAATGGATAAGGAGTTACGCTTTGCGATTAGGGAGGGTGGTCATACAGTGGGTGCTGGGGTTGTTACCGGCATTATTGAGTAAATAGAGGAATTTGTGCCAAATCAAACCATAAGAATAAGTTTAAAAGCATACGACCACACGTTGTTGGATAAATCTACAGAGAAAATTGTTCGTACGGCAAAATCAACTGGAGCTGTGATATCCGGGCCGATACCTTTACCTACAAAACGAACAATTTATACTGTATTAAGATCGCCATTTGTTGATAAAAAATCACGTGAGCAATTTCAAACGAAGGTACATAAACGATTAGTGGATATATTAAATTCTACTCCGAAGACTGTTGAATCATTAATGAAATTGGATCTACCAGCCGGTGTTGACATAGAAATAAAGGTGTAATCATGCGTGGATTAATCGGTAAGAAAATTGGTATGATACAAATATTTGATCAGCAGGGAATGTTGACCCCAGTGACGGTCGTTGAGGCAGGCCCTTGTACAGTTACACAAATAAAAACCGAAGAAATCGACGGATATGAAGCAATTCAGATTGGGTATAGTGAATTAAAGAAAAAACATCTTAATAAGCCAATGGAAGGACACTTCAAAAAAGCAAATGTTGCACCAAAACGTATTCTTGCAGAGTTTGATATCATACATGGGTTTGAATATAAATTAGGTCAAGAATTTTCAGCATCATTATTTAATGTGGGCGAATATATTGAGGTAAGCGGTATATCCAAGGGTAAAGGATTTACTGGAGTGATTAAACGCCATGATTTTGGTACTCAACCCCAAACTCACGGTACAAAAAATACTTATCGCCATCCAGGTTCAATTGGGCAAGCGTCAGATCCTTCGCGTGTTTATAAAGGAATGAAAATGGCCGGTCGACATGGAAATAAAAAGGTAACATTATCAAACGTTGAAATTGTTCAAGTAGATGAAGAAAATAATCAATTATTACTAAAAGGCCCTGTTCCGGGTGCTAATAATGGAATTGTTTATCTTGTGAAATAATTATGGAATTGCAAATATTAAATCGAATCGGAAGCAAGAGCGGAAAAATTAAATTGGATAAAACCGTATTTGGTATCAAGCCTAACAATTCTGTTGTCCATCAAGCAGTTGTTATCGAATTGTCGAATAAGCGGCAAGGTACACGTGCAGCAAAAAGTAGGGGAATGGTTACGGGGAGTGGTAAAAAACCATTTCGTCAAAAGGGCCGTGGCATGGCCCGTGCCGGTACTAGAAAATCTCCCATTTGGCGTGGTGGAGGTGTAGTATTTCCGCCATCCCCCCATAAGCATACCAAGTCGATGCCTAAAAAAATGAGGCGGTTAGCCCGGTGCAGTGTATTGTCCGATAAAATTAAAAATGACAAAATTGTTGTAGTAAGTGAATTCGACATTGATAACGCAAAAACTAAAGAATTTGTTAATTTGCTTAAAGATTTGAAGTTACAAGATAAAAAATTAACTGTTTTGCCGGCCGTCATAGATGAAAAACTAACGCTGGTCACACGGAATATTCCGAATGTACATGTTGTAAAAGCAACAGATGTCAGCACTTATGATTTAATTGATGCTGATGTATTATTATTTGACAAAGCTGGTTTAGCATTATTAAATGATCAATTGGCAGAAAAGAAGTAGAATCGTGGACTATAGAAAAATATTAATTCGACCATTATTTACCGAGAAAATGAGTTTGCTTGAAGAAACGCAAAGGAAATATGCTTTCCAAGTGGATACTTCGGCAAACAAAATTAAAATTAAAAAAGCTGTCGAAGAAAAATTTGATGTTGAGGTTGAGAAAGTTGCGACGATGAAGCGTAAAGGTAAAGCCAAACAAATGTCTGTAAGAAGTGGCGGCCGAGCAATTCGTACACAGGGGTTTCAATCAAGTTGGAAAAGAGCTGTAGTTACTCTCAAAGAAGGATTCACAATTGATTTACTTAAAGGAGAGGCTGTAGTTTAAATGGGAATTCGCGAATTAAAACCAACTACGCCCGGAAATCGATTTGCGACGCGACCTGATTTCGCTGATATCACAACCGATTCGCCGGAAAAAAGCTTAACTGTCGCACTGAGGAAAAGTGGTGGAAGAAACAATAGAGGTCGAATTACAATGCGCCGTCGTGGTGGTGGATATCGCAGACGATATCGTATAATTGATTTTAAAAGAAATAAATTTGATATTCCTGCCAAAGTTGCCACGATTGAGTATGATCCGAATCGTTCTGCATATATTGCCTTGTTACACTACGTTGACGGTGAGAAAAGATATATTATCGCGCCAACAGGACTAAAAATCGGTGACGAGGTAATATCCGGTAAAAATGTTGATTTAAAAACGGGTAATTGCCTTAGTTTAAAAAATATTCCCGCAGGGATGAGTGTGCATAATGTGGAGTTAATTCCCGGAAAAGGCGGGCAAATTGTACGTAGCGCCGGAGCGCTTGCACGGGTTATGTCTCATGATGAAGGTTTTGTAATTTTAAAATTACCGTCCGGTGAGGTTAGAATGATTCCCGAAAATTGTATGGCAACTTTAGGGCAAGTGGGAAATCGAACGCATAACCGTGTAGTTTCTGGTAAGGCGGGCCGCTCAAGATGGCTGGGCAGGAGACCTAAAGTTAGAGGTGTTGCTATGAATCCTGTGGATCATCCCATGGGTGGTGGAGAAGGTAAATCATCCGGAGGTCGTCATCCGGTATCGCCGACTGGTGTAAAATCTAAAGGATTTAAAACGCGTAAGAAAAATAAAAAGTCAAATGATTTAATTGTGAAGAGGAGAAAATAGTATGTCTCGTTCGTTGAAAAAGGGGCCCTATGTTTCACCAAAATTATTAAAAAAAATTGATGCGATGAACGAATCAAAAAAGAAAAAAGTAATTAAAACTTGGTCGCGTCGGTCAGTAATTACTCCTGAATTCGTTGGACATACAATGGCTGTTCACAATGGAAATAAATTTATTCCAATTTTTATTTATGAAAATATGGTTGGACATAAACTCGGTGAATTTGTGCCAACAAGGATTTTTCGGATGCATTCCGGAGACCGAAAAAAACAATAATGGAAGCAAAAGCAATATCAAGATATATAAAGCAATCGCCACGTAAAATTCGAAAAACGCTAAATAGTGTTAGAGGGAAAAAAGTTGGTGTGGCTTTGAATATGTTGCATTTTTCTCAAGAAAAAGCAGCCGTGGTAATTGAAAAAACAATTCATTCCGCTGTTGCCAATTTGATGTCAATTGAAGATAAATCTAACATTATTCCAGAAGATTTAGAAATAAAAGAGGCATATGTCGACGGGGGGCCAAGGGCTAAACGATTTCGGGCGGCATCAATGGGCAGAGCATCGTTAATTCGAAAAGAATCAGCGCACTTAACTGTAGTTGTAACTGACGAGAAAATTTAGGAGGACGTTTGGGGCAAAAAACACATCCAGTTGGATTTAGATTGGTTGTAAACAAAGCTTGGGGATCAAATTGGTTTGCGGGCAAAGGGGAATACGCATCAAATTTAGCCGAAGATGTGCAAATTAGGAAATATCTTAAGCATCGTTTGCCAAACGCCGGTATTGCTAAAATTGAGATTGCTCGCACTTCAAAAGTGGTAACGGTTTCAATTAATACTGCTCGGCCTGGAATAGTGATTGGTCGCGGTGGTGAGGAAGTATCACGATTAAAAAATGAAATATCGCAGTTAAGTCGCAAAGAAGTCCAAATTAATATAAAAGAGGTTAAGCGACCTGAGCTAAATGCAGCGTTGGTTGGTTCAAATATAGCTCATCAACTTATTAAAAAGATGTCGTATCGAAGAGTTGTTAATAAAGCGATACAATCCACTATGCGAATGGGCGCTGATGGTATCAGAGTAAATGTTGCCGGCAGATTGGGTGGCGCAGAAATCGCTAGAAGTGAAAAATTTATGGAAGGTAAAGTACCATTACACACATTACGGGCTGATATTGATTATGCCCTAACAGAGGCGAATACTTCGTATGGAATAATTGGAATAAAAATTTGGATTTGTAATGGGGAAGTTCGCGGATAGAAATTATGTTAGAACCGAAAAAAACTAAATATAGACGACATCATCGAGGACATCGCAAGGGTATGGCGATGCGTGGTAATTACGTTGCCTTTGGAACTTACGGATTGAAGGCAATGGAACCCGGCTGGATTTCGGCACGCCAAATAGAGTCTTCACGTGTTACCATTGCAAGAGTTACGCGAAAAATTGGCAGGATGTGGATTAGAGTGTTCCCTGATAAACCAATCACAAAAAAACCGGCCGAAACACGAATGGGGAAAGGCAAAGGAGCACCGGAATATTGGGTTGCGAATGTCAAACCCGGCAAAATTTTATTTGAAGTTGAAGGTGTTACATTGAAAGATGCTGAATTAGCATTTAAAAGTGCCAGTCATAAATTACCGATTAAAACAAAAATAGTAACTCGTAGAGAAATTTAGATATGAAGATTAGTGAATTAAATGAAATGCAAATTCCTGAGTTGAAAACAAGGTTGCAAGACAATTTGGATGCTTTACAAAATTTGCGTTTTCAAAAAGCTCTGCAGCAATTATCCGATCCTCAGCAAATAAGATATTTACGCAGGGAAACAGCACAAATAAAAACAGTTTTACGAGAATATGAACTTGGAATTAGAAAAGAAGTAACGGAGAATGAATAAGAATGTCTGACATAAGAAAACGCCAGACACTTACCGGAGAAGTTGTAAGTACAAAGATGGAAAAAACCGTCGTGGTAAAAGTTACTCGCAAATTTAAGCATCCGTTATATAAAAAATATGTGAATATTTATAAAAAACATTTTGCACACATTGGTAGCGTTCAACCGAAACTCGGTGATATTGTGAAAATTTCATCTAATCGTCCAATCAGCAAGAGAAAACATTGGCAAGTTAGTGAAATTGTTCGTGAGGCAAAAATAATTGGATAATTTGAAGTGATTCAAAAAGAAAGCAGATTAAAAGTAGCAGACAACACAGGAGCCAAAGAAGTCCTTTGTATCAAAGTATTGGGTGGAACCGGTCGACGCTATGCTACGATTGGTGACGTTATTGTCGTTGCTGTAAAAAGTGCAATGCCAAATGGGACAGCAAAAAAGAGCGAAGTGGCACGAGCTGTAGTGGTCAGAACCAAAAAAGAAATTAGGCGCAGAGATGGTTCATACATCCGATTTGATGATAATGCAGCAGTGTTGCTTACAGCGCAGGGCGAGCCGCGTGGAACACGCATATTTGGGCCTGTCGCTCGTGAATTACGTGAAGGTGGATATATGAAAATCATTTCAATGGCTCCGGAGGTTTTATGAAAAATATTAGAACAGGAATGCAAGTAAAGGTAATCAGCGGAAATCATAAAGGTGAATCGGGAAAAGTACTGGCAGTTTTTCCAAAAACAAATCGTATTGTTGTGCAAGGTCTTAATTTTATAAAAAAAGCTACGCGGCCTACTCAAGAAAATCCAAGTGGTGGATTTAATGAAAAAGAAGCCTCAATTCATATTTCAAATGTTATGGTGGTGCAAAATGGCAAAACCTCACGCATTGGATATAAAAAATTAGACAATGGTAAAAAAGTTAGGATTCTTAAGACGACTGGTCAGGAAATAGAGATTTAATAATGGCGGAAGAAAAAACAACCAAGAAGAAAATACAAAAAGCTGCGGAATCAAAGGCGAAGAACGTTGAAAAAAAGGTGAAAAATACTGCAATCAAAAAAACACCAGTTAAGGATGCTACTAAGAAACAGGCAAAATCTGAGCATAAATCTACTGTAGAAAAAAGTGTTGTCACCAAAAATAAATCAGTTAAGAAAGAATCGATAAATAAACCATATGTACCGAATTATCGGCAATTATATGAAACAAAAATTGTTCCCAGTTTGATGAAAAAATTCAATTATTCCAGTGTGATGGAAGTTCCAAAATTGGTTAAAATTACACTAAATATGGGAATTGGTGATGCCAAGCTAAATTCAAAAGCACTTGAGAGTGCCGTCAATGAATTAACCGTAATTGCCGGTCAAAAAGCGGTTACAACAACCGCAAAAAAAGATGTATCAAATTTTAAAATAAGACGTGGATTTCCGGTTGGCTGTACGGTAAATATGCAGGGTAATAGAATGTATGAATTCTTTGAGAGATTGAATTCAATCGCATTACCGCGAACGCGCGATTTTACTGGTTTGTCTTTTAAATCGTTTGACAAACGAGGAAATTACAATTTTGGAATAAAAGAGCAAATCGTATTTACCGAAATCGACTACGATAAAATTGATGCAATTCGCGGATTGGATGTTGCCATCACAACAAGTGCCAAAACCGATGCTGAAGCATATGAACTCCTTAAAGAATTTGGATTTCCGCTTAGAGAAAAACCGATCAAAAATAATGACGCAGTGGAGGCAACTTAGTGGCAAAAAAATCATTAATTGTTAAAGCTCGTAAAAAAGCAAAATTTTCTTCACGCAGTTATCATAGATGTTCAAATTGCGGAAGACCACAAGGATATATGAGAAAATTTGGTTTATGTAGAATTTGTTTTAGAGAAATGGCCCTAAAAGGAGAAATACCGGGCGTAACGAAGGCCAGCTGGTAAAAAGGAGATTATGATCAATGTCTATGTCTGACCCAATTGCTGATTTACTGACGAGAATTAGAAACGCATTAGCGACTGAAAAACGTTGGGTTGATGTGCCATCTTCAAAAATGAAGAAGCGGATCGTTTATATTCTTAAGGAAGAAAGTTATATTGAGGATTTTATTTTTATCAAAGATGGTAAAAAGGAATCCATACGGATATTTTTAAAATATGACTATAAAGGGAAACCGGTTATAGATGAATTGGTTAGAATAAGCAAACCGGGCTGTAGAATTTATGTAGATTCTAATAATATTCCGCGCGTATTAGACGGATTAGGAATTGCCATAATTTCTACTTCAAAAGGTGTAATTTCGAACAAAACTGCTAAAAATTTAAATGTTGGCGGTGAACATATTTGCAATATATGGTAATGAATTATGTCACGAATTGGTAAAAATCCTATAAAAATTCCCGATGGTATAGAATTGATTGTCGAAAAGCAAATTGTACACGTTAAAAACGATAAAAATAACATGACTGTTAAGTTGATTCCTGAAATAAAAGTTACCGAAAAGGAAGGATCAATTATTGTGGAACGGACATCGGACCGCCGACAAGTACGTGCGATGCATGGAACCATTCGGCAGTTAATTGCCTCTGCAGTTGTTGGGCTGTCTTCTGGATTTACAAAGGAATTAGAACTTAACGGCGTTGGATACCAAGCAAATATGCAGGGTTCAAGATTGCTATTACAGGTTGGTTATTCACATGACATCTTATTTGAACCACCGGAAGGAATTGTGGTAACGGCAAATAAAAATAATATTTCCGTTATGGGTCATGACAAACAGTTAGTCGGGCAAGTAGCCGCAAAAATTAGATCGATTAGAAAACCCGAACCTTATAAAGGTAAAGGAATTCGCTATAAAGATGAATATGTCCGTCGCAAGCAAGGAAAAACTGTAGGTGGCGTAGGATAAAATAATGAGTAAGTTAAGAAAAAAAGCAGCACGTTTTAATCGCAAACGAAATCGTAGCAAAAATGCACGCTATCGAACTGATGGCAGGTTACGTTTATGCGTTTATCGGAGCAATAAAAATATTGAAGCGCAAATCATTGATGACGCAAAAGGAGTCACGGTTGTTTCGGCTTCGACTATCGACAAAAATATTAAAAATAAAATTAAAAAAGATACAACGAAAACTGAACAAAGTAAAATTGTCGGGAAAATTCTTGCTGAACGTGCCGCAAAAAAGAAAATTAAATTAATTGTTTTTGATCGAAATGGTTTTAATTATCATGGACGAATAAAAGCTTTAGCTGAAGCAGCGCGAAATGGCGGTCTTTCATTTTAATATTGGAGTATAATTTTGGCAATCATTAATCCATCTGAATTAGATCTTAAAGAAGAAACGGTTGTAAAAATCAAGAGAATTTCCAAAGTTACTTCGCGTGGAAGACGATTTCGTTTTTCATCTGTGGTAGTAATTGGTGATGGTAAAGGTCATGTGGGCGTAGGCGTTGGTAAAGCGAATGAAGTCCTTGCATCGATTTCGAAAGCTAAGGAAAACGCAAAACAAAATATATTTAAAGCACCTATTATTAACGGAACGATTCCGCACAAAATAGAAAAAAAATACGGTGCCAGCAGTATAATGTTAAAACCGGCATCGCCTGGTACCGGGATTATTGCTGGCGGGGCTGTTCGAGCGGTTATGGAACAAGTTGGAGTGTCAAATATTTTATCCAAAGTTATTGGATCAAATAATGCTTTAAATATCGTAAATGCAACAATAAATGCCCTTAAAGATATGCAAGATGCCGTAAAGGTTGCCAATAAACGCGGGATTACTATAAATCAGGTTTTTAATTGATATTATGGCAAAAGTAGAAAAAAAGAAAAAGATTCGAATCACGCAAGTAAGGAGTAAAATCGGATATAAGCCGAAAGCTAAGAAAACTTTAGAAGCTTTAGGCCTTAGAAAATTGCACCAATCTGTTGAAAAGGTTGATGGACCTGAAGTTCGCGGAATGATTAAAAAAATTGAATATTTATTAAAAGTTGAGGATGCCTAATGAAGTTGGAAGAATTGAAACCGGCTAAAGGCTCACGCAAAAATACAAAAAGGCTTGGTAGAGGGCAAGGCAGTGGTTATGGGGGAACTTCTGGACGAGGTAATAAAGGAGCTGGTCAAAGGAGCGGCAATAAAAAGCGAGCGTGGTTTGAAGGTGGGCAAATGCCGTTACTTAGGCGCTTACCAAAGCGAGGATTCTCAAATTTTAGATTTAGAAAAGAGTGCCAAATTGTCAATCTTGCTACATTAAATTTATTGAAGAATAAAAAAATTGATGCACAATATTTGGCTGAGCAGGGGGTTATAAAATCGGCCTATAAACCGGTCAAAATTTTAGGGAACGGTGAAATTAATAAAGCTATTGAAATATCAGCAAATGCCTTTAGTAAATCTGCAATAGAAAAGATTGAAAAGGCCGGAGGAAAAGTAGTTCACGAGTGATTGATCGAATAAGAAATATATTTTTAATCCCTGAACTAAGAACAAGAATTCTTTTTACACTTGGAATTCTTGTGGTTGTACGCGTTGGTGTTCATATACCCATTCCCGGTATAAATGGTGATGCATTAGGAGCCGCCATTCAAAATTATCAGAATACACTGTTTGGTTTATATGATTTATTTGCTGGCGGTGCTTTTCAAAGGGCTTCATTATTTGCCCTTGGTATTATGCCTTATATTTCGGCATCAATTATTTTACAATTATTAGGTTCGGTGGTACCGTATTTTCAACGTCTACAAAAAGAAGGTGAAGAAGGACGGAAAAAAATAACTCAGCTAACTCGATATGCTACCGTTGGTATTGCAACATTACAAGCTTTTAGTGTTGCGATATTTTTAGAAAATATGACCGCCAATCTTGGTGGAAATGTAGTACCTGTCGTGCCACATCCAGGTATACTTTTTAAATTTACTACAATTATCGGAGTTGTTACCGGAGTGATGTTATTAATGTGGTTAGGTGAAAGAATCACTGAAAGAGGAATTGGTAACGGTATTTCATTGATAATAATGGTTGGAATTATTTCCAGATTACCATCTGTAGTTTTAACAGAAATCACCATGATTCGCGAGGGTTTAAGAGGATTATTAGGCGAAGTGATTTTATTGGGATTGATGTTTGTGATTGTCGCTTTTGTGGTATTATTGACGCAAGGTACTCGTAAAATTTCGGTGCAATATGCTAAACGTGTAGTTGGCCGTAAAGTATATGGTGGGCAAAGTACTCACATACCGTTACGGGTAAATACCGCTGGAGTTATGCCAATTATCTTCGCTCAGGCGATAATGTTTATTCCAAGTACGATTGCCGCATTTTTCCCAAATAGTGAATTTATGCAAGGCGTTATGCGTTGGTTTGGTATTGAACATCCGTTTTATTGGTTGGTTTTTGGAGCAATGATTGTATTTTTTACATATTTTTATACAGCTATGGCTTTTGATCCGGTTCAGGTTTCTACAACAATTAAACAACAAGGTGGTTTCATTCCCGGTGTGCGTCCTGGGAAGAGAACGGCTGAATATATTGACAATATACTAACAAGAGTAACCTTGCCTGGATCATTTTTCTTAGCGTTTATTGCAATATTTCCTTATATCCTGATGAAAACGATGGATATCAGGTATGATTTGGCCTCATTTTTTGGCGGTACAAGTTTATTGATCATTGTTGGAGTGGCATTAGACACATTGCAACAAATTGAATCGCATTTAATGATGCGTCATTATGATGGATTTTTGTCTAAAGGTAAAATCAAAGGTCGCAGGCGGATGTGATGGTTAAAATTCGTACTAAAAGAGAAATACAATTGATAGCTGAGAGCAATAAAATTGTATCAAAAACTTTGGATTTGCTAAGCGATATCATTGAACCTAGTGTGAAAACAAGTCACTTGGATGCGGTGGCAGAAGAATTTATTTTATCTCGAGGTGCGCGCCCTGCTTTTAAAGGGTATATGGGTTTTCCATCTACGCTATGTATTTCGATTGATAACGAAGTTGTGCATGGTATCCCGAATGATAAAATATTGGAAGAAGGTCAAATTGTGAGTATTGATTGCGGAGCTGCGAAAAACGGTTACTTTGGAGATTCCGCAAGAACTTTTGCAGTGGGTACAATCAGTTCTAAAAAACAAAATTTAATGGATGTTACCCAAAAATCTTTGATGCACGGTATTGAAGCAGCGAAAGCAGGGAATTATGTTTCTGATATTGGACATGCTGTACAAACTTATGTTGAATCAAATGGTTATTCAGTGGTCAGAGATTTGGTTGGTCATGGAATTGGGACTGAATTACATGAAGAGCCTCAGGTTCCTAATTACGGCAAACCAAAACAGGGACATCGCTTGCAGGCGGGCATGTGTTTAGCAATTGAACCAATGATAAATGCCGGTACCAAAGATATTTATACTGACAACGATGGTTGGACTGTCAAAACTAAGGATGGAAGTCCGAGTGCGCATTTTGAACACACAATTGCAATTACAAAAAGTGATGCAAAAATATTAAGTGTGAGTAATTGAAATGGTTAAGGAAAAACCAATAACTGTAACCGGAATGATCAAAGAAACTTTGCCAGGAGCAATGTTTAGAGTGGAAATCACGATTGGTGAAAAAAAACACGAAATATTGGCACATGTCAGCGGAAAAATGAGGATGCACTTCATTAAATTATTACCCGGTGACATGGTATCAATAGAGATGTCCCCGTACGATTTAAGTCGGGGGCGAATAACATATCGACAGAAATAGGTAAAATATGAAAGTTCGTCCATCGGTAAAAAAAATGTGTACAAAATGCAAAATTATAAAAAGGAAAGGCGTGATTAGAATAATTTGCGAAAATCCGAAACATAAACAGAGGCAAGGATAGGGGGGAATCGTGGCACGTATTGCTGGAATAGACATTCCAAAGGAAAAAAAGGTAGCTTATTCATTGCGGTATATATATGGAATCGGTTTATCGCAAGCGCAGGCAATTTGCCAAAAAGCAGGAGTTGATGAAAATATCAGAGTCAAAGATTTAAAAGAAGATCAAGAAGTTGGTATTCGTAACGCAATTGATGAATTAGAAATTAAGGTGGAAGGTGAGCTGCGTTCGGAAGTAGCAATGAATATTAAAAGATTGAAAGATATTGGCAGTTACCGCGGATTGCGACATCGCAAAGGTATGCCTACTCGCGGTCAACGAACTAAAACAAACGCTCGCACTCGTAAAGGTAGGAAACGAACAGTTGGATTGGGTAGAAAAGCAGTAGTTTAAGGAGCAATTTTGGCAACAAAAATTGAAAAAAAACGCAAAAAGAAAAAACGATCGGTTGAATCGGTAGGTGTAGCGCATATAAAAGCAACCTTTAATAATACACATATTACTCTCAGCGATCAATATGGTAATGTTGTAGCTTGGTCTACAGCAGGTACTTCCGGATTTAAGGGCTCGCGAAAAAGTACAGCCTACGCAGCAACTTTGGCAGCTGATAAAGTTGCAAAAGAAGGCGTAGCTTTAGGTTTAACAACAGTTTCTGTCAAAGTTAAGGGGCCCGGTTCCGGTCGTGAATCCGCAATTCGTGCTTTGGCGGTGGCAGGTTTGCAAATTACTTCAATAACAGATGTAACACCGTTAGCGCATAATGGTTGTCGGCCTCCTAAACGCAGAAGAGTTTAATATCATTATGGCAAAATTTAAAGAATCAAAAGGAAAATTAGTAAGGCGATTTGGTGAAAATATTTTTGGTAATCCAAAATTTGATAAATTATTGAACCGAAAATCGTATGCACCAGGACAACATGGTCAATCACGAGGGCGACGCTTATCAAATTATGGATTGCAGTTACAGGAAAAACAAAAAATAAAATATATGTATGGGTTGCTTGAAAAGCAATTCAGAAATAATTTTAAAAAAGCTGATAGATCGAAAGGTGAAACTGGTACGGTGATGTTGCAATTATTGGAAAGCAGACTTGATAATGTGGTATATCGATTGGCTTTAGCTTCAACTCGACCGGCAGCGCGACAGTTAGTTAATCATGGACATTTTTTGGTAAATAATAAAAAGGTAAATATTCCATCGTATTCGGTAAAACCGGGTGACGTGATTACAGTGCGTGAAAAAAGCAAAAAATTGGATATAATTTTAGACTCAATGAAACGTGTTAAAGGTGATTTAGATTTGACTTGGTTACAATTAGACAAGGCCAAAATGCAGGGAACTTTTGTTGATGTTCCTGATCGGGACCAAATGAACTTAACTTTTAATGAACGTTTAGTTGTTGAGCTGTACTCTAAATAAAAAACAACAGGATAGTATTGAATGGCACAAGATTTAAATATAAACCTTAAGGTAAATACCGAAGAATCTAATAAAACATTTGGTAAATTTAGTGTACAACCCCTCGAACGTGGGTATGGCGTTACACTTGGAAATGCGTTGCGCAGAGTGCTTTTAACCAGCATTCCCGGTGCTGCAATAACCAATGTTAGAATTGATGGAGTATTGCACGAATTTTCGACAATCGAAAATGTACGGGAAGACGTTGCTGATATTTTGATGAATTTAAAAGCTGTACGATTTAAGTTGAGGGATAATAGTCCTGATAAAGTAAATATAAAATTGCAAGGTAAATGTACATTCACTGCCAAAGATATTCAAGATGCAAGCGAGCAATTTAAGGTGCTAAATCCCAAACATTATATTACTGAAATTAATGAAAATGGTAAGATGGATATTGAATTAAAAATTGGTATCGGAAAAGGCTATGTTAATAGCGATGAAAATATCGTGGCCAACGCCCCGGTTGATTATTTAGCATTAGATAGTATTTTTAATCCGGTGACAAAAGTTACTTTTGCAGTTACTCCACTTCCTGGAGAGAAGGAAACGCTTGAGCGGTTAAATATTAATGTTACAACTGACGGTTCAGTTACGCCTGATGATGCTATTAGTTATTCGGCATCTGTAATTATAGAAAATTTAAAATTCATTAAAGCAATTAGTCAGCCGGAAGTTCTTAAGGTAATAGAACAAGTTGATGAAGAAACCGTTAATATAAGAAAATTATTATATACTACCATTGATGAAATGGAATTGTCAGTGCGTAGCTTTAATTGTTTGCAGGCCGCTGGGATTAATACTATCATTGATTTAGTCCAAAAAGAAGAAAGTGAAATGCTCAAATTCAAAAATTTTGGTAGAAAGTCTTTAGCTGAATTAGTTGAAAAGCTTGCCGAAATGGATTTACATTTTGGGATGGATGTTGATAAATATATGCATGAAGAATCATAGTTTTTAAAAATGAGACATTTAAATAAAAAAATGCGCTTAGGGCGTCGGACACCGAGCCAAAGAAAAGCAATGCTTACAAACTTGGCAATTTCATTAATTGAGCATAAAAAGATTAAAACCACGCATGCTCGAGCGAGAGCATTGCGTGTATTTATCGAACCATTAATAACTACGGCCAAAAAAGGTGATTTACATGCCCGCCGCAGTGTTTTAAAGAAAATTCATCAGAAAAAAACCGTAGACATGTTGTTTTCCGAAATTGCTCCGGTTTACACTGACAGACAGGGTGGATATACCAGAATTATTAAACTTGGTTTTAGAGATAATGATAGAGCTAAAGTTTCTTTAATCGAATTAGTAGATTTTGCAGGTATAAAAGATGAAACCACTGAAGAAAAACCGAAGAAAAAGAAACGATTCCGCAAAAAACAGACAGAAAAAGCAGAAAAACCAAAATAGTTATAAATAATAAATATTTTAAAAAAGGGCGACAAATAATTGTAGCCCTTTTTAATTTAAACAATAGTATATTAATAAAAAGACCAAAAATCAATGAGTATAAATTATTACTATGATGTGTTGGAAGTCTAAAATAAGTTTGTCACGAATATTTATTATTCTGTCCATTTTGCTACTTTTCGGTTGTTCAAAAAAGATTTATGATGTGGTATATCCCGCACTCAACGATGGTCGTTATGATTCTGAATTTCCCTATCGAAATGCTTCGAAACAGTTAGAGGGAATTTCTAATTCAGTTAAAATGTTAAATTATATTGTTTACTATAAAGCGCATATATTCGATGAAAATCAAAATATACGTAAAGTAAATATAAATAATGATTTACTAAAGAGTGATAGTGAGCAGCTTTACTTCAATGAAACTGTATCCGGAACAGCAACCATTATGTATTTTGATGAACGCAAAGTAGGCCTTTTAACTTGCGCTCACGTTGGAAATTATCCTGATACTGTATACACTTTTTTTAATACCCACGATGGCAACAAAACAGATATTATCCAACAAGTTGCGATTAAAGTTCGTGAAAATTATTTTGTAAACGAAATACCCGGATCAGATGAATTTAAAATCATCGCCAGCGACAAAAACCGCGACCTCGCCTTTCTGGCCAAAAATACAGATCCTGACAAATTTCAACAGATAAGACAATTTAAATACCCGATTGGAGAATCGAAAAATTTAGAGTTAGGAAGTTTTGTGTATATTATCGGTTATCCGATGGGACATAAGATGATAACGAAAGGAATTGTGAGTAATACGCGAGATGATAAAAGTGATTCGTTTTTAATAGACGCATTATTTAATAGAGGATTTAGCGGTGGGATAATTTTAGCAATTAAAGATGGCGTCCCAAATTTTGAATTAGTTGGCATAGCAAAATCTGTATCGGCAAAATCAGATTATTTTTTGGCTCCAGTTTCAATGAATGGAGAAACTATGTATAGCACAAATAATGTTTACCGTGGAAATATACACATGAAAAAACATGAAAATATTAACTACGGTATTACCTACACGATTTCAACTGCTGAGATCATTGAATTTTTTAAAGATAATTCGTCTGTATTAAAAGAGAATGGATTCGATTTAGAATATTTGTATAATAATTGAACTAATCAGGAAAATTTATATGAACAAAAATCTTGTATCCGCTCCACGAGGTAATAATCTTACCTGCAAAGGTTGGCAGCAAGAGGCAGTTTATCGAATGATTCAAAATAATTTAGATAAATCTGTTGCCGAAAACCCTGAAGAATTAATTGTGTATGGTGGCAAAGGAAAAGCTGCAAGAAATTGGGAGAGTTACCGGACAATTCTTACCGAATTAAAACAATTAAATGATAATGAAACTTTGCTAATTCAATCAGGGAAACCGGTAGGTGTGTTAAAAACACATAAATTTTCGCCACGAGTTCTAATTGCTAATTCTAATTTAGTGCCGAATTGGGCAAATTGGGATTATTTCAACGAATTAGACAAACTAGGCTTAATTATGTATGGACAAATGACTGCAGGAAGTTGGATATATATCGGTACACAAGGAATATTACAAGGCACATATGAGACCTTTGCGGAAGTAGCTCGCAAACATTTTAACAATGATTTGACCGGAAAGTTAGTTTTAACAGCCGGCTTGGGTGGTATGGGTGGTGCTCAGCCGTTGGCCGTAACGATGAATAACGGTGTTTCAATCAACATTGAGGTAGACCCGGTGCGTATAAAACGGCGATTGGAGACAAAATATTTAGATATTTCCACTGAATCATTGCAATATGCGTTGTCCATCGCGCGCGATGCGATGGCAAAGAGTAAAGGACTTTCAATTGGATTATTGGGTAATGCAGCAGATATTGTTCCCAAAATTGCGGAAATGGAACTCGTCCCAGATATTGTAACAGACCAGACTTCCGCCCATGATGAATTAGACGGATACGTTCCTAATCATATGGATTATACAGCTGCGCAAACATTACGAAAATCTGATCCAAAAAAATATATAAAAGAAAGTAGGCGTTCAATGGCTGAACATGTTCGCGGTATTCTTAAGCTAAAGGAAAAAGGGGCAATTTGTTTTGATTATGGAAATAATCTGCGCGGTCAGGCAAAAATTGCAGGAGTTGAGAATGCTTTTGACTATCCCGGATTTGTTCCGGCATATATCCGACCATTATTTTGTGATGGGAAAGGTCCATTTCGCTGGGTGGCTTTATCGGGTAAGCCGGAAGATATTTATAAAACAGATGAAAAAGTGAAAGAATTATTTCCTGAAGATAAAGCACTAGTTCGATGGATCGATTTAGCGAAAGAAAAAGTGCAATTTCAAGGATTGCCAGCGCGAATATGCTGGTTAGGATACACGCAAAGAGCAAAATTTGGTGTAGCGTTAAACCAAATGGTAGCGTCCGGTGAATTGAGTGCGCCAATTGTAATTGGACGAGATCACCTGGATTGTGGTTCGGTGGCATCGCCATATCGTGAAACGGAAGCTATGCAAGATGGCTCCGATGCTATTGCCGATTGGCCGCTTTTAAATGCCTTAGTGAACGTTGCCAGCGGAGCAAGTTGGGTATCAATTCATCATGGTGGTGGTGTTGGTATGGGATTGGCCATTCATGCAGGTCAGGTGGTTGTTGCCGATGGAAGTGCTGAAATGGAAACACGATTGAAAAGAGTACTGACAAATGATCCTGGTATGGGCATTTTAAGACACGCTGATGCCGGTTATGAAAAAGCCATCAATAATGCCAAGAAGTGGAACGTAAAAATTCCAATGATGAAATAAAATGTCCCAAATTATTTTAGCAAATATAGGCTGCGTTGCAAGTTATAACTCAACTTCGCAGAAGGTTGAATATATTCAAGATACTGAAATCTTGATTGAAGATGATATAATTGTCAAAATAGGAAAAATATCTAATAGAAATTTTGAGAAGCTTGATTGTAAGCAGAAATTAATCACACCCGGATTTGTTGATTCGCACACACATCCGGTATTTCTTTCGGGGCGAGAAAAAGAGTTTGCTATGCGTTTACAAGGGGCAACATACCAGGAGATTGCTACACAGGGCGGAGGTATTATCAGTAGCATTAATGGTGTGAGAAATTCCTCAATCAATGAACTTGTAGACGCCGTAATTCCAAGGATGGATCGGTTTTTACAATTGGGCACAACGACAATCGAAGCAAAAAGTGGATATGGATTAGACACGGAAAATGAATTGAAATCGCTGGCCGTATTGGATTTCGTAAATAAAAATCACATGATAGATATAATTCCAACTTTTATGGGTGCACATGCCTTCCCGCCTGAGTTTGAAAATAATCATGACGGATATGTTAATTTACTGTGTGAAGAAATGATACCGGCGGTGGCAGATCAGGGAATTGCTAAATTTTGTGATGTATTTTGTGAAAAGGGATATTTCTCAATTAGCCAAACCCGAAAAATTATAGATACTGCGGTAAAATTTGGGCTAATTCCACGCTTGCATGCTGATGAATTTCAGGACTCTAAAGCAGCTGAATTAGCAGCCGAAATTGGTGCAATTTCAGCTGATCATTTGATGGCAATTAGTGAGAATGGAATCAGGAAATTAGCTAATTCTAATGTGATTGCAACTTTGTTACCTGGAACAACATTTTTCTTGGGTACTGCAAAATATGCACCGGCAAATAAATTATTAGCTGAGGGAGTAGAAATTGCTTTAGCGACGGATTTCAATCCAGGAAGTTGTCATATCCAATCAATGCCATTTATTTTTACTTTGGCATGTATAAAATTGGGAATGCCGATTACAAAAGTTTTAAAAGCAACCACCTATAATTCTGCCAAAACATTGCAAATTGAAAATAAAATTGGCACGCTTGAAGCAGGGAAAAAAGCTGATTTAATTATTTTGGACATCGATAATTTGCTTCAAATTCCATATAACGTTTCCGATGTACCAATTAATAAAGTGATGAAAAATGGTAAGTTTATTTGATTTGACTAATAGAAAAATTGGTTCACATCATAAATTGATATTTTAACATCGTTCGGGATGTTTTGTTTGGCAGCCGATTTGAACGCATGAGACCATTGACGTGTTTCTAATTTAGTTGGCAGTTTATAATTCCTGTTGTGCATTGATTTGATATACTCTCGATTTGTCTCATTCAATTCGGAAAGATAAACAATATCATTTTTGGACAGTGGCAATTTTTTTAGCAATTCTATAGAATCTGTTTGATGTTGTTTTGCGAAAAACTTTCCACCTGCACCAATAAGAAAAATTAATCCAACATTTATTCCTGCTAATTTTAAATTTGATGTCAATTCAATAATATCAGCGTTATATTGCTTTTTGTTCAAAAATAGCATTAACTCAGAATTGCCTGATTCTATTCCTAAATATCCTCTTTTCAATCCTAATTCTTTTAGTTTTCGGAAATCATTTACGGATTTTTTTAGTCCGGTGAAAATATCAATAAAGGAATAGAAGCTGTTAAAGCGTGGGAATTCTTTTTGAATAGATTTTAAAGATTGAATCAGCTGATTTTGTGGCACGGCAATTGCGTTGGCATCAGCTAGAAAAATTGATTTTCGCAAACTAATTCTGCGATCAAAAAAGTTTTTAATTTGCACTAAATGTCTATTTAATTCCGATTGTGATTTAATTTTGAAAGGTCGGTTACGATAAAAATTACAAAATGTGCATTGGTTATAATTACATCCCTCCGTTATTTGAATAACTAAAGAGAGATACTGATCAGGTGGTAGAATAGAAATTGGTAAATATATTTTAGAAAATATTTTAGCTTTATTTTCTAGATACGGCAAATCCATTTGAAGTATTCTTTGTAATGGATTTTGAAACACTGCAGGCAATTTTCCGAGATTATTTCTTATTAATGAAAAACCATTCTCCAAGATAGGAATTATTTTTTCGATTGATATTTTTTCCACTTGTCTAAATGTTTCACTATCTTTGATTATTCTATTTTTCATATAAAATTTATTGTGAAATGTTCTTCTGTAATTTCTTCCATTAACATACATGCCAATTAAGTGTCCTTCTAAATCAAACGACCACAAATCATTTTGCGGTTCCAAGAATATGTTCATAGCATTATGCTTTAGCGTAAAAGTTGCTTGCACTCCATTGTGAAGCTGTATTTTTTCAATGATTGATTTCATTCAATAGAAATATTCTAAATATCGTAAATCAAAAAAAATGATGATTGTAAATCTGAACTATTTTAAACTAAAAAGGCTCCATATTGGAGCCTTTTTAGTTTCTCTCTTTGTTTTTTTATAATGCTAAATCTATTCCAAGGCGTATCGTTCCGAAACCGGTGCCTATTTCTGCTACAGCTGCTAAATTCTCAGAAAAATAATATCGACCACCTAAGTATAGCTCAAATTCAAATTCGGTATCACTTTTGTCTTCTATCAAGTCACTGTCATAGGTCCAAGAAGTTCTATATAAACTAAGTGCCGCCATTAAATAGGTATCGATAATGTCGGAATTCAATAAATCAACATGAAGATAAGCATTACCACCCAACATCAGAGTATTGAGATTACCTGTTTCAAAATCATTGGATGAAAATCCGATGCTTCCTCCATAGCCTAAACCAGTTTCAAGTTCGCCAAGATTTAGTAAATCATCCTTAGCAATTAATTCGAATGTTCCTAAAAACCCCAAATCTGCACCGCCGGCATCATCTATGGCTATTTTTGCTCCAAGAAATTTTTCTCCTTCATCTGGGACACCTCCATCAGCCCAAACCAGCGATATAGAAAACAATATCGTCAAAAGTAGTACAAATGATTTTTTCATTTTTTCTCTCCCATATTTAATAAGTTAATAATAAACGCAAAGTTACAATTAATTAAATTAATAATTCAAGATATTAGGAATTTATTTTTTATATAGTTAATCACAAGTTGTAAAGTAATAGTAGCGGAGGAGGGATTTGAACCCCCGACACGCGGATTATGATTCCGCTGCTCTAACCAACTGAGCTACTCCGCCAATTGTCAAAAATGCTACGTAAAATTAATGGATATTCTCACTAATTTCAATCGAAAATAATCAAATATTAATACCGATTTTATTGGTTTTGTAGATTTTTATAATAGTAATTTTAATTATCAAATTTGTAGTAATTCATTCATTTTAAATAACTCAGGAGAACACATTAATGTACAAGTCAGTTGAACAATTTATGGATATGGTTAAAGCCAAGAATCCGGGCGAAGTGGAATTCCATCAAGCGGTTTTAGAAGTTGTCGAATCATTGTGGGAATTTTTGCAAGATAATCCACATTATATGAAAGCTAAAGTATTAGAACGATTGATTGAACCAGAGCGCGTGATATTGTTTAGGGTGCCTTGGCGCAACGATCGTGGTGAAATTGAAATTAATAAAGGTTATCGGGTAGAATTTAATTCAGCGATTGGTCCGTATAAAGGTGGGTTGCGTTTTCATCCATTAGTAAATCTCGGTATTTTAAAGTTCCTTGGATTTGAACAAGTATTGAAAAACAGTCTCACAACTTTGCCAATGGGTGGCGGAAAGGGCGGTTCCGATTTTGATCCAAAAGGAAAATCTGACAATGAAGTTATGAGTTTTACGCAATCTTTTATGACAGAATTGCAACGCCATATTGGTCCAAATACCGATGTTCCCGCCGGCGATATCGGCGTAGGCGGACGTGAAATTGGTTTTATGTTTGGTCAGTATAAACGGTTAAGAAATGAATTTACTGGAACTCTGACAGGGAAAGGGTTAAATTGGGGAGGTAGCTTAATTCGCCCTGAAGCGACCGGTTATGGAAATGTTTATTTTGCCAAAGAGATGTTAAAAACTCGCGGCGAAAGTTTTGAAGGCAAAACTGTGGCAATCTCTGGTTCAGGAAATGTTGCGCAATACTCAGTTGAAAAAGTATTAGACCTCGGTGGAAAACCGATCACTTTATCAGATTCATCTGGATATATTTATGATTCTGAAGGAATTGACCGCGACAAATTGGCCTTTGTAATGGAACTTAAGAATGTTAAACGCGGACGCATAAAAGAATACGCTGAAAAATATGGCTGCAAATATGTTGCTGGAAAGCGTCCTTGGGAAATAAAATGTGATGTGGCTCTACCATCGGCAACGCAAAATGAAATTAGCGGAGATGAGGCGGAAATGTTAGTCAAAAACGGCTGTGTTTGTGTGTCCGAAGGCGCCAATATGCCATCTACACCGGAAGCTATTGATGTATATATGAAACATAAAATTCTTTACGGACCCGGAAAAGCTGCCAATGCCGGCGGCGTAGCTGTATCCGGACTTGAAATGAGCCAAAATTCACTGCGCCTTAATTGGACGCGCGAAGAAGTTGATGAAAAACTGCATGGAATTATGAAAAATATTCATGAAACTTGTGTAAAATATGGAACTGAAGGTAAATTCATTAACTACGTTAAAGGTGCAAATATTGGTGGATTTATTAAAGTTGCAGATTCAATGTTAGATCAAGGTGTGGTTTAGAAAAATGATTCATATAGTAGAGTTGTAGCGTTCACTATCTGTGCAGTAAAATAATAAAAGGGCTCCAAATGGAGCCCTTTTTCATTTAAATTATCTAAAATTTCTAAAAATGATATTTACGAAAATCTTCAATATCAGCTTCGCTTTCAAGATTTTTTATCCAATTCTCGAATACCTGACTTTGTTTATTAGTTAACAAATTATTTTTAATAATTCCTTTGCGTATTTCGTATTCAGTTGAATCGATTGGTGAAACATCCTTCACAATTACAATAGTGTAACCGCGGGCAGTTTTTAATGGGCCAAATACATCGCTGGTTTTGGCATTTAAAAGCGCCCCATTTACAAAATTACTGCGACCAATTGAGGTAAACCCGCTGTTGATTGATTTTGATTCGTTTCTTACCGTTTCAAGTCCTCTGTTTTTTGCGATTATCGAATCGATACTTGTTCCATTATTTATTTGTTCGCGCAATTCTGCCGCGATTGATTTAGTGCCAACGGCAATTTTATCTTTTTTGAGATCTTGTCTTATTGCTTCTTCGACATCCTCTAAAGGAGCTGGGCCGGCCTTATTGATTGATTCTAAACTAAATACTGCATAAAAATCGTCATTTTCGAGCGGAGAGGATATTGTTCCTATCTCACTGTTGAAGGCAAAACGTGCTGCATTTCTCATTTGTCCAATTGGCTGAACAACTATGTCATCCTCGGTTACAGTGGCTTCGTTTGCCATTACTGAATGTGTATCTAAAGCAGCATCGAAACCGTAATCTTGGGCATCGTAGCTAAATAAAGTTGCATCGCGACGAATGGTTTCTCGTGACTCCGATCCAAATGTGATTTTCAGCAAGATATGTGCGGCATGAACTTCTGCTTTTCCGTTTTTTGTTCGCTTATCAAGAATTTTAATGATGTGATATCCGAATTGCGAGAGCACCGGCCCCACAATTTCCCCGACTTGACCTGAAAAGGCAGCATCTTCGAACGATTCCACCATCTGCCCACGACCAAACCATCCTAAATCACCATCACCTGGCAGTACCTGCCCTTTGTTGCCTGGATCTTCGGAATACAAATTGGCTAATTCGCCAAAATCTTGACCCGAGTTAATCTCCTCTATTATATTCAGTGCGTCAATATAAACTGCACTCGTATCTTTACTGGTGGCTTTTTTAGGCCAATAGACAAAGCGCAATTTCCGTGATTCCGGTTGCTCGAATTCATCTTTACGGTCTTTATAAGCGCGTTTGATCTCATCCTCACTAACAGCTAAATCTGCAGCTGGAACATTGCGCTCTACCACGTGAATTGCATCGATGGTATAGTTTACATTGCGACGTATATACTCTTCACGTATTTCATCGTCGGAAACTGCTACAGAAGAAGCCAACATTTTTTGCAATTTATAATTTGGAATGACATTAGTTTTCATAATTTGTTCGATGGGCGCCCATTCATTACCTTCAGGATTATTAATTGCCGCATTATATTTTTGAATATCAAATTGTTCATCTGTTTGAAACACTGGCATTGTTCTTAAAAATTGTGGTGGATTATTTTGTAAATGAAATAATACCTCCTCATCCGTAGCAGTGATTCCCATCTTTTTGATTTCTTCGGCTAACAGATTTTCGCGAATGATGCTATCCCAAACTTGATTACGAACATTGTCGAGTGTTTGGTCACTGATTGGTTGTCCACCAGCGCGGTATTGTTCCAATTGTTGATTAACTAATTGGTTGAAATAATTGGGAGCTATTTTTACTCCATTAATAACGCCAACGGCTTCGGCTGGATTTGTTTTACCTAATATTTGGTCAATAATATTTACACCACCAACAAGTCCGCCAACCGTCATGCTTAATAAAAATAGAATTAGGACAGCCCACAAAACGATGTGCAATTTTGTCCGCATTGATGTCATTACAGCCATTGTATACCTTTAAATATTTATTAATTATAAGTCACAAATTTAGACATTTGCGCGTGGATTGGCAACGTTAGAAATATTATTTAAATAATTTATAAAAATTATATTCCATTATTGATTTATCGTGAAATTAAACTCTGCATTTTGTTAAATTAATACATTTTATAACGAGTGATCATTTATGAAAAAATATAGTATAGTTTTCTTTTCCATCTTAATATCAGTGCTTTTTGCTCAACGAAAAGACTTATCATTAGAAGATGTGTTCAAAAATCCACCATTTGAATTTGCTACTATTGGGCAATGGAATTGGATACCAAAATCAGATTCATATGCATTTTTAATGAGAGATACATCCAGAAATGTTACCTCCTTATTTAAATATGATTTAGCGACTGGCGATACCACGTTATATATTTCAGGTGAAAATTTTAAATACAAAGGCAAACAGTTATCTCTGAACAATTATATATTTAATGCTCAGCGAGAGAAGCTGTTATTAGTTACTGATCTCCAAAGGATTTGGAGGCACTCGATCAGTGCGATTTATTATTTGTATGATTTAAAATCGCAAAAGGTATTGGAATTAGCAGATGGAGATCGCTTGCGAAATGTTAAGTTTGCTCCAAATGGAAAATCGGTGGCATACGTAAAAAATGACAATAATCTATATGTTATCGACAGCAAAAATAACAAGGAAAAACGGTTAACAAAAGATGGTTCATTTGACATTTTGAATGGACATTATGGTTGGGTGTATGAGGAGGAGTTCGGCTCTTTTGATGCCTATCGGTGGTCCCCGGATGGTAAATTTATAGCATTTGCACGCGAGGATCAATCATTTGTTAAACGATTTCCTTTGATTGATGAATTATCAATATATCCTGATGTTAAAATGCATCATTATCCAAAAGTTGGTGAAAAAAATCCGATAATAGATATTGGAATATTTAACGTTAATACCCGCCGAACTAAGTGGTTAGATTTAAAAACTGATGAAGAAATGTACTATCCAAGATTTGCATGGCTACAAAATTTTCAGACTAATAGTGGAAATCAAGAATTAATTGTACGACGAATTAATCGCCATCAAAACCGTTTAGAATTTGTACGATTCGATGTGAAAAAAGGTAAAGGAAAAATATTTTGGACAGACCGCAGCCCCGCTTGGATAGAATTGACTGACAACCTGTTTTTCTTAAAAGATGGTAGTTTTATAACATTATCTGAGCGATCGGGTTTTAGGCATATTTATCATTTTGATAAAAATGGCAATATAAAGAGGATTATTACCACAGGCGATTGGGAAGTTTCAGAGATTGCGGCACTCGATGAAAAAAATGGAACAATCTATTTAATTGGCAAAAAAGATTCACCAATACAAGCTAATTTGTATTCTGTCAAGCTTGATGGTTCCGATTTTAGATTATTAGATAATCGGATGGGCTGGCATCAAACCACTTTTTCGCCAACCAATAATTATTATATTGATACGTATTCTACTGCAAATTCACCTGCTGAAATAACCGTACATGATGCAACTGGAAAAAAGCTACGAAATTTATCAATAACTGATCCAGTACAGTTTGAAGACTACGAATTTTCAAAAATTGAATTTATACAAGTTCCAACTTCTGATGATAGCACACTGTTAAATGCCATGATCGCTTTACCGCGTGATTTTAATCCACAGAATAAATATCCTGTAATCGTATATGGATATTCTGGGCCTGGAAGTCAAACAGTTATTGATAGGCAAGCCAGAGGATTGTGGAGCAAATATATGAATCAGGAAGGATATATCACTTTTTCAATTGATCCGCGGGGGACTGGCGGTCGTGGTACGCAATTTAAACATTTGGCATACAGAGATATTGGAAAATGGGTGGTTTATGATCAGGTGGAAGGAACTAAATATCTGAGCTCATTACCGTATGTAGATAGTAACAGAATCGGTATTTGGGGCTGGAGTGGTGGTGGTTACATGACTGCACTTTGCATGACAAAAGGCGCTCCGCATTTTAAGGTCGGTGTGGCAGTTGCACCGGTAACCGATTTGCGCCTATATGATACTATTTGGACCGAAGCCTATATGGGATTACTTTCTGAAAATAAAGAGGGTTACGATAATGCATCTGTGCTAAACTATGCCGATCAACTGCAGGGGAAATTATTATTAATTCATGGCACCGGAGATGACAATGTTCATCCACAAAATATAATTCAACTGATGGATGAATTTATAAGAGTTGACAAACATACGGATATGTTATTATATCCTAATCGAAATCATAGAATAATTGGTGGAAATACTACTTTTCATCTATGGACAAGAATCACCAACTATTTTAAGGAAAATTTGTAGGATACTAATTGTTACAAATTTAAATAAGTTTTAAATTCCATCTGTTTTGTTGTTTCAATTTGGGGCCATAGCTCAGTTGGGAGAGCGCTTGAATGGCATTCAAGAGGTCGTCGGTTCGATCCCGTCTGGCTCCACAAGCTTGCCTTTGTGATTCCTATCTTTATAATACTGTGAATTATTCATTACCAACAAAAAAAGCTGCCAAAATTGGCAGCCCTTTTTTGCTAATTAATCTAAGCTTATTTAAGTAGCATCACTTTAATAGTTTTAACTTCACTACCAAAACTGACTTTACTCAAATATACTCCCACCGGTACTTGATTACCAACTTGATCAGTTCCATGCCAGATTACACTATGCCAACCGGATGGTTGCTCTTCATTCAATAATGTCTTAACCAATTTACCACTTAGATCATAGATTTCTACTGTTGTAGAATAATTTGTCTCTGTTTGTGGTAATACATAGTCAATTGTAGTACTCGGATTAAATGGATTGGGATAAGCATCCAACACTGTAAAGCGCTCAAATTCACCTGTTACCGGTGTCCTGTCAATTGTAATTGAGCGAGTAGCATGGTATGTTGCGGTACCATAATAATCTATATCACTTAAACGATATTCATAAGTTTCGCCAACTTCAACAAAGCTATCTACATATTCATAGTCAGTAGCATATTCTACTGAGCCTTGGCCTAATAAGGCAGCGTTAGTTTTGTAGCTGGCTATTTCGCTAAAATCACTATCACCAACTCTACGTTCTAGCACAAAGCCTAAGTTCTCTATTTCACTTTCGGTAGTCCATTTAGCTTTTATACCAAGTGGCATGGACTCAACTCCAAAGTAGGATAATTCTACCGGCGTGATAGAAATCGTTACATGATCTTCTATTTCGCCATCAGTGGCCGCAACAGTAGGCGAAGCAGCTGCAATTTTGGCCACAGAAGAAGATGCCGCTAGCAAATCATCAGTAGTGATGCGCAGCCGAACGTAGATTTTTTCGGATCTCGGAATTTGTAGAGGCAGTCCGGTCCAAGTCAATGTCGTGTTTTGATTGGTAGTTCCCGTAGGTATTGTTGTACTCACCATTTCACCTGTATCAAACGTACCACTTAG